>Ga0307476_10000018_pt1 | contig 195837 bp, 178 predicted proteins | sample atmos_gasesECM2C_2_FD_203314 | JGI IMG/M metagenome (GOLD analysis project Ga0307476, IMG submission 203314) | Hardwood forest soil microbial communities from Morgan-Monroe State Forest, Indiana, United States - atmos_gasesECM2C_05 | ecosystem: Environmental > Terrestrial > Soil > Temperate... | reverse complement strand
TCGCTTTTCTACCAGGTCAAAGCAACCGACGCGGATATGATCGCTTTGCCGACCTGTGCCATGCTGCTCAGTGCACTCGTTGCCACACTGCCTGCCGTGCTTCGCGCGCTGCGCACCGACCCCACCGAAATTCTGCGTAGCGAGTGAGCGACGAGTCCTTACAAAGTTGATCACGAACTTGTAGATAGCGATCGATTTTGCCGTGCAGCGGGTTCGTTTGATGGCAAATCGCCAATGCGCTCACGCCTGCGCGACTGGAAAATGCAGCACACGGAAAAAGGGACGGAACGATGAGTGGCACAGGAATTGTTCACGGCCGCCGGGGGTGCTGCTACCATTACCGGATGTTCAATTTTGGGAAACCGAAGACAGTTGGCGACTGGATGGTTCACATCGCTGGAGCGATCGTCGCAATATTCCTTGTATGGTGGATGCTTCGGATGTACGTGCTGTGAAGGCTGAGAACTAACACGATGTAACTTGTAAGTAATGAGGCGCAGACGCGATTTATCGCGAAAGTTCGAGCTTGGCGGTTGCAATCCACGCTCAATCGAGGTAGAGTGTGCTCGTCTGACCACAACCTTCCGCCGCGCCCGTCGGGTGACGGTTTCTTGTGCCAACCAATATTGTCCGAACTGTGAGTTACAACACACGGAAGTGTGATCTCACCAAGGCACAGTTAGAACCATCTCTGTCAGCGTCTCTGCCAGCATGTCCGCTTAATATCGAGCGGCATGTGCAGGCGGGGTGCAGTTGAGTTGCCCAAATTGGGGCGGGCTGCTAACACTTGGCCGTGAGCGCAGTAGCTGGCGATGTCGAACCGCGGATCATTCAATGACGGACTCTCCCAAGGACGCAAGACTTCGGGACATAGCCGGGGATCTATGCGATTTGCTGGATCAGCAGATGAAAGCAATTACGGGCCGTGGATTACCAGACTTAGCTGAGGAAGAACTAGCGGGTTACGAACTGCGCCGAAGGCAGATCGCAGCGCTGCGCTCAGAACTGAACGCTCTAGCCTATCCCAACTGAACGGGTTCCTATTCGCTGACGGATTCCGGGACGCGAGCCGATGGATCACTTCGGGCTCGCATTGTTCCGCTGGTGCGATGTTCTTGTTCATCTAGAAGGCGATTCATCTGGTCAATGATCGCCACGAGGCGTTTGGGGTTTCTCTCGCGCTGTGCCATTTCTTGCAGGTCATTCCATCCTTCTGGTTCGTCTGTCAACATTTACAGTTTTCTCCCGATGTAGGCGTTGTCCCCAAGCCGCGACAACAAAGTTCATACGATCTTTAATTCAACGATCATTGAAGAGAAAGTAACATTTGAGGCCACGTCGCCGCTGTGACGAGCGTCACAATTGCTGTGTGGAAAACTCGGAAGATGTTTGCGAAACTCGGTCTGGACCGGTGTGGATAAAAGGGTTAGCGCTGATTAAGAATTGACTGTTCGAGCCAATTTTCGATACGTGCGATCGAGCGGGGATTTAGAGCACTAAGCGTACAGATTGATGAGCCGCCCGCTCCAGGCAGTAAGACCGGCCGCATAGGAAAGGTAGTGGGCGACCGCCGTCTTTTCGACAGGACGGCTCGAGGCCCATCCGGAGACATACTCCCCGCGGGAGGGGCCCGCGTCATGGCTCTGGGAATCTTCTACGGGCGTTCCGTAGATGAGATTGGGCTCGCCCCGGCGCGTTGAAGTTGAAGACGACCGAGCGAAAGCGTCGGGGGAGGGAACCAGGCTGATTTGGCTCCGCGTGGCGATCGCCTTCTGAGTTAAAGGAGCCAGGCTGGTCGACAGATCGGGCGCCGGCGGCGGGTCGACCGGATTTACCGACGCTGGGAGCAGTTTCATCGACATATTAATCGATATGGGAGATCAAGTTTGCTAACACTCAATCTATCGGCAGTTCCGGCTGATCTGAAGAACCCGGCGGTACTTTTAGCACCGCGCCGTGAAGACTCAAATCCGGCGCACAGCGAAAACTAAGGAACACGCGATGGGAATGAGACCAATCAAGCTAGGCTCGAGTCGAATCGCGACTGTCCGCAGAAGCAGCAGGTTGAGCAGCGCATTGCTGAGGGGAAAAGAGCAGGCATCGCGCGGTTAGACAGTTCTAAATCGACATCTCTCTAATAGCCTCTCATAATGGCGCCAAGGCGCTTCTGCCTGAGGCCCTCTCCACGTTTCTGGGTTCCGTTTTGACGTCGAGCAGAATTGGGAACTGCGCTGGGGAAACCCTTGAGCACATTCTGTTGCATTGTGACATTCTGCCGACATAATGAATGTATGGGAGCCCAATTACCGGATCCAACCCCTCGACGCCGAAGCGAGCGCGTGTCGATCGCCTTTCCACTGGAAGTTGCGGGGGTGGACCTTACCGGGCAGCGATTTTCCGACAAGACCAAGACGACGACGGTGAGCATGTACGGCTGCTGCTTGCCGATCCCGCGGCTGCTGAAACCCGACCAGCAAGTTCAGTTGACGCGCATCCTGACTGGCCAATCGGCGCTGGGACGCGTGGTTGCGCCGATGGGCGACCAGCCCGAGGGGCACCTCTATGGCGTTGAAACCGACGATCCCTGCGCCGCTCTTTGGGGCATTCAGTTTGCATCGCCGATGTACCAGAAGCTTGTCGACAACCTGCGAGAAGGTGCGTACTTCGTGAACCTGGATCGCAAGATTACTTACTGGAATGAAGGAGCGGAGCAATTATCGGGGTACGCAGCCGGGGAAATTGTCGGCCAATCATCCTCGGAAAACCTGGCTGAGGTCGATGCGAGCGGCAAACAGCTTTGTGACGACGACAGTCCGCTGGAGCAGTCGATGATCGATGGACAGCCGCGCAGCACGGATGTGTTTATGCGGCATAAGCAGGGACACCGGGTTCCGGTAAATGTGGAAATCCTGCCTATGCGGAATCCCGCGGGAAAAATTGTGGGCGCGGCGAAGGTATTCCGGAATTCGAGCAGCTACCATAGAGTGGAACGAAGAGTCAGCGAACTGGAGCAACTGGCTTTCCGCGATCCGCTGACCGGCTTGCCGAACCGCCATTATTTCGAATTGAAAATAGAGCATGCGCTCGACGAACAGCGGCGCTTCGGCCGTCAGTATGGTTTGTTAATGTTCGATATTGACCGCTTCCGCCAGGCCAATGACGATCATGGCCACGAAGTGGGCGACGCCTTACTCAAGGCCCTGGCGGAAACGTTGGAACGGACGCTGCGAGCGGACGATCTGGTAGGCCGTTGGGGCGGGGAAGAGTTCCTGGTACTGGCCCCTGACGTGGACGAGGTCGCCTTACGCCTGGTGGCCGAGCGCTGCCGGGGCCTGATCGCGCAATCTTCGGTCGCCACCAATTCGTCGCGGACCGCAATCACGGTTTCCATTGGAGGCACGCTGTTGAGTAACGGCGACTCAGCGCAGTCGGCGATTCGCCGGGCGGATGAGCTCATGACTGAGAGCACGCGCGCCGGGGGCGACCGAACTACAACTGCATGACCCGAGTTCCTTCGTACACGTGCCGATAGCCCGCTGCCCGATCTAGGTGTCCTCCGTTTCATTGTGACTCCCGATTAGACCAGCCGAGTTACACGAACCGATACTCATTTTACAAATCTTCACTATTCAATAGGGCACTTGACATATCTAGGGCGTAACATGGGTGCGTCGAGTGTAGTTTCGTGGAAGCTGCAACTTAAGTACTCGGTCCGAGTTATTTGACAATATGAGCGTGGTTGCTTTTTGAAGGGTTCCCTTCACGCTGCCGGAGGAGTTTCATGCCGCTACTTCGTCCTGGTCGCTCCCTTTCTGTTTTCGGTTTTCCGATCTTCCTTGCATCGATTGCCGTGGCAATCGGCTTGACGGCCGGCTGCGGTTCCAGTGGTGCCAAGAAGGCTCCCCCACCATTCTCAGGAGACACAGAAGTCACGGTCGTAGTGTCGAGCACGGCCAACGATGCGCTGTCTGAGTTCAATCTCGACATCCAGAGCCTTACGCTGACCAGTCAATCGGGAGCGACGGTGGCAGTGCTCGCCGGCGATTGGCCAGTTGAATTCATGCATCTGAATGGGGAAATCGAGCCGGTGGTAGCGCTGCCGATTCCGCAGGGCATTTATACGGCCGCCACGGCAGTGATTGGGAGCGCAAGTTTCACGTGCCTGACGGTGATGCCTGCTAGTTCCGATACACCCGGCAGCCTGGATGAAAGCACCTATGCCTATGGCTACACTCCGAATAGCCAGGTGACGGTGACTTTGCCTTCGCCGATTACGATCACCGGCGACGCTATGGGCCTGACGCTCAATCTGCAGGTTTCGCAATCCGCCAGCTATCCCAGCACTTGCTACCCTCCAGAGAGTGGCATATCGCAGTATTCGATTAATCCGACCTTCAATGTGACGCCTATGACTTTCGCGGCGCAGCCGACGAATGCCGGCAACGGCAAAGTCAACGAAGTCGAGGGCGAAGTCAGCGAGTTGGGAACGACGGGCGGCAGCTTTACTATGTCGCTGGCGACGTTGGCCAATTCTCGAAGAGCGATTTCCGTCAGTTCCGACAGCAACACGGCGTATCAAGGCATCGGCAATTTTTCTGCGCTGCAGGTGGGAACGTTCGTGGATATGGACGGGACGATCCTGCCGGACGGATCGGTGCTGGCCACGCGTATTGCGAGCTACAATCCAACCGCCCTGAACGAAATGATTGGGCCGCTCGAGCAACTGGCTGCTTCGGAGTCGAACTTTTTCAGCTTTCCCACCGAGCAGCAGGGGCAAACCTATTCCGCCCAATCAGGGGCACAGTCGCTGGGGGTCTACTCATACTCGAGCAGCACATCGTATGGAATCTCTGGCCAGATGAGTAATTTGTCGAGCCTTCCCTTTGTCGGCAGCTTCAACGCTTCGAACATGGTGACGGGGCAGAATGTCGCCATATTTTCGCAGCAGATTACTGACTACTACGGTGGAGACTATACGCCGGCGACAACGATGACGCTGATGCCGCAGATCATCAACGGAACGGTCTTGGGGTCAGCGAGCACCGGCAGTTTTACCGACTACACGGTTGCGCTCGCATCCTATGATCTTTTTCCCACGCTGGCGGCACAACCGGGACAGAACATGGTGCTGAACAATCCGGGCCAGGTGGAAGTGTACGTCGACGGCAACACCCAACAGCTCAACACGCAGGCTCTCGCCGCGGGCAACACGCTGCGGTTCTATGGCTTGGTGTTCAACGACAACGGCACACTGCGCATGGATTGTGCCCAGGTCAGTGACGGCGTGGCCTTCGTGGCCCCGCAGTCGAATTCAGGAACTCAGGCGCAGGTCGGCGAGCCGAGAACGATTCGCCGTGCCGGCTCGCGCGGGATGATGCCAACGATCACCACGCTTACCAGGTCCCACGAAACTCAACCGTAGTGCTCGAAATCAGCAGGTGTCGGGAGGCTGTTATGAATACCGTTCCGCTGTTCTCGTTGCGTCAGTCCTCTTCCAATCTTTGCGTCGCATCAATCGTTGCGGGGTCAATGGTCGCTCTCGTCGCTCTCGGCATGACGATGGGCTGCGGCTCCAGCGGAAGCATGAAGACTCCGCCGCCATCCGGGAACACAAATGTTACGGTGATGGTGTCGAGTACGGCCAACGATCAATTGCCGGAGTTCGATGTCAACTTCCAAGGGATTAGCTTGACCAGCCAGTCGGGCAAGACGGTTTCGTTACTATCGCCCGGGATGGGTGAATCTGCTGAATTCATGCACATCAATGGCCTCGCCGAACCGTTGGTAACCACCAGCATTCCGCAGGATATTTATACGAGCGCCACCATAGCTCCTGGCGGCATGGCGACCTTCGTTTGCATCGCTCTTGGCCCTGTGGATGGACAGCAAACTCTATCTACGGCCCAGTTCAACAACGGAGTACCGGCGTCGGCTGTGACCGTGACCTTGCCGTCGCCCATTACCGTGACCGGCGCGAGCATGGGGCTCTCACTCAATCTGCAGGTCTCGCAGTCGGCTACGGTCGGTGATTGCCTGACCCCCGACGGGTTCTATGGTTTTTCTGTGACTCCCGCTTTCACCCTCGCCGCGCTGAATTTGTCTCCTTCGCCGACGAATTCTGCAAATGGCAAGGTCATGGGACTTGACGGACAGATCACTGCTATTGGCGCTGGCAACTTCACGATCTCGATACCTGACCTCGAGGGACCGAGGCCGCTCTCGGTGAGTTCCGGCAGCGGCACCGTGTATCAGGGCATCAGCAACTTTTCTGGGCTGGCGGTAGGCACGTTTGTCGACCTGGATGGTGCGATCCAATCGGATGGTTCTGTGGGAGCGACGCGCATTGCGGTGGAAGACCCGGCTGCCGGCGATGTGTTCCGCGGACCGTTGATCGAAGTAGTCCCGTCGGTAGGTGTGCTCACGATGCATAGTCACCAGTGGCAGGGGGAAGGTGTTCTAGGCCTTGGCGAGGGCTCGATGGATCTGAATTTCAGCAGCTCAATATTTCAGATCTCCGGCCAACTCACGAACCTGTCGAGCTTGCCATTCGTGCCCAGCTTCAATGCTGCAAACATGGTCCCCGGCCAGGAGGTGTACGCTTCTGTGGCCTCGTTCTCTTTCGACACTGCTCGGCCTCCGGCGACCACCATGACGCTGATGCCACAGACGATCGACGCTACGGTTACGGCATCGTCGCAGAACGGTAACTTTACCGACTACACCGTGACGCTTGCGCCGTATGATTTATTTCCTATGCTGGCGGTGCAGCCCGAACAGACGAATGTTGAGAACAATCCAAGCCAAGTGGAGGTATACGTCGACGGCACCACGCAGATGCTCAACTCGCAGGCTTTGGCCGCGGGGAGTACGCTACGTTTCTACGGGTTGGTGTTCAACGACAACGGGACTTTGCGTATGGACTGCGCACAGGTCAGTGACGGCGTGGCCTTCCAGCCGGCGGCTGGCGCGAATGTTCAGGGGAAAGCTGTTGCCGCGCAGACCGTTCGCCGCGTATCTCCTGGCGGGACGCAGCAGGTGATTACAACGGTTACAGAATCTCACTGAGATTAAGACGTGGAGTTTGCCGAGGGAACCGCGCAGCTATTGGGCTACGGGGTTCCAGCCATCGAAAAAAGTTTTGGTCTGGAACTGGGCAGCTTCGGCGGCGGTCAGAAGTTTGGTGTGAGGATCGCGCTCGCCCGCGTGCGCTCCGGGGCCGGTGGAGTTGTATTCGGCATAGTAGGCAGTGTCGATCGAGTGCGTTTCGCCCGGGTGCCACTCGCGCCAGCCTGCGGGAAGAATGTGAGCGCCCATCTCCGTATTGAGAAAAATAACTTTGGCATCGGGACGCCAGGGCCGGCCAAGCCAGACATTGGCCACTCCGGGCGCAGCGGTCAGCGTGCAGTGGTTGAAGACGAAAGCGCTGTCCTCAGCCGGATAGTGCTTGGACTGAGCGGTAATAAAACCTTCGAAGTGTGGAGTGCTGTGAATCTCGCAATGATCAAAAACCGCTTTGCTGTCGCCGAAAATGAAGTCCACGTTGCCCTCGACGTAGCAGTGTGTGAAGTACTGTCGAGTTGGAATGCACGGCTCGCCGTCGGGCGAGCAGTTGCGGCTGCCGGCGTAGAGCGTGTCCTGGTTGCCGAGGAAGCGCACGTTGCTGAACGCGGCTTTATCGGCCGCGACCAGCACGGCTAGCGCCTGTGAACCGACGGGAACCTGCTCGTGCGTGGCGTTCCAGTCGTTGGCGAAGGTGAGGTTCTCAGCACGAAAGTTGTCGCCGCGAATCTCTGCGGTCGCTGAGTGCAGCGTGCCGCCGGAAGTACCCGCACTCTTGTTGAAGATGATTATCGTTTTCGAAGCGTCTGCGTCGCTGCCGCGCAGCTCGATATTCGGCTTGGTAACGGAGATGATTTCACGATAGATACCGGGGCCAATTAGCAGAGTCGCGCCGTCGGCAGGCGCAGTGTCCAGCGCCTGTTGGATCGAGTAGAAATCTCCGCTTCCGTCGGCGGCGACGTAGAGGGTTTTATCTACGGGCGGGGCAGGGGTGGCAGATCGGGGAGCGGTTGTATTTGCGGGATAGTCTTCAAAACGGTTCTCGCAGGAGATGGGCGTGCCCGCCGTGCTGCCGGACGACTGGGTGATGTTCACGTCGTCTTCGCTGTTTTCCCCGCCTTGTTCATCACCATGCTCTCTCGGAGAAATAAGATTGCCAAGGCGCGGACCGACTATCACGTCGGCATTTGAGACGTGGATGGCGCTCGCGGGCAATCCATCGGCAAACACATTGTCGAGCGTCAGGCCCAGCTTATGGTTGGCGTCGAAACCGGCGAGTGTGACTAGCCCCGGCGTGACCACGCGCACATCTTTCAGCGTGATGTCGCGGTAAATCGGAAGCAGGTCGCCGTGCGCCAGCGTGTACTTGGGTGTGAGGATGATGGGATTCCTGACGTTGCGAATGCAAACGTCTTCGTAGACGACATCGTGCACCAGGCCGCCACGGGTGGGATCGCTCTTGATGCGAATTCCGTTGTCGGTGCCGTCGATCGTGAGATCAGACACGCGCAGGGCATTGACTCCACCGTTGGTTTCACTTCCGATCGACATCCCGTGCCCGGAATAGAAATGATTGTGCGCAACCGTGATGTATGAGGAAGCGCCGGCTCTGCCAGCTTTGATGGCAACGTTATCGTCCCCGGTGCGAATGTAGGAATGGAGGATCGAAACATCCGTCGAGCCCGACGGGTCGATGCCGTCGGTATTGCGAGCCGTGGCGGGAGTGTCGATCTTAACGCCCCATGCGGTAAATCCGTTTGTCTTTTCAACCGCCACGTGGAAGTTAGGAGAATTGCGCAGCGTGATGCGGTAGAGGATGAAGCCGTCCGATTCGCGGACGATCAGAAGGCGAGTGCAGTTCTGCTTCGTATCGTTGATCTTGGCGAGATGAGCGAGGTCCCACCAGGATGTGTCTTGTCCGAGCAGGGTTTCGCCGCCGCGGCCGTCGATGGCGCCGTCGCCCATGATGGCGCTGTGCGGCGCGTGGTCGGCGACGATGAAGGGCTTGCATCCATGGCCGTTGTGGTCGACGACTCCACAACTGCCAGGGCTCACGTCGTAGTCGCGCGGGTTGCGCGAAGCATAGAGAACAGTATTGGCGTCGACCAGCAGGGTGACGCCCGGTTGCAGATGGAAGGGCGCAGCCAAGAAAACATTCCGGTCCCTGGATCCGTGAAGCTCTACCGCCCTGCCGTCGCCACAGTGGTTGATTGCATTTTGAATACGTTCGGTGTCGAGGCGGCGTTCGTCTGCGTCGGTCAGGAGCCCGCGGGGAGCGGAAAGATTGGCCTCAAGCCTGGTGCAGACCGGAGGGAAGTGAGGCTCCACAACCGTTCGCCTGTCTTGCCCGAGAAGATTGGGGGAGAAGGCGATGAGGAAACAAAGTGCGGCGAAGCACAGGAGAGAGGATGGGAAAGAAAATCGCCGAGCCACCGGAGCATTCCTTTTTCTGGACTCAGTGGTCATACCACATTCGAGAAACGGCAGTCAATCATTAGGCACACTCGGAGTATATCTCGGGTACCGTGACCTAAGCTCTGCGACAGAGGTCAGACCAGTACTTTTCCGTTGGCCGGCATTTTTGTTTTCTTGTGCTGGCGCAAGACCATGCGCTCCTCGTCGTCCTGCGCATCTTTAGCGCTCTGAATATGGCGTTCCATGAGCCTCTGAGCTTCGTTGGGATTTCTGTTGCGAATGGCGCGATAAATCTCGCGGTGGACGTCGGCGGAGTCTTTGAGGGATCGCGTAAGGCTCACGGTTTTGCGCCGGCCGTCGTAAAGCGCGGACGTGATGGTTTCCATCAAAGAGGCAAGTATCGGGTTGCCTGAGGCGGCGGCGATGGTGCGATGAAAGCGCACATCGTGAATGAGATACTCTTCGGGATCGTCAATGGTGGCGTACATCTCACCGACTTCCTCGGCAAGTTGGGTGAAGTGCTCTTCCTTCCCGCGCTCGGCGGCGAGTGCGGCCATTTTGCTTTCGAGCAACAGGCGGGCCTCGAACATCTGCCAGGATTTGAAACCATGCAGCGCGCCCAGTAGTCCGAGGGACGACTTGCCGATCTCGGGCGGACCTTCGGTGATGAAGGTGCCCACGCCATGCCGAACTTTCATGATTCCCATGGCGGCCATGTAACCAATGCCGGTTCTCAGGCTGGCCCGGCTGATCTTCAGTTTTTGGGCAAATTCCCGTTCCGGAGGAATCTTCTCTCCGGGCTTGAGCGTGCCATCTTCAATCATGGCGCGTATGTGGTTAACCACCTGCATGGTCAGGTGGGACTCGGATTCGTGCGTGGTTTCGCTAGGTCTGGGTTTCAGAGCGCGCACTCCGGTCGAGCGGAAGTCGTCATGCCGTGAATAGATTAGCACTGTACCAGAAATGTGCCCAGAGTTGTAGTTCTGGTGCTGGTGATATGACCTTCGGATACCACGAAAGTTTTCCTTGACAGTGCGTATCCTGCACCACTATATGTATTTCCCAGACCAAGTGGTCTGACCTCTTATTAACTCGATGCGGCATAACGCCATGAGGCATTCAATGACGTTCAGTAAGATCGAAACCAGGACCATGTTTGTCCTGTTTACCGCCCTCCTGCTGCTGTTTGGCACTTCCGCTTTCGCTCAGCTCTCCGGTAAAGGTGAAATCGTGGGCAGGGTCACTGACCCCGCCGGCGCGGTGGTTCCGGACGCGACCGTGGTGGCCACCTCGACGACTCGCGGCGTCCGGGTGACGACGAAGACGACCACTGCCGGTGACTATGCGCTGTCTCCACTGGACGCTGACACCTACACCGTTACGGTGACTTTGAAGGGCTTCAAGACTACGACCCAAGAAAACGTAGTCGTTAACGCGATGGAGATCGCGACGGTGAACCTGGGCCTGGCGCTCGGCGTTCAGACCGAGACTATCGTAGTGAGCTCAGCGCCGGAGCAGCTCCAGACCAGCAACGCCACGGTCGGAACTACTATGGAGCAGGAGACGTACTCGGAATTGCCGATTGCCATGGGCGCGGGCGGTCAACCCGACCAGCGGCGCGCGAGCGACTATGTTTTGCTGATGCCGGGAGTCCAAAACAATGAGACTAATAATAATCTGACGGACAATACCGGCCCCATCGACGGGTCGGGAAGCAAGGGCGGCGCATCTTCGGTTTACATCGAGGGCATTCCTTTTTTCAACGTCTCGCAGGAAGGCGATAATCGATTCATCTGGTCCGCCATTTCGGTGGACGCCGTCAATCAGTTGCAAGTGCAGACCTCGGGTTATCCTGCGATGTATGAGGGGCAGGGCGTCCAGAACTTCGATCTCAAGCGCGGAACCAACACGTTTCATGGCGGGGTGTACGAGTATTTCCGCAACACCGCGCTCGACACGTGGGGTTTCTACGCGCCCGCGCTGATCAATCCCGCCACAGGAACGGCCACTAAGCCGGAAGAGCACATGAACGAGTACGGGTTAGTGCTCGGGGGTCCGATCGTGAAAAATAAATTGTTCTTCTTCGCGAATTATGACGGCTATCGCTACGCCAAGGGCGCGGTTCCGACTCTGCAGACCTACCCTACGATGGCGGAGAGAAATGGTGACTTCAGCGCGTTCCTGTCGTTGTCGACGCCAGTACTAATCTTCGATCCTTCTACTGGCGATACGGCGACCACTCGCACGCAGTTCATGGGTTGCAATGGCACCACGCCGAATGTGATCTGCCCCACCGAGTTTTCCAAAGTCGCGACAAATTTCAATAACCTGTTGCCGCCCACAAGTATGTATGCCAACCAGGGTCTCGGGAATAACTTCCTCGCAGGGCTGCCCTTTGGTCTAAACAATTTTACGACCACTGGCCGGCTCGACTATGTGATGAGCGCCAAGCACAGCATGTCGATCATCATTGCTGCAGGTCGTCAAGCTTCGGTTGGTCCGGCGGCGCAGACCACCTCGGGAAGAAACAATGGGCCTCTGCCCTTCAACTACGGCCAGGGATATGCTCCGAAGACGAAGACCGAAATCTTCGAAGACACGTATGCCCTGAACTCGCACATGGTGAACCAGTTCAAATACGGGTTCGCCCGCTACTACAGCCCCTCTTTCAATCTAGACAACACGCCGGCCTTCGCGGCGTCAACCATGGGAATTACGGGAGTGCCAGCCGGTCAGGCTTCAACCTCTTTTCCGGAGGTTACTTTCGCGGGGAGCGATGCACCCACGCAGTGGGGCGGCGACACCGGAAGCAAGAAGATTTCAAACGCCTACTATCTCATCGACAATTTCCAGTGGGACTTCGGCAAGCACTCGCTGACCATCGGAGCCCAGATTGCATGGCTGCAGTATCAGTACACGCTCGACACCGGAGGCAGCAGCCAGTTGCTGCTTGCGGCTAACACCTCAGAGACCGCCGGCTACACCTCTGGGACGACCATTAATACGGGTGAAGGTCTGGCCTACGCCAGCTTTCTGGTCGGCCAGATCGATGCCGCCAGCCTGACGCAGAACGCGGTTCAGGAAACGGGTGCGCGGTTCCGTCCGATCTCGCCTTACGTGGAGGACGATTGGAAGGTGACCCGCAAGCTGACACTGAATCTGGGGCTGCGCTACGATTTTTTCCCAACCTATCGGGAAGCCAACAACGTGCTCTCGTTCTTTAATCCAAATGTGACCAATGCGTCGGGAACTGCGGGCGTTCTCGAGTTTGCCGGCAGCGGCGCCAACACGTGTAACTGCAGCACTCCGGTAAATAACTACAAGCAGCAGTTCGGGCCGCGTGTCGGAATCGCCTACCAGATTCTTCCGAAGACGGTGGTGCGGGCGAGCTGGGGAGTGATGTACACCCACGGGAACGCCATAGCCGGCAGCGCTATTTCGCAGAACGGCACGGGCATTCTCGGTTTCCAGGCTTCGCCGAAGACATCGTCGGTCAACGGAGTCGCCCAATACGAATTGGATCAGCCATATCCCGCATACACTCCGCCAGCCGGAGTCGCCTCGGGGCCGAACTACGCAGTGGGATATTCGACGATTTCTCCTTACACCGGCTCGCCGCAAAGCGTGACCTATGGCGATTCTTACTATGGCGGCCGGGCGCCGCAGTACATCGACTACAACTTCGGCATCCAGCATCAAATCACGCAGAACCTCGTGTTGGGCGTCAGCTACGTCGGGTCGCAGGGACACTTTGAAAGTCCCGATAGCAGTACCGCACGCGGCCAGTGGATCAATCAGCTCTCGCCTCAGTACCTATTTCTAGGGTCGATCCTGGGGACCGCGGTCCAGAACCTGACTCCGGCACAACAGAGCACACTAAGCGGCGCGGGCATAACTCTGCCGGCAAACTTCAGCCCCAAACAAACTGTGGCGCAAGCGCTTGAGCCGTTTCCCAATTACAAGACCATCACCGATGCCTACGGCAACGTTGCCAACTCGAACTACAACTCTCTGCAGGTCTCGGTGACGCAGAGGGTTTCCAAGGGAGTCAGCTTCATGTTCGATTACATCTGGTCGAAAGCGATCGACGATGGAGGAACCTTCCGCTCCGGTTATGCAATTCCGGCGGCTTACTCGACCGATGGCAGAGCATGGCCGGTGGACCGCATAGAGCGTGGCGTCTCGACTACCAATCAGCCCCAGCATGTGATCGCGACTGGCGTATGGTCGCTCCCGTTCGGTGCCCAGGGGCTGGGCAGCGGAAACAGTGTAGTGCGCGCTCTCGCCAGCAACTTCAAGTTCTCTGGGATCGTGCAGATTTATTCCGGCTCGCCGCTGGCCATCACCGGCTCGTCGTGCCAAGTGAATCCCGCGGAGAGCACGTGCAATCCCACGGTTGCGGCTGGATTCACTGGCCCGGGGCGGATCAATGGCAAATGGGGACAGGGAGCGACGGCGACCAGTTCTCCAAGCTATCTGAACGCAAACGCATTCGTTCCCATTGCAACCCTTACGGAGGCCGGCTCTCCTTATGCCTACACCTTCGGCGATGCGGCGCGAACGGCGCCGTTCGGCATGTATGGACCGGGCAACTACGACATCGACATCAGCCTGCGCCGTACTTTTAACATGCTCACTGAACGTTTTCATCTGACCCTGGAAGGCGATCTTTACAATCTCACTAATCACACCCAGTTTACGGTAGGGGGTACGGCATTTGGCAGCGCCAACTTCGGCACCGTCAGTGGACAGGCGAACAGTTCGCGGGATGCCCAGTTGTCGCTGCGTTTCGAGTTTTAGAGAAGCGCGTCACGGCGAAACAATACAATAAACTTGACGGAAGATTTAGTGCCCGACAGTGAATTCGAACCTGTGAATTCGAACAGATGAAGAATCGCCGCCAATTTCTGAAGACATCCGTGGGCGCGGCAGGAATGATTTCAGCGGGAGCGATTTGGTCGCGGGGCAGCTCTGCCAGACGTCTCGATACCTCGCATCTCGGTTCCTTCCTGGGCGAGCCAGTCGATTCAGCCGCCGCCGATACAGAAGAGCGATGGTCTGGAGATCCGTGGAGTGAGATGGAAGAAATCCTGACGCGCATCAAACCGCCGGTATTTCCCAACCGCGATTTCGAGATCTCAGATTACGGCGCGGAGGGTGACAATCAGGCGGATTGCACCGAAGCATTCGACAAGGCCATTGCCGCCTGCCACTCCGGCGGCGGAGGCCGCGTAGTGGTGCCGCCGGGACAATACATAACTGGCGCCATCGTGCTGAAAAGCAATGTGAATCTTCACGTCAGCCAGGGCGCGACCATTCGATTCAGCCGGGATCACAGGAAATATCCGCTCGTGTTCACGCGTTGGGAAGGCACGGAGCTAATGAACTATTCTCCGTTCATTTATGCTTTCGAACAGGAGAACATCGGCATCACCGGGAAGGGAACCATTGACGGCAACTGCGATTGCGAACATTGGTGGCCGTGGAAAGGCCGCCCGAACTGCGGCTGGAAGCCGGGAGACGTGAGCCAGGAGAAAGATCGCAATCAACTTTTCGATATGGCGGAACGCGGCGTTCCGGTGAGCCAGCGCATTTTCGGCGAGGGACATTCTCTGCGGCCGCAGTTCATTCAGCCCTACCGTTGCAAGAGCGTGCTGCTTGAAGATGTAACGCTATTTAATTCGCCGATGTGGCAAGTGCACCCGGTGCTCTGCACAAATGTCACCGTCCGCGGACTGACCATCAGCAGTTTCGGTCCGAACACGGATGGATGCGACCCGGAATCGTGCACCGATGTGCTGGTGGAAAACTGTTTTTTCAATACGGGAGACGATTGCATTGCCATAAAATCAGGCAGGAACGCCGACGGCCGCAGATTGGGCGCGCCCTCGCAAAATATTATTATTCGCGATTGCAGGATGAAAAATGGGCATGGCGGTGTCACCATTGGAAGCGAAATTTCGGGTGGCGTGCGCAAAGTGTTTGCGGAGAATTGCCAAATGGATAGCCCACACCTCGATATCGCCGTGCGCATCAAGAACAACGCAATGCGTGGCGGCCTTATTGAAGACATTTATGCAAGGAACATTGACGTCGGTGAAGTCGCGACGGCTGCGTTCTCGGTCGACTTCTTCTACGAAGAGGGTGAAGCTGGAAAGTTTGTTCCGGTGGCCCGCAATCTGGAAGTTCGTAGTGTGAAGACGCGAAAAGCGCAGCGCGCTCTGTATCTTCGCGGCTTCAACCGTGCCCCGATTGAAGGCGTGCGAGTTGTGGACTGCGAATTCAACGGAGTCTCGAAGCCGGATGTGATTGAGAATGTTGCCGGCCTCAGGCTGAGCAATGTGAAGGAAAACGGAAAACTCATGGCGCACAACCAGATCGCGAAACGGTTTGGTTCCGAGAACTGACTGTTGTTTATTGCTTTCTTTTGAGCTGATGGTTCGTCGACAGAGAAACGACAGGTATATGGGATTCATCACGGAAGATTTTCTACTGCAGAGCGAGGCCGCCCGCCGGCTCTATCACGAGTATGCGGAGGGGCAGCCGATCCTTGATTACCACTGCCATCTTTCCGCGAAGGACATTGCAAACAGCCGGCAGTTCCGCAACCTTTACGAAATCTGGCTGGAGGGCGATCACTACAAGTGGCGAGCCATGCGAGCCAATGGGGTTGCGGAGCGCTACTGCACTGGCGATGACGATCCCTACGACAAGTTTGTTGCATGGGCGCAAACCGTCCCGCAAACTCTGCGTAATCCGCTGTATCACTGGACGCATCTGGAATTGCAGAGATACTTCGGCATCGATTGGCTGCTGAACGAGAAAACGGCGCGCCGCACCTGGGACGCGGCAAACGAACAACTTGGCAGTAAGGATTTGAACGCGCTGGGAATTCTGAAGAAGTTTCATGTTGATACGATTTGCACGACGGACGATCCGGTCGACTCACTCGAGCACCATGAACGAATTGCGTCGCACAACCCTGACGTTCGAGTTTTGCCGGGATTCCGTCCCGATGGAGCGTTACGGACAGAAGATCCAGTTGTGTTCAATGCGTGGCTCGACAAACTGGCTGCGGTGAGCAATGTGGACGTGACGAGGCTTGCCCACATGCTTCAGGCTCTCGCCAAACGACACCACGATTTCCACCATCGCGGATGCCGCCTTTCGGACCATGGTTTGGATTTCTGCTTTGCCGAGCCCTGCACCGACCGCGAAGCGGAAGAGGTCTTCGACAAGGTGCGCAGCGGCAGTCAGCCGACGGCGCTTGAATCCGCGAAGTTTGCCAGCTTTCTCATGCTGTTCTTCGGGCGCCTTGACACCGAGAAAGGCTGGACGAAACAGTTGCATCTTGGCGCCTACCGCAGCGCAAACACCCGCATGCTCAAAGCTTTGGGGCGCGACACTGGATTCGATTCGATCGGCGACTGGCCTCAAGCTGCTGCGCTATCGAATTATCTCGATCAACTGAACACTGAAAACAGTTTGCCCAAGATGATCCTCTACAACGTCAACCCCGCCGACAACTACACTTTTGCCACCATGATCGGGAACTTCCAGGATGGCAGCCTGGCCGGTAAACTCCAGTACGGCAGCGCCTGGTGGTTTCTCGACCAGAAGGAGAGTATTGAGTGGCAATTGAATACACTGTCGAACTGCGGATTGTTGTCGCGTTTTGTGGGAATGACGACTGACTCCCGTTCCTTCATGTCATTTCCGCGTCATGAATACTTCCGCCGCGTGCTCTGCAATCTAGTGGGCAACGAAGTCGAATCTGGCTTGCTACCCGACGATGATGAGTTGATCGGCGCGATGGTTAAGAATATCTGCCACGACAACGCCGTCAAATACTTCGCCTTCCCCCCGGCACCCGTCAATGCGGAGACGCCGGCCGGGGTTGCTGCGCGATAGATCGTAGTCGCGAGAACAAAACCGAAAGTAGTTCCCGACGCTGCAGTCGCTGATCACGCGAGCTCCCGACCGAACGACCTGACATGAGAGAACGATCCTTACCTGCGCTCTCGCAATCGTTAGTCGACGAGTTGCGCGAGCGAAGTGTGGTGAATCGCTCTACGGACATTGTTGCTGACACCTCTCCGAACATCGAATTGCCCCCCGCCAACTTGCTCAGCGCGCCAGAGACAATTCTCCAGATTGGTTCGGGAGCGTTTCTCAGGGGCTTCGTGGAAGACTTCGTGCAACTGGCGAATATTGCAGGCGCCCCGGTGAGCCGGGTCGTCTCGGTTCAGCGTAAGTCGGATCATCGCTCCGCTGCGATTCTCAGACAGGACGGCCTGTACACGCTCATTCTGCGTGGCCTCGAGAATGGCCAACCGACGGAAAGAAAACGAATCATCGCGTCGATAAGCCGCTCTCTCAGCGCGGATACCGAGTGGAATAAAGTGATCGCAACGGCGGTCCGGCCGTCAACCCGCGTGATCGTCAGCAACGTAACTGAGGCAGGTCTTGCACTCGGCGCCTCGGACAGGCCTACCGATCGTCCACCGGTAAGTTTTCCAGGAAAGCTTGCGCAGCTCTTGCACGAGCGCTGGCAATCATCTGGCGGGCACGATGCAGATGTCGCTGTAGTTCCATGTGAACTGGTTGAGAATAACGGTACCGTGCTGCGTAAGCTGATTGACGAGCAGGCGCGAGCCTGGAATTTACCCTCGGCATTGTCGGATTGGCTGCGATCGTCAGTTCATTTCGCGAATACGTTGGTGGATCGAATTGTGGTTGGGGCGCCGCCGCCGGAAAAGGTGGAGGCAGAGTGGCAGGCGCTCGGATACCGCGACGATCTCATAGTTTGTGCCGAGCCTTTTGCTTTATTTGCGCTTGAGGGGGATGAGTTCGTCCGCCAGCATTTTCCAAGCGGCAAAGCCTCATCCAGCATTCGGTTTGTCGACGACCTCACGCCCTACCGCGCCCGGAAGGTTCAGATTCTCAACGGCTCGCACACTATGCTGGCAGCGATCGGCAGGCTGCTGGGTTTGCGAACAGTGCGTGAGGCGATCGACCATCCGCAACTGGGAGCCTTCGTGGAGAATGCAATTGTTCAAGAAGTGATTCCAGCGATCGGAGTTGGCGTCGAATCAGAAAGTGCGAATTATGCCCGCGAAGTTCTTGAGCGTTTCCGCAATCCTTTTATTGAGCACTCGTTGGTTTCAATCTGCACGAATTGCAGCACTAAGGCCGGCACTCGGTTGTTTCCCGGTATTCGCGGTTTCATGGAGCACTGCGGGGTGGTTCCTCGAAGGCTTTTGTTGGGAGTGGCAGCGGTGATGCTTTTCTTCCGAGACTCTGAGGTGGAGGACACCCATCTCGCGTTTATTCGGGAGATGTGGATGCGCGTCGATGATCGCTCATCGGATTCGATTTTGGAGTTTGTCCAGCACATTCTGGCGAAACAGGTGGAGTGGGGCAGGGAAGCGATTGATACGCGAGCCATTGCCCCAGAAGTTGCCCTCTTGCTTATGCAAATTCGCGAGCAAGGGCTTCGGGCGACGATAGAATCCTACTTTTGATGAGGATTCTCTGGACAATCGGGCTATACTCGTCCACCTGCGGTTGAGACGTGGAACGCCTGGTTCTCGTCAATGGACGGACGTTCGCTACTCATATAAGGAAATCCCACGCTGAGCGGCGTACAATTCACGGACCGTCAGAATGGAGGTACGGGCTGTGAGTGAAAGTACTGTCAAGGGTTGGTACAAGGTGACGATGGATTCGGGCGAGCACAAAGCCAAGCGAAGGGCGCTGGAAGAAAGTTTTGAGACTCAGTTTGAGCAACATGGTTCGCCCGAAGGGGCCGCTCTGTTCGGACGAAGAGACCAAAAAGTGGCCACCTGGGAATATTACTTTACGCCGGAGGCGATGGCCTTTGCGGAGGATATCATCAAAGAATTTGCATGGGGCAAAGAGTATGCGTGGGGGCAAGCCTGTTCTGATCCGTCTGCGACCGTAAAAAATCTGTCTCTTTGTGGGGGCAGACCCGGGAACAAATATGAACGCCTGGTGCAATCGTCGAGCAAAGATATTTAGGTCGCCGCGGTTGGTTGCGAAATCCGGATCACGACGGAAGTGAATGAGCACTTTGCCAGCAGACCGGCATGAGAAGCGTGACCGTAGTGCCCCGTCCCGGCTGGCTGGAAATCCTCACGTTCCCGCCGTGAAGCAGGGCAATGCTCTGTACGATCGCAAGGCCCAGGCCGGTGCCTCCCGAACCCTGGGAGCGGGAGGAATCGACACGAAAGAAGCGATCGAAAACCTTCGGCAGGGCTTCGGCTGGAATGCCGATGCCTGTATCGGAGACAGCGATGCGAATCGTGGAAGAGTCGGCGTTAGACCGCAATACGACGGTTCCGCCGGGCGGCGTGTGCGCTAAAGCATTCGAGACCAGGTTGCCAACCGCTCTCTGCAAGAGCGTGCGATCAAATTCGGCGATGAGCGGATCGTCCGCGACCGCAGTAGTGAGTGAGACTCTGCCCTCGGCAGCCGACGCTTCGTAGTATTCGCGCACGCCATCCAACAATTCAGCTACGTTCACGCGCTCGCGACGCAAATGGGTGAGTGGGCTTTCTGAACGGGCCAGGAACAAAAGGTCGCCGACCAGGGCCGACAGGCGCACGGCTTCTTCCAGGCAGGACTCGAGTACATCGCGGTATTCGTCGATGGTTCGGGCACGCGCTAAAGCCACTTCGGCTTCGCCGCGAATGTTATTCACGGGCGTGCGCAGGTCGTGCGCAATGTCGGCAGAAAATCTGGAAATGCGTTCGAAGGATTCTTCCAGGCGGTCGAGCATTTGGTTGAAAGTGCTGGCCAGGGACGCGAGTTCGGAGGGATATCCTTCGGCAAGAATGCGTTCGCGCAGGTTTGTCGAACTGATGTGGCGCGCGGTGGTTGCCATCTCCTCGACTGGACGAATGCCTTGCCTGGCGATCTTGTAACCGACCAACGGGAAAATAGCGAAGGTCGCCAGCAGAATGGTCCAGAACCAAAACCGATAGCGTGCCAGTAAAACTTCTTTTTGCGAGACATCCACCGCGATCTGGATCGTGTCAGTTTGAGTTGCTGCGAGACCGACTGGCGCCGACGCGCTGGTCACGCGAAAGGATTGGCCGTTCCTGCCTCTCATCCGGATGGTGCGATCGGGGCGGCGTTGGACTTGACTGATAAATTGCGCCAGGTCCAGTTGATCGGCCATGCCCGGCGTCATCAATAGGGGCGTGTTCCGTTCATCCAGCAGGCGAATATAGAATTGCTCGTAGCGCCGAGCGGCCGATTCCAGCTCAATTTCTTCGCGCAGCGCGTCCCAGTCGTCGGGGCGCTCGTGCAGCATGGTGCGCAACACGTGCACCTTGTCGGCGAGGAATAAATCGGTGCTTTTCTCCAGTTCACTCACCAGGAATAAATAAAGGCTGGCGGTGGCGAGGAACACCAGAAACAAGCCGGCAAGCGCGTATCCGGCGGTTAACCGGAAGGCCAAAGTTCCCCACAAGCGGGAGACCGCGGTGAAACTATTGCTCGGATTCCAGGACATAGCCGGCGCCGCGAACCGTATGAATCAACTTGAGCGGGAAAGGATCGTCCACTTTGCTGCGCAGCCTGCGCACATTGACGTCGACGACGTTGGTATCGCTGTCGAAGTTCATGTCCCAGACTGCTTCGGCGATCAGGGTTCGCGATAGCACCTCGCCCGAGCGCCGCGCCAGCAGAGATAGAAGAACGAACTCTTTGGAAGTCAGTTCCAGACGCTGCCCGGCGCGCGTGGCACGCTGGCGCAACAAGTCGATTTCGAGATCGGCCAGGTGAAGCGTCTCTTGCGCGCGCTGCGGTCCGCGGCGGAGCAGCGATCGCACGCGCGCCAGCAATTCGGAAAAGGCGAACGGTTTTACCAGATAGTCGTCCGCCCCGAGTTCGAAGCCTCGCACCCGTTCGTGCACGGCGTCGCGAGCGGTCAGCAAAAGCACCAGCGCGTGCCCGCCGGTTTGGCGCAAGCGAGTGAGAACCTGCCAGCCGTCGAGTCCGGGCAACATTACATCGAGAATGACCAGATCGAACTCTATTTCCTGCGCGAGGTGCAGGCCATCCAATCCATCTCCTGCAACATCTACCACGAAGCCTGCCTCGCCCAGTCCCCTCTTCAAGAACTTTGCGGTCTTGGCTTCGTCTTCGATAACCAGAATTCTCATTGACGTGTCCTCCAGGAGCATCACGAAAAGAAAGACCGCATGCCCGGCGCGCAATTAGAAAGCAATCCGCAGCGCAAACTGAATCTCCCGCGGAGTTCCGGAGCCGACTGGACTGATCGGCGTGGTTGTGTTGACCGTACTGATGATGCTGCCGAACCCGTTGGTGTTCGACGGGTTGAAAGTGGACTGCGGCGGACCGAACTGCGGGTGATTGAAGATGTTGAAGAACTCGGAGCGGAATTCCAAGTGGGCACGCTCCGTCAACAAGAATATCCTGCTCACGCCTAAATCGATCTGCCACGTGCCCGGTCCGCGGAGCAGGTCGCGCGGCGCGGTGCCGAACTCTCCAGCCGGGGTAGCGAAGGCCGCTGGATTGATCCACTGCGCGACGCTCCTTCCCCCCGGCGGTGTGAGAGAAACGCCTGGAACCAGATCGGGGCGCTCGGTGCCGGTGGCGCCGTCTGGCGCGGTGTAACTGCTGGGCATGAGCACATTCACGGGGAAGCCGGTGCGAGCCAGGGCGGTCGTCGTCAGTAACCAGTTGCCCACGATCGCGCTGGCAACCCCGCCGTCATGGAGCAGCGGCTTGCCTTGGCCGAAGGGCAGTTGATAGACGGCGTTGCCGTTGACTACATGGCGGGCGTCCCAGACGCCGCTCGCGGTTTCACAAGCCAGACACAACGGATTTTGCGGCGATATTTCATCGCCGTCACCGCTGCCGTTAGAGCCGTTGTCGATCTCGTGAGACCATGCGTAATTGACAGTCACGAGGAGGCCGTGAGAAAACGAACGCCGCAACGCCAGGGAGAGACCGTTGTAAGTACTCATGCCAACTGAGCCGCGCCAGGGGATGGCAGGGGCAAAGGCCGGATATTGCACAACCCCTGTGGCCGGATCGATCAAGTTCACCACGTTGGTCTGCAGCAGATGCACGCCGTGGCTTCCCAGGTAAGAGACCGTGCCGACGAAGTTCGCAGACAGCTCGCGTTGCGCTGAGAGGCTCCACTGCTCAACGTAGGAGTCTTTGCGGTTCCGTTGTTCGGCGTTCGGCGAGAGCGTTCCGGGGCCGGTAAAATACGGATCGATCGGATACGTGAGCTGCAGACTCGACGTGCTTTTCACCGAATAGGAAGGCACTTCGTTCTTGGCGGGCAGATTCTGATCGTCCAGCTGTCCGTCTTCGTGGTAGATGCCGAATCCGCCACGAATCACCGTCTTGCCATCCTTCAACGGAGTCCAGGCAAAGCCAGCACGAGGGTCAATATCGCCGTAATTTTGCTGGCCGAAGCTGGCGCCGATTCCGCAGAATCCCTGCGGCCCGCAGGTGCCGAAATCGAAGGGGTTGGCCAATCCGTTTTCCTCGTGGAAGAGATCGAAAACGGTGTAGCGCAGGCCCAGGTTCAGGGTGAGATTCGACGCCGGCTTGTACTCGTCTTGCGCGTAGCCGAAGGAATCGGTCTTGCGCAGGTGGTTGACCGGCAAGGCTCCTGACAAGGTGGCTCTGCTCGCCAGATTCGCCGCTAGATCCTCCACCGTGGGAAACGTAACTTTTCCGTGTTCGCCGGAGCTCTGATTCAATTGAATGCGGCGGATCTCCGCTCCAAATTTCAGGGTATGCCGGCCATGAACCCAGGTCAGATTGTCGAGCCAGGAAAATGAGTTGCCTACGTAAATGCTGCCGTAATCGTAGTTCTGAGTAATGAATCCGGGCCCGGGGCCGGTGGCGATCGCAATCTGATAGAGGATGCCGGTTCTATTGAGGTTGTAAGTGTTGGAGGTGGCGCGATTGAATCCGAACTTGGCTTCATTCACCAGGGTGGGGCTAAAGATGTGCAGCAATTCGAGCGCGCCATTCACCGGCGAGGACACTCTCTGCTGCAAGTCGGTCGCGGCTGCCGAAACCGGCTGCGTATCAACGGACCGGTCGAAATTGAATCGCAGGAAGCCCGTTGTTTTTGCCGAGAAATGCTGGTCGAGGCGCAGCATCGCCGAATTCTCGTTGACCACCTGAGTGCAGGAGCAGGTCAGCAGGGCATAGTCCGCATAGTTCGGGTCGCCCGGGTCGTTGGCTGGCGTCCAGGGCGTCAGAATGGTCCTTGGACTTGCTCCGGGGAAGGCGTTGATGATCCCGTAGATCGGCGACGAGGTCGGAACGGTCGCAATGAGCGCCGCGCTCGGCACGTCGCCGCTGACTGGGTAGCCCCAGTTTTGCCGGTAGGCCTCCGAAGCAATGAAGAAGAAGGTTTTATCGCGCTTGATGGGGCCGCCCAGCGCTCCGCCGAACTGATTCAGGCGAAGCGGTTGCTGGCTTTCTCCGTTGGAGGCCCATTCAGGTACGGGCGCATCAAAAGCGTCGTTGCGCAAGAACTCGAACAGGCGTCCGTGGAAGCGGTTGGTGCCCGAAGGCGAGGTGACGTCCAGTTGCGGCCCGCCGGTTCCGCCTTCCTCGGCGGACGCCATCAGCGAATCGACGCGGAACTCCTGGATCGCGTCCAGCGGAATTGCGAGCCGCACCCAGGGGCGCTGCGTCTGGTTTACAATGCTGGTCGCATCAATTCCGTCGTAGGTCCAGTTGCTGTCGTCGAGACCCCGCCCGGCGAAGCGAATTGTCCGCTGGTTGCTTCCGCCGGTGTCGATGGCGCCGGGAACGAAGGCCGTCAGCGATGCCCAGTCGCGGCCGTTCAGCGGCAATTCGTCGGCCTGCTCTTTCTCGATGAAACCGGTAACAGCGCTGGAGTTGCGGTCCATCAGCGCCGAACTGGCAGGCACTTCCACGTGTTCGTCGCGGCCGGAAACCGGCAGAGTGACATCGAGCGTACGCGTGCGGCCGATGACCTCCTCGACATCAACGAAAGTGAGCGACTTGAACCCCTGGTGCTCAAATGTGATCGTGTAATTTCCGACCGGCAGCTCGGGAATGTCATACGTTCCTTCAGCAGAGGACTTGGTTTCGCGTTTCAGCCCGGTGGAAATCTGCACGGCTGTAACATGCGCCTGGGGAAGAGCGCGGCCTGCGGGATCAGTGACGGTACCGCTCAGCCCCGCACGGTCAACCTGTGCCAGCGAAAAAACCGCCAGGCACAAAATAGTTCCGGAGAGAAACAGCGCCCGGATCACGGAATTGAACTTCCAGCAGGTGAGTTTGGAGGCTGGTTTCTCAGGTAATCGCATCTGTTCCTTTGAAGCGGATGGATTGTATGGAGCGATTAAATAACGACCGAGGCTAGCCGAAGTAAGTTGTGTCGATGTGAAACGTACATCAACATTCTGTGTAAATTAGATTACAAGAATGTAACTTTCCCGTCATGCTAGCGTTCGTTTCGATTCGCGTGCCTTGAAGGAAGTATTAATTTCTGATGAAAAAAAATTCACAGCTCATATAAATTGACGGTTCTTCCCGTACAGTTTCGACGCCAGGTTCGCGACGCGTTAGTTCGCGACAAGACTGGTTCGCGAAAATGGCCGTCTTGCATCATGCCCGGTTTGCGGCATGCTAGGTTTGCATCATGTCTCAGTTTCTAAACCCGGCCGCGCCGCAGCAAGTTGCGCCTCTGCTGGCGCTGGCCACTAATTTACTGAGGGCCGGGCGACCGGCCGATGCGATCGCTCCGTTGCACGATGCCGCGCTGCTGCAGCCGTTCAATGCCAGCATCCAGCACGATCTCGGCCTCGCCTGCCTCGAGGTCGGCCGCGTTCCGGATGCCATCACGGCATTGCAGCGGGCGGTCGCTTGCGACCCGCGCTATACCGACGCATATTTCCGGCTGGGAATCGCATTGGAAAAGGTGGGCAACATCGGCGGGGCCGTTGTCGCGTACGAGCGTGCCACTCAGCTGCTCCCGTCCCTGACCGAGGCGTGGTTCCGCGCCGGCGCCCTGGTCTACGAACTAGGCCATCGCGACGAGGCCATCGGATGTTTCCGGCGCGCGGCCGCGACCGGAGGCAAAACTAATTTCGGCAGGCTAGGCAAGGCGCGAGCGCTGCTGACCGAGGATCGCAATCAGGAAGCCGAAAAAGTGCTGCGGCAGACACTGGCGCTCGATCCGAGGAATGCCTTAGCGCACGATCTATTGGGTAATCTGCTCTCTGAGTACGGACGCTTCGACGAGGCTCGCGAATGCTTTCAACGCGCGATTGCGATCGCCCCACTGCTGGCGGGATGCTACTACGACCTGGTCCGATGTCGCCCGGTCACGAACAATCAGGATGACGAGGGTCTGCTGCAGCGGATGGAAGCCGCGCTGACCACGCCGGGCCTGGAAGCGGCGCAACGCCTGCGGCTTCACCTCGCAATCGGGAAGGCGGCGGACGATCTGGGGGACTACGGTTTGGCGATGAAGCATTTCGACGCCGCAGACGCAGTGCGCCGGGCCTCGGTGCCGTTCGATCCGGCCGCGTTCTCGGTTGAGATCGACCGGCTGATTGCCCGTTGCACGCCCGAATTCATCGGGCGGGCGCGCGAACTGGGCAGCAACGATGCGACGCCCGTGCTGATCCTCGGCATGCCGCGGTCTGGCACAACTCTGGTGGAGCAGATCGTCTCCATGCATCCCGAGGTTGGGGCTGGCGATGAGCTGCAATTCTGGAACGGGCGCGGGGCAGAGTGGCACCGCTCCGTCGCCTCCGGAAACGGTGCGGCTGGAAACGAGTCGAGGCTCGTTTCGGCGGAGAATCTGGTTTCGGGGTTCTTAGCCAAGGCGGCCGGAGACTATCTCAGGGTGCTGCGCGGGGTCGCGCCGAAGGCGGCGCGAGTAACCGACAAGATGCCATTCAACTTCCTGTGGGCCGGGTTGATCCACGTGGCATTCCCGCGCGCAACCATCATCCATTGCCGGCGCGCTGCCGTGGACACGGCGTTGTCGATTCATCAAACCCATTTTCATCCCGGCCTGGCATTTCCGACCGGAGGCGCCGAACTGGTCGCGTATTTCCGCGATTACAAGCGGCTTGTCGACCATTGGCGAAACGTCCTGCCGGCGGATCGTTTCATCGAGGTCGACTACGAGGAACTGACACGCACGCCCGAACTAGTCATCCGGCGGATGATCGCGGCCTGCGGCCTGGCGTGGCACGACGCGTGCCTGCGTCCGGAATCGAATCCGCGGGCGGTGAAGACTCCGAGCAGATGGCAGACCCGGCAGCCCATCTATCGCAGTTCGGTCGCGCGCTGGCGACGGTACGAACCATGGCTTGGACCCTTGCGCGCGCTCGTCGATCCTGGATAGAGATGTCAAATGGAATCACAGAAGGGTGAGGAACCAGACGCGGGAGTCCAGAGTTTAGGGAGAATCAGCGGGACTTGCGGTGCCGTTACTGCTGCGGTTTAGACGGGGGTCTCATCGCGGCTTCCAGGACGTCCGCCAGTTGAGGGTTCCCCATGTCACGAGCCGCCTCAGCCGCGGTTTGTCCTTGGCGGTTCCGCACCGACAGGTCTGCTCCTGCCGCGATCATGGCGTTGGCAAAATCAGGAGTGACGCAATGCATCAAGGCCGTTTGCCCGGATGCATCTCTCGCGTTCAAATCCGCGCCAGCCTGGGCAAGCAGCGCAACGGCACGGCCATCCCAACAGGCGTTGAACAGCGGAGTCTGTCCTTGATCGTTCTTCTGGTTCACGTTGGCTCCCGCCGCAACAAGTAATTCGAAAGTGCCTTCGATATCCGCACCCGCCGTGTCGGCAGTACACGAGCTCAGGAAACGCGACAAGGCGGAGTTTCCAGTGAAATCCCGGGCATTGACGTGAGGATGATAACGAAGGATTTCTTCGACGGCGTCGTTGTTGCAGCGGGAAGCAGCACCGATCAACACGGTATCTCGATCGTTCGGGTTATCAGAAATGCCGTTGACGTCCGCACCCTTGCTGATCAGAAATTCGATCAGATCCACATTGCCGCTGTGGGCGGCGGCGCGTAAGGCGCGGAACAGGAGTTGGGACGGCAGTTGCGCCTGTTTCCCGATCATGTGCCGAACCAAATCGATGTCACCCTTTTCTGCCGCGTTCACCAGTGGGCTGGCGCCGTCCTTGTTCATGCCGAGCGTGGGCGAGCCCGCTGCGATGAATTGTTGAATCAATTCGCCGGATCCGCTCTCTGCCACGCTCGCAAAAAGTGTTCGATTCTCGTCAGTGAGGGAACGAAAATTCCAATGTTCGGCTATCAGTGCGGGCCAAGTCTGCGGAGTCTCCTTCAGCCACTTTTCGGTCCCAGCCAGCTCGTCGATCTTGTCTTCCAATTCGGTGACGATGTCGGGCATTCCAGCCCCCGCGCCGACATGATCCCCAACGGATTTCTTATGTCCGTCAAATTCGATTGATGTTGTGTAGGAAGGAACATCAGTCACAAATTGCGAGTACTGATCCTTGAGGGAGAAATAGTCGGCGTTGCGGTAGGCATCCAGCAGCCCGATCACTTCCTGGCGCGAAATCGTGGCATGATGTTCACCGGTAATCAGTACATTTCGCTCTCCGCGGAAGATAACGTCTCCGTTGCCGCGCACCTCGACTGAGTAGGCCGGACAGGATCCAAAGCAAGAAGTTCGAGTCAAAGACATTCTAAGAGTGCTCAGATCCTTGATCGCAGGAAACGGAACTCTGGTCTTTGCCCATTCCTCTGGTGCCACAATCTGAACCCAGTCTTTGATGAGCGCGCGAACGGGGATTCCATCCTGCTCAAAGGGCTTAAATTGGCGATCACGCTCAATTGCTTCCGCCTCAGAAATGAACTCCTTAGGGCCGTCAATGGCGCGTGCCGACTCGACATTGCCACCCACTGAGACGATAACCTCCAGAATCATGGCGGCGCCAAATCGGCGAGCCTCGGCATCTCGAGAATGGATCATTTTCAGGGGACGGATGTAGTGGTTCTGCAGGTCAGCATTCTCGATCACAACCGGCTGCTGCTGGGCACTGGAGTTCGACGGGGCGAAACTGAGAAGGCCAGTCGCGAAAGCTGCCAAGAAGGACGCGACGCTGCACTTCGGGAACATTGGCTACCTCTGTGTATGGTGAGAATCGTTTCGCTTGCCCATGGGTTGTCTGGCAGGTTAAAGCATTCCAACTCTCTTTTCCAGAAACTAAGGCTGTACCCGACAGGCTTGAAGTTCCTCCTGCCTCGTGCCAACCGAATGCACCGATGGGCCTCCAAACCTGAACACCTTCGGCTGGATGCTAGTTGACGTAATCCGTGACTGCTCGCCGAACTCGGCCTGCCGGTGGAGTTGCACGCTGGACCGTCCGCAACCGGCGCCCGCGTCGTTTTAGAAGGTCAAGATTACAAAAATGTAATCTTGGCGTCATCCTGCTGTCTCTTTCTCAAACCTAGACTGGGCACCCTGGTCCACTCAATGCCTGCGCCGCGCCCTGCTCGTGATTCAGGAACATCAATGAGAACCGCTACGACGTCCCGTCTGCTCACTTTTGCGCGATGAAAAAATCCTAAGGAGGAAAACGGTATATGTCTCGAAAAAATAAGTTTCGAAACCGATCTCGAAACAAGTCTCGAAACAAGTCTCGGATGAACCGTATGGGTCCACTCACCGGCCTGCTGGCGGCGGGGCTGGGACTTCCGGTGCTCGCCGGTGCTCAGTCGGTGCCCTACCCGACCTACCAGGCTGGCCCGCAGCCGAACGGTTCGTGGGTCGTCAGCAGTGGCCAGGTCATCAACCCAGCCGGCATTCAGGTCGACCTCGGCATCCGGGTCCGCGCGAAGGCCGTCGCACTGAATCCGAATGTTAAGACTCACACGGCCGCCGTGCTCACCATGGGTGCGACGCAGGCCGTCGAGGTGTTTGACACCGCTACTGGTGTTGTCCTGCAGGATTACCTCACACTTGGACAGGATTCGAGCGGCAGCTATAGCGGTATAGCCTATTCCGCGGACGGCAAGCACCTGGTGTTCAGCCAGGACAGCAGCAATGTCACCATCGCCAACGTCACTGCAGAGGGCTTGCTGGAAGATGATGCGCAAGTCAGCGTTCCGCCGAACAATTCCTTCATCGCCTGCTTTCCGAACAGTCCTCCGGCCGCTTACGCCAATCCTTGCGGCTCGTTCTATAGTTCTTTCACTTCGTATCCTGGCGGCGTCGCGCTCTCCAAGGATGGGACAAGCGCATACGCCCTGCTCAACCAGAACGATACGCTCACCAAAATCGACCTGGCCTCGAAGCCGCCCAAGCAGGGTGTGCAGATCCGCGTCGGCAACGCTCCGCACAGCATCGTAATTAACACCACCGGCACGACTGCCTACGTCAGCAACGAAGGCGGACGAGCCGCTACGGACGAAGACTTCCAGATCAACTCCGCGGGCACTGAGATCGTCGCCGATCCAGTGGTGGGCGCTGCGATCACCGGCACCGTTTCCGTGGTTGATTTGGCAACGATGAAGGTCACCGCGACTATTTCGACTGGTCTGCACCCAACCGGGATGGCGCTCTACGGGCAATCCCTGTTGGTCGCCAATACCTACAGCGACAGCATCTCGATTATCGACACGGTCACCAACACGGTGTCGCGTACGATTCCTCTCGGGCTGCCGATCGGAGTGCCCGGCGTAGGCCAACCCGCCTACGGGGCGGCGCCGAACTCGATTGCAGTCGATGCCAAGACAGGCATTGCCTACGTCGCGCTTTACAATGCCAACGCCGTCGGGGTGGTCGACCTTAGCAAGGGCGCAACCAGTCCGCTCATGGGCATGATCCCTGTGGCCTATGCGCCGTGCTCGGTCGTGTTCGACCAGGCCGAGAACGCGATCATTGTGGCTAACGACAAGGGCATCGGAACCCGTTATTCGTTCGAGACCGACCACGGCGTCACTGGCTACAATACCCACCAGGACAACGGCACGGTCAGCATCGTGCCCGTACCGGATAGCTCGACCCTGACGGCGATGACGAGCCAGGTTTTCACGAACAACCACTGGGATCTGGCGCAAAATATCGCGTCTGCCTCCGGTGGCAGCTCGGGCGCCAAGCCAGTCGCAGTCCCGGAGAAGATCGGCTCTCCGTCGCTGATCAAGCACGTGTTCCTGATCGTTCGTGAAAACCGCACCTATGATCAGATCCTGGGCGATGTGGCCGCAGGCGATGGCGACTCCTCCCTGGCCGTGTTCGGCGGCAAGGACACGCCGAACGTGCACGCGCTGGTGAAACGTTTCCCGCTCTTCGACAACTTCTACGATCCCAGCCGCCAGTCGGCTGACGGTCACCAGTGGATCACCGAGGGCATGGCGCCTTACTCCGACGACATCCAATCGCCGGACTGGGTGCGCAGCTATCCCGGCGGGAACGCCGGCGATGCACTCGCCTATCAGAACAAGGGCTTCCTGTTCTCTGAAGCCGCTGCCGCCGGTCTGCCGGTAAAGATCTACGGCGAATACGTCGAGAACGATACGTTCCTGCAGCCGAACGGCTCGACCAGCGAACCGAGCTGGAGCGAGTTCTACGCCGACTCCCAGTGCTTCGAGGGTGGGCCTGGCTGTGCGTCCCCTGGAACCGCGGGCGAGAAGACGCTGTACTTCCAGAACACGACCCAGGCAGAGTCCTCTCTGCCGGCTGTGTATAACCACCTGATCAAGAACTTCCCGCAGTTCGACCTGGGCATCCCCGACCAGTTCCGCGTCGATCTCTGGCTGCAAGACTTCCAGTCCGACGTAAAGAACGGTACGGTGCCTGCGTTGAGCATCCTGTGGGTAATGGACGATCACACCGGCGGCCCGCCGACCTCGGACGCCGAACAGGCCGACAACGACCTGGCCGTTGGACGCATTATCGACTACATCAGCCACAGCAACGTGTGGTCGACTTCGGCGATCTTCATCGAAGAGGACGACGCGCAGAACGGCGTCGACCACGTTGACGGTCACCGCAGCCCAGGTTATATCGTCAGCCCCTACGTGGTGCAGGGCGGAAAAACCGACCACACCTACTACACGCAGGTCAACATGACTCGGACGATGGAGCAAATCCTTGGTCTGCCGCCCATGAACCAGTTCGATCTTGTGGCGTCACCGATGAGGACGGCTTTCGTCAAAGGCGAAGTGCCCGCGGCTAACTTCAAGCCGTGGACGCATGTAGCAAACCAGGTCCCGCTCACCGAAGGCGTGACCGGGGACACCGCCGACACCAAGAGCAGCCCCAAGGTGAAAGCCCTGAGGGCGGCCTGGCTCCAGAAGAAGGCGCAGATCTTCGCTGGCAAGCTGACCAAGCCCGACTCGGAAGACCCGGACACCGTCAACCACCTGAACTGGTACATGTCGACCGGGTTTGTGCGGCCGTATCCTGGTGAGAAGACAGTTCGCCCGCCGAGCGAGTTCAACAAACCAGCACCTGCTGGCGAAGACGCGGACGACTAAAAAGACGACTAAAACACGTTTGGAATGCAACCGCCCTCTCCTCGATTCACCGGGGAGAGGGCTTTTTGTTCAAGCGTTCAAAGGTGGATCTTAAGAACACGCGCGGCGGATTTGCCGCCTCGCGATCAGCGGCCAGCCGAGCGTACTTTTTCTGCTTCTGCCCTCGCCCACTCTCCTGCGACCTGCCGGGTAGTGACGTTCAGCCGATTCCAGGTGTTGATCAGGGCAATTGCGGTAACCAGAGCGGCGAGTTCTCGCTCGTCGTAGTGCCGGCTGGCCTCATTCCAGACCGCGTCTGGCACCGGGTCAGACCGATCGCTGAGGCGCGTGGCGGCTTCGGTCAGCGCCAGGGCAGCGCGTTCGGCTTCGGTGAAGTAAGGTGAGTCGGACCATGCAGCTACCGCGAAGAGGCGGTCATCCGTTTCGCCGGCACGCTTGAGTTCCTGGCAGTGCATGTCAAGGCATACGCTGCAGCCGTTGATCTGGCTTGCCCGCACCTGAACCAGTCCGATGGTCTTCGCCGGCACACCGGCTTTTTCGATGGCCTTACTCACGGCTAAAAGGGCTTGCAGTACGTCGGGCAATACCAGCGCCGGGTTTTTCATTCTTGATTTCAAGCTCGATTTCGCGGTTTCCATTGTCTGAACTGGCATAATGGCTCTCCTCTCATTTGGACTTTTTCCCTGATTTTCTCCCGGCGATCATTCCGAAAAGCCGGTTCTTAAATTGACGGGGCCGAGACTAGGATGCCAGTCTCAGTCACATCGGTTGGGTTTCGTCCGTCATTACAATGACGGAATGCAGCGAGGGAATGTGACAGGTGAATGATCGAGATTGGCTGACAGAAAAGTTCGAGGAAAACCGGCCGCACTTGCGAGCGGTGGCGTACCGGATGCTTGGTTCGATGGGTGAAGTGGACGACGCGGTTCAGGAAGCGTGGCTGCGTCTCAATCGCACCGATGCCAGGAGCATCGAAAATCTCGGCGGATGGCTCACGACGGTCATTGCGCGCGTCTGCCTTGACATGCTGCGCTCGCGTAAGTCGCGACGAGAGGAGTCGCTGGAGGATCATAACGAGCGTATGCCCGACTTTGTGCTGAGCCGCGAAGACCGATTTGATCCTGAACAGGAAACACTCATTGCCGACTCTGTTGGCCTGGCGCTGCTGGTCGTGTTGGAAACTTTGTCTCCGCAGGAGCGACTGGCGTTCGTGCTGCATGACATGTTTGCCGTGCCGTTCGACGAAATTGCTGCGATCGTAGGGTGCTCACCAGTTGCGGCAAGACAACTCGCAAGTCGCGCTCGGCGAAGAGTGCGAGGAGGCGCCCCGGCTCACGACGTTGACCTGATTCAGCAGAGAAGAGTGGTGAATGCCTTTCTCGCGGCGGTACGCGCCGGTGATTTCGAGGGGCTGATTGCGGTGCTCGATCCAGATGTGGTGCGGAGATCGGACCATATTCCCGGAGAGTTAAACGAGATCCGTGGTGCACGGACCGTAGCCGAACAGGCCATCATGTTCTCGCGGCTCGCCGCATCCGCCCAGCCGGTGCTGGTAAACGGTGCTGCCGGAATCATTTCATGGCTGCCTGATGGCCAGCCGTTTTCCGTGATGGGCTTTACCATTCAGAGGCAAGTCGACGGCAACCGAATCGTCGCGATTGATGTGTTTCGCGATCCGGTTCGTCTGGGCCGGCTAGATGTAACGATGCTGAAGGACTGACGCGGAGAGGTGCTCCGGAGTTCACTGGTGGCCCCGGCCTGACTCGAACAGGCGACCCTTCGTTTAGGAAACGAATGCTCTATCCATCTGAGCTACGGGGCCACATTTCGATTGTACCCTGTAGCCCTTTTTGGGATATGGCCCATGCCCGCGAGAGCACTTGGTCGTCATGAAGTGCGGCGGGCCGAAAAAAGTCCGCCGCACTTCATGGTTAGGCTTTTGGGTTAGAACTCTATCCGCGCCGAGATCTGCAGAACGCGGAAAGAATCTTGAGAGTTTCGAATCGAGCTGCCGACTGTGCTGGAAATGATGCCGTACGTACAGGTGACGCTGGTGATGTCCGCACAGGGTGGATTGAAGTTGGGGTGGTTGAACACGTTGAAAGCATCTCCGCGGAGTTTCAGGGAAACCCTGTCCGTCCACAGAGGAACAGCCTTGCCCAAACCCATATCCATGTCGAAGTATCCCGGCCCGCGCAGACTATTGCGGGAGCCGATGTTGAAGCCCACCGGCCCGATATAGTCCGCGTTCGCCTGGCTCGGGTTGGCGTAGCCATACAGCGGTTGGCCCTTACCGCCGTTCAGATGTATTTTGACATCCGATGCCGGACCAGTCAGAATGGCCGGCGCATTATTGGCGTATCCGGCAACGAACGCGAGCGATTGGGCCAAGTAGGCGTTACCGCTATGCCAATTAGGAAGGCCGCTCACTGTCCAGCCGCCGACAATCTCGTTGAGCCAGTGCGGTGCACCAGAAGCGATCATTTTTCCCCTGCCGAACGGCAGGTCATAAATGAAGGTGCCGTTGAAGTAGTGGGTCACATCGAAGTCGGAGTTGCCACGGCATTCCCGCTGTCGCAACTGATCGCAGATAAAGCCATACCCGCCAATGGCCGGGGCGTTGGCGATCACCGAGACGTTGTCGATCGAGTGCGACCAGGTGTAGTTCAAGTCAAACTGCAAGCCAGAGCCGACGTTCTTATGGAGGGTCGCCAGCAGACCGTTGTAGCTCGACAGTCCCTCGTTGTTATAGAACGTGTTCTCGGAGAATTGAGACGCCATGCCGACGTTCGGCGGCAAAAGCCCAAAACTCGACCAACCCTCAGTAGTATCCGCGAAATCGCCGCGGGCCACATACGTGCCGAGGTAATAAGCCATCACAGAGGTGTTGCTCGGGAAGCCGATCGATGGGCCGAATCCCGGGCCGAACACATCCTGGTTCTCGTAAAAAGGCTGCGCGCTTACCGCAAACGGACTGACGCCCTGACGGAGCTGGTTCTCAAGACCAACGAATGCGCTTGACATCAGCTGGCCCGACGCCGGATCTCTGAAGTCGATCAACTGTTCGGCGTCCACCTGCGAGAGCAGCCGCCTGCCCAATCGGCCGACGTAGCTCGCCCTCAGAAGGAAGCCTCCACGGATCTGGCGTTCAAACCCTAAATTGTATTGAACGTTGTACGGAGTCTTTAGGTTGGGATCAATGCTCTCGTTGAATGCTTGACCATTGGCCAGGCCAAACGGGACCGCGCCCGATCCTGAACCGCTGACGAAGGGGTAGAACGGCGTGGTTATCGTAGGTGCAGTGGGGGCGGGGGGCGGATTGTTTAGGCCGCTGAATCGCACAGCCCCGCCTTGCCCCATCAGCGTCGCTTCCGGATTGTTCGGAACTCCCAGTTTGTTCGTCTGACTAGCCTGAAAAAGATAAGAATACTGCGATTGCTGGTACTGCACCGCGTTGACGACTGTCTGGTCATACAGGATAGCCGCGCCAACATTGAATACCGTCTTAGGATCGAACTGGTACACAGCGGCAATCCTGGGGCCGAAATTCTTGTAGGTGGGCTTGAAATATCCCGGCGCATGGTTGGCCTTCCCGCCGAGACTATAGGAGATCAAAGGGACAACCAGATTCCCGGACTGGCTAGCTGCACTCTGCGCGATGCGGTCGCCAAAGTAGCTGTTGAAGTCGGTGCTTTGAATCGACTCCAGGCCGTGTATTTCATAGGGCGTGCTGTAATTGACCCAGCGAACTCCGTAGGAAAGTGTCAGTTTGGGCGTGATCTTCCACGTATCTCCAAAATAAAGCTCGGTTTCATAGTATTTATACTGCGTTCTCGAGCCTGTTCCCTGAGCGAAGGCTGCGCCTTGGGCGTTGTAGTTGAAGGTGGCACCGACCTGCGTATAGGGTGCAAGCGCGAGGGCAAAAGCGGGATCGTACAGTCCGGGCGCGTTTGTATGCATGCACGCGGGGGTCGACGACGAAGTGCAGATATCGCCCGGCTCCAGGGACGAATCCAACTGTGGCATGTTGCCGCCCAGGCCAATGGTTGGAGTGTTGTAATCCAAAACGGTATATCCGCCCGGGCTGGGCCATTTGAACGTGCCGCCAAACCGGAAACTGTGTTTGCCTTTGTCCCAGCTGAAGTCGTCCCGAACTACCGGGATGGGGTAGCTCCGGCCTTGCTGATTGATGGCATTTTCATAAGGACCAGAGAGAATTACTCCTCCTGCTCCGGTTCCGCCAAAGGAATTGCCGAATTGATTTGGGCCCGTCGGGTTATAGGTATTGGGGAAATTGTAGCTTTCGTAGACCTCTCCGTAAGAAGCCTGGTTCACCATCGTGTTGCTGAGTGTCCAGACGTGCCCCACAACCCAGGAGTAGCTTCGGTCGAAGAAGGGAGCAGTTTGCGGATCGCCGGGAAACTGAATCGCATTTTCGGTGGCGTTTTCCCGGGTGATGTGCGAGACCCCGTAGATCTTCATCCTGTCGTTCAGGTTGTAATCTACCCTGCCGGTATAGACATCGTTTGCCGTCTTCGAGGGTGCGTTGAAACGGAAGCCAGCGGTGTTGAGGAGATCACCAGTCCCGCCGGACAAGTCATTGGCGTGCGGATAACGGGTCGCGAACAAGCCGGTGGTGGGATCGAACAAGGATGCATCGAACCCTATCAACGCGGGATCCATCGCTTGCACCTGAGCCGCGGTCAAGGTCTCTTTCTGATCCTGGTTGTTCCAGTACGTAAGACCCTCGTTCCGGTAAGAGTCCAGTGGAACAGTGCGGTCTTCTATGCCTGAGCTGATCTGTCGAAGTGCGTAGTAATCGAAAAAGAAAAATGCCTTGTCTCTCTTGATGGGCCCGCCAATATTACCGCCGAACTGGTTACGATTGAGCGGCGGCCTCGGAACCTGAGGCGAAGCATTGTTGTTGAACCAGTCGTTGGCTTCGAGGCCCCGGTCGCGATAGTACTCTGACAGCGAACCGTGCCAAGCGTTGCTGCCGCTCTTGGTCACGAGTTCGAACTGGCCGCCGCCACCGCCGGCTTCACTGGGAAGAAACCCGCCGGCCACTCCTCGGAACTCCTGCACCGAGTCCACGGGAGCGTTGCCGACAATTGCCCCAAACTCACCGGTAGCGTAGTCGTTCACGTCGAGACCGTCCACAGTGACCCGGTTCTGGTCAGTGCGAGAGCCGGTTACCGCTCCGTCGAGGGTGACCCCGGGCTGTTGGACGAAGAGTGCTGAGGGGCTGCCGCGGAGCTGAATCGGCAGGTCATTCAGGGCTTCCACCTGAAAGTTGTTGCCGATCGTCGCATCGGTGGTATCGAGGGTCACAGTTTCGCTGGCTGCCGACACTTCCACGGTCTCGCGCGTTCCTCCAATGATCAGCTGGGCGTTCTGGACGCGAGTGGCGTTTACGTTCAGGTAAAGGCCGGAAATAACAACGGTCTTGAAGCCGGCGTGTTCGAATTCGATTCTGTAACCGGGACCGGGCTTGACTTGATTGATCGTGTATGACCCTGCGGCATTGGTGGTGCCCTTATATTCGACGCCGGTCTGCGGATCTTTCAGCGACACGTTGACGTCGGCAACGAGGGCGCCGGTCTGGTCGCTGACGACACCAGTGACGGACGCTACATCCTGAGCATTCATCACCGCGGAAACGGACAGAATCAAGACGAGCACAACAATCCCTGAGACGCAGCGTCGAACCACCATGCTTCCTCCTGTTAGGCGAGACCAGATGAGCAACAGCATCATACAGCTCTGTTTTTGATACGGAATCTGCTTGTTACGCCAAACTTGTTGAGTTCAAAACCTCAGTCGTTATGCTTGCTTTAACAGTCTGGGATCGAGCTATAACGTCTGTTTAAGCGTGTATACAGTCTGGAAGTGTCCGTTTTCAAGTGCAATCTTAAGGAGTATCCATGGGATGACTCCCGAGTACCGAAAACCGGCCCGGAACATCGCCTTTCGGCCTTAATCGCTTTCGAATCGCATCCCTCAAGGCGGCGGTGGGGGCCCGTCGCCAGATTCCTCGGCCTGATGACTCTCAACCGACAGCTTACGCAGCGATAAGCGTTCATGGTGGGCCAGCAGCAGACCTACCGGCACCACTGCCGCAAACGTTACCAGCCATAGCAGGATGCCGCAGCTGGCGGCCATCTCCGGCGGAACGTCGAAGACGCTCGACAGGGTCGCGATCGTGGCCATCTGCGAACCGCCGCCCACGGCCGGGAGTTGCAGCATCGAGCCCAGCATGCTCGCGAACATCAGGATCAACAGCTGGGATACGGGAATGGCCAGCGCATCCACCCCGTAGGAGTGCGTCACTTCCTGGTACGCCAGCGCGATCACGTACCACATGCCCACCGACACCAGCGTTAGCCATAGCAGCGAAAACGGCCCATGAATCGTGTTCAGACCCATGCCGAACTCACGTACCTTTAGGGCCAGCTTGTGCCCGAAATTCGAAGGCAGATGCGAGAAGCGCTGCTCGACCCACGTCGCCACCCGCTCTCCGTTCCGTCGAATGATAATCGCCGCGATGGTAGTGATCACTACGGCCGCCGTCAGTCCGAACCCAAGTTCCCGGAAGCGAAGATAGTATTCGGGATGTGGAATTGAGGGCAGAGCGCTGGGAAGAAAAATCGCCACCAGCATCATTACGGTGAAGGCGCCTATATCAAAAATCCGCTCTACTCCCCAGACTGCCAGCTGCGAAGAAAACGGAAGCTCGGTTCGCCGCGCGATCAGATAGGGACGAATGAATTCCCCGGCCCGCCCCAGGAGAGCAAGTCCGGTGAACCCAACCAGCGTGGGCGATACCATGTCCAAGGTCCGGGTCTTCGGCCTGACCGGCTTCAGGAAGATCTTCCACCGCCATGCCCTCATGCCATACGCGAGATAAATGAGGGCGATCCCATGCAGGACATGAATCTTTTTGATGCGATGCGTCTGGCTCCAGAATGTGGGCCAGTCAAAGGTCCGCCAATGCCGATATTGCAGGTAAACCAGAATGGCCAGAATGAGGAACACTACGACGCTGGCCAGAATGCGCTTCTTATCCATGAATGGGGAAATCGCGCCGCGGCGCTCGCAACGCGGAGCGGGAAACGGCAGTTCCAAGGTATATGACCTCGCCGAACGGGTCAAACCTCGAAGGCTACGCCAGGGACGTTCAAACCGTCGAGACTCCCAGTGTCGAATGGCTCGCAGGGGAACCTCCGACTGCGAGATGCTTCCGCTTCACGAAGGTTTCTGGGTTGCCGGGAGGGATCCCTAGTTCTGCCCCTGCCCGGCACTCGCTTTTGCCTGGGTCAGGGTGCCGGAGCTTTGCGACTTTCGCGTCGCAACAGGCGTACTTGACTTCTTGGCCGGAGCAGTCCGCTGTGCTACCTTCGATTCGGCTGCTTTCTTCTTGTTGAAATCCCGAACTACACGAGCCACATACGCTCGGGTCTCGTAATAAGGAGGCACGCCGCCGAACTGTTCGACCCGCAGCGGTCCCGCGTTGTAGGCCGCCAGCGCTTTCACCAGATCGAAGTTGTAACGCTCCAGCAGTTCCCGCAGATACTTCGTTCCACCCTCGACGTTAGCCGCCGGATCGAAAGCGTTGGGAACGCCAAGTTGCGAGGCGGTCCCGGGCATCAACTGCATTAGTCCCTGCGCGCCTTTGGGAGACACGGCCCTTACGTTGAACGCGCTCTCGGCCTTGATTACGCTTTTCACCAGGTCAGGATCCAGCCAATACCGTTGACTGGCGGAGTTGACCACTTCATCCAGATTCAGCGGATTCGGTGTAGCGAAGACCGGTGATGTCCTGGGTGCTCCGTTTCTCGTGTAGTTTGCGAGAAGGCCTGCCCTGAGCTTGTCGAAGGGTGGGGATTTTGCTTCTACGCCAGGAACGGCAGGCCGCAAGTCTGGCGCCGGCGAATCCGGTGCGGCCTCAAAATGTTCGATCTCGGCCGTGGGCACATCGACGAAGCTGGAGCCGTCGGCGGTTACGTACAGCCGGGTGGTTTCGCCAATCACTTCGCGGCGTTCGTGGCGGATAGAAAATCCGTTCTTCAGTACAGCAACTTCGCCGGCGAAACAGGGAATCGCCGTCGCGAGCGCGAGCAGCGCGGTAGTCCATATGCCGAATTTGAGCGTGAGCCTCATCCGGATTCACTCATTACTAACCGCTAGCCACTGATTACCATGTTGACCGCTGCCGCGATGCCGCACGCATCATTGCCCAGCGTCACTGTCCAGCCGCGGCTGCGTAGCTCTTCGCAGGCATTTCCCATGATAACCGGATGCCCGGCAAACTCAAGCATCTCAATGTCATTGTGATTGTCACCAACGGCCATGACCTGGTCGCGACTGTAGCCGCGATGGGCCGCCCAGCGCTCCAGCGCGTGGCCTTTCGAACAGCCGGCATTCAACACATCGATCATCGACAAATCGCGCTCGGGATATTCGGTTCGGAGCACGGTCACGGTGCCATCCATGCCGGCGCGGTTGAGCGCCCCGAGCGCCTGGCTCATTCGGGCCATCGTACCGCAGAACATGGCTTGCACCGGATCGCTCACCAGCGCACTTTCGAGGGGCACGACAAACTCGATGTACTCCATATTCTTCTCGAGCCAGCGCCGGATGCTGGCCCCGAGTTCGTCGAGCCGTTCAAGCACTATCGCGCCCTTGGTTTCGTTGTCAAAAGTCAGAACGGTGTTGCCGCGGAATTCTTGCATGGCTCCGCAAAGCTGGCGGCAAAGTTCCGCGGGCATCAGATCGCGGTGGAAGGTCTCGCCAGCGAGTGACCGCGTGATCGCGCCGTTGGAGCTGATCAGCCATAAATCAAACCCCAGCTGTTTGGCGATGGGCAAGGCAAAGGTGTGCCTGCGCCCGGTCACCAGCACAACTTCGATGCCGGCGGCGTGGGCGCGGCGCAGCGCCATCAGGTCGCCGTCAGAGATTGTGAATTGTGGATTGAGCAGCGTGCCATCGATGTCGGTCGCCAGCAGCCGGATGGCAGGTTGGGAAATCTTCACCACTCATTTTAGCATCGGCCCGGGGAGGGCATACGCTAGGCCGGAAGGCGGGCCAGCAGTGCGTCAGCCTTGCGGAACCAGGGGCGCTCGCGGCGGCGAAGATAGCCGGGCATGGTCGGCTTCTTGGCGAGAATCTTCTGCGCCCACTCGCGGGCCTCGGCGGCGCGTCCTTGGGATTGCAGGAACAGGGCGTAGTGATAATAGGTTTCGGAGATAGTGGAGATTCGCGTGGCCTCGCGAAACATCGCGTCCGCCTTTTCGTTTTGGCCGGTCTGCGCGTAGGCCCAGGCGAGCAGTCCTTTGGCGCGATGGAAGTCGTAGTCGGGATCGGAAGTGACGGCGCGTTCCAAGTCGGGCACCGCGGCGGCGTAGTCCCCGAGTTCGATTTCGGCAATGCCACGGCGATAGAACGGGTCGGCGTGGTCGGTGCGCGAGGAAATGGCTTTGTCGTAACAGGCGCGGGCACGCGCGTAGTTTCCGTCGTCAAGGTAGAGCAGGCCGAGTTCTTCGTAGTTTCCCGCTGAAGGATTGTCGAGGACGATGCGTTCCAGTTCCTGAATGCGGCGGCGGCGCGGAAAAACCTGAAACGAATCGCGCAACAGCCCGGCGTCGGGAATCACTTCCACAACGATATAGATGAGCGCTCCGATCCAGGAAAACAGGATGACCCAGATCCAGAAGAAGTTTGGGCGGCGGCGGATGAAGTGGACGATGGCCACAATCCGCAGCACGATGGACCACCACGAAAACGCGAAGAAGAGGAATGAGCCCATGCGAAATCGCACTATAGCATGCGTAGCTGGTTGGGCTGGGACGTGAGATAGGCCGATTATTTTTTTTGTATGCGCTGGATAAGATATTTAGTTTCTTTGGGTTGCGGGGAATTGATATGGGGGTGCGGCGGCAAAATATTCGAAGGAAAGGGGTTATCGGCAAAATCTTGGGGAATAAGGACTTAGGCGAAGTGCGGAGTGACGGTGCCGCGTTTCCGGTCGACGGTCTGGATGCTCTGCGCACAGTTCCAGTATGGGCTTTCTGTTTCCTCAGTAAAGGTTGTTCGTCACAATTTCGGGGAATATTTTTGTGGGGGCTGTGGAGAACCCCACGCAACGAAAACCGCGTTGTGTGGGCCACCCAAGCCTGCGCGATTGCGATCCGCGCGGGCCACGCGCCGTCAGTCTTATTTGACGCTTATTTGGCGGCCGCGTGATGGTCGTAGCTGATCACACGGGTGACTTTCCATGCGCCGTCTTTGTATTGCCATAGGTGAATGAACTGGCCTTCGCCGACGCCTTCCGTATCTTCGTGACCGGGATGGTGAAAGCGATGCACACCCATTTCGACGAAGCCGTAACCCTTCATGTGGTAGACCTTCAGCGTTCCCGGGACGAGCTCGCGGGTGACTTTGCCGCAGATGTTCTTCTTGACGCTGTCGGTGAGCGCCTCCTTGCCGAGCGTGACGCCGCCCTGATCGTGATAGAACTCCACGTCGTCGACGAAGAATGATTCGAACTTGGCGAGGTCGCAGCGGTTGTAGGCGTCGAAAAGCGCGGCGTCGAGAGCGGCGCCGGCGCGGTCGAGATCCTGCTGGTTTTGAATCTTGTCGAATGCGGGGATGGTTTGCTCGGATGCGGTCGGTGCGGGCGCGTTCTGTGCCTGCGGGTTCTGTGCGTTCGCGCTGTAGAGAAAAATGAAAGGGATTACCAGGATTGCCAGGGAGTGATTTCGTTGCATGAGGATCTCGCTTTCCGCAGGGATGTGTGGCAAGTGAGAGTACGGAGGCGGGCTCGGTAATGTTCCGGTGTGAGCGAGTTTCGAAAGCGGTCCCCCCGCGCTCCGTACTTATCTGTGACGGAGGTTGATCGAATCTGTTCTGACCTGATCGGGTAAGGTTCGGCGGAGCACCGGCCGCAGGGCTTGTTCAAACGCGTCCCGGTGAGTCTTCCAGCGGCCCGGATACGGCAATTCGATGTGAGTACCCTGCCACTTCGCACGAGCCTGTGCGTGTTCCACGTTTGCTGCGATGGATCGGACGACAGTGACGATGGTTTCTGGATCGAGTTGCCGAATCTGCGCGGCGAGTTGCGCTTCGCCCCGCGCGCAAGCGAGTCGGCGCTGTTTCATGGGCAGACGGTCGACCGGATTTCCGCAGAGATCGACAAGGTAGCAATCTAACTTGCGAAATGATTTCAGAAAGTCGGCGTTCGTGAGGTCCGGGAAGGCCGAGAGAAAAGTTTGCCGGATCGCGCGATAGAGTCCGGAATCCGCCTGGTAGAAGAAGCGGCCGGATGCGGGCGGGGATTCGCCTATAAAGAGCAGGCGCACGCGCGCCGGGCGATAGCGCCTGCGCAGACGTTCTCGTGCCGTCGCAAGTTCTGAGGGATCGACGCTGCTTTGATTTTTTGCTCGGACACTCATCTATTACTCGCATCCCGGCACAACGAAAACCACTTTGTGTAGGCCACCCGGCGGAAATCGGGTTGTGTGGGCCACTCGCTATGTTTCGAACACCGCGCTCTATCCGTCTGTCGTTTTAATAGGGCGGTTTTCTGACCGGGCTTAAATATTCCAGGGCCCGATGATGGGTTTTGCCGTGATTTCGCGCTGATAGAGACAGAAGAACAGAACACAGAACAACGACGAGTACCCTTAAGGAGATGAGCCCATGAAAACTATGAATCTAACCGCTATGCTGGTTGCCCGGTTCACTTCCACCCGACACGCGCCAAAGCAAATCCTGACGATGTGGCTTCCGGCTGTCGCGCTGGCATTGGCATTCGGCACGCAGCAATTGAGCGCCAGCGTCACCTATATCGTAGGAACCTGCAAGAGTGGTACCCGATTCTCTACTATCCAGTCTGCGCTTGATGCTTCTCCGGCTCCTAACACGGTGGAGGTCTGCCCTGGACAGTACAACGAGCAGATCACCATCAGCAAACCGGTTACGCTCGAAGGCATCTCGCTCGGAAGTGCAGACCAAGTGCGAATCTATACTCCGGCGGGCGGACTCAAGGTCAACGCAGAAATTTACACCGGGGATACGGTTCTGACCCCTGCAGCGGCTCAGATCTTTGTCGACAACGCGGGTGGCAGCGTAAATCTGACCAACCTGGTCGTGAACGGCGTTGCCAATGGACAGAGCGGAAGCGGAGCCTTTGTGATCGGGATCCTTTACCAGCAGACTCCGGGAACGATCAATCACGTGATTGCATTTAACCAGAATGGGGCAAATACCGTGGGCTGGGGAATCTATCTGCAGGGCGGCAGTTCCGACCCGTTGGTCACGGTGGAGAACTGCAGCTTGTATGACTTTTCTCAGGGAGCCATCTGGGCCATCGGCACGACGGACGCCCCGAATCTTAGGGCAGTCATCGAAAACAATTTCGTTTCTTCGGCTTCCCAGAGCACGTATGACATCGTGGCAGAAGAGAGTACGAATTCCACGGTCAGCGGCAATGTGGTAAGCGGCGGCCTCTACGGAATCTACATTGTGACGACTGAGGGATCGGTTTCGGGCAATACGATTTTGGGCAGCGAAATCGGAATCGACTTGACGGTCGACGGTGCATCGGTGAAATCGAACAAAATGTACGGCACCATTCTCACGGGCGTAACCATCGAGGCCCCGAGTCTGAGCGTTTCGGTAGTCCAGGGCAACACAATTAAGACGGTGACGAATCCCAACCTGGGGGGAGGAACGGGAATCGATCTGGGTTGCCACAACATCAGTTCGAGCCTGGTGCATTCGAACACGATTATGGATTCGAATTATGGATACGGAAATGCCGCCCCTGGATTCTCCGGGAGCAATAGTTACTCCGGTGTGTTTACTGAGGTCGATCTGGAGTCTTGCACGAACTAGTATTTCGAGCGAATCGAGCGCTGCCGGGTTGGGGAGGGAAGCGGCTGCAATGATGCCTGATCGGCGGAGCGCATGCAAAAGATGGTGGGGTGGGGGCAGCCGAAGTTTGGATGCCCCACCTTTCTTGTGTGTGGGCTGGATAAGATATTTAGTTTCTTTGGGTTGCGGGAGGTTGAAATGATGCTGCTAACCCGGCGTTGGAAACGCCGGGCTATTGTCGGACGGTCCCTCCAGGACCTGATGTCGTCGGACATTGATCGCGTCTCTCAAGCAAAGTTCGTACGGGCATTCTCCTCGAACGGCGAGAGCCGTGAGAGCGACGGCACCTAAGAGCTGCGGGGCCGTAATAGCGGCGAGGTGTAAGGGTGCGGTGGCGATGAGCGGCACAGCGTGAGGGTGGAGGGTGGTGGAGGCGTTCGCCCAAATTGGGAAGGAAAAAGCGTTCGGAGGACGCCTGATAGTAGCCCGGCGTTTCAACGCAGGGTACGCTTGTGGGGTGGGATTGCGTCCCGTAGCCACGCTTGAGGCGGGTTGTGTCGCACACGTATATTTCCGATCTGGTGCATTGCGTTTTTTCTACGAAGCAAAGACGCAATCTGATTACCGATTCCGTCCGAGACGATCTGTGGGCGTTTCTGGGCGGCATTGCGCGGAAGAATGGATTCAAGGCGTTGATTGTTGGAGGCACGGAAAATCATGTGCATATTTTGTTGTCGCTGCCTGCGACGATGCCGTTGGCGAAGGCGATGCAGTTAGTGAAGGGAGCATCGTCGCGGTGGATGAACGAAAAAGGTTTCGGAGATTTTGCGTGGCAGGAAGGATATGGGGCGTTTACGGTGGGGATTTCGCAGAAGGAACATACGATGGCGTACATCCGTTCGCAGGCGGAGCATCATCGCAAGCGGAGTTTTGAGGAGGAGTTTTTGGGGTTCTTGAAGAAGCACGGCGTGGAGTATGACCCTGCGTACGTGTGGGGATGACTCAGGCGTCCCTCCGGGACGCGGTTCCATTTCTTGTCCAGGCTACCCGGCGTTGAAAACGCCGGGCTATTTTCAGACGGTCCCTCCGGGACCTCGGAAAAAAGAAAAGCCCCGCTCTTGCGAGCGGGGCTTTGGTTGTTCTGATTTGGGGAGTTTGCGGCACGGCTGAAGCCGTGCCCTTCCACAAATCCCGAGTTTTTAGTACATGTCGCCCATGCCGCCGCCGCCACCGTGGCCGCCGCCGGCGGGAGCTTCCTTCTTTTCGGGAATCTCCGCTACCAGGGCTTCGGTGGTGAGCATGAGGCTGGCGATGGATCCGGCGTTTTGCAGGGCGGTGCGCACGACCTTGGTGGGGTCGAGCACGCCGGCCTTGACCAGATCTTCGTACTCGTTGGAGAACGCGTTGTAGCCGAAGTTGGTCTCCTTCGCGTCCAGCACTTTGCCGAGAACCACAGCGCCTTCTTCGCCGGCATTTTCGGCGATCATGCGCAGGGGCTCGGTGATGGCGCGGCGGACGATGTTGATGCCGATCTGCTCGTCACCTTCGGCCTTGACTTTCTCAAGGACGCCGGCGCAACGGGCCAGAGCTACGCCGCCGCCGGGGACAATGCCTTCTTCCACGGCTGCGCGGGTCGCATGCATCGCGTCTTCTACGCGAGCCTTCTTCTCTTTCATTTCGGTTTCGGTTGCGGCGCCGACTTTGATGACGGCTACGCCGCCGACCAGTTTCGCCAACCGCTCTTGCAATTTCTCGCGGTCGTAGTCGCTGGTGGTCTTGTCGATCTGGCTGCGAATTTCTTTTACGCGGCCTTCGATTTCAGCGTGCTTGCCTTTGCCTTCGACCACCGTGGTGTTGTCTTTGTCGATCGTGATCTTCTTGGCCTGGCCGAGGTCGCTGATCTGAACGTTCTCGAGCTTGATGCCGAGATCTTCAGTGATGGCCTTGCCGCCGGTCAGGATAGCGATATCCTGTAGCATGGCTTTGCGGCGATCGCCGAAGCCGGGGGCCTTGACGGCCGCGACTTGCAGCGTGCCACGCAGTTTGTTGACGACGAGGGTGGCGAGGGCTTCGCCTTCCACGTCTTCTGCGATGATCAGGAGCGGCTTGCCGGACTTGGCAATTTGTTCGAGGAGTGGGAGCAGGTCTTTCATCGAGCTGATCTTCTTCTCGTTGATCAGGATGTAGGCGTTCTCGATGGCGACTTCCATGCGCTCGGGATCGGTGACGAAGTAGGGCGAGAGGTAGCCGCGGTCGAACTGCATGCCTTCGACGACTTCGAGCTGGGTTTCGAGAGTCTTCGATTCTTCGACGGTGATGACGCCGTCTTTGCCGACCTTCTTCATGGCTTCGGCGATGATCTTGCCGATGGTCTCGTCATTGTTGGCGGAAATGGTGCCGACCTGGGCAATCATTTCGCCGGTGACGGGCTTCGACAGCTTGTCGATTTCGCCGTTCACGCGGTTGCCTTCTTTGTCGATCTTGCCGCAGATGATGGTGACGGCCTTTTCGATGCCGCGCTTCAGAGCCATCGGGTTCGCACCGGCCGCGACGGTCTTGACGCCTTCGCGGTAGATGGCCTGGGCGAGAACGGTGGCGGTGGTGGTGCCGTCGCCGGCGATGTCGGAAGTCTTGGAAGCGACTTCACGAACCATCTGGGCGCCCATGTTCTCAAGGCCGTCCTTCAGTTCGATTTCTTTGGCTACGGTGACGCCGTCTTTGGTGATGGTCGGCGAACCGAACTTCTTTTCGATAACTACGTTGCGGCCCTTGGGGCCGAGTGTGACCTTTACGGCATCGGCTAGGACATTGACGCCGCGGAGAATCGCCTGACGGGATTCTTCTCCGTGAATGATTTGTTTTGCCATTTTCTTTTCTCCTTGATTCTGTTGCGGGGGTTGCCCCGCGGATTTCTTCGGGCTCGTCGCTAATCAGCTTCTAGCTTCTAGCTGCTAGCTTCTAGCCAAAAACTATTTGCATAGATCCTTCGCGCTGAGAGTAAAGAGCGCGATTGGGATGACAATGCTTAGCTACTTCTTGCTGCCGGCTAGTTCTTTCTTGGCCGGGGTGGAGGCGCCGGTGAGGATGCCGAGGACTTCTTCTTCTTTCATGATGATGTAGTCTTCGCCATCAATCTTGATCTCGGTGCCGGAATACTTGCCGAACAGGATGCGGTCGCCGTCGTGAACGGCGAGCGGGAACGTCTTGCCCTCGTCGTTAGTGCGGCCTTTGCCGGTGGAGATGACTTCGCCTTCCTGCGGTTTGTCTTTGGCCGAGTCGGGGATGATGATGCCGCCACGAGTGGTGGAAGCCTCTTCCACGCGACGGACCAGAATGCGGTCATGGAGTGGTGAAAATTTCGCCATGGGTGTTGCTCCTTTCAAAGATTAGAAGTGTTATCTGTCTGGGTTGAGTTGGTTAAGCCTATGATTCTTATGGGTTAGTAGCTGTTGTTAGCAGTTACCGCTATCGAGTGCTAATTGTAGGATGTGAGTGGGGAATTGTCAAGTGGGGGGCTCTTCGGCTTGCGTGCGCGATTCGGGATGACAGATCGGTGGCTGCAGAGTCCATAATACCTGCGTTTGAGGAGACGAAAACGTTCGGGAGCATTCAGATTCGCCCACTGAGTCAACAGGACCCAACCGTCATCGCGGCGGCATTCGCGAGCATCGGCTGGGTCAAAGCGGAAGCAAAATTTCGATTGTACTTGGAGGAAGAGGAAGCGGGAACCCGCACCTGCCTTGTTGCTACCGTCGACGGAGAGTTCGCGGGTTATGTGACCGTGAACTGGCGGCCAACATATCCCGGATTTGCTGAGCTGGAGATTCCTGAGATTCAAGACCTGAATGTGCTTCCCACATTTCGCAGACGTGGTATCGCGAGCCGCCTGCTGGATCTTGCCGAAGGGCGGGCAGCTCGCCGTTCTAGTGTCGTTGGCGTCGGAGTGGGGCTGCATGCCGGGTACAACGCTGCTCAGCGACTCTATGGGTTGCGAGGCTACATTCCAGACGGCCGCGGGGTTACCTACCGCGACCAATATGTAGGGCAGTATGTTCAGGTAATGCTGGACGATGATCTTGTCATGCATCTCACAAAAGATTTGCGTACCAAGAAGGAGACTCAGTTATGAAACCCATGCGAATGTCGCTAGTGTTGCTGTTACTCGCCTTCAGTGTCGCTCCCCTTGCGAAGAGCGCGGGTCGGGCGCCGTCCTCTCAGGGACAATCGTCACAGACAGCTCCGCCGCCGACTCTGGCTGCGGATGTGGATCGCGAGATCAGTGCGGTCGAAAAGCAAGTCACAAATGCTGCCGAGGCCATGCCGGAAGAGAAGTTCAACTTTTCTCCTGAGACGTTGAACATTCCTGGCGACGACTACAAAGGAGTGCGGTCGTTTGCTGTGCAGATCAAGCACATCGCTTCGTCGAACTATTTTATCTGGTCGCATGTTACGGGCGATGCTGTGCCTGCGTTTATTAAGGACGGCAACGGGCCTGCCGAGATGAAGACGAAGGCGGACATTCTAAAGTTTCTGCGGGATTCGTTCGCGCTGGGACACAAGGCGGCGGCCACGCTGACGCCGCAGAATATGATGGAGCCAGCGGTGGGCAGTAAGTCCACCCGGCTGCACCTGACCGAATTTGGCGTGGCTCACGCCAACGGCGGATGAATGGAATCGTGCCTCCGGCCAGCCGAGGGAAATCGGACTGAGTGGGATGGTTCATCCGAGAGGAGAGCGAATCACCGCGAAAAACCGCAAGCGTCGGGGAGGGTTTGGCGCTATGATTTCCGCCCATGGATGTCCTCGATCCAGCAGCGGAATGGCGGCGGCTGTCGGAGCTTTATCGTCAGATGGATGACGGGGAGCTTCTGGCTCTGGCTCGAGCGAAGTCCGAATTGACCGATGTTGCTCAGGGAGTTCTGGCGGACGAGATCCGGGTGCGGAGGCTGAAAGTGGAGCCCGAGGTGGCTGCGCCTGCTCCGGCGATTCCGGAGACGCCGGCGGATTCTCCTTACTACGAGGATCGGCAATTGGTGGAGATCGCCACGGTGTGGAGTTTGGCGGATGCGCTTCAGATACAGCGGTTGCTGGACGTAGCGGCGATTCCGTTTTTCATGGGGAAGGAAAAAGCAACGGGCGTTGATGGTGTGACGTCAAACTTCGTCAACGGCGTCAGCGTTTCGATCATGAGAATTGGTTGGCCTTGGGCACGCGAGGCGCTGCAGTATTACGAGCCCTTGAACGAACCGCCGCGAGAGCCGGAGGAAGAACCTGGAGACGTTGCGGTGCGGTGTCCGAAGTGCCATTCCGAGGACGTCATTTTTGATGAACTGGTCGGCGAGCCTCCTGCGACGGAAAAAGATACTCCTCAGCAGTATGGGTGGACATGCGACGCTTGCGGTCATCGGTGGAAGGATGACGGGGTCGTGGGGAAATAGGCGGGTGATCCCGCACTGGAAAAAACCGAGTTGAGGTTCGTGGTTCCCACCCTTCGAAAACCGCGAAGGGTGGGCCAGCCTTTTTCGTGCTGCTGCAAAGAGTCGGGAATCTTTCTTCGTACTTGTGGGTCCACAAGACTGTAGCCCAGATTAGATCGACGTAGCGGTTTGCAAACCTTTGGAGCGGGGAAGGAACTCGTGCAACCTATTTCTTGTTTACGCTGTCGGCGTGAGATTGAGGCGGGGCACAAGTCCGTCGCGGTGTACATGTTCGCGCAGACGGTGGGTGTGAAGCCGCGGCAGAAGTCGGGGGCGCAGCGGATTTGTTTTTGTCCGCAGTGCGCGGTGTCACTGGCCATGGGGATGCCGCCGGAGGGCGCGCTGAACCTGGCGGCTTGGGACATGATCCGCGACCTGGTGAGCGCGGAGCCATCTTTGAATGAGGCGGCTTGGGAGAGTTTGCGGGGGATGGCGCTGCTGGGGACCGGCGAAGAGGCAGAGGCTAAGGTGCGATTCCGGCGGGCGGGGTAAATTACGGCAGGGGTTTGAGGATGCCTCGTTCAAATATGCCTCGTCTAAATATGTCTTCCACGATTGGTCACGGGAAGATCTGCTTCCTCCAGATTCCTACGACCGACATTGTGCGCTCGGCGGAGTTCTATCGAGCGGTCTTTGGCTGGAGCATTCGGCAGCGCGAAGATGGTCGCACCGCCTTTGACGACGGGGTTGGCGAGGTGAGCGGGGAATGGGTTTTGGGACGGCCTCCTTCGTCTGAGCCGGGGCTGCTGGTGTACATCATGGTCGACAGCGTGGCGGCGACGGTGGAGGTGATTGTGGCCAATGGGGGCGAGATTGTGCAGGCGATCGGCGCGGACGCTCCGGAAATCACGGCGCGATTCCGTGATCCGGGCGGGAATGTGATCGGGATTTATCAGGAGCCGGAATAACGAACCACTGGGCTGAAGCCCTGGTCATTTCTTCTGCGCTTGACGCGGCGCTGAAGCGCCGCTCTTCCACGGTGCTCCCAAGTCATGCGGTTGGCTTCGCGCGTCGTCTGGAATGGCGTCGGGTATTATGTTTCGGACTTCGTTTCGGATCTGACTTCAAACCTGATTCAGACTTATGAATAAGAAATTTCGGGTGTTTGCGACTTGCGACATTGGGGAAGCGATTGAACTGCTGCGGCGGCGGGGGTGTGAGGTTGAGGTGTATCCGCAGCCGGAACCGCCGGCGAAAAGTTTGATTGTCGAGAAGGTGAAGTCGGGCGTGGATGGGCTGATTACGACGCTACGCGATCCGATTGATGCGGAAATATTTGAGGCGGGCAAGGGGACGCTGAAAGTGGTGGCGCAGTATGCGGTGGGGTTTGACAACATTAACCGCGCCGACGCCAATCGCTACAAGATTCCGTTTACCAATACCGCCGACGTGCTGACGGAAGCTACGGCGGAGTTTGCCTTTTTCATGATGGGGACGCTGGCGCGGAAAATGTGGCCGGCGGAACATCTAACCAGGGAACTGAAGTGGGGATACTGGCATCCTTATTTGCCGTTTCTGGGGGATGAGGTTACGGGAAAGACCGTCGCGGTGATTGGGACGGGGCGAATTGGGCTGGCGTTCATCAAGAAATGCGTTGGGTTCGACATGAACGTGTTGTGCTACGACCCGGCGTATGAGAACCATGTGTTTGTGCAGGCGATTCAGGAAATTAATGACCTGCGGCACGCGCGCGGGCTGACACGGGAAAAGGCGTGGATCAAGTACGTTCCGTTTGAAGGGGCGCTGCGGGGCGCGGATTTTGTGAGCGTGCACGTTCCGTTGCTGCGGGCGGGAGAGAGCGCGACGCCGACGTATCATTTGTTCAACGAGAAAAATCTTAGGCTGATGAAGCCGACGGCTTATCTGGTGAACACTTCGCGAGGGCCAGTGATTGATGAGGCGGCGCTGGCGCGGGCGTTGCGGGAGAACTGGATTGGCGGGGCGGCGCTGGATGTTTATGAGAAAGAACCGTTGCCGGTGGATTCTCCGCTGCGCGATCCGGCGATTGCGGATCGGTGCCGGTTGATGCCGCACTTCGCCAGCGCGGCGCGGATTACGCGGCTGTCGACCGATCCGGAGAAGGGGATGGCCGGGCGGTGCGTGCAGGGACTGATCGACGTGCTGGAGGGTAGTTACGGCGGGGATGTCACGAAAATGCCCTACGTGGTGAACAAGGAAGCGTTTGGGAAAACGTCTTAAATTGAGAATAATTGGCCGGGCGGTGGGGTTTACATATGAGGCATCAGAATGTTTCATAGTGGCGCGGGGGCCGGTTACGGGTACAATATGGGCGTCAATTGTTGGAGTTCAAGGATAGGCATGAATAAGCGAATTTTGCGGATTGTTCCTTGCGTGCTGCTGTGCGCTTCGGCGCTGGCCATCGATTCCGATGCCAAGCCGCCGTTGAAGCTGGAGCCTGCGCCGAAAGAAGTGCAGATTCGTGGTGGCGGGTTTCGCGTGGGACGGAAGACCAAGATTTTCGTGCTGCGCGGACACCAGACGGAAGATCGCATAGCCGCGGAAACGCTGGTGGAAGAAGTAGCGGACCAGTCGGGGCTGAGACTCAACATCGTGGGCATGAAGCCGGCGGGTAAGGCAGAGGGTGGGGCGATTGTGCTGGCGCGCTTGCAGGACTCGCGGGTGCGGCACTTTCTGGCGCGCAATGGATTGCGGGCCGACGACCTGGTCGGCGATGACGGCTATCTCTTGTTCTCTGACAAGACACATTTGATTGTAGCGGCGAAAACGGGGCAGGGATTGTTTTATGGCGTGCAGACGCTGCGCCAGTTGCTGCGGCCGGGGGCTAAGGGATTGGTATGTCCGGCAGTGGAGATTCGCGACTGGCCGAGCATGTCGAGCACCCCGGAGATGGCCAAACAGGAGCTTCGCGCGCCGGCATACTAAGGGCTTATTGCATTTCAGGCGTCCTTCCGGGACGCAGTTTCATTCTTTCCGCTGGCCCGGCGTTGAAACGCCGGGCTATTTTCAATTGCGCCTCCGGCGTCGTCCACTGTTTCTCCTCTCATCACATAGAATCCATCCATACTTTGACGATCATTCTTGACGACCATTCTTGACGACCATGTTTTCTGAACGGACTAATTGGAAGCTGGCGCGGAACCGGTTTACGAAGGCGCTGGAAGAAGTGCGCGCGGGAGGCACAAAGATTCTCGATTTGACGGTTTCGAATCCTACGCGGGCGGGGTTGCGTTATGACGAGGCGGCTATCTTGCGCGCGCTGGCTTCGCCGCGGGCGCTTGATTACGATCCGCAATCGAAAGGGTTGCTGGCGGCACGGGAGGCGGTGGCTGGGTATTACCGCGACAGGAGTGGTTGGGGCGGGAGCGACGTTGCCAGAAACGTTGCTTCGGATGGGATTGACGTGGATCCGGAGCGGATTGTTTTGACTACCAGTACCAGCGAGGGGTATTCGTTTGTGTTTCGGTTGCTGTGCAATGCGGGGGATGAGTTGCTGGTGCCGAAGCCGAGCTATCCGCTGTTTGAGTTTTTGGCGGATCTGCAGGATGTGCGGCTGGTGCCGTATCCGCTGATTTATGACCATGGGTGGCAGATGGATTTTCCGTCGCTGGAGCGCGCGGTGACGCAGCGGACGCGCGGAGTGGTGGTGGTGCATCCCAATAATCCGACGGGGTCGTTTGTGTCGGAAGGGGAAGTGGAGTTACTGAATGCGTTTTGCGGGGAGCGCGGGCTGGCTGTGATTGCGGATGAAGTGTTTCTGGATTATGGGCTGGAGACCTCGGGGGCTAAAGCCCCGACTCAGGCGGAGCTCTATCGCAGCGCTGAAGGCGCTGCGCCACCCAAAGGCGAGCCCGCGCCACCCAAAGGCAATCCCCATAGAAGTTTTACAGGGAATGCGGAGGTGTTGACGTTTACGTTGAGCGGGTTGTCGAAGATTGCGGCTTTGCCGCAGATGAAAGTGGCGTGGGTGGTGACGAGCGGACCGAGGGAGTTGGCGGCGCAGGCGATGGGGCGGCTTGAGGTGATTGCCGATACTTATCTGTCGATGAATGCTCCGATGCAGTGGGCGGTGCCGGCGCTGCTGGAGCAGAGGAAGGATATTCAGCGGCAATTGCTGGATCGGGTTCGACAGAATCTGGCAGAACTCGACCGGCAACTGATCCAGCAGAAGGCTTGTTCGCGACTGGCGGTGGAGGGTGGATGGTATGCGGTGTTGCGGGTTCCGGTAACGCGGTCGGATGAGGAGTTGGCGATTGAGTTGGTCCGGGAGAAATCGGTGCTGGTACATCCGGGACATTTTTATGATTTTCCTGGGGATGGGTATTTGGTGTTGAGTTTGATTACGTGCGAGGCGGAGTTTTCGGAAGGCATGGGTAGAGTTTTGGCGTTCTTGAATTCGTGATGTGAACGTTAATTTGTGAACGTTGATTCGTAAACATGATTCGAAAACGTGATTTGTGAACATGATTTGTGAACGTGAGTTCCTGAACATTTATGGCTTATGCATGGTTCATTTTGCTGGTGGCGCTGTCGCTGGCAGCGCTGGGGCTGTTGGTGCTGCAGGGAACACCTGTGGGCCAACTTGTAAAGGAGCGCATTCCAGATCGTCCGCGGCGGCGGCTGTTTGCGGCGGCGGTCAGTTTCTTTTTTACGTTTGCCGCGGTGCGGGCGGTGGTTTATGCCGTGCTTCACAAGATTCCGCCGTTTCACTTTATTCAACATGACGGACGGCACATTCATCATCTGGTGTTCGGCATCATTATTTTGCTGATGGTGGGCTATGGATGGTTGTGCGAGGTCGGGGTGGGGACGGATGACTCGTCGGTGCTGCTCGGCCGGCTGATGGCGATTCTGTATGGGGTGGGCGCGGCGCTTACGCTGGACGAATTTGCGCTGTGGCTGAACCTGGAAGATGTTTACTGGGCTCCGCAGGGACGCGCCAGTATTGATGCTGTGATTTTGTTTGGGGCGCTGCTGGCGATCGGGGCGTGGGGGTTCCCGTTGTTTAGGGGGAAGAGGTAGGCGAGCGCTGGGCCTGAAGGCCATGTTCTATTTTTTGGAGCGGTAACGCGGCCCTGAAGGGCCGCTCTTCCACGGCAGCTTCCGCGTTTTACGTGAAGGCCGGCACGTACGTCACTCGCCTGACGCCGCGACGATCCAGAAGGCGAGAGTCCCCAGCGCGCAAGCCGGGGTATGCCAGCGCAGTGAATTCTTTCGCCAAACGCCCGCGACGCCGAAGAGAATCCCGGCGAGCGAAAGCAACAGTCCCCAGCGAAAAATCCTGAGGAGCAGCGGGTCGTAATACCGGAATCCGTGAATCTGGGCATAAACGACGGACGAGACAGCGAGCAATGCGGAGGCCGTCGCAAGGATGAAACCTATCAACGATAGGATCGACGGGACGGTTTTTAGTTTAGGTTGCACTCCCCACCATGCCCATCCCCAGACGAGGACAACAGGCGCGACGAGATAGCCGAGAAAGATCAGGACCCCGGAGATGACCGAATTTTCCATGCGAACCAGCTTCGAGTGGCATTTTATGCCGGGGGATCGAATGCGTGTCGAAGAATCGCTAATCGTAAGGGCCGCCCGGCGGTTCGGTCTACCGCTTCACTAGGAACGGATTACTTTCGCGTTCTTCACCGATTGTAGTTAGCTCGCCGTGACCGGGGATTACTACTGTCTCGTCTGGCAGGGCCATCACTGTGTCGTGGAGGGAGCGCATGATTTTTTGCGTTGATCCGCCGGGGAGGTCGGTGCGACCGATGGAGCCGGCGAAGAGGGTGTCGCCGGCGATCAGCTTTTTTTCGGCTTGGAAGTAGAGGCAGATGCTGCCTTCGGTGTGGCCGGGGGTGTGGAGGATTTGCGCGGTGTGTTGGCCGGCGGTGACGGTTTCTCCGGTGGAGATGCTGCGGTCGATTTCTACTTTGTCGGGAGTGGGCACGCCGATCCAGGTGGCTTGTACGTCTAACATTTTCAGAAGGGCATAGTCGTTCTGGTTGAGCAGGATGGGGGCGCCGGTGGCGGCGCGGAGTTTCATGGCTCCGCCGACGTGGTCGATGTGGGCGTGGGTGATGACGATCTGCTTGACCTGGAGATTGTGTTTGCGGATTAGGGCGAGGACTTCGTCGATGTTGTCGCCGGGGTCGATGACCATGGCTTCGTGCGTGGTTTCGTCGCCGATAATGGAGCAGTTGCATCGGAGCGGGCCGACGGGGAGGATTTCGTGGATCATGGTTTTATTGTAAATAGCGGCGAGTTGTGAGTCGTGAGGGAAAAACGGAAAATCCCCACTTCTCGCGCAAAGGGCGCGCGAGAAATGGGGCACCCAGCTCGGGAACGATTGAGTACGGGGTGCGACCACGGGGCTGAAGCCCATTAGTCTTTAATCCCTCTTACGCGGCCCCTTCGACTTCGCTCAGGGCAGGCTCTGAAGGGCCGCTCTTCCACGGTTGTGCCATCGGTAATCCGAGACGCCGGACTTGCCGAGTGGGATGTCGCGGGGAGACAATACGGGCCGTGATGGGGAGGAAATCTGGTGGCTAAATACCGGCAGCATGGTTATCAGGACAGTGATCGCGAGCCGCGCAGGCAGGAGCCGCGAAAGCCGCCCGAAGAACGCAAGAGCGGTCCACCGAAGTGGGACCATGCCATGGGTCCGCGACCGTTGAATCTGCCGGGGACGCGCGATGTGTCTCGCTGCGCACAATGCGGGACACTGTTGGTGGATATGCCGGCGGGCATGGCTGCGGATCAGAAGTGTCCGAAGTGTGGGTTTGAGTTGCATTCGTGCAAGCAGTGCACCTATTTCGATCCGGGGAGCCGGTTTGAATGCATGCAGCCGGTGAAGGAGCGGATCGCGAAGAAGGATGAACGGAATTTGTGTGAGCTGTTTGAGATTCGGGTGACGCGGGAGAAGGAGACTTCGACTCCGGCGAGTTTGCGGCCGACGAGTGCGCGGGCGGCGTTTGATAATTTGTTTAAGAAATAGAAATCACGCGCGCTTATTCGGCGGTGTTCCGGTGTGCGCGAGATCCGGTATGCGGGAGATCCTTCACTTCGCCTGAAAGGCGGCTCCGTTCAGGATGACACCCTCATAAAATCTCGCACTCCTACGGTTTTCGGGTTGGTCTCAGCAGGACCTCACTGATAAATGATTGCGGGGCTTGGGTTACTAGCATGGCCACGGCGTGGGCGATGTCGTTGGGCTGAAGCATTTTTGCGGGGTCCTTGCCGGCGTGGGGAGTGAGTTCGGTTTCGGTGGAACCGGGGCAAATTACCGAGGCGCGGATGTTGTGCGGGCGCAGTTCTTCGGCGATGGAATAAGTCAGGCCGTTGAGTCCCCACTTGGAGGCGGCATAGGCGGCGCCGTTGGGCAGAGGATTTTTTCCGGCTAGCGAAGAGATGTTGATGATGTGGCCGGAGTAGGCGCGAATCATGATGGGAGCGAAGGCGCGGATGGTGAAGAAGACGCCGCGCAGGTTGGTGTTGAGAATTCGGTCCCAATCTTCGGGGAGAAGCATGTGCAGGGGTTCGTTGAGGCTGGCGACTCCGGCATTGTTTACCAGAATATCGACGCGACCGAACGTGCTATCGACGCGAGTAGCAGCATATTCGAGTTGATGCAGGAGCGTGACGTCGCAGGGGATGACTTCGGCTTTGCCGCCGGCGTCGAGGATGGTGCGGGCAGTGGCGTCGAGCGTGGACTGGGTGCGTCCGCAGAGGACGGTGGTGGCGCCGAGATGCGCGAGCATGCGGGCGATGCCTGCTCCGATGCCCCGGCCGGCTCCGGTGACAACTGCGACTTGCCCGTCTAGCGGGCGTGCGGTGTCCATATCAGAGGCTTCTCCTGCGCGTTGGGTCTTTGGTTCTAAGGCGCGGCAGAGAAGGAAACATCCGCTCTGTCGGCTATGCGCATCTTAACAATCGAAGGGTGAACAATAAAGCCGAGGATTCGTTTGAGCCATATTCGGGCCGAACAATATTCGGTTGAACGAAGTCGGGCTGAACAATAACGATGAACCATAAAGGCGAACAACAAAGTGGAGGTCGAGTGGGAACGCGCTTGCCTTCGGGAGAAGAGGTACTTATAATCCGGCCAACCGGGAACCATGGTCAGGTGCTATTGTGTTCAAGCAGGTTGCCCTCAGTCCCCGGGGCCCTGCCAGGAAGCCCGGCATTCCAAAGCAGGATCCGAACGCGAAGCGGTCTCGACGGAATGCAGTTGCTGCTAAGTTTTGAAGAAGAAGCGTTTCTGGGAAAAGCTATTTCCCGAAGATCTTATTTCCCGAAGAACCAAGGAGCCATACTGATGAAAAAGATCCAGCTTACGGTTGTGCTTGGGGTTGCAGTGATGGCGATGGCAGCGAATGCTGCGCCCGCTCAAGGACAATCGGCCGCGCCGCCAGCGCAGCAGGGACAATCGGCAGCGCCGCCGACGGGGAGCGTGAACCCGCAAACCGCGAGCGTGAACCCGCCGACCGGGAGTGTGAATCCGCCAACGGGGCAGGCTGCGCAGAGTGCGCCTGCAGCTGCGCCTCAGGCCGCGCCGGTGATTAAAGATCCCGCCGAGTACAACGCGTATGTGGCTGCGGTCGACAGCTCGAAAGACGCCAACGCGAGGATCAGCGGGCTGGAAGCATTCATCGCGCAGTATCCCAACAGCGTGATGAAGAACCAGGCGCTGGAAATTCTGATGGGGACCTACCAGCAGGCCAACAACGCTAAGAAAACGATGGAGACGGCCACGAAGCTGGTGACCGCAGACGCCTGTAACGAGCGCGCGTTGGCGCTGCTGGCCTACTTTGACCGGGTGATAGTGCAAAGCTCTCAGGCAAACGATCCAAATGTTCCGCAGCTCCTGTCGGACGGCAAGAAATATGGGCAGCAGGGTCTGGATTGTCTGCCCAAGATGACAGACCCGGAGCTCAAGAAAAATGAAAAGCAGATGGAAGTGATCTTCAAATCGGCCATTGGGATCACTGATTTTCAAGGCAACGATTTCGCGGGTGCGGTTGCAAACCTACGCCCGGCAGTGGATGCGAACCCGACCGATTTCAGCGTCGTGTACCCGCTGGCACTGGCCTATTTGAAGCAGACGCCACCCGACTATCAGAACGGAATCTGGTTTGCGGCTCGAGCTGCAGCCGTCGCTCCGGCTGGGGCCGCGGCCGGAGTCGAGAAGTATGCACGCTCACAGTATGTGAAATTCCATTCGGCCGACGACGGCTGGGCGGATGTGCTGGCGGCGGCGAAGGCCAATGGCGCGCAGGTTCCGATCAAACCGGCACCGACGCCAGCTGAGCAGGTTCATGCCATGCTGGCTTCGAAGAAGCTGGAGGATCTGAGCTTCGCGGAGTGGCAGTTCGTGTTCACCAACGGAGCGCAGGAAGATCAGGATACGGTCTGGAACGCGATCAAGGGCAAAGGGGTGAAGATGAATGGCACCGTCATCAGCACGACTCCGAACGAGTTCCTGATTGCGGGGAGTTCGGATGATATCGACGCGAAGAAGGCGGACATCACGCTGAAGTTCGAAGACAAGGTTCCAAAAACAATGATTCCGAAAGATGGAGCCAGCTTCGACTTCCAGGGTGTGCCGGCGTCGTACACGCCGAATCCGTTCATGATGGTGATGGAGAAGGGCGTGTTGCTGCTGGCCAAGCCCGCACCCAAACCACCGGTGCATCATAAGCCGGCGGCGGCGCCTGGGCAGTAGATTTACTCTTGATGGTAAGGAAAGGCAGCCCGCGAGGGCTGCCTTTGTTTTTTGTTCCGGCGCATTCTACACACACCCAATGTCATCCTGAACGCTGGGGAAGCCAGCGTGAGGGACCTTACGTCGTTATGCAGCTGCCATTGCGGTGGGAATAATCAAGAGGCTTGCGGCTGCTCCGACTTCCTTGCGACGCTGCCGCCGCATTCGCATCGTAGGGTCCTTCACCGCGGCTTCGCCACGGTTCAGGATGACATGAGGAATCGGTGCGATCAGCGGACGATTTTCTTTTCCAGGGTTACCGGACGGGCGCTGCGGGGTGGGCGCTTCACGCCGTCGCGGAGCTGGCGTACGTCAATCTTCAGCTCGCTGATGGTGCGGCTGAGCGTGTTGCGGTGCATTCCCAGCTCGCGGGCGGCGCGACACTGGTTGCCTTTATTTTCTTCCAGCACGGTCAGGATAAAACGCTTCTTGAACTCACGCACGCCTTCGGAATAAAGAATATTGCTGCGGTACATCTGCAGGACAAGTGCTTCCAGTTGATCTTTCACTGTGCAGTTCTCTCTTTGCGATGAATTTTCTTAAGGCACCACGGCCTATTTCGGCGGGGAAGCAGGGATGCCGGGTAACTTGTGCGGAGCCTGATGGAGCAGACTAAGACCCTGATTGAAACGGGTACGTAACTCGGCGGGAGCAAGCCACATCATTGCATTTCCCACGACCAGGAAATAGGGCGCGAGTTGCGAATTCTGCAACAGCTTCGACGTCGGTTCGAATGCCGTCATACCCATCAGGATCACCGCTACCATCAACCCGCCCTTCAGCAGCCCCAAAACTGCGCCGAGGAAACGGTCAAGACCGCTGAGTCCGGATTCTTTCATCACCCAGCGTGCGATCTTGGCGGCCAGGCCGAACAGGAGCACGATGGCGAAAAAAATGATGAGAAAGCCGAGAACCTCAGCTAACCACACGTTCTTCAAAAACGATTCGAGCCACTCCGCGAGGCCGCGGTACTTCCACGCAGCCACGATGTAGCCTACGACCAGACCGGCCAGGGTAAGGGCTTCGGAAAAGAAGCCCTGCATGGCGGCTGTTACGACATTCACGAGCACTAAAAGACAAATGATCCAGTCCGCAAGGGTCATACAAGGGTCAAACCGCAGCTCCCGCGGCCAGAGATCGTACCAGAAACCTAGTTCCACATCCAACCGCTAAACATCCAGCAGCCCCACATCCCCAGCCAGACATCCACCAGCTATACATCCTCAGCTACACATCCCCGGTTACACATCCAGCTTGCGTCCCGTGAGTTGGAAATACGCCTCGAGATATTTGTCGCTGGTGCGGCGAGCCACGTCTGGCGGCAGGGCCGGAGCGGGCGGTTGCTTGTTCCAGTGAATCTGCTCGAGGTAATCGCGAACGTACTGCTTGTCATACGAATCCTGCGGCCGGCCCGGAGCGTACTTGTCGGCGGGCCAGAAGCGGGAAGAATCGGGGGTAAGGACTTCATCGGCAAGAGTGATGCCCTTGGCGGTGCGTCCAAATTCAAACTTGGTGTCGGCGATTATGATGCCGCGCTGCAGGGCGTAGGCTGCCGCCTTTTTGTAAACCCGCAGCGTGAGATCGCGCAGATGGCTGGCGGTCTCGACGCCGACGATCGCGCACATCTGGTCGAAGGAAATATTCTCGTCGTGTCCGGTTGTGGCTTTGGTCGAAGGCGTGAAGATGGGCTCGGGAAAGGCGTCGGATTCTTTCAGGCCCGCGGGAAGCGTGATGCCGGAGACTTTTCCGGTGGCTTTGTATTCTTTCCAGGCTGAGCCGGAGATGTATCCGCGGACCACGCATTCGACTGGGAACATTTCGGCGCGCTGCACCAGCATGGAGCGTCCGCGCAGCTGGTCGGCGTATTTGCGGACGGCTGGCGGGTATTGGGCGACGTCGGCGGTGATGAGGTGGTTGGGAACGACCTCGGCGAGGTAATCGAACCAGAAGAGCGAAATTTGGCTGAGGACGTGTCCCTTGTGGGGGATGCCGGAGGCCAGGATGTAGTCGAAGGCGGAGATGCGGTCAGTGGCGATGAAAAGCAGCTGCTGGTCGCCGACGGAGTAGACGTCGCGGACTTTGCCGCTGGCGTGAAGGTGGAGATCGGGGAAATCAGTTTGTAAGAGAACGGAGTCGAGCAGTTCGGGGCTCATGATGAAATTTTACAAGGGAGCGAGGCGTATTCTAGCTGGTCAGAAAAAAATGTCAACGATTCTGATCGCGAAGTGAAGCACGATGGGAAGTCCGTTGACGGGAAAGAAGTTGACAGGGAGCGAATGGGCGGGAAGTGGCGCGGGTCAGGGGATTCAGAGCGGTGGGGTTGTGGAAAAGCTGAGGATGGGAGTGGATAAGTGGGGGCATTTCTTTTCCGTGCTTTCGCACGATGTCATCCTGAACCGCGGCGAAGCCACGGTGAGGGACCTTACGATGCGCGTTCGGCGGCGGGGCGGCAGCCGGGGTCTGGGAGACGCGCGCACTTTGTATTTGATCCCACCTGCTGCACCGTGACGGCGGGCTGACATAGGGTCCTTCACGCCGGCTTGCGCCGGCGTTCAGGATGACATCGGATAGAGAGGAAGAACTACGCGGATGCTCCGAAGCGCACGGAGACCAGTTTCGAAACACCCGGCTCCTGCATGGTCACGCCGTAGAGGACCGGGGCGATGCTCATGGTTCTCTTGCTGTGAGTGATAAGCACGAACTGGGTCTGCACGCTCATTTCTTTGACGAGTTCGGTGAAGCGGCCGACGTTGGCCTCGTCGAGCGGGGCGTCGACTTCGTCGAGGATGCAGAACGGGCTGGGGGCGTACTGGAAAATTCCGACCAGCAGGGCGAGCGCGGTGAGCGCTTTTTCGCCGCCGGAGAGCAGGAGCACGCTTTGCAGACGCTTGCCGGGGGGCGAAGCCACGACGTCGATGCCGCTCTCGGCGCTGTTTTCTTCGTCGGTTAATTTCATGAAGGCGTGGCCGCCGCCGAATAGTTTCTTGAACGTGGCCTGGAAATTTTCGTTGATCTTGCCGAATGCTTCTTCGAATTTTTGGCGCGAGATTTGATCGATCTCTTTGATCGTTGCCGTCGTATTCTCGATGGAGAAGATCAAGTCTTTGCGCTGAGTCTCCAGGAACGAGTGGCGCTCGGCGGTTTCTTTGTATTCTTCGAGGGCCATCATGTTGACCGGGCCCATGGCTTCGAGCTTGGCGCGCATGTCGCGGTAGAGTTGGTCTTCGGCGGCGAGTTCGTCGCCGGTAACTGGAGTGAGGGTGGTGTCCGCCATTAGGGCCGCGCGCTCGATGCCGAGTTCGTTGAGGCAAGTTTCGGACATGTATTGTGCGTCGGATTGAAGCTTGGCAGCGGTGGCGGATAGTTCACCGCGGCGGTCGCGGGCTTGATCGAGCAGCAGGCGGCTCTCGCGCAGGAGTTCGTCGATTTCGGCGAGGCGGGCGCGGAGCTGTTCGGTTTCAAATTGCAGCAGGCCTTCGCGGGCTTGCGCGGCGTTGCGTTCGGCTTCGAGGTCGGAGGCGTGCCGGGTGAGTTGCTCGTTCTCCGCTTCGCGCTGCAGCTTTTCGGCGGCAGCAGATTCGATTTGCGAGGCCAGGGCGTGGACGCGCTCGCCCATCTCGGAGAAAAGAGATTCGATGCGCTGCAAGACAGAAACAGCCGAGCGGTGACGTTCTTCGAGCGTGGCTACGCGAGCGGCGTGCTGCGAAGTTGTCTGGGCCGATTCTTCGCGGCGCTGGCGAAGCGCGGTGAGCGACTCCTGAGCGGCGGCGATCTGCTGTTCGAGTTGGACGCGATGCTCGTCTACCGTTGCGATTTCGGACTGCCGGGCGCAGACGATGCTTTCCTGTTCGGCGCGCTCTTCTGCGAGACGGCGCAAGTCTTTTTCAGAGATGGAGAGGCGTTCGCTCACGCGAGTCATCTCGGACTCGAGTTGCTGCAGCATGTGGCCGGAGGTCATGGCCTGATGTTCGGCTTCGCGCTTTTCGCCGTCGAGGCGATCGAGCAGGGAAGTGAGATCTTTGATTTCGCGGCCGAGGGTGAGCACGCGCATTTCTTCGTCGCGGAGGGCGCGTTCGAAATCGTCGAGCTGGCGGAGCACTTCGCGCAGTTCACGCTTCATGGAGAGCGGACCTTCGGCGCGCTGCTTGCCTCCAGTGACGGTGACGTTGTGGAAGCACTCGCCGGCCTGGGAAAGGAAAAATGCGTCGGGATTTTCGAGAGCGAGACCGCGAGCTACGCCGGACTCGGGAACGATGTAGCCGTCACGGAGCTTGGGCAGGATCACTTCCAGCGACTTGCCGAAACCGTTGAGCACGCGAATGGTGTGCTTGAGCGGAGTGATCTGTGCGGCAGGCGGAGCGCAGTGCGCGGCTTCGTCGAGGACGAAGGAAAACTTGGCTTGCGAATCTTCGGGATGAACGAGGAAGGTGGCGCGGCCGTCGACTCCGGTGCGCAGCATGCGGAGGCCCTCGTCGGCGGCGTCCCAGGATTTCACGACTACGTAGTTCAGTTCGTCGCGCAGGAAGTCTTCGACCACGTGCTCGTAGCGCGGCTCGACTTCGAGGAAGTCTGCGAGCACGCCGACGGGCGCGAGGCCGGATTGCATAACGCCCGACTGGAAAAGGCGGCGGACGGATTCGGTGGAGTATCCGTGCTCAGCAATGACGGCTTCTAGCGAACCTTTTTTGCCGAGGGCAGTTGCGTATTCGGCGCGGAGGACGTCGAGATTGGTTTTGGAGCGCGTCTCTTCCAACTTTTTTTGTTCGATCAGGCGGCGGAGTTGGCTGATTTCCTCGGTGATGCCGCTGACGCGCTGGGTGACGCTTTCAAATTCGAGGGCGAGCTGGCCGCGCTGTCCGCCGAAGGCTTCGACCTGGGTGTTGGCGTTGGTGATTTCGGCTTCGAGGCGGCGGGCTTCGCGGTCGGCGCCGGCGAGACGTTCTTCGGCTTGCGCGAGTTGATTGCGTAGACGCGAGGCGGAGGAAACAGTGTCGAAAATGGCGACGCGCGATTCTTCCTGCTGACGCTCGATTTCGGCGAGACTTGCGGCTGCGGCTGCGGCGTCCTGCTGGCAGAGAGTGAGGTCATTCTCGGCGGCCGCGAGGGCGCCCGCGGCGGATTCGAGAATCTGGCGATTGGATTCGCGCTCGGACTCGAGAGCGGTGAGGCGATGGCGGGCTTGCGCCAACTCAGCTTCCGACGACGCCGACCGCACCAGCAATTCAGCACAACGTTCTTCGTTGTGGCGGCGGCGGGCGTGGGCGCGGTCGATTTCAAGCGCGATCTGGCTGATGCGCTCGCGGTTCTCGCGCTGCTCGGCTTCGATGGAATATCCGCGCTGGGTGCGCTCGGCGTGCTCGGCTTCGAATTGCTGCACGGCCTCGGTGCGGTGATGCATTTCTTCGATGAGCGTGTTGAGCTGCGAATCGATTTCTGCGCTCTCTTGTTCGATGGCCGCGAATTTGCTGGCCAGGACTAGGCGCAGCTTGGCGCGCATTTCTTCGCGCAGGCGGGCGTAGCGTTCGGCTTTGGAGGCTTGGCGCTTCAGCGAATTCATCTGGCGTGTGACTTCGTCGAAGATGTCGTTGATGCGCGACAGGTTCAGCTTGGCGTCTTCGAGCCGGGCTTCGGCGAGGCGCTTTTTAGTTTTGAATTTTGTGATGCCGGCAGCTTCTTCGAGAATCGCGCGGCGGTCGGTGGGACGGCTGCTGAGGATCTGGCCGATGCGTCCTTGCTCGATGAGCGCGTAGGATTCGGGGCCGAGGCCGGTGCCCATGAATAATTCCTGAATGTCGCGCAGGCGGCAGAGTTTCCCGTTCAGCAGATATTCGCTGTCGCCGGAGCGGAACAGGCGGCGGGTGACGACGATCTCTCCGTGGCGGAATTGCTGCTGGTTGAATTTGCGGCGGCGAATTTTCAGCACAACGTGAGGGGCGGCGGTGCCGACCGATGCGGCGGTAGCGGGCGCGGTTACATTATGCGCGGGCAGGGCGAAAATTGGTTCGTCGTCGGGGAAGGCGACGGCGTTGATCGTGACTTTTGAACGCGGGATTTCTACTTCTTCGGTCTTGCCGGGCTGCGCGTCTTCTACGGCTTGGTCGGTGGCTTGGGCGGCGCGGGCGCGGATGGAGGCTTCGTCCCAGTTGTCGGTGATGTTGGCGTCTTCGAAGTCAGAATCCCCACCCTGTCGCGAAGAACGCGACAAGGATGGGGCACCCGCTTCTGTGCCAACTTCTGGCCCTGGCATTTCTTCTTGAATGTCGACTTCGGTGGGGGCGTTCGCGTCTGGGCCGGCGTAGGCTTCGGGATCGATCAGGGTGAGTGAGACTTCGGCCATGCCGGTGGGCTTGCGGTCGCGGGTGCCGGCGAAGATCACGTCTTCCATGCGGGCGCCGCGCAGGGTCTTAGCCGACTGCTCGCCGAGCACCCAGGAGATGGCGTCGGAAATGTTGGACTTGCCGCAGCCGTTGGGGCCAATGATGGCCGCCACACCGTCCCCGTGGAACTTGAGTTCGGTGCGATCACAGAACGACTTGAACCCGAGAATCTGAAGCCTCTTCAGTTTGAGCAACGTGAACTCCTTCGGAACAGTGGCCAGTTGTCGGTGGCCAGTTGCCAGTCGTTGGACCCGCTTCGGTCCGCGACTGCCTGGCCATGGGTGTTTACCAAAGGGATTCCTCCCCCCGAATTTGATGCGGGCTGGACCACTTCTTGGCGACACTGCTCACCTCTGGCTGGACGGGCGAGCACAAAGTTAAGCTACTGTAACGGTGAAATTGGGGCGGGGTCAAGCAATATAACACCATATATGGTGTGGGCTTGCGAGGGACCGCTCTGGGTTGCACAGACATTGCGACAAATGAACGGATTTACGGTGGAGACGGGAAGGAGGTGGGAGGAACCGCGAGAGCAAAATAATGCTAGCGCAGGGCGATCAGGGAGTGCAATCGTGATTTTCGCCTGCCAAATAATTAAGGCCTGAGGGTTTCGGTTTCCCAACGTTTTTCTCTCGAAACTGCCTGGGGCGTCGGGCATGCACCGATCATAACTATCGAAATCAAATCTTCAGAATTCCGTCCCCAATCCGATGCGGCCTGTGCGCTCGAATGTTAAACCTTGATAACAATCGGGAAGGAAATCCTTTATCGCTTCCATCAAAATTTGGAATTAGACATAATCTCTACAAGATCGATAATGTATTGCATGGACCCCTTAATATCAGTTGAGGACTCACATGTTGATGTACTCCACGAAATCAGCGAACGTCTGGGTACGGCGGACGGATTTCACGACGTTCTGAGCCGTGTTGTCGAATTTGCTTCTGCGCTGGTCAAGTGCGACTCCTGCCTCATCTACATCATGGAAGGCGATGAACTCGTTCTGCGAGCTTCAAAGAACCCGCATCCTGACGTGGTCGATCGGCTGAAACTGCGCGTCGGGCAGGGCATTACCGGATGGGTGGCGGAGCATCGCGAGCCGGTTGCGATTCCGGAGGAAGCGGCGCACGATCCGCGGTTCCAGTTTTTCCACGAATTGCCGGAAGACAGCTACGAGGCGTTTCTCTCGGTGCCCCTGATGTGCCGCGGGCGCGTGGTTGGCGTCATCAACCTGCAGCATCGCCAGCATCATGTCTATCGGCGGCGCGAAATTCGCATGATTTCGACCGTAGGATTTCTAGTTGGCGCTGAGCTGGAACTGGCGCGGCTTGAAGAAGCGAACTTGACGCTTGCGGAACAATTGCAGACCAGAAAGGTCGTCGAGCGGGCGAAGGGCATTCTGCAACGCGATCTCGGGCTTAACGAAGAGCAGGCCTACCTGGCGCTGCAACGCCAGAGCCGCCAGAAGCGCAGACCGATGAAGGAAATTGCCGAGGCCATCGTGCTCAGCGATGATGTGCGCGGAAATTCGCAGCTCCAGCCGACCTAAGTTGTAGAGTTGGGTGGTGCCGCGCATCCAGCGCGCGATAGCCGTGGCGTCTCTAATCGGTTTTAGCCTCTGAGGATCACGAAGCAGCAAATCCTTCAGCTTCCTTGACCAACTTTAACGGCAAGCACAAAGGGCGGATAGCTGGTTCGCTATCCGCCCTCGTGTTCCGGCAATCCAAAATCTACTGTCCCCGTTCCGGAACGGCGGGAGCGGCCTTGGCAAGCTGTCGCTCTGTCGTGTGCGACGGCACGGTGAAGTGCAGCGACATGCCGAACTCGGGCAGTTGCATAGCGCTCACGTAAGTGCCATCGGGAGTGGTTTCGAGCACTAACCGGCTGCGATCCGATTTCCTGGCGTCCTCGGTATCGGGCACCAGCACGATGAACCGGGTGAGGTTTCCGCTCAGTTTGCTGAGACTGAGCATGCGTGAACCGCCGTCGGGATCGAAGGAGAATTCGTATTCTCCCGCCGGAAGTTTAGCGTTGCCCCAGTGAACTTCATGCGTGAGCGTGAATTTGCCGCGTGCCGCCCCCTGGGCCGAAGCCGGTGTGGGTGAAAAGTTGAGCGCGCTGACCGCGAGAATCGCGGCGTAAACGTAGTTGCGAATGTTTTTCATGGAATCTCCTTTGTCTTCTTATGAGCGGAGCATGAGCAGAGCTCGTGAGAAGAACTGGTCTGAAGAGCACACTTTCGGCGCGGGCCCGAATGGCGTGGGCTCAGATTTCGGTGGAGATCAACGGGGTCAAATCGAATTGCACGCCGCGGCAGGGCTGGCACGCAAACAGCAACTCAGCGGGAACCCGCGAACAGAGCTGGTCCGCCAAGTGATTCCACTATGCAACAGGACTGGTGCAAGAGTCCAACTCAAAAAATTTATGGAGAGCATTCACGCGAGCGGCGTGACTCCAGTAACATTCGAGCGAGCAGATGATCATCAGCAGCTCTCCGCTCGATGATCTCTTGGCGCAACTGACCAGCTATTTTCCCCGCTCCGCTGCGCGCATTTGCCAATCTCGCGTCGGAAGTGAGATGATCCTCAGTCGCGGTGGCGGTGACCAGCCACCGCCACCAGAAGGGAAGCAAAATGTATCAGAAACGTCCAGGGGTATTCATGGCCGATTGGTGGGACGCCGACGGCGGCCGCCATCGCAAGCAATTCGCAACGTCCGCCGCAGCGCGCGAACATGAGCACCGCGAGACCGCTCTGGCTCACGCCGAGCGCGCCAGCCGGGAAATGAAGCTGGCGGCCCGGACAGGTGGCAGAAAAAAGGCCCGTACGGAGACGGTTCACGGCACCATCGAACCCGCCAAAGGCAAGCTTGGCGTGATGATCCCAGGCATGGGCGCCGTGGCCACTACATTCGTTGCAGGAGTGGAGGCCATTCGCAAAGGCCTGGCCAAGCCCATCGGATCGCTGACCCAGATGGGCACCGTGCGCCTGGGCAAACGCACCGACGGCCGCTCGCCCAAGATCAAGGAGTTCGTGCCGCTGGCCGGGCTCGACGATCTGGTCTTTACCGGATGGGATATTTTTAAGGACAACATGTACGAAGCTGCTTCGAATGCCGGCGTGCTCGATCAGCGATTGCTTGACCAGTTGCAGCCGTTTCTTTCGACGATCACGCCGCGCCCGGCTGTGTTCGATCACAACTACGTCAAGAAGATCGACGGGCCCAATGTGAAGAAGGGTAAGTCGAAGATGGATCTTGCCGAGCAATTGCGCGACGACATCCGCGACTTCAAAAAGACCAGCGGGGCCAGTCGCCTGATCACCATGTGGTGCGGGTCCACGGAATCGTATATCGAGCCGACCGAGGCGCATCAAACGCTCAAGTCGTTCGAGAAGGCGCTGCGCGAGAACGACGAGATGATTGCGCCCTCGATGATTTACGCCTACGCGTCACTGATGGAAGGCGTTCCGTTTGCCAATGGCGCGCCCAACCTCACCGTCGATTTGCCGGTGATGCTCGAGCTTTCGCGCAAGAATGAAGCGCCCATCTGCGGCAAGGATTTCAAGACTGGCCAGACTTTAATGAAGACCGTTCTTGCACCCGCGTTCAAGGCGCGCCTGCTTGGCCTGAGCGGATGGTATTCGACGAACATCCTAGGCAACCGTGACGGCGAGGTGCTCGACGATCCCGGGTCGTTCAAGACCAAGGAGGAATCCAAGCTGGGCGTGCTGGAGCATATCCTGCAGCCTGGGTTGTACCCTGAACTTTATGGAAATATTTTCCACAAGGTCCGCATCAACTATTACCCGCCACGCGGTGATAATAAAGAAGGTTGGGACAATATAGACATCTTTGGATGGCTCGGCTATCCCATGCAGATCAAGGTCGACTTCCTGTGCCGCGACTCGATCCTGGCGGCACCCATTGTGCTCGACCTGGTGTTGTTGCTCGATCTGGCAAAGCGGACCTCGGAGCTGCGCGGCCTGGGCATCCAGGAGTGGCTGAGCTTCTACTTTAAGTCTCCGATGACGGCGCCGGGATTGTATCCCGAGCATGACCTGTTTATTCAACTGATGAAGCTGAAGAACACGTTGCGGCATTTGAAGGGCGAGGAGTTGATTACGCACCTGGGGTTGGAGTACTACGACTGACGTTTTGTGGGGCGGACACTCCTGTCCGCCCTTGTGATACTGATCTATTTTGTCTTTGTCTTTTTGCGATTCCCATAGAACAATTTACGAGCCGCCTAGAATCTCCTTCGCAGGAATTCGAAGAAGAGATACCCGATGGTGGCGGCGACCATGGCGATTTCAAAATTGGCCGCAGTCAGGACGTCTCCGAGCGCCCACGCGAGACCGTTCTTCCGTCCCATACCCGAGCGCTCAAACTCTCCCATCAAGAGATTGGCGTAAAAGAGGAAGAGAATGCATGTCACTTCGACAACGGCCGTCCACACATGTTTCTTCATTGAAAGTTACCCCGCGTGAACCAGAACTATGTCCCCGGCGCCAGCATCCACGATACTGAATGGCACCGCGTTCCTAACCCACTGGCCCGCCTCTCCGGTATATACTCTATTGACTTCTGGTGTCTTTTTGCAGTCCGGTTTGGGGTCCGGTGCATGACCCCCTACTCAGGCGAACCATGCCCAACCCGAATTCGCGGATGGATCCTCCAAATCGGAAGAATGCTGCCGACTCGCCCGGAGTGAGTGTTCCCGCGAAAGGCGATAGCGCCGGCTCCAATCCGCCTCTCGATTCTGACGCGACCATCGTTGATTTTCCCAGCATTAATTTTCCCAGTATCGATTTCCCCAAGTCTTATCTCGATCCCGACGCCACCGTGGTCGACGCGAACGCGTCGTACGTTAGAACCGGTCCTCCGGTTCGTCCCAGCGGCCCGGTTTCGGTGCGCCCGCTGACCAGCGCTCCTGTGCTGCAGGCGGGCGACGTACTGGGCGGCCGTTACGAAATCCTGCAGATGCTCGGTGAGGGCGGGATGGGCGCGGTGTACAAGGCGATGGATCGTGAGTTGAGCCGTCCAGTCGCTTTGAAACTCATCCGGCCGGAACTGGCGGCCAACCCGTCGATCCTGGCGCGCTTCAAGCAGGAACTGCTGCTGGCTCATCAGGTCACGCATAAAAATGTCATCCGCATCTACGATCTGGGCGACGCCGATGGCGTGAAGTTCATCAGCATGGAGTTCGTCGAAGGCGTCGACTTGCGAGCTCTCATCCAGGAACGAGCGAATGAGAAGACAAAGTTTACCCCGGAAGAAGCAGTCCAGATTACCGAGCAGATTTGCCGCGCGCTCGAAGCCACGCACAGTGTGGGAGTGATTCACCGCGACCTGAAGCCGCAGAATATTATGCGTGATGCGACCGGGCGAATTCTGCTGATGGATTTTGGCCTGGCGCGCACGGTGCAGGGCGATGGCATGACGCAGAGCGGAGCCCTGGTCGGCACCATGGAATATATGTCGCCGGAGCAGGCGCTGGCCAAGGATCTGGACCAGCGCTCGGATCTTTTTACTCTTGGCTTGATTCTCTACGAATTGCTGACCGGAAAAACCCCGTACTCGGCCGAGAGCGTCGTCGCCAGCTTGATCAAGCGCACGCAGGAGCGGGCCATTCCTGTGTCGGATCACGATGGCACGATCCCGCAGCCGCTCAGCAACATCGTGAGCAAGTGCCTGGAGCGCGATCCTAGACTGCGATACCAGACTGCGGCGGAGTTGCTGCGCGACCTGGATGCATATTCGGGCAAAGGCGCCGCCGCGAACTTGCGTTTTCAACCCGCCGTCGAGCCCTGGGGACGAACCATTCCCTGGCCGCTGGTGACCGGTGTCGTCACGGTGCTGGTGCTGGCGATCGTAGGCTATATCTTCCGCGGTCCGCTCTTTTCGCCATCTGCGCAAAAAGCTTCCACGGTGCAGGCGCTCTCGCTGGCGGTGATTCCGTTTCAAAACACTTCAGGCGACGCATCCTGGGACTGGCTGGGGCCCAGTCTGGCCGACATGTTGAGCACCGACGTGGGCCAATCTGCGCACCTGCGCGCGGTGTCGTCCGACCGGGTGCAGCAGGTGTTTCATGATTTGCGAATCGCGCCCAATTCCACTGTCGACTCGACGGTTCTCGGCCGGGTTGCTGAATTCACTAACGCCGATACCCTGGTCTGGGGACGGTACACCAAGCTCGGCGACCAGATTCGCATCGATGCGACCCTGCAGGACCGCAAACACAATCGCACGATCCAAGTGAAGGCCGAAGCGGCAAGTCAGCAGGATTTGTCGGCTGCGGTTGACCGGTTGGCGGGGATGATCCGCCAGAACCTGGCGCTGTCGCCCGACCTGGTGAAAGAGCTGCAGGCGCAATCGTTCAAGCCGACTTCGACTTCCGTCGATGCGCTGCGCGACTACAACCAGGGACTACAGTCGCTGCGTCAGGGAAATAATCTGGGGGCGAAAACGCAGCTGGAAGCTGCGATTAAAGAAGACCCGCAATTTGCTGTCGCCTATTCGCGTTTAGGCGAGGCTTATTCGGCTTTGGGTTATGACGCGGAAGCTGAACAAAGTTCGCGGCATGCTCTGGATTTGAGTCAGAATCTTCCTCTGGCCCAAAGATATTTCATCGATGCCAGTCTGGCCCGGGTCACGAAAGATAACAAGAAGGCTCTCGCCGCCTACGAAAATCTCGCCAAGAGTTTCCCCGATAACCTGGACGTCCAATTTGCGCTGGGCAGTCTCTACGAGGATGCGGGAGACCTAGACAAGGCGCGCGCCTGTTACGCCAACGTGCTCAAATCCGACGGCAAGAATCTGGATGCGCTGCTGGCCAGCGGACGAGTCGAGATCAAGGCCGGCAATCCACAGAAGGGACTCGATCCGCTCGATCAGGCGCGGCACATTGCCATCGACCTCGATAACCAGGAACAGCAGGCGCTCATTCTCCAAGCCACGGGCATAGCTTATAAGCTGATGAACAAGCCGGCCGAGGCTTTGCGCAACTACGAAGACTCGATGGCTATCAATCAGCGCCTGGGGCAGAAGCGCGGAGTGGCTGCGAGCCTGTCAGAAATCGCGCAGGTACAACTCTCGCTGGGCAAGCCCGACGCCGCGTTGGCGGCTTACAACGAATGCCTGAAAATCCGGCGCGAGATTGGCGCCAAGAAAGACGCAGGCGATACGCTCATCGAACTGGGCGACTTTTATGCCGATCGGGGTCAGTCCGATCAGGCGTTGCAAATGTTTAAAGAGTCGCTGCAGATTCAGCGCGACGCCGGGGACGAGCCCTACCAGGCGCTCTGCCTGAACAATATCGGCAACGCCTATCTGCACAAGGGCGAGAACGAAGACGCGCTCACTTACCTCCAACAGTCGTTGCAGCTCCGCGAAAAACTGAACGTGCCCGACGATATTGCCGAAACCCTGCACAATCTGGGCGAGGCCTATACCAATCTTGGACAGTATGACCAAGCGATCACCGCGCTCATGCGCGGCCTCGATCTCTATCGCAAGAGTGGCAACAACCAGGGTGCGGCCATTATTTCTCACAGCCTGGGATTGGTTTTCGAATATCAGGGACGCCTGGGTCCGGCGATCGGCGCGCTGCAGGACGCAGTGAAGGCATTTCACGATCTCGGCGATCGCAGCTTCACAATGGCGCAAGCCGTGAACGATCTGGGTGGAGCTCTCGCCCACGCTGGGCGAGGCGCCGAATCCACAAAACTGCTGGAAGAGGCTCAGGGCCTGGCCCATGGCCTGAGAAATGATGCGCTCGGCGCGTCGGTACTAAACCATCTGGGCGATGCCAGCTTTTATCAAGGTGATCTGAAGGCGGCCAAGGATTCTTACCAGCAGGCGCTGCATTTGGCCTCACACAGTTCTGAGAAAGATGTGCTGCTGATCGCGAAGCTGAATCTGGCGAAAGTGGCGCTCGCCGAAGGGCACGCTGCTGCCGCTGCCGGCGATTTGCGCAGTCTGGCTCCGCTGGCCGATGCGCTCGGAGCGAAGTATCTTTCGGTCCAGTGTTCGGTCTCGCTGGCCGAAGCGTTAATCAAGAGCAAGAATTACGCGCAGGCCCGGCAGGAGTTGCAACGCACATTGAGCCGGAGCGAGAAGCTGGGATTGCGCCTGGAAAACGCCCGCATTCACTACCTGCTCGGAACCGCTTTCCGGCTTTCGGGAAGCGCGTCAGAAGCGACGCCGCAATACCGCGAGGCGCTGCGCTTGCTTGACGAAATCCGCAAAGAGCAAGGAGCGGAGCACGTCATCGAACGCTACGATCTGAAGGCGATCTACGCGGAAGCCACGCAGTTCGGACAATAGAGCGGGCGCGTTGAAAACAGATAGTGGTTGCCACCGCTACATAAATATTTTCGAATCAAAAATACTGCCCAATCAGAAATACGTCTGAACGAAAAAAAGGGCGAGATCGAAGGATCTCGCCCTTTCAGCCATTTGTGAACGGACCGGCTCATCTCCCCTTTTTGGCGACCGTTCCGGTCAGGGCTACGGCTTGCGGGCTGCCTAGAGCGTTGTCTGTGATGTATAGAGTTGCGTTGCGCGTGCTGCCTGGGTCGTCGGCGTTGAACGTTACGGCGATGCTGCAACTCTTGCCGACTGCCAGCGACGTGGAACAGGAACTCCTGAAACTGAAGTCGTCCCCGTCACACGCTGCTCCGCACTTGATCGAAATGCCGTTAATCTTCAAAGTTGCGTTGCCAATGTTAGAGACGGTGACGGTTTGAGTGGCTGTTCTATCACACGATACAGTTCCGAAGTTGATGCTGGTAGGGGAGATGCTGACTGCTGGCTGCGCCGGCGTCACCACCAGTATTACGTGCGCGCTGGTCGAGGTGTAGTTTGACGAGGTCGGCGTGAAGCTCACCGACAGCGTTTGATTTCCTGCCGCGAGTACCGTGCCCGCTGCGGGCGTGTAGACGAATGTTCCCGGCACATTCGCGGTGGCATCGAGCTGGATAGAGCTGAGCGCTGTCCCGTATGGGATGGGCGCCGGAGTCGCCCAGGAGATGATCGGCGTTGCCTGGTTCACCTGCAACGAAACATTCGCTGTGGCCGCCGAGTAGTCGGTTCCGTCGGTCGGCGTGAAGCTTACCGACAGCAGTTGGCTGCCGGCGTTTAATACCGTCCCTGCGGCGGGAGAATAGAGGAACGTTCCTGGAACGCTCGCAGTTGCATCGAGCTGCGCCGCACTCAGAGCCGTCCCGTAGATAATCGCCGCGGGCGCAGTCCATGTGATCGTTGGTCCGGCTTTATTGACCTGCAACATCACGGTTGCTTTGGCGGTGGCATAGTCGGTCGTATCGGTTGGCGTGAAGCTTACCGACAGGGTTTGAACGCCTGCGCCCAACACGGTTCCTGCGGCCGGAGAATAGAGGAACGTTCCCGGAACGCTAGCGGTTGCATCCAGCTGCGCCGCGCCCAGAGCCGTTCCATACGTAATCGCACCCGGCGTCGCCCAGGTGATGGTTGGCGTGGCCTGGCTCACGAGCAGAGGCACGGTGGCGGTTGCGGTTGTGTAGTCGGTAGCATCGGTCGGAGTGAAGGTCACCGACAGCGTTTGCGAACCGGCTCCCAGCACGGCGCCGCTGGCCGGAGTGTAAGCAAAAGTTCCCGGAACGCTGGCGGTTGCATCAAGCTGCGCCGCGCCCAGCGCGGTTCCGTATGTGATGGATGCGGGGGCCGTCCAGGTGATCGTCGGCGTCGCTTGACTTACGGTGTAGGTAACGCTGCTTGGAGTGCTCTGGTTGCCCACGGCATCCTGAGCATTAATGGTGATCGTATGAGATCCCACCGAACCAGGGGCCGGAGAGGTGAGCGTACCCGTATTTGCAGTGGCGGGAATGTTTGCCGTTCCTGTGGGCCCGCATAGCACCACGCCCGATCCGCCGTCGGCGCAGCTGTAGCTGGCGGTGAGGGTTTGCCCGAATGTGGGCGACGAGGGCGAAATTGTCGGCCCGCTAATTACTGGCGGCTTCTTGTCCACTTCGAACGGCCCGAAGGGCCCTTGCGGAGTGGAAGTGTTTCCCGCAATGTCCTGCGCCGTCACAGCAGCGATGGTCGCGCTGTTCGTCTCGGTTCCGGCGGGTACGGCGGTAGACACGCTGAATGAGGCCGGGCCCACCAGACCAGACCCTCCCGCGTTGTCGCTGGCGGTGCAGGGAACTGTGATGTCGGTGGCTTGCCACGCAGGAGCCGGCGGAGTGCAACTTACTGTCGGCGCAATCGTGTCGACTTGAATCGTGAACGTGGGACTCGCGCTACTCACGGTTCCGCTGTTATTGGTCGTGGTGCTCTCGATCGTGCCCGCGCTATCGGTGGCGAAGAACGTCACAACCGTCGCGCCTTGCGCCGTGTTTGGAATGGTGATCGCTCCGGTGGTTCCAGTGATGGTCCCAGTCGGCGGGCTGGGCAGATTCGCTCCTGTAACCGAGTAGTTGATGTTGGTCACCGTCGGCAAGGTCGCAGGCGGATTCGTATTGTTGCTGGGCACTACGTCGGTGCTGCTGAGCGTTAGGGTGACGGGCGCATTCGTCCAGCCCTGATTCAGCGGCGGATTCGTGGTGGGCGATGTGGTCGGTTGAACCACCCCGAGAATCGGAATCAGCGTGGAGTTAAAGCTGTTGGTGTGGCCATTGCTGGTCGCAAGGTCACCGCTGATGCTGATGAAAATATTCTGCAGATTCTTGCAGGCGTTGTCCTGGTTCTCGCAGGTCAGGGCGTTGTCGGTACCCATGATGTAGCCGGGAGCGACGATGGGCTTCTGACTGGGATCGAGATTGTAGGTGTTCGACACGTTGATGGGCGCGTTCGTGCCGGTTTGCGGGCAGTTGGCTCCGCTGGGGGTGCTGCTGGTCGAGGTCGTGCACAGATCGGTGGTGATCACGCAGGCAAAGTTGCCCGAGCCCGTGTCCTGATGCTGGCAGGTGGTTCCTTGAAATGGAGTGTTCTGCACCAGGTTGTAGAATTGCGATCCCGGTCCGTTATCGGTAATGGTCTGCACCGTGCCTTGCTGGAACACGCCCGTAAACACGCTGCTGGGCAGCCCGCTCTGCGAGTAGTCGGATATGGCGCTCAGAGTCGGTGTGTAATTGAAGTTGGTTTGCGTAGGCTGCAACGGCTGAGTAATCGTGATCGGCGCCAGGGGTAGGGAACTGAACGACCAGCTGAGAACGTCGTTGTTTTCCACGTGCGATCCGGTCGCGGCGGTGAATCCGATATAGGCTCCGCCATTGCCGTTCAGATTCAGCTGCGTCGTAATGTTCAAAGTTGCCTGCAGGATCAGCGTGCTGTCCATGTAGACGGAGAGGTTGTTGCAGCCACTGGTGCAGTTTCCCGGCGGCAGGTAGTTCACGGTAATGGTGTGTGCGTTCCCGTCTGACAATGAGAGGCCGGCCGGCAGGCTCTGCAGAGCGATCTGCGCCAGATTTCCATCCGGGCAGGTGTAGTTGTGGTCGGCGCTGTTCGGCGTCAGAGTGCTGGCGTTGTTGGGGCCGCAGCTTTGGACGGCGATGTGGTTGCCGTTAGGATCGCTGTAATTCGTGTTCTGATAAGTATCGAGTTCGATCGCCAGGCTGTTGGTGATGGCATTGCCGGGGCCGCTCGCCGTGGCGACATCGTTGTTGCCGTAGGCCATGTTCTGGCCGTCTCCCGTGTAGCCGATCGCGCCGGTGCCCGCGGGATCGTTTTGAATTACCAGCGCCATACCGTCGGCGGGAAAGCTACAGAACAAGCACAAATTCGCGTTCGAAATTCGGAACTGAAACGCCGTCGTAAATCCCGTGGAGATCATTTGCGGCTGGGAATACCAGGCGGCGGCGTGCTGATTCATATTCGCCGAGGTCAGGCGTAGCACTCCGCCGCTTACCGCGGTGGGCTGAGACGGAGAGCCATCGGTCAGCACCTGGCAGGTGGACGCGGGCGTGCTGCTGTTCTTGCAAACGTCACTGGTCGTGAAGCCGGTGGTGGCCGGGAAACCGAAGTTCTGGGCGGACGCAGCCTGCGGCGCGGCGAGCATACCTGAGAAGACCGCGGCGGCAACGAACACACTACGTAGTATCGTCTTCATTATTGTCCTTGTCCTTACTGTTTCTCTTTCTCTTCGCTCTTTGCCTTACTGAAACCAGAACCGAATAGCGATGGCGAACTCCGGGCAGACCCATCTGTCGCAGACACACACCTACTTGCAGACGCCCGCTTGACTGCGGAAATCTACGTTCATCAAATAAGAAAGGAATGGCCAGAACCGATAACGGCTTAAGAGGGGGAGGCAGCCGTTAAACCGCCGTCCATTTTCAGCCCGGGCTTGCGGGGTGTCAAGGGAAAACCACGCCCCGCCTGCCATTGCGAGGGGCTAGTTCCCGGGCAGGTCGATGGGGACTAAACTCCCGAGAGCGCTAGCTTCCTGGTCAGCTGTCTGGTCAACTCTGTGCTTGACGCTCTGGTACAAGCTCCGGTCCAGGCTCTTGTCAATTCCTTGTCTCCAGATAACCAATAGGCCGGTTTTCCGCGTCCAAGTGTACGGACCAAGATTAGGACTTTGTGTCTTCCGGCCGGGAGTATAATCGGCTCAAGGAGTACCCTATGAAGCTCAGATGGCTGGCAATCGCGACCGCCCTAGCGGCGTTCAGCGTGGGACCCTGGACGTTCGCACAAGTTTCAGATCAAGACAAAGATCAGCCAAAATCGGGCGACGTGCAGAATGCGCCCGCGCAGCCCCCTGCAACTCTGCCTACCCAGGACGACAGTCAGATCAAGCATGACGGCGGTAAGACCGACGTCGATGCCATCGGTAATCGCAACGTGGGCTGCCAGCGCGGCGTGGGCAACTGGTACACCGTGGAAGGCCAGGTGGCTCGCGGCCGCCAGTACGCCCAGCAGATCGAATCGCAGATCAAATTAGTGAACGATCCGGTGATCACCGAATATGTGAACCGGATCGGGCAGAACCTGGTGCGCAATTCTGACGCGCAGGTTCCGTTCACAATTAAAGTCATCGACTCTGACGTGGTCAACGCCATGGCGCTGCCCGGCGGATTCTTCTATGTCAACTCCGGCTTGATCCTGGCAGCTGACGAAGAAGCCGAAATGGCCGGCGTGATGGCGCATGAGATCGCGCATGTGGCGGCATGCCACTACGGCCGCGAAATGACTCGCCTCCAGCTTCTGCAACTAGCTTCGATTCCGGCCATCTTCATGGGCGGTGCCATCGGCTACGGTGTGTATGAAGGAATGGGCCTCGGCATTCCCCTGACGTTCTTCAAGTTCTCGCGGGAATTCGAGGCGCAGGCGGATTACCTGGGAATACAGTACATGTACCGCGCCGGGTATGACCCCTCGGCGTTCGTATCGTTCTTCGAAAAGATTCAGGCGATGGAGAAGAAGAAGCCGGGGACGCTGTCAAAGGCCTTCGCTACTCATCCCCAGACTCCCGATCGGATCGAGAAATCACAGGATGAGATTCGGAAGATTCTTCCGGCTAAACAGCAGTACGTCGTGACCACGTCGGAATTCGACGAGGTGAAGGCGCGGCTGGCAGCCATTGAGAACAAGCACAAAGTAATCGACCCGAAGGATTCGAACAAGCCCAGCTTGCGGCGGACTTCGAACACCTCCGACACTTCCAACGACGGCAAGAGCGATGACGATCGCCCGACGTTGAAGCGGCGGGATGATTCGTCGAACTAACCTTCGTGAGTTAGATGAAAATTGCTAAATAAAGATGACCGGCGGCCTTGGCCGCCGGTTTTGTTTTGCGGGAGGTTTGGACCGGCGGCGCTGCTCGATTTGGCATAGAATCGCATTTTGGGCCTTCCTCATAGTCCGACTATGACTGTCGTCACGGATTGGGCTCGAGGAACGGATTTAGGTTCGGCTATGCTTGATTTCATAGCACGCAGGTAAGACGGAAAACTTCATGCCAGAGAACACACTCACCATCACCGACAATCGCACCAATAAAACCTACACCGTCCCGGTCGAGAACGGCACGATCCGGGCCATGGACTTGCGGCAAATCAAAACCGGCGCGGACGACTTCGGGCTGATGACCTACGACCCGGCATTCATGAACACGGCGTCGTGCAAGAGCGCCATTACTTATATTGACGGCGACAAGGGCATCCTGCGTTATCGCGGATATCCCATCGAAGTTCTCGCCGAGCGCTGCACTTTCCTCGAAGTCGCCTACCTGCTGTTCTACGGAGAACTGCCCACCGAAAAAGAGCTGAAAGCCTGGGTTTACGACATCACGCACCACACCATGCTGCATGAAACCACCAAGAAGTTCATGGAAGGTTTCCGCTACTCGTCGCATCCGATGTCGATGTTCGTGAGCACGATTGCGGCCTTGTCGAGCGTATATCCCGACGCCAAGAATATTCACGATCCGGCTAACCGGATGCACCAGATTTCGCGGCTCATCGGCAAAGTGCCTTCCATCGCGGCGATGTCATACCGGCACAACGTGGGCTTCCCCTACGTCTATCCCGACAACGACCTGAGCTATACCGAAAATTTCATGAACATGTTGTGGAAGATGGTCGAGCCCAAGTACGTTGCGAATCCGGCGATTGCGCGTGCGCTCGACATTCTGTTCATTCTGCACGCCGACCACGAGCAGAACTGCAGCACCAACGCGATGCGCTCGGTGAGCAGTTCGCAGGCCGATCCATATTTGTCGGTCGCCTCGGCGGCATCTGCACTCGCAGGGCCTCTGCATGGCGGCGCTAACGAAGAAGTTCTGAAGATGCTGGACGAGATCGGAACGAAAGATCACGTGCCGGCCTACATCAAGCGGGTCAAGTCGGGCGAGATTAAACTGATGGGCTTCGGGCACCGCATCTACAAGAATTACGATCCGCGCGCGAAAATCATCCGCTGGAGCGCCGAGCAGGTTTTCCAGGTTACGGGCCGTAGCCCCAAGCTCGACATCGCACTGGAGTTGGAACGCATCGCACTCGAAGACGACTATTTCGTGAAGCGCAAACTCTATCCCAACGTCGACTTCTATTCCGGCATCATGTATCAGGCCATGGGCTTCCGCCCGGAGATGTTCACCGTGCTGTTTGCCATTCCGCGGACGGCAGGATGGCTGGCGCAATGGCAGGAACTAATCACCGATCCGGAGCAGAAAATCGCTCGCCCCCGCCAGGTTTACACCGGACACGGCGAGCGGGAATTTTTGCCGCTCGACAAGCGAGTTCCGGTGCCGATTCCGGCCGACTATCCGACGCGCTGAAGAGTTGAGCATCGCGCAAGACCATTTGCCCCGCCTAACCGCGGGGCTTTTTATTGTCGGGAGCGCAGTTTGGGAAGGAGGTACTATTTTAGGGAGCGTCTGACGCGATGACGTGCGTCATCTTCCGATGACCGAATCAAGAATGTTGCCGCCAAAAGCGACGAGCCGCAGGCAGTTTGCCTGCGGCTCATAGTATGGGAAAGCGAAATAGTGGCAACGGACGTTCACCCCGGCGCCGCATGTATTCGTGCTACGCTTGACGTCCGCGAGACGGCTCGTCGTAATTACGCGGCGTGTTTAGCCAGTTCGGCCAGCCGCTCCCGATGACGCTCTGGCGAGGTGATGACCTTCATCTCCTGCCAGTCATAAGGAAATTCTCTGCCGCAATCGAGACAAGCGACGTAGGTTCCGGTCAGGGCCGCGGCCTGGGGACGCCGCGCTGCTCCTCGGATGGTTACCGGAAAACTGTAACGCGCATGTCTGCAGCCAAAAAATGCATCCACTAATTTACCGATCATAACGCCACCCTCCACATTTCGAGCTGGTTGGCTCGTGTCCTGGAATCGAACTCTGCGCGCCCCCTCACGATGTTCTGTGCGCGCGACCACCTAGTTACTGTAGTACTTAGATTCAGGAATTGACGAAACGGTTTATGGATTTCGCGGGTTCCCAGTCCAGAATGGGAAAATGCCTCGAAATCCTTCTACTGGATATAGTTACAGCAGGAGGAAAAACGTTTCACATCGCCCACGTGGGGGGCATGAACCATGGAAATTAACCTTTCACCGGCCGATTCGCGCGCACGCAACAAACGGCCCCCAGACTCCGTTTACAATTTGCGGATGCCGATCGAGTTTCACAGTTTGCAGAACGGCATCTTGGCTGTGTTGCGGCGTTCTCACCGGCAGGGAACTCATCGCCAATAACGAGCGCATCCTCCCAGGCCCGAAGCGGAGGTACACCTGCGCGAGGAAGTCCGCTGCAAATCTGGAATTGCCTGAAAATCTCAGGCCGCCTGGAGTGAGCGCCTAGACGCTTTGTGGCCCGCGCTTCTTGTGCTGCTGGCACTTGGTCATGATGGCTGATCGCAGCCGCCCGCGCAGGTCTTCCGGCAACTCGTAGAGTTGGGAGTCCCGGTAAATCTCGATGGTCTTTTTGGTGGTATCGCAGACGACGTAGCAGTTGTGGCACCAGGAAAGGTGGTTCTCCAACTCAGCTTTCGTTTTCTCGTCGAGGACGCCGTCCAGGTAACTGGTCAGCTCGGTCAGAAATTCAGAGCATTTCACTGGTTGCCATCTCCACTTGGAGCATCGCCCGTTTTGACTTCGGCCCCTTTGGGCTCGCCGTTTTTGCCATCGCCATTCTCTCTTCTCTGAAAGTATCGCCCTAACCGCTCGCGTAGCTGCAATCGAGCTCGCAGCAGCCGCGACTTCACTGCGGGCACGCTCAACTCCAGCGCAGCCGCAGTTTCCTCAGTTGAAAGCCCTTCCACGTCCCGCAGTACGAACACCGTCCGGAAGCCCGGGGGCAGCCCCTGGATGGTCTTGCTCAAAATCTCGCGCAATTCCGCTTGCGTGTATTGCTGCTCCGGATTCGGGCTCCAGTCCGCGATCTCGCGGGGCAGGGAGTCGTCTTCCGTCTTAATGTCTTCGTCGAGCGAGACCGTGCGCTCGGGCTTGCGCCGGCGCAACTTCATCAGCGCTTCGTTTACCGCAATCCGCACCAGCCAGGTATAAAACTTCGACTGCTCCTGAAACTGCTGCAGGTTGCCGTACGCTTTCAAGAACGCTTCCTGCACGACATCTTCCGCGTCTTCGCGGTTCTGCGTGATGTGTTGCGCGATCCGAAAAACGTTGCGATCGTAACGGCGAACCAATTCTTCGAAGGCCGAGTCATCGCCGCGCTTGGCGGCTTGCACAAGACTCAACTCTTCGCTAACTGGTCCAACTATTTTGTTTTGGATGGCTCCCATGCGCTTGGCGATGCAGTATTTTCCCGGTCACAAACCAAAGTCACTCGCACGCATGACCGAAATCACCGAATCGAAACTGTTATTCTACTTGGTAACCCGTGGATTGCCCAATGGCTTTAACGTAGGCGGCAAGAAAAGTTTGCGATAGAGTTCAAAGAGGCGGAGTTGACCCGGACGACTAGGTACCGAAGTACTCTGATGCCTTTCCACAAGTGCCGTATAATCAGCACTTAGGGCAGTGTTTTTTCGGGGCGCGAGGTGGCGCGCAAAAACTCGGGTATTGGGAACGGTTCTCTGAGCATGGCGGAAAAGGATCTCCAGCAAATCGTCGAACATGCGGTGGCGCAGGTTCTCGAGCGGCAACTGCCAAAGTTGCAGGCTGAGTTGGTCGAACGTGTGCTGGCGGAATTACCTGCGACATTGCCGGCCGCAGCGCCCACCGGCGCGAGTAGCCCGGTTTCCAACACAAATCTGGTGCAGGCCGTTGCCACCATTCATGGTGGGTCCACGCAAAAAGAAATTCTGCGCGCCCTGCTCGAAGTGGGAAATGCCTACGGCTCGCGCGTTGCGCTCTTTGTGGTGAAAGGTGGAGCGGCTACCGGATGGCAAAGCCGCGGCCTCGGCGACGACGATGCCATTAAAGATTTCCCGCTCGACATGACCAGCGGTCCCGCGGCTTACGCTTACCAGAACCGCATCGCCGCCCCGGCTAACATCGCCGAGATGGATCGCCGCTTCGTGAAACAGTTTGGTGGACCGGAGAACGAACAGATCATTGTGCTCCCGCTGGTTCTGAAAGATAAAGTCGCCGCGCTGCTCTACGCCGATGGTGGGGCCGAAGGCGCGCTGGATGGTCCGTCGCTCGAAGTGCTCGTGATGTCCACCAGCGCATGGCTGGAAGTGGCCTCGCTGCGCAAGCAGACGCAAAGGGAAGTCAGCGACACGGTGCAACCGATGCCGCCGATGCCGGCAATGGAGCCGCCTCCGGTCGCGGCGGCGCCGCCCCAGGCGGTCAGTTCCTTTTCCGATCCATTCGCTGCCCACACTCCAAAACATACCGCTCCAAAGCCCGTGCCCGAGCCTGAGCCCGAACCCGCTGCCGAAGTGGTCGAAGTGGCGTCTCATGCCGCCTCGGCGAGTGCGGCAGCTTCCGCACCAGCTGCAGATCCTTTTGCCGGCATGTCTGCCGAAGACGCCGACACCCACCGCAAGGCACAGCGCTTTGCCCGCCTTCTGGTGGATGAGATCAAGCTTTACAACCAGGCGAAGGTGGCCGAGGGACGCCGCAATAAAGATCTGTACGATCGTCTGAAAGAAGACATCGATAAAAGCCGCTCCACGTTTCAGAAACGCTACGGCAGTACCGTCGCGGCGAGCGGGGACTACTTTCAGCGGGAAGTGGTGCGCAGCCTGGCGGAAGACGATCTCTCCGTTATGGGCGCGAACTTTCGCAAGTAACGTCGGCTTTGTCAGAGCCAGAAAACGATTTTGGGCAGGGCCCGGCCTTTAGCCGGGCGTTAAGATCGTCAGGAAAAATGGGCTTTAGCGCTGGGGATCCCAAAATCGCTTCGCAAAGTTCTAAAATCAAGACAGGTTCTGGCCTTCGCATCTCCGCGCGAAAATATTAAGGTGGTTCGATTGGGTCTCAAGTGGTGGTGGATGCTCGTGCTGGCCGCGGTGTGCGGGCCTTGGAGCGCCACGAGTTCAACTGCACGGACGCTCGCGCAGCAGCCTGCGACCCAGGTCTCCGATACTCCTGACAAACAAGCCGGCGCCACAACACCGCCGACCGAAAAGCCCGCACAGGATCAGCCCGCTCGTGCTTCCACTTCCGCTTCCACAGTGCACAAGCCCGCGCAGAAAAAAACCTCCACCGTGGCCGGCAAGACCACAGACGCCGCGCACGCGAATAAACCAGCAGCTAATAAATCGGCAGCCAATAGATCAGGAACAACGCATCCCGCGGCCGCGAGACGAAGGCGCCCGCTGTCTCCGCGCGTGCGCCGGATCCGCCAGGCTTTCGTCGCTTCAACCACACTGCGGCCCATGGCGCAGCAATTGATTCTCGATCGTTCTCCGGCCGGATACGCCGGAGTCGAAACTTACGCGCGCGCGCATGCCAAAGAAGATGCCGGAGCCTTGGCTTGGCTCGTCGTGGGATATGCGCACGTCCTCGACCATGAGTACGCTAAAGCGATCGACCCGCTGAATCGCGCCAAGCCCCTCGCCGGCGACCTGGGAGACTATGTCGCCTACTGGCTTGGAACCTGCTACCTGCAAACCGGTCGTCAGGCCGAGGGCTTGGCTGCGCTCGCCAACTTTGACAGCACCTATCCGGATTCGCTGCTCGGGCGCGACGCGCATCTGAGTTACGCCAGCGCGCTGCTCAACGAAGGCCGCGCGGCCGAAGCCGCCGAACTGCTCGAAAAAAATCGTCTGCCCGCGAGGTCTGACATTGAGTTCACGTTGGGGCGGGCCTACGCAGCTCTCGGCCAGACCGCGAAAGCCGCAGAAGCCCTGGCCAATGTCTACTACAACATGCCAACCGCGGCAGAAGCCGACGCTGCATACGCGGAGTTGAAAAAACTTCCGTCGCTGCCGCCTGCGACCGCAGCGCAGCGCAAGACCCGCGCCGATCTGCTGATGAAAGCGAAGCGTTACAACGATGCGACTGACGAGTATCGCGAGCTCGTCATTCATGCCGCTCCGGAAGCGCGTCCGGCCGCGGAACTCGCACTCGCCGACGCCCTGCACCGTAGCGGCCGCAACCGCGAGGCCAAGGCCGAGTTGACTACTCTAGCCGGCGCGACCGCTGAGCAAAGCGCCCAACGCCTGTATATTCTCGGCGAGGTCGCATGGTCGTCCGACGAGAACGAAGCGTTTTACCGCACAGTCGACGAACTGCGCCAGACCGCGCCCGCCAGCACCTGGCTCGAGCAAGCTCTGCTCTCGGTTGCGAATTTGCATCTGGTGCACCACGAGTACGACCAGGCGCTCGACGCCTTTCGCGAGCTGCAGCAGCGTTTTCCCAGCGGATCGCGCGCCTCATACGCGCACTGGAAGGCGGCGTGGCTCACCCTGCGCATGGGGCGAAACGACGACGCGCGAAAACAAATTGACGAGCAGATCGCGCTCTATCCCGGAGGAAACGAGACCTCCGCGGCCCTCTACTGGCGGGCGCGTTTGGCCGAAGAAGACAACCAGCCCGGCATGGCCCGCGCTTATTACCAGAAATTGTCGGACCGCTTCAAGAACTACTACTACGCTGAATTAGGGCGGCAGCGCTTGCAGAAACTTCCGCAGTCAGCCGACCCGCCGGGGAAGTATCCGCTGCTCGATCGCATTCCGCCCATTGATCACGGCGACAAAGTCACGCTGTCTGATCCGCCGGCCGACGATCTCCACCTGCAGAAGGCCGAGTTGCTAGGCAACGGCGGCCTGATCGATTTCGCCGTACGCGAACTGCAGGCCGCGGCCAGCGCCGACGGCGGCAACTGGGGCCCGTCGGAGACGGCGCAGCTTTACATTGACACCGGCCACTACGATCGGGCCATCGAACTGATGAAGCATTCTGTTCCCAGTTATTTCGCGGTCGACATTCCAACGTTGCCGCGAGTTTACTGGGAGGCTTTGTTTCCGCGCCCTTACTGGACGGACCTGAAAAGATTCTCGATCTCCAATGGGCTCGATCCGTATCTGGTAGCGTCGCTGATCCGCCAGGAATCGGAGTTCAACCCGCTGGCCGTTTCGCGCGCCAACGCCGTCGGTCTGATGCAACTGCTGCCCAGAACCGGCAAGGTGGTTGCCCACGAAGTGGAACTGAAGCGCTACAGCCCAACGCAGCTATTTACTCCGACGGTGAACCTGCAACTGGGCACACGTTATTTCCGCGGCATGGTCGACAAGTTTGGCGGATCGTTCGAGCACGCTCTTGCCGCCTACAACGCCGGCTCGGATCGGGTGGAAGAATGGATGGGGCAGGGCCCGTATCGCGATTCGCCGGAGTTCGTCGAGTCGATCCCGTTCACCGAGACTCGCGAGTACGTCCAAGCCATCATGCGCAACGCCGCTGTCTACAAGCAGCTCTACGGCACTCCGTGAACCTGCGTGCCGCAAGCCCCATGAATCCGATTGTGCTGTAAACCCACGCCAACCGCGAATCCCAGCCTGCCACGGAGCCTTGCCGGAACTTCGGGAACGGCACTTGCGTATCTCCATCGAAAGCTGGAGGTGTGCCTGTGAGAGCGATATTCGTTCTTTTTATTCTCAGCGCCGCGTTTCTGGCCTGCCAGGACGTGAACGTGGAAGAAGTTGGCAACAACCCGGTCGAAGCGAAGTTCGCACCCGGCGGACGGGTGCGACTGGATCTTTGCCCGGCCGGAGTCGAGCTCATCGGCAGGGATGACTCAATGCTGCGCGTTTCCTACACGCCGGAGCGGGAAGGCGCGCGAGTCCGAATCCGGACTTCGGGGGACCGAGCCGATGTCGAGCTCAGCGGTTGTCCGCACAACAATTTCAAGGTGAAGATCGAGGTGCCGAAGTCGTCCGCGCTCTACGTGCGGATGATGGCAGGACAACTCGACGTGTTCGATGTTAAAGGCGACAAGGATGTCGAGTTGAGTTTCGGCCAACTCAATGTAGATGTGGGAAGTGCTGAGGACTACGGTCACGTGGATGGGTCAGTGAACAGCGGCGAAATTGCGGCCTCCGCGTTCGGTGTCGAAAAGGGAGGACTATTCCGCTCGTTCGATCGCAACGGACCCGGCAAGTTTCGCCTTCATGCCCATGTAGGGGCCGGACAACTGGATCTTCGCTAGGAAGGAATGGTTAGGAAGCGCCGGTGTCGCTTCTCGGGCGGCTGAATAGGATCTCGAGCACCAGTAAACTGGCTCCGATCACAATCGAACTGTCGGCCAGATTGAAGACCGGCCATTGATAGTGCTTGATGTAGAACAGCAGAAAATCTACCACGCGGCCGCTGGCTACGCGGTCCCAAAGATTTCCGACGGCACCACCCAGGATCAGCGACAGCGCGATTCCGGTGATGCTCAGTGCCCGCGACTGCTTCCACAGCAACACCGCGACGATGACCATCGCCAGCACGGAAAAGCCGATCAGCAGCGCGGTCTTCCAATGCGACGGAGAGTCGGCGAACAGGCTGAACGCTGCGCCCGTGTTTTCTGTGTGCGTGAGCCGGAAAAATCCGGGAATGATTTGAACGTGGGAGTACATTGCGATGCGAGCGGCGACCAGCCGCTTGGTCCAGCGGTCGAGCAGGACGATCAGCAGGGCCAGTGAAAAGTGTGCGGCGCGCGCGGGAGTGTTGGTCATCAATCAGCTTATGTGAGCTCTACGCTTCCAGTTCTTTCAGCACCGCGCTGCAGCGTTCGCAAACCGTCGGATAGGTCTGGTCTTCGCCCACATGGGTGGAATAATTCCAGCAGCGGTCGCACTTGGCCCCATCGGCTTTCTTGACTTCAATGTGCAAGGCGCCGGTGCCGTTGCCCGAGCCCTGCGCAAGCGTGACCGCCGAAACGATGAACAGATAGCGCAGTTGGTCCCGATGCCGTACCAGCGCCGAATATGCCGGCTCTGCGGCCGTGATGACCAGTTGTGCCTCCAAACTTTTTCCAATGCTCTTGGTGTTTCGTTCCTCTTCCAGCGACTTCATCACCTGTTCCCGCACAGCGAGCAGAGTGGTCCAGTCGGCAGTCTGGACGTCTTCCTCCGAAACCGACGCGCTTCCTAGCACGTCGGCGGCATTCGGAAACTTTGCCACGTGCACACTCTCCGGGCGGTCAGGCATCTTCGGCAAATGCTGCCAGACTTCCTCGCAGGTAAAGCTCAAGATAGGGGCCAGCAGACGAGCCATGGCCTCGCAAATGCGCCAGATCGCAGTCTGCCCCGATCGGCGTCCCGCGGAATTGGGCGCGTAGGTGTAGAGCCGGTCTTTGATGACATCAAAATAAAACGCGCTGAGATCGACGACGCAGAAATGATTCACACGCTGGTAGATTTTGTGGAAGGCAAACTCCTCGTACCACTTGCGGGTGTTGCAGGCCAGCGCCCAGGTCTGGCGCAGCATGTATTGGTCAAGAGGGTCCAGTTTTTCGAAAGACACCGCGTTCGATTGCGGATCGAAATCATACAAATTGCCGAGAGCATTCTTGAACAGTTTGTTGCGAATCTCCCGGTAATTTTCCGCCACGCGCAGCATCAGCGCTTCTGAACCGACTACATCTTCGCGGAAATCGACCGACGCCACCCATAGCCGCACCACTTCTGCGCCGAGGCGGCTGGAAATATCGACGGGATCGACATCGTTCCCGCGCGACTTCGACATTGCCTGGCCTTTTTCGTCGAGCGTCCAACCGGGCGTGACCACGCCTTTGTACGGCGGCGTGCCATGGGTGCCCATGGCGCAGAGCAGGGAAGACTGAAACCAGCCGCGGTACTGGTCTCCGCCTTCGAGATATAAATCCGACGGCCAGGGATAATGTGAGTCGGGTTCGTCGGCTACGAGCGCGAGATAGCTTGCGCCCGACTCCAGCCAAACGTCGAAGATGTCGGTTTCTTTTTCGAACTTCGTTCCGCCGCAGTGCGGACACTTCGTCGCCGCCGGAAGAATTGTGTCTGACTCAGGAGTGAACCAGGCGTCGGCTCCCGACTTGGCAAAAAGCTCGACGACCTTCTGGTTGACCGCGTGATCATTGAGCGGCTTGCCACAGCTCTCGCACAGAAAAACGGCGATGGGCACGCCCCACACTCGTTGCCGCGAGATGCACCAGTCCGGCCGCGTCTGCATCATGTTCGATAGGCGCTCTTCGCCCCAAGCGGGGTCCCACTTCACTTTCTTGATTTCTTCCAGCGTGCGCGTGCGCAGCGTGTCGTTTTTGCTGGCGGCGCCGGGCATGGGCGTTTCCATTGAAATGAACCACTGCTCGGTGGCGCGAAAAATCACCGGATTATGGCAGCGCCAGCAGTGCGGATACGAATGTTCCAACTTGTCCGAGTGCAGCAACGCTCCGCGGCTGCGCAGCAATTCGACGATTATCGGATTCGCCTTGAACACGTACTGGCCGGTGTATTCCGGCAGCCCGTTGCGCAGGATTCCTTTTTCGTCGACGTTGCTGGTCGCATCCAGGCCATATTTCATGCCGGTGATGAAGTCTTCGGCGCCGTGTGACGGAGCTGTGTGCACCACGCCGGTTCCGGTATCCATGGTGACGTAGTCAGCGAGCACGCCAAGAATCTTGCGATCCAGAAACGGATGCTGAAAGTTCAGTCGCTCCATCTTCCGGCCCGGGAAATGCGCCAGCGGCTTCGGATCGGCCAGATTGCACTTCGTCGCTACGTCTGCCGCGAGTTTCGACGCGACGATGTAAACTTCGCTGCCCGACTCCAGCGCCACATATTCTTCATCCGGATGAAACGCGACAGCCATCGAGGCCGGCAGCGTCCACGGAGTTGTGGTCCAGATGATGGTCGAAACTTTTTTCCCGGCCAGGGCGGGATCAATCTGCGCCGGATTGTCCAGCAACGCATACTTCACCCACACCGTGGGGCTAGTGTGGTTTTCATATTCGACTTCAGCCTCGGCCAGCGCGGTTTCGTCATGCATGCACCAGTAGACGGCGCGCAGGCCTTTGTAGACGAATCCATTTTCGTAGAAAGAAAAGAATGTCGACAGGACGACCGACTCATACTGCGGATTCATCGTGGCATACGGACGATCGAAGCGCCCGAACACGCCAATGCGCTTGAACTGGGTCCGCTGCAGGTCGAGAAATCTCTGCGCGTACTTGCGGCATTCAGCACGCACGTCGATGGGCCGCATCTGCAGTTTCTTGCCCCCAAGTTCCTTGTCGACTTTGATCTCGATGGGCAGCCCGTGGCAGTCCCATCCCGGCACGTAGGGCGCGTCAAACCCGGCCATGGTCTTCGACTTGACGATAAAGTCTTTCAGGCACTTATTTAGCGCTGTGCCCATGTGGATGGGCCCGCTCGTGTAGGGCGGCCCGTCGTGCAGAATGTAACGCGGCGCGCCTTTGCGGGCCTGCCGGATGCGCTCGTAAATGCCCATCTGCTCCCAGCGTTCCAGCATTTTGGGTTCGTTCTGGGGCAGGTTGGCCTTCATGGGGAAGGCGGTTTTCGGCAGGTTGATGGTGGCTTTCAGTTCAAACGGCACTCAGTCGCGTCTCCCAAATGATTGAATCTTTTCATTATAGGGAGCGAGGCAGGGAAACGTCCACGTGGGGCGGTCGTGGGTAGTGTCTCAGTGTACGTCAGATGGCATCCTCGCTCATCCCTGGCGTCATCCTGAACGGAGCCGCTCTTCAGGCGGAGTGAAGGATCTCCCGCTCCGACGCTGTGTGCTGCGGGAGATCCCTCGGCCCGCTGTAAAAACGCGGGCTCTCGGGATGACGCCTTCGATGTGGGAGTCAGAAATTCTAAACCGAGCCAATACCGACTGCGAATAACGGCTGAATCCGTTTGGGTAGGATCACTCCGTTGCGACTTGCTCCGCTGAAAGCGTCTTGTCGGCTGCAGCCAGCCGCTGCATCAGTTGCGCTTGATAGAGGCTCGATGGCGAGACATAGATTCCCGGCGAGTCGATCGCACCCTGGGGCAGTACCGTGGAACCGCCCGGAGCGGCCTTTGTTACCTGTGTGCCAATGCAGCCGATGCACCAGTTCTCCGAACCCGGCGGCTGCTGAATCAAGAATTCATTCGCACTCGAGTTCCAAACTACGCCCCAACCGATCGCCCAGCCTTGCCCGGTGCCGTAGTCGCCACGGTCCCACAGGTTCACGTTTCCCTGCGTCGAGCCAGGTATGGCGGTCACCTTGGTGTTCTCGATCAACAATCCTGTCGCCCACCGTTGATGCGGTTCGATGCTGCTGTTGCCCTGGAAGCTGGCATTGCGTAACACATTCGGTCCCTGGGTCGCGCTGCTGGTGGCGAAGAAGAACGTGTCATCGGCAACATCGATGACCGTATCGACCAGCACCTGCGTCGCGCTCTGCAGAAAGAATTCTTCAAACTGTGCGTCGTCGGTCTGGGTGACGGTATGCCGGATAGCGACATTGCGCACCGTCACCTGCTTGCTGTAATCCCCGATATTGACGCTCTGCAGAGTATCCTGCGCAGTGAGGTTACGGATCCATGCATTGATCACCGAATAGGTGACGACCAGTTGATAGGTCGGGGTCGGCGGTACGAGGTTATTCGGCGGAACCGGCGCAATGGCCCGCAGATCCTCAACCCCCACCTGCGAAATGCGTCCGCTGAAGGTGTAGGCCTGCAGGGTGGCGCCATCGACGCCGCAATACGTGCTATCGATAGAATCGGACATCGGTGCATCGAGCACGAGCTGCTTTCCGTGGATCGCCGTAATGGTGCGATCCGTGCGCAGCGCACTGCTGCCTACTGTGATCCAGTTACAAGGGGAGCCGCTGCATGTGGTGCCCAAATCCGCCGGAGTCATCCCCATGAAGCTCTCCCATGCGGTCGTGACCGGTCTGTGGATGATGACGGTGGTGCCCACCGAAAGTCCGGCAGTGCTGGCGACGTGCAGTGTGAGCGTGCCTGCGGGCACATAGGCGTCGGTGATGAACGTAGAGGAGCCCACGTAGGTCGGTTCGTTCGTGCTGGTGCCCAGAATGACCAGAGGATAAGGAGTGGCCGCGGGACTCATGGTGATTACCGTGTTGCTGGTGGGTGGAGCATCGCTTCCGCTACCCCGGAGGACCACCCCGCTGGCGGTGATCGTCAAGGAACTGCTGACGGTGAAATTGCCCGGTTTCAGAAGCACAGCGCCGCGCAGACCGGTTTCCGCATTCACGGGCATCGCTGATACCGCGGCGATGGCAGCCTGAATGTTGGTTGTATCGTCCCCTCCGGATGGGGAAACGGTGGCTTTGACGGGAGCGGTCGGGATCGGCTTGGCACCCTGCTCATAGCCGGCGGTGGAGAAATCCATGATCTTGTCGCCCTGCGGGTCGAGTGCCTTGTACACAAGTTCGCCCTGGGAGTTGTAGTGAACCCATTTGCTCGCCGGAGCGGTCGTTGGCGTTGTACCGGCCTGTGCCGAGGCAATTTCAGCGTCATACAGAAGTGCGAGCGGTACCACAAGAACAATGGCCAGCGGGATCATCAGGAACCTGCGCAGGTATGGCATAACTTCACCTTCATTATCCTTCTTCCACTATCCTTCTTCTCGAACGCAAAATTAGCGCATTGTGGCGCAGTTCCCACTTTGCGTCAATGTGAAACAGTTTTCATCTGGCGCGTATTATTTCGGATGGCTGGAGTAAAAACTACGCTCGGTGCGCCGGTTTCCGGGCAAGAGCCGCCCAAAGCAGGCGGCGGGAACATGAGGCTGCGTGGGCTATTTCGTCCGTATTCAGGCCACGGAAATGCACTGTCGAAAACAGTCAACTAGAGGTACAATTTTAGGAGGCAGGCCGATCCGGAACGGTCCGCACGTGGGGAGACCGAAGGGTTACCTCGCTTGTAAAATCGGCTCGTAACCGAAGCAACTTGCTGTGACTGCCGCTCATCTGTGTATAGAAGCGTCGCACAGAGTTGCGGAATCAGAATCACGAAATTTTGGAATTACGGGATTGAAGACCATGGAGTTAAGCGTCCAGACCGGAACTATGGAACCCGAACCAGTCAATCCGAACGTCCCCGCCCCAGAGCCCCAGTTGAACCTGCTCATTACCGACAAGGGTTTTGAAGAGCCGCTCTACAAGTCACTGTTCCGCGGATTGGACGAGTTCTTCTTCCCGAAGAAACTGCCGCCTCTCGTACTGCAATCGAAACCTGAACCGGTGAAGGATATCTGGGGCTTCTACTCCAACTGGAAAGCGGGGGCTGCGGGTGCTGCTGGATACTACGTTCTGCTGTTCGCATCGGTCGCGCTGGCAGTATTCATCGCACATCGGGTCGTCAATGCGGCGCCTACCCAGAAGGTGACCGTCACTCTCGTGGACCCCGGGCCTCTTCCGGAGTTGAAGCAGTCGAAGACGCAAGTCGGCGGCGGCGGTGGCGGTGGCGATCGCGACGTGCTGGCCGCCAGTAAAGGCAAGCTGCCCAAGTTCGCAATGGAGCAGATCACGCCTCCGGCGGCCGTGATTCGCAACGACAATCCTAAGCTCGCGGTTGAGCCCACCATCGTGATTCCTCCGCAAGTGCAGTTGGCTTCGAATAGCATGCCGAACCTGGGCGATCCCATGTCCCACGCCATCCTGCCATCAAACGGCACGGGATCAGGCAGCGGCATTGGTTCCGGCAGCGGCGGTGGTGTGGGATCAGGCAAAGGGCCAGGCTTTGGCCCTGGGGAAGGCGGCGGTGTCGGTGGAGGCATTTTCCACGTGGGCGGGGGCGTCAGCCCGCCACGGGCGATCTTCAGCCCCGAACCGGAGTTTTCTGAAGAGGCGCGTAAGGCGAAATATCAGGGCGTTTGCACGCTCGGCTTAATCGTGGGTACCGATGGACGGCCGAGCAACATTCGCGTGCTCAACAGCCTGGGCATGGGCCTCGACGAAAAGGCCATCGAAACCGTGAAGACCTGGAAGTTCGAGCCCGCGATGAAAGACGGTCATCCGGTGCGGGTCGAGATTGCCGTTGAAGTCGACTTCCACCTGTACTGAGACGGTCTTGTATTGCAAATCGTTCTGGTCGTAGAGACGGTGCTTGCAGCGTCTCTGCCGTCAGAGCCGGGAAGTCAATCCAGCTTCCGCAATACTGCGAAGTGCCCGATTTTTCTCTCGCGAAACCCCAGCCTCTTGTAGATCTCGATTGCCCGCACGTTATCCTGCCTGACGTGTAAGAATGGAATCTCTCCGCGATCGCGAATGCGCTTCATCACTTCGGCCATGAGAATTCCAGCATAGCCCTTGCCTGTGTGCTCCGGGTGCGTGCAGACCGCGCTCACTTCGGTGTGCCCCGGAACTTTCAACCGTTCACCCGCCATAGCGACAAGCTTTCCCTCCGAGCGAATGCCCAGGTAGGTGCCCAGTTCGTGGGTACGACTGCTGAACGGCCCAGGCTTGGTCATGGCCGTCAGTTCGATCATCTCGGCGGAATCGCGCGTGCCGAGTTCGAGTAGTTCAGGCCCGCACGCTACGGCCGCTGATTCCCGCCGGGCGTTCTGCCCGCTACCGTCATCGGCCACCATCTGCAACAGCGGCGCACCTGCCATGAAGTTCCAACCGGCTCGCAATTCGTCGGGCTCGTCTTCGAACGGAGCATCAAGGAACAGCCCGATCGTCCCGCCCCGCCCAACCAGTCCGGCCAACGACGCATAGCCCCGCTCCCCATGCTCGCGGAAGGCGCCCAACGGTCCAACCTCGCGAACAAACCGCCGCGCCTCATCAAAGCTCTCGGCAAACTGCGCGTCCCGCGTAATCAGAGCCTGCCAGATGACATTGTCGAGTGGATGCATACGGGATTCGATCCGGACGAGAGCCTGGAGGTCAGATTAATTCTGGACGGTCTTGTCGGCTATCCGAAACTTGCGCGCAAACTATTCCTTCAAGTCGACGTGCTGCACATCGTCAATCGGATGCCCCAGGAATCGCTCTCCCAGCCGGCGAAACTTCTCAACCGAATCGGTGGCAAAAAACTTCAGGCCGGGAAGTGAGTGGCGTTTCTCCGCGCAAGAATCTTCGGGAATCAGTTCCTGCAGCCGGGAGGCCACAGCACGCGCAGTCGATTCCGCGGAATCCACAATGCTCACGTGGCCGGGGGTCACTCGATGGAGCAGCGGCTTGAGCAGCGGATAGTGGGTGCAGCCCAGGACCAGCGTGTCGGCGTCGAGAAATCCGTCGGCGAAAGCCTCAGCAAGATAAATGCGCGCGACTTGCTCGGTGACCGCGTGCTCGACCCATCCTTCTTCAACCAGCGGAACCAGCAGTGGGCAAGCTTTCTCTCGTGCGCGGAGGCCGCGAGCTTCGAGAGCCTTATGATAGGCGTGGCTGCTTACGGTCGCCTCGGTGCCGATGACCACAACTTTCTGATTCTTGCTCGCCGTCGCGGCGGCCTCAGCGCCCGGCTCAATTACTCCTAGCACCGGAACATGCGCCGCGGCGGTGATGCGATCGAGCGCCAGTGCCGTCGCCGTATTGCAGGCGATGACCAGCATCTGAGCGCCGTGAGATTCGAGATAGTGCGCCGCCTCTACGGCATAGCGGGCGACGGTCTCGACCGATTTCGAACCATAGGGCAGGCGAGCGGTGTCGCCAAAGTAGGCATAATCGGCAACGGGAACAAGCTCAAGTAAAGCTTTAAGAACGGTCAGCCCGCCAAAGCCGGAATCAAAAACGCCGATGGTGGGACGGCGCGGCAAACTGGCAGGGCTTTCTACAGCGCCGGGTTCAGCGCTCATTCATCTTATCCCGAGTGAACTTGCGTGCCGAGCCGACCGAGGCTTCGGACATGACACGCGCGCTGCAGCACGGCCCGGGCGGAATCGGCGCGCCGTGCGGGCAAGTGGGCGGGTGCCCGAGAAACGTGCAGATTTTGTCTGTCGCTTCCGGTGAAAGAATGTGCTCGAACTTGCAGGCTTGCTGCTCGATTTCCGACTCGCTGTCCATCGCCAGGCTGTCGGTGAACAGGCGCTCCGCCAGCCGGTGGCGCCGGATGATGCTGCCCGCCCGCTCGCGCCCGCGCGGCGTGAGTTCGACAATCAGCGTCCCATCGCCCGACGACGCAGCCACGGGCTTCAACGCCTCGTGGCAGGGATTCACAAACGGCTTGTGATCATGCGGCTGGGGAGGATGCGGCGCCGAAACTACCAGCCCCATCTCGATCGTCTTTTCGATCGCCAGGCTCACCGGCAGGGCGCCGTGAACTTCCATGCGCTCGACTTCAGCGATCTCGCCATGCTCGGCCAGGACCCACAATTCCTCAAGGACCTCGTCGAGTTGCTCCTCGTCGGCCATAGAGAAAACTTCCTGCGAGGCGATCTTGCCATGATGCAATTCGATGCGCCGGTCGGCCAGCCGCGCCACTACCGGATCGTGCGTAACCATCACGATGGTGCGTCCCTGGTGATGGAACTCGCGCAGCAGCCGCAGCACGATTTCTTCATTGACCGCGTCCAGATTTCCGGTGGGCTCATCCGCCAGAATAATTTTCGGATCGTTAATCAGCGCCCGCGCGATGCACACCCGCTGCTGCTCTCCGCCCGACAGTTGCGATGGCAAATGATGCGCGCGATCGCCCAGCCCGACGCCCGTGAGCGCCTCGACAGCTTCCTTTTCGTCGGTCATGCTGTGAAAATACTGCGCCAGCATCACGTTCTCGACCGCAGTTAAAAACGGGATCAGGTGAAACTGCTGGAAGATGAATCCAATTGTTTCCGCGCGCACGCGGTTCAGATCCGCGGCCGAAATCCCGGCAACATTCTGCCCGTCGAGCCAGATCTCGCCCGACGAAGGCCGGTCTAAACATCCAATCAAATTTACCAGCGACGATTTCCCCGACCCCGACGGCCCCATGATCGAGAGCCACTCGCCCTGAGTGACATGCAACGAGATATGATCCAGGGCACGAATAAATCCCGAATCTTCATCCTTGGCCGATCTTTCATCCTTGCCCGACCCTTTCCCGGTGCCCGCTTCCTTGGCAGGGTAGAGCTTGGTGACATCCTTGATCTGAATCATTTCACTCTCCCCTCAGAATCACCGCCGGCTGTACCCGGCGCAACAGCGAGATGGGAAGAATCGCCGACAACAACGTCACAGCCATGCTACCAGCCAGGACCATCGGTAGAACACTCCAGCGCGGCACCACGGGAGCATGAAAGTTAACCCGCCCGATCCACGCAGCAATGCCGATCCCGAGCACGAACCCGATCAGCGCGCCCGACGCGCCCAGCACCGCGGCCTCCGCTGCGAAAAATCCGTTGAGCACTCGCCCCGACGCGCCCAGAGCTTTCATGATGGCGAAATCGCGCCGCCGGTCAAACACCCATCCCATCAAAGTGGAAAGCACGCACAACGCCGCCGTCAAAATTATCAGCGCCGCTGCCGCCAGCAGCGTGCTGCGAGTCTTGCCCAGCACGCGCGCTTCGCCCTCCATAATTTGCCGCACCGGGCGAACGTCACTCGCCGGAATAGCTTGCGCCAACTGATTCATGATTCCAGCCACTTCTTCCGGAGACCCGCTCGCAGCCACTTCGATCGTCGACGGCTGCACTCCCGTCCACGCCACGAAATCCGGCAGCGATACGAAGATGCGGCTGTCTTCGGCCGCTCCCGTCTGCACCGTGCCTGCCGGGATCACGTGCAGCGTCCGTCCCTGGAAACTCAAATCAAACCCCTGATTCTTCGGAGCCACCGCCGCCAGAGCACGCACCCCGATCAGCGCGGGAGAAGACTCCTGCCACATCCAGGTCGTGTTTTGGGCGACAGAGCCTGCCCTGAGCGATGCGACAGGATAGTGATTTTGATTTTCGTAGCGAGTCATATCTCCGAATTGACGTGCGGCAGCTTTCGGCCATGCACTCACCGACCACCACTTATCCAACTGCCGCACCCGCGCAAAGTCCGTGCCCGCCACCACAATCGGTTGCCCATCCCCGGTGCGCGCCACCACCAACCCAAACGGGGCCGCAATCCCACGACCCGCAAGAACAGAATCCACGTGCGCCAGCGCGTCCGCGGGCAGTGAAGCGCCGTCTTTCCCCGATTCGTCCCTCCCGACCACGATAATATTCGCGCCATAGTTCCGAAACTCCCGCCGTAACTTCGCCTGCACATCGACATAAAGATTCAGCATCGCGGTGGCCACCGCCGCCGCGACGATCATTGCGAACAACGCTGAAACCGCTCGCCCGCGCCGCAACACCGCCGCCCGCACGAGCATGCGCAAAAACATTGAAGTATGCGGCGCCTGCGCCCGGCTGGCTGTCAGGTCCCGAGCAGAGTTAGATGGCCCGCTCACAGTTCCCCCCGCAACGCAAACACCGGATCGAGCCCCACCGCCCGCCGAATTGCGGCCGCACTGCCTGCGAACGTCACGATCACCGCAATCGCCAGAATCACCGGCAGGAGTACCGGAGGAATCGATATCTCGGAATTGAAGATCGAATGCCCAATCTGATGAGCGAGCAAGCTGCCGACCACAAATCCCGCCATGCCGCCGATCAAGGCCAGCAGCGTGGCTTCCGCAAAGAAAATCGACGCGACCGCAACCTTTCCAGCGCCCAGAGCCTTCATCAGCCCAACCTCGGCGCGACGCTCAAAAATGGCGGTCGCCATGGCCGCCGAAACGGCCAGAGCCGAGGAAAAAAGCGCCGCCAGCGTAATCAGAAAGATAAGCCCTTCGATGCGTGTCAGCACTGCGCCCTCGTTTTGCGCGATTTGTCGAATCTGCTCGGCATGCGAATGCGGAATCGCCTCCGCCAGCTGAAACGCAATCGATTGCGGATACGGCGAGCAATACCAGCGATCGTAGATAGCTCCCGACAAGCTTTTCGGATCGCGCCGGGCGAACGCATCTTCCGGCTTGGTCAGCGCGCTGACATAAACTCGCTTCACCGCACCGGGCCGGCCGAGAATTTCCTGCGCCAGAGAGAGAGGAGCAACGATCTGATCGTCTTCCGGTCCGCCGGTATATAGGATTCCGCTCACGTGATACATGCGACCCGAGAGCGCGATTGGCTGTAGGGGCTTCCAATGGATTCGCGTCGCGAGTCGATCCCCGATCAGAACGCCGCTCCCGTTGTCGTCTGGCCACGCACCCTCAACCCTCCACAACGGATAGGTGGAACGTACGCCCGCCGTAAATTCCTCTTTGCCATAGACCAGCAACTTGGCGAAATAAGTCCCGAGCAGAGTCACATCCTCACGCGTGCCGCCATACTCCATCGCGACCGTAACCGGGAGCATGGGTGCAAAGCTGGTGATGTTGTTGTGCCAGAACGTTCCCTTGATCGCGGGTAAATCAGATTCGTTGAGGAATGCGCCGTCGGTAGGCGGTTTCAGATTGACGCCGCCAATTTCTACGTCGAGGGAGTCTTCTTGTGGAGTGACAACCAGGTTGGCGCCGATGGTGCGGAGTTCGCGGTTAATCTTGTCGCCGATGTCGGTCGCGACCGCAATCATCGCCGTCGCCACAGTTACGCCCAGCGTAATCGCCGCCCCGGCCAGCAGCTTGCGCCGCTTCTGGCGCCGGAACGATTCGTAAACCAGCCGGACGAACATCGCTTACTGTTGCGCGAACATGCGGCCGCCGGCCGCAATATCCGCCTCCTCGATGATTACCGCGTCCGCCGTCTGCGTAGCCTTGAGCGGCACAGGGTTGCAGCCTCCGGCCGTTCCCACCGACTGCGGATTGATCGGAGCCGAGCAGTTCTTGCAGACGACTCCGTTCGGGCCCTTGTAAAACCCAACCGCCCCGCAGATCTGGCACGCGTCGAAAACGGTCGCAACCTTGCCGTCAGGTTTTTGATAGAGCCAGAAGCGGACTGCGGTCCCGTTTTCCTGCGCCTGGAAGCGATGCAGATCGCCATCGGCCAGTTGCGCGAGCGGAATCGCCACACGACCATTGGTAAACGTCACCGTGGTAGCCGGTGAAATGTCACTGGTGCTCTTGGCGTACACAAATTCGGCCGTGATCAGCGTGATGAAAATAAATGAGCAGGTGAGAACGGAAATCATCCACAGACGCTCGCGCCGCGCGGTCCATGCTGCCTTGCGACGCTCCGCCGGGGAAGCCGCGGCTAACAGCGGTTCGCGACGTTTAGCTTCGAACAGGATCATCAGCGCTGCGAGCGCAAGAATGGTCACAAAGAAAAACCAGTCGTTGCTAACAATCGGTCCGATAATCGCCATCTCCCGCTTCGACGAGGCAATCACACCGCTCTCCGAGAGTTCGTGCAGCCCCGAAACGATCAGCTGGGCCGCAACCAGAAACATAATGGCTGTCGTGATGCGGAAAAACTTCTGCAGGTTGATGCGCACGCTGCCCTTCACGAACATCACGCCAAACGCAATGGCCGCCAGCACGCCCAGCAGCGTCCCTAGAAAACTCAGCAGTGCGGTCGAGTTCAGGGTCACGCCGGCCAGCATCAGAACGGTCTCCGCGCCTTCGCGCAGCACCATCAGAAAAATAAACGCGAACAGCCCGAACCATGCGTCATTGCCCGCCAGCAAGCCGACCTTGCCCTCGATTTCGCCTTTCAGCTTGCGCCCCGTCTTCATCATGAAAATCACCATGGTGATGACGAAGAAGGCGGCGACCAGCATGACCCAGCCTTCGAAAACGTCTTCGTTCAAATTCGTGCGCGAGAGCACTACGGCGACGCCAATACTGCCAAGAAACGCCGCAATCAGTGCCGCGTAGACGGTTTTGCGCAGTTCGGGTTTCCCGATCTTCGTGAGGTAGGCCAGAGTGATGCCGACGATCAGCGCGGCCTCGATGCCTTCCCGGAGTGTAATGATGAAAGCCTGAAGCATGGAGCAGTCCCTTAGGATTCTAGCGATCTACGATTATGAAAATGAATTTCAATTTCAACTTCAATATTGAGGATAGTCCCGCCCCGACGGGACAGTCAATCCGCCGCCTCACAACCGCATGTGATTGGGATCACACGGTGGAAATCCAGCCTTGAAATGCTGCTGAATGCAGGGAAGCAATCGGCCCGTTCGACGATAGCAGGCGGGTCAATGAGTGTAATCGGGATTTATCAACAGTTACGGCTCGTGCCTGCTCCGCCAAATATCTGTGAATCACTCATTTTGGAGCGATTGGCGCTTCATAATCCGCCTGAGAAACCAAGCCACGAGGCCGCCAATCACGCCACCGAGATAGATGCACAAGAAGAAGGGAAAGACGTCCAATGTCAGAGAGTTTTGCCCGCGAGTGAGCAAGGCAAACACGGCCATTCCCAAGAAGCCGCCGGGAAATGCCCCTAGCAGAAACACAAGCACTTTTCCCATTGAAAGGGTCTTCTTACGGACAACCACGATTATTAGAGCGGTAGTTGAGAACACACCGCAGAACGTAAGGACGCTAAATAGAGGCAGGAGCATTGCAACGGAACCAGCTCAAATTAGAACACAGTTGTTGCAACCAGGGCATTACGCTAATTGACTCTCGTGGCATTAGAACCAGTCGCTGCGGTAGGCGATCCACCATGAGATGAAGAGTATGGGGATCGTCGCGCCAAAGGCCCACCAAAACGGCAGTAGGAAATCTGCTAGCAGCCCTAGAAGCACGAAGACTGCCCAGAAGATTTTTCTCTGCATCGGAAGATTGTACTAAGCTGTCGTTGGCGGACGCAGAGATATCAGTTCAGAGCCGCTTCAGAAACGCGTTCGCCTCCGCAGCGAGCGGAAATAACCTCTCTTCGGCCTGAAACTCCGCCGAGTGCACGCAGCGCCGGCTCCCGCGCAGCTTCACCGGATGCTTCAGATGCAGCATCTCGTGGTACACGATGTACTCGAGCACATACGCGGGTACGGCAGGGTGATCGAAGATCCGGCTGATGATGATCGCGTTGTGCGCCGGATCGTAATGCCCCAGAATGCGCCGAGTCTTGGTCTGGCTCCAGCTCATGTGGGGTCGCGCCATCAGCCCGTGAAAAAATCGCGTATTCAGTTCTTCGAAAATCACGTCCAGGTCGTAAACATGCCCGTGCGCTGAACGAAGACGCTTGCGTCCGCGCAACTGACGCACAAGATGCGTCTTGCGGACAATCTCGTGGCTGGCGACGTATTTTCGGTAGCGCGCCGCCCGCCCGCGGTCAATCGGCTGGCGATACATCTTGGCCAACAGAATGTGCGCAATCGCCCGGAGAACTCCGTCTGGCGCCCCTTCCAGCAAATCGGAGAGCCGCACCAGCAGCCGCCCGTTGCGCAGACGGATCGTATTGTTCACGTTGGCGAAAGCAAAGAATTCAATCTTCAACTCTGGGATGGAAGCTGCAGGACGCAGCTCCCGATAAGTTTCCTGGAAAAGTTCGAGCAGCCCTTCGCGCACGGTGAGCGTAGATTAGCACGAGCAGACAAGTCGGATGGCAGGCCGGACGTTGGAACCTCGAACCGCAGCGGGAGAACATCTTTTTCCGGGGCTGAAGCCCAAATCCATTTTTGTATACCTAACGCGGCCCTGTAGCGCCGCCCTTCCACGGTCGTGCATGCCTCCGTGACTCAGGCGGGTATTGCGCGTCCGAGGTCTGAGGTCCCACGTCCGCTCCATCCGTCTCAGTCCTGCTTGCCCTCAGTCTTCACACTCCCCGGCGCATTCAGCCGCTTATGCTTGGCCGCATCTTCCTGGTCCGCCAATAGCTTGCGATGGTCTTCGGTCGAACTATCCACGCTGTCGAGCAGGTTGGTCAGAACGAATTCGTACTGGCGAGCCTCGTCCGCAGGAACGTCGGACGCATCCTTCAGCGCGCGCAACTTGGCCTGGAACTCGTTGTCAGCTTCAATGATGAGTTTCAGCGGTTTGCGAATGTCGTCCCGGCGTTCGACATAGGTATCGATATTGTCGTTGAGTTCGTCGTAGAGCAGTTGCAAATCGTCGAGCCTGTCGTGCGTCAGGCGAGGCCGGTCTTTGGTCTTCGGATCGCTACGCATCTGCTCCAGTTTCACCAGGCGGTCGCGCGTGAACTGGACGTAAAGAGTGAGGCGCTGTCGTGGCTCCCAGCTGGCGTCGCGGATCTGGTCAATCTCTGAATCGGTTAGCGGCTCGCGATGGCGCTGCGCCTGCACGGCTGCCACACCGGAGAGCAACAGAACCGCGCACAATCCAGACCGCAACAGGAAAAGAGAAGCAGTCATTTTTGCCCCTTCGGAAACATGGCCTTGAGCAGATCGTCTCGCACTTTTTCCAGGTGCTTGATGGCGTCTTGCACCGGGGCCTGATCGTCGTGACCCAGCGAGTGCAACAAGTCGGTAAGCTTGCGCGTCATGGCGCGGGCGGCAATCTCGGTCTGCTTCTGATACTTGTGCGATTCGACCGCGTAGTCGCGGGCCAGCTCCGCATAGGTCACCACATCGGTCAACACCCCCTGTCCTTTTTCCAGGTCGTTGGCCGCGTACAGTTTGTCTGCCTCGTCCAATTGCTTCTGCGCGATTTCGACGCACACGCGGGGCCGGGCCCCGATGCTCATCGAAGCCAGCCGCGCCTTCAACTCCTCGACCGTCGGCTCTTTACCAGTGGCCGCGTGGCCCGACGCGCCGACAGCTAGCGTCCAAAGCGCGAACGCTGCCCACCGCCAAGATTGATACCGCGCCCCAAGCATTGTTCGAATCCTGCAGTTCTTATTTTTTCGGCTCGATGGCAATGAGCCGATGCTTCGCCTGCCATTCCTGATCAGGATACTTCCCGTGGGCCGTGTTGAGGAAGAGGTGATAATTCACCGCCGCCCGCTTCATATCTTTGAGATGGTCATAGGCTGAAGCCCGCAGGAAATAAGTGACCGGCTCATCCGGCAGATATTTCACCCGCGCGTCCAGCGCCTTGATGGTCAGGGCATAATCCTTGTTCTCCGTGGCCGCGAATGCGAGGTCGCCATAGGCCGAGCCCACATTGGGCTTCAGATTCACCGCCGCCAGGAATTCCTTCTGAGCCTCTGGAAATTTCTTCTCTTCGAGCAGCGACTTGCCCAGACTCTGGTGAAGTTCGGCGTCGTTGGGACGGGCGGTCAGCAGCGCGCGATAAGCCGCTTCGGCTTGATCGTATTTCTTGGCGACCAGGTACAGGTCAGCAAGATCGCGCTGCAGAGCAGCATCCGCCGGAGCCAGCTTCGCAGCAGCCTGCAGTTCGGAGATGGCGTCGTTATTCTTGCTTTCCGCCGCCAGCACTCGCCCCAACTGAATGCGAGGGCTTGATTGATCCGGATGCTCCGCGATCAACTTACGCAGCGCTGCCTCTGCTGCAGGCAACCGCCCGCTCCGCATGTAGATGTTGGCCAGACCCGTCACCGCGTCCGACGAAGGATCGAGCGCCAGCGCCTGTTTCAATTCGCTCTCGGCGTCGGGAAATTTCTGTTGTTTTTCGAGCAGTTGCCCGGCCGCCAAGTGCGGTTCGGCATCTTTCGGCTGCAACGTCGCAGCCTGCCGGTACGCGGCGATCGCTTCGTCCGGTTTGGCCGACTCGAGCACATGTCCCAGAGACAGCCACGCCCGTTCCTGCCCTTCGGCGACGCGACTCGTGGGCTTAAGAAGCGTAGCCGCGCGAAGATATTGTTCCGCATCCGGCTGCTCGGTTTTTGCGAGTTGCAACCCCAGGTTCAGATTCGACTCAAACACATCCGGCTTCGCAGCCACTGACTTGCGATACGCCGCGATCGAGTCGTTTACTTTGCCCAGACCGTTTTCCACAAAGCCGAGTTCGAACCACGCCACATAATTCGACGGGTCATCGCCCACAACCTTCCGCAGCAAAGGCTCAGCCCCGGCGTAGTCGTGTTTGTCGATCAAACCCTCGGCATGGGTAAGTTCGGGCGGAGGTGCAACCTCTTCGGCGACTGTCGTGTGATGAACGCTCTGCCCGGAATTTGATTTCGTCTTGTGATGAACGCTGGAAGAAGAGCCGTCATCCTGCTGCGATTGCGGCTGGCTTTGGTTCTGAGGATTCTGGCTCGGCGGCGGCGCCGGAGGATTTGCTGCCTGCGCGTCGGCCAACCGAGATACACAAGTCGCCAGCACGGCGCCCGCGAGCCAGTGACCGACCACCAATCTACGAGCCATGGGAGCGCGAGGCACCATTACCGTTCAGGATACGCGCCAGATACTTTCCCGTGTAAGAGCCCGCCAACCGGGCGATGTCTTCCGGCGGACCAGCGCCGACAATCTTGCCGCCGCGGTTTCCGCCCTCGGGCCCCAGATCGATCACCCAGTCGGCAGTTTTGATGACTTCCAGATTATGCTCGATCACGACAATCGATCCGCCTGCTTCAATCAGACGCCGAAACGCCGCCAGAAGTTTGCTGACGTCATCAAAATGCAGGCCGGTCGTGGGCTCATCGAAAATGTATAGCAACCGCCGCTTCAGCCGCGATTCGCCTGCCGAAGCTCCACGGCCGGCTTCCCGCGTGGCCGGCTGCAGATGCGCCGCCAGCTTCATGCGCTGCGCCTCGCCGCCCGAAAGCGTCGTCGCTGACTGGCCCAGCCGTAGATATCCCAGGCCTACTTCCTCCAGCGACCGCAGTTTCTCGGTAATCTTCGGCGCTTCGGCAAAAAATTTCAGCGCTTCCTTCACCGTCAGGTTCAACACTTCGTGAATATTCTTGCCGCGGTAGCGCACCTCAAGCACCGTTGGCTTGTAGCGCGTGCCCTTGCACTCTTCACAAATCAACTCGACGTCGGCCAGGAATTGCATCTCCACGGTGACCGTGCCGTCGCCCTGGCAAGTTTCGCAGCGCCCGCCAGGAATATTGAACGAAAAATGTCCCGCGCCGAACCCTCGCTTCTTCGCTTCCGGCAGGGAAGCGAACAGGTCGCGGATCGCGTCGAAGGCCTTGATATACGTCACTGGATTCGAGCGTGGCGTGCGTCCGATCGGCGACTGATCGACCAGCACGACTTCCTCAATAAACTGATCGCCCTCCAAACTCTCCCAACTCGCGGCCGGCCCGGCCGCGCCATCGCCGGATTGCTGCTTGGCCTGCGCCAGCGCCCGGTACAGCACCTGGTGCAGCAGCGTCGATTTGCCCGATCCGGAAACTCCCGTGATCGCCACCAGCAAGCCCAGCGGCAGGCTGATGTCCACCCCCTTGAGATTGTTGGCGCGAACTCCGCGGATCGTAATCTGCTGTGCTCCCGGCTTGCGGCGCACCGCTGGAGCTTGAATCCGCAAGTCTTCCGAGAGATATCGTCCCGTCAGCGAAACTGGATTATGCAGAATCTCTTCATACGTTCCCTCGGCAACCAGCTTGCCGCCATTCTCGCCGGCTCCGGGGCCCAGATCTAGAATGCGGTCGGCCGCCTTCATGATGTCCGGATCGTGCTCCACCACCAGAATCGTGTTCCCGAGATTGCGCAGGTCGTGAAGAATTGTGATGAGCCGGTGCGTGTCCCGCGGATGCAGCCCAATCGACGGCTCATCCAGCACATATAGTGTGCCCACTAGCCGAGACCCCAGTGAAGTCGCCAGCTGAATGCGCTGGGCCTCGCCGCCCGACAGCGTCGACGAAAGCCGGTCGAGCGTAAGATATTCCAGGCCTACATCGTTCAGAAATCGCAGACGCTCGCGGATCTCATCGAGCAGCTTGTCCGCAATCTCGGCTTCCTCCGGACTCAGCTGAACCTTCTCAAAGAAGCGGAGCGCGTCTTCCACCGTGAGCGCGCACACCTCACAAATATTTTTCCCGTTTACTTTGACCTGCCGCGCCTCCAGCCGCAGCCGCGACCCGTTGCACTCAGGGCATAATGAATACCCGCGATACCGGCTGAGAAACACGCGCACGTGCAGCTTATATTTCTTGCGCTCGAGGTGCTGGAAAAATCCACGCACCCCCAAAAACTTTCCCTCGCCCTTGAGTATGAGGTCCTTGTGTTCGTCTTCGAGGTCGGCCCACGGCACATCGAGCGGAATGCCGGCCTGCTTGGCGAAGCGCTTCAGATCAGTGAACAGCGGGCGATACTTGGGCTTGGTCCACGGCTCGATCGGGCATTCGCTCAGCGTCTTCATCTTGTCCGGAATCACCAGATCGAGATCGAAGTCGATCGTGTTCCCAAATCCCTGGCACCGCGGGCACGCCCCGTAAGGATTGTTAAACGAAAAAAGCCGAGGCTCCGGCTCCTCATACCGCAGGCTGCATTCCTTGCACTCAAACCGCTGCGCGAATCGCAACACCCGCGAACGTGTGGAGCGGGCACTCTTGCCCGCTACTGCGTCCTGCTCCTCACTCTCCGGAATTTCAAAAATAACCTCGCCCGCTTCGCGATAGGCGGTCTCAATCGCATCCACAATCCGAGTCCGAGCCTCGGCCGAAACCACCAGCCGATCGACCAAAACAAAAACCGGTTCCGTAAAGTTGAGATCAAGCAGCGATTCCGGCGTGGAGAATTCATAAACTTCCCCAGCCTGATAAAGCCGGTTGAACCCGCCCTTGCGTAGATCAAACAGGCGCGTCTTGAGTGCGTCAGTCAATGCGGGTGCTCCACCCTTTTCGCGCTTTTCGCGAGAGGATGGGGATTTTGACTTTCCCTTCACCGTGTTGGAATTTCGCACACCCTTCTCAGCCGATTCCTGCGTCCCCGGACGCTGCAGCGGAAACAAGACCTGTAGCCGCGTCCCCGAATCGAGCGCCAGAATCGCGTCGGCGACTTCATCCACGGTATCCTTCTTCACCTCGCGCCCGCACTCCGCGCAATAGGTCCGCCCCACCCGTGCAAACAGCAGCCGCAGATAGTCGTAAATCTCCGTCGCAGTCGCCACCGTCGACCGCGGATTCCGCGTCGTATTTTTCTGCCGGATCGCGACCGCCGGGGCAATCCCGTCAATTGTGTCGGCATCCGGTTTCTCAATCCGTTCCAGAAATTGCCGCGCGTACGCCGAAAGCGACTCCACATACCGCCGCTGCCCCTCGGCATAAATCGTGTCAAACGCCAGCGACGACTTGCCGGAACCGGACACTCCGGTCACTACCGTCAGGGAATTGTGCAGGATCTCAAAATTAATATTCTTGAGGTTATGGACGCGCGCGCCACGCACAACAATACCTTCGGTGGCAGTCGGCACAGTCTGTGTGGGGGCTGAAGACATCGAATCAAGGCCCGGCAACCCTCGCCACGTCTCGAGCGCACCCGCTCAGAGCCGTCCGCGAAGCCTACCGAATCTTTCTATTATAAGGCAGGGAAGACATAGCCGCTTTCATCGTAGAGACGCAGCTCGCTACGTTTCTGCTGACGCGATTTCAAAGGACGGAGAGAACAGAGAATGAAGATGCAAAACATCAAGTAACGAATGATAGGTGGGTTTACTCGGACTCGTTTTCCCGGTCGCGCTGCTTCCCGTAGCGCATGGCGAAGCCAAATCCAAAAACCATGATGGCAACCGGCGGGGCCAGCATCACAAAAATAGCGCGGTTGAGCGCCCGCTGACCTTCCTTCGGCGTAGCCTTCGCATTCGCGTTACACATAGCGCAGCCCTGCGCGAACGCCGGAGCACTCCAAAGCGCAACCACTAATAGCAGAAAGGCCAAACGAAATTTTGCCGCGAACCCCATATCCAGTTAGTGCACTCCCAGCCGCAAAACCCTCCCCGCATCCGGGAAGAAGAAAAAGTACATGATGACAAAGCACGCCGAGACCGAAAACACCAGCATCCAGCGCATGATGGCGCGCTCAAACTTCAAGTGCATGAAGTACCCAATAATCAGCGCCGATTTGATGATGGACAGAATCAGCAGCACTTCAAGCATGCGCACCGGTTCGAAGATCTGCTTATAGCCCAGCACAACTTCGATCGCCGTTAGTACCAGCAGCGCTCCCCACACCCAGAAATACTGCGCCTTGCTGTCGTGCCCAGAGTACTCTTCCGTGGCGGCATCGTGCATCGAATGTATCCTCGCTCAATCCAAAATTTGATTTTCACCCTACGATCTTGGTCGACAACAAGTAAACCAGCGGGAAAATGAACATCCACACCAGGTCGACGAAGTGCCAGTAAAGCCCGGCCACTTCCACATCCTGCGCATCGTAATCTTTCGATTTCAGAGACAGAATAACCGACGCGACGATTAGCCCGATCAGCAATACGTGGATGCCGTAGTGAAACACGTTATCCGACGGAATCAGCAAATATCCCACCAGCCATAGCACGCCGATAACCGGCAGGAACCACTTGCGAAACGCGATCACGCCCAGATACATCACGCCCACCGTCACGTGCAGCATGTGCATGGCGGTCAAACCAAAAAATGTGGCCGCAAACTGCGGCGTATTCTTTGAAATGTCGGCCATTTCCCCGACGGCTGGCGTGGCAGGTTTCGGAAAAATCGGCAGCGTCAGCCCTTCGCCGATGAGCTTAGTCCACTCCATACCATGCAACACGATGAAGGCGGTGCCAAACGCCATGGTGGCGAACAGCCAGTTGCGAGTCCAGGCCCGATCGCCGCGCTGCGCCGCAAACACCCCCATCACCATCGTCAGCGAGCTCGATAGCAGGCAGCCCGTCATGATGGTGGAGTTGATGATGCTCTGCACGTGAAACGGCGTCGGCCAGTCGGTATAACTCCTGACGTAGCAAAACGCGACCAGCAGCGCTCCAAAGGTCAGCGAGTCTGAGGCCAGAAACAGCCACATCCCCACCTTCTTCGAATACGCTCCGAACAGCGGGGCCTCGAACTCTCCCGGCGTCCCGTGTCCAACCGCATCATGCTGAAGCGTGGCATCCGCCATTCTTCAAGTTCCCCTTTCCTGTAGTGGTCGGTGGCCAGCGATCAGTGATCAGTGAACAGTCAGAATCCGTTAGGACTGGCCACTGACCACTAGCCACTGATCACTTTGTTATCGCGCAAACGCCAACAACGCGAACACATAAATCCACAGCGCGCCCATGAAATGCCAATACCATGCCGCGACGTCGACCACAATCCGCCGCGATTCCACCGGCTTATGCAGCAGGGAAGCGCTGCCCGCCCACAACAAAGCGATCATGCCACCGGCAAGATGCACCGCGTGCGCAATCGTCAGCAGAAACACAAACGAACTGTTCGGATTCGTATTCACATAGAATCCGCGCGCATGCAGTTCTGCCCAAGCCAGCCATTGCCCTGAGAGAAATCCGACTCCGAGCAGAATCGTAATGCCCAGCCAAGGAAATGATTTTTCATTTCCAAGCGAAACTCCCGGAATCGATTTCACCGGAGCCAGCGCCGCCTGCCGCGCCGCATTTCGCCGCGCCAATTCCATGGTCACGCTGCTAACCAGCAAGACGGCGGTATTGATCGCCAGCAGTAGCCACGGCAAATCCACCCGGCCCCAGTCGCGCACGTAACTGTTCGACGCACCGTCAAACGTGGGCAATCCCTGCCGCACGATGTAAGCGCTGGTGAGCGAAATAAACACCATGCACACGGTGGCAATCGCGCAGATCAGTCCCAGCCGTGCCCGCCGCAGCCGCGCCCCATAATTGGGAACGTCGCCACCGCCGCGCCCGTCGTCGCCCGCACCCGCAGGCGGCACCGGGGGCTTGTGGCCGTGCCCAACGTGATCAATCGGCGTCGTTGGAGTGTAAGTTGCCATAACTAAAATTTCGATGTCATCGATTCCAATGTCATCCTGAGCAAAGTTGTCGTCCGCAAAGCGGCCGACAACGCAGTCGAAGGATCCCTACATACCCGCCCGCCCCATTGCTCATCGCCATTCCCGAGCTCAGTGCGCCGTCACGCTCGCCGGATCCGTCTGCATCACGTAATCCTTCGGCGCGCCCGGCACTCCGTACTCATACGGCCCGTGGTTCACTACCGGCGTCACTCCGCCAAAATTGTCGTGGGGCGGCGGAGTCGCCGTCGTCCACTCGAGCGTCGTCGCTTCCCACGGATTGTCGCTCGCCTTCGGCCCCTTGAACATGCTCCAGAACAGGTTGATCACGAAAATAAACTGCGCGGCGATCGTGATAATCGCGGCATACGTAATAAACGTGTTCAGAGGAATCAGCTTCTGCAGGTAAGCGACTTCGGTGAACTGTGAGTAGCGCCGCGTTTGCCCCGCCAGTCCCGCATAGTGCATGGGCATGAAAATCGCGTACGTCCCCGCCAGCGTGATGAAGAAATGGATTCTCCCCAGCGTCTCATTCATCATGCGGCCAAACATTTTCGGGAACCAATAATAAGTCGCCGCAAAAATTCCGAAGATCGCGGCCACGCCCATAATCAGGTGAAAGTGCGCTGGAACGAAAGCCGTGTCGTGCAACTGAATGTCGAGCACCGGCTGCGCCAGGAATGGACCACTGAGTCCGCCCGAAACAAACAGCGACACGAAGCCGATTGCATACAGCATCGGTGTTTGAAAACGTATTCGGCCTTTGTACATCGTGCCCAGCCAGTTGAACGTCTTGATGGCCGAAGGCACGCCGATGCACATGGTCAAAATTGAAAATGCAAACGCCGAGTACGGGCTCATCCCGCTCATGAACATGTGATGGCCCCAAACCATGAACCCGAAGAAGCCAATCGACAACATGGCGTAGACCATTGCCCGGTAGCCAAAAATCGGCTTGCGCGAGAACGTTGACAGCACCTGCGATGCAACGCCCATGCCCGGCAGAATCGCGATGTACACCTCAGGGTGCCCGAAAAACCAGAACAGATGCTGCCACAGGAGTGGCGATCCGCCTTTGTGCCAGGTCATCGCCCCGTTCACCATCGTCGTCGGAACATAAAAGCTGGTGCCGAGATTGCGATCCATCAGCAGCAGAATGCCAGCCGTGAGCAACACGCCAAACGCCAGCAAACCCAGGATCGCGGTGATGAACCACGACCACACCGTCAGCGGCAGGCGCATCATCGTCATGCCCTTGGCCCGCAGGTCGAGCGTCGTGGTGATAAAGTTCAGCGCGCCCATCAGCGACGCTATGCAGAAAATCGCAATGCTGGTAATCCACAAATCGGCGCCCAGCCCCTCGCCCGGCCCTGCCGATTGAATTGCGCTGAGCGGCGGATAGCCCGTCCACCCGTGTAGCGGAGCGCCGCCCACCACGAAAAACGCGGCCAACATGAACATATAGGCGACAAAGGTCGTCCAGAACGAAAGCATGTTCAGGACAGGGAAGGCCATGTCCGGCGCGCCAATCTGAATGGGCAGAACATAATTGCCGAATCCGCCCTGCGGCGCCGTGGTCAGCACGAAAAACACCATGATTGTGCCGTGCATCGTCATCAGCGCCAGATAAGTCTCCGGCTTGATTTCGCCAAACAGCGGCAGTACCGCCGTTGGCCAGATCATGTGAATGCGCATCAGGATCGACAGCAGCATCCCGACAAACACCGCCGACAGCGCCAGAAAGTAATACTGAATGCCGATGACTTTGTGATCGAGGCTGAAAATGTATTTCCGAATGAAGCCCTGAGGAGCGTGCGCGTGAACCGTTGCAGGGGTCGCCATGTTATTGTTTCTCCGCCTCCCGTGCCGCCAGCCACTTGTCGAAATCCTCCTGGCTGACCACGTGGACCATGCCGTGCATCTTGTAGTGCCCAAGCCCACAAAGTTCGGCGCAGGCAATCTCGTACTCGCCAATGGCCGTGGGCTTGAAGTGCATATGAATGTTCAGCCCCGGAACCGCGTCCTGCTTGAAGCGCAATTGCGGAACAAAGAAGCTGTGAATCACATCGACCGCCCGCAGGCTCAAATCGACTTCGCGGTCGACTGGCAAATACATCGTCCCTGTGACCACGTCGTCCTTCGCCGCCGGATCGGTAGTGTTCAGTCCGACCGCAGCCTCCCCGCCCGCCGATGGATCCATGAGGTTCGGACTCGTCTTGCCGTACTTTCCGTCCGGCCCCGGATAGCGGAAGTACCAGGCAAACTGCATCCCGGTAACTTCCACCTGCACCGCCCCAGCCTCAGGCGGATCGAAGCGCTGGCTCGCCCACACGTTGCTGCCCATCAGGTTCAATCCGACGAACAGAATCGTGGTCAGCACCGTCCAGGTAACCTCGAGCGTGTTGTTTCCGTGAGAATACTGAACCGGAGCGGCCGAAGGACTGTCGCGGTATTTCCACACGATGTAGCCGAGCGACAGTTGCGCCGCCAGGAACACGATGCCCATGATCACAAAGGTGAGGGCGAATTGTTTATCGATCCATGCCGTGGCGGCGGAAGCACCCACCGGCAGCCACCAGGTTTTGGCGACAAAAAAATATGTGCTGACCAGAGTGATCAGCCAGATCAAAGCCATTAACGCGAGGCCCATTCAAAGCCCTCCAGAACCTATAAGGACAAGAACAAACGAATTTCCCCACGGCCGTTCTTACGCTCAATAGCGCGAGCAACGGTCGGCGGCGAGTGTAACACAGCCGCGCGCGAAAAGAACAAGGCCCTGTTGAGGAAAAAGCTTCGCCCTTTCGATCTCTGATCCGTTGTCACCCGAGCGGCGTTACTTCTCCACCCACTCCGGCACCCGCCCCGGAGTCCACGGCGCCCCCGCCGCTTCCATATCTTTTTCCAGCTTCGTCAGGTCAACTTCCACGAGCGTGTGCAGCTTGCCGAGTTGCTCGGCGAATTCCGCCGCCGCGACGTTGTAGGAATCCAGATGCGTTTGCGTCGGCTTGGCCAGCGAGAACCGTTCCTCGTCCATAATCCCGATCACCCGCTGGTCGATCGAAACCGGCACGGGCTCATTGCGTTTTGCGACTTCGATGTCGCCGCGCAATGCCCGCAAAATCTCGCGGTCGCGCTGCTCAATCCCATCCGCCACAGCACCCAGCTGTTTTTCAACCGCCGGAATTTCGTGCAACGCTTCGCGAATCGCCTTCAACCGCGACTCTACATCTTCGGCAGAGTGCAGCGCTCCGTTCACCACACGGTATAGCCGCTCCGTCTTCCGCAGGAATTCCTCCTGTGCCGTTCGGTCGCTCGGGCTCATCGTCGTCGAACCTTCCGTCACCACCTTGAACGACTGCGGCCCAGCCAACTCCGTGACCGTGCCGCCAATCTTTTCGAACATACGAACCGAATAAGTTCCCGAAAGCACCAGCGGCCCCAAACCTGTGATGTCCGGAAAATCCTCTCCCTCTTCCTCCCCATGAGCCGTGCGCGCGCGCGCCGCCGAATAGCGCAAATCCCACGCCACGCGCTGGAACCCGGCCTCCGTGCTGGCATCCACGCGCCGGATCGGCGCTCCGCTTTCGTCATACACCACGAAATAAACTTCCGGCTTCGCCTCCTCCGCCTCGGCCCGCAGTTCATCGTTCGTAGGGTAGGGAATCGTCTGATTTTTCCTCGCCGCTTCCTTCTCCGCGTCCTGCCGTTTTTCCTTCTTCGTCTTGATCTTCTCCTTCAGGTACGCCGTAAACACCGCCCCGTACGGCGGATTCTCCGCCGTATAAAGCGCATCGCCCTGGAATCCTTTGCCAGGCTCGCCCAGCGGATGTCGCTCCACATACAGCAGCGCATCCTTCACCGGATAAACCGCCGCAGCCTGCTCCGTCGATTCCGCTTTCATCTGTCGCAGCGGCGTAAGGTCGTCCAGCACATAAAATCCGCGCCCGAACGTGGCGATCACCAGATCGCCCTCGCGCGCCTGAATCACCATGTCCCGCACCGCAATCGTGGGCAGTCCGCCCTTCAGTCGCACCCAGTGCTGCCCGGCGTCAATCGTAAAGAATGCCCCGAACTCCGTTCCGGCAAACAACAGATTCGAATTCACCGGATCCTCCGCAAACGCCAGCACCGGCCCGTTCTCCGGCAGATCGCCGGCAATCGAAGTCCAAGTTTTTCCCGCATCCACAGACTTCAGCAGATAGGGCTTGAAGTCTTCGTTCTTGTGATTGTCGAACGCCGCATACACCGTATTCGCATCGTGATTCGACGCAGCCAACCGGCTCACGTAGGTCGTCTCCGGCACGCCCGCAAACTTTTCATACTTCGACCAGTTCGCCCCGCCATCGCTCGTCACCTGGATCAGCCCATCGTCAGTCCCGACGTAAATCTGCCCTTCTTTTTTCGGCGATTCCGACAACGCCACAATATTTCCGTAAAACGAAGTCGACGCGTTCTTCGCCACCGCATCCGGACCCCACACCTTGCCCATCACCGGCAACTTGTTGCGATCGATCTGCCGCGACAGGTCTCCGCTGATCGCCTTCCACGTATCCCCGCGATCGTCGCTGCGAAACAATTTATTCGCCGCAAAATAAAGCCGAGTATGCGAGTGCGGACTGATCACGATCGGCGAATCCCAATTCCACCGCAGCGGCGGCTCGCTCTTGCCCTCAACCGGCTGCACTACCAGTTCCTGTCCCGTCGGCTTGTCGTAGCGCACCAGGACGCCGTACTGCGATTCCGAATACACCGTGTTCGCGTCCACCGGATCCACCTGCGACCGGAACCCATCGCCCCCGGTCGTGACATACCAATCCGAATTCATAATCCCATTCACATTGCGTGTGCGTGACGGCCCGCACCACGAAAAATTGTCCTGAGTCCCGCCGCAAACGTTGTAAAACGGACTCGCATTGTCCACCGCTACGTCATAAAACTGCACCGTCGGCAGGTTCGCCTTGAACTGCCACGACTTGGCGTTGTCATACGTCTCGTACATGCCGCCGTCCGAGCCCATCAGCCAGTGCCTGGTGTCGTCGGGATCAATCCAGATCGCGTGATTATCTCCGTGATGATTGTTCTCGCTCACCTTGTGCAGCGTCTTGCCCCCATCGAGTGACTCGCGCAACTGCACGCTCATCGCAAAAATGCGATCCACATTCTTAGGATCGGGAACGACCCGCGCGTAGTACATCGCTCCCTCATCAAACTCGTTGCGCCGCTCCCACGTCGCGCCCTTATCGTTGGACCGGAAAATTCCGCCCTTTCCGTCCGCGGCCTCAACGGTCGCATACACCACGTTCGAGTCCGCCGGTGAAACCGCCAGCCCAATCCTCCCCATGTCAACAGTTGGCAGCCCCGACTTCAACTTGTTCCAGGTCGCTCCCGCGTCGGTCGATTTGTAAATCGCGCTTTCCGGCCCGCCGTCAATCAGCGTGAAGACATGCCGCCGCCGCTGGTACGCTGCCGCATACACAATGTCCGGATTCGATGGATCGAGCGCCACGTCGACCACGCCCGTGTTCTCGCTAATGGTCAGCACCGCCTTCCAATTTTTCCCGCCGTCCGTGGTCTTATAGAGTCCGCGATCTCCGCCCGCTCCCCACAGCGGCCCCTCGGCCGCGACGTAAACGACTTTCGAATCCCGCGGATCGATCACCACCCGCCCGATGTGCTCCGATTTCTTCAACCCCAGATTCTCCCAACTCTTGCCCCCGTCGACCGACCGGTAAATTCCGTCGCCGTAGGCCACGCTGCGCTGCGAATTGCTCTCGCCCGATCCCACCCACACCACCGACGAATCGTTCGGATCGAGCGCGACCCACCCGATCGAATACGAACCCTCGCCGTCAAACACCGGAGTCCATGTCGTCCCATCATTCACCGTTTTCCACACGCCGCCGGACGCCACGCCCACGTAATACTCCACTTTATTTTTCGGATTCACGGCAATCGACATCACCCGCCCCGAAGCCACCGCCGGCCCGATCAGCCGAAACTTCAACCCAGAAAAAGTGTCGGCATTCATCCCCGGCTTCTTCTCGTCCGTGTGGGGCGGACACTCCTGTCCGCCGCCTTTGCAGTTGCTCTCGTTTTTCTCGTCCTTCTTCGCATCTTTCTTGGAAGGCTTCGCGGCCGCGGTTTTCGTATCGGCATCTTGGCCAGCCTTCGTTTGTCCGGGCGCGGTGAAAGATCCAAACGCAACCAGCACAAGAACAGAAATGGCGAACGATTTCATGGAAAGCTCCAATTCAAAAGTTGTACCGATAACTTGTCATCCTTGGGCGCGTTCTTCGCGCCGAAGGCCCTATGCGCGTTGCCTGCATCGGCTCGGTCGCGAGCCGAAAACTCAAAACCGATATGTATACAGGAATTCGTAAAGCGTGAGAAGGACGAACTGCCCACTCGGTCGGCTCCCCACGCTAAACAAAACAATCCTGTCATTCCGAACGAAGTGAGGAACCTGCTTTTTGCATGCGATCATCACACGCTCGCCGCTCGCCCGATGGATCACGATAGAATCCTCCCATGCCCCGTAGAGCGAAGATTGAAGGTCACGACACCCGCTACGCCAAAATGCAGAAGAACTACTGCTTCGCCTGCGGCCAGAACAACGCCGACGGCATGCGCCTCAAATTCACTCTCGATGAAGAGCGCCAAACTTTCGTCTGCAAATTCCGCCTCGGCAAGCGCTACACCGGACCGCCCGGCCACTGTCACGGCGGCATCATCGCCACCATCCTTGACGATGCGATGGGGAAAGTGAACAAGCTCCACCACGTCATCGCCCTCACCCGAGAGATGACCGTTCGATACCTCAAGCCCGTCCCGCTGCACCAGCCGCTGCACGTCGAGGGCAGGGAAGTCAGCGTTAACGGCCGCGAGCACATCAACGAAGCCGAAATCCGCAACGAGAAAAACGAAGTCCTCGCCCGCAGCCGCGGCGTCTTCATCGCCATCGACGCCGAAAAAATGTTCGGCAAATTCGTCGGGAAGTAGTAGAAACGAAGAACAAAATTCCTCGGGGCAACCCGGCATGGAACAAAGAAGAAAGAATAAAGAACAACAAAGAACAGAGAGACGGTGATATGGCGGAAGTTGACGAATTAGCGGAGCACATCGAGCATGCTGGCCACGCGGGGCACCTGGGCAAGTATCTTGGCATCACCATGGCATGCCTGGGCGTGCTGCTCGCTCTTTGTGCGGCCCTGGTCGGCGGCCAGCGCACCGAACTGATCGCCACCATGGTCGAACAAACTAACGCCTCGATGAAATATCAGGCCATCTCGACTAAATACCGCGTGCTTTTGGCCCAGCTGCGGCAGTTGCATGCGCTGAACCCCGACGTGGAGCGCTTCAACCAGTGGGACGAGGAGTCGAGAAAACTGGTGGGTCAAATCTCCTCAGCCGACGTGGCGCGCGCCGCGCGGGTGAACCGCCTGGAAAATGCCAAGAACCTGAATGCCGAGATTCCCACCCACGAAGACCTGGCTGGGTTTGCCACAGTCATCCGTGCGCTCGATACGGAAAAGGAAGCGGCGATGGAATGGTCGGAGTCCTACGAGCCGGCCATTCGAGTCCATTCCATGGCAGCCGAGCACTACGAGTGGGCGCAACTAGCATGCGAGATCGGCATCGTTGTCGCGTCCATCGCGCTGCTGTTCATGAGCCGTCAGGCCTGGCTCGCGGCGCTGGTGCTTTGTGGTACGGCCGTGCTCATCGTCAGCATCACGTTCATCTCGGTGTCGAGCCAGCTTCACGGCGCCGAGCAGAAAATCCAGGATGCCAACCAGCGATTCACCGGCCTGAATGGCGAACAGAGAGACAAGCAGGCGGATGAAGAATTATTGAAATCGGTTGAAACCGAGAAGACCGCGAACGTCGATCCGAAATAAAGCCGATCCAAAATAAAGTCGGCCAAATAAAACTGCTAGTGTCATCCCGAGCGGAGCCGTTCCTCAGGCGGAGAGAGGGATCTCCCGCTCCTCCGGCCCCACGCGAAAGCTCTCCTGGTGACCTTTTTCCCGATCCCTCGTCAAGACCGTATGCGTCTCCTGAAGCTGGCAGTCTTCGTGTTCGCTTTGGCCATCGTCGGTTCGGTCCACGCGCAAGAGCCGGAACTCAAAACCGCCGACGCCGTTCTCGATCGTTACAAACAAGTTCTCGGCGGCGTCGAGGCCCTAAAGAAAGTCCAATCCGAAACCATCCGCGGTGAAATCGAAGGCACCGGAATTTCCGGCAAAATGACCTTCGTCTACTACGCCAAGCCCTTCAAGACGCTGATGAAGGCCACGCAGCCCGACGGCAAAGAAATTGTCAATGGATTTGACGGCAAGACTTCCTGGTCCGTCACTCCGCAAGGCGCGAGCATCGACCATGACACCGCCCTCGAAGCCATCCGTCGCGACGCCGACCTCCAATACCCGTTGCATCAGCCCGACTATTTCGACAAGTTCGAACTCGCCGGCGTCACCGACTTCGAAGGCCATCGCTGCTATTGGCTGCACGGCACCACGCACTGGGGCAAAGACAACAACCAGTTCTACGATGTCGAAACCGGTCTGCTGGTCGGCTATCGTTTTCAGGTCGACACTGCGTCGAAGAACGTCGCCGTCGTCGTGTTCGACGACTACATGAACTTCGGTGGCCCGCTGGTGGCCACAAAAAACATGTCCCGCTCCGGCGACCAGTCTCAGACCATTGTCTATAAAACCGTAAGCTACGACCCGCTCGACGATTCCATGTTTGAGCTGCCAGAGCCAGTAAAAGCCCTGATGAAGTAACCGCCCCGGTGGGTCGGACACTCCTGTCCGACGCCCTTGACTTTGATTTTTTGCCGGGTGCCCCATTTCTCGCGCGTCTTCTGCGCGAGAAGTGGGGATTTTGATTTCGTACTTCGCCCCTGCCGCCGCTGTTAGAATCCGCGTCGGGCCACTCCACGTTGTAGAATAGAAATCAAGGCGCGCCGCGCCCATTCTTCGCGTTCGCGAAAAGGTATCCACGGGTTCAAAACCATGTCCCAGAACAACGGCAACACTACCAGTCTCCGTCTCAAAACCGGCCTCGCCGAAATGCTCAAAGGCGGCGTCATCATGGACGTCACCGACGCCGCACAAGCCACCATCGCCGAACGCGCCGGCGCCGTAGCCGTCATGGCCCTCGAGCGCGTCCCCGCGCAAATCCGCGCCGAAGGCGGCGTCGCCCGCATGGCGAGCCCTAAAAAGATTCGCGAAATCATGGCCGCCGTTTCCATCCCGGTCATGGCCAAGTGCCGCATCGGACATTTTGCCGAGGCCCAAATACTTCAGGAGCTGGGCGTCGACTACATTGACGAATCCGAAGTCCTCACCCCCGCCGACGAGGCTCACCACGTCGACAAGCACGCCTTCAAAGTCCCCTTCGTCTGCGGCGCCCGCAACCTGGGCGAAGCCCTGCGCCGCATCGCCGAAGGCGCCGCCATGATCCGCACCAAGGGCGAAGCCGGCACCGGCGACGTAGTCCATGCCGTCAAACACATCCGCCAGATCGTTCAGGAAATGAAAATCCTCACCGTGCTCGGCGAAGAAGAACTCTATGCCAAAGCCAAAGAGCACGGCGCGCCCTACGAACTGATCAAGATGGTAGCCAAAGCAGGGAAGCTCCCCGTCCCAAATTTCAGCGCCGGAGGGATCGCGACGCCCGCCGACGCCAGCCTGGTAATGCAGCTCGGAGCCGAAGCCGTCTTCGTCGGCTCAGGCATTTTCATGAAAGACAGCACAACTTTTGCCGATCCCGTCGAAGCCGAGAAGCGCGCCCGCGCGATCGTAAAAGCCGCCACGCACTTCAACGACCCTAAAGTATTACTTGAGGTCAGCGAAGACCTGCAGGGCGCGATGAAAGGCTTGGCTGTCGCTGGCCTGGACGAAGCCCACATGCTGCAAACCCGCGGCTGGTGAGGGTGGGATCCCACTCGGGAAGTCCGGTCGATCATGACCATCAATGTCTCCGTTGAAGCCGTCCCTGCCCGAACGCTGGCAGCCGTTCGGCGAAAGATTCGCATCGAGCAGATTGGTGCCGTCTGGCGGCCGGCCCTTGATCAGGTCTGGCAATTTCTGTCGCAGAGTCCCGGACTTCGCGGCGACGGGCATAATGTCTTCCTCTATCACCATCCGGCAAATATGCAATCGCCCATGGATATCGATTTCGGAGTTCAAGTTACAGGCTCATTCCAGAAGGAAGGAGAGGTGTTTGCCGTCACAACGCCTTCCGGCAAGGTCGCGACAGCCACGCACGTTGGTCCTTATGAGCGGCTCGGCGAGACTCATGGCGCAATCCACGCGTGGGCGGCGGCCAACAAAATCACTTTTTCGGGCAAATCCTGGGAGATCTATGGCGACTGGTCGGATGATCCGTGGAAGCTGGAAACCCGGGTGGAATATCTTCTAGCCTGAAAACGGATTTCCCAACCCACGCATATTCCAACCATCGCTTCGCATCATCCCTCGCGTGCACCGCAAGCCAGCCGACCATCCCCCGCCGCTACCTGTCTCCAGCACCCGCAGATCCTTCCACGCTATCCTTCTCGACAGTCTTGGCGTTCCCACCGGCCGGGATCGAGCTGTACCAATCGATGTTGCGGGTGAAATACATGACTGCGGCCACGGCAAGGAAGCTCGCCACCGCGCCGACTAAAAGCGCATTGTCTTCCAAACGCAATAACAGATAGATGAAAAAGTAGAGCAGGCCGAACACAAACAGAGCGCGTATGCCCTGAACCCGGCTGGCAAAAATCCACTTGGCATTGGTCGAAAGCAAGAGCACGGTCGCGCCTCCGGCCACCAGAAAGCCCCAGTCAAAACCAATGCGCTCGGCCAACGAGAGCAACAGAAGATAAAAGATCATGTGCGCGACGCCCACCAGAATATATTGGGCGGGATGGACGCGCTTGCGGGTCGTGGCCTCAAAAACAAAGTAAGAGAGAAACAATAGTCCAACGAGTAGGAGCGCATACTTTACTGAGCGACTCACCGACTGATAGGGGTCCGCCATTTCGATAAACGAGATGCCCAGCGGGGTGCGATCAAGTCCGCTCACCGCGGTATTGGTACCTTGCGCCGGAACGCCGCGAGCAATGAAAGGTACGGACCACTCCGCAGTAAAACCTTGCGCGGAGACAGTCCGCTTGACCGGCAAAAAGCCGCCGTCGAAACCCGGACTCGCCCAATCGCCCTCTGCCACGACGCGAGAACTCTTGCCGTAGGCAAGCACAGCGAGCCGTTGCGCTCCGGAAAATCGCAGGTCAGCTACGACGTTAAACGCAGCGCCTGGCTTCGCCAGATCGGAAACTCTTACCGCGAAGTAAGTCAGCGGCAGGCGCGGATTATCTTCTCCGATACTTTCAGCTGGGACGAACGTGCGGGTCTCGCCGTTCACCGTAAGCGTTCCATCTGCGGTCGCTCCCCGCGCGTCGCTGACGCCGATCACGATCCCGGCTCGGGTCCAGTCCAGTTCTGCGCCGGCCGGCGCTGCCGAAGGGACGCCCGTCAAGTCGAACGTTGCATCGAATTTCAGTTCGGCCTGATAGACCGGCACCTTGAACAGCGAGCGCCGCCTCTCTTCTGTATGAATTATTACGCTGGCGTCGCCTTTCGTCGGAAACACCACATAAACGCCAAGCGTGGGCGAAGCGCCTTTCGACACCGGCGGAATGCTGTAAGGAATCGAGAGTGTAGGCCCAAGAAATGTTTGTTGACCACCCGCCCGGCCACTGATTTCATCGATGACACTTTTAGCTCGCTCGGTCCGTTCCTCTACAACGCTGCTGACGAAGAAGGAAGGAATCGTCATGAGTAAAGCAAGGGCGCAGACGACGAGGAGTTTGAGTCCGAGCGACCGAGACCTGGTGCGAATCTGGGCGGTTAACGGTGGCAGAGCGAACTGGCTCAAGAGGCCTCCTAAGAATCCGATCTAGCTCGACCCGAGCAAACAGTGGCGAACTCATGGGAACTTTATCATGAAGTACTTTGTTAGGTAAAGTACAAACTGTAACTCTCGAATTCGGCGTGCGGTAAACTGGGAGCTGGCAAGATTCTCACCATGCTGAGAGGTGGTTCAGTGCGATCTTCAGTATGCGCAATTGTTTTTCTCGTTCTCTCATTCCTTCGAGTTGCGCCCCTCGCCACTGGGGAGTGCCAGCCCCCTCAAAACCAGAACGCTGCTCCCCAGACTTCATCCAACCCGGCCTCGGCGTCGCAGCCCGCAAGCGCAGACGCTCACCCCGTCCTCGTCGAACTCTTCACATCCGAAGGCTGTTCGAGCTGCCCTCCGGCTGACCTCATGATCCAAAAGCTGGACGAATTGCAGCCGATTCCAGGCGCTCAGCTGATCGTCCTCAGCGAGCACGTGACGTACTGGGATCATGACGGCTGGAAGGATCCGAACTCCTCGTCTGCCCTCACCGATCGCCAGGCGACTTACGAAACCGCTCTCAAAGAGCCGAGTTCTTATACTCCGCAAATCATCGTGGATGGTACCGAGCAGATTCAGATCAATTACCCGCAGCAGCATATGACCGACATTTTCGAGAAGGCCGCTGCCGCTCCAAAAGTTCCGGTGCGGATCAGCGAGGTGACGGTAGCTGCCGGCAGCAGTCCGACTGTACTGCGAGCGCGCATCGAAACGGATGTCAATTCAGAAAAGCACAGCGCCGACGTCTATGTCGCAGTGGCTCTCGATCACGTCGAGTCGCAGGTTTTGAAGGGCGAAAACGGGGGTAAACACTTAATCCACGTGGCCGTCGTGCAGCAACTCACGAAAGTAGGGAAGCTCTCCAAGGGAAAAAACTTCAGCCAGGACGTGCAGTTGAAGCTCGCTCCCGGCACCGATCCCAAAAACGTAAGACTCGTCGCTTTTGTTCAAGAATCCGGCCCGAGCACGGTCCTTGGAGCAGCCCAGCGCAAGCCCGCAATCTGATTTGTTTTTTTGCTCCGAGTCAGCTGGCGCTGCCGTCGCCCGCAAGATAAAAGTCCATCCGATCAAGTGGCGGCGGAGTGTGCCCCAGCATCCGAATCATCCCGATGATCTGACCGCGATGCAGCGTCGAATGTTCGAGCACGTGGCGCAGAATTTTCCAGCGGGGAAGACTCGGCTCAGCCTCGTCAGGTAACAGAACCTTGAGTTCGACGCCCAGGTCAGCCTCCGACGAATCCTGGATCCATCGGCGGTAGCCGTTTGAGAGCTCGGGCCAATTCCGCCTCAGGGCGTCAAACCAAGGTTTCGGTGGCGAACCATGAGGAAGGCGCCACGGTCCCGTCTCCGGATTGGCCTGCAGACAGTCGAGCCAGACTCTTTCCGCATCGTGAATGTGCTGCAGGGTCGAGAGAATGCTCGCGTGTGAGATGCGCAGGTCGCGCGCAATCTCTTCGGCCGTGAGCCTAGAGCAAGCATCAAGCAAGCACTGATTGGCCCAGCCCGAGTAGCGAACATCCGTAAGAAGTAATTCTTTGGCAAGCGACACGCCGGCAAGTATATACGCATGCCGGGTAGCCATCGTTGCAGCTACATCAATTGTCGCCAGAAGCAGGTTGTGCCGCCGACGCGTAATAGCCTTTGCGGGCGTACACTTTTAGCTTGTGTCCATCTTTTTGAGCGGTGATGTCAATCTCCCGGTAACGCCCGTCGCGCTGGAAAGCGGCCGGCTTGTAGGACACGAGATAGCGTCCGCGAATGACTTGCTGCAACTCGGCCAGGCTGCCCTTTAAGCCGCGAACCGAGCCGGGGATGAACGCCGTGCCGCCGGTCAGCTCCGACAACGCGCGCAATGCATGGTCGCCCAGTTCGGCGCTCGGGTCTTCCTGGTCGTAGTCCCTGGTGCTCACCGTGTATATGGCCACTTCTCCGCGCTGGGCGCTGGCGATGGCCTGTTTCAGAGTGGCGCTGCTAGCGTTGTCCTCACCATCGCTGATCACAATCAACACCCGCGCCACCGGCTTGCCTTCGGCGCGATCGCGAAGCTTGTCGGCGCCGAACTCCACCGCATCCCACAATGCGGTTCCACCGCCGGGTGCGAGCTGATTAATCTCGTGCGAGATCCGTGCCTGGTCTCCGCTGAAATCCTGTACCAGCAACACCGAGTTGTTCACTCCGACCACAAAAGCCAGATCGTCCTTCCCGGTCACCACCGTCTCGAGAAACTTAGTGGCCGCCGCCTCCTCGAACGAGATGCGGTCCTTCACCGAGTTGCTGGTATCGATGATCAGTCCCAAACGGAGAGGCAATTGCGACTCATTCCGGAATCCCAGGATCGCATGCGGCGGCCGGTTGTCGTCGCGAACCACAATGTCGGATGCGGTGAGGTTCGTCGCAGACTTTCCATGATCGGTGGCCGCGAAGAATATCGACACCTCGTCGACCGACGCGCGGAAGGTCGATCCGGGGGAGTCGAGGCCCGCTCGCTTCAGGGCAGAACCCGAGTCGGCCGCGGCCGCAGGCTGTGCAACACCATGTTCGGCAATCCCAGGTTCCGGACCAACTTTCGCGCCGCAATCCGCGCACTTGGCCTCCGGTTCCGCTTCGGCCTCGGCAATCTGCGTTCTCTCTTTAATGTCCTGCAGGACTTGTGCCGCCTGCCGCAATTTCTGTTCGGGAGGAGGAGTGTTGGTAGTGTTAAGCGACAGCGTCAGCGTCTCAGCCGGGTGCAGCTTGGCCTCGGCCTGTCTCGCTTGTTCGGTCTTGAGCTGGTCCAGAATCTGATGGATCTGCTCGACCGACCCCGACTTCGGGTCTTCCTTCAGCAGCGTGTCCATTTCTTGCTGAGCCTCGACCAGATTGTTCTGCGCCGCCCAGGCTCCGCCCGCAAAATAATGAACCAACGCCGCGCCCTTGTGCTTGTGCTCGTGCACATGATGCGCAGTCTCGATCACCGCCGGATAATCGTGGCTCTCGAACTCTCCATAAGTGAGCGCCAGCTGCAACTGCATGTCGAGCGGCGCAATCGATGAGGCCTTGCGCAGCGACTCTTCCGCCGCCGGATATTCCTTCAGGGCCAGCTGCGCACATCCCAGATTCAAATAAGAATTCGGCAGGTGATCGTCGAGGGTGACCGCCTTGTCGAACTCGTCCCGCGCCTGTTCGTTCTGTTGAAGATCGAGGTATGCCGAGCCCAAGGCATTGTGCGCCGCCACGAAACTGGGATAAATCTGGATCGCAATTCCCAAGTGCGCTACGGCCGCTTGCAGGTCCTTCTTCATCAGAAACTGAAAACCCTTCTCGTATTCCCGTTGCGCTTTCCCCGGCGCCTTCAGATCCAGCTTGGAAACCGAAGCGCTCGGACTCTGCACCTGACTCCCGTCCGGATTCTGCGTATTGACGGTGAAGATGTTGAAGTCCATCTGAGCCCCTTGAATCGCGTCGATGCTCATGGACGTTTGCATGGAATCGCCAGGGTGAGGAAAATTTAGAGTCTGCGCGACCGCCGCACCCGTAACCAAACCGAGCAGCAACCCGAACTGTACTACCCGTTTCAACATTTGACTTCGCCTCACGGAACAATGCAGGGGGAACAATCTGAGAAAGTGTAGCCTTGAAGCTAGGGGCTGGCAAGGCCGCAATTTCATTGGCGAATGGCCCTCGCTGGCCCGCAGCCGAACACCCCAGGGCACCGCATTTTCTAGCCCGTTCCTGTCTAGCTCGTTCCTGCGCGAGAAATCCTGACCAGAACACAGTCGAGTCCATCCACCAGACGTCATCGCAGACCCGAGGGCCACAAAACCAAACCCGTATCATCCGCTAGAATTGAACTTGGCGCAGCCAGACAATCGGTTAGCGCCTTAGACTCCTCCGTTATCTCCGTGTCCTCTGTGGTTAAAAGGTTTGGCACTTGTGGTTAAGGTCTCGTCATGAAAATCGGAGTCCTGGCCTTGCAGGGCGATTTCGACGCGCACCGCCTCCGGCTCCAGCAGCTGGGCGCCGAAGTTGTGCTCGTCAAGAAACCTGAACAACTCGACGACATTGATGGCCTCATCATCCCCGGTGGCGAATCGGGCACGTTCCTGAAACTCCTCGGCGACTCCGGATTCGAAAAGCTGAAACAATTCGTCCACGCCAAACCCACGTTCGGCACCTGTGCCGGCGCGATCCTTCTCGCCGTCGAAGTCGAAAACCCCCAGCAAAAAGGCCTCGGCGCCCTCAACATCCGCATCCGCCGCAACGCCTACGGACGCCAGATCGACAGTTCCATCCGCGAGGGCCTCCTTAGTTCAGAGACCGGCGATTCCCCTCTGGAAATGGTCTTCATCCGCGCCCCCAAAATCATCCACGTCGGGGAGGGCGTCGAAGTCCTCGCCACCGAAGGTGCCGATAAAGCTCCTGTAGCCGTCCGGCAGGGAAGAGCCATGGCCGCCACTTTCCATCCCGAACTCTCCGACGACCCCCGCGTCCACCAGGCCTTCCTCGACTTGGTGGGCAGGAGCGCCGTGCACGAGACGGACTAGAACTCATAAGGTTGTCATTCCGAAGCGCGTTCTTTGCGCGAGGAACCTGCTTTTCCTTGGCTTCAAGAAATCTCTTGACATTCATTGTGCGTAACTGTAAGGTTACGCATTATGCGTCACCGTTCGGTTACATATACATCAGCGAAAGTGACCGAAGCCACTTTCCAGGCCCTTGCCGATCCCACTCGTCGCGCCGTCCTCGACCTGCTCCGCCGCGGCAGCCAGCCTGCCGGGCAGATCGCCGACGCATTCCCGGTATCGCGCCCAGCCATTTCCAAGCACCTGCGCCTGCTGCGCCGCGCGCATCTGGTCCGCGAACACCGCGAAGGCCGCAATCGCATTTATCAACTCAATCCCGAACCGCTCCGCGCCGTCGATTCCTGGATCGGCCAATACCGCGACTTCTGGACGGCGAGCCTCAACAGCCTGAAATCGTTCGTCGAAGCCGAATACGCGCGGGAAACGCAATCCTCCCACAAACCTAAATGATCCATCTCAACTGTATCGATTCGCTAACGATAGAGGAGACAACCATGGCAACGGCCACCATCACCCCAGATCAGGACGCCATACTCGCGGAAGTCTTCATAGCCGCCCCGCCCGCCCGCGTCTTCGAAGCCATCACCGATCCCAAACAACGCGCCCAGTGGTGGGGAGTGAAGACCACAACTCCAGAGTGCGTTCGGTTCCGCGTAACCGACGGTCAGTCCGATCTTCGCGTCGGCGGCAAATGGTCCAACGACGGCGTCCGCGGCGATGGCACTCCCTTTCGGCTCTGGGGTAAATATCTGGAAATCGATCCTCCCCGCCTTCTGGTTCACACCAGAACCGCCGACTTCGTGGGAGATTTTGAAACCATCGTCCGCTGGGAACTGGAGCCCCGGGACGTGCACGGTCTACACCACAGCGGCACCAATCGCATGGGGACCGGCACTCTGCTCCGGGTGCAGCACTCCGGATTCGCCGGTCACGCCGATCAGGCCGCCGGACATCACGAAGGCTGGCGCGTATCCCTCGGCTGGCTGCGAGATTTCATTGAGGACAACGTGACCGTCGAAACCCGCAAGGCTTCCTGATTCCGAAATTCCGAGAACAACCATCTTAGGATGACCATCGAGGACAACCATGGCTACCGCAACCATCACGCCCGACCACGACACCATACTCGCCGAGATTTTCATCGCCGCGCCGCTCGAGCGCGTTTTCAGGGCCATCAGCGACCCGGCCCAATTGGCGCAGTGGTGGGGCGAGCGCGGCCTATACCGCGTCACCGAAGGTACTGCCGATCTTCGCGTAGGCGGCAAGTGGACCAGCGACGGCGTCAGCAACGACGGCACCACCTTCCGCGTTGAAGGTGAATATCTCGAAGTCAACCCACCGCGCCGCCTCGTCTACACCTGGATCGCCGACTATATGGGCCCGCTGCAGACCACCGTCCATTGGGACCTCGAGCCGCAGAGCGTTCACGCGCTGCATCCGAGCGGCCCAAAGAAAGCCGGCACGGGAACGCTGGTCAAACTGCGTCACGATGGATTCGCCTCGGCGCCGCCCGCTGCCGCCAGCCACGGCGAAGGCTGGAAGCGCGTCTTCAGCTGGCTCCAGGCCTACGTCGAACAAGGCCAAACCGTAGACACGCGGGAATAACTAAGCCACGTCCGGGTGCCCGGTGCCCCATCCCAGCCGCGCTTCTTGCGGCTAGGGTGGGATTCCACAACCCCAATCCCCAGATTCTTTCGTTCCTGATTCTCCAAGCCCAAGATCCCAAACCTGACTTCCCCGAACCCGCAAAATTCCTGTCAAGCCCCCCAACCACCCCGATTCCCCCCAATCCACACATTCCCAAGCAGAAATAAAGTCATTATTTTTTCCGGTTTACCCCCTCCAACTTGAGATAATAGATACAGAAGCCAGAAATCAAAAAGCGCAGCCACCAGGCCGCGCTTTTCGCGTTCTTAGCCCCAGAAATTTCGGCAAAAGGAAGCATTCCAGCGCAGCCACTAAGCTGCGTTTTTTTATGCAAATCGATCCCGACAAATCCGCGACCGCAACCCCGCCACTCCACCGCATCACCCTCCACGCCGTCGCCACCCCCACCCGCAAGCGTCGCGGAGAAGCCGCCGAAGCCGCCTTCCTGGCCCGCGCCACCAGCCTCGGCTTCGCCGTCTGCATCCCCTGGGGAGACAGTGAACGCTACGATTCCGTCGTAACCCTCGGCCAAAGCTTCCTCCGCGTCCAGATCAAGTCTGCCGCCTGCTACGCCAATACCCGTTACCGCATCCGCACCACCGGATCGAGCTACACCATCTACACTCCCGCCGAAATCGATTTCCTGGTCGCCTACCTCGTCCCCGAAGACCTCTGGTACATCATCCCCGCCTCCGCCATCGGACACCGCAAAGGGATCCGCTTCTATCCCCACACCCGCCACCCCTCCCGCGCCCACTTTGAACGCTACCGCGAAGCCTGGTGCCTCTTAGCCTGCGAGCCGAAAGCCCGCGGCTGGCAAGACATCCCCACACTCTGCCGCTGCAAACACCTGACGCAGCGCTGCGCAGTATGCCCATGTGGGACGGACACTCTTGTCCGTCGCCTTTGACTTTGCTTTTGACTTTGCTTTTTGACTCTGCTTTTGACCTTGTCTCTGACTTTACTTTTGACCTATGCCTCTGACCTTAGTTTTTTACCCGTTTTCTTGATTCCGTCCGCGACTTCGATCTTAGATCGCAGTTCCAAAATTTCCACACAACAACACGTTCATCCGTCACAGACAACCTCGCCGAGTTGAGCTCTAATGTCTTGGTGAAAATCAAAACCAACCCCGCCGGACAGGAGCGTCCGCCCCGCGTCGCTCTGGAACGGATGTACGAATACCGCCGCAAGCTCCCGCACTACCAGCCTGCCGGACGCAGACTCTTCATCACCTTTCGAAAGAACACTCGTGACCCGTTCCCACCGCAAGCCCGGAACGCCGTTCTACAACACTGTCTCCACGATCACGGAAATCGTTACCAACTTCACGCCGCAGTCGTGATGCCCGAGCACGTTCATCTCCTGCTCACGCCCTTGCGCGACGAGAAGGGATGGCCCTACGGCCTGCCAGCCGTCCTCAAACGACTCAAGGGAACCTCAGCGCGAAGCGTGAACCAGCTATCCAGTTCCTGCGGCCCGGTATGGCAGGAAGAATCGTTCGACCACGTAGTGCGCTCCCCAGAAACCTTCGCAGAAAAGCTGGAATACATCCGCCAAAACCCCGTCCGCCGAGCCCTGGCAGCGAAACCCGAAGATTACCCCTGGCTCTGGCTCGAACCCGAACCCTGTGGGACGGACACCTCCTGTCCGTCGCAGTTGACTCTGTTCTTGATCTTGTTCTTAAATCTTGTTCAAAACCAACACCAAAAGCGACGGACAGGAGTGTCCGTCCCACACAAACCCACGAACCGGGAAGGGCACGACTTGACTCGCGCCGCCAAGCGCCCAACGCGAGCAGAACCGTAATGCAAAGGGCGGGATTCCGCGAAAGCTACATCCCTCAAGGCTGTGATTTCCTCGAACGCCATGAAATTCATAATCCCCACGTTTTTTTGGGAGGGACGCGAAAAGAAGGGTGGGCACCCGTGCGATTTGGTCTGGTTCGTAGCTCAAAGCTCGCCGCTAACAGCCATATGCTCTCCCCGCGCTATACTTTCCCTATATGCCCGCGGACTCTCCAAAGACGTTCTACCTCGAAACCTTCGGCTGCCAGATGAATTTCCACGACTCCGAAAAAGTCGTGGGCACGCTGCTGCAGGAAGGCTATCGCCAGGTGGATACCGTCGAACAGGCCGACCTGGTGCTCTACAACACCTGCTCGATCCGCGACAAGGCCGAGCAGAAGGTGTTTAACCGCCTCTCCGACTACAAGAAATACAAAAAGCAGGGCAAGACCTTCGGCGTACTCGGTTGTGTCGCCCAGCAGGAGGGCGAAAAGATTTTCGAGCGCGCCCCCTACGTGTCGCTGGTCTGCGGATCAGCTTCGTACAACAAACTACCGCAGATGCTGAAGCAACTAGAAGAGGCCGAGTCGGGGAACACTGCGTCGAGTGCGCCGATTTCAACCCCAACCGCGGGTGCCCCACCCTTCGCGGTTTTCGAAGGGTGGGAATCGATGCTGCCGGCATCGGGCGATCCGAATCTATGGAACTCGGCGGGGAAGCCGGCGGTAAAGTCCGGAAGCCGAAAGCCGGCAGCCGAAAGCCTAGTCCGCATCACAGGCCTCGACGACCGGGAGACCGACGCCTGCTTCGAAACCGAATTCACCGCCCGCACCAATCCGCATCGCGGCTACATCACCATCATCGAAGGCTGCGACAAGTTTTGTTCTTATTGTGTTGTCCCTTACACCCGAGGGAAAGAGCGCAGCCGTACCTCGCAGTCGGTGCTCGCCGAAGCCCGCCAGATGGCCGATCTCGGCTACACGGAAATTCAACTGCTCGGCCAGAACGTGAATTCATACAAAGATCCGGAAGGGAACTCGGCGAACAGAAAAACTTTCGCCGAGCTGCTCGCCGCTGTAGGCGAAGTCCCCGGCATCCGCCGCGTGCGCTTCATGACCTCGCACCCCCGCGACTTCGGCCGCGACATCGTCGAGGCCATCGACGCCGTGCCCACCCTCTGCGACCACGTCCACCTGCCCGTGCAGAGCGGATCAACCCGCATGCTCGACGCCATGCAGCGCCTCTACACCCGCGACCAATACCTCGAACGCGTCGCCTGGATGAAGTCCGCCAAACGCGAAATCAGCATCACCACCGACGTGATCGTCGGCTTCCCCGGCGAAACCGAATCCGATTTCGCCCAGACGCTCGATTTACTCGAAGAAGTCGTCTACGACGCGGTCTTCGCCTTCAAATACTCCCCGCGCCCGAATACTCCATCGTTGAAACTAGAAGACGCAATTCCCGACGAAGAAAAAGCCCGCCGACTAGACGTGTTAATGGCGAAGCAGCGCGAGATTCAGATCGCTAGCTACAAGAAATACATCGGAACAAGATGCGAAGTAATGGTTGAAGGTAAGAACGAAGCCCGGTGCCAATACATCGGCCGCACCACGCATAACAAGACGCTGAATTTCACCGTCACGCCCACCGCAAATCCCAAATCAGGAAGTTACGTTCCAGTCGTCGTCACCGGCAGTTTTCCCAACAGCCTCCTCGGCGAATTGGTGGTATAAAAATGGAAGTTCGGCAGGAGATCCCCATGGAAGTAGAAATGACAATCCGCGGCCTACTGATGGATCCAGTTACGAATATGCCGATTGTTGTGTTGAAGGATATTGGCGGGGACACCGTGCTGCCGATCTGGGTAGGGGTACCGGAGGCGAACGCGATTTTGCTGGAGATGGAGAAGGTCAGCACGCCGCGGCCGATGACGCACGATTTGATCAAGAACGTGCTGACCGGGCTTGAGACTCAGGTGCACAAAGTTGTCGTGACGGAACTGCGCGAGGATACGTTCTATGCAGTGATCTGGCTGGAGCGCGGAGGCGAAGTCATCAGCATCGATTCGCGGCCGTCAGACGCGCTGGCGCTGGCGCTGCGGGTGGATTGTCCCATTTTTGTCGAGGAAGGCGTGTTGAAGACGTCGAAGCTGGCGGCCAATATGACGGACCGGGTTACGAGCGACGAATTGCGCAAGTATCTGGAAGGTCTGGGCGACGACGATATGGGGAAGTACAAGATGTAGGTTTCAAGCTGTTCAGCTATCGGCTGTCAGCTCTCAGTCAGACCCAGCCGAGCGCGGTCAGTCGAGTCTCTGCTGTCGCCATACCGTTTTACATAATACCTGTTATCGGACCTTGCCGCACCGAGGGGCGGGACTCCGCTATTGTTTGACGGTCTGCACGACGGACGCGGAACTCTGCCCGACGTCCGAGTCTCCGTCGTATGTGACCGTGACTGTGGTCGTGCCGACAGGCAGCGCGATAGACGCAACTGCTGCCTCCGGCATTGCATGTCCTCTGGAATGCACCGCGGGTAGTAGGAAACTCGTTGGAGTTTGTTCGTCCGGTGACCCAAGCGTCCCCCGCGCTGTCTATAGCGATGCTGGTCCCGCAACAGGCCAGGTAGCTGGCATAAACCAAGCCTGACCCCGAAGGATTGAGCTTGGTCACCAATGCACCTGCGCCAGTAACATAGGCGTTCCCAGCTGTGTCCACGGCAATGCCGGAATTAAAGGCATCCCCGCTGGTCACTAGCAATGTCGAGTAGACCAGTGCCGATCCCGAAGGGTTAAACTTGGTCACGAAGCCGCTATAGTTGCAGGAGGGCGGCGGATAGAGGCCGGTGGTGCATACTGTCTGGTAGGCGCCGGGCGTGGTCGGAAAATCGCTAGAGTAGGTGGCACCTGCGACGTAAGCGTCGCCGTCGCTGTCAACCGCGATGCCGTAGCCTAATGTAGCGGGAGTTCCTCCGAGGTAGGAGGAGTAAACCAAAGCTGACCCCGTGGAGTTGAGCTTGGCCACGAAGGCGTCCTCACAGATAGAGGCGCATACCGTCTGAAAGGCCCCGGGGGTTACCGGAAAGTCGGTCGAGCTGGTTATTCCGGCGACGTAGGCGCTACCAGCGGCGTCCACAGCGATGCTATTGCCTGTGTCGCCGGCGCCGCTGCCGCCTAGATAGGTGGAGTAAACCAAGGCTGAGCCCGAGGCGTTCATCTCCGTCACAAAGGCGTTCTGACAATAAATTGAGCCGCCGGCACAAGCCGTCTGGAAAGCACCGGCCGTGGTGGGAAGGCCGGGGACAGCCCGGCCGGTGACGTAGGCGTGGCCCATGCCGTCGATGGCGATGGCGGCGACGAAACTGACACCGTCTAGATAGGTGGAGTAAACCAAAGCCGAACCTGTGGGGTCGATCTTGGTCACGAACGCGCCACAGCAGGTGGTCTGGAAGGCGCCCGGCGTAACCGGAAATGTGGTTGATCCAGTAGGACCGGTGACGTAAGTGTTGCCCGCGCTGTCCACAGCTATGCCGACATAGCTGCCTAAGAAATTAAAGCCGTAGATGCCGCCGCCCAGGTACGTCGAATAAATTACAGGATCGATGTAGAGCGGAAGGTTTGTATCGTAGCTGGCCACCGCGAATCCGACGCGATTCGTGGCCGTGATGGAGTAATCTGCCGCGATCTGCCGTCGCGCTCCATTTTTCTCTTGATAAACCACCGGCTTGCGCCAACGAATTTCGCGTTGGCCGAGGCTGAAGATTAAGTCGCCGCGCTCATTCCTGCGAATGCGCCTCGCGCCGCTAACGTCGAACGCAATCTTAGCCGGGTCCGCGCCCGGGGCGACGATAAAGTCGTACTCCAGTTGACGCTGGTTGCCGTAGTAAACCAGGTCGATGCCGGAATAAATTCCTTCGTATTTCACCTTGGCGTAGGTCGGGACGCTCGTATGCCATTTGGACGGGTCGGTGCCCATGAAATAGTTGCTGGTGCCGGCGAGTTGATCGACGCCAGCAACTTTGACTGCGGGATTGGCGTTGCGAAGTTTCATTCGCAGCACGCCACCGGGCTTGTAGCGACCCGCGGCGGCGTTCAATGTTTGGGAATTGTTTTGAGCGTTAGCGTCCTTTGTATCGAGTTTGCTTCCGAGCAACGTCAGGACGGCTTCATCGCCGGCGAGAAAAAGCGAGTAGGCACCGGTGCGCGAGAGAAACTTCACGCGGGCATCGACCTGGCCTTGATTCGGCTCGAAGCTCAGCGGCAACTTTCCGTAGCCGGCGAGAACCTTGGCCTGCGCCTTTGCGGCACTGTCGGAATCAGAGAGGGTCGCGCTCGATTGCGGACTGCCAGCAGACTCATTCCCGCCCGGCGCGACGGCGACAGAAGCAATGGCCTGGCTCGTTAAGGGCGCGGGCTTCTGTGCCATGGCTGTGGAGGTGAGCGCGATCAGGACGGCTAAAAGCGCGAGAGACAGACTGGAAGCTGGCAGAATGCCGACACCTTTTTTGAAAGTAAAGTGACGTGGCATGGAGACACCTCCTGACCACCTTGACGTCCCTACATTCATTCTGAGGGGCCCCGACGTGCGATCAAGTATGGCGTCTATAAATGCAACTGGGAATCCCTGATGCGGGCGCCCAGGGTTTTACCAACTAGAAGAATGACACTGCGGAGGCTATCACTCGGGGGACAGCGCGTCAACGAGCGATTCGCCGCGGGTCGGACCCAGAGCGTTCGTCACACGGCGAGACGCTCTACATGAGCTAACCGCACAGGACAATTTTGGGGTGGAACAAGGTGCCGGCGACACGGGTGGCGATCGCGATGAGGTCGCGCTGGCTGGCGAAGACTTTTACCTGGCGGGCGCGGGAGAGATCGGGGAGGTTGATGGTGCGTCCGCTGCGGATGCGGGCGGCGGTGGGCTCGTCGGCGGTGACGGAGGGGAAGTCGGGGAGAAGTTTGCGGGGGTGGACGAAGAGGGATTCGAGGGATTCGACATCCCCACCCTCTCGCATAGGACGCGAGAACGATGGGGCACCCGGCTCGGAGCTATCCTGCTCAACAGCAGGTCCCTCCACTCCGCGTGTCTCTCCCTCCGGGAAAGACGCGCTCCGGTCGGGATGACAGGAATGATTGCCGGCATGAAAGAGATTTGCGAGTTGCTCCAAGGTGCGGGCGTCTGCGAGGGTGAACTCGGCTACTGCGGTGCGGCGCAGGGATTCCAGATGCGCGCCACAGGCTAGTTCCCTGCCCATATCGTGGGCGACGGAGCGCATGTAGGTTCCGGAGGCGACGCGGGCGCGGAAACGGACGCGATCGGCGTCGACGGCGAGGATTTCGAATTCTTTGATCTCAACCTGGACCGGCTTGAGCACGACTTCTTTTTGCTGGCGGGCGAGTTTATAGGCCGGGACGCCCTTGATTTTCTTCGCCGAGAATGGCGGAGGAATTTGTTCGATCACTCCGCGGAAGCGGGCGGCGAGAGATTCGATCTCTTCGCTGCGCAGGTGTACTTCTTGTGGCGTGGTGGTGGATTCGCCTTCGGCGTCGTAAGTGTCGGTGGCGAAACCGAACCGGATAGTGCCTTCGTAGATTTTTTCAGAGGCGGTATAGAACTGCGCCAGCCGCGTGAGATTGCCGGTGACTAGCGGGAGGACGCCCGTCGCCATGGGATCGAGGGTGCCGAGATGGCCGATGGAGCGTTCGCCGAGAATACGGCGGGCGCGATTGACCACGTCGTGCGAGGTGAGTCCGGCAGGCTTGTCGATGATGAGGACGGCATTCATGAGAAGATTGAGGAGATTGAGTAATTTGGTACTTTAAGAGAGGCTGCGCTGCTTTCACGTTTTGATTTTCAATTACCAGATTACACAATCACTCAATCACCAAATTCTTCTGACTCACCCAGTCTCTCATGTTTCCCATCAAAGACGACCTGCCGCGATACAGCACGCCGTATGTGAACTGGTTCCTCATCGGCTCGAATATTTTGGTTTACTTTTTTCAGTGGTCGCAGATGATCTCGGACCCGCAGGCGGCCGAGCATTTCGCGCGAACCTATGGAGAAGTGCCGGCGCATTTAGCCGCTCTGCTCGCGGGGTCGCACAGGTATACGCCCGGCGACGTGGTGCTTCCCTTCTTCACGTCGATGTTTCTGCATGCCAGCTGGGTGCACGTCCTGGGTAACATGTGGTTTCTGTTTGTTTTCGGGGACAATGTTGAAGATTATCTTGGACACTTCGCTTACCTGGTGTTTTACCTGCTCAGTGGGTTGTGTGCGATGGCGACGCAGGTCGCGGTTTATCCGCACTCCAATCTTCCGACCGTCGGAGCGAGCGGGGCGATTGCGGGAGTGTTAGGTGCGTATTTCCTTCTTTATCCGCGGGCGCGGGTGCTGACGTGGTTCTTTGTGTTTGTGCTGTATTTGCCGGCGTGGATTGTGCTGGGGGAATGGTTCGTCATTCAATTCTTTAACGGGGCCGCCGTTCTCTCGATGCCGTCGGGGCGCGATGTAGGAGGCGTGGCCTTCTGGGCACACATCGGAGGATTTCTGTCGGGGATGGCGCTGATCAAGATCTTTCCGCAGCGGCGCGGGCGTTCGCCTTATGCCTACCGGTAGGCTGTTCGGATTTGCGAACAAAATACCGATCACACGGTCATGTTTTCCCTTGAAACAAATCCCCACTTCTCGCGCAACGAGCGCGCGAGAAATGGGGCACCCGCGATTGCCTTTCTTCTGTCTCGTTGACCAATTATTTTTTCGGGCGTGATTCCGGTGGGACCAGGCCCGACAGGCGGTAGTAGCCGACTAGCTGGCCGTAGTGTTCGCCGGAATGCTCGATGAAACCGTAGGCCAAATCGGAGACCCGGATATATTGATGGGCGAACGGATCGACAACGAGGGTGTTCAGTCCTTTTTCCCCTTTGGACTGAATGGCGGCTGCTCCGTCGGCGAAAGATTTCTTGACGAAGGCAACGATCGCGGCTTTGTCTTTGTATTGATCGCGCTTCATCATGGCCTCGGCATCGGATTTCTGCCCGGTTACGGGATTGATGAAGAAATAGTTGGCGCCGGCGGCGTGCAGAAGTTGCTCGGAGAAGCTGCGCTGCGCGGGCGTGGGTTTGAAATCATATTTGTCTTCCGGAAAATCCTCGGCCATGGCGCTGAGCTTGCGGCCAATGTCGTTCCAGGAATCGAGCAGGACTTTGGACGGACTATCGGCGGGCTTGACGGGTTGATCTTTCTTCATGTCCTGGGCGCGCGCGGGAAGAGCGAACGTGGCGGCGATCAGGGCGGCGGCGAGAAACGGAGATTTCATCATTGAGAGTTCCTCCACAGATGTATTGAGAGATTGGCGGTCGCAATTGTAGTTGGACTTGCCGCTGGAGGAAAGGTGAGCGGCGGGAGTTAGAGCGTGCCAGCCGTGGGAAGAATCTCCAGGGATTCGACGGTCGCGTTGGCGGGCAGGAGGATCGCTTCGACGACGGCTTGAGCCACGGTCGCTGGGGACATCATCTTTTTTCGCGGAGCCTGCGGCCAGAGCGTGATCCAGATGTCAGTGTCGGTAGCGCCAGGCAGCAGTGCGATCACGCGAATGCCGCGGGGGCGGAGTTCTTCGCGCAAGGTGCTGGTCAGCCCGAGCGCGCCGTGTTTGGAGGCATTGTAGGCGGCGGAGCCGGGGAATACGCGGTTGGCGGCGATGGAGAGATTGCTCACGATCGTGCCACCGCGCTTCATCACGGCGAGCGCGGCCTGAGTGACCAGAAATGTTCCGGTCAGGTTGGTTTCGAGGACGTCTCTCCAGATGGGCAGCGGAAGTTTTTCGATGGGCAGGTTGGCGTGGGCGATGCCGGCGTTGTTGATGAGGATGTCAAGGCGCTTGAAATGGCGGCGCGCGGCGCGGAACAGGGCGTCGACGGAGTGAGGGTCGCGAACGTCGCAGGGGTGAGCAAGAATTTTAATTTTGGAGAACGCGAGTTCCCTGCTGACTTTCGCGAGCGCCTTTTCGTCACGGGCGGTGAGGATCAGGTTGCAGGATTCGGCGGCGAGGGCGCGGGCGACGGCGAGTCCGATGCCGCGCGTGGCGCCGGTGATGAGGGCGACCTGGCCGTGGAGGCGGGAAGATTTCGCGGGTCTAGTTAAGATGCGTTGGGGCAAGGTGAATTGGGCTTCCCGAAATCGTCGAGACATCTTACCGCAGGATGGTGGCAGGTCACGGAATGACAACCTCGTACTCGGATTTCACCAGCCCACTGGCATAGGACTGAGTCGCGATGTGCCGGAGCTGCACATCGTGTGGGAGCGACCCGAACAGCGGAATGCCATCTCCGATCAATACGGGCACGCGAGTGATGGTGATTCGCTGAACTAAACCGGCGCGCAGGAAACCTTGAACAGTCAAGCCTCCGTCGACGTAGAAATGTTTGAAGCCGCGAGCGGCGAGGCGGGCGATGATCTCGGCGGGATTCCCGGACATTTGTTCGACGCGGCCTCCGCGCACGGTTGAGAAATCGAGAGGGCGGCGGCTGCTCAACACGATCACTTGTCTGTCGCCATAGGGCCATTCGGGAAAAGCGAGAACCGTCTCGAAGGTTTTACGGCCGATGACGAGCGCGTCAACGGTAGCGATGAACTCATCGTAGCCGTGAGGTTCGCCGCCATCGGCGGGCAAGAAGTCGTACTCCCCATTATGGCGGGCGATGAAGCCGTCGAGACTGGTTCCGATAAAGACAGAGACCATCATGCTGAGTCCCTCAGCGGAGCGTCATTGTTGGCTGCGATTTTTAGCGCCGATTGCCAGCGGCGATTGCTGTCCGCCATTGTTGCGCCGCATTGTTGTTGCCTGAATTACTGTCGTCAAACGCCGTTGGGCCGCTGGCGGATCAACGACAGAAATTCGGAGCGCGTTTCTTCTTCCTGGCGGAAACAACCGAGCATCGAAGACGTGACCGCGGCGGAGTGCTGCTTTTCGACGCCGCGCATCATCATGCAGAGATGGCGAGCTTCGATGACCACTCCGACGCCTTGCGGTTCGATTACTTTCTGAATAGTCTCGGCGATCTGCGTGGTGAGGCGCTCCTGAATTTGCAGGCGGCGCGAAAATACTTCGATGAGGCGCGGAATCTTGCTGAGGCCGATGACGCGTCCGTTGGGAATATACGCGACGTGCACTTTGCCGAAGAATGGCAGCATGTGGTGCTCGCACATGCTGAAGACTTCAATATCTTTTACGATGACCATCTCGTCGTAATTCACGGTGAAGAGTGCGCCTTTGAGCAGCGCCTCGGGATCTTCCTGGTAGCCCTTGGTGAGGAACTTCATTGCCTTGTGGACGCGCTCAGGAGTGTCGACCAGGCCTTCCCGGCTGGGATTTTCGCCGAGGCGGACGAGCATCTCGTGGACCAGGTCTTCGAAGGTGGCGCTGGTCAGGGTGGTCGGTTCTTTCTGCTGTTCAAGCTTCTGTTCAAGCGGGGCTGGTTTCATGGGTCCTATTTTCTTGGCTCGGCGCTGCCGACGTACTCGAAGGAATTCATCATGGTCTCTTCGAGCCTTACTCCATCAAGATGCGCCATCTGAAAGCCACGCTGCAATATTTCGAAGATTTCGACAGAGAGATTTTCCGTGGTGGGCACAAGTTGAGTGAACTCCTGCAGCGTATTCAAATTTTCCAGGTCATAGCGGGAGAGCACTTCCCTTTCGACGAAGCCATCGAGATCGACCAGGTTGCAGACCATGCCGGTTGCGGGATCGACCGGACCGCTGACGGTGACTTCGAGGGTGTAGTTGTGGCCGTGTCCATGGGGATTGTTGCATTTGCCGTAGGTGGCCAGATTCTCGGCAGCGGACATTTCTGCGCTGTGCAGGCGGTGTGAAGCGGAGAAGCGGTAGCGGCGGGTGAGGTGTGCGATCATGCGGGGAACCACTTCAAAACGAACCCAAAGTTGATGCGCGGGAGATCCTTCCCTGCGCCTGAAATGCGGCTCCGCTCAGGATGACGCCGGCATTTTGTGAGCCAAGACTTCATTTCTCTCCGTAGAAATCGACGAACAGGTCTGGAGTTTCGTAGACGCGCACGCGATGCAGGCGGGCTTGCTGGAGTTTCGATTTCAGGCGCTGCCAGATGGCGATGGCGAGATTTTCTGTCGTCGGAATCTGGGTAAAAAATTCGGGGACTTCTTTGTTCAGAAAGCGGTGGTCCATGGCGTCGAGTACTTCGCGGTGCATGATTTCTTTCAGTTGCTTGAGATCGACCACGAAGCCGGAGCGGGGATCGACTTCGCCTTTCACCGTGACTTCAAGAGTGTAGTTGTGCCCGTGGCCGTTCGGGTTGTTGCATTTGCCGAAGATGCGGCGGTTTTCCTCCGGCGTGAAGTCAGGGTTGTTGTAGTAGTGCGAGGCGGAAAATTCGGCTTTGCGGGTTAGATAGACCATAGAAAAACAGTTTCCAGTTTTCGGTAGCGTCAAACACAGCCGCAACCCATCAAGCGGGTCGCCAACTCGCTACAAGTTTGGCGCCAGTTCCGGAGGTGGTTCCAGGGCATACGGACTGATGGGTTGCCACTTCGGAGAACCGGTGGTTTCTTCCTCCGGACAAAAATTCTTGTTGGGCTCGAAGATGATGATCTTGTAGATATAGCGTTTGTGCTCGGCGGGATAGTAGGCGAACACGAAGGCGATGCCCTTCCTTTTATCGACCCAGAAAACCAGCGGACGGTCGCCCAGAGCCGGAACCGGCGGGGTCAGCAGAGTATAAGCGCGCATGTCCCGGTAAGCCGAGACGACTTTGTCCGCGTGATCGAATGTGGTGATACCCTCGGGGGTATGAAAGCGCGTGGTGGTCGACTCAATCTGGAAAATCTTTCCTTTCTTGAGGCGAATGAGAAGGTCGCCGTGACCGGTGCGGTTTTCCGCGTCGACCCAATCGAGGGTTGTGCCGCAACTGTTCTGCCATTCGATGTCTTCGTTTTTCTTGGGGAATAATTCGAGGGCGCGTTCGCGCGTGTCGCCCAGCTTGAGCGGTCCGATGCTCAGGCCGGGTTCGATGGTTACTTCGCTGGAGAGTGGACGCGCGTCGGAGTCCTGCACGGCGTTCGCCGCCGCTGGTTGCGCGGCCCGGATTCCTCTCTGGATGGGATGTGCGAACATCGTCAGCAAAAAAAAGCTCGGCAGAATGAGGGTCACAAGTTTCATGAGAGTCGTCCTGCGGGAGTGGGAGTGTGGTCGATGAGTGGGCTCACGGAATCGTTCTTCGGCCCATAGGTTCTGCCCTTCCAGTTCACGCTGCCGTTGGCGTGGGCGCGCTTTGAGCGCAGCAGGAGAAAGGCGAACATGGGCATACCGAACAGAGCACCGAGCCATTCCATGGCCAAGTCGAAGTTGGCTCGTCTGAGCCGCGCAAGATTGCGCCCGAAAGTCGGAAGCAAGGTCACAGCCCACCACCAATGCTTCGTAACGCCGGCAAGCGCCCAGAACGTGTTGTTCAGCCGGGCGAGCGAGCCTACACGATCTGTGAGCACAGCGCCGAGAAGCATGAATAAAGGCCCGAAGAGAATTCCCCAACCCAGTCCCCACCAAAGCATAGTCTTCAGCGCCAGCCAGCCGGGGTTCGGAAACAGCAGCGCCAAGTTCTTCGTCCAGCCCTCGCGAAGCTGGCGGTAGTTGCGGTACATGCGGGTGCGGACGCGGTCGGCGGCGTAACGGAAGAGAATCTTCCGGCCAGAATTTTTTACGGCGCGGGCGAGCGCGACGTCTTCGAGAATGTCGCGAGCAATCGCTGCGTGCCCGCCGACCGCATCATAAGTTTCGCGGCGGATCAGAATGTACTGGCCGTTCGCCGCAGCGATGGGAGAAGCCGGGTCGCTCACTTTCGATGGTGAATATTGCCGCGCCAGTTCGGCGAAGACCACCGGCAGAGTCGCCATTTCCCAGAAAGTGACGGCGATCTGTTCAGGCGAATAGGAAAGCATTTCAGCGCCGTTTTCGTGCGCTTCTTTTAACGCGGCCGCCAGAGAGCCGGGTAGGTGTACGGTGTCGGCGTCGGTGAAGAGGAGCCACTCGCCATGAGCCAAGCGCGCGCCGCACGTGACCGCGTTGTTCTTGCCGGTCCATCCCTGGGGCAACGGGCCGGCTTCGACGACACGCACTCCCGGGAACGATTCGGCGATTGCGCGGGTACGGTCGGTGGAGTGGTCGTCGACCACAATGATTTCGAATTCAACGCCAGACTGCGCGACCAGAGATTGCAGACAATCGGCGAGGGATATCTCCTCGTTGCGCGCCGGAATGATGACCGAGATTGTTGGGCGCCCGGTGATCGTTTGCGTTGCGACCATAGAGTAAGCAGGTGAAGCGGACCTATAGGGCCAAAGCCCGAACTCTCGGAGGAATCAGGCAGCACGGCTGAAGCCGTGCCCTTCCCTCCGATAGCATACCGAATCCATTATTATAGCTGTGTGCGACGAGCCGCCCAGTTCCCTTCCGCCCTGCTGGTTTGCTTTCTGTTAGCTGCGCTATCCGGCTGCCATAGCGGGTCGCGGCCGCCGCGTATCGGCTCAAACGCTCTGGATTTCACGGTGCAGGACGACCAGAGCAAGATCACGCTGAGCCAGTTTCGCGGGCACGTGGTGGTGCTGAATTTCTGGGCAACGTGGTGTCCGCCGTGCGTCGAGGAAATGCCTTCGCTGGTCGAGATGCAGCGGCGCTTCAAAGCCAAGGGCGTGACCGTGCTGGCGGTGAGCGTCGATGTGGACGAAAGCGCTTACCGGCAGTTTGTGAAAGATCACAACGTAGACTTGCTGACCGTGCGCGATCCGGACCAGAAGAGCAGCGCGCTGTATGGGACGTTCAAATTTCCCGAAACCTACATTGTGGACCGCAACGGCGTGATCCGCCGGAAGTTTATCGGCGCCGTGGACTGGACGGCGCCGGAAGTCACGGATTTCCTGGGAAAGCTTTAGAGGGTGGTTTTCGGTTATGTGGGACGGACACTCTTGTCCGTCGCTCTTGATGTTGGTTTTGCATTCCGGACGAGCCAAGATCAAAACCACAACCACAACCAAGATCAAAAGCGACGGACAGGAGTGTCCGTCCCACACAGGCTGTCCCCACGCTTACAACTTGACCCTCCGGAGGCGTAATGCATTGGTGATGACGCTGACGCTGCTGAAGCTCATGGCGGCGGCGGCGAAGATGGGACTGAGCAGGATACCGAAAAACGGATAAAGAACGCCGGCCGCGATAGGCACGCCGATCGCGTTGTAGATGAAGGCGAAGAAAAGATTCTCGCGGATGTTGCGCATGGTGGCGCGGCTCAGCTTGCGGGCGCGCAGAATTCCGGTGAGGTCGCCTTTGACCAGTGTGACGCCGCCGCTTTCCATAGCCACGTCGGTGCCGGTGCCCATGGCGATGCCGACATCGGCTTGCGCGAGCGCGGGAGCGTCGTTGATGCCGTCGCCGGCCATGGCCACGACTCTTCCCTGCTGCTGCAGTTTGCGGACGACTTCGAGCTTTCCGGCGGGCAGGACTTCCGCCTCGAATTCGGTGATGCCGAGCGACTGGGCGATTGATGCCGCGACGGTGCGATTGTCGCCGGTGAGCATGACGATGCGGAGACCTTCTGACTTGAGTCCACGCACGGCGTCGAAGGTGGATGCTTTCATCGGATCGGCCACTGTGAGCGTTCCGGCGTACTGGCCGTCGATGGCTACACTGATGCTGGTGCCCTGCGGCGCTTTCGCGTGCAGCACGGAGTCGGAGGTGCTGGCGAGAGCGCCGGCGTCGACCATCAGCGCCGGATTGCCGACGGCAACACGTTTTCCATCGACGAGGCCTTGAATTCCCTTCCCTGGCATATTCGTGAAGTCAGTCGGCTGCGAGAGCTGCAAATTCTTTTCGAGCGCGGCTTGTACGATGGCTGCGCCCAACGGATGTTCGCTGGCGCGTTCGAGGCTGGCGGCTAGGCGCAGAACTTCCTGAGCATCTCCTTGCGTTTGTGGCGACGACCCCACGGCGGAAGCTCCCACGAGCTTCGGCTTGCCTTCGGTCAGCGTGCCGGTTTTATCGACGACCAGCGTGTCGACTTTTTCGAGCGACTCAAGGGCTTCGGCATTTCTGATCAGAACTCCAGCGCTGGCGCCGCGACCGGTGCCGACCATGATTGCCATCGGGGTAGCGAGCCCGAGGGCGCAGGGGCAGGCGATGATGAGCACCGCGACTGCATTCACCAGCGCATGCGCCAGGCGGGGCTGCGGACCGACTACGAACCACACGATAAATGTGATCACCGCGACGGCGACGACAGTGGGCACGAACCACGCCGCAACGCGGTCCGCAAGGCGTTGAATGGGAGCGCGGCTGCGCTGTGCCTGGCCGACCATCTGCACGATTTGCGCCAGCAGCGTTTCGGAGCCGACGCGCTCGGCGCGCATGATGAACGATCCGGTTGAGTTGATAGTCGCTCCGATCACTTTGCTGCCAGGGGATTTTTCGACGGGAACGGACTCGCCCGTAATCATCGATTCGTCGACCGAACTGCGGCCATTGAGCACGACGCCATCGACAGGAATGCTTTCGCCCGGACGGACGCGCAGCCGATCGCCGGGTTTGACGTGTTCGAGCGGGATGTCTTTTTCTTTTTCCGTAGACTCCCCAGCTCCCTGAGCCTCGCCATCGTTGGTGATAAGCCGCGCGGTTTTCGGGCTGAGATGCAGCAGCGAGCGGATGGCGGCGCTAGTCTGACTGCGGGCGCGAAGTTCCATCACCTGCCCGAGCAGGACCAGCGTGGTGATGGCGGCGGCGGCCTCGAAGTAAACGTCGGGATATCCGCCCATGCCCCGCAGCGACGCCGGGAAAATTCCCGGCGCGATGATTGCGATCACGCTGTAAATGTAGGCGACGCCGGCGCCCAGACCGATCAGCGTGAACATGTTTGGGCTGCGGTTCACCAGCGAAGTCCAGAAACGCTGGAAGAATGGCAGGCCGCACCAGAGCACGACTGGCGTCGACAGCGCGAACTCGATCCAGGGGAGCGCTCCCGTTGATGAAGTGGGGTGCGTGCCGAGTCCGGGCAGCATCGAGTACATCGCGATTACGAGCAGCGGCGTCGTTAGCACGACGCCGACCCAGAATCTTCGCGTCATGTCGACGAGTTCGGGATTCTCTCCGGTGTCGGCGGTGACCGTGCGCGGTTCCAGCGTCATGCCGCAGATGGGGCATGATCCGGGGGCGTCGCGCACTATTTCAGGATGCATGGGGCAGGTGTATTGAGTGCGCGTGGCCGCAACCGGCATGTCGCGTTCGAGGGCCATGCCGCAGGAAGGACACGCCCCCGGCTTCGATTCGCGGACTTCGGGACACATGGGGCAAACGTAGGCCGGAGGCGCAGAGGCAGACGCACGGTTTGACTGCGCCTTCGTTCCGTGATCGGGCCGCGAAGCCTCTGCTCGCGGTGACAAGCCTTGAGCCATCGCTGATGCCGGTTTCGTCGTGGCCTGCATTCCAGGCATTCCCGGCATTACCAGCGGCGATGACTTGGGGGCCAGCGGTTTCACATCCCCCGCTTTCAAGTATCCCTGCGGATTGGCTTTGAATTTTTCTCCGCACCCGGCGCAGCAGAAGTAGTACTTCCTCCCCTCATGCTCGTGAACATGTTTAGCCGTAGCAGGATTCATGTTCATCCCGCAGACGGGATCGCGCTCTAGGGCGGGAATCGGATTTGAGGCTGTCATGAGTAGAGCTGCCGACTTGCGGCGAGCAAGAAAGAATACCCGATCACAAAGTACCGAGTAAGCGTACCGGACAGATATTAGAGGTCAATCTTCGGATGGCGGGTTCTATTTCTTGGGCTTGGAAGCACTCAAGGCGGATGAGGCAACCAGGTACTTGCCTTGGTCCTCATTCACTGGTTCGAGGTCGAGCGTGAAGGTCGAGCCTCCGATGGAGCCGCCGTGTTCGGTGATTCGGGCGCGGAAGAAGTAAATCTTTCCCGAGTCGGTGGTGAAACTGGTGAAGGCGGCCTCATTGGAAAGTTGCTTCAAGTGCGATTGCCAGTTGGTGCACAGGTGGTGCTCCCCAGGATCGACCGAGAAAGAGATGTAGGAATTTCCCTTGTCGGCGCCGACCCACTTTCCATCGACGCCAACGCGCAGGGTCGGACGGGCGATTTGGGTCGGGAGTTTGTCGAACTCTTCCACTACATAAACCAGACCCTTGCCGGCCTCGGGCTGCGCGAGCGGCAGGCTCGGGGCAGTGTGGGCATCGAACTGGACCTCTTTGGGGCCGCATGCGGCTTCGACGCCGACGAGGGGCGATTGTTCTTGCGCGAATACGAGAGTTGAGCACAGGATGGTCGAGAGCAGGAAAGTTGGGAACACGGCCAGAGCTGCCTTCATTGATGTTCCTCCCCGCTGGTGCTGCGTCGGTGGAAGTGCGGTTCTTGCGGGCCAGATTCAACTCGCGCAGGACCAACTGCTGCCAGTATATGCCTGGGGGCCGATCCGCGAATGTAGAGATTTGTCGATTTCTTGCGAGAAGAAGTCGGGAACAGAATGCCGTATATTGGATTCACCCGGCGACGGCTGCGGGAGTGCGAACTTATTCGAAGGGCGTGAATCTATGACTTATCTCGAGGTGGTTTTCAATTACGGCGCGATTCCCGGGGAGAGCGAAATGCGGGCGATTGACGCGATGCGCGAGGTCTACGGCATCCGTCGGGTGCAGTTCAATGCGAAAGAGCGCACGGTGCGAGTGGAGTTCGACGCCTCGCGCATGAAACAGGATGCCGTCGCTAAGTTGCTGCGCAACGCCGGAATCGATGTGCGAGAGCCGGTCGCGCTGGCCTGAGGATAAAGATCGCGGATCGCTTTGGGATTCTGGTAAAGGTCCCTGGGGTGACTAAAACCATCTCATCGTGATCGCTAGACGCGGCTCTAAAGCGTCGCTCTCCCACATAAATTGTTGACGGGTGTGTCCAGCGACTGAGTGCGGAAAGTAAAAAGGCCGGGGAGGGCCGACGGGGCTATAAGAGCAAGGGGTGCTCACAGAAAACCTCTGGCCGAAGTTATTCTCTGAAGCACCCCGTTGCGCGCCACTTCGTCTGTTCTAAGATATTGCAAACCGCGTGCCATCCGTAAGCCGTTAAAAACAAGAGCCGCCGGGGTGTTTGTCCGAGTAGGAATTGCCCGGCCAAGGGAAAGAATTACTTCGGACGATTTGGGCAACTAAAGGGCCAAGGAGTGGGCTGCGAAAGAATAGTTGGTGCCGAAGGATATGTCTGTTGGATGCGTCACTTTGGCTCGAGCTTTTTTGCCTGGAAGAACGATCTCGCAGGAGACTCTCCTTAAGATCGTCGCAATAAGATCATCGCATTAAGATCCCCGCGTGACATCAGTCTGCTCCACCGAACTGCGCCGAGTTTTGGAGTGCCCCTTCGTTGCGCCGCGAGAATCCGTTTTCAAGGCTAGCGATTCTTCGTTATAATTGCCTTGTTCCAATCGTAATTTCGTTCTCAGCAATGGGGCGGCCGTTTCTGCCCATCCAAATTGCGCCCTTAGCTCAGTTGGATAGAGCGACTGGCTACGAACCAGTAGGTCGGGAGTTCGAATCTCTCAGGGCGCACCATTTTCGCAGTAAATACGCATGTTCGAGCGCTCCGAGTCGTCTTCGGAGCGTTTTGTTTTACTGCTGTTTTACGCTGCCGAGTAGGCAAAAAAAGACCACCAGACGAAACTGATCTGGCGGTCGGTTTCCACCATCACTCCACAATCACTTCTTAGTCTTGGAGCGGTCGACTTCACACAAGCCGAGAACAAAAAACGGCTTCAACAATTCTCGGGCGTGCACGTCTAGCGTGGCATCGCCGCCCATATGAGTGACCTCCGTGCTGTATTCGTTGTTCGTCTTTCGAATCTCAATAATCCCTTTCCAGACGATTTCTGTTGGTGGGTTTAGTCGCGTTCCAATTGTTTTTCCCGGCATTTCTTGGTGTCCTCCAGTCTGATTTTTACGCACTGCTCATTGGATTTTTTTGTACAGCCGTCCTACCGAAGCAAGATTGCATCACGCTGAAGGCGCTGTCTGTCTAAACAATCGGCGCGATTGATTGAATAGACCTGCTTTAACGCGGTGATCTAGCGTTGAAGCATCATGAATCCCAATGAACAAGGCACTCCCCCGCTGCTCACTCCCCGTCAAGCCGCACAGACACTAGGCGTTTCCGCTGGCACACTGGCTGTGTGGCGCTGCACCCGGCGCTATCCCGCCCTGCGCTACGTGAAAGTCGGCAGCAAGGTCCGCTACCGCCAGTCCGATATCGAGCGCTTTCTCACGTCGCGCACCGTCGGGAAATAGCGATGGCTAAGTGCGCCGCCGACAACGCCTGTATCTGGCCCGCAGTCGAAGACAATTTGTGTGGTTTTCATCTACGCGACCGCGACTGTCAGGCGTCGGTCATGGGGTCTTCACACGGGATGCTTGTGAGTTTCGGTCTTGCGGAAACGCAGGAAAGCAGACACGAGCGACAGCTGGCCCGCAATTACAAGAGAGTGCGGGCTAAGAAAGCGGTGGCGAAATGAATGATACCCAGATGGACGATGACCAAAAGGAACTCTTTCAAATCTTTTGGCTGATCGCACATGCACGCTGGCTAGAGGCGCATGAGGCGCTCCTTAAATGCCCACCTGATAAGTACCTGTGGTTCCGCGAGTTGGTTTCTTACGCCTGTGCCCAGAACGCCAGCGTGAAAGGCGAGGTGTGAGGGCAATGAAAACTAGTGCTAAATTTCTGTTCACTGCGACCGAGCTAGCCACTCATCTGAACGTGCGCAGCGAGGAGCTGGCAGGGCGCCTAGCAGTTCGCTATGGCATCCGAAGACGGCGCAGCCGACTACGACTGCGTATCGACGATTCTGGGCAACCTATGAAGCGCGAGGCCCTTTTTTGTTTGGATCCAAACTACGACATTGACGGTCCCGCTGGAAGAGTCCGCGCTGAGTGGATCGCACAGACCTTGTTTCCTCTCATTATCAAGGCCGTAGCAGAGGGTAGCATCAGCCGGAAAGAAGCTGATCTGTTCTTTCAACGAGTTGCAGCGCTCGGCCGCAAGAAATGACTTGCATCACATCCCTGTGAAAATCTGAAACTGTGCGCATCAGAAAAACGCGACGGTCTGATTCTGATGTGGGGAGGTCAGCAGCGCGAGTTCATCCCAGACCGCGAAGACATGCCCGACGCCATTGTGGAAATAGGCGCTGGCGACGACGAGGAAACCGAGCTTGAATGAGCGAGATGTATGTCAGCTGATCGCAGCCGGAATGCAGGTGCTACGCGACTGTCCCGACGGTAAGAGCGTGCCTGACGGCTTGGTCGAGTCTATATGCCAACTGTGGGATCAGCTCCGTCCCGAAACCCGCGACAGCATCCGCAAAAGAATCGAGGAACGAACTGAAAGCCTTTGACGCCATCGCAACGCTGAAGAAGCTCAAGCCGATTGTGGCTGAGTCTGGAGACCGCAGGGCAATCGACGGTTTCAACCAAGCCATGCGCGAGCTGCGCGGCGAGGATTCCGGCCATGGGGTGAGCGCATTCCGAATGTTGCAGGACGCGATGAGAACTGCTGATCAGATCGACCCGCTGCAAGAGCGGGTTCAGTCGGCTCAGGCTTTTGAAGACATGATGAAAAAGTATCACCGTAAAAATCCATCGGAGGTTGTGCTATGAGCAACGAAAAAGAATATATCGGAGGCAGCGGCGGTGGTTGCGTCGATCAACAGATTGAAATCGCACGGCGCAGCCTTAACTACGGTGGCAGGTTCGGTACCGATCAGCCGACCGAGCGCAATGACGAGCGCTTCCGCGAAGTTGAGAAAGCGCAGGGTGGACTAAAGAAATGATCGGCGCCTTCATCCTCGCTCTTGCGCTGCTTCTGCCCGTGCAGCAGCCAAACAGCGATGGCAGCGGCACGTGCGGGGCGTTGTCAGCCGCGGGCGTCTGCACGGTGCAGAATACAGGCGGCGTGATACATGCGAGCTTCGAGACCGTGCCTGCTGGCTCGCCAACGTCGGTCAGTGTCACGGTGCAAGGTTGCATGCGTGGCGGGACGTGTGACACAGCGAGCGCGACCATTACATCGACCACACCTCTTATAACCTATGTGACTTTCGCCAAGGCTTACGACTCGTTTCAGGTCACTGTGGGAACTCTGTCGGGTGGAACATCGCCAACCGTGACCGTGAACTACCGGCTTGGAGCGAACTGATGCAGGTACGAAGACACTACGAGGACGTGGAAGGCGCATACGCAATCCGCACTCCCGAGCCCAAGGTTGCGAATTATGGTCCTGATCCGAGCGCAGAAGAAAAGAAAAAAGAGATCGCGGACAAGTTCACGATTGTGACGGAAGAGAAGCCGCGCCGCAGAGTGAGGGCGTTATGAAAGCGATGGATATGTCTTACGCCGTAGGCGACCAGCATTCGCTGCATCTGGTCAGCGACAACAACGGGAGCCTGATCGCTCTCGCGGCTCCGTTGTGTCGTAGCGGTTGGCAGGATTATCGCGCGGAAGAGCTGGGCGAGGGCGGAAACGAAATCGTACGCATCTATCGCCCGAAAGAAGAAGTCCTGCACCCAGCCCACGTCGCCAGTATCGAAGGCAAGGCTGTGACGCTGAACCATCCCGACAGCTTCCTCGGCCCGCACAACACCAAAGACCTTGCCGTCGGACACGTTCAGAATGTCCGGCGGGGTGACGACACAGAGGCCGGCGAAGTGCAACTAGTCGGGGATATTCACGTTACGGATCAGCAAGGCATCGACCGCGTGTCGCAGGGCACTCGCGACTTGAGCCTGGGCTATACGTACAACCTCGACGCGGGTCCCGCAGGCGAGGCCGGGTCCTACACCCAGCGCGATCTGATGTGCAATCACGTGGCGATTGTGCCTCGCGGGAGATCGGGAACAAGCAAGATCATCGACGCCCTACCCGAAAGCGACAACGAAGAAAGCCCGCTGATCAATAACGAGCTGGCTACCGACACGATTCCAGAAGGAGATGAAGACGACATGAGTCCAGAATTGCAAGCAACCCTGACTAAGATGTGCGGTTTACTTGAATCCCTAGTGACCGCAAAGAATAGTGGCGGGGGCGAAGCCGAAGACGCCGAGTGCAGTTGCGGCGCTGAAGAAGGCGACACGCACCACAAGAGGTGCCCCATGGCTTCTAAATCAGCCGAGGATGTGGACGAGATTTTTTCTGACCGCAGTAGCAAGCCCGAGCACTTTGAGGCGAAGCTGATCCCAGTAGGCAATGGCCGCGCCGGGATCACGAACCCCACAACAGGGCGCGATAGTTACTTGCGGAATGTTCAAGCTTTGGAAAACTTGCGTGCGATCAAGCCCTCCATAATTGCGTACAGCAAAAAGACCGGGGATAAGAGTGCGATTCGTGAGTTCAATCAGGCCATCGTAGGGCTAAAGCGAGAGATCGCAGACTACGAGCGCGGTGCGGTGCGGGAGCCCGTGGGGCCGTCTCGTCAGATTTCCGATGCTGACCCCGTGCTTGCCGAGAGACACCGCGCCGCTGCCGAGTTCGAAGCGGAAATCCGCAAGTTCCATCGTCAGCCAACACCCGCCGACATTACGATGACTGCGCCGAGAACGACATCGACGTACTTTCCCAGTCAGCGCGTAGCGGTGGACGCGCAGCCAACAGAAGAGCCTGTGGATGAGATTTCGTTCGATGACCAGATTACTCGGGCCAGGGCGAAAGCGCTCCGTGGCTGAACCGACTTCGACGCGGGGTTCCTCTGGACTCGCTTCATTGGATGGCGGGTCTCTCCTTCCCCCGATGTCGTGGCAGCGCTCTCGACTTGTGGCCGGGGGCGCTGCTTTACCAAGATGTGGTGTGGGGCTTCAACGAATGCCCTAGGTCTCAAGGGTTTCGAGCTGCCCTTCCCACACCCAGTCACTGCGGGGGCAGTTCGGCAGCTGAGACAACGGTCTTCAGCGTACCGTTCCATAAAAGCGCTGGGCTGAGGGAGCCAGCATGAGAGTGACCAGAACCACTCTCGCTCCTAAATTCTTAAAGGACTCTTATGAAGAAGCGACCACCGTCACAGGTCACGCGATTGCGCCGACGAGCAGTAGGCGAGACCGGTACTTCGCAGCAGAGAAATAAGTACGGTCTCAACGAGCGCGAAATGGACTATTGCCTGCACGTCCTTGCTGGTCTGAAGGGTCATGACGCTGCGCTGGCCGCAGGGTATGGAGGGGACTGTTATAAGCGACACTACCTGTTGAAGCTCCGCGAGCCGGTGCAGAATTTCCTCGCCAAGTACAAACCTGACAATTTGCTCGGGGACGAAAAAGCTTTGATCCCGCAGGACAAAGAGGGCGCGATCAAGTTCATCCGCGAGGTCGCCAGCGGAGTGCGTCGCATTGGGTCCATTCAGCTGCAAGCGCTGCGCGATTACGCGGGGATTTTGGGCGTCAACTTCGAGGCTGCGGTCAACGACAAGGGCGCGGCTAAGCTGCACGAAGTTCTTGCCATCATGCGAGCAGGCCCGGTTCCCACGGCTGACGACGAAACTTGCTCCGAGTGTGGATCGCTGATCACTCCCGAGAAAAAGAAATTCGACAAAGATCGGCGAGCAAAAGAGAAAGCAGATCGCGCTGCCAGCACTGCCGTGCAGTAGCCTACGGTCGCCGTAGCGACGTTTCCGAACTCATTTCAGCTTGAGTTACTAAGTCGATATAAGTACGGACAGCTCTGTGGAACAAATACCTTGTTTGGTATCAGTGCTTGTGCTTGACTCAAGTTATGAAGCAACTAACACAGAAACAACAACGCAAACAATGGGCGGAACATCAGGCAACCTATCTTGCTGCTCATCCGGAGCAAAAAAAGAAGAAGGCAGAACGAGCACGCAAGCGCTATGCAGCCAAAAAGAAAGCCCTCAAGCAGTTACGCTCGAAGGCTTCAGCGAAGTCACAGTCTGGGCAGAAAGTGAGTCTTCAACAGTGAGTAAATCACATAGCAGCAGTTCGCCCCAAGGGAAATATGAGCTGTGGAATAAGATCAAATTGCGCCTGATCCATCAGTACGCAAACACCGAGCCTCCATCTTTCAAGATGATGAGGGTAATTCTGGAGTCTCGCGTGTTCACCTACGACCGGGATAAGCAGTCCATCGTTCTGGCGCTTCCTACACTTGAGCTGGAGCCGGAGAATAAGGTCAGGCTGTATGACCGACTTACAGACCGTGTCCTTGAGATTTGTGAGATCAATGACGATCTCCCGACGCTGACGGGCGGTGTCAGTATCGGAACAAGCGACGAGCTGGTCAGCATCACGTCCGAAGATGATGACTCGGTGAACTGGCGGAAACAGTTCTCCACAGGGGATGAGCTTGACCGCACGCCACTCGACTTTGTGGTGGAGCGCATGATTCCCGAGCAAGGAATTACGGGATTCGGTGGACTGTCGGGCACTGCGAAGACCTACATCATGATGTCCATCGCCAAGCGTATTCTCACCGGCGGGATGCTGTGGGGAAGATTCAAAGCCAACCAGTACAAGGTTCTCTATCTGATTCCCGAGTCCGCCAGCGCTCCCTTCTATCACCGAATGAAGCGGATGAGAATTCCCACGAGCACTGAGAGTTTTTTGGTGCGCACACTCTCACACGGCCCGACTCTGCCGCTGTCGGGTGAAGCGATGAAGGCTGCGGTGAGCGGCCGCGTGGTTTTTCTGGATACTCTGATTCGATTCATGGAGGGGAAAGTAGAGCAGGAATCGACGGATATGGCGAAACTCGGCGATCTTCTGCTGAGTCTTCTGCGTGCGGGAGCGGTGGCGGTCGTCTTCGCGCATCACTCGGTGAAGAGTCAGGACAAGGCGTTCGATCTGACTCTGGAAAATGCCTTTCGTGGTTCTGGCGACATTGGCGCGATACTCTCGGCCGCACACGCCGTGGCGCAGCTTGACGCCGACAAATCGAAGACGCTTATTCAGATGCAATGCGTGAAAGCGCGGGACTTCGATGCCATGCTCCCGTTCCAGCTTCAAGGGAAACCACACATAGATCGGACTGGAGATTTCAAGCTGATCAAGACTCCCGGACAATGTGCCAGCATTCGAGGAGAAAAGCAAAGTGTACGGAATCAGCAAAAATTAGCCGAAGTCACCAAGATCATAAAGCTGCTTGAACAGGGTAAGAGTCAGAGGGAAATCGAGTCGCAACTCGGAATCTCGCACAATAGCCCAGCTTATAAAGACGCAAAAAACAGATTCAAGGCGAAAAATGACGAGGACTGAAAATCGACATAATTTGTCGCGTGAGTCTCGTGAGTCTGACCCGAGTCTGACTCGCAGAGTGCTTATGCGCGGCTGCCAGAGAGCGCGCCCTAAAGGCGCTCTGGCGCAAGCAAGTGAGTCTGAGTCTGTTCTCTATAGAGACTCACTTTTGAGACTCAAACCTTAAAGGGGAAGAAAATGGCGAAGTCGAAACAGAGTTTGAAGGAAGAGGATGGGTTGGTTGTGGTACGAGGGGATCAATTCTCGCGAGCAGAGATAGCTAAAGCCGCTCGGCGGCAAAAGCTCATTGACAAGATGACGGTGGAGAAAAAGACTGCTTTGATCAGGGCGCTGCTTCTCTCTCTTATCAAAGATTGTGGTGATCCTAAAATTCATCGCTGGCTGTATCGCGTCGCCGATGAACTCGTATGGTTGAGCGCTCGGACGCCGCGTGATCGTCGGAATATGCCTGGGATTGTAGGTGCGAAGTAGGTCAGATCATCTTGTGATCGGGACGCGCCGTACGGGCACGTAACGAGCCGCATTCGGGTATCTGCGCGACGATCTGACAGCGCGAAACCCCTGCGAAAACTCCCTAAAAAGTACAACAGGCGTAAAATAGCGCCCTTCCATTCTGCGCTATCCCTTGACAAATCAACAGGTTACAGCCGCTCGTCTTCTGGCTAGCTACCAGAGATGGGTCTTGGGAATTCACTGTGGGCGCGTCGATTTTCGTCCTAAGCTGTTTCTAGGGATCGAACCCAAGTATCCCGATAGGAGAACACATGAAAACGAGTGAAGTAGCAGAGAAGCTGGGGATCGACGCGAAGCGCCTGCGCTCGATCCTGCGTGCCAACGCAAAGAAAGAGAACGAGGGCAAGGCTTACGAATTCGACGCCAAGCAACTGCCCGCGCTGAAGAAGCTGGTCGAAGATCACACCCGCCAAGAAGTGGAAGCCAAGGCAGCGAAGAAAGCGGCGAAAAAATGACGCCCGCATCCTTCAGCGACTACGACGAATTCGCCAGCGAAGTGATTGACGACGCCATCGGCTTTCTTTCGTCGGCGGGAAAACTCACGCAAGAGCAATCGGAGACGATGCTCCCACACGAACTGTGGAAGCGAGCGACCGGCGCGGGCTGGAAAGCGCCCGAGCTGCCATGAGAGACATCGACCACGGTCGCGGCAACGCCGACTGGCTGCACAGCAAGTGGAACGTGCGCCGCCTGTGGCTTCTGTTCAAGCTCTGGCTGCGCGGCTTCTACAAACCCTAAGCCCAAACTGCTCACAGTTCACGCTGTGGGCATTTTTGTGGGCTCAGTCGAACGTTCCCTTTGCCAGTCGCTTGGCTTTCGCCAGAAACGCCGGATTCTTGAGCGCGTGCTCGACCTTGAAGCGCTTGGCCTTCACCGCGTCCACGCCCAGATTGACTTCCCTGCCCACGCGCTCGTAGGTCTTCTCCCAGCTCTTTTCCTCGGCTCGCAGCTCGTGGCAGCGCTCATAGCACTCCAGATCGAGCGCGAAATCATCTGCCCGTGTAGCTGATCGGGCGTGACGGCCCTTGCGCTTGTGTCCCTGCGTGACCGAATCGAAGCGCCACCGCAGCTTCTTCAGTTCTTGCGCCAGATTCCACGCCAGCCACGCCTCCAGCACATCCTGACAGGGCGCGTGCTGCATGTGGCTCTCGTAAACGTCCATCACCTGCTCGATAGCCTGATCGAGGGCGCTCATTTCTGACCCCCCAGCAGCTTCGTGCTCGTGATCTTCGCTGCGCTCAACATGGCCGCCGTAGCAGCTTCTACGGCTGCGCGTACGGGTGCTAGTTCCAGATGCGAGTAGACTTGCGTCGATTCGAGCGAGCCGTGACCCAGACTCTTCCCGATAATCTGCAAGCTTGTACCCGAACCAGCCTGCCAGGACCCGAGCGTCCGGCGCAGATCATGCACCCGCACGTCGGGAAGTTTCGCCTTGGTGCGCAGCTTGTACCAGCCGCGCTTCAGATCGAGCAGGTGACCGCACTTGGACGAATCGCTGGGAAATACCCACGGGTTATCTTTGACGCGATCTTTCAGACGCGAGCGCAGCACCGCGACCGCTTCCGCTCCCAGCGCCACTGTGTAAGGTTCGTCATTCTTCGGGTCGGGAATATCCCATGTGGCATTCTTCAGGTTCATCTGGTCCCAGCGCATCCCGAGCACGTTCGAGCGCCTAGCCCCTGTGAATAGCGCCAGAAGAAGGAAATCGCGCAGGTCCACATTCTTCTCCGCCAGCACAGCCTTGAAGAATCTGGGCATCTCGTCCGCGCTCTGCCCGATGTAGCGCTTGCGCTTCTTTTCCTTGAAACGCTTGATTCCGGCGGCAGGGTTCGCGCCCGCCCACATCTTCTGCTTGATTGCCCAGTTGAACAGGGTGCGCAGCAGACCGATGACGCGGTTGGCTGTGTAGCGCCCGTGCTTCAGCTCGGTGACCGTCTCTTTGCCATTCTTCGGACCCGACTTGCCGTGCTTCGAGCCTATCTCCTGATGCAGTTCGCGCACCTCGTCCTCGCTGATCTGCCCGAGCTTCGCGTCTTTCCACTGTGACAGGTAGCGATTGAACTGCCAGCGGCATATCCGCACCGCTTTGTCGGGATTCTTCGCTTCCTGCTGAAGATGGACTTTCAGATAGTCTTCCAGCACGTCGTTCAGCGTACGGGAGCGCGGCTTCTGTCCGAGCAGCGCGGGCTTCAGCCCCTCGTAGTTGTTCAGCTCCCATTTTCCCAGCTCGCTGTCGAAGCTGTGGGCTTTGGCGCGTGCTTCTTCAATCGATGCGTCCGAATACTTGGCGATGTGTTTCCACGTGGGACGACCTTGCACTTTGCGAAACCAGAAGAATGAGGCTCTGCCTGTGGGTTGTATCAGCAGGCCCAGGCTCTTAGTGTCTTCGTCGTATACGGTCTGGCGCTTCTTCTGTTTCAGCAGGGGCTTGAGTGTGCCGATTGTGAAGTTGATTCGGAGCGTCTTCTGGCGCGTCGTTTTACTCACGTTTTACTCCTTGGCGTAAAATAGAGTCATTTTCGTTAATCTCGGTAAAACAGAGATCGACTCAAGTATACGTCCAAGTGTAATGTTTGTAAATACTTATGAATATTCATTAAACCGCAGTAAGGCAATGTCCTCTGGCTACGAACCAGTAGGTCGGGAGTTCGAATCTCTCAGGGCGCACCATTCCTCAGCCAACCATCATTCCTTCAGCTAACCGAAGACAGGAAAGAGCTCCAGGGGTAAAGCTCCCACGGGCAAATCTTGAATGCAAGAGTCTCCCACGCCTGTTGCGACCGCGTGGCAGGGCTAAAGTTTGCGACAGAAGTGGCCGATGGATGTGGCATGAAAGTGGCTACGAGCGACGCCAGGAGAAAGTCGCGGATTGCTTTTCTCAACGAAGAAATGGACGAGATCCACCGCGCCGATGGCGTTTACTGGAGAAGCGATTTGCGTACGGATCGAGCCGCCGAAGCGCAATATCGGTTTCGTCAGCAGAGGCTGAAAGCAATCCGGGAAGAACTCGAGCAATTACGTCTGCACCCGTAAGCAAAAATCGGACATTCCCCACAGCACTCGATCCGATTGCGCCGCTCATGCCTGCTCCGGCAATTCGGACGCCTGCCTATGACTTGCGCATGTCCGTAATGTGCCACAGCACCCCGCTAGGATCACTCAGGTAGAGGACACGAATTCCCCACGGCTGCATCGCCGGGGGCTTGCACATGATGCCGGGATACTTCGTCGGGAGCTCCTGGCGCTGGATGTATTCCCACCAGGCGTCCGCATCTTCAACGGCGAGGCTCATCATGAAATTTCCCGCATGTTCGGCGACATAGAAGGTCTGCAACAGGAACCGGAACGCCCCGATCTGCAGCTCGGCTATTTGATCGTTGCTCCAATTGATCGTGAATCCGAGGTCGATATAAAACTTTTTGGAAAGTTCGGCGTCTTTGGCGGGCACGAACGTCTTCAGATCGGTCACGGGACTCGGAGGCATTGGCACATTCCTCGCGCGATAAGGTTGCGGCTCGCCGAAATTCTAACGCACGCCTGAATCGACCGTTCTTGAAAAGGATCGTTATTGAAAAGAGTCAAATGCAATTTCCCAACAGCTATCCAGCCTAGTAAAGTGGTAGGTTCCTTCAGTGGAGAAAGCGAGTCGGAGAAAGCGAAATGGAATGCCGCACCAAGGATGAACTTGAGCAACACCTGTCGGACGTTCGCAGACTGGCAACCAGCCGTGCGCTGACGGCGGAGGAAAAGGACGCGGCCGTTCGGGCCGAGCGGTTTGCCATCGGCCTGCTGAGGGAGCACGACGAGTCGGGCCACGGCGGCAAGCGATGCCCATTCGCCACGCGGCTCGGATGATCCACGAAGAAATAGGCCTTAGCTAACGACAACTTTAGGTTCGTCACCTCCGGTGACTTCGCAGATGCGGGCGTGCGTTTTCCTCCAGGCTTTCTGCTAGTCTTTCACCAGCCCTGTTGTTATCTGTCAAATCGCCTCCGGAATGTCTCTCCGGGATATCGGGTAAGCGCGCCAATGTCGAAGGCAAATCAGCAACAAGATGTGTCTGTGTTGTCGGCCAACAAGCGGGGATTGGTCTATCTCACGCCCAACGATTGGGCGCTGATTGCCGATAAAGCGGCCCGGTTAAAGTTTAAGTCGGGAGATCTCCTGGTGCATCAGGGGAAACGCACGCACGGTGTATACCTGCTGCTGAAGGGCTCGGCCGCAGTGCAGATTCCGTCGATGGGCACGCACTCGATCAATCCGGGTGAGGCTTGCGGCGAGATTTCGTTTCTGGACGAGTTGCCGGCCACGGCGAATGTGGTCGCCAAGGAGGAGGTCGAGGCCTACTATCTCGACCGGCCGACTCTGCAGTCAGTATTTGAACTGTTCCCGCATCTTGGTTCGCGCTTCTATCAATCGTTGGCCGCAATTCTCTCGCGGCGGTTGCGGGAACTGATTGGGCCGGCGCCGGAGAAGACTACATCAGTCAAGTCAGAGCCCTCCAAGGCGGATACTCACAAGGCCGATCTTTACAAGGCCGATCCTCACAGGAAAGAGCATTCCGAAAAAGAACCGGCCAAGAGCGATGCAGCCAAGGTTGAGTCGGCCAAGGTTAGCTCAGTCAAACTCGACTCAGCCAGGCTTGATTCAGCTAAGCTTGACTCAGCTAAGCTTGACTCAGCTAAGCTTGACTCTGCTAAGAAAGACCCTTCCCTGAAAAACTAGCCCCGGGATTCTGCGCGCGGAAAGATTAGCTGTCGGCGTCCGGTTTGCAGCCGCGAATGTGCTAGCCTACAGGTCCGGCATTTGGTGCGAGGAATATACCCGCGAATTTGCCGCGCGGAATTCTTCTTTGGTCGACCCCGTCAATCTGCGACTCGCGCTGCTTTCGGCTGCCGTACTGGGCTTCCGGCACGGACTGGACTACGACCACATCGCCGCCATTACCGACATCAGCAGCGTCCAGTTGAAAGCGCGCGATGCCATGCGCTACGGCTTGCTTTACGTAGCAGGCCACGCGACGACGATTGCCCTGCTGGGCTCGGCGGCGGTGGTGTTTCGCATTGCGCTGCCGGCGGCCAGCGATCGCTGGGCGGAACGGTTGGTCGGGCTGACGCTGCTGGTGCTGGGACTGTATGTGCTGGGCACCTTCTTCCGTCCGTGGTTTTCCGGCCAGTCGACATCCGATTCGTCGAGACACAGCCACTCTCACCCGCGCACACGGATCACGCTGCTGGTGAACGGAGCATTGTGGATATACTGGCGGATGAGCCGGGTTTTTGGTGGAACTCGCGTGGAAGCTCCCCAGGTATTTAAGGACGGGTACGGTACGAAGTCGACATTCCTGGTGGGCGTGATTCATGGACTGGGAGCGGAGACCCCCACGCAGATTCTGCTGTTTCTGATGGCGGCCAATCTCGGTGGCACGGCGGCCGGGCTGTTAGGCCTGCTGATGTTTATTGTGGGCCTGCTAGCCATGAACACCCTGATGTGCGCCGTGGCCGCAGGATTGTTCTCTGCCGACAAAGTGCTCGCATGGCTGTCTCCGGCAGGCTCGCAGAACCCGTTTTCGCGGGCTCTGGGTTCGGTGTTGAGCGCGGTCAGCACTCATGCCTTAGGCGGTCTTACGCTACTGACCTCAGCTTACAGCATAATTGTGGGGGCGATCTTCCTCCTGGGATCGGCATCGAAGCTACCGTCTCTGACCGGGTGACAAAACGGCCCCCAGCCGCAAAAAGAGTGTTCGAGTATGCAGGACTTTGCACTGTGGTATGGTCGTTGCGGGACAGGATCTACAGCAAGTCTATATATTGCAATAGCATAGTAGTTTTCCTAATTTGGCACTCCAGATGCACTAGAAGGCGTGGGGTACTGCGTAATAGCTGTGTCCCTATAAGTGACCCAGGAGGGTGTTGTGATGAAGCGAGTTCTGTGGATTGCACTGCTTGCCCTTGCGCTGCCGATGGCGGCGTTTGCCAGTTCTTCAGTGGACTTTACAAACGCCGGTGGAACATTGTCCGGCAGTAGCGCGGGATTGTCCCTTAGCGGCTCCGAACTGATTGCTGTGAATGGACTTAACGGAATGGGATTGGTTACGGGTGCCTTGGGCACCGTGTCCTTCTCGACCGGGATGTTAATGTCCGGAAACCTGCAACAGGGCGGCACGTTTATGAGCGGCGGCAGCTTCGTCATTGACGGGAATGGCACGAGCGGAGTTCCATCAGGCGCCATCTTCAGCGGTAGCTTCGACGGGCCTGTGACCTGGAGCCTGGTCACTCTAGCCAATGGAACCCACAACTACACGTTAAGCGGGACTATTTCGGGTACTTGGTACAACGGCAGCACGGTCTTCGGCGCCACGGTACAGCTCACCATCAATACCGGCAAAGGCTTCTTTAACGGGAGCACGTTCCTCGGGAGCGGTGATACCAGCATTGGTGCATCCCCGGTTCCTGAGCCAAGCAGCCTGATTTTCCTGGGTACCGGACTGATCGGCGTAGCCGGAGTAGTGCGGCGCAAGCTGAAGGTCTGAAAGGGTTTGCGAACCTTCCTGAATTCAAGCCCCGCCCGGCAAGGCGGGGTTTTTTCTTGTCTGCAATGTAGATAGAGTTTGTTCCTCCCGGCCGTCTCCTTCCGTTACCCCGGTAATCTTCGTCCGGGGTTTACCGTTGACCCACCCGCACAGCGTCCTTACATTGCCAACAGGGGGTTGTATGAAAGATATTCATGAAGTCCTGCGGCAAAAGCAGGCGAAATACGCCCAACTTGGTAAGCAGATAGAGATGCTTCAGCAAGCCGCGGAAAAGCTGCGTGAAGTAGCGCCGTTGCTAGCTGAAAACGACGATGACGACAACGGAGTGTTGGCCGAAGTTGACGAAGCCACTCTGGGGGATGCGATGTCCGCTAAGGCGGGCGCGGGTTCCGCGGGTGCAGCTTCTTCCAAGGCAGCCCGGCCTGCAGCTCCTCGCTGGCCCTAAACAAGCTGTCGTGAACAAGCTGAAGTTTAGGATCCGATTGCTTTATGACCCTTCAGGCATTACTGGTATCGACCGACGACGACGCAGCTTCCGTTCTGGGCAGAGTATTGCCCACGTTCGGCATTGCGATGGACCGCTCCAGCGATCATGAAACCACGCTGGCGCGCATCCAGCAGCAACGATTCGACGCGCTGATTGTCGATTTTGACAATCCGGAACTGTCGGAAGACGTGCTGCAGCAGGCGCACAAGCTGGGCACCGAACCCTTAAGCATCGCCTTGGTGGCCGATACGGCGAAAGTGCGTGGCATCCTCAGCGGCGGAGCCCATTTCGTGCTCTACAAGCCGGTTACCGAGGAGGCCGCAAAGGCCGGCCTGCGCGCTGCCGCGGCTCTGTTGAGCCGGGAGCGGCGGCGGACGGTTCGGGTTCCGGTGCAGGCGGCCGTAGAGATTACACTGCCTGACGAGCGCAAAGTGGATGGCATCCTGCTCGATCTGTCGGAGAGCGGGATGGACGTACTGACGGCAGAGACGCAGAGCGCCGGGTCGCTGCTAGCCTTCCGCTTTGAACTGCCGGATGGTGGCGTGAAGCTCGATGCTCACGGGCAAGTCGCGTGGGCGAATCCGAATGGGCAAACCGGGGTTCACTTTCTGGATCTTTCAGAAGGCGCTTCGAATGACTTGAAGGCCTGGCTGAAGGCCGCGGTCAGCACGAACGGTGCGGGTCCCAACGAAGCCGTCCCGAATTGCAAACTGACCGATCTGAGCCTGGGTGGATGCTACGTGCAAACCGACGCACCGTTTCCCGAACGCGCTCTGGTTGATCTTTGCCTGAAGGCCCAGAATCTTGAAGTCCATACTGAGGGCATGGTCAGGGTTGCGCATCCCGGACACGGCATGGGAGTGGAATTCCCTTCCCGCACTCCCGAACAGCGGGCGCAGGTGGGTGAGCTGATCAACTTCCTTCGCAGTTGTCCCGCGACGGCGCTGGAAATGAGTATCTCTCCGCGAGCCCTGGTCGCCGACCTGAACCAGTTCGAACCGGGAGAAAAGAAAGCGGACGACGCCGGCGAAGAACTGGAAGATCATCTGCTTGAACTGCTGCGCCGCGGCACCGCGCTGCAGCAAGAGGAATTTCTTTCCGAGCTTCAGCATCAGCGCAGTCCGGAAGAAACTTCCGTCTAGCCTTCATCCTTCTACTCTTATTGATTCTGCTTGATTCTGGTTGATTCTGCTTGATTCTGCGTCCCGCGTTCCTGTTTCCGCCCCACCTTGTCTTCGCTCATCCGCCAGCGTTCAATCATCCGTGTTCTGCGCGAAAAAGCCTCCCGTGGCAGGTCGTGAGCGGAGAGTGTTTGAGGAGAGACGCAAGCGGGCGGTACGGTGGGCGGGAACGATAGGAACGGGAGGCTTCCGCGGCGGGGAACTTCCGAAGAATCGAAGGACCCGGGCCCCGTCTTTGACACGAGCCCTTCAATCTTCGTTGGTCTGTTCCACCCCAATGCGAGTACGGTAGTCGAACTCCATTGCATGATGGTTTCAGCCGTGTTAAATCTGAGTTAAATCTGGTCTGTTCAATCCGGGCTGTGTTTTCGGGATTGCGTGCATCGAATTCTTGGCGGCAAGGGGTGACTCTGGGAAACATCGGCACGGCAGGGCGTCTGTTGGGTGAACGGGCTGAGCACGATGGTCCCGGGAATCTGCGTCCTGAAGACGGGCGGCATGCGGCGTCGCTACTGTGGGCGCCGCTGCTCGCGATTGCAGCCGCGGCCTTCGCTGTGGAAATTCCCTTCTTTTTTTTAGGAACGCCTTCCGGGCACGACGTCGAATTTCATCTCTATTCGTGGCTCGAAGTGCTCGGGCAATGGAAGCACGGAATACTTTTTCCGCGCTGGGCCGCGCTCGCTCATTTCGGTTACGGCGAGCCGAGATTCATTTTCTATCCGCCTGCCTCGTGGACTCTGGGAGCGACGCTGAGCGCGATTTTTCCGTGGACGCTGGCATCCTGCATTTACATCTGGATCGCACTCGTGGCGTCGGGCGTGTCGATGTTCGTGCTGGCGCGGCGGTGGCTCGATCTACAGAACCCCGACGCGCCGAGGTTTAACCGGCGCGACGCCGTCTTCATCGCGGTGCTCTATGCGGTGAATCCGTATCATCTGGTGATTGTGTACTGGCGTAGCGCGTTCGCCGAACTGCTGGCCAGTTGCCTGGTGCCTCTGTTGTTGCTGCTCGTGCTAAGAGCGGCGGATGCCGCGGACAAAGGCGCAGGGCTAAGAGAGATGGCGCCGCTCTCGTTGGTGCTGGCGGCAGCGTGGCTGACGAATGCTCCCGCAGCGGTCATGATCCACTACTCTCTGGCCCTGCTGATTGTCTTTCTGGCTTGGAAGCGCCGCTCGACCCGGCTGCTGCTGGTGGGAGCAGGTGCGACGGTACTGGGGGCGTCCCTGGCGGCGTTTTATCTGCTCCCCGCGATCTATGAGCAGCGCTGGATCGACATTGCCCAAGCCGTGTCAGCGGGCTCGCGTCCGGCTGACAATTTCTTGTTCATTCATACGACCGATGCTGATCATGACGCGTTCAACCGCGTCATCTCGTGGGTGGCGATTTTCGAGATAGTAGTGACTCTTGGCGCAGCGTGGGCGGCGAGGCAATGGCGCGAAACCCGGCGCGAACTCTGGACCGCTCTGTCGGGCTGGGCGATCGCCTGCTCCGTTCTCATGTTTCCGGTGATGGGGTTGCTGTGGAGAGTTCTGCCCAAAATGGAGTTCATGCAGTTTCCCTGGCGCTGGCTGCTGTGCCTGAGCATGATCTTTTCAATCTTCGTGACGGTGGTGACGACGGTGAGCCCGCGGCGCTGGTGGTGGCGCGTCGCCGTGTGCGCCGTCTCGATTGTGATCGTGATCGCGGCGTGGCATCGGGTGCAGACCCCGTGGTGGGACAGCGCCGCCGACTTGCGCGAGATGCAGGACAATATTGCCACCAGAGCGGGCTACGAAGGCGTGGACGAATATACGCCGCTCGGTGCTGACTCGTCAGCGATCGACAAAGATGCGCCCTTCGTTGCGGCCGAGGGCGCGGCGAATTCGGCGCTTCAAATTCGCATTCATATCGACCGCTGGGATGCCCAGTCGCGTGCGTTTACGGCGGAGATGTCTGCCCCGGGGCAGTTGGCGCTGCGGCTGTTTCAATATCCTGCATGGCGAGTTGAGGTGAACGGGCATTCGGTGGAAACGGCGGCGCGGGCAGGGACAGGGCAGATGCTGGTTCCGGTCGGTGCTGGGTTAAACCGCGTGCAGGTCAACTTCGTGCGGACGTGGGACCGCGCGGTCGGTGGATGGATCTCCTTGATCGCCGCGATCTCTATGGTTGTATGGATGCTGCTTCTTCGGATGCGACAGCCAGGTGCATAGGTCGTTCGCTTCGCGAAGGATGACAACATGGTTTTGTTCGGTGGTCTACCGTTATGCGGCGAATTCTGATCGCTACTTCGAATCCGGGAAAGCTGCGGGACTTCGCGGGGGCGGCTGCTCCGCACGGAATTGAGATTGGCGGCATCCCGAACTTCGCTTCCCTGCCCGCCGTGGTCGAGGACGGTCTTACATTCGAAGAGAACGCGTGCAAGAAAGCGGAGGAATACAGCCAGCACGCGGCGGGAGAAATCGTGGTGGCCGATGATTCTGGGTTGGAGGTCGATGCTTTGAACGGCGCTCCCGGTGTGCACTCCGCGCGCTACGCCGCGCCCGATCTATTGAATGTCCCGCCGCATCTGGCCCACGAAAATACAGATGACGAGGCCAACAACGCGCGCGTGCTGCGAGAACTGCGAATCGTTCCGCCGGAGGAACGCACCGGGCGCTTCGTCTGCGTGCTGGCCGCGGCGCGCGATGGCAAGACTCTAGCCACATTTCGGGGGACGGCCGAAGGAGTGATTCTCGATTCTCCGCGAGGAACGAATGGCTTCGGCTACGATCCGCTATTTTATTTTCCGCAGATTCAGAAAACCTTCGGCGAGCTCAGCGCCGAAGAGAAGGCGCGCTATAGCCATCGAGGTGCAGCGTTCCGGATGTTTCTGGAGTGGTGCGACGGGGATCGCTAGAAATCTAAGCGGAAATCAAAGTCAAAAACAGCGGACAAGAGTGTCCGCTCCACACAGCCTTCCTTGACTTCACTTCTCTCGTCGCACGATAATAAAAAGTTATTTTCTCATCACTGAACTCATAAGGAGCGTTACGTGGCGTCAGCCAGTTCTTCTGCTCCCGCTATTAGACAGGGCGTGGCTCCGTTGCGCGCGGGGCAGGGATATTCATTTGTTCTGCGCCGGCTGCATTCCCTGACGGGGATTGTGCCGGTCAGCGCGTTCCTGTTTGAACATATTCTCATTTCGAACTCAACCGCAATCACTGGTCCCGACGCCTACGCGCGCCAGGTCAGCTTTCTGGCCAATCTGCCGCTGGTATTTTTTCTAGAGCTGTTCGGGATCTGGCTGCCGATTCTGTTTCACGCACTCTACGGCTTCTACATCTGGTATCGCGGCGACGGAAATACGGTCGCGTATCCATGGAGCGGCAACTGGATGTATACGGCGCAGCGCTGGACGGGCGGGATCGCGTTTGTCTACATCGTCTGGCACACCTACACGATGCGTTTTACCGGTGTCGATCTGCACGAAAATCCCATGGCATCGTTCGGCAAGGTTCAACTGGAGGTCGCGCACACTGCACAATTTCTGTTCTACGTGGTGGGGCTGGTCGCGGCTTCGTGGCACTTCGCGTATGGCATCTGGTTGTTCTCGGCGAAGTGGGGGATCGTCTCGGGCGACAAGGCGCAGAAGAGATTGTTGCGCGTCTGCGTACTATTCTTCATGGTGCTGTGCGGGGCCGGCTTCGCGAGTTTGTATTCGTTCCGCTCGCGTCCTATAGCTGAGGACGAACCGAACCGCGCGATGCTTCATTCGGATCATTTCCAATCCGATCACAAGGCCGTCGAGCAGACAGCAGGCTCCGGAAGGCCGGTGCAATAAGATGGCGACTCCGAAAATTATCGTTGTAGGCGGCGGCCTGGCGGGATTGTCCGCGGTCATCAAGATCGCGGAGATGGGCGGCAACGTCGACCTGTTCTCGATTGTGCCGGTGAAGCGCTCGCACTCGGTGTGCGCGCAGGGCGGAATTAACGCGGCGAAAAATCTAAAGGGCGAAGGCGACTCGACCTACAAACATTTTGATGACACGGTGTATGGCGGAGACTTTCTCGCCAACCAGCCCCCGGTGAAGGATATGTGCGACGCCGCGCCGGGGATCATCGATCTGCTCGACCGCATGGGCGTGCCCTTCAACCGCACACCGGAAGGGCTGCTGGATTTTCGCCGCTTCGGCGGAACTTTGTATAACCGCACCGCGTTCGCCGGCGCGACCACGGGGCAGCAGCTTCTTTACGCGCTCGACGAACAAGTCCGGCGATATGAATCCGAAGGCAAGGTGAAGAAGTACGAGCACTGGGAGTTTCTCTCGGCGGTGCTGGATGGCCAGAAAGTGTGCCGCGGCATCTGCGCGATGGACCTGCGCTCGATGGAAGTACGAACCTTCCCGGCCGACGCGATCGTAATTGCGACCGGTGGCAACGGAGCGATCTTCGGCAAGTCGACGAACTCCGTCGTCTGCACCGGATCGGCGCAGTCAGCGCTGTATCAGCAGGGTGCTTACTATGCCAACGGCGAATTCATCCAGGTCCATCCCACCTGCATTCCGGGCGAAGACAAGCTGCGGCTGATGTCGGAGTCGGCTCGCGGCGAGGGTGGACGAGTGTGGGTTCCAAAGACGGCGGGCGACAAGCGCGATCCCAAATCCATTCCGGAAAAAGAACGTTGGTATTTTCTGGAAGAGTGGTATCCAAAGTATGGCAACCTGGTGCCGCGCGACATTGCTACGCGGGCCATCTTCAAGGTTGTGTTCGAGTACAACCTCGGCATTGATGGCAAGCCGATGGTGTATCTCGACCTGACTCACATCGACCGCAAACTTCTGGATAAGAAGCTGGAAGGCATTCTCGAAATCTACGAGAAGTTTGTAGGCGACGATCCGCGCGACACGCCGATGAAAATTTTCCCCGGCATGCATTACACCATGGGCGGGCTGTGGGTGGATTTCAAGCAGCAGACGAATATTCCTGGAGTGTTCGCGGCGGGCGAGTGCGAATATCAATATCATGGCGCGAACCGACTGGGCGCGAATTCGCTGGTGTCATGCATCTACGGTGGCAGCATTGCCGGACCGAACGCGGTGAAATATGCCCGCGGGCTCCAGGCGCTGCCGGATGGCAATGGCTTTTTTGATGCTGAGAAGAAGCGCCAGGAAGAGAGTAACGCCCTGCTGATGAATAATCAGGGGACGGAAAATCCGGTCAAGCTCTGGCGCGAACTGGGCGAGTTGATGACCAAGGATTGCACCGTTATTCGTTACAACAAGACTTTGCAGCAAACAGATGGCAAGCTGGTCGATATGCTGCAACGCTTCCGTAACGTGAACCTGAGCGATAAGACGCAGTGGGCGAACACGACGGTGGTATTTGCGCGCCAGCTTTACAACATGCTGCAACTGGCGCGGGTGATCGCGCAGGGCGCGGGCATGCGCGACGAATCACGCGGGGCGCACTACAAACCGGACTTCCCCGAGCGCGATGACAAAAACTGGCTGAAGACGACGAAGGCATATTTTGCGCCCGACGCCGATGAGCCGAAATTCGAGTTCGAGCCGGTGGATACGTCGCTGATTCCGCCGCGGCCGAGGAAGTACTAAAGCCCGTCGGGGAGGAAGTTATGTTGCCCAAACTTGGCCGTCCGCAGGTAGCAGCCCCGACCTGGATCGGGCTGTCGGTTTTGTGGATATTCAGTGGCTGGCGCAGGATTGTGCGGCACGACGAATTCGGGTGGTTCATCTGCGCGGTTTGGGCGTTCGTCGCCCTCGGCTGGGGCTACCGGTTTTTCCTGCGGGCCAGAAAGATTAAGAGTAATGGCTGATAAATCCGTCATCATCAAAATCAAACGCCAGAACACTCCCACCTCCAAGTCGTACTGGGAGGAGTTCTCAGTTCCCCACCGGCCGAACATGAACGTCATTTCGGCGCTGATGGATATTGCCGCCGAACCGTCCACGCGCGACGGCAAGGCGACCACGCCCATCACCTACGATTCGAATTGCCTCGAGGAAGTGTGCGGATCGTGCGCCATGCTGATCAACGGGCGGGCGCGCATGGCCTGCTCGGCGCTGATCGACAATCTCGAGCAGCCGATCCGGCTGGAGCCGTTTTCGAAGTTTCCTGTGGTGCGCGATCTGGCGGTTGACCGCAGTGTGCTGTTTGAAAATCTCAAGGCGGTAAAGGCGTGGGTGCCGATCGACGGCACTTACGATCTCGGGTCGGGGCCGCGCATGTCGGCTGAGGATCAGGAAGCTGCATATCCCCTCTCGCGCTGCATTTCGTGTTGCTGTTGCATGGAAGCCTGCCCGCAATTCAATGAAGACACGGGCTTCGTGGGCGCGGCAACCATCGCGCAGGTGCGGCTGTTCAATACGCATCCCACGGGCAAAGCGCTGGAGCGTGATCGCCTCGCCGCGCTCATGGGCGACGGCGGCATTCAGGAATGTGGCTACGCCCAGAACTGCGTCGAGGTTTGCCCCAAAGACATTCCCCTGACCAAGGCGATTTCCGAGGTGGGCGGGCAGGTCATGAAGCAGGCCATGGGTGATCTTTTGCGGCGCTGATTTGTCTTACTGAGGTCTGTCACCGATTTTTGTCACTGATTTTTGTCATAGGTGCAGCGAAATCGTCCAACCCAGGCGCTCTGAACGCCATCTAAAACCGCCAAGTCTTGGCTAGCCGCGCACATAGCGGTTGACCGAGCGCCTTCAAGAATGGCCCGTCATTTGCCGACAAAACTGTTGGGCATTCCACTCGTGGAAGGTAAGTAACCACGCTGAGATGCTGTTTTGGGTACTCATGTAACGGTTCGCTTCAGGCTTCTGGTTGGACGGCTTGACAGCATGGCATAGAATAGCCGCTACTCACACGGAACAGTGCGTGAGGGCAATAGGCGGGCAATAGCCGCCGTGCAACGTAGAGATTCTTTGAGACTGGCAAAATTCCAATTCGCGACGTTTCTGCTGCTGGCCCTGGTATGTGGCGGATTTTCGGGCAGCGCCTTCGCGGTGCATCATGCAACCGTGCAGCGCGCGCATCACCGGCGCTTCCGCTGGCTGCGTTGGAATCCCATGTTCCGGCCATCGCACGAGTCGCTGCTGATTCAGAATGCTGAGATCAACCGGCTGGAACTGCCGCGCATTCAGGATGAAACTGAGCTCGAGGCTTTAAAGGCCGACGGTTCCCTGCTCGAAATTCGTTCCGGAGAAACTCTGCGCTTCGATCCGCGGCTCGATCCTTCGCGGCGCTTCTGCCGCCCTTGGACGCTGGATTTTGTTGACGATTTGAGCCAGGCCTACTACAACCGCTTCCACCAGCAGATTCAGGTGAACTCCGCGGTGCGGACGGTAAAGGTTCAGAAAAAATTACGGCGCCACAATCGCAACGCGGCTCCGGCCGACGGCGATACCGCGTCTTCGCATCTGGCGGGCGTGACCGTCGACCTGCAACGTCGCGGCATGAGCAAAGATCAGGTTCACTGGATGGAGCACTATCTGTTCTATATGAAGGCGCTCGGCCTCGTGGAACCGGAAGAAGAGCGCCACCAGTGGGTGTTCCACATCATGGTGAGTGGGCTCTACTCCGACTGGCGTGAGACGCAGAACATTATTCCTGTGGAACATCCGGACCAGCATCCGAACGACCATCCGGACAATGACGCGCCGGTAGCGCAAGTCGCGCTGGGCAGCGAGACGAAGTAAGAATCGCAGGTTTCATAGTTTCTAGCTCTCGCCCAAGTAGCACCTTCCGCGGTACATCCGATACGATCCTCTTCGTATGATTGTTTTGATGGCGGGACTTCCCGGCAGCGGCAAGAGCACGCTTGCACGCGAACTGGCCGTGCGCACTGCCGGCCGTGTGATGAGCAAGGACGAAATCCGGCATGCGATTTTCCTGCCCGAGGAGATCGAATATTCCACGCCACAGGACGACTACTGCCTGCAGATCATGCTCGACACTGCCGGATATTTACTGGCGCGGAATGCGGCCCGCGTGATCTTTCTGGACGGGCGTCCGTTTTCGAGGCGCTATCAGATTGAGAACGTGATTGCTGCCGCCGCTGCTCTCCGGCAACCTTGGAGAATCTTCGAGTGCGTGTGCTCGGAAGAAACAGCCCGGCGCAGACTTGCGGTCGACAGTGACCTTGGAACTCATCCCGCCGGCAATCGCGACTTCCAACTTTATCTCGATGTGAAGGCGCGGTTCGAGGCCATCACGCAGGCCAAGACCGTGATCGATACGGAACAGCCCCTGGAGACTTGTGTGCAGCACGCTCTGGCCGCTCTGCGCTGACTGGTTTGGTTGAGCCGCACTTCTGGCGATACAATCGGGACCTGCCCGCATCTTGCTTCCTCCAGTGGGCCACAAAATTATGACAAGCAGACTCTGTTTCATTCTCGCGCTGGCCTCTCTTGCCGCGGCTCAGTCTCCCGATAAGCCAGCGGCCCAATCTGACATGGTGGTCAGCGAGCGGGCCCAGAAGCTGCACGACTCCGCTCTGGTGGTCGACACGCACGCCGACACCCCGCAGCGTTTCCTCGACGAAGGCTTCGACATCGGCTCGACCGATCCGAAGGATCCAGGTCACATCAGCCTCGATAAAGCGCGCCGCGGGAATCTGGGCGCGGAGTTTTTCTCCATCTGGGTCGAGCCGGATACGAACCAGGGACATTTCGCGCGTCACACCTTCGATCTGATCGATTCGGTCTATGAGCAGGCGGCGCGCCATCCCGATCGCCTGGTGATGTGCTTCTCGCCCAACGACATTGACCGCGCGCACAAAGAGCACAAACTCGCAGCGCTGATGGGCATCGAGGGCGGGCACTCCATCGAGAACGACATTCATCTGCTGCGCGACTATTACCGGCTGGGCGTGCGCTACATGACGCTGAGCTGGTCAAACACCAACGAGTGGGCCGACTCTTCGGGCGATATCGACGACTTAAAAGTCGAGCACCACAACGGGCTCACCGACTTCGGCAAGCAGGTCGTGCTTGAGATGAACCGGATGGGTATGATGGTCGACATTTCGCATGTGGCCGACAAAACTTTCTGGGATGTGATGGCCACGAGCAAAGCTCCAGTCATCGCGTCGCATTCCTCGGCGAGGGCGCTGGTCGATGCCCCGCGTAACATGACCGACGAAATGCTGAAGGCCATGACCACCAACGGTGGCGTGGTGCAGGTAAACTTCTTCAGCGGTTTTGTGGACGAAGATTACCGCAAAGCCAATCAAGCGCAGGCGAAGGATGAAGCTGCCGCCGTGCAGGAGTACGTAGACAAAATGAAAGCCGAGGGCAAGCCGGTGAACTATGTGGACGAAGACCGCATGGAGCGGGAGTGGTCGGCCAAGATTCCGCGGCCGCCATTGAAGTCGCTGATTGACCACATTGACCATGTCGCCAAAGTCGCGGGCATCGATCACGTCGGCTTGGGCTCTGACTTTGATGGCGTGAGTGGAGCAACGCCGCAGGGCATCGACTCGGCCGCCGATCTGCCGAAGATCACACAGGCACTGCTCGACCGCGGTTACAGCGCAGAAGACATCAAGAAAATTCTGGGTGGGAACCTGATGCGTGTGTTTCGCGAGGTGGAAGGCGTGAGCCACGAGATGCAGGCGCAGAAGGTGACCGCTGCAAAATAAGTGCTGCGCGACTTGCCTTCTAGCGTGATGAAGAAACGATGGCCGCCGCTGTCGTACAATGCAACGTTGCGCCAACTTCCCAGACAGCACTTGAATTTTGCGAGGACAATCCATGTATAAGACTTTCGCAATCTTAATGACGCTGGTGGCGTCTGTTTCAGCCGCCTGGACACAGACGAGTTCGACGACTCAATCTGCGACCCCTGCCACATCCGCGAAGCCGGCAACAGCCGCCAAGCCAGTCGTCCACATGGCGACCACACCAACTGCCACCATCAAAACCACGGCAGGCGACATGACTTGTACGCTGTTTCCCGACAAAGCTCCGATTGGCGTAGCGAATTTTATTGGCCTCGCGAATGGCACCAAGGACTGGAAAAGTCCCGTCAGCGGCGCCACCAAACACGGCGTGCCTCTCTACGATGGGACAATTTTCCATCGCGTGATCCCAGAGTTCATGATCCAGGGTGGCGATCCGGCGGGCACCGGGTCGGGCGCCGACCCCGTCAAGCAGTTCAAGAACGAAAACTCGCCGGATTTACTATTCGACCGGCCGGGCCGCCTGGCCTATGCCAACGCAGGGCGTGACACTAATGGCTCGCAGTTTTTTATTACCGAGGTTGCATTCACGGGGTCTCAGGCGGCAATGCTGAATGGCAACTACACCATCTTCGGCCAATGTGACGATGCCAGCGTCGCCCTGGTCAAGCAGATCGCGCGTATGAATAGGGATTCGAACGACAAACCGTTCCGTCCGGTAAAAATCATCCACATCGCGATCATGCGCAGTACAGGGACTGGGACCGGCGCCAAACCCGCTTCGGGAACTGCGGTGAAGAAACCTGCGACGGCGACGCCGAAGCCTGCGCCCAGTTCGAACTAGGACGTTCGTCGGAGGGGGCCGGAGCGGTAGCTCAAAATATTCTTCGCCATGACCAAGTGCGCTTACCTGCTGATCCTCGCGATACTCGCAGCCTCGCCTGCGGCAGGCGGGCAGACGCCCCAGACCCCGCGCGCTCAAACTCCGCCAGCCCAGGCCGCTAGCCAGCCGCCAGCGCCTCCGTTAGAGAACCCGGCGACTACTGTGCAGCGTGACGTTTCTTACGGCACGGTCAGCGGACATCCACTGTTGCTCGACATTTACGAACCGGGCGAACACTCTTCTGGCTTGCTTCCTGCCGTGATTCTTATTCATGGCGGAGGGTGGATAAGCTTTGACAAGTCGACCATGCAAACCATGGGCATGTTTCTTGCGCGTTCTGGCTTCGTTGCGTTCTCCATCGATTACCGGTTGTTTCACGAGAAAGAAAATCTATGGCCGGCACAACTCGATGATGTGCAGCGCGCGGTCCGCTGGATCCGCGCCAACGCTGCGAAGTATAGCGTCGATCCCCAGCATGTGGGAGCGTTCGGGCACTCGGCGGGAGCGCAGCTGGCGGCTCTACTGGGGATGGAAGACACGCGCGATAATTCTGATCCGGCTTTGGCCAAGTATTCGAGCAAGGTGCAGGCCGTGGTCGATGTGAGTGGGCCCACCGATTTCACGGCCCACGATGATCCTGACGCCATCGGATTTCTGACCGCGTTCTTCGGAGGAGACTATGCCCAGCATGCGAAGGTTTGGCAGGACGCGTCGCCCGCATTTCACACGGCGAAAGATGTTGCGCCGTTCCTGATCATTCACGGCACTCAAGATGAAAGCGTTCCGTTGGCGCAGGCTCAGGAACTTGCCGACAAACTCAAGCAAGCCGGAGCGGCGGTAAAGTTTGTGACCGTGGAAGATGTCCACACCTTCAGGACGCCGGAAGCGCGCCGGCGGCTTGCATTTGAAACGCGGGAATTCTTCACACAATACTTGCGGCCGGGCAGTGGCAGATAGGATCCGGCGCCACCGAGCGTGACAGTTCCGGTTCCGGGCAGTCTGACGTTGTTGCCTCCTGCTAAAATCAAAACCATCAAACTCAAGGAGATAAATATTCATGAGCCGCCCCGCAGGCACTTACGCGATTTTTGAAACCTCGGAAGGAAACATTGTCTGCCGTCTCTTCGAAACGGACGCCCCTAAAACTGTCGCCAACTTCGTGGAACTCGCCGAGGGCAAGAAAGAATGGAAGCATCCGAGCACGGGCAAGAAATCGAAAGACCGGCTCTACGACGGCACGATTTTTCACCGCGTGATTCCCGACTTCATGATCCAGGGCGGCGATCCGCAGGGCACGGGCATGGGCGGCCCCGGCTACCAGTTCGAGGACGAGACCAAAGGCTCCCCGCACAAGTTCGACAAGCCCGGTAAGCTGGCCATGGCCAACGCCGGCCCCAACACCAACGGCTCACAGTTCTTCATCACCACGGTGCCGACGACGTGGCTCACCGGCAAGCACACAATTTTTGGTGAAGTAGTCGAGGGCCAGGATGTCGCGGTGAAGATCACCGGCGTTCCCCAAAACCGGCAGAACAAGCCGAACAAAGATGTGGTGCTGAAGAAGGTGACGATCGAGAAGGTGTAGGCGTTCGGAGGCTCGCCGCCTAATTTGCGAGAACGGAAACACCCTCAGTCTTGATGAGATTGCGGTCGGCGGTGATGAGCGTAAGCCCGAACGCCTTAGCCGTGGCCGCGAGAAATAGGTCGGCTGGATCATCGTGCGGCATACGGAGCGTCGGCACTGTACGAGCTACTTCAAACGTAAGAGGAGCCTCGATCACCGGAAATGCGTTCAAGCTGGCGGCTAGCCAGGTCGTAAAATCAGGGGCGAGCTGTATGCGATTCTTGCGGAAGAGTAAGAACGCTTCCCATATGCTGATCGGCGAAAGCCAAAGTTCGTTTTGTCGATCGTCCAACTCTTTCGTCACGCGCTTAGAAAGGCGATGAGGCTCGCCAAGACTCCACAGCCAGATGTGCGTGTCCAGGAGTAATTTCATTCCTTCCACGCATCCCAATCATCCAGGCTACCCGTGGGGCCGACGATGTCGCCGACGATTTTCATGCTTCCAGCCATGGAACCGAGCCGCCTTCCTCTAGTCTTATCGGCGGTGGGTGGAACGACCTCGGCCACGGGCGCACCGAAGCGCGTGACCCGAATCGGCTTGCGCGTCTTGCGAACCTCTTCAAGAATGCCGAGGCATTTGGCTTTAAACTCGGAGATGGCGACTTCTTTCATGTCTTGTTTATACCATGGTCATTGACCATGGTCAACTATCGCGGCTAATCACCCACCGTAACTTGCCGACCGCGAAATATCAGACCAGAATTGGCAGAGATCGAAATCGGACGAACAATAGGGCGGTCTCTGGAGGGATATGCGCGGCAGGTCCATTTTCCGGTTGGCAGGATTTGCCTACTTGATGACGGTGCTAGGCTTCGGGCAAGGAGAGGCCGATCCATGGCTGGTTGTGCCGAACGGTGATAGCGGCCCGATGAACTACCGGGTTACCCGAGCAGAACTGGTGCGACGGTATGGGGCTGCCAATGTTGTGGATGAGGAGGTGGGCGTAGGCGAGGGCGATACGGACACGGCAACAGTGTTGTTCCCGAAGGATTCGGAACGCAGGATCGAGATTCTTTGGCAGGACCGGGAAAAGGAAGCGTACCCTAGCAGCGTGTCAGTCTCCGGCAAGGCGAGCCGTTGGCATGCCGTGCACGGCATCTCGTTGGGAATGCCGTACAGCGAGTTGGCACGGATCAATGGAAAGCCCTTTCCGATCAGTTGGGGAACGGATCAGGGCAGCGTAGTTTTATCCTGGAACGGCGGCCTGCTTGACAAAGACCTGAAGGACGTATCGGTCTGGTTCGACGACCTACCGAACAACGCCACCAAGAAGGAAGCTTCCGGCGTAGGCGGCAGGGCGAACCAAAAGCGTCGGGTAAATCAGATAACCTGGGGCTTTCTTGCCCAGACTCCATAGCGAAGTACGAGGTGGAAAGCTAGACGCCGATCACTCCGCACAACTCCTTCACCGCCGCGGCGCTTTTGTCGAGCCCGGCCTGTTCTTCCCCGGTCAGCTTGATCTCGATGATCTGTTCGATTCCCTTTGAGCCCAGCTTTACCGGGACACCGACGTACAGGCCGTTGATACCGTATTCGCCTTGCAGATAGGCGGCACAGGGGAGAATTTTCTTTTTGTCTTTCAGAATCGCTTCGACCATTTCGGTCGCCGCGGCTGACGGAGCGTAGTAGGCCGATCCAGTCTTGAGATACTTCACGATTTCGGCGCCTCCGTCGCGCGTGCGCTGTACCAGCGCTTCGAGACGAGTTTTTTCGATCAATTCGGTGATCGGAATGCCGGCAACCGTGGAATAGCGCGGCAGTGGCACCATGGTATCTCCGTGGCCGCCGAGTACAAATGCCGTGACGTTCTCTACGCTGACTTTCAACTCGTCGGCAATGAAGGCGCGGAAGCGCGCCGAATCCAGCACTCCCGCCATGCCGATGACGCGCTCGCGGGGGAAACCGGCCAGTTTGTAAGCGGCCTGCGCCATTGCGTCCAGCGGGTTCGAAACGATGATCAGAATGCAGTTCGGCGAATGCTTCACCACCTCGCCAACCACCGCTTTCATGATGCCGTAATTTGTGTTGAGCAGGTCGTCGCGGCTCATGCCGGGCTTGCGCGGGATGCCGGCAGTGATTACGACGATGTCGGAATTTGCCGTGTCTTTGTAATCGTTGGTGCCGCTGACATAAGAGTCGCGTTTCTCGATCGGCATGGCTTCGAGCAGATCGAGTCCCTTGCCCTGCGGCACGCCTTCGATGATGTCGATAAGTACGACGTCGGCGAGTTCCTTGGAGGCGATCCAGTGAGCCGCCGTCGCGCCCACATTGCCGGAACCTACGATGGTGACTTTCTTACGCATAATGGATGAGTCCTTTCGGAATATTGAGCAATCGACTGATTTAGCGATCTTGCGATTGAATATCTCAGCGCTCAGAGGCTCGGGAATCGCTTAGTGACCCATCGCCCAATCTCACAATCCTTTTACACCAGCACGCCCGCACCCATATTTTCAATCATGGCGCCGGCGAACTCGCTGGTTTTGACTTTAGTGGCGCCGGGCATCAGGCGCTCGAAGTCGTACGTAACTTTTTTCTGTTCGATCGTGCGTTCCATACTTTGCTCGATCAGGTCGGCGGCTTCGCTCCAGCCAAGGTGACGGAACATCATCACGCCCGACAGGATCACCGAACCGGGATTGATCACGTCTTTGTCGGCATACTTAGGCGCGGTGCCGTGGGTCGCCTCGAAAATTGCGTAGCCGTCTCCGATATTGGCGCCGGGAGCGATTCCGAGGCCGCCCACCTGGGCCGCGGCCGCGTCGGAAATATAGTCGCCGTTGAGGTTCGGCGTCGCCAGAACCGAATATTCTTCCGGACGCGTCACGATCTGTTGAAAGATCGAGTCGGCAATGCGGTCGTTAATCATGACTTTCTTCTTCCACGCCTCGTTGCCATGCGTGGCGTAGATCGCGTCGAGCACATCCTTCACTTCTTTCTCGACGGCCTGGCGAAACGCGGGAGGAGCGAACTCCATACCGGGCTCAACCATCTCCGCGTTCTGCGCAACCGTTATGCTCGGGTCCTTGTCTTTATTGCCAATGATCCAACTCTCGCGCTCAGTTACGACTTTGTCGCGGAATTCTTGCGTCGCCACTTCGTATCCCCACAAGCGGAATGCGCCCTCGGTAAATTTTTGAATGTTGCCTTTGTGTACGATCGTGACGCTCTTGAGGCCGTTGGCGAGCGCGTGCTGGATGGCCATGCGCACCAGGCGCTTGGTCCCGGTGATTGAAATCGGCTTAATGCCGACGCCGGAATCGAGGCGAATCTGTTTCTTGCCGCCCTTCAGCATGTCCTTGTTGAGGAATTCGATTAGCCGCGCGCAGTCGGCAGTTCCCTGCTCCCACTCAACGCCCGCGTAAACATCTTCCGTGTTCTCGCGGAAGATGACGACATCCATGCGCTCGGGATGCTTCACCGGCGAAGGCACACCCTTGTAATACTTCACCGGCCGCACACAGCTATAAAGGTCGAGAATCTGGCGCAGGGCCACGTTGAGCGAACGGATGCCGCCGCCCACGGGCGTGGTCAGCGGACCTTTGATGGCCACCCGAAATTCGCGCACGGCATCCACGGTATCGTCCGGCAGCCAGGTATCGAACTTGGCCTTCGCTTTCTCTCCGGCAAACACTTCGTACCACGCGACGCGGCGCTTGCCTTTGTAGGCCTTCTCGACTGCCGCATCGAACACGCGCAGCGAGGCCTTCCAGATGTCGCGCCCGGTACCATCGCCCTCAATGAAAGGAATGATCGGGTTGCTGGGAACGTCGTACTTGCCGTTGGCATAACCGATTGTTTTCCCGTCCGCCGGTACGGCTACACCGTTATAAGACCCAGCCATAAACAGCCTCCGCTATGAGAGTTTCCGCGCCATGATTTACAAAACTCACAATTATAGAGAACTGGCGGAGAAACCGCAGATTAATCTTGGGTTGTGCCATAATTTCGCTAATGATTCCGAGGTCTCGCACCGGCCTCTGGAGGTTTTCATCGTGAATAGCATCCGCCTTTCACTACGGCTCTCAGCTTGTTTGCTTTTCGTGGTAGCTTTCACGGCCATCTCGTTCGCCGATGATTCTCGTGACCGCACTCAGGTCGGACACAACATCAGCATCGGGCCCGGCGAAGAAGTCAGTGACGCGACCTGCTTTGGCTGCAGCATTCGAGTGCGCGGACACGTCTCGAGCGATGTGACCGCTCTCGGTGGGAGCATTGTCATCGAAGACCAGGGGCAGATCGGCGGTGATGCTACGGCCCTTGGCGGCGGCATCCGCCTCGACCGGGGCGTGACTGTGCATGGCGATGTGACCGCAATCGGCGGCCGCCTTCGCCGCGATCCAGCAGCCACCATTGGAGGCGACGTCAGCAACTTGGCTGGCCCAGGCTGGATTGCTCTGATCGTTCTGATTGCTCTGCTGCCGTTCGTTTTGTTCGGACTCTTCGTGGCGCTGATCGTGTGGTTGATTCGGCGCTTGCTGCGGCCCGCCGCACCGATTGTGGCACAACCTATGCACTGAGCTACTCCCTGTTCTACCAGCGGCGCGTGCCAAACGTCTTGCGCACTCCCACCGTCACATAGCGTCCCCAGGGCCCGTTGTTGCCCAGATCTGCGGTCCCCAGACTCTTGTCGCGGGCGCCCAGGCGGTCGAACAGGAAATGCTGCGTGATGCGAAATTCGAATCCCTGGTTGAGATAGATTCCAACTCCCCACGAATGCTCAATCCCGATGGCATCGGGCGACCAGGTGTACAGCGTCTTGGGCAAAGTCTTGCCGAACAGAAATGTGGGCGCTCCGTACACCATGAATCTCCGCAGCGGCCCGCGCCCAAAGGGACGCACCTCCAGGATTCCCGACAACATATAGCGCGCAAATAGACTGCACGGATCCTGCAGTCCCCCGTTGGCGGCGACGTCTCCGGAGCAGAGATTCGGGTCAATCTCGTTGTGCGGCGGCGCAAGGTCGAGTTGCGCCCATCCCCACAACATATCGTGCGGGAAGAACATCCGCTCGCTGGAATCGGCATCGTGTCCGCTGCCTTGCGAAGCACTGGCCTGCGCAGGGTTCTGCGGAGAGGTTAGAGACGATGTCACCTGCGCCCCCGCCAACGAGATCAGTACCGGAATTACCAGGATCCACACCCACCGTTTCATTTCGCCTCCGAAATTAGTTCGAGTTTGTCCGACCGAGTTGCCAGACCGAGTTGCAGAAAGAGAATCCCGACTCCCAACCGCCCGACCTTATCGTCTTGGGCAGGACTCGGCGAAAATCCGGTTGGAGCAGAGCGCCACATTGTAACCTGCACGTGGATTCGCTCTTGGTGGCGATGAAGATTCCAGGAACAACAAAGGGCACCTGTCGGACTATGCTAGCGCGCAGTCGAGCCTGTACTCCGAACAATTGAGCCAGATTGCCCAGCCTGAGGCCCTTCCAGAATTCATATTCCATGCTGGATTTATTCCATTCATAGTACGTTCATATTAGTGCAAATCGCTCTAAACCCCGCCAAAACAGGGGTCTGCGGGTTTGGTGTGCGGATTGCACTATACGGATGTACAGCAAAACCAGGAACCCTATGCCCCAAGAGATTTCCGTCTCGTACCAGGCGATCAAGAGCAAGGTTTACCGGTTGATCGATTCCCTCGTAGTCGGTGAAAAGAGCGAAGCTGAGGTGCAGGAGTCGGTCCGGCGCTGGTGGGCGCTGATCCATCCCGCTGACCGGCCGATCGCTCAAAAATATCTCTTGATGGTGCTGGGCCGCTCCGCTTCTGCCCTGGACTGTATGGGAGATGCATTTCTCTCCGTGAGCAGCTGCGAAATTCCCCGCCCACAGCTGGCCGACACCTCGCTTCCCGGCAAACGCATGCGCCTGCTGGAGCGGGTGGTCAAGGAAAGCTCTGTACGAACCGCGGTTTAGTCCGGCTACGCCCCCTGCGAGACACGGATTTTACATTTCCCCTGTTGCCTTTTGCATCCTCTAGCCCCTATCTTCAGTCTCATCCCCTAGGGATTGTCTTCACACAAGCGCTGTCAGGTCGCAGAAATCTGCTACACAGGAGCCAGAAATGATCGGATCGTCTTCAAATAAGCCGGGGAAACTCGGAATTTATCTTACTTTCGGAGTATTGCTGATTATGGCCACATCGCTGTTTGCCGGCTCGGGTGTCTACAGCTTCACGCTCAACTCCATCGACGGCAAACCGTCACCCCTGGCCGACTACAAAGGGAAAGTCGTCATGCTGGTAAACGTGGCCAGCAAGTGCGGCTACACTCCCCAATACAGTGCGCTCGAGGCCATCTACGAAAAATACAAAGACCAGGGGTTCGTCATCCTCGGCTTCCCTGCCAACAATTTCGGCGCGCAGGAACCCGGCACCAACGAAGAAATCAAGACTTTCTGCACCCGCAAGTACAGCGTCAGCTTCCCGATGTATTCGAAAATTTCGGTCAAGGGAGACGACCAGGCCCCGCTCTACGCATATCTGACCAAAGAAACTGGGCCCGGCATTACTGGCGAAATCAAGTGGAACTTCACCAAATTTTTGGTGGACCGCGACGGCAAGGTGGTGCAGCGGTTCGAGCCAGCCGTGACGCCGGATTCGCAGGAAGTGACCTCGGCGATTGAAAAGCAGCTGAAGTAGCGAACCGTTCACATCTCAACCATCGAGGGTGCCCCATCCCTGTCCCTCCGTTTTATGGAGGGACAGGGTGGGGATTTTGATTTCTCTGAGAATAATAAGGTTCTCCATCTCACTGCCCCGGAGATGCCTACGGGTTGAAATAGGGATCCTTCGCCATGCGTATGAACGCCGCCTCCGATTCGGGAGACGAGCTGATACGCCAATCGGCTTCCTTGTTGATGTCGAACCAGACGAGACATTTGATGAGCGGAAAACTGGCGCGAAGCGTGGGAATAATTCCGTCGATCCACTTGCCCTTGTCGCCGCCCGCCTGAGCTGAGGACATCTCTCCAATCATGATCGGCTTTTTCCTGGCTGCTAGAAGCGGGTAGATGTTCTCAAAAACCTGCTGGAAGGTCTGCCAGCCGCCGTTTGTCGTACCCCAGTTGTACCCATCGACCCCGGTCCAATCGACATAGGCATCGCCCGGATAATAATCCATCGTATTTTTGTTGCCTCCGTTGATATCCGTGACGTTTGGACACCACGCCCAGATCACGTTGGTAGCGCCCGCAGCAACGAAGAGGTCGTGAATGTGTCGATAGGCAGCGACGTACAGGGGCGCGTTGTTGCCACCCCAAGCCTCGTCGCCATTCATCTCGGCGGCGAAATCGAGGAAGAACTTCTTCCCGAGGGCCTTGGAGCTGTTTGCGCGCGCTACGATCGTGGCATCCAAGCTTCCGTCGACGATCTTGGCGAAGTCGATCTTGTGCGGTTCCCAATTGACCAGAGGGATGCGTCCAGCGGCTAGGTCTGTCTTAGTCACCGCGCCGGTCCAGTCATCGGTCCACGCGTAATAGGTCAGGTGAACCGGGGGCGTCCGCCCGAGCTTTTCCGTGGTCTGGGCCACGCTGCCGGCGCCGTAAAACTGTCCGAGCAATGCACCTGCCGCCGGCTCCAGAATCGACGATCCGCTGGCATTTGACAAAGCAATAAGTAATCCGTTGGAAGCCAGAATTACCGCTCCCGCCACGACGGCTCTGCAGAGAACTTTTCTCATGGCCATGATTCCTAAGACGAAATTCAACTCCGCGCCGCCGCCTATTCTAATTCCGTTATGACAGACTTAACATTAAACTCAGCGCAGAGAACACATCGAGGATACTAAGGAGCGATTCGCATGTCAGTATCGACTGCATCTCAAGCAGACTTTCTCTCCCGCCGCCGCTTCTTTCGCTGGGCCAGTTCGCTGGCCGCGGCTGTGGGCGCGGCACCTCTGGTTTCCTCCGCCAGGACTCTTTCCTCGTCAGCGGCACGGCCGGTGCCATCGTCCGACGGCGAGGACTACTATGCGAAGCTCGGAGTCCCGACGATCATCAATGCCGCCGGCACCTATACCACCCTAACAGCTGCCTGCATGCCTCCGGAGGTTCTGGCGGCGGTGCAGAAGGCCGCGCTTCACCCTGTACGTTTGCACGATCTGCAGCAGAAGGCGGGCGAGTACATCGCGCGCCGACTCAAGTGCGAGGGGGCAGTGGTGACTTCGGGAGCTTGTGGCGCCATCAGCCTGGCGACGGCGGCTTGCCTGCAGTATGCCAACAACATCGACATTTTCGACATACCGCAGGCGCTTGACGGCAAGAAGAATCAGGTGATCGTGCAGCGCGCGCACCGCTATGAGTATGACCGCGCCATGTATCTCTGTGGAGCGCGGGTCACCGAGGTGGTGACGCTCGATGACTACAAGCGCGCGTGCGCCGCGGGCAACGCGGCCATGACGAATTTCTTCAACGCTGCGGAGGAAGAGGATGGAATCGCCGGCAGCGCACAGATTGGCCGGGAAGAGTGGCTGCGAGTGGCGCACGAATATAAGATACCCTGCCACCTGGATGCAGCCGCCGACATGCCTCCGATCTCGAATCTATGGAAGTACACGGGCATGGGCTTCGACCTGATGGCGTTTTCCGGCGGCAAGGGAATGCGCGGACCACAGAACGCAGGGCTGCTGCTTGGCCGTAAAGTTCTGACGGACCTCGCCCATGCCAACAACAATCCGGGGGACGGAGTCGGCCGCGGCATGAAGGTGGCGAAGGAACAGATTGTGGGCATGGTTGCGGCGGTCGATTGGGTTCTCTCGCACACAGAAGAGTCCATGCAAGGCGATTACCAGAAGCGAGTCGATCTGATCGCTGCTGCCGTAAAGGGCATCCCTTCGGTCCGGACGGAGACGGTGGTTCCGGGGATCGCGAACCATGTTCCACATCTCCTCATCCGCTTCGACCCAGCGGTCACCGGCGTTACCACGGGCCAGATCGTTGACGCCCTGCGCAAAGGGACGCCCTCAATTGAACTGAACCCGAACACCGGCCAAAAGCCCAACCAGGGTATCCCGGCGGATGCCAACACGCTCGTGGTCGGGGTGTGGATGTTACAGCCCGGCGAAGATGCCTTCGTAGGCCAGCGGATTCGCGCGGCCTTTACGAAAAAGGTCTGACACTTAAACCTCGGTCAGTGGGTCAATAGTGCTGCGGGATTTATCGACAGCTGGTACCTTCTTGCAGCCAAAAGATACGTCTACTTGAAGAAATCTTTAAACGAGACAGCCAAGAAGGTGACTTCTGACGGATACGATGGTGCAACTCCGATTGATGTCGCTTTGGTCTCGATCCCTCTTGGGGGTTGGGGTTGCAGGATGAAGTGCTCTTTCAATCCTCCTATTCGGAACTCAAGTTCCGCGCTCTCGTCACCTGAGACGATTGGATCAGTGCTGAAATCAGGCAATTCCATTTTGAAGGTGCCGTCGGGGGCAACGGCAGCACTAGCAATGCGCCAAATCTGCGGCCCCCCGCAATTACAACAAAAACTGGTCTTCTTCCCGTAGGGATCGTCAAGCCATATGCAAGTCGCCATTGACGTATAGGAAACCGAGATTTCTGCAGAGCTTCCAATCTCCGTTCCCTTCACTCGTCCGCGGAATGGGACCGTACTGAGAGAGTCGCAGACGAATTGCAGCGTGATGTTTGATTTCTCAACCGGAACATCGAAGTGTTTCATCTTGCAACCGGGGGCCCACACCAGGGCAGTGAATCGCTCGGTTGTCCCTGGAACTTCAACGAACGAGTGGTCCGCACGGAACGTCACGCCATAGTATCTACGGCCATTACCCGGTACCGCGTCACGGCGCAGGTAAGTCATGGATGCTTTCTCGGTGAGGCTTTCGGGAAAGACGATTCCGATTCTCAGAGATTGGCTACCCTGAGCCGACATCGCGCCGACCAGCAGCAAGGGAACAATGACTTGGCGAATCATGCCAAGCATCATACAGCGAAGCACTCCATCGCAGGCGATGTTCAGACCGACGAAAACGGGCCATTACACGTTTTGACCCGGTTTTCGGAAGGTTCCTACCGAATGCCCTTCAGATGTCGTAGTACAGCGCAAACTCATACGGGTGCGGCCGCTGCCGGATCGCGTCCACTTCCTTCGAGCGCTTGTAGTCGACGTAGGTGCGCAACAACTCTTCGGTAAACACATCGCCTTTGAGCAAAAAAGCGTGGTCGCGCTCCAGCGCGTCGAGGGCGTCTTCGAGCGAGCCCGGCATCGACGGGATCGCCGACAACTGCTCGGGATCGAGTTCGTAGATGTCTTTGTCGAGCGGCTGGCCAGGGTCCATTTTATTTTCGATGCCGTCAAGCCCGGCCATCAGCATCGCGGCAAACGCCATGTACGGATTGCAGCTCGGGTCAGGCGGGCGGAACTCCACGCGCTTCTCCTTGGGAGCAATCGAATACATCGGAATGCGGCAGGCCGCCGATCGATTGCGCCGCGAGTAGGCCAGACTCACGGGCGCCTCAAATCCAGGCACCAGGCGCTTGTAGGAATTCGTTGTCGGCGCGATGATCGCCGAAAGCGCCGGCCCGTGCTTAATCAGGCCGCCGACGTACCAGAGCGCAAGCTGCGACAGGCCCGCATATCCGTCGCCCGAAAAGAGCGGTTGGCCGGCCTTCCACAGCGACTGGTGCGTATGCATTCCGCTGCCGTTGTCGCCAAAAATCGGCTTAGGCATGAACGTAACCGTCTTGCCCTGGCGATAGGCCACATTCTTCACAATGTATTTGTAGAGCAACATCTTGTCGGCCGATCGCACCGGCGAATCGAATTTCAGGTCGATCTCCGTTTGACCCCCTGAAGCTACTTCGTGATGATGACACTCCACATCGATGCCGCAGTTCTGCATGGTCAGCACCATCTCGGTGCGCAGGTCCTGATAGTGATCGGTGGGCGGCACGGGAAAATAACCTTCCCGGTAGCGCGGACGGTAGCCCAGATTGTTCGCTTCCCTGCCCGAGTTCCAGCGGCCCTCTTCGGCGTCGATGTAGTAAAAGCCGTACTGCTCGCGCTGATCGAAGCGCACGTTGTCGAAAATGAAAAACTCGGCTTCCGCGCCAAAGTACGCCGTGTCGGCAATCCCAGATGACGTCAAATAAATCTCAGCCTTGCGCGCGATGTAACGAGGATCGCGGTCGTAACGCTGCTTGGTCACCGGATCGACCACATCGCAGACCAGCACCAGCGTTGGCACTGCGGTAAACGGATCGAGCAAATGAAAGTTGGCGTCGGGTTTGAGCAGCATGTCACTCTCGTGGATGCCGGCCCATGCCCGAATCGAAGATCCGTCAATGCCGAAGCCTTCGTCGAATGACGATTCCCTCAACTGCCCGATGGGATAAGACACGTGATGCCAGAGCCCAGGAATGTCCGTGAAGCGCAGGTCAAGCATCCGGACATCGTTCTTCTTCGCGAACTCGAGAACAGCCTTGGGGTCCGTCATGAAAACTCCTTGCCGGGAGCAACTCGTTCAAAAATCGGGCGCACGATTGCGGAGAGTCCTGCAGTCGGGCAGGCTGCTACAATCGGTCGCGTTGTGCAGGACGAGAGAGTCTAAAGCGAGTCTGCGGACGCTGGCAATTCGATTGTTCTTATAGCGGCGATAACGTGACTTTATACTGAAGCTGTCAACTATCAGCTATCAGCCGTCAGCTAAGTCGCGCCTGCCGGATGTCTGAAATGAACCGCTTTGCTGACAGCCGAGAGCTGAGGCTGAGAGTCTTCTATGGATTTCGACCAGCTCGAGACGTTCCTCGAAGTGGCGCGGCACGCCTCGTTTTCGCGGGCGGCGGAGAAGCGTTTCCGCACCCAGCCCGCCATTTCATCGCAGATTCGCGGGCTGGAGGAAGAAGTCGGGGCCAAGTTATTCGACCGCTCCGGCGGCAAAGTCTCGCTGACGGCTGCCGGCAAGGCGTTTCAGAAATATGTTGAGGAAACGCTCGACGCCCGCAAGGCCATGCTGGTCGCCATCGCCGAGATGGAGCGCGTGCCCCGCGGCGAAATCATAGTAGGCGCGAATGAGGGCACGTGCCTGCACATCCTGCCTTACGTTTTTGCCGATTTCAAAAAGCAGTATCCCGATGTCTCCGTAAACATCAAGCGCGCCGACTACGGAAAAATTCTCGAATCCATTATCGACAACTCGGTCGACTTCGGCGTGCTTTCCCTTCCCGTCACAGACAACCGCCTGACCGTGGTGCTCATCCATCGGGATGAATTGATTTTGATCGCGCCGCCCCAGCATCCTCTGGGAAAATTGAAGTCAGCTTCGGTGGCCGACGTGGCGAAATTTCCGCTGGTCGTCCCCAAGGCTGGACACACACGGGACGCCATCGAGCAACTGTTTCATGAGCGCCGTCTGAAGCCGAACTTCACCATGGAACTCGATTCCAGCGAATTGCTGAAGCGCTTTGTAGCCGCCGATGTCGGCATCGGCTTCATCGCGCGCTCCAACGTCGAAGAGGACGTTCGAGCCAAGGCGCTGGCCGCGATTGCCATCGCCGACGCGCAGGTTCGCCGCGACCTGGCGCTGGTCTTCCGCAAAGACAAAGCTCTCAGCCGCGCCGCGCTGGCTTTCATCGACATTGCGGTGAAACACAAATCCACGGAAGAGTTGGCGCACATTCCAAGTCGATGACGAAGTGATGACGAAAGCACTCCCCAGATTTCCGTTCCCGCTGATCATCGTCATCGCCGGCCTTTGCCTGCCCGCAATAGGTCAAGGCGCGGCGACCCAGAAGCCGCTCTCGCAAATGCCAGCCTCAGTTCGCCAGCTGATCGCCATCAAAGTCGTCGGAAGCAAACGCTTCCCCGAAGCTGCCGTCGCCGCGGCCACCGGCCTGCAGATGGGCGCCACCGTCACTGACGACGACTTCAAGAAAGCCGCCCGCCGTCTCGGCGATATGGGAGTCTTCACCGAAATCGCCTATACCTTTTCGTACTCGTCGGCGGGCACCAAGCTCGAACTGCAAGTCAAAGACGCCGACAAATTCGTCCCGGCGCATTTCGAGGATTTCGTTTGGTTCACCGACGCCCAACTCAAGCAACGCATCCAGCAACATTCCCCGCTATTCGATGGCGAACTGCCAGTCTCGGGCCGCCTGGCCGACGACGTCTCCGACGTACTGCAGGCCATGCTGGTGGAAAACTCAATCCCCGGGCACGTCGAGTATCAGCGCACCGGCAAAGCCGACGGGCCGGTCGACTCGATCAACTACCATGTGACCGACGTTCTGATCCAGGTGCGCAAGATCGAATTCACAGGCGCGGCCGACGCCGAAATCCCTCCCCTCGAAGCGGCCTCCGAAAAACTTCCCGACCGCGAATACTCCCGCACCCGCTTGAACTTGCTGGTCCAGCACCAGCTTCTGCCTGTCTTCTACGCGCGCGGATACCTGAAGGCGCAGTTCGGCGAGCCCCAGCCCAAGGTCATCAAGCAACCTGGCGCAGAAAACGAAGAGGGGCCACGCAACCAGACGGTCGTCGATGTGATCTTTGCCGTCACTCCCGGCCAGCAGTACAAGCTGAAGGGCTTGGAGTGGTCTGGCAATCATGAGTTCCCTACTGACACGCTGCAGAAAATGGTGCACGCCGAGCCCGGCCAGCCCGCCAACACGATTCGCCTCGGCGACAACCTCAAAGACATCCAGAAGCTCTACGGCTCCCACGGATTTGTGACCACCACGATTAAAGCGGACGCGCAATTCGACGACGCGGCCAGCGCGGTCGTCATCCACCTGATCGTGACCGAGGGGGCCGTCTATCACATGGGCGACCTCGAATTCCGCGGCCTCGACAACAGCCTGACGGCGAAGCTCCGAACCATATGGAGAATCCGCCCTGGCGACGTCTACGACTCGACCTACCTGAGCGAATACTTGCCTTCCGCCCAGAAACTGCTCCCGGTGAACCTTGACTGGGATGTCACTCCGCACGTGACCGCCAACGTCCGCGAAAAGACGGTCGACGTTGACCTGATTTACTCCGCGAAAGCGCCGAAATAGGCGTCGGCAGCGGGTCTCGCGATTCTTGTTCGGCTTTTGGAACAAATTCGGGAACGTTTTCCGATATCGCTTCGATGCCGTTACTCTTACAGTGCCGTTTTGGTCTCACGCTCCAGGTCACATCGTTTGCGAAATAGGGTCGCCTTGATACACTGGCCGCAAGTCCGCGCTCGTACACCGCGGGCTGCATCGGTTTTGAAGGAGACCTGGGATGAACCGTAGTTGGAGGCTTGGTTTGGGAAATGGCTGGCGGCGTTCGATCCTGATCGCGGCATTATTAAGTTCGGCAAGTTTATTCGTGTTCAGTCCGGCGATGGCGGCCGGAAAGCAGACCCTCACCGGCGAAGTGGGCGACGCCATGTGCGGCGTTAAACACATGGAAGGCGAGGGCACACCGGCCGAATGCACGCGCAGCTGCGTAGCGCACGGCTCGAAATACGCGCTGGTCGTGGGCGACAAGATTTATGTCCTGAACACCACCGACAAGGAAGCGCTGGCCGTGCTCGATCAGCAGGCGGGAAAGAAAGCCACCGTCACCGGCAACGTCGACGGCACGAACGTTGAGGTAAGCAAGGTCGTCGCCGCGAAGTAACGCTTTTGTTCCGGTCCGGCTAGCGAATGTCCGACGAGCGACGGTCGGGCCGACGAGACGATTTCGAAAAGGTTTTTGCCCGGGCCCTCCCCCTAGTAAATCCGGGCACGAAGCGGGGATGCGCGCCAGCGCTCCCCGCGTTTTTTCCTTCTGCCTGCAAATTCATATTTCCTTAACAAACCAATGTGTTAGATTGTGCATTCTCCTGTCTCAATTTTTCTTTGTCGGAGGATCACGGATTTGGGCAAAGACATGGTTCCGAAGCGGATTTTCTTTACCAAGGGAGTCGGGAAGCATCGTGAACGGCTGACTTCCTTCGAATTGGCGCTGCGCGACGCCGGTATCGCTGCCCAGAACCTGGTGCGGGTCTCCTCCATCTTTCCGCCAAACTGCAAACTGCTGGCTCGCAAAGAAGGCGTGAAGTACCTGCATCCCGGCGAAGTGGTTTTCGCCGTGGTCGCGGAAAATTCCACGCGCGAACCTCACCGCCTGCTAGCCTCCTCGATCGGCGTAGCCATTCCGGCCGACCGCAACACGTACGGATATCTCAGCGAGCACCACTCCTTCGGCGAGACCGAAGACGCCGCCGGCGAATACGCCGAGGAACTCGCCGCCGAAATGCTCGCCACCACACTGAACGTGGAATTCGATCCCGACCGCTCCTGGGACGAGAAGAAGCAAATCTACCGCCTGTCGAATAAAATCGTCCGCACCGCGAACGTGACCCAGTCCGCCGTCGGCGACAAGCGCGCCCTGTGGACCACGGTGATCGCCTCGGCCGTACTGATCTTCGACTAGAAGCCCAACCGGCAGCCGCTGCTGCTCCCCAGATCGTCCGCACGCGGGGAGTAGTCCGCTCACTTCGCCTTCGCCTCTACGTCTAACTTTCAAGTCCAGAAACGGCTTCACCCAGGAAGCGATTCATCCCGTTTGGGCGCGGCCGTCTGCTCAAGCTGTCGCAATTAACTCAATGAAAACAATGCAATTAAATGAATCCTAGAGTGTATTCTGGCATCTCATGGGTAAGGCTTTCATAGGGGTTGAACTTTAGTAACCTCCTGGTTAGTCGGATGTAATACTCCGTTAACAGCGATCCGCTATGATTGAAATGGTAGAAAAAGACAAAAACACAGATCAGATCACCGACCCAGATAAAGGAATAGCAGTGGACATCGAAACACGCAGAAAAAAGCAACAGGCGCTGATGGTGCAGTTGGTCGAGCGCAAGGTCCGTTCGCGGGCCAAGCAGCTCTACGAAACGCGCGGCCAGGAAGATGGCCAAGCCCTACAGGATTGGTTTCAGGCTGAGTCAGAAGTACTTGAAAACAGTATTATTGCTCCGTTGTATCGGCGCATGCGCACGGGCAATCAAGACACCCAGCAAAGCGACTCCGCCCAGGAGTTCATTGCACAGGATTCGACCGCCTGCGAGAGCAACGCTTAATTCTCGCTTAGAAGTCTTCCCCCTCAATCTTACTTGCGAGACGCCGTCCGCGCAGCCTTGCGCGTCCCTCCGCCTTTTTTCGCTTTATCGAGACGCTCGATCACGGCAGCGACGATAATCGGCAAACCGACCGTCGCGTCCACGAATACCTCGCCAAACCTCCCGCCCTCCGACGGCGGTACGAACTTCCCCCAGGATATCGCTTCGCTATAAGGACTGCCCGACAACCCACCCCAGTGCACTGGCTCGGGACAAATTCTCAGCCCATAGTGGTAGCGCTTCAACGGCACGTTTTCTCCCAGCCGCCGATGCCGCAATTCAATGAAGGGGCCAAACTGCTGCGACCAGTTGCGCGGCACGCCGCCGCCAATCGTAAAAATTCCCAGCTTCTTCTGCCGCAGCAAAGTCGCGGCAAAGTGCTCCAGATCTTCGAACGGATCGAAGCGGATTTTATGCCGCCCCGTCGACTCCCGCAGCCGATTGTTCAGGGCCGTATCCAGACCGAGTTCCGAGTCGCTGAATGCCGGCACGAACACCGGCACTCCCTGCTCGTAGGCAGACTTCAGAATCCCCCGCTGATCCTTATCGCGCTTCGCCAGATATGCTCCGATGGCGTGATTCAGCTTGTACGAGCACATGACCTCGTTGTGGTCCCAGGCCTCGAGTACCGCCGACATTACTTCCTCAACGTCGTCGAGATTCTGTTCCGGCTCGAGCGTGTCGTAAACGCGGTTGTAGCCCTGCTCGTAAAGCTCTTCGTCCGACACCTCAGGATTGGCGCGGAAGTGTGAACGCCCCGTGGCCTCGACCAGTCCGTGCGCCATGAGCGCCCCGGTCGAAACAATCGCATTCACGATCCCTCGATCGATCAGCTCAGTAACGATCAGTCCTTGCTTGGCCACGGTCATGGCGCCGGCCAGGGTCATCACGATGAACGCATCTTCGTCGAGTGCCATCGCCTCAAGTACGTCGGCGGCTTCGCCCAACTGGCGTCCGGTAAAGGCAGTCTTGGCCATCGCCCGCACCAGCCCGTCGATCGAATGCACTTTGCCAAGGTCGAGCGGCTCCAGCGGAATTAGCCGGTCTTCGATGGGATTATGCAGATGACGGTCGACGCCCTCACCGCCCGCACCGTGTTCTTTCCCAGGCTGAGCTTGCTCCTTCTGAGCATGGCCCTTCGAATTGCCGTGGTGCGAATTCATATGATTGCCGTGTTTCAACGCCAGCCTCCCAAGCGATCGCAGTTCTTTCCCGACAACATACTCTACAGGAACAGCGCGACTGGGTGCCACGTGCACTAAGGGCCTCGATGGTTTCCTGCGCCTTCATGACCATTCCGCGAAAGAAAAACCCGGACCACGAAGGTCCGGGCTCTTTGTTTAGCGATTTTGGTTCGATGAATCTGGCTTCCTGAATTTGCCGAAGGCAGCGCCCGCGGCATTTCAAGCCACTATTGTAAGACGTCGAGGATGACTGTCGTCGTGTGCGTCACCCCTCCTCCCGTCCCAGTAATGGTAATGGTGTGGTCTCCGGTCCTGGCACTCCTACCCACCTTGACCGTCATAGTTGAAGTCCCCGAACCCGGAGCCGCGATGGAGCTAGGGCTGAAGGTAACGGACTGAGCGCTGCCCTGTCCCGACGCGGACAAGCTGATTGCCGAGTTGAAGCCGCCGGAAACGGTCGTAGTAATAGTCGCCGTGCCGGACCCGCCGCGGACCACGCTAATCGATGTCGGCGATGCACTGATGGTGAAGCTAGGATTCGTCCCGGTCACCGTCAACGAGACTGTCGTGGTTTCAACCGTGCTCCCCGAGGTTCCCGTGACCGTAATCTTATAGGTGCCGGTGGCCGTGGATGAGGCGACGATCATCGTCATACTCGAACTTCCGGCGCCGGTAATGGAGTTTGGATTAAAGCTCACAGTAACGCCGCTAGGTTGGCCAGTCGCGGACAAAGTGATGGCCGAATCAAAGCCCCCCGTCACCGTGCTGGTAATCGTGGAGGCGCCGCTGCCTCCTTGCGCCACCGATACCGAAGCAGGAGACGCCGAGAGGCTGAAGCCGGGACCTGAAGAAGACCCGCCGGCAAGCGCTGTGATCAAGCCGCTTCCGTTCGGACTGCCCCAGCCCGTCGCCAAATCGTAACCCACAGTTGCCGAAAAGCCGTTGCTGCCGCCGGTGACGTCGTGGAAATCGGAGCCATAACTCGAGCTCCCACCGATGGTGTAAAGACTCGGATTGATGAATCCCACGGTGTGATTGCCGTTCGCGACTGCCTGCTCATTTGCCAGAGCCAGGTAGCCGGCCCACATGGGCGCCGCGAAACTCGTTCCGCCGTACTCGTTGGCCGTGCAGGCGGTCTGGTCGGCGCACACGTAGAAGGTGAAATTCGCATTGGCCGAAACATCGGGGCCATTTCGGAGTGTTTTGGAACAACTCGAGCATCCGCTGGCGGCAGCCGTTTGCCACGAGGGAATCGCAAACTTGTTGGGCGAAATACCACCGCCGCCGTCAACCCATGCAGTTTCCGAACTCCACGGACCTGCTGCCCCGCTGGTATCCAGGTCCGTCCCGCCGACCGAGGTCACGAAGACATCATCCGCCGGGAAAATTTCAGAAGCCGTACCCGAAGTGGTCCACTTGCCGCTGTCGCCGGCCGCCTGAAACAGGTTTTGACCTTGCGTCGCGAACTCCTGGAAATACGGGTTGTCCGTGCTCGGGTCCGCCGGAGACCAG
>Ga0307476_10000016_pt1 | contig 197781 bp, 174 predicted proteins | sample atmos_gasesECM2C_2_FD_203314 | JGI IMG/M metagenome (GOLD analysis project Ga0307476, IMG submission 203314) | Hardwood forest soil microbial communities from Morgan-Monroe State Forest, Indiana, United States - atmos_gasesECM2C_05 | ecosystem: Environmental > Terrestrial > Soil > Temperate... | reverse complement strand
GCATCGGGGGCATCAGGCATATGGGACATGATAGATCCCTCCTGTGTACCTAGCGTACTACATACGCTAGGTTACATGCCCCAAAAAAAGCAAACCCCGGATCTCTCACTTTTGTGTCGCACACCCGACGCCATTGTGCGGATTGGCGGAAAGCGCATTCGTCCTGTAAAATACAAGTTTCGCATAGAGCCCCATAAGGAATCTGGAGCAGTCATGGCCCAACAATGTGATATCTGCGGCAAGAAGCCGCAAGCGGGAAACCGCATCAGCCACGCCCACAACGTCACCAAGCGGCGCTGGAACATCAATTTGCGCCCGGTGCACGCCAAGATCAACGGCCAGGGCAAGCGCATTCGCGTCTGCACCTCCTGCCTGCGCAGCGGCAAAGTCGTCAAGGCTTAAGAGCCTCACCGCACGGGCGAGACCGCGAGCAGCTGCACGTCGAAAATCAATGTCGCGTTCTGCGGAATCTGCGGCGGATGACCCGCCTCGCCATAGGCCAGTTCCGGTGGGATGCGCAGTTGCCGTTTGCCGCCGACTTTCATTCCGGCAACGCCCTCGTCCCAGCCCTTAATGACTTCGCCTTTTCCTAGAGTGAACTCGTAGGGCTGATTGGCGTCGACGGAGCTGTCGAATTTCTTGCCCGAGATAAGCCAGCCGGTATAGTGCACCTTCACGTGGTCCCCGTCTTTGGCAACATCGCCGGTGCCGACCTTGACATCCCAGTAGCGCAGGCCAGACTCGGTCTTAACGCCGTCGCCGGTGACTTTGGTGGGGGCATTCGTGTTGGGGCGAACGACCGGAGTCTTGTGCGCGGGGGTTTGGGCGCACAGGGAGATGGCTAATACGAGGAAGGCGGTCGCCGTCGCGATGGGACGGGGGATATTCATATCAAATCAAACACAATTTCTTTGTACCCTGCAGATAAAATCCTTGGTTTGTTAAAGTTACGCAGATCCGGTCGGAATCTTCCTTCGCAAAATATGTAAAATGCAGGGCGTGCACGTAAAACATTACAAAATAAGGAGTTAGCGACCGGCTTGAGGCTGGCTTCGATCGACTTCTGGTGATTGCACATGCTTAATACCATTTTAACAAGTTCAGAGGGTGATTTGACTGGAGGGATAGAGGTTTATGGGCTTTATGTTGACGGAGTTAGGAGCAGCCGCGCAGTTTGTGCTTGACAGGCGCACGCTGTGGAAAATATTCCCGATTTGGGAAGGAAGAGGAAGGGAATCAGGAACGGAGACGACTCTTCAAAAGCCCACTTCTCGCGCCAAGAACGCGCGAGAAATGGGGAAAGCCGGCGCGGTGCGCTATTCCGATGCGATGACGTCGATTTCGACCAGCACGTCCTTGGGCAGGCGGGCGACTTCAACTGTGGAGCGGGCGGGCGGCGCTGTAGCGAAATACTTGGCGTAGACCGCGTTCATCGCGCTGAAGTCGTTCATGTTCTTCAGAAACACCGTCGAGCGCACGACCTTTCCCAGGCCACTGCCCGCGGCTTCCAGAATCTCCGACAGGTTGCGCAGGACGCGGTCGGTGTGCGCGGCAACGTCTCCGGTGATGACTTGCTGCGTGGCCGGGTCAATGGCGATTTGGCCCGAGACAAATATGAATCCGTTGGCTTTGATGGCCTGTGAGTACGGGCCAATAGCTTGCGGGGCATCTTTGGTGGAAATGATTTCGCGCATGGGCAGCGGTCGGTAGTCGGTGGTCAGAACTTAACCACAGAGGGCACAGAGTAACACAGTGGGGAGATGCGCGGCCATGTGGTTCCCGGGGCGTCTTTTGCCAACCCGTGGCGGCAAGCGCTGGCTTGACGGCATCGTCAGGGCTGAACCCTGGTCGCGGTGCGTTCTGGTTCCCTGGCCGGGCCGGCCTCGGCAATGGCTTTCAAATCGGCGTCAAAATAACGCGAGACATCGGGAACTGGACCCCAGGTGCTCAATTCGCACGAAGCCCTTTTCGTCGATGATGAACGTATCGCGCACGCCTCCTTTGCAGAATTTCTCCCGGAGCTTTGACGCCGCCTTAGAAATTCGCAGGCTTGTCAGCTCCCTGTTGCGGATTACGGTTTCGAGCCGCTTGGTATCGGTCTCCGCGTCGACGACCGTTGCGACTACGAGTTCCGGATGTTTTTCCTGGAAATCCTGAAGTGCTTTCAACTCCCACAGGCACGGAGCACACCAGACGGACCAGAAGTCTAAGATGACTTTCTTGCCGCGCAACTGAGAACTCGATACGCGCTCCCCGCCGAGGGTGGTCAGGTCGAAATCGGGGGCGGGGTGTGCCAGGACGCGCGGCACATAGTCTGCAGTGGTGAAGTTCTGGACGAGCCTGGCCGCGACGCGACGCTGCAATTCCCGCTCGCTGCCGAGTTTTTCGCTGGTCCAGAGGGCTTCCAGTCGAGCATTCGCCTGCTGTTGGTCCTTCGAGGGGCGTACAACCGATTCCAAGTAGGCATCGATCGCGGCGCGCTTGTCTCCGGTATCTTCCAAAGCCTGGCCGAGGAGGCAGTAGGGAGAACCGGAGGTGAACTGCGGCTTCAGCGGATGCAATACCGAGAGCGCATCGCCGGGCTTGCCCAAGCGAATCAAAATCTCGCTGCGCGTGATGGCGATTTTGAGCCTAACGTCTTTCAAGGTGGGCTCGGAGTAGTGAATTTTGGCCTGCTTATTCCGACTGGCCTCGAATAGCTTGTCGGCCAGGTCAAGCAGAGTGAGAGCCTCGGGTAACTTCTGGTTAGCACGGACATAGATGCTGGCCATGTTCCAGGGATGAAATGGATTGTCGGGATCTTTCTCTCGGAGCTGTTGATAGAGCTTCTCGCGCTGGGCAGGATCGGTGACCTCGAACAGCAGTTGATTGCGGGCGAAGTTGGCTTCCCGGCTGGTTGGGTACTTGTCAACAAGTTCCCACATCAGGGCGGTCCGTTTCGCCTGGTCTTTTTCCTTTAGGGTTCGACCTGAAGGATGAACAGGCGCGGGTTGTCATCGGGGTATTTGCTCTCGATTGCCTTGGCCGGGTCTCCATGGTCTCGGGAGGAATCCAGTCCTCATAAGCTGCGAAATTAAGGGCGTCGACGAGGCCCAACCCGTCGGCGGAGTGGTCGCTGACGTATTTATTGATTTCGGCTAACAGCGTTGCACGCGCTTCTGGAGTATCGCCATGAAGCTTCAACTTGTACCTCCAGAGACTGGAGATGAGGTTCTGCCCCCGCGCTGGTGGGCGAATGTAGTCGTCAAGAACCTCTATGGCTTTGGCGTAATCGGCAGCACGCTCTATGCCATACGATTCGAGTTGTCCGGTATACGACTCAGCCTCATAGCGCACACTCCATTCGGCGCGCCGGCCTTCGAGATCACAAAATGGGACGTCGAAATGCTTGCCTGAATTGGTGTCCAGTTGTTTGGTTTCGCGGTCTTCTATCCAATAGACGGCGTATTTTGGGAACCTGTCTTTCAGTGGGACCGTGGCGAGCCATATGCCGTCTTCTCATTTGGTGAAGGGGAGGGTTCGGTCGTTATCCGGTCCGAATCCGTTCTCAAAAACTAGGTGCAGGACGGCGACTTCGGTTCCTTGATCGTTGCACCCTGTCCCATAAGGAAATAGAGCACGTGGATCTCGTTTGAGAAAGGAGCGGGAGCCGTGAAGCCGGAAACCGGGCAGGCGGGATCTGTCAATGCAACATAGTAGAACGGTTCTGGAGCGGCCCCCGACTCCTGCTGTGCGGTAACCGACAGTGTGCCGGCAACCAGGAAGAAAACGAAGGCGGAATACCCGTAAACTCGCATCCTGGGCTCCTCCCTGTCACGAGGCGCTACCAGCAGCCATAGGATGGTACCAACCCGACTGTCGGTTGTCCCTGTGTGCTAGAAGGGAAAGGAGCTCGGCGCTCGCTGATCTGGCAGGACTCAATCTATCACAGCGTGGACCGGAGGCGCGTGCTAGGGCGCGATTCGCTTAGAAACACCAAGTGCGGTTAGATCTTCTGCAACCTCTGCACTTCGTGTACTCCGGGAATCTTGCGCAACCCGCCGATGATCAGTTCGAGATGCTTGAGGTCGGCGATATCGAGGACGACCTCCACGCTGGCCTGGCTGTTGGCGGTGTGCGCCGCGATGTTGCGGATGTTGCTCTTGGCATCGCCAATCACGCCCGTGATGTTCTTCAGCATGCCGAAGCGGTCGTCGCAAAAGACGGTCAGCTTTACGGGATAGGCGGTTGGAGTGCTCTCGTCACGGGCCCACTCCACGTCAATGCGGCGTTCGGGTTCGTATAGAAGATTTGTTACGTTGGGGCAGTGCAGCGAGTGCACGGCCACGCCCTTGCCGCGGGTGATATAGCCGACAATGCCTTCGCCGCGGATGGGATTACAGCATCGGGCACGGTAGACCAGCATGTCGCCCTGGCCTTTGACCGTGATGGCGTTGTGGTCGCCGAATACGCGGCGCACGACGCTGGCGATTCCGCCAGGTTGCGAAGTCAAGCCCTCGGATTCGATGTCGCCTGCGATGGAGGGCGTCGCACCGGCCGGAAGCAAGCGAGCCAGCACCTGGCGCGCAGAATATTTTCCGTAGCCGATTCCGGACATGAGGTCGTCGGCCTTGCCCAGCCCATAGCCGGATGCGACCTTCTGCAAATCTTCGTCTTTGATTTCCTTGAGCGCGATGCGGTACTTGCGCGCTTCTTTTTCAATCAACTTGCGGCCGATTTCAATGGCACGCTCGCGCTGGTGGACGTTGAGCCAGTGCTTGATTTTGTTGCGCGAGCGCGAGGATTTGACCAGTCCGAGCCAGTCGCGGCTGGGCTTGTGGCCGGGCTGGGTGAGAATTTCTACGATGTCGCCCGAGTGCAGCTTGTGGCGTAGCGGCACCATGCGTCCGTTGACCTTGGCGCCCACGCAGGTGTGGCCTACCTCGGTGTGGATGGTGTAGGCAAAATCAACCGGCGTGGCATCGCGCGGCAGCACCACGACTTTGCCCTTGGGGGTGAACGTGTAAACCTCTTCGGGATAGAGATCGACCTTGAGCGTGGAGAGAAACTCGTTAGGATCGCTGACGTCGCGCTGCCACTCCACCACCTGCCGCAGCCACGCCAGGCGCTGCTCATCCTGCGCTGACACCGGCCCGTCTTTGTATTTCCAGTGAGCGGCGATGCCTTCTTCCGCCATCTTGTGCATGTCCTCAGTGCGGATCTGAATTTCAAACGGCGTGCCATCTTCGGTGATGACCGAGGTGTGCAGCGACTGGTAAAAGTTTGGCCGCGGCATGGCGATGAAATCCTTGATGCGCCCCGGCACCGGCCGCCACAAATTGTGGATGATGCCGAGCACGGCGTAGCAGTCCTGCAGGGACCGCGTGATCACGCGCATCGCGCACAGGTCGTAGACCTGGTCGACGGAGATGCGCTGTTTCTGCAGCTTCTTGTGGATGCTGAACAAGCGCTTGATGCGGCTTTCGACGCGCGCCTGGATGCCCGCCTCTTTTAGTTTGTCGATGATGATCTGCTGCATTTTGGCGAGGAAGGCCTCGCCCTGCTTGCGCCGGGCGTTGACGGATTTTTCGACCTGCTCGTAGCCACCGGGATCGAGGAAACGAAAGCCCAGATCTTCCAGTTCGCCGCGGATTTTGCCCATGCCGAGGCGATGGGCGATGGGCGCATAGATTTCCAGCGTCTCTTCGGCGATCTTCTGCTGGCGTTCGGGAGGCAGATGCTCCAGCGTCCGCATGTTATGCAGGCGGTCCGCGAGCTTGATCAAGACCACGCGGATGTCGTCGACCATGGCCAGCATCATCTTGCGCAGGTTTTCGGCCTGCTGCTCCTCGCGGGTGGCGAAGTCGATCTTGCTGATCTTGGTGACGCCCTCGACGATGTGGGCGACCTGGTCGCCGAATTCCTTGCGGATGTCGACGATGGTGACCGAGGTGTCTTCCACGGAATCATGCAGCAGGCCGGCAGCGATGGCGGCCGGGTCCATTTTCATTTCGGCCAGGACGAGCGCCACTTCCAGCGGATGAACGAGGTACGGCTCGCCGGACGCGCGGGTCTGGCCTTCGTGGTGCTTCAGGGAGTAGTCGTAGGCCTTCTTGACGATGGTCAGATCGTCTTGCGGACGATTCTCCTGCATCCGCTTCATCAGATCGCGGAACTTGGTCAGAGTGAGAGCAGTGGTAGCGATCTGTTGGCGCAAGCTCGCCATGATGGATTATACCCGCGGGGAAACAGGCTCGGTAGCGGAGTGCACATCGGGATTCCTCCATTATAGCGTTCGCAAGGCTGATCGAGGCAGGCAGTTGCCCCGCTTCAATCGGGTTGAACCGTACGAATTCCCCGCTGTTTTGGCGTGCAGTGTTGCAAGCTGATAGAGTGACATCACCTAAACCCATGATTTCTCGAGTTCTCGTCAGCGGTGCGTCCGGGCCCATCGGGGCCGCTCTCCTTCCCTCCCTTGCCACTCGCGGATACGACGTGGTGCGGCTGGTGCGCAACGGCGCCGCCGGAGGGGCGCAGATTCCGTGGAATCCTGCGCAGCCCATTGCTCCCGAGTCGGTGTCCGGATTCGACGCGGTTATTCATCTGGCGGGCGAGAGCATCGTCGGCCGCTGGAGCGAGGCGAAGAAGGCCAAAATTCGTGACAGCCGGATCATCGGTACACGCAATCTGGCTCTGGCTCTTGCCGAGGGGAAGATTAAGCCGCACGTGTTCGTGTGCAGTTCGGCCATCGGATACTACGGCAACCGGGGCGACGAATGGCTGCGCGAAGACAGCGCAGCCGGCGAGGGTTTCCTGGCGGACGTGTGCCGGGAATGGGAGGCTGGCACAAAACCTGCGATCGATGCCGGAATCCGGACTGCGCAGATTCGTACTGGCGTTGTGCTCAGCCCCAACGGTGGCGCGCTCGGCAAGATGCTGACTCCGTTCAAGCTGGGCCTGGGAGGCCGGCTCGGCGATGGGCGGCAGTGGATGAGTTGGATTGATGTCCAGGACATGATCGGCGCCATTCACCACATTCTGAAGACGGACCTTGTGCAAGGCCCGGTGAACATGGTCGCGCCCAAGCCGGTGACCAACGCGGAATTCACCCGGACGCTGGCCAACGTGCTGTCCCGCCCGGCAATCTTCCCCTTGCCTGTTTTCGCCGTCAAGGCGGCCTTCGGTGAAATGGGAGAGTCGGTCTTGTTGGCCAGCCAGCGGGTAGAACCCGCGCGCCTGGTGGCGAGCGGATACCCGTTCCGCTACAGTGAGTTGCGAGCGTCTTTGGAAAATACCCTGAAGCGCTAGCTGGCGACGCACACTACGATGTGACGGCCATCACCGATAGCCCATCCCCGCATGTGTCAATCTCAATTCGGTAACTGCAATGTTCAGGAGATTGATCGCCGGGGCTGTGCTGGCTTTGCTCTGCTGCTGGAGTGTTCCGGTGGCTCGGGCATCGGGGCGGCCTTCTGACGACCGGGCCGCGCAAAAGCCGCATTCTTCCAGCCGACATAACCACTCTTGCTGTCCAAGTTTGCATTCCCGATTCGCGTCCTTTTTGTGAAATTAGCGCCGTCCAAAATGCTGTGCGGCGATCAGCATCCTTGCTGCGCCAGGCAGGCGCCCGATAGTCCGCCATTGCTTTCCGCGATCCGCAGGATGCCTCGACCGGACTCGGGCGGATTGCTGATGGCCCTCCCGGGCCAAGGCTGCCGTAGTGGCGATGGCAATGCCGCAGAAACTCTGTGCGTGGTCCCATCCGTCCTATTCCGTTCGAAGCACGGTCCTTCGCGTCGGAGTTAATGTCTCGCGCCAGAGGCGCAGTCCTTCTCAACCAGCAGGCTCCGGAGCATTGGCCCTGCCTGCTTCCCACGGGCCCGAGCCCGCCAACGACATTCAGCCGAACTTATATGGTGACCGCATCATGAAGCATAAGATGATCGCCCTGATCCTGGCCCTGACCGTCGTGCCCTGGGCCCAAACCGTCACCCAAACCACACCGTCCACGCCACAGCAGAGCTCGGCACCGGCCGACAAGGGGAAGTGCTGTGACAAGATGGCGGCCGACCCGGGAGATGCACCCGCCTCCTGTGCCCATCATAGGCAGCACACTGGCGATGGCAAGGAAATGGGCGGCCGTTGCTCAGGCAAGCACAAGGACGCCAAGTCGTGCTCGGTCGGCAGCAACGCCAAATCCTGCATGAAGGGGGACAAGGACAAATCCGCATGCTGCGGTGAGTGCTGTCGGCAAAGACAAAACTGCGGCCACGTGCTGCGGTAGCAAAGACTGCGAGAAGGGCTGCTGCTCGAAGAAGCCGAGAAAGCGGTCAGCAGTTGCTCGCGCCTTGGGATGCGCAGCTAAGTCGGCATCCTGCCACCAGGCGGTGTTACAGCTCGTTCAAAGCCCCAGCCGTTTCGACTGGGGCTTTTTTTGATCGCCCTCGCGACTTTACTCGGACTTCGCTGCGTGCTGTGGTTCCTGTATGCGAACCGAAAAGGCGCAGACTGCCCCTTCCGCGAAATTCTCTGCTTCGATACCGAAGGCATGATCGAAGCGAGCGCGGTAGTTCTCCCACGCAATTGCGGACGTCAGTTCGACCAGTTGCCTGTCGCTGAATCTCCCGCGCAGGCGGGCGAAGAGCGCATCCGAGACTTCGACCGGCGTTTGGGTCATGGCATCGGCGTATTCCAACACCAGACGCTCGAGTTCGGAGAAATTGAAGTCTGAGCGGTAGTGGCTCAGATTGGTGATTTGTTCGGCGGAGATGCCGTTTTCTCTGCCTACGGCAGAGCCGATGTCAATTCAAAACGGGCATCCCACCAGCGTCGCAACCCGCAGCTCCGCCAATCCCTTGAGTTTGGCGTCGACCAGTTGGCTGCCCATCTGCGATTGCTCCATCTGCACATATCCCCAGAACAGCTTGGAGTGGTGCGCGGTGACTTGAACCGGCATAATGACGCGGCCGAGCCTGCGCCGCGTTAACGAATAAACCAGTCCCACGAACAGCCGACGGAGTAGTCCGCCCTGGTTGGTGGGAGCCCCGGAAATGCGCGCCATGAGGCCTCCTTCGCTCGAACAATCTACTAAATCTGATTCACTGCGGATTGGGACGGTTCATTTCTTGCTGCAGCTTTTCGAGCAGTTGCGCCCGCTGCTCCGTGGTCAGTTCGCGCTGCAGTTCCTCCAGAGCCAGGGCCACGATGTGGTAGTGGTGCGCCCCGGAATACTTGGGATCCGCGGTGATGTCGAGCCAGAGCTTGTGCATGAGTTCGACATCCTGTGGGCGCATGCGGGGTGCATGAGGGCCAAGGGCGTACTCGCGAATGGTTCCGTCCGGTGCGCACACTTCCAGGGTCAGCCGCGGGCGCGGCTCGGGCAGGCGCTCCCAGGCGTCGCCGGTAAGTTTGGCTTGCTCGTCTGCCGTGAGCTTGTTGGATAGGCCGCAGACGACGCGGGCAGAATCAAGCCGCTGTGCCGTCACCATGATCGCCTCGAAGACGTCGGTGGCGGGAACAACCAGCAGGTGGATTGGCTTGCCTTCCTTTTCGGCAACGGCCACTGCGGCGGTGAACAGTTCCTGTTCGTAATGATCGAAGACCTGGGTCGCATCGAAGACCGTGCTGCCGCTGAAACTGTGCTCTCGATGATAGAGGCGGGCACTCATGACTACGACGTCCTGCTTGCTGGTGTCGGTGTGGCCCAGAATATGCCGTAAATAGTAGAGGTTGCGGGGATCGCGCACCGCGACCAGGACATTTCCGGGACGAACGCCCATGGCGCCGCTGCCCAACTCCTGATTGCCGTAAACGCGAAACTGGTCCAGTTGCTCCGGTTTGCCGTGACGCTCCTTGGCGACGTGGCGCTCGGACAGGGTGAAGATCGTAAAGAACGCGCCACTGAAAATCAGCCCCGCAATTGTGGCTTCATACTTCGTGAACAGATTAACCACCGCGGTGATGAACAATACAGCGGAGATCGCGATCAGCCCAACAGGGACTTCCCTCGTGCCGATGTGCAGGTTGCCGGGAACTTTCCATTCCCGATTTCCGGGCTCGGTGAAGCGCAGCACCAGCACTGCCAGCGATTTCGTGGCGAAGCTCCAGATCACGCCGAAGGCATAGAGCGCGGCCAGAACGTATACGTTGCCCAGGCTCAGGAAGATGGTGACCAACTGCATGCCGACGATGAGATTGATGATGCGATAACTGGTGCCGTAACGATGATGCGGTTTCTGGAACCAACTCGTGAGAACGCCATCCTCAGCCACGCGATTCAGCACGCCGTTCGCGCCCACGATGGAAGTGTTCTGCGCGCCCGCCAGAATCAGCACCCCCACGAGCACCACGAATCCATGGAAGGCCAGCTTCAGGCTGGTCGGGCCCACCAGGTACATGGCGATGCCGCCAATGAGGTTGGCGAAAAAGTTTGGCCTCACGTTGTCGGGAATGATCATCACCGCGAAGAACGAAACCAGCGACGTGAACAGCAGGCTGTATATAAAAATCACCAACCCGGTCTTTTCCAGGTTCTTCAGCTTGGGATGCTCGATCTCGCGGTTGACCTGGGCCAGCGTCTCTTCTCCGCTCATCGCCAGCACGGAGTGCCCGAAGCCAACGAAGAGGAGAATCCAGGTCAGGTGGGCAAACCAGGTGCCATTGAGCCAGCCCAGCGCCTCTTTGTTCAGGGGAATCGCACCCGCCGTGCTGAAGGGACCGGGTGGCAACTGTACGGGGGTGCGCAAAACCGTAATCGTGCACCACCCGATTAAGATCACGACCATGACGGTGGTGATCACCATGATCTGTACTGCTTTCCCGCTGGATTCGTGGATGCCTTGGGTGTTCTTCCACCAGAAGTAAAGCACGACGATGACCGCCAGCCCAGCGGCGAAATGGTCGTCGGAGAAGTTCAGGGGGCGATGCAGGGAGACGCCGATGTCCTTGATGAAGCCAGCCAGGTATTGCCCGGCGGAAACCGCGCTGATGGGACCGGTGAGGACATAGTCGAACAACAGGGCCGAGACCGAGAACTTGGCCAGGGTCCCGCCCATGGCCTCTTTGACCACGCGGTAGACGCCGCCGCGCACGAACATGCTGCTCGATTCGATATAGAGCGCACGAACGGCATAGCTGAACAGCATGACGGCGAGGATGAACCAGGGAGCGCTCTTGCCAATGACCTTCTCGGCGTCACCACCGGCGTAGTAGGCGGAGGAGGCCAGATCGGACAAAACGATCGCAGAGGCGCGCCAGAACGAGATGAAGGTCAACATCACCGTGGTGGCGACGAAGACCTTTACTGCCGGTTTGGATCCCTCAACCGATGTGGCCATTCTTCAGAACGAATGCGTGCGAGCGTTATGAGATAAGCCTAGAAGATAGCACAGGGCCGAGACGAAGGCTTGACGGATGGCGAGGGGCCGCGGACCGGAAAGACATTCGTATCAGGGCATGCCTTCAGGCGTGCCGCCCTAAAACGTTAGCACTCGCGGGCTTTAGCCGCTGCAGCTATGCGGGCATCCCAGCGGCTGAAGCCAGATTCGCCTCACGGCCCTGACGGCATCGCTGAAGCGATGCCCTGATACGAGTTGTTATCCTTAGAAGCCCATCACCTCCGCGATAGAATGCGGCGCGAACTCGCTGCGGTCCATTACAATAGCGGGTTGGCCGAGTCAAATGGGCGCGGCTGTCGGCCCGACCCCACGCTGTCTCATGTTCAAAAAGATTCTCATCGCGAACCGGGGCGAAATTGCCGTGCGCGTGATCCGCGCCTGCCACGAGATGGGAATTGCCGCGGTGGCAGTCTACTCCGATGTCGATCGCGCCGCTCTGCACGTTCGCAAGGCCGATGAGGCTTATCCGATCGGTGCCCCGCCGGCCACCGAGTCTTATCTCAATATCGACAAAATTCTGGATGTCGCCGCGCGCTCGGGCGCGGACGCGATCCATCCCGGCTACGGATTTCTGTCCGAGAATGCGAAGTTCGCCAGAGCCTGTGTAGATGCAGGAGTGAAGTTCATCGGGCCGACGGCGGCGGCGATGGACGCCATGGGATCGAAAACGCGGGCGCGGCAGGCGATGGAGCGCGCCGGTGTTCCCTTCGTGCCCGGCACTTCGCGCGGGTTGGAATCATTCGAGCAGGCCGAGCAGGTCGCAACCGGCATCGGCTATCCCGTGATGCTCAAGGCCGCGGCAGGCGGCGGCGGAAAGGGTATGCGGCTGGTGCACGCGTCGAAGGATCTCAAATCCGCGCTCGACGGTGCACGCAGTGAAGCGGAACGCTCGTTTGGCGACAGCGAAGTCTACATCGAGAAAGCCATCCTCAATCCCCGGCACATCGAGATACAGATACTTGCAGACGAGCACGGGAACACGGTGTATCTCGGCGAGCGCGAATGTTCTCTGCAGCGCCGGCATCAGAAGGTGGTGGAGGAAGCCCCTTCACCCATGGTCGATCCCGAAATGCGCCGACAGATGGGCGCAGTCGCCGTCCGCGTCGCCGAGGCCGCCGGTTACACGAACGCCGGTACGGTTGAGTTTCTCGTCGACCAGCAGAAGAATTTTTACTTCCTTGAGATGAACACGCGTTTGCAGGTGGAGCATCCGGTCACCGAGTTGGTCACCGGGCTGGATCTGGTACATCTGCAGATTCGCATTGCCGCGGGAGAGCGACTGCCCGTCACACAGGATGATGTGACGATTCGCGGCCATGCCATCGAGTGCCGTATCTACGCGGAGGACCCCGACAACAATTACTTCCCCAGCCCGGGCAAGATCACCTTGCTGCTGGCGCCTTCAGGACCCGGAATTCGCCGCGACAGCGGCATGTACGAAGGCTGGACCGTGCCCATGGACTACGATCCGCTGCTGGCCAAACTGATCGGCTACGGCACGGACCGCAATCAGGCGATCGGACGGCTCACCCGCGCCCTGAATGAATACTTTGTGGGTGGAATAAAGACCAACATCTCGCTGTTCCGCCGAATTCTGCGCCATCCGGATTTTCTTTCGGCCAAGCTGGATACCGGCTTCCTCGATCGCATGTTGAAGCAGAAGGATGATGTGCAGTTGGATTCTTGTACGCATCCCGCGGCGGTCGAAGTCGCGGTGATCGCGGCCGGTATGTTCGCCGTGCTGGGTCCGGCGGCGGCCGGGCCAAGCGAGCGCGTTTCGGCAGACGGATCATCCGGCAAGGCTTCCAAAGCGGCTTCCCAGTGGAAGAACGCTGCCCATCAAGAGGCGATGAGGTGACTTACGAAGTCCTCATCGACGGTAACAATTACCGGCTCGAGCTTGATCGCCTCGAAGGGCGTTGGCTATGCCGCCTTGACGGCCGCGAGATCGAAGTGGACGCCGTGCTGCCGCGGCCGGACGTGCTCTCGCTCCGCATCGGCAACAAAGCGTATGAAGTGAAGTGCGAACGGGTTGCGAACGAGGTGCATTTTTGGGTCGGAAGCGCCCGTTTCGCGGCGCAAGTCCGCGATCCGCGATCCCTGCGTGGCCGCGTTCGGGCGGTAGACGATCAAGGTCCCAGAAAGCTGACGGCGCCCATGCCGGGCAAGATTGTCCGCGTGCTGGTGAGACCGGGAACTGAGGTCGAGGCCGGAGCAGGGGTGCTAGTGGTCGAAGCGATGAAGATGCAGAACGAGATCAAGTCGCCCAAGAAGGGAACGATCCAGAAAATTCTGGTTGCCGAAGGCGCCGCGGTAAATGCCGGCGATGTCCTGGCGATCGTGGAATAACTGTCTCTCCTAGAGCGGTTTCCAAACTGTTGTGGCTGGCCCAGCTTATATTGTCATCCTGAGGTGGGCGCTTTTGCCCGCCGAAGGACATGCAACTGGCAGGCAGTGCATTGGTCCTTGGGCGCCAGAGAGCGGCGCCACCTAATGAATAACTTCGATACATGCCGCCTGTTCATTCCTCTTTTTTAACCCGCTGCAAGCGGGTCCCTGGCTCAGGATGACAAGACTCGGTCATGGCAGAAATCTGCGCGCCACTTCCTTGTACTCACTGCGAAACCGTTCGACCTACTTCTCCATGCCGTTGCTGTCGATCACCTTCTTTGCGTAGTAATTCTCGACCCTGGCCGAGTCCCGCAGAACCTCATAGTAAGCGGCTTTCAGCAACTGTTCGCGGCGGTCGTGAAGTTGCGAACGAATGGCCTGCTGCACCCGCGGATCGCCTAATTCGCGCTGTCCGGCAGGTTCTTTTGAAACCAGTTTTACGATGCGGTATCCCACTTTCTTGGTGTTGGGATCGACCACGCTGATGATGGGGCTGTACTGCCCCGGCTTGAGTTTCATGACCGCCTCGCGGGTGAACGCATCGGCGCTGCGCAGCGAGGATTCCAGCACGGTTCCCAGATCGCCACCGTTGCCTGAAGTTTCGGGCTCTTCGGAGTACTTCATGGCCAAGGTGGCGAAATCGTCGCCGCTATCGAGGCGGTTGGCGATCATCTGGATCTTCTTGCGGGCATCGGCATCGTTTTGCGCTTTTTCATTCTGATTCTGGGCGTGCGGGTTGGGCACTGGAGTGACGATGATCTGCGCCAGGTGATACTGCGGCTCGATCAGATTGAACTCGCCTTTGTGAGCATTGTAGTAGTCGGTGATGTCCTGGTCGGTGACGTTGATCTTGGACGACACTTCTTTGTTCATCACCTTATCGAGGGTGATCGAACGGCGGATGTCGCGCTTGAAATCGGCGATGGTGATCTTCTTGTCGGCCAGGCGCTTGTCGAACTCTTCCTGCGTAAAGGGAGACTTGATTTCGTTGAACCTGCGGTCCACTTCTTCGTCGGTCGCCAGCAAACCCAGTTTCTCGGCGCGCCGCATCACGATTTCGTCGTCGATCATCTGGTGCAGAATTTGGAGGCGCAGAGCGGTGGCCTGTTCCCCACTGGAAGCCTGTTGCGCGGAGGCAGCCTGATAGTTGTTGTAGTACTTGTCGACGTCGGAGCTGAAAATTTTCCGGCCATCCACCGCGGCCATGACGTCGCCACCAACCTTGGAATTGCATGCGATCAGCACTACCAGCAGGATCGCTGCTGAAAATGGGGCAGAAACCCGGCCGAAGAACCCGTTTTTATTCAAGAGCATGTCTCCCGTCTGACCACCACTTCGCCACAAGCGACAATCCAGGCCGAGGGAGCGGCCCGGCACAGTGCATCTTTGGGTAAGCCGTTACTTGGAAGCCGGAACGGGTGCCGGGGCTGAGGATGCGTGTACCGGCACGGGTTGTCCTGCCTCTTTCAGAGCGCTGTCGAGCGCGGCGCGGACCTCGCCGATGGGAACTGCGCCGTCGATCTTCTGGCCATTGATGAACAGAGTCGGCGTCGCGCTCACTCCAAGGTCGTCCGCTTCTTTCATTGAGGCCTTGACAGCATCCTCGTTCTGCGCCCTGACGCAGGCTAGCAATTTCACGACGTCAATGTTGTGCCTCTGCCCCTGAAGCTGTGCCATCCTGTCGATGACGTCCAGGCGCGCACCCGGCGTCTTTTCGTTATCCACCACCCCCTTGTTGGCGTGGATGTAGTCGGCGAAATCCCAGTAGGCATCGGGGTTCAGCGCAGCCAGGCAGTTCGCATCCACAGCGGCATGGATCGCCCACGGGTGAATCTCGGCCAGGGGATAGTCCTTGTAAATGAAGCTGACCCGGTCGCCGTATTCCTTGAAAATCTCCGGGAACAGGGTTTGGTGCATTCGCGAGCAGAACGGGCATTCGAAGTCGTCGAAATTGACCACTACGACCTTGGCTGCCTTCGCCCCGCGCGAGGGACGGCCGGTCACATCAATCTTGCTCATGAGTTCGGTGAAGGGGTCCTTCGTCAAGTCGAACTTGGTCAGCCGCAGCATGCTGTTGCGGTCCTTGGAAATCAAGAACTTCAAGTCCTTCGGCCTGCCTTCGCCCCCGTCGATGGTCACGGTCACCGCGTCAAAGCCGGCTAAGTCGCTGCTGGGGGTGATGGCGCCGACCGTGACTTTCACTCCCGCCGGGATCGTATAGAAGGAACGCACTTGACGTTCGATTTTGTGCGCCAGTTCGGGAGGCGCAGATTGGGCCACACAGCCCAGGCAAATCAGGAGCAGGATCAGGATGGAACGTCGGATAGTGGTCACCAGAAACCGCCTCAGCATTGCGAAAGAACACTCGATTATCTCATAGCGGATGGGTCCAAACGCTGCGTTGGGAGTAGCCGCCCCTCCTATCCGACACGGCGAAGTTGTGCGGCGGGAAGCAGGGAATTCATCGATCCGGAGCGGAAACCCTCTAGATCGAGGGTGACGAACTGGAAGCCAAGCGACTTGAAGATCGCGGTGAACTGGGCTGCCATGGCGGGATTCAGGGCGCGATCCATTTCCTCGCGGGCGACTTCGATGCGGACAATTTCGCCGTGATGCCGCACGCGGAACTGGCGGAAGCCCAGAGCGCGAATCGCATCTTCGCCTCGCTCAATCACTTCGAGCGCCTCGCGTGTCACCGGGCGTCCGTACTCTATGCGGGACGACAGACATGCCGAGGCTGGCTTGTCCCAGATGCGCAGGCCGGCCTGGCACGCCAGTTCGCGAATCTCAAGCTTGCTAAGACCGGCCGCCAGCAGGGGAGCAGCGACGTGGTGTTGCCGGGCGGCTTGCTGGCCGGGGCGGAAGTCACCCTGATCGTCCAGGTTCACTCCGTAAGCAATCGTATCGAAAGCGCGCGCGGATCGGAGTTGCTCCATCACCGCAAACAGTTCGTCCTTGCAATGAAAGCAGCGTTGGCCGTCATTGCGAGCATATTCGGGACGGTCGAGCTCCGATGTGGTAATCCCTTCGACCGGGATTCCCTGCTCATGGGCGAAGGCGAGCGCGTCGGCAAGTTGCGTGCGGGCCAGACTGGGGGAGTCCGCGATCACTGCCAGCATGTCGTCGCCGAGCACGCGATGGGCGGACCAGGCCAGGTATGCGGAATCGACGCCGCCCGAGTAGGCAACGAGGACACGGCCAAGCTGGGCGAGATTTGCCCTCAGTCGGGAATCCTTCGAAAGGGTGCCGTCGTCCATCTGTCGATTCTAATACAGCCGCTCCTGCCGCCTCAGGTTTCCGAACGACCCAATGTTGGCCAGCGTGAAGGTGAAGCGGAAGAGATTTTCGTTGCGTACGTTGGCGATGGCGTAGCGGCGATATTCCAGGGTCACGCCGCAGCAATCCCAGTTATAGCTGGTTTGTGCCGTGGCGAACTGCAGCTGTTTGATTTCAGAATCGAAACCTAAGCTGGCGGCGGCGCTGAACCCGCGCCGGTTGAGTCCACCGTAACCGAGGGCCACACGGAATTGCTGGAACTTGCAGGTCACTTGCGTGGTGGCCGAGGCCAACCCGCAGTGGCCAAAACTGGCAGAGGAGCCCGAAGCCGATGGCGCGTTGGTTTGCGGGATCTGCAGAAAGGCGTCGCCCCCACCCACCGTAAAAGGCCCGGCGTTGTAGTTGACCAGCAGCGTACTGGCATTCACGCGGTCCAGCTGAAAATCGTAATCGAGGTCCCATTCGGTGTTGGTGCGGCTGCTGTTTGCGACCCGCAGACGAGACACCACCGGAGAGAGATGCCGCGGTTGCGTGATAAATGCGATCCCCGTCAAATCCTCGGTGGTGGTGAAGACATTGCGCTGCCCCGCCACTAGGGCCCCGCCGAAGGTGGGATCCAGGAAATATTTTTGGGCGATCTCCCAGCTGAGGACCTCCTGCACGTCGGGGCCCTGCGGACACGACTGCTTGTCGAGGTTACTGGCACGCTGCCAAGGGACCGTCTGCTCTGGGGCGGCAGCGCCGACCGCGATGCCGGTCATATTGGTCTCGCACTCTTCGATTTGCTTCGTCGTTCGTTTGGCATAGAGCCGGGTCGTGAATCCGTATTCGACTTCGTGGGTATTGCTCAGGATGTCGCGATCGTCGAAATGTAGGACGTTGGCGAAGTCGTTCACCCCGGTAACCAGGCGATAGACAGCCCGCGGCTCGATAACGTGCTTCCATCTCCGTCCCAAAAACTCCTGGTCGAAGATCTTCTCGAGCACCGGCGGCCGCAATTCCACGGTTGCATCCAAGGCCTGGCGGTTGGTGGGATCGAGAACGGCAAGTCCGCCCACGAAGCGTTCCGTGTAGTACGTCTCGTGCAGAGTCAGCCCGGGACGGACTGACCACCCGTGGAACTGCAGGGGCGCGGAAATCTCCGGTGAAATGTTGACCCGCCCCAGCAGATTGGCGGTGTGAAAACCGGGCTCGCTGCGCGACAGTCCGCTCACCGACGCGTCGAACGACCAGAAGAAGGGCGTGTGGCTTAATGGTCGGTCCACGCTGGACGCGTCGACGCTCGGCGCGTGCCAGATCTGGATGGCGTCGAAGATGGGCGGGTTCGTGAGCGTGCCGTTGGAAGCCAACTGAAAGAAGTTCTGATAGCGCTCGAGCACTCCGCTGAGAAAGTATCCATCCCACGCCTTGGTAAGAAACATCTGCGACTTTACTTCAGAGTTGATGGCTTGGCTGAAAGTCTCGTTGAAGGCGAGCCGGAACAGGAACGAGCTCAGATAGTCGGCGTCGGAGACCGCACGAAGGCCGTGAAAGTTGCCCTCTGCCGCCAAATGAGCTTCCTGGCCGCCTTCGCGCAATACATGCGGCCCGGTGCTGGTATTAATCACGATGCCGCGATCGAGCACGCCGAAATAATTCAGGTCGACATAAGAGGCGTCCGTGGGACGCGCGCGAAATTCTCCCCTTTGGGACCATCCCCGCTTGGAGAAATACTCCGCGCCCACCGTGGCATCCATGCTGCGATTGATATTCCAATAGAAAGAATCGCCGACGATGTAGCCCTTGGTAGAAGACTTGCCGGCTGTGGGCACGAGGAATCCAGTCTGTCGCGCCTCGCGGTTCACCGGATGGGTGGCATAGGGAAAGAAGAAAACCGGGAAACCGTGCAGCAAGAACGCGCTGTTGGTAATGCTGGCATTGCCGCCCACATCGACCACAACTTTGTGGGCGCGGAACTGCCACTTGGGACTGGGGAGTTCACAGGTGGTGATGGAACCGTCATAGACGAGGTAATGATCGGGCGTGGTCTTTTCTACCACTTTGCCGTTAAAGGCGAAGGGCGCGGTGGAAGTCAGCACCACGCGATTCCCGTGAAAACGCATTCCGGTAGTCCCGGCGACCTCGAAGAAGCGCCCGGTCTCGGCGGTCAGGTTGTAAGTGCCGTGTGTGGCCCTTATGTGGTCGTCATTGGGACCTCCGTCGAGCGTGAAGTGACCTGAGGCGGTGGTCTCGCCGCTGTCGGAGTTGTAGGTGACTTCATCGGCGCGCAGAACATAACCGCGGTAGTGAATCTCGGCGTCGCCGTGCAGTTGGTACAGATCTTCTTGTTTCTCCTGCTTGACGGCGCAGATGACCGTCCCGTCGTTCAGTTGCGTCGCCGCCCGGTTGGCACACGGTGTGCTGGAAGCGGGCGCGGTGGTGTCCGCCGGTGGTGCCGACTCTTGCGCGGAGGGCGCCGTATCCTGATCGGAATTTCCAGCAAGCAACTGGCTGGTTACTAGCGCAGACGCGAGAAGCTGATGACAAAGGAAGATCGCCGTGATAAGCAATTTAGTGCGAAGGGTCATCGGAAAGAAGACCATCGGAAGAAAATCAGCGGCGGATGAACGCTCATCGGAAGCGGACCTGTCCCTTTCGGTTCGATGGTGGCGGCTTCGTGAAGTTAGCACGCGAATGGCCGAACAGGAAAGTGGCGAACAAGGCTAGGATTCCCGTTGCTCAGCTTCCGTTGCCCGTTTCGCCGCGGCTGGCGCGATTTTCGCAAGACTGGTTTTCATGGATTGTGCGCGGTGTGGTGCGGTTTGCCGTTGCCATTCGGAGCCCCCTCCCGCTACCTCCCGGTGGCGGCCTGACGCGAGGAACTTCTCTGCGTCTGCCTTGGCGTATGCCCCGATTCCGGACGCGACCCGGGAAGCCGCATACGTCGATCCGGAGCCTGCGGATCTGAAGGAAACAAGACTTGCAAGCGGCCGGCAAAGCGGAGCCGAGGGTATGGGAGAAATTCCGGCCACTTTAGAGGCGGCGGCAACGTCACCCGGCAGCGGGACTTTGATCCCCGAGGCGGAGGCGACGCCTCATTCGCCAGATAGAGTCGCACCAACCGAAAGCGTGGCCGAAGAAATCGATCCCTCGGCCTGGCGCGACGAACTTTCGGCTCGCCTCACTCGATACCGTGCCCGCCGCAAGATACGCCCGCCCCGCTACCCATCATTGCGCCTGCGATTTGACCCCGTCGATTACTCGGCTGACCCCGAACCGCAGTCTGAGGCTTCGTCAGCGTCGACCCTCGATCCGGTGGCAGATCATGGATTCGCCGAGGACGGACTGGACAGGTACGGACAGATGGATGGGTTGACCGCGACTCGTGAAGAAGTCAGCGAGTCTCAGCCCCGGGAGGCACCCGCCGCTCAACTGCAGCAAGTCGCTCCGCCCAGGCCACGCTCTGGCGCAAAGATTATCGAGTTTCCCAGGTTTGGCATGGAAAGGTTTGAGGTTGGAAAATTCAACTTCGAGCCACCACCGCCTCCTCCGGACCAGCTGGCTGAACCTGTGGGAGAGCACATCCGGATCCTCGAGGTGCCCGAGGTAGAGGCTCCACCTCCGGCGCTGGGCGGAATCACGATTGCGCCCGCCCAGCGTCAGGATGCTGAAAAGCGCCCCGGCATTGACATTCCGCTGCAGAGTGCCTCGCTAGCCCGACGCATCTTGGCCAGTCTCGTCGACGGACTCACCATCTTTGCCGCATCTGCATTATCGGGCTTCATTTTCTGGAAAGTCGCAGCGATTCGGCCGCCACTCGCACAGATGCTGGGATTCGCCGCTGGCGTTCCCTGTTTGTTCTGGGCTGTCTTTCAGTACCTGCTGATCGTTTACGCGGGCCGCACTCCCGGCTTGCGCGCCTTCGGTCTCGAACTCACCCGCTTTGACGGCAGGCCAGCCAGCCGCTCCCTGCGCCGCTGGCGCGTGCTGGCGTCTTACCTTTCGGCAGCTTCCCTGGGGATGGGCTACGCCTGGGTTTTTCTGGACGAGGACGCCCTCTGCTGGCACGACCGCATCTCGCACACTTATCTTGCGCCTCGAAAACGCCAGCCCAAATCCGATGGGCTCCCGAAGACCTGAAGCTTCCGTCAAATGAACCCTCAAGCCAGGGCGCGTCAAACGTCAATGCGCTATTGATAGCTATTGATAATGGTTCGCCAACCATCGGTATGGTTCCGGTTAGCGTTGCGCGAATTTGTTCAATAATATGGCGTTAAGTCGCGCAACTATGCTGCGATACAGCATCTGACGGAAGACGAACTCTTCTAGCTCGCCGATGAGAAGGAGCAACTTACCGATGAGGCGCGGATAGCGCTGGAATCCGAACTCGGCCGAAGGAATCTTTCTACAGCCGAAGTTAAAGCCTACACACGGCAATGTGCCGACGACAACAAAGCTGACAAGCTTCGGCGCGCAAGACGGCAAGTGATTCCCAATCTCGGCCTCGGCAAGAGGTTCCTCGGGAAGACAAACTGCCGTCGCGACCCGAGCGACCTGTTCGAACTGTACGAAGGCTGCCGTAGTGCCGTAGTGAGCGTAATTGTTATTCAAGAGTTTTGGCGATATGATCGACGCGAAGTGAAGGACATATCTTACACACGCCGAGCGCTCAGTTTTCTGTGTCGCGCAGTGATTTTGTCCACCGCACTGGCGAACGCAGGTGTCAACCTGCTGTTGGCCATTCTTGTTCCAATATGGTTCTTCCTCGCAGCAGTTGTAATTCTTCTACTTCCCGGCATTGACGAGCACTACGACATAGAGCCTTACCCATTCCTGCCTGTCCTCTCACCGCGCCCTCCGCCCGCCGCCCGTTTAGGCTAATAAGCTGCCACATTGATTAGCCGTTTCGCGATATCCCAGATTCACACCGTTGTCGTTGGTGCGCAGTCGCGTCGCAACCTACCACGAGCTGCGTACGCCCGCTCGGAGATTGATGTCAGTCAAGCGCATATTGCGGAAGATGCTCCTAGCCTTTCTTCTTGGAGGGCGCGCTGCTTTGGGAATCGGTATGACACGAGAGGAAATTGAGGCAAGTTTGTATTCAAACACTCAGACGGTGCTCGAGATCACAATTCCTGAGAGGAATGAAATCTGCGATTGAGGGTAGCCACGAATCAACGCTTTCTTCCCCTCATCTCGTGAAAGGCAGTTGCCGGACGTCTTGACTTCTGATCATTTGTCAGTTTACGAAGACAGTGCGATTGCGCTCATCAAGATACGGGGGCTGTCGCAACAGTGGCTCGGACGTTCCCACCCTCGGCACGAAAATGCCATTTACAGGGTGTTCCACTAAGTCTAGGCTGTCGACTTGAAAACCACTCGGCCCAGACAGTTTCCAGAAATTCATGGAGCAAAAGGAAACGACCGTCATGGCATCCCAACCTTGCCCCGAATTTCCGGGCAGTTTCCGGTTTGAGTTCGACGGAGTGAATCGGATTCTGCTGCTCCGACTGAAAGGAAGGATGACCGAAGAAATACTTCGGGAAATTTACACCGAAGGGGGCAGGTATTGGACGGCCACCATGCCAAATGCGGCGATTGTGGACTGCTCGCCCGTTACCGAGACTCCATTTCGTCCGACCATATCCGGGCACTGGCAAGGAGGGAACCTATGCCGGGCACCGTCGGTCGGCCGCGCATTATCGTCGCCCCGACAACACTCCAATACGGTTTGGCCGGCGTGTTTCAGCTGGGCAGCGAGCATGAGCGACCTCTTACAGTGGTACACACAATGGACGAAGCGCTCGCGGAACTGGGCATTCAGTCCCCTCACTTTGAGCCGCTGGAGTGCGCTTCTCATAGAAGCGCTCAAAACTGCCGGCAAGTGTCATTGAGCGGCATGGCAATGTTATGTCAACAAGACCACAGTTTCCGAATTCTCGTAGGTATGGTGACGAGGCCGCTTAATTGCGAATTCCGGCGCAACAACCGATCGTCAGCCGAGGCCGAGATCCGCGTCAGTAGTCGCGCACCTTATCGAACAACTGCGGCACAATCTCGAATTCCGCTTCTCGCATACAAACGACCAGAGCCGCTCGCTTAAAGAGAGCCCTGTGCCAACGTCGCATCTGAATGATATGCGCAGCCTCTTCGCTTTCTACCGCGTCCTTCCCTTCGCCCAAACGCAACTCAACCCGTGGATTCGGCATCGGGACCGCTAACCGTTCGCCCACCGTCCGGCAGCTCACAATCAGAATCGATTCCGCCTCTCTCGGATGGGCATTGTCGTGCGCGGTGAGTTGTTGTGAGTAAGAACAGCCCGTCAGCAGCAAAACCCAGATCAGAGTCCGCAATTGCCTCTCCTCATCAAGACTTTCAGGTTGAGGCGAACGTGGCCCCAAGGCACCGAATTCGTGACTGAACAATTCGTGACTTAACAAAGAGACGCACTCATATGTCGTTAGTCAACCGGCTTTGGATCTGTAACAACAATTTTCGGCATGACATGAGAAGCGTCGCGCAGCAAATCATCGAAATACAGTACGCGGCGCGGTGTGCTGTCAGTTCCCAGAAGTTGTCCCACCCTCACGAGCGCACCTGTCCGAGGAGCGAGGGCGGAGCATTTCACCATCCAGGGGTTGCCCGACCGTGAACTGGCCTTACGGTCGTAGCTGTTGTTATGGCGATAGAAGCACTCCTTGACTAAGGTGTGGTTGGAGGCAGGTCAGGCAAGGCTTGGGCTCCAAGGGCTGAAAAGCGCCGATGCGCCGCCCAAAATTTCAAGGAAGTTGTTTACCCGTTGATTGCTCTGGTTTACGCTAGTCATCCTATGCGCGTTTCCCAAGTCTTCCTTCTCGCTATCGCCACAGCCTCATCCGTCCTTGCCCAGGACGTCAAACCGTGGGCAGAACGCCTCGCGGCGCAGAACGCGCTGTTCGACGAGCACTACGAAGCCGACCTCCGCAACTTTCCAGAGCGCGCGACCTCATTCGGGGACTATCGCTACAATGACCGCCTGGCGGAATACTCGCTCGACGCGATCCAGCGTCGGCACGAGACCGACCAAGCATTCCTCTCGCGCCTGGAGGCAATTCCGACGACCGGCTTCTCCGATCAGGACCAGCTCTCCCACGACTTACTGGTTCGCGTCCTGGCCCAGCGGATTACCGACTACAACCTCAAAGAATACGAGATGCCGATCAACCAGCAGAGCGGCATCCACACCAACCTCGCCGATCTGCCGCTGGCGGTTCCCCTCGACTCGGTCAAGCACTACGAAGACTATGTTGCGCGGCTGCACCAGATACCACGCGCCTTCGCCCAGACCACGGAAGTCCTGCGCGCCGGGATGAAGGACAAGCTCATGCCGGTACGGTTTCTCGCGGAAAAGATCCCGGTCCAATGCGAGGGCATCATCACTGCCGACCCGTTTCTGCAGCCCACCAAGAAGTATCCCGCCAGCATTTCGGCGGATGATCAGAAGCGCCTGACCCAAGCCATCACCGACGCCGTCAACACCGATGTCCTTCCCGCGTACAAGACATTCGCCGCTTTCATCCGAACCGAATATGCCCCACAGGGGCGGACGACGCTCTCCATCACTTCTCTGCCCGACGGCCAAAAGCGCTACCAGAACGACATTTATGCCAGGACCACAACGCACATGACGGCGGACGAGATTCACCAGCTTGGCCTGCGCGAGATCGACCGAATCGAGGCCGAGATGACCGCGATTGCCAAAAAAGAGGGTTTCGCGGACCTTGCGTCGTTCCGGGCTTCGCTTAAAACCAACCCCAAGTACAAGCCCACCTCAGCCGAGCAGATCCTCGACGATTTTCGCCATTACATTGCGCAGATGCAGCCCAAGCTTCCGGAACTTTTTACTCTGCTACCCAAGTCGCCGGTCACGGTCGAGGCCATCCCCGAATTTCAGGCGGCCGCGGCAACCCACTACGTGACCGGCACGCCCGACGGCAAGCGGCCCGGACGGGTCGTCGTCGCAACCTCCAAGTTCGCGGATCGCTCGTTAATCGACGACGAGGCAGTCGCCTACCACGAAGGCGTACCCGGTCATCACATGCAGCTCTCCGTTCAGCAGCAGCTGCAGGGGTTGCCGAAGTTCCGCCTGCACGGTCTCTTCTTTAACGCCTATGGCGAAGGCTGGGCCCTCTACGCGGAAGAACTGGGCAAAGAGGTTGGCTTCTATCAGGATCCCGTCTCTGACTATGGACGGCTTTCTTCTGAACTGTTCCGGGCCGTTCGTCTGGTGGTTGACACGGGGATTCACGCCAAAGGATGGAGCCGCGACCAGGTCGTGGAATTCTTCCGCAAGTCGGGCGCGGTCGACGAGCCTACGATTCAGTCCGAGACCGATCGCTACATTTCTTGGCCAGCCCAGGCCCTTAGCTATAAGCTTGGCCAGCTTAAGTTCCGCGAACTGAGGGAACGCGCCAAGAAGGAATTAGGGCCGAAGTTCGATCTGCGCAAGTTCCACGACGAGATGCTCGACGGAGGGACGCTACCCCTGGACCTGCTGGAGGCGCGGACCGACAGGTGGATTGCGCAACAGAGGGAAAAATAGCGGATTCATCACCACCACCGGAGAAGACTTCAATGACGGAGCTGTCCTAGGCGGACTGGCTCTTTTCCGAGGACAGCCGCGAAAAACTCACCGGAAATGGGATCTGCGCCCCATCAGACTCAGCCCGTGCCCATCGGTTGCGCGGTGTAAAGCGGAAGCGGATCAGCGTCCAGATGGCCTGCCATCCATCGGAGTGGCGAATTTTCTTCCCTTCCACCGCGGAGCGAGGAGTGTAGGAGATGGGAACCTCCGCGATCTTCTCGCCCATGCGGCACAACTTCGCCGTCACTTCCGGGCAGAATTCGAAGCGTTGGCACTCCAGCCGTATCTGCGCCAGCAGCGAGCGGCGCACGACCTTGTAGCAGGTGGCTTCGTCGTGGATCCCCGCGCGATAAAAGAGATTCGTGAGATGAGTTAGTAATTTCGCGCCCAGAAAAAAGCGCAGCCCTCGCTCTGGGCGATCGGGACGCACGCCGTAGACTACGTTGGCTCCGTGTTCCTCGAGCGGCTCGAGCAGCGCCGGATAATCCCGTGGATCGTATTCCAGATCGGAGTCCTGAATCAGGACGTACTCACCCCGTGCGTAGGACAGAGCGGTGCGTATGGCTGCTCCCTTGCCGCAATTTTTCTCGTGAAAAACGATCGTGACGTCTTCGAGGGGTGGCAGAGCTTGCAGCTTTTCGCGAGTACCGTCGGTCGAACCGTCGTCCACAATAATGATTTCTTTTTTCACCGGCGAGGCGTGGATCGCCTGCAAGAGCTCGTCCACATGCGTTGCCTCGTTGTACACCGGGACAATCACCGATACGCATCCCTTCCAGCGATCATGGATCGCAGCGGAATTATCGCGCCGGCCTGCTGCCCGGGGTGTCACGTCAGGATTCATATCAAGAATGCGCACGTTCAGAGAAATCTCTGTGCATAGTATCATCTGAAATTGCTTGATCCATTGCCCCGAAGCATGCCGCCACCCGAAGCCCCGGTGAACCAAAGCGCAGGCACCTCCACCCTCCCGTCAGGTTCCGTTCGCTCCGCGCGCTGGTTGACGCTCTTCTTACTGTTGACAGCCGGTGCAGCCCTGAGGTTCGTGGCTCTGGCCGCGAAACCCTTCTGGTTTGATGAATGCTTCAGCGTAGAAGTCGCGCGAATCGACTGGCGCAATTTCCTGCACCTGGTGTGGTGGCGCGAAGCGAATATGACGCTGTACTACCTGCTGCTGCGCGGGTGGCTGCCTTTCGGGCAGAGTGAGTTTTTTATTCGTGCCCTTTCGGTCGTGATCGCCGTGGCCACGATTCCGGCGGTTTACTGGCTCGCCAAACTTCTTTATAACCGGCAGGTTGCGTTGATCGCGGCCGCACTGTTCACCTTTAACGCGTACCACGTTCGTTACGCGCAGGAAGCGCGCAGCTACGCCCTCTTCGTGCTGCTGGCGACGTTATCTTCGGGATTTTTGATCGCCTGGTTGCGCGAACCGGAACAGCGAAATCGATTCCGCTACATTCTGACCAGCATTCTTGCGGTCTATGCGCATCTGTATGCGCTGCTGCTGGTGCTGGCCCAAGGGCTCGTCCTGAGTCGAATTGGAGTCCCTGAGGTCGGTCCGAGCAGCAATCGTCTTGACCTTGCCGCACAGATGCGGCGCGTGTGGGAGACGATCGGTGTCGCGGTGTTGCCGCTGCTCATTTTTGTAGTCAAGACTGGGGCGGGGCCGATTCGCTGGATTCAGCGGCCGAGCGTTCGCGATGTGCTCGAGTTTTTCGAGCATCTGGCGGGAAGCGGCAGCTGGCCCCTGTTGGCCATGTACGCCGTCGCCTGCATTGTGGCAGTCGCTCCTGTCGGCAAGAGATTCTTCGCGTGCGACCCGACTTGGGAGACGTGGCGCGTCCAGTTCCTCCTCGTCTGGCTCCTGTTCCCCGTGGGGTTGACGGTGGTGCTTTCCTTCGCCCGCCCCGTATTTCTAGGCCGCTATATGATCTTCTGCCTGCCCCCGCTTGTCATTCTCGCGGCCGCGGGACTGGCGCGGCTCGAGCAATCCTGGATGCTCGCAGCCGCACTGACCATCATGCTGTTGTTGTCTCTGCGCGGAGTTTTCTTCGTGTACGGTCACGACTTCGATGACGAACGCGATGGCTCGGGTGCCGCCTCCAACTTCATCCTCGATCACACCGAGGCAGGGGACGGCGCCATCTTTCACATCGCCGAAGCCCGCGTGCCCTATGAGTTTTTCCGCTCTGTCCGCGCAGGAGAGAATTCCGCCAGCCCCGCATTCACGCGGCCACTGGGGCCGGAAATCCTCTTCCCCCGGCACAGCCCTGGCCTCGGCTATCGCGATTTCACGGGCAAGCCCACGGCAGTTTTTTTGCGGACGGTCGCGGCGAGCCGTCCGCGAGTGTGGGTGCTGCTGATCGACAACGGACCACCGGGAAACCCCGATCCAACCACGGTACTGCTGACTCAAACTCTGCCTCAGTCATTTCCGAAGATGCAGAGATGGCAATTCCCCAGGGTGGAACTCCGCCTCTATAGCAAACAGAGGGAACGCGCGGAGTTCTGAGCCAAAAAAGGAAAGCTCTACTTGGACTGATCGACCGTAATGCCGCCCGCCTGGCTCTGGGCGGCTTTCTCGGCCTTTATCTTCTTGACCCGCAGCGTTTCGTCCACCCAGTGGTCGGCGGTCTTCAGATCGTCGGCCCGGGACGAGGCGTCGTCACATTCCACGTCAGCCTTTTCGCGATACATCAGGTTCATGTAAGCCATCGCATCGTCATAGTCCGGACGAAGCTGGATTGCCTTATTCAGGCTGTCGATGCCCTCGGAAATGGCAGGTGCGTTTTTCGCCTTCAGTTCGTCACAGGCCTTTTTCTGATCTTTGTTCTTTGGGTTCAAATGCTCTTCCGGCCTCATCCCCAGCTTGGCACGCTCTTCCATGCGCGGCTGATAGCAGGCTGTCCAGTCGATCACGCCCACCGAGTAATAGGGCTCCGGATCGTTCGGGTCCATGTCCGATGCCATTCGGTAGTACTTCTTGGCGTCGTCCCACTTCTTCTGATTCAGGTACAGGTAAGCGACGCCCTTCGCGCTATTCACCTTTTGGTCGCGAGCGGCACTGGGAGTATCCAGCACCTTCTGATATTCGTCGATCGCCTGTTGAGCCGTGCGTATGTTATCCGGCGAGTCCACGCCGGGAATGTATTGCGAGACAAATGCCGTGGCCAGATACATACGGGCGTTGATCAATGCCGGATCCAGTTGCACGGCCTGCTGGAAGTGATCGATGGCCTGCTCATAATGGGAATTCTTGTAGGCTTCGACGCCTTTGTTGAGTTGGTCGCGGGCCCTCAGCTTGTTACAGCCCACAGAGGAGATGAGCGCCAGCGTCACCGCAGCCAGCGTGAACATTCTTAGATTCTGATTCTTATTCATTGCGGTATAAGTCTCCCTCGCCACAGCATCCTAGGCCCAGAGACGGCGGTTTGACAAGTTAAGTCAAGCACGGGCGGCGCGAACAGTGCGTTCCCGCGCTGCGGCCCGAAACGATGCACGCTCCGGGCCGTAGGGACGGGCGCTCTTAGTTGCCCGACTCGATCTTCGCGGTAATCAGGCCAACCTTGTCTACGCCGGCAGCATGGGCGATATCAATCACATTGGCGACGTTGGCGAAGGGGATGGCATCATCTCCCTTCACGAACATGACCTTTTCTGCCCGCTGTTTGTAGATGTCTTCCAGGCGCCCTTGCAGATTGTCCCAGGTCGCATCTTCAGTGTTGACCTTCACGCCCGGTTCCTGACCGGGGCCGCGGTCGATCAACTGCACGACGATGGTGCGGTCCGGCGTGTTGTTCTTGGGCGCGTTGGGCGGAGGCGGCTGGGGAACCAGCGCGTCCAGTCCTTTCGGGGTCACCGGTGAGATCACCATGAAGATGATCAGCAGCACCAGCAGCACGTCAATGAGCGGTGTGACGTTGATGTTCGCATTCTGGCCTCCGCTCGGGCCGACTGCCATTCCCATTGTCGTTCTCCTCTATTGCCCTGCCGTCGCTGGAGCGGGCGGGGCGCCTGGAGCTTGTTTCTTCTGATCGGTGAGCAAGCCAAGGTCATCGACCCCGGCAGCCCGGACGCTATCCACGACCTGCACTACGCCGCCGAACCGGGTGCGCATGTCTGCCTTGACGTACACGCGCTTGTCGGGTTTGTTAGCCAGGCGATCTTTCACCTTGTTGGTCAGAGTGTCGACGTCAATTCGGTCGCTGCCCAAATACACCATGCCGTCCCGCGTGATGGAAACCAGCAGTGCGTCTTCCTTGTCGGCGTCCGGCATTTGTTCCGGATTGTTCACCTTGGCCATGTCCACGCTGACGCCTTTCTGCAGCATGGGCGTGACCACCATGAAGATGATCAGCAGCACCAGCATAACGTCCACCATCGGGGTGACGTTAATGTCGGAGCTGATCTTGGAGCCTTCGTCTCGCTTTGAAATTCCCATAACTGATATCTCCCGAACTTCCAATCGGCGAGCGGCGCAATCCGCGTCAAGTTGGGAAGGCCCGGCGCCGGAGAACTCCAGCGCCGGACAAGCAACTCATAACGGACACGCCGAGCCGTCTACCGGCGGGCATCTTATCGGCGAACGTCGCCGCGCTTCTTGAGGAAGTAGTCGATCAGTTCGCTCGACGAATTATCCATTTCCACGTCGAACGCCTCAACGCGCCCGGTCAGATAGTTGAACATCATGACGGCAGGGATAGCGACGAGCAACCCGATGGCCGTCGTAACCAGCGCTTCCGCGATACCGCCGGCCACTGCCGCCAGACCGGTGGCCTTGGTGTTGGCGATACCCGTGAAGGCATTCAAAATGCCCATCACGGTTCCGAACAGTCCCACGAAGGGAGCGGTCGAACCGATGGTGGCGAGGCCGCCCAATCCGCGCTTCAGTTCGGCGTGGACGATGGCTTCGGTGCGCTCCAAAGCGCGCTTGGAGGCTTCGATGGTCTCGCCGGGAATCGCGCCCGGGCTGTCCTGGTGGGCCTTGAATTCCATCAGGCCAGCGGTGACAACCTTTGCCAAGTGGCTCTTCTTGTTGCGCTCTGCCACCTTGATCGCTTCATCAATGCGGCCATCGCGCAGGGCGCCCGCGACTGCGGGAGCAAACGCCCGAGACTGCTTACGAGCTGCGCTGTAGGCCATCCAGCGATCGATCATGACGCCGATCGACCAGCCGGACATGATGAACAGAATGACAACTACGGTGCGGGCGACCCAGCCCATCTGCTTCCACAGGCCAAGCGGGTCGGTTGGCATGCCGCCGCCTTCCTGGATGATCCAGGTGGCTGCGGCCGGAATGTGACTGAGAATGACACCTACGTGAGCGACCATGAGTTGCTTTCCCTCCTCGGAACTCTATTACGTTACTTAGACACTCTGATGCGGTTTGCAGTGCCAGGCGCTGGCCGTAAATTGAAACGCCGCCGACGCCGCATTCGCGGCATCGCCCATGCTGGCCTGCTCATACCTAGAAGGAAGTGGAAGAGACAGTGACCGAGCCCGGGCTTTTCAAAAGCCCCTCCCGGCACCCTGGTTGGGGTGGAACAGGGAGGGTCAATCAACACACACTTTTTCGGACAACTCGAAGCGCCCAACGACGGGGCAATTTTAGCCTCCGGCGAGGGTGAAGTTCACCTGTACCTGGGTCTCGACTTCAACCGGCTCACCATTGAGCAGGTACGGCTTATACTTCCACTGCTTTACGGCCTCAATCGCGGCCGGCGCCAGCATCGGATGCCCGCTGATCAACTGCAGGTTTTCGATATTCCCGTCCTTGCTGATTTGGGCCTGCAAAATCACCACACCCTGAATGCGAGCTTGGCGCGCCAGCGGAGGATAAGAAGGGTTTACTTTCCGGACTAGCAGACCGGACTGCACACCCGACGAGACCCGCACCCGCTGCGGGGTCGCGATCTTAGGCACCGCAACCGGCGTCGAATTGATCATGCCGCCAATCACGCCGCCCATCGATCCCCCGGGAACGCCTCCAGGAACGCCGCCCACCACGCCCGTCGAAGCCATGACCGGCGGAGGCGCCTCCTCCTCTTTAATCATCTGAACCTTTTGTGGAATCTTGGTCGGCGTACGCAGCTGGCCGTTCACGATATCGGTTTGGATTACTTTCACGACCTTCACCGGAGCCGCAGCTGGTGGAGGCGGCGGGGGTGGCGGCGGGGGGGCCACCAGGAATGTCATGAGCTGCGTTCTGGGCAAGGCCTCGGTAAAGATCAGCGGGATCAGGATCATGACACCGACAATCACGATCTGAATCGCGAACGAGACGATCGACGTCCAACCGCGTTTGGTTTTGAGCTTGCCCCCAGACTCGATCAAGCTGTCTTCAAACATAAGTTTCTCCCTTACTTCAGACCCTACGGAAGCTTAGACACCGAACACTCCCGGTTTGCTCCCAGTTTCTCTGGCACACCCGGCAGGCCATTTGCACCTGCGCAATGTTTCTGAGCGAACCCTTCTAAGTCCTTACGTAAGAAGGCATACTGCAACAGCCACGTCTAGACCATCCGGTAACTTCTTTAGATCTCAATTAACTCTTAACTTTGACTTTTTCGGCTTTGCCGGTCACCAGCGGCGCCATTGGCGGCCGCTTTCCGCGATTAATCCTCCAATCCTGGTAGGCCACCAGAATTGGAGCGGCTATCGCGATCGAGGAATACGTCCCGATTAAGATGCCAATGACCAGGGCGAGGCTGAATCCATGAAGCACCTCGCCGCCAAACAAAAAGAGTGCGAGTACGGTAAGGAAGGTAAGGCCTGCTGTCAAGATCGTTCTGCTTAAAGTCTGATTAATACTGCGATTGACGATATCTGACAGTTTCTCGCGCCGCATGAGTTTGATGTTTTCCCGGATACGGTCAAATACCACGATCGTGTCGTTATTGGAGTAACCAATCAACGTCAGGATGGCGGCGATCACCGTCAGGGAGATGTCGGTTTTCGTCAGGGAAAACGCGCCTACAGTGATCAACGTATCGTGGAATACGGTCACCACTGCGGCGACGCCGTAAATCCATTCGAAGCGGAAGCCCAGGTACACCAGCATCCCAGCCAGCGAGTAGATCGTGGCTAGCGCGGCCTGCTTCTGCAATTGTGCACCGACCTGCGGGCCAACAATGGCGACGTCGCGCACACCAAAATCGGAAAGAAAGAAGCCATCGCCCAGCGAAGCCACAACTGCAGGATCCGCCGAACTACCCTTCAGCTGGTCCATGGAACTCAGCACGCCCCCCATGCTGTTGTTGCGGTAATCCGCGATCGTCTGGGCCTGCGCCGTATACTTCTGATCGGCATCGGTGCCAGCATGGAGCGGATCCTTGTCCATCAGATAGTTCTTGATTGTCAAAGAACTAGCGTTGTTCAGGTCAATCTTTCCTGCCGGAGCGTTGGTCTCCAGCGCCTTGATGATCGTCAACTTGCCCTGATCGAGCGCCTGCTCGCTGGTCTCGCGGACATCAAGATCAATCAGTACTTGATTAGTCCCGAGCTCAGTCTGAATCTTGAAGTTATGCAGGCCCGCCCGATCAAGTTCGGCGCGGATCGCATTGTCGTCGGGCGTATGCGAAAACTTCACGTATACCAGCGTTCCGCCGCGGAAATCTACGCCCCACGGAATGCCATGCCAGAACAGCATTGAAAGCACGCCTGCGACGCTAAAGATCAGGGAAAAGGCGAGAAAATACCACTTTTTGCCAAGAAAATCTATGTTGACGTCGTGAAAGAACTCCACCGGTTGTCTAGCCCCTTATCTGTCTATGACTTAGCTGCGCTCACCAACTCGGAAACTGAGCCCCTTGTCATCCTGAGCGTAGCGAAGGACCTATGCGGTCCCGTCCGCGACCAAAGGGTTCTTCGCTTCGCTCAGCATGACAACGTGTTTTCATCACAATCGTTAAATACTCAGCGCCTCGCCACGCTGCTTCCGGCTCAGAATCCAGTCGAAAATAAAGCGGGACACGAGCACGGCCGTGAACAGGTTTGCCAGCAAGCCAAACGTCAGAGTTACGGCAAATCCCTTCACCGGGCCGGTTCCGAACAGGAACAGAATCGCCGCTGAAACGATGGTTGTAACGTGCGTATCGACGATGGTGATCCAGGCGTGGCTGAAACCCTGGTCCACTGCCGATGGCGGCGTTTTGCCGTTGCGCAACTCCTCGCGGATGCGCTCGAAGATCAGCACATTGGAATCCACACCCATCCCGACCGTAAGAATCACGCCGGCGATTCCTGGCAGCGTCAGCACTGCACCGAAGTAGCCCATGAATCCCAACAGGATAATGAGATTCAGAAGCAGGGCGACATCGGCGTTGATGCCGGCTCCACGATAGTAAATCAGCATGAAGATCAGCACCGCCGCCATGCCGACGATCGCTGCGCGCACGCCGGCGCGAATCGAATCCGTGCCCAGGGACGGTCCCACCGTGCGCTCTTCCAGATACTTGATGCCCGCCGGCAGGGCTCCTGAACGCAGAATCATCGAGAGATCCTTTGATTGCTGCTCGTTCATGCTGCCGCCGCTGATCTCGCCGCGGTCGCGGATCGGCTCTTTGATGTTGGCCACTTCCTGTATTTTGTTATCGAGCACCACGGCCAGGCTGTCGCCGACGTGTGCGGAAGTGAAGTTGTAGAACCGCTGCCCGCCCTCGCCAGTTAGAGTGAAGCTGACGCTGGGCTGCCCATTCTGGTCGCGGTTGGGCTGCGCGTCGCGAAGATCCTTTCCGCTCACCGCCGAGACCCGGGAGACCAGGTACCAGGCCTGCCCTTCCGACGCCACTCCGGGTGCGCTGTGCCCCGGAAGGAGCATCGCATCCGGCGGGAGAATCCCGTTCTTATCCTGCAGTGCGGCCGCCTCGCTCGGATATGGCCCACCGAGCGACTGCTTGATTTCCAGCATGGCGGTCGACTGCATGATGTCTTTCACGCGAGCCGGATCATCGACGCCCGGCAGTTGTACCAGAATCTGGTATTGCCCCAGCCCGTGCTCCTGAATCGTGGGCTCGCTCACTCCAAGCTGGTCAATGCGGTTGCGAATGGTCTCGATGGCTTGCGCGACCGCCTTATTCTTCAGGTCGGTTAGCATCGTCGGCTTCATCGAAATGTTCCAGGAATTGTCGGCGCCGCCATTGATGTCGTACTCCGGCAGATGATCCTGCATGATGCTCAGCAGGTCCGTGCGGGAATTGGCTTGCACACCCTTCAGCACGATGTGATCGGGATTATTCTGCGGATCGGGCTGCGTAATATCCGAGTAGTCGATCTTTCGGCTGCGCAGTTGCTGCTTCAGCACTTCCATGGCGTTCTGCGCATCCACGTTGACGGCGTCGTTGACCTTGACCTGCAAAATCAGGTGGGTTCCGCCCCGCAAATCAAGACCGAGGTGGATGTGGTCGGTCATCGCCGTGAGCAGCCCCTGACCGGAGAACTTGTTCGGAATCCCAAAAATGCCGAACAGGAAAATCAGCAGCGTTCCGAGAATGAGTCCGAGCTTCCAGAGAAAGGTCTTGTTCATAGGAATCAGTGATCCGTGATCACTGGCTAGTGGTCAGTAATTCAGTTGTCCCTCTGGCAACTGGCCACTCGCCCATGATCACTTATTTATTTCGTTTTCGCTTCTTCCTCGGTTGTCGTCACCGACATCACCGAGGCCTTGGTTACTTCCATCCGCAAATTGTCCGGCGGGACGCGCAAGTGAATCGCATCGTCCTTAAGAGCGATGATCGTGCCTCGCAGGCCACCACTGGTGGTGACTTTGTCTCCTGTTTTCAGCTGGTCCAGCATACCCTGCCATTTCTTCTGGCGACGCTGCTGGGGCAAAATCAAGAGGAAATAAAAGATGGCGAAGATGAAAATAAGAGGCGCGATGCCGAGCCACCCCATACCGCCGCCACCGGTCTGAACCGCCAGTAAGTATTGCATCTTCTAATGTCTGAGCGGACGCGTCCGCGAAACTTCGCCCACGCCGCCTGGCCGCGGGAGCTCTTTTTTTCACCACGGAGTTTAGATCGACTTCGGCCGGGTTCCTTCTCGTTTCAGGCTAATTCCGGGGAGGCCATCCTTGGAGACTATGGTTTCGGTCCTGACCAGACGCTAGAAAGAAAACCACACTCTTCCCCAAGTCGAATAGAATGCCGTACCCTACGCATAGTGTCAAGGTAGAAACTCAAGTTGTGGATCGTGTTCAAGACCTGTGCCAGCACTTCGTTCGAGGCATACAGATGTCGTAAATAAGCCCGCGAATAGCGCTGGCACACCCGGCAGGCGCAGTTGGGGTCCAGCGGCCCCGGATCCTGGGCGTAACGAGCCTGTTTAATCGAGACTTTTCCCTCAGAGGTAAATAGGAGCCCATGCCGCGCGGCCCGGGTCGGCAGGACGCAATCCATCATGTCAACGCCCAGGTTGGCGTACTCGACAATCTCTTCCGGCGTGCCCACGCCCATGAGATAACGTGGCTGATCGGCAGGCAGGTGCTCAAGAGTCGACTCCACGATCTCGCGCGTGAGGTCCCGCGGCTCGCCTACGCTAAGCCCGCCAATCGCGTAACCGGGAAATCCGATCTCGATGGTGCGCAGCGCCGACTCCCTTCTGAGCTCGCGATCCATCCCCCCCTGCACAATTCCGAACAGGGATTGTGTGGGGACAGTCGCCCCCGGCTGTCCGGCGGAGCCAAGCTCCGCTGACCCGGCGAACTGGCGCTGGCCCGCACAGCCGATGGCGGCTGTGCTCACATGGTTCTTGCTGCCCCACGGAACTTCGTGCTTGTGTTTCTCGAAATGCTTTTTGCTCCGCGCCGCCCAGCGCGCCGTCAATTCCATCGAAGCGCGCATGCGCTCCCGATCCGCGGGAAATTCCGTGCATTCATCAAACGCCATAATGATGTCCGCGCCTAGCCCGATCTGGGCCTCCATCGCGCTCTCCGGGCTGAAGAAGTGCGACGAGCCGTCCAGATGTGAACGAAACGTCACGCCTTCTTCGGTGACTTTGCGCAGCTCGTTGAGGCTGAACACCTGGAACCCGCCGGAGTCGGTCAGGATCGCCCGCGGCCACGACATGAACCCGTGCAGCCCCCCCATGCGCCGCACCGTCTCCACTCCCGGCCGCAGGTACAGGTGATAGGTGTTGCCAAGAATAATCTGCGCCCCCAGTTCTTCGAGCGTGTCCTGGGGGATTCCCTTTACCGACGCCAGCGTGCCGACCGGCATAAACACCGGCGTTTCAATTTCGTCGTGCGGGGTGATCAGTTGTCCTCGACGGGCCTTGCCGCTTGTGGTTTCGATCCGGAAGTTGAGCGGCATGCGGTCGAGGGCCATGGAAGGGCAATTCTACCGTGCCCGCCGCGGATCCGACGCGGCCGGAGGCAGCTTGAACACTTCCAGGTAGCGGCCGAAGGGATGAATCTGAAGCTCAGAAAACTCCGGAGAGCGGCCGTGCAGCGCCTCTCCCAGTCCGCTCGCCCAGCCTCCTTGCACGACCCATACGGTTTCTGCATTCAGGCCAAAGATGCGTCTCAAATCCTGCAACTTTGCCACCAGGGTTTCCGCGGTCAGCGCGCCATCGTTGGCGCCGGTGGCCCCAATCCGCCGATCATCACATTGGAAGAACTCGAAACCATTGGCGGAGCGGTCAACCTTCACCGCGCCCGGGCAGCACAGATAGTGGCGCAACTGAAAGCTGGTGGCCCGGTCCGTCAAGATCACATCTTCGGGCGAAATGTTGCTGCGGATGAACTGCAGCGCCTGATCCATATGTTCGTGGCGCTGTTCGGCGAGCAGGAGCATGTCGCGTCCCGGTAGCGTTCCGAAGGCCTGGCAGATTACGACCATGCCAAGAGCGACCGCCGCCGCAGGACCGGCGCGGTTCTTACCGATTTTGCTGATGGCCAAGCTCACTCCCGCCAATCCGAAGACTCCCAGAAAAATGCACTGCCGCGTGCGTCCGTAAGGATAGATGCCGGCGATCACGGCCACCCAATTCAACCCAAACGGGATCAGAAGCAAGACTGCACTCAGCCGGGGCGGAGGGCCGGTTGACGACGATCCGCGGCGAATCAGCAGCGCCGCGCCCGCAATGAACAAGAGCGCCGCGATCTGTCCCACGGCCGTCTGGCCGAACGTGAACCGAAACACGCCGAACGTTCCGCGATACAGAAAGGGCAGCAGGCGATCCCGCCCAGCGTGGAAGTACCAGTCAGAGAGGTAGAAGTCACCAAAGCGATCAAGCGGTCGCGCGACCGGATACACCGCGCTCAGTTTTGCGATATGAGTGAGATAAAGAATCGCAGCCAGCCCCACCCCAACCGCCTGGCCCGCCACCCACAACGCCATCACCCCGGCCGCCGGGCGTTGCGAGAGCATCCGCAGAACGGCGTAGATCCCAAGGCTGGCGGCAAAAAGAAATGCCGAGTAGTGCGACAGCATCGCGAGGTATAAGCAAACGGACGACAACAGCATCATGCGCCCTGAGTTCCCGTCCAGTGCCCGCTCCAGAAAGTACGCGGCGGAGAAAGCAAACATCAGCATCCAGCTGTACTGCCGCAGCTCGGCCGACAGGGCGATCATGGGTGGGAGGAACGCCGCTAATATCAACCCGCACGACGCGGCCGTTGGTCCGAACAGAACGGTCAGCCATTTAAAGAAGACCCAGCAGAAGATCGTGCCCGCCAGCACGCCAGGCAATCGGAGCATGACGTCGGACGTGCCCAGATATCTCCAGAAATAAAGCACGAACACCATGAGCGGCGGATGCGCCAGCGTCAGGCTCGCCCTGTATGCTGCGAGCAGCGAGTCCTGATTTGCCACCGAGTAGTGCCAGGCCTCGTCGGTATTGAAAAAAGTGGCCTGCGCCAGCCAGACACGCCAACAAAAACCGAGCCCCACAAGTGCGGCAGCAATCAGATCGGGATATTCCCCGACGCGCGCAGCCAGTCGCTCATATCCGCCTCGCAGGCCGCGGCACGAGAGCGTGGGCTCCAGGGAGGGGCGATTGGGGGTCGGCATGGGTGCGATTGTAGCAACGGGCGCAGTCGGCACTCGTGGACTGCGGTCAGAGCTTAAGCGTCGAGGTCTCTTCCGGAGCGTGAAATCGTCAATCGGAAATCGTAACCAGCTCTCCTCGAACCTTTCCCCGCTCCACGATTAACCTGCCCAAGCTGATCGGCAACTTGAAGCGCCGCGGTCCCGCGCTACCGGGATTGAAATAGAGCACTCCGTTGCGCGACTCTTGCTTGGGGACGTGGCTGTGGCCGGAGATCACCACGTCGAATGCGGAAGCCTCCGGCTTCAAATCGAGTTGCGCCAGATCATGCAGCACATAGACGTAGACTCCGCCGATCTCGATGACTTCGGCCTGAGGCAACTTCCGGGCCCAAGGGTCGTTGTCGACGTTGCCGCGGACCGCGGTCACGGGCGCGATCGCCGCAAGCTTTTCCAGAATCTCGGGAGGGCCCACGTCGCCCGCATGGATGATGCGTTCGGACTCTCGCAACGCGGCGAGAGCCTCGGGCCGAAGCAGGCCGTGGGTGTCGGAAATGACGCCGATAAGGATGGGAGTCCTCAGCCCCGAGACTTTGTCCGCTAATTTGACTTCATGAGCTCGTTCATTTCGGCGTGAGATGGCGCCCCCTCCATTGTCCTGTAAGTGCCGAGCGTCTTCAGTTCCTCGGCCAGGCGGCGTAGCAGGCCGAGCGTCGCCCGCATCGGCCCTGAACCCAGGCTGATTCGCCTCACCCCGAGCGAAGCCAATTCGGCCACCGAAGGTGAACCGGGTATGGCAAGAACGTTCACCGGACAACGCAGGTCGGCAACCAACCGTCTGATCGTCGCCGCGTCTCGAAGTCCCGGAACGAACACGCAGTCCGCACCTGCATCGCGGAAGGCCGACAGCCGTCGCACCGCCTCGTCATAACGCTTGGCCGGATCGCCCACTGGCAACAGGTAGACATCCGTCCGAGCGTTGACCACCAGCCGAACCCCCTGTTTGTCCGCAGTCTCGCGGATCGCTCGGATTTTTTCCAGTTGCAGCGGCAAGTCCACAAGCGGCTGCCGGGCATCGCCCCTGGCGTCTTCGAAATTCATGCCCACGGCGCCGGCTGCAATCACGCGGCGTGCGGTGTGGCCCGCATGCTCCGGCTGCTCTCCATATCCGGCTTCGACGTCCGCCGTGACGGGCACTTTCACCGCCATTGCAATCTGTGCGATAGCCCTGATCATGTGGTCGGCAGGAATCTTCTGCCCGTCCGGATAGCCATGCGCAAACGCAATGCCCGCGCTGGTCGTCGCTATGGCCGGGAACCCCGCCTCTTCAAGGATGCGAGCGCTGGCTGCATCCCAAGCATTGGGGAGCAGCAGGACATTCGCGCCTGCGTGCATTGCCCGGAGCGCCTCTGCTTTTGCGGCTTGATCGAGATTCGCCATGCCGCAGGTTGGATGCCCTCACTGGCGCCCGTTCTTCATCTTTTCTGTGAATCTTCCGACGCTCACCACTGCCCGCCCCACCCTACCGCGTCCGATCTCCTGAGAATCGTCCCGAGCACTCACCCGCAAAGTGTAAAACCGTCCGTCGAAGGATTCTAGTTCCGCCACGGCCTTGATGCGGGCGCCGATACCGCTGGCAGCACGATGTTCGACATTAATCGACGTCCCCACGGTGATTTCATCGCCCTCGCAGTAAGGCTGCAGCGCGTTAAACGCCGCAGTTTCCATCAGCCGGATCATGTCTGGTGTCGAATAGACCGGTGGCAATTCGGAATGATGCGACGTTAGGGTGTGCTCGAACGCCACCGTCTCTTCGGCCTCGCCGCGCGCTCCGATCGGGATCTCTCTCGCCAAAATTGTTTTCCCCTGCTAAAGAAACAGGCCAATGATTCTACCGAATCACTGGCTCGAAATTCCTGGACACCGATTCACGCCCTATGTTAGCGGTTCCCTCCTTTACTGAGCCTGCATGGTGTTGAGGGCCTTCTGAAGATCGATGCCACGTTCGCGCAGCTTCTTCTCGACGCTTTTTGCTTCGTTCCTGCTCAACTGTGGCCAGAGCGCTTGGCACTGCTTCCTGGCAGCCGAGGAGCCATCGCCGTAAGCAAGAACGAACCAGTAATATGCCTCAACATGGTCGGCTTTCGTGCCGTCACCCCTGGCATACATCTCAGCCAACGCAAGAGCGGCCGAGCGTCGTGTCCCTGGTATCAACCCGCTCGCGGCGAGTTGGTACCATTTCATCGCTTCTTTTGAGTTCTTCTCCGTGCCGCGGCCGTTTTCATACAAATATCCCAGACAATACTGCCCCTTACCGTCCCTGTGTTCGGCGGCTTGGTGGCACAGTTTCAAGGCTCGGGGATAATCCTGAGCGATCGCTTTACTGTTAATCAACATTTCCGCGAATCTTAGCGCGGCGGAATCGCTGTGGTTCGCCGCTTCACCATACCAGCGAGCCGCTTCCGCCGAATTCTGCGGCAGCTCGACTCCCTTCTCATACATAGCGCCGATATCTTCGAGTGCACCCGCGGTAAACTTCATCTCCTTGGCTGTCCTGTCGACAGCATCCTTCGCTTCAGGATTTCCCGCCTGTTGGGGGAGGAGAAACCACGCGTATGCCATGTCCAGATCGGAAGGCACGCCATCGCCGTTGTAATAGGCGGCGCCGAGATTAAACATGGCTTGAGCGTAACCTTGCTTGGCTGCGCTGTGGTACCAGCGGACTGCTTCTTCCTTGCTTTTTTCTATTTCCCGCCCAAGGCTGTATATGACGCCGAGCCCGTTCTGTGCCTCTGGATCGCCCTGGTCGGCCGCTTTGCGGTACCACCTTGCAGCCCGGGCATCGTTCTGAGCCACACCCCTGGCCTTAGCGTAAGCCTCTCGGCCAGATTTCGGGCCGCAGAGGCTTCGCCGGCCTCAGCCGTGGTTTTCAGTTGGGAAATCTCGGAGGAACTCAGCGGTGCACGCGGGCCTGACTCTTGCCGGAGAGGCTGAGGTTCTGGCGCGGCAGACTTGCCCTGGCCGCCAGCACCTGCAATGCTGAGCGAGAAGCACAAGACAAAGTTAATCACGGAACGATCGTCAGCTGAATTTCACGATGAAACGATTTCTAGCCGCAGTTAAATCTCGATAGAAAAATCCTATGCTACGTTCATTGCCAACCGGCGCGCTTCAATCCCATCCAGAGCCTGCCACAACCTGAGTGCGGTCTTCTCGGCGGCATCCAGAGCCGCCTCCGCCACCTCCGGCTTGGTGGCGATCCGGCGTTCAAGCTGGTTGCGCCAGATCCGCGAATGGTAAACATCGGCCCTGGCGTGGAGCGAGAAATAGCCGCACGTCTTGTCGTCGGCGTCATACTTATCGCGAAGACCCTGATCTTTTTCCTTCGCCGTGCGTGGCACCTGCGACTCGTAGGCGTAAAAAGCCGCCAGTGCCTCCTCGGGCAAGCCTTCGCTGGCTACCCGATGGAAGTGCCGGATCAGCTTCCGAACCTCCAGCAGCGGACTATGCCACTCCAGATTGCGGCTCGATCCCATGCCCTCGGCAAAATCCAGCCAGAGATCGGAGTGCGGGACCGAATCCTTCCCCGGCCGCCCCTCCACTCCCTTTTCATCGCACATGTTAGCCAGCACTGCCCGACGCAGTTCGCCGTCCGCCAGCCGCAGCTCGAGGGCCGCCAGGTACGACGGGAACGCCTCGACGTGGTGGTAGTAGTGCTGGGCATATTCGCGCAGATCGTCGCGGCTTAGCTCACCCGCCGCCCAAGCTTTGTAAAAAGGGTGGCGAAGCAAGTCATACTTGTTGATTAGCGCCTCCAGTTGCTGGAAAAACTCGGCCGTATTCATGATGCCCCCGTTGGCTTTTTTATCAGGACAAGCAACTATACGGGCGAGTTGGAAGGCCAGCAAGTGAGCGCAATCACCGTATCCCGCAAGTTGCTAGAATGAAACAAGAAAGAGTCCGATAAATTGAGCCACGCTTGCGGGCGTGAGCGAAGCGGGAGCACGCAGACGAAATCCTCCAGCAAAGCGAAGGATCTCCTCCACCGCTACAGTTGCTGCATGCAGTTCACTGAACAATTCGACGTAGTCGTTGTGGGCGCCGGTCACGCCGGATGCGAGGCCGCCCTGGCCGCCGCGCGCATGGGCTTGAAGACCGCACTCTACACGCTCAACGTCGACCTGATCGCGCAGATGTCGTGCAATCCGGCGGTGGGTGGTATTGCCAAGGGACATCTTGTCCGCGAGGTCGACGCGCTCGGCGGCATCATGGGCGAGGTGACCGACGCCGTCGGCATCCAGTTCCGCCTGCTGAATACCTCGCGGGGGCCGGCCGTGTGGTCGCCGCGGGCGCAGTGTGACAAGCAGGCCTACCGCCTCAAGATGGGGGAAGTGCTCGAATCGCAGGCGAATCTGAAGATCAAGCAGGCGGAAGTCGCGGATTTGATTGTGGAGAGCTCTCAGCTCTCAGCTCTCAGCTCTCAGCCAGAACTCGAGGATTCACCTGAGAACCCAGAATTCAGAACTGAGACCCCGCGTGGCCGCCTCCGCGGCATCAAGCTTCGCGATGGCCGCACCGTCGGCGCCGACGCGGTTATCATCACCACCGGAACGTTTCTCAACGGTCTGATTCACTGTGGCGAGCAGCAATATCCCGCGGGGCGTTCGGGCGAACCCAACGCGGTCCTGCTCGGGGAAGCGCTGAAGAAGTTGGGCCTGCGCGGATGCCGCCTCAAAACCGGTACTCCTCCACGCCTGGATGGACGCACCATCGACTGGTCGCGCTTCCCGACGCAGCCCGGGGATGCCGACCCTACGCCTTTCAGCTTCCGCACCAGGCGCGTCGCCCATCACGATTCACAGGTGCCCTGCTATATCGCATGGACCACAGCGGAAACGCACCGCATCATCCGGGAGAACGTCCACCGCTCGCCGATGTACAGCGGGCAGATTCAGTCCATTGGCCCGCGCTACTGCCCGTCGATCGAAGACAAGATCGTGAAGTTTCCCGACAAAGAGATGCACCAGCTCTTTCTCGAGCCGGAAGGACTGAACACGCACGAGATCTACGTCAACGGCATGAGCACTTCATTGCCGGTAGAAGTGCAGCTCGCGATTCTTAAGACGATTCCCGGCCTCGAAAACGCCGAGATGATGCGCCCGGGCTACGCCATCGAATACGACTCGATCGACCCCACCGAACTCGAACGCACGCTCGAGACTCGCAAGATCGCCGGCCTGTTCCTGGGCGGGCAAATCAACGGCACATCCGGCTACGAAGAGGCTGCATGCCAGGGGCTGATGGCCGGTATCAATGCAGCGTTGCGGGTCAAGCAGCATCAGCCGCTGATCCTGGACCGTACAGAGGCCTATACCGCGATTCTGATCGACGACCTGATTTCCAAGGGCACCAACGAGCCCTACCGCATGTTCACCTCGCGCGCCGAGTTCCGCCTGCACCTGCGCATCGACAACGCTGACCGCCGCCTCACCCCGCATGGCCGCCGCGTAGGTTTGATCTCGGACGAAGCCTGGTCGGATTTTCAATCGAAACAAGAGCACTTGGCAAAAGTGAAGAAATTGTTGGAGAGCACCCGACTCACGCCCGAAATGTTAATGCGTTGTCATTCCGAGGAGCGAAGCGACGAGGAATCTGCTGTCGCTGTCGCCGTCCCAGAAGCGTGGGGACCCGCCGCAGGCCAGACCATCGCGCAGTTTCTGAAGCGCCCCGAGATAACGATCGAACGCCTTGTCCCGATCCTGAGAGAAATTACACCAGAATTCTTCGCAAGAAATTCCTGCGCGTCGTCCGCGGTTTTCATTTCTTCTGAAATCCGCAACGAGCTGAAGTCGGTCGAGACCGAGATCAAGTACGAAGGCTATCTGCTGCAACAACAGCGCGCCATGGAGCGCCTGAAAAAGGCTGAACAGCACACCATCCCTGACTGGTTCGACTACCATTCGGTCAGCGGACTCTCGCGCGAAATGCAAGAGAAGCTGACCAAAGTGCGCCCCCGCACCATCGGACAAGCGTCGCGCATTCCGGGCGTGACGCCGGCGGCCGTATCCCTGGTGAACGTCTACATTGAAATCCAGGCGCGACGCCGCGAACGGGCGGCTGTAATCTAACGTCTCAGGCAAGATCTAGGGATGCGAGTCCTGCCTGGTTCGCAGCTGTTCCGCCAGCTTGAGTTCGCTCTCCGATTCTTCTTTGTTCCCCATGTCGCGGTATGCCTGGCCGAGCAGGTAGTGGGTCGTCGAATTGTTCGGGTCCATGTTGGCGGCTCTTTGCAGAGCGCGCACCGCCAACTCGTATTCCCCTTTTTTCTCCAGCACTTTTCCCATGAGGATGTAGGGTCCGGTCGAAGTCGCGTCCAGCCAGATGGAGCGCTGCAGCAGCCGCTGCGCGTCTTCAAGCTTTTGCACCCGCGAGTAGGCGTCCGCCAGTTTGTAGTAGGTTTCTGCCTGCCCCGGGTTGATGGCCAACTCCTTCTGAAACTCTGTAATGGCTTCCGGGACGCGGGACTTGTACAGGTACAGCTCGCCCAGCAGAAAGTGAACCAGCGGCAGCTTTGGATCGAGGGTCGCAGCTTTCTGCGCGTATTCTTCCGCCACCGGATCGTGTTCCTGCCGCAGCAGCATGCGCGCTGTGAACAGGTAGCTCGCCGCCGAGTCTGGGGGCACATCGAACATCTTGCTGAAAGACTTGCGGGCGTGATCGTAGTCTTTGGTCTGGATATAGGACATGCCAAGAATGTAAACGGCGTCGACATTGGCGCGCGGATACCAGCTCTGCACTTTTTCCAGCAGAGGAATCGCCTCCGCTGCATGCCCGCCCAGGTAATACGATAAACCCAGCAACTGGGTCGCCTCGCCGTTCCCGGGATCTTCGGCGGTCGCCTTCTTCAGGTATTCGACCGCCTTCGGTAAGTCATTTTTCTTGTAGAACGCCGTTCCCAGCTCCAGGGCGAGTCCTTTGGTCGTGGAATCCCGGGCTTCCAGAGTCTGCAACTGCGCGATCGCCTCGGGTAGCTTCCCTTCCTGTTCAAGTTTTCGCGCTGCGGCAAACTCCGCGGGAACATTGGCTGACGGCTGGGCTCGAGGAGCCGAACCCGTCTCCGGCGGCGTTGCCTGCTGCGCCTGGCCCGTTACCGCGCAGGTCCAAAACAATGCCGCCAGCCACGCTTGCCGAATTTGGAATAACTGCTTGACTTCCATAACGAGATTAGAGCACAGACTTGCCACCTGACACGCGGGCAGCGGTCACTGCGGGCTGGTCTCTTTCTGCAAGGCGTCCAGATTTTCTTTTGCGATGGGTTGATTGGGATCGATCTGCAAAGCGCGCTCCCAATACGACCCCGCTTCGGGAAACCGCCCTAACTGCGCCAGGGCCGCGCCGAGATTCGCCTCTGCGTTGGCGTCTTGCGGTTGCAACTGCAGCGCAAGCCGGAATTGCTGAGACGCCCCTTCGAAGTCGCTCTGCTGTGCCAACGCAAATGCCAGGTTGTAGTGAGCGTCAAAGTAGTCGGGACGCGCCTTCAGCGCCGCCTGCAAATATCCAATCCCGCGCTCGGCGTGTCCCGCACCGACCAATGCAGCTCCCAGCGCATTATTTGCTGTCGCGTCCTCGGGGTTGTGGCGCGCCAGCGCTTCCTGCAGGGTCATGCGCGGATCGCCCTGCGCCGCGTCGAGTTCACGGGAAGCACCAGCAGCCACAAATGGCACATCTCATCGCTGGAACGGTTGCCGCCGACCACGCGCCGGGGGATGGTTGGGGTTCATCGGATTCTCATCAAGTTGTCGTAGACATAGCGCAAGCTCACTGTCGTGCCCTTGGGCAGATGCACCGGCTCGGCATAGCGATAGATCGTCTGCCGGTTCAAGTTCCAGTGCGGAATGTGGATGAGGGACTTCTTCGTGCCGTCTGGCAGCGTCGCAAAGGCCTGAATGTCTCTTCCCAGGTAATGGGCGTGCGAATAAATCGCCAGCAGATTTACGTCCAGGGGCAGAGTGAACTCATCGGTGACCGGAAAATCTTTCTGTCCGGCTGGGATATCGAGCTTCAAATCGTTTTCCAGTTGCAGCAGCATGGGCAGTTTGGTCGCCGCGTGCGGCGTGAAATAGAGCCCGATGCTGGGCTGGATCACCTCTGGCTTTCCCGAGGGCTGCAGGTGGGTGTTGAGGATCAAATCCGTACCCGGGTTGAGGCGCAGCGCCATTGAGTGTCCATCCCGCCAAGTGGCGCCGCCATCCCGGCGACTGTCTGGCCTACAATGTCCGGAGCATGATTGCCCACCTGCGCGGAAAGCTGTTGGTCAAGCATCCCAATCAGGCCGTCGTTGAGACCGCCGGCGTCGGTTACGACGTGACCATCAGCGTACCAACGTTCTCAGATCTGCCGGCGTTAGGGGCAGAGGTGGCGCTCCACATCCACACGCACGTGCGCGAGGACGTGATCGCGCTCTACGGATTCCTGCGCCGGTCGGAGAAGTTGCTGTTCGAGAAGCTGATCACGGTGAGCGGAATTGGACCCAAGCTGGCCATCACGATCCTCAGTGGGATGGCGGCAGATGAAATGGTCGGTGCCATTCGCGGCAACGATGTAGCGCGGCTCACTCGCATCCCCGGCATCGGCAAAAAGACTGCCGAGCGCATGGTGCTGGAGTTGCGCGACAAACTGCCGGAAGCGCTACCCGCTTCGGCACCGGCAATTCCGGCCATGAGCGCGACCGGAGAAGACGTGCTCTCAGCACTGCTGAATCTGGGCTACCAGCGCGCCGCGGCAGAAAAGGCGCTGGCAGCAGTTGTCAGCGACGGAAATGCAAAATCCTTCGACCAGATGTTCCGGGCAGTCCTGGGCCGGCTCTCGAAATAGCAGAGTTATTTTTCTCTGGACACGCTTTGCGGCTTGCGCTCTAATCCTGCACCATGCAAACGCTCGGCCTCTCTGATTCAACCCCTCGCAGCGAAAGCCGCCTCAAAAGCCTGTTTTGGCCATCGATCCAAACCGGCGCGGACGTCGACTATCTCGCCGTGCAGGGCTTCTGGGTGTGCACGTTTGTGGGTGGGATGTCGTTCGTTTTCTTGGCACTGGCTCGCCAGCCATTGATCGGAATACTAGTCTTTCTCTTGTTTCATTTCGGCGGTATCGGAGTTCGTGAGCACAACCCGTTCGCGGCAGCGATTATTCTCGTCTACTATGTGGTCGACTTTCTGGCATCGATTCTGTTTCTGTTCGCGAGTTCGCCCGGTATTGGAGTTCTCAAGATCGTCATCACCGCTCTGCTGCTGTCGAATCTTCGTGCCACCTGGATCGCCGCCGGGTGGAAACCTGACTCCGAAGAAGCTGCTTTACCTCCACGGTTCGGAGAAACGTTTTTTGACAAGTTCGTTGACAGGTGGCCCGCGTTCATTTGGCCGAAGGTAAAGGTGCTCTATTACATCTTCTCGTTCGGATACCTCGCGCTCACGGTCGCAGGGCTAATAGTGATGTTTCTTCGCCGCGGTCTTTCTTAAGCGAAGAGGTCGGCCGATGCGACTACTTTCCGATGCAGAACGTGCTGAAGATCAAATTGAGGACGTCGTCGGTCGTCGTCGCACCGCTGAGAGCGTCGAGCGGCCGCAACGCGTTGTAAAGATCGAGCAGCAGCATCTCGTGCGGAACTTTCCCGGCAACGGCTGCCTTCGCAGCGCCCAGCGCAGCCAGCGAGTCCTTGATCAGTCCTAGATGCCGGACGTTGGTGAGGAAGCCAGACTCCGCCTGACCCCCAGCCTCTCCGCCGATATGTCGCAGGATCTCTGCCCGAAGCTGGGGGATTCCCTCTCCCGTAACCGCGGAAGTGCGAACCAGCTGACTATTTACTTCTGACCACTGACGACTGATCGCGAGATCGCTCTTGTTCCCCACCACAATCACCGGCCGATTTTCAGCCTGCCGCAAAAGCTCAGAATCTTGCGCAGTCTCCGGCTCGGACGCGTCCATCACCACCAGCACCAGGTCGGCGTCGACCAGCGCCTCCATCGATTTCTGAATGCCGATCGACTCGACTTCATCAAGAGCCTGGCGAATGCCGGCCGTATCAATCAGCTTCAAAGGGATGCCGCCAATCGCGACGGTCTCGCTGACCAGGTCGCGCGTGGTGCCCGGCGTCGCAGTGACGATCGCGCGTTCACGCTCGACCAGCCGGTTGAACAAGCTGGATTTACCCACGTTCGGTCGCCCCACGATTGCCAGCGTCAGTCCTTCGTGGACGATCTTGCCGTAAGCGAAGCTGGCGCTGAGCTGCTCCAGCGGCGTGCGAACCGCAGCCATGTGTTCGACGATCGTCCCATCCGGCAGCACCGAAATGTCGTCTTCTGCGAAATCGATGCCCGCCTCGAGCAGCGCGATCAGTTGAACTAGTTTTTGTTTGATCGGCTGCAAGCGACGCGACAGCGATCCCTCCAATTGTTGCGCCGCCACCTTGGCCTGATACAACGTCTGCGAATCGATCAGGTCGCGCACCGCCTCGGCCTGGGTCAGGTCGATGCGCCCGTTGAGAAAGGCCCGCATGGTAAATTCGCCAGGCTCTGCCAGCCGCGCTCCGGCCGCAACGCACAACTCGACGATGTGCCGCAACACAACCGGCGATCCATGCGCCGAAATCTCAATGATGTCGTCGGTGGTGTAAGAGTGCGGCTTCGCAAAGTAGGTAACGACAACTTCGTCGATCCGAGTGACTTGTGTGGGGACAGCCGCCCCCGGCTGTCCGGCCGAGCGAAGCTCGGCGGCGCCACCACAGGGCTCGACGAATTCGCCGAACACTGCCCGTCCCGGCTCCAGCTCATGTTTCAGCCGCAGCATCGGCAAGGTGATTTCACGCGCCCTAGACCCAGCCAGCCGGACCACGCCAATCCCGCCGCGTCCGGGCGCGGTAGCGATCGCAACAATCGTGTCGTCCAGGTTCACGCGCCGATTGTAACGGGTAAACTCAATGCAACCAACGATCGCGGCACCAAAACGGGGTGCCCCATCCTTGACGCGCTTTTCGCGACAGGGTGGGGGTTTCGATCTTCCCAGGAGCATTTAAATTGTCCGTCGCTGACGAACTCTTAAAAGCTAACCAAACCTTCGCGCGCAATTTCAAGCTGGGCGAACTCTCCGTGCGCCCGGTGCGCCACGTAGCCGTCCTGGCCTGCATGGATTCCCGCATCCTGTTCGAGCACTGCCTGGGCCTGAAGCCGGGAGACGCGCACATGATCCGCAACGCGGGCGGCATTGCCACCGAAGATGCCCTGCGCTCGCTGATCGTCTCCCACCATCTGCTCGATACCCAGGAGTTCATCATCATCAATCACACCGACTGCGGCCTGCTGAAAGTGCGCGAAGACGAGCTGAAAGAGCGGCTGGTCAAGAAGATGGGAACGACCGCGGAAGAGCCCTCCCATTTCCACGCCTTCGACGATCTCGAAGTGAACGTGCGTCAGCAGATGTGGCGCGTGAAATCCCACCCCTGGATTCCGAAACACATTCCGGTCCGAGGATTTGTGTATGACGTAAAGACGGGAAGGCTCAAAGAAGTCGAAGAGGGAAGCTGAATCCCCGCATGGGATGGACACTGTGGGCGAAAAGCCTGAGAACGACCGTCACCCATCCATTCTTGCTCTTCTCTACAACCCTGCCGCCGGTTTCCGCGCGTGCAACCGGAACGCTTCAGCCTTCGTTTCTATCTCCAAAACTTGAAATCCTGCGGTCTCAAGCCGCGTGCCGAACCGATCCGGATCAACGGGAACAAACGTGTCACCCATGTGGATCAACCGCATGAATAAGCTTTGCAGGCTGTCACTGCCCACGAAAGCTCCTTCCGGTTTCATGACTCGCCAGACCTCGCGAAGCAGTTTGTCCTGGAGCTCTGCAGAGGGCACATGATGGAGCATGGTGAACGAAACCCCGCCCGAGAAGTAAGCGTCTGAAAATGGCATGGCAGTGGCATCGGCCAGGACCACTTCCACATTGCTGTCACGCAGACGAGAACTGAGTGACTTCGCCAACCCGGGATCGAGTTCGATGGCAGTAAGCCGCTGCACCGATACTTGCAATAAATCGGTGGTGAGGCCGGGCCCGGGCCCGACCTCCCCGACATTCGGTCCGAGGTTGGCGCCGGAGAGCACCCACAGCACTCGCTGCTGGATGGTTTTTCGCCATCGGGCCGAACGGCATAGCCAATTGTGCAAGCGGTTCACGCTCTCCACCTTCCATTTTTTCAATTTCGGACCGGCCCAGCTTAAGACTTGTGGGGTCTAGCGTGCTTCCGATATTGTGTCGGTAAGTGTCGCAAAGGCGGCCAAACCGCGATCTACGATCCTTCCCTAGATCTCCACTCCCAAATCACCACCCTCGCCCACGACTATCCTGCAGGACGCGTGGTCCGGTTGCATTTTCATGATCGCGACCAGCTCGTTATGCTTCCCGCCGAGTGATGACGGTTCGTACCGCTGACGGCACTTGGGTCGTGCCCACGCACCGTGCAGTTTGGATTACCGGCGACGGTTCCACACACCATCACGATGTCAGGAACGGTTGCGATGCGGACTCTGTACCTCAAGCGGCAGTTGGGGGGACGTTGCCGAGAGGCGGTTGGGTTGTGCACGTGTCGGCGCTACTGAAAGAGTTCATTCTCTATGCTTGCAACTAGGCGCCCTGGACAAGACGATTCGGTGGGAGGGTCCCCTGATCCACGTGATCGTCAACCAGTTGGAAGCCATCCGACTAGTTCCTTTGCAGCTCCCGAATCCGTCTGATCCGCGGGCGCTCCGAGTCGCCAAGTCAATCTTGGATGACCCGAGCAACCGACAGACGCTTGCAGGCCTATGCAAAGCGGCGGGCACCAGCAAACGGACAGTCGAGAGACTATTTCAGGAAGACATCGGAATGACGTTCAGTAAGTGGCGACAATAGCTTCGTCTCATGCAGGCGATGCGGCTCTTGGCCGAGGGAGCGAAGGTCACACAGGCCGCTCTGGAATCGGGCTATAGCACGCCCAGTACATTCATTTCCATGTTCAAGAAAAGATGGGGGACGACGCCTACGCTACATTTCAAAACGGACGCAATGGATAAGTAGCGTTCACTTCGAGAGCCTCATGGGTGTCCCATTTCTCGCACGCTCTTGGCGCGAGAAAGCATGGCCCTGAGCTAGTCGAAGGATGGGGAGTTCGTTTCTACCGCGCCACGACCTTTTCAATCTCCGCCCGCAAGTCGCCATACGGCAGCGCCCCCGGATGGTACATGGCGACCTTTCCGGCGCGGTCGAGCAACACCAGCGTCGGCGTAGTCGAGGCCCCGTAGGTGTCGAAGTTGTACGTGCTGATCGGCACGGGCATGTCCAGGAGTCCCGAATAAAACCGGTGCCGCACCGCGTCGATATAGCTGAGTTCGTCGCTGGCCTTGGCGTGCTCGATCTGCGCCGTGTATCCATAGAGCCGCGTCGGTCCAATCACTTTTAGTCCCCTGCCGGCGAACTCCGAACGCAGCTGCGTGATGATCGGCGCCTCCGCCTTGCAGTCCCCACACCAGTGCGCCCAGAAGAACAACAGCACGGGAGACCCCTTGAGTTCGGCGGCGGGCGGCAGCTTCGCGCCCAGCGACTGATCGGACTTCAGCGCGGGCGCCAGCTTGCCTTCGAGCGAAAGCAGATTCAGATTCTTCTGCAGCCGGTCGTGAATCGAAGTATTGCCATACGTCCGCAAGGCGCCCTCGAGCAGCGCGACCGCCTGCGTTCGCTGACCGCGCGCCGCCAGCGCCTGGGATTGCACCTCCAGCGCCGCCCCCAGCGCCAGTGGCAAGTGCGAATCGGTGTCGAGCGGGCGCTGCTTCAGCTGCTCCTGCACCAGTGCTTTGGTCTGCTTCGCATAGGCTGCGGCCTGGTCGTACTGGCGCTGATCGAGCGCAGCCCGCCCTAACCATGAGTAGGCTTCTAGATACTCCGGCGTGACTCCGCGGCCGTTGCGGTACGAGTTCAAGTCCGACTCCGCGGCCGAGAAATTGTTCTGCAGCAATGCCATGCGGACGTCGTCCACAATCCCGGCCCAAGCGGCCGCGGTGAGGAAAAGTGAAACCAACAGAGCTCGAAATCGCATTCTCAGATGATGAGTGTTTTCGGAAAAAGTGGCAAATTCGCGCTTTGCAATGTGGGCCAACCACCACCCCATAACATCCATTATATCAATTGTTTAGCCACGCTTTGTAACAAATTTTGTAGCTATTCCGGTGCACTTCCTTTACAATCGCCTTGCGTTTGATCTTTAGAGTTCCTTCGCAGTACAAGCATCTCCGCTTAACCCAGCGCGTGACCTGCCTGCAGAAGACCCGAAAGTTTCAGCGCTACATCAAAGAAAAAGGAACAGTGCATCAACATGGAAACAGGAACAGTGAAGTGGTTTAACGACGCCAAGGGCTACGGTTTCATCAGCCGCCAGAACGGCGAGGATGTCTTCGTGCATTTCTCCGCCATTCAGGCCAGCGGCTTCCGCAGTCTGCAGGAAGGTCAGCAAGTACAATTTGACGTGGTTAAAGGCCCCAAGGGCTGGCAAGCTGAGAACGTCAAGGGCGTCTAACACCGCTTCCGAGTAACAATTCGAAAATGAGGGCGGCCGCGACGGCCGCCCTTAGTTTTTTCCGCGGTTTTTCCGCTTCGTTTTTCGCTCCAACCGCTAAGGCTGCTGGCTGCGCATCAGCACCACGTCAGAGTCAGTGTGCCCCCGTACTATCGCCAGTTTGCTCCCATCGGGGGACCAGTGATAGTCCCAGATTTTCTCGGCTTTGAATATCGTGAGCGCCTTGCCCGGGGAACCGTCGAGCGGCTGCTGCCACAAGTTGTCGGCACCATTTTCGCGAACCGCATACACCAGCGATTTGCCGTCGAGCGAGAATTGGATCAGATTTGCCGCCCGTGGCCTCTGAAATTCAACCATTCGCGGTGCAGCATCCTTATCCGTCGGAACCAGGGCAATTTTCTCCTCGTGCCCGCCGGCATGGTCAATGGTGGCAAACGCCAGGGTGTGGCCGTCGGGAGAGACGCCGAAGAAACCCGCCGCTGCCAGCTCCGACACTTTTCGCGTCGGGCCCCCATCAATCGCCACCTGCATCACCCGGCCTGTTCCGCCGTCGAGGTAATAAACCGAGCGCGAATCGGGGGCGCACACCGGAAAATTATCCTGCTTGCCCTGCGTGAGTTGCTTCAGGTTTCCGCCGGAAGTATCCGCCCGCCAAACATTCAGGCTGCTAGCGCCGCCCCGCAATCCGAGAAGCAACACAAGGTGACGGCCATCCGCGCATTGCCAAGGATCGCCTCCCGCCGAATCCTGCTCGGTCGCGAAAGAGCCCTTCTCTCCTGAATCCGGGTTCACCCAATGCACTTTGTTATCTTTGTCATAGATCAGGCGTCCGTCGTGCGTCCAGGTAAAATTGGTAAAGGTGGCCGCCGGTGCGACCTGCCGCACGTCAGCTCCCCCGGACCTAGCCGACGTCACTTCCAGATTCCATCGCCCTTGGCTGAGCACCGTCGCCAGCACTTGCCCGTTCGCCGCAACGCTCAAGTCGGAATAATCGTTCGTGTCCCGCGTGACCGGGTCCATCCGTCCGACGGGATAGATGACAAAAACAATCTGCTCCTGGGTGAAGTTCGAAGACCGGCTCCGCTCCAGGGCCAGCAACCCGTGCCCGTCGGGCATCCAGGCGGCCGAAATGAGCGCAGAGTCTGAGCTGAGAACCAGGTGCTGCTGGCCGTTACGGGTATCCACAGCCATGAGCCCGGTAAGTGCATCGCCCGGCTGATTCGCGACGCACAGAATGGTCGCGCCGTCGGGCGACCAGGCTGGATTGTAGAGAGCCTGCCCGTTCGGTCCGCTGGCCAGCACGGTCTCTTCGCCGCTCTCGAGCGAGCGCACGATCAGCCGGTATTTCCCCGGCTCCGGATTGTCGTGGCGCATGAACGCGATCTTGCGACCGTCGGGCGAGAAGGTGATATTCGAATCCACGTCCTCGGCCAGTCGCTCGGGAGTGCCACCCAGAAGCGGCGCGCGGTAAAGATACCGCAACTCCGCATTGCCGGGATCGCTGCGTACGAAGTAAAGATAATTGCCATCGGGCGAGAAGTGCAGACCGTTGTAAGAGACGTCGGCCGGGGGCTGTACCTGCGTATTGCTATTGGTGGGGACGTTGCGCAACCACAAGCTGGCCAGCCCGCTGCTGTCCCTCATCAGGCTGAGAATGTATTTTGCATCGGGAGAAATCGCGACCTCCGCCGCGTTGCCCTCCTCAGTGAGCTTGGTCACCGTGAAATTGCGGAACGGCCGCATCGGATGGCGCGTCACCAACGAATAGATCCCGTACCCCGCTGCCAGGAGCACGACCATTCCCAGGAGCGCGACGAATCCTGTTCCCAGCTTGTGCTGTCTGGCCTCGACAACGATAGTCGAGCTTTGGGACGGACTGGACACCGCGGCCACGGGCAAGGCAGAGCCGGAGCCCGAAGCAGCCGGTCCGGTCGGAACCGGAACCGATGCCGAACCGGAGGCCGCAGCCACATTCTTCCTCCCCGACTCGACATCTCGCTTCAGCCGCTTCAGATCGCCGCGCAAATCGGCCGCCGACTGGTAGCGCAGTTCGCGATCCTTTTCGAGAAGCTTCTCGATGATCTCCCCTAGCTTCAGCGGCAACGTTGCATTGCATTGCAGGGCCGAAGCCGGATCCAGTTCGAGAATAGCGTGAAACACTACCGCCGACGTCGCGCCCGAGAAAGGCAGCTTTCCGGTCGCCATCTGATAGATCACCGTGCCCAGCGAAAACAGATCCGAGCGCGTGTCGAGTTCCTCGCCCCGCGCCTGCTCCGGCGACATATAGGAGATCGTGCCCACGGTCGAGCCAGGACTGGTCAGGTTCGCGGGCCGGGGTGAATCTTGTGTGGCCCCGATCGTTTCCATCTCCAGTTCAGGACGGGCCAGCTTGGCCAGACCGAAATCGAGCACCTTCACCTGCCCACGCTGCGTAAGGAAAATGTTCGCCGGCTTGATATCGCGGTGGACGATGCCTTTGGCGTGCGCGGCGTCAAGCGCGTCCGCCAGTTGGATCGCAACCTCCAGCAGTCGCTCGGTCGGCAGCGGGCCCGCCGTGAGTTTCTGATCAAGACTCTGCCCCTCCAGCAACTCCATGGCAAGGAACGACTGGGGCTCCCCGCCCTCGCCCGCAGTATTCTCCACCGCATAAATCGTGCAGATATTGGGATGGTTCAGCGCCGAGGCCGTGCGCGCCTCCAGCAGAAAACGATCGAGAGCATTCTGATCGCGCAAAAGCTGCGGCGGCAGAAATTTCAGCGCGACCCTGCGCCCCAGAGTAAGATCCTCGGCCTCATACACCACCCCCATCCCGCCGCTGCCCAACCGGCCGATCATGCGGTAGTGCGAGATGGTCTGGTTGATCATTGTCTGTTCCATCCCAACCAAGAGGGGGAGTTACATCTTAGGGGGGATGCCGTGGGCCGTCAAACAGGCCTCAGCATCGCGAAGACTCTTGACGACAGGGTTTTAATTGAGTGCCGTCGCAATTGCTCGAGGAGCAAATCCCGAGATGCGCCACCTAAGGTCCGTCACCCCATTGTTCCTAACCCTTCTCTTCTCGTATGTCTTCCTCTTAGCTCAGGCGAAGGACATGACCAACGAGGAACGCGACCAGGTTGAAAGCATGCTGCTGCGGCTTGCAAGCGATGTTCCCAAGCACTATTACGATCCCAATCTGCACGGCGTCGATTGGAAAGAAAAGATCAGCCTGGCTCGCGAGCAGATCAAACAGGAGAAGTCGCTTAACATGGCTCACGTAGCAGCGGCCCTCGACAGCTTCAACGACTCTCGTACTTTCCTCATCCCGCCTCGCCGACCTTACGTCCTCGACCACGGCTGGGCCGTCCAGATGATCGGCGAGAAGTGTTTTGTAACCCGCATTCGGCCGAATGGGGACGCTGACACTCATGGCGTCAAGGCGGGAGATCAATTACTCGCCATTAACGGCTATAGAATTGGCCGCGACAATCTGCACAAGATCGAATACGCGTTTTATGTCCTGCGTCCTCTCCCTCAACTCACAGTCATTCTTCGTGATCCGCAGGGGCAAGAGCGCAGGGCTCTGCTCGAGGCCGAATTCCGACACAGGGTACATATGCGGGATCTGGATGCGAACACCATTCAGAACATGCAGCTTGAGGAGGAAGACTGGGTCCGCGAACAACAGATCCGGACTGCCGAATACGCTGACGATCTGCCGATCGCCAAGCTGCCGTCGTTTATGTTCGGTCCGAGCGAAGTCGACAAGCTGATCTCCGGAAGCCGCAAACACAAGGCCTTGATACTCGATCTTCGCCAAAATCCACGGGGCAATGTGGAAGTGTTGCAGGCGGTTGCTGGCAGCCTCTTCGACCACGATATCAAGATCTGCGACCGCATTGGCCGTGACTCGACTAAGCCCATGGTCGCCAAATCGAATCACCATCCGTTTGCGGGCAAGCTCTACGTGCTGATTGACAGCAAGTCGGCTTCGGCGTCGGAACTGCTCGCGCGGGTTGTTCAACGGGAAAAGCGCGGCATCGTCATCGGCGATCGCAGTTCCGAAAGTGTGATGGAAGCTAAGGTGTATTCCTACTCCGCAGGTCTGGACATGCTCATGTTCTACGGCGCGTCCATCACGGATGCCAACCTGATCATGGCTGATGGCAAGAGCTTGGAACATTTCGGGGTCAGTCCCGACCAGGTTGCTATCGCTACTCCGCTCGAGGTGGCAAGCGGGCGCGATCCGGTCCTGGCTCGTGCTGCGGAAATGGCGGGTGTAAGAACTACTCCAGAAGACGCCGGCAAGGTTTTCCCGTTCGAATGGCCGAAGGATAAGTAAAAGAGGAGGCCATCACCCTCACTTTGCACCCGGAAGCGGCCGATCCTGTTCCTTCTCCAGCCTGTCCACCATCTCCTTCGGCAGTCCGTGCAGTAGCTCGAGAAACGCGGCGTTGGTCCAGCCAAACCCGACCACATTCATTTCGTAGCCCAATTCCACATGCGCTTCCGAGGACCGTGTCACCACGTTATACTTTTCCCGAATGTTGCCGTCGCGCCGGAAATTTTCCGCCACCATCGACAGGAATTCATACGAGATGCGATCCGCGTCGGCGTTGTAGCCATAGCGCCGCAGGCCCGCGATGGCCACCATCTCGATGTTCCCCCAACCATAGGGCAGATCCCACTGTGCACCCGTCTCTTCTGTGCTCATCGGCAATCCGCCGGGCTGCTCGAATTTTCTCAAGTTGTCCGCCACAGCCTTTGCTTGCTCAGGCGTGGCCAGCCCCGCCCACAGCGGATAAAACGTCGACGCATACCGGTAGGTGGACATCTGGCTCGTCTGCAGGTTGTAATCGAAGAACAGTCCTTGCTCCGCGTTCCACAGATAGCGGGTAATCAGCTTTTTGCGCTCTTCGGCCCGCTCGTTCCACTTGTCCACGTCGTCGCTGCGACCCAGCCATCGACTGATCCGCTCCAGATCCTTTTCCGTCTTGTAGAGCAGGCTGTTCAGGCACACAGGTGCATAGTGATGCGTGGCCGCGCCAAAGGGCCCGAAGCGGAAGCTGACATCAAACCCCGACTCCCGCATCGACCGGTCGCCCTTGTAATAATCCACGCTGAGTTTAAACTGCCGTTCCTTTTCGCACTGCGGACGCGCCATGGTGAGCGCCTCATCGCAAACCTGAAGCGAATACGGCAAGCCCGCCACGGGTCGCGCCGCCTCCTCATGTTGTTTGAACTCCACTACATAGTCGTTGGCCTCGGCCGGATGAAAAAAGAAATATCCCGCCACCTTGCGGTAGAAGCCGGTCTCGTCCTGCACCGCCTCGGCCGGCGGGCCTTCGCCGAAATCGTAGTAGCGGGACAGTCCGGTCTGTCCGGCCAGATGCGGATCTCGGGTCCACATCGCGTAGTCCTTTTCGAGGTCGGCATAAGCCCTCTCGAGAAAAGCCGGGTCGGGGTGACCATTCTTCTCCATCGCCTCGTACACATCGACGAACATGGAACTCAGGAATGGCGGCTGTGAGCGCGTCAGATAATAGGTTCGGTTGGCGTTCAGCATTGCGCCGTAGTGCTCGATCTCAAAGAAAAAGTTGTCGACCATGCCTCGCGCCAGTTCAGTACGGCCGGCCTGCAGCAATCCACGAACGATGAAGTAACTGTCCCACCCATACATCTCGTTGAAGCGTCCGCCTGGCACCACATACTTGTGCTCCAGATACAGAAGCCCGGGTGGCTGAATCTTGCTGGCATCAATTTCGCCCAGGCGATGAATCTCAGCCGGCAAGTGCTCGACGTGCACGTTGCAGTCTCCGGCGAGCTTCTGCACCGTCGGCGGCTGGGCAAAACCTGCGGGCAAATACAGCACCGGCGCTGCCTTAATTTTCGGATCGACGATGCTCTGGCACTCCGTCATGGAGCGGGTCAGAGTATCCCACGCCACAGAAATGTAATCGAGAACCGGCTTCAGTCCCTGACCTTTGGGGGCCGTCTCGGCCGGCGAGTGTTCGACCGAGGCCACGCAAACAACGACGAGGATGAAACATCGAACAGCGGAAGTAGGCAGGCGACGAAACTTCATCGAACGAAGGCTCATAGGCTCCTGGGAAGAGCTTCGCCATCATAAATGCGCGGGGCGACCTTCACAAACCGGTTCGGAAACGTTTCCGTTTATCCGACTTTTTTCGGCCCCGAGGCCGATCTCAGCCTTTTTTCGTTTATGCTATGTCGTTTCCGGTTTCTGGCTGAGGGGGCGCGCAAGTGATCCGATCCAAAGCAGTCCTTCGTCTGTCTTCCGTCCTGTTGGTTTACCTTCCCACATCCGCCATTTGGGCCCAAGTTCCTGAGAGCACCTATCAGGAACTGCACTGGCGCATGATTGGTCCGTTCCGTGGCGGTCGCACTCGCGCTGCCGCCGGAGTTCCCAGCCAGCCGAATGTGTTCTACATCGGACAAGTGAATGGTGGGGTTTGGAAATCCGACGACTACGGCCGCACCTGGAACCCCATCTTCGATCACGAATCCTCGCAGTCGATCGGCGCCATCGCCGTTGCTCCCTCCGATCCCAACATCATCTATGTCGGCAGCGGTGAGGGTTTGCATCGCCCCGACCTTTCCGTCGGCAACGGAATCTACAAATCCACCGACGCCGGCAAGACCTGGTCCCATCTCGGTCTCGCCGACGGACAGCAAATCCCCGCGCTTGCCGTCGACCCCCGCGATCCCAACCGCGTATTCGCCGCCGTCCTTGGCCATCCCTATGGGCCGAGCGAAGAGCGCGGCGTCTATCGTTCCACGGACGGTGGTAAGAGCTGGCAGCGCGTCATCTCCAAGGACGAAAATACAGGCGGCTCCGACGTCGAGATCGATCCTTCGAATCCTGACGTTGTGTACGCCTCGATGTGGGAGGTCCGCGAAGGCCCTTGGGAAGACGGCAACGAATTCAACGGAACAGGCGGCGGACTCTTCAAATCCACCGATAGCGGCACCACCTGGCATCCTGTGACTAACGGCTTGCCCAAAGACCTATCTCAGATTTACGTGGGCATCGCGCCCAGCGATCCGCGCCGCCTGTATGCCACGCTTTCCACGGCTGCGGGAAAGCTCGCGGTCTACCGCTCCGATGATGCCGGAGAAAATTGGGCACAAATCACCACCGATCCCCGCTCCTCCGGCCGCATCGGCGGCGGCGATCTCCCTATCCCCAGAGTCGATCCAAAGAATCCCGACCTCATTTACATCGCCAGCACCGTCACCATGCGCTCGACCGACGGCGGCAAAACCTGGTCCGGCTTCCGCGGCGCTCCGGGCGGCGACGACTACCAGAACCTCTGGATCAATCCCAACGACGGCAACATTATTCTTCTGGTGAGCGATCAAGGCGCGATCATCACAGTCAACCGGGGCGCCACCTGGAGTTCCTGGTACAACCAGCCCACCGCGCAGCTCTATCACGCCATCGCCGACAATTCATTTCCCTATCGCGTTTGTGCCGGACAACAGGAGAGCGGCTCGGTCTGCATCTCCAGCCGGGGCAATGACGGCGCCGTCACCTATCGCGACTGGCATCCCGTGGGCGTGATTGAGTATGGGTACGCCGCGCCCGATCCGCTCGATCCCGACATTGTGTACGGCGGCGGCCGAAGTGAAGTGTCCAAGTTCCACTGGTCCACCGGACAGGTGCAGGACGTCACACCCATCCCACTCCGCAGCGCGAAATATCGTACCGATCGCACCGAACCGCTGACGTTTTCCCCGGTTGATCCGCATACCCTGTACTACGCCAGCAACATCCTGTTCAAGACCACGGATGGCGGACAATCCTGGCAGGCCATCAGCCAGGACCTGACCCGCGAAAATCCCGGCGCACCCGCCAGCGTCGGTACTCTCATGCCCAAGGGTGCGGACCAACAGCGCGGCGTCATCTACGCGCTGGCCCCATCCTTCAAAACGCTGAACACCCTCTGGGCCGGAACCGACGACGGCACGATCTGGACCACGCGCGATGGCGGAAAGAATTGGACCGACATCACTCCGCAAGAACTTAGCGCCTGGAGCAAGATCACCCAGATTTCGGCTTCGCACTTCGACGAGCAGACAGCCTACGTCTCCGTCAGCCGCTTTCGCATTAACGACATGCATCCCTACATCTATCGCACGCACGACGGCGGCAAAACCTGGCGCCAGATCGTTACCGGCCTGCCCGACTTCGGGCCCGTGGACACCGTGCGCGAAGATGCCGTGCGCAAAGGCCTGCTCTTCGCCGGCACCGAAAACGCAGTCTGGGTTTCCTTCGACGACGGCGACCACTGGCAGTCGCTGCAGCTGAATCTGCCGCACACCTCGATGCGCGATCTCTGGATTCATGAAGACGATCTGATCGTGGCGACGCACGGACGTTCCTTCTGGATCCTCGACGACATTGCCCCCCTGCGCGAAGCCTCGGCAGAACTGGCGGCCACAGCCCATCTCTTCACTCCCGCGACCGCCTACCGGGTCCAGCGCAGCACCTACACCGACACGCCGCTTCCTCCCGACGAGCCGGCCGGGGCGAATCCACCCGATGGCGCCATCCTTGACTACTACTTGCCGTCCAGTGCATCCGCGGTCACTCTGGAAATCCTCGACGCGCAAGGCCATACCGTTCGCCGCTTTTCCAACACCGACAAGCCCGAAATCTCGAATGACGATTTGCAGAAGCAATTGATCCCGCTGTATTGGGTGCGCGCGTCGCACAGACTCTCGACCGACGCAGGCATGCACCGCTGCGTCTGGGATTTGCACTATCCCGCCCCGCTCGCCACGCGACACGACTATCCCATCTCCGCAGTTCCGCAGGACACGCCGCGGTTTCCCCTGGGCCCGAATGCTGTGCCAGGGCGCTATACGGTCCGCTTGAAGGTCGACGGACGAGCGCTCACGGCGGGCCTTACCGTAAAGCTGGATCCGCGCATCAAGATTCCGGCCGGCGCCCTCGAGGACAAATTTAAAGCCGAAGCGCACCTGGCCTCCATCATCGAGGAATCTTCCCGGGCCCTGCTGCAGGGAGGTTCGATTCGCGAACAGTTGGAGAAATTGAATGCCCCGGCAAGCCCCCCGACCGGCGACGCTGTCCAGGCGTTCCAGAAAAAACTGACAGCCTTGCTTGGAGCCCCGGGCGGGTTTTTCGCTCCGCCCTCGCAAGAAGTCACACTCAGCCGGGTCAACGGACAGGCAGGCAGCCTGTACCAGCAAGTGTGGCAGGTCGATGCCGCTCCAACCCCTGCCCAAGCGGAAGCCGTGGCCACAGTCGAACGCGACTGCGCCGACGTGGTGAAGCGCTGGAATGCATTTTCGAGTTCCGACTTGCCCGCGCTGAACCGACTCCTCCGCGACTCGAAGACTCCGGAGATCCACATCGAGCCAGACCCGCGCCACGACGAGGCGCAAGTGGACGAAGAGTAAACGCACCAGGCGAATTCGCCCTTACGCAGATTGTCCTCCCGAGCAACTCGAGGGAATCTGCTTTCCCGTCTTCCAGCAGGAACCAGCTCACGCTGAGACGCGCTGCGGCCACGAGTTGGTGCATCTCGCGCTCTTGAATTGCATTTTTTGCAACTCCTCTCCGCCAGACCAGGAAGAATCGGGAATTCTTGCCCTGACTAATCTTGCTCCTGCGCGAGCCCGGGGTATAATTCACGTCGCTTGCGGCCTTCCCGTGTCCAGCCCTGTGAATTGGGGCTGCCTCCATCAACGTCCACGTCCGAAAGCTGGTTTCAAACCACCACGAGGTTCATGAATCTATGAAGTCGCTTCGAATCTGCGGACTTGCTCTGCTTGCACTGATGATCTCTTCTGTTATGGCTACAGCTCAGGAACCGTTCGCCCCCGGAACCTGGAAACCTTTGCTCCATCCGGTCCCCGGCGGCAACCTGGCAGGGCACGCCATGCTTCTCACCGATGGCTCGGTCCTTGTAATGGACTCGAATTGCAGCGCAACCGGAAACTGGTATCGCCTTGTGCCCGACAAGACGGGCAGCTACCTCGACGGAACCTGGGTCGCTGCCGGCTTCCTCGAGGGCGGCTACAATCCACTCTATTTTGCCTCGCAGGTGCTGCCCTCCGGCCAAGTCGTGATCATGGGCGGCGAATACAACGGCTGCTCTTCCGTCTGGACGACCCTTGGCGCGCTCTACAACCCCAGAGCCAACAAATGGACGCCGCTGCGTGCGCCCGCAGGCTGGTCGACCGTCGGCGACGCACAGAGCATAGTTCTGCCCAGCGGAAAAATGATGCTGGCCAACTGCTGCACCGCACAAGAAGCCATCCTCACGCTTACCGGCGGAACTGCGAGTTGGGCGCCTACCGGCACCGGCAAGGCCGACGCTAATGACGAAGAAGGTTGGACTATGCTGCCCGGCGGCAAGATCATCACTGTAAATGCCTACGCCAGCGGCGGCTGCTGCGCCAAGGGCTTCCAAATCTACAACCCCTCCACCGGCGCCTGGACCACGCCGACGGGCAACACGGTGGTGAACCTTGTCGACCCGGGCTCGGCCGAAATCGGACCGCTGGCGCTGCTTCCCAACGGGACTGTATTCGCGGCCGGCGGTACCACCAATAACGCCATCTACACTGTGTCCACCGGCAAATGGGCCAAAGCCCCGAGCTTCGGCAACGGCCTCGACATGGCCGACGGCCCCGCCGCAGTGCTGCCCGATGGCAACCTTCTTCTGGACACGAGCCCCGGCGTATATAAGAACGGCAGCTCATTCTTCGAATGGGATGGCGCCGCGCTGCACCACACCACGAATCCGACCAACGCTCCGGTCGATCCTTCGTTTGTCGGCGAGATGGTGGTGCTGCCCACTGGCCAGGTTCTCTTAACCGACCAATCGTCCAGTGTGGAAATCTACACGCCGGGAGGAGGCCCCTGTTCCGGTTGTGCGCCCACCATCTCGTCGGTGGCCAGTACGCTGACCCACGGCAGCCTGAACAACAACATCCATGGCACTGAATTCACCGGCGTAACGCAGGGCGTCTACTACGGCGATGACAGCCAAAGTTTCTCCAACTTCCCTCTGGTCCGCATCACCGACTCTGCCAAACGTGTCGTCTATTGCAGAACGCACAATTGGGTGCCCGGGGTGGCGACAGGAAAAACGGTGGTGGGGGCGCAGTTCGACATTCCCTCAACCGTTGCTCTCGGCGCGGCTAGCCTGCAAGTGGTGGTGAACGGCATCCCGTCCGGAACGGTGAATGTAACCATCGACTGATTTCTACATGTGATTTCGTGCCTGCTGCCCTGTGATCTCAAATTCAGGCGCCGCGCTCCCGGAGGCGCCTGTTGGTTGTCCCACTCCCCTAGAGAGCGGCGACCGCTTCCTGCAGCCACGCTGCGATTCGATCCGGCTCGGCTCCTGGCTCAAACTGCATGGGCTTCCCAATCTTCACCTGGATGCTCCAAGGCGCAGCAAATCGTCTGCCCGCCTGTTTTACTTCGAACAAGCCATCGATCCGCATCGGCAGAACAGGTACGCCGAGATTCGACGCCAGCAGCCCGATCCCGGCCCGAAAGGGTAGCATCTTCCCATCGGTCGTGTGCCGCCCTTCGGGGAAAACGAGTACGCTATATCCGCGGTCGACTGCTTCACCCGCGTAGGCAAAACTGCGGCGAAACCCGGCCTCGCGCGGCAACGGGAACAGATTCAGAAGCGACACTCCCAAAATCCACTTCGCACGGTCATATATCCGAAACAGCAAAGCGCGGCCAGCCGGAGGCGTTCGAAGTGCCTCCAACGCCTCGCCACCGGTGGCTGTGGCCAGCCGATGCCGATAACGCGCGGGCAGCGCCGTCAGGATGAACCCCGCGTCCACGTCACCGATATGATTCGACAGCACCAGCAGCGGCCCAGTGACGCCGCGCAGGTGCTCGCGCCCTTCGATCCGGGGCCAGCCGAGCAACACGATCGCCGGCCGCGTCAGCAGGTAATGCGCCAACAACCGCACCCACCGGACCGGCCAGCGCAACGTCCAACTCGGATAGTGATAGGCAACGCCCGCTGACGCTTCTCCGCGCAGCATTCGTTCCAGATCGCCCACCGTCCGCATGGTGTTGAATCGAGTCTCGCTGAGATCGACTTGGTAGCGGTCCTCGAGCGCGCTCAGCAATTCCACGCGCTCCAGCGAACTCAACCCCAAGTCGGAATCGAGGCTCGCGTCCTCGCTCAATCGGCCCACCGCGCGCCCTGAAACCCGCGCAATCAGATCCCCCAGCGGATTGCTTTCGCTGCCAGCCCCGGCTTGGGCACCCCATTTTTCACGGGTTTTGTGGGCCAGAAGTGGGGATTCCGGAAACATCCGAGCTCGCGCAATTTCTGCGATCAAATTCCGCCGCGGCTTCTGCGTGTTCGTGCGCGGAAAGTCTCCCTCCGGCCACTCGATCCACATTCTCATCCGCTGATACTCCGCCAGCGTTTGATTGGCCCGCCGCACGACGTCGTCCGCCCGCCCTCCCGGGCGCAGAATCACCACAGCGCACGGTTCCGCATTCCCACCCCGCTCAATACCCACGACCACGCAATCTTTCACCTCCGGTTGTTCTTCGAGCGCGGCTTCCAAATCCTCGGGGTAAACATTGGTCCCCCCGGGAGTCACGATTACTTCTTTTTTCCGCCCCTTGAAATAAAGATTCCCCGCCTCATCGAGCGCACCCACATCCCCGGTGCGATACCAGCCTTGCTGGTCGACAACTCTCTGCGCCCCAGGCCCGTCCCAATATCCAGAGGCCACGCCTCCGCCGCGCACCAGGATCTCCCCGTCCTCGGCCAGCTTCACTTCGCGGCCCGGCAGTACTTTGCCGATCGATCCTTTGCCCAGCCGGAACGGATGGTTCACGCTGATCAGCGACGTCGTCTCGGTGAGCCCATATCCCTGGATCACCGCGTATCCCAGCCTTCCCCAGAACTCCTCAGTGTCGTGATCAAGAGCAGCGCCGCCGGAAATGAAAGCCCAGAATTTCCAGCCAAACTGACGCCGAACGGCGCGGAAAGTCCACCAGCGCCGGAGAAAATGTTCGTCCTTGGCCGCAGCGAACCGGCTGCGGAATGCTCCACTCCCTCCCCGGTCGTCCACGTCGCGCTCGATTTTCTGCTTTAATGCCTGCAGTACGCGTGGCACGCACACTGCCACCGACGCCCGCTCGCGCCGGATCGTGTTCACCACCTCGGAAGGCCTCAGCTCGGCCTGAAAGATCACGGTCCCGCCCAGCAGCGGGGGCAGATACATCGCCAGAAACTGCCCAAACACATGGCTGAGGGGGAGCAAGTTCAAAAATCGGAGCGGATGCACCAGTCGCTCATATTTCAAATACCCGCGCATCTCCTGCTCCAAGGGAGCAATGTTGGCCAAAACGTTGCCATGCGTGATCACGACACCCTTCGGATCGGACGTCGTACCGGAAGTGAAGACGATTTGCAGAATGTCGTCGCGCCCGAGCCCAACACTCGCCGGGGGAGATGCGGAAGGCCCCAGCGCCTTCACCTCCTCTAGAGTCAAGGTTGCGACCGAAAGCCCTGCAGCCGCGAACTCGTGCCCATGCCGTCGCGATCCCACCAGCAGCTTCCCCTGTACTTGCCGAAAGACCCGCATCGCGAAGTCGGATGTGGCTCCATCGTCCAGGGGCACGACAATCACGCCGCTCAACACACATCCGAAGAACGCTGCAACCCATTCCGCGCAGTTCTCTCCCCAAAGCATGACGCGTTCGCCCTTCGCGATTCCCCGGGCCTCAAGGGCGCGCGAAAAGTTGCCGGCCATCTGCAGGATCCCGCCGTAAGTAAACGACTCAGTCCGATACCCGCGCCGCTGCCGGTAAGCGCGCTCGTGGCGATGCGCCTGAAAATTCTCCAGGAAAAATTGCGCAATCGACTCAGCCAAGAATTTTCCCGCCCTCCACTTCAAGTCTAGTGGAACTGCCTGCCCCATAAACCCGAGCCGTACAGTTCTCAAACTGCACCATCCGGCCGGCGACCTGTGGATGCATTTTGCTCCGCCGTTGTGTACTCTGGCTCCCTCTCATGCGCAGGCTGGACGTAACCCGTTCTCTGGATCGCCAGTTAAAGCTCACATTGGCGCTGGTGCTGGCGGCGGCGAGCTGCACGCATCCCCCGAATTCGGGAAATGTCCAGTCCGGATCGGTATCCGCGACTGCCAGTAGTGACCTCTCCCAGGATGAAGCCGCCGGCGGCCATACCCTAAAAAAACACGTAGGCCGCACGGACGCCGAACTGCGCGAGCGCCTTGAACAGGAGCGCGAAATCTCCGCCGTCTCGACATGGAACGACCGCGCCAGCGCCGAGGCCGCGATAGGCGCCGCAATCGCCGACCGGAACGACAAGATCTCCCGCTGGCTCGGACGCGACAGCCACCCGAACCTGGTTCTCGACTACGATGGCGACCCCGCCCATCCATTTGGCCGTACATTGCGCCGAGGCGAAGATCAAGTCCAGTCCTGCGCTCACGCTGTCATCGTGCTGAAGTGGGACGGCCCGAACCGCTACCACGTCCTGACCGCCTACCCGGAGTGCCGCGCATGAACTCCGATCATCTTCCCAAGCGGCCGACAAGCGCTCCGATCTCCGCGGCCGATTTCCCCGCCCTGCGTAGCTTCCTGCGCGGTTATTTTCACCAGGACATGAAGGATGAGTACGGCTCGCCGGAAGAAGCCGTCCGCGAATTCTGTGAAGACGCTAGCGCGGAAGAACGAGCACAAGTAGCGAGGGAATGGGCGAGGTTCCTGGAGCAGACCATGGGCCAGCCGCTGGAAGAAGTAAACCAGCTTTTCACCGGCCCTTTGGGAAGTTCGTGCACGATAACCGATCAGGACCTGAAGCGCATCTCAGCTAGGCTCACGTTGCCGAGCAAGCACTCCAAGAAGTAGTACCCTCCGCAATAATTCGCCGCTAAGATTCGGTCCGCTCGCGGAGGACTATGCTCGTGAACCGATTCGTGATCGGGACCCTCATCCGCAGCGGGATTGTCTCAGTCGCCCAGAACGCGCAACCTCTTCAGAGACTCCCCGTGGTCGAGACCGGGGACATGCCGTTCTATCCGCAGTTTCCTCGAATCGCGCGAATTGAAGGAGACGTGCACCTCCCGGTTACGACGGATGGATCCGCCGTTACCTCACTCAGGGTGGAAAGTGGCCAGCCCATGCCGGCAAAGGCCGCTCAGGACCACGTCCAGACCTGGAAGTTCGAGCCTCGCCACCCGACTTCTTTCGCGACTGGTGTTTTCCTACAACTCGTCACCTATTCCTGCGACCCCGACGTGCGCCCGACAACGGCATCGTCCTTAAGCTTCCCACCGAGGTGGACATCAGTTCTCACCTTCGAGTTCGGGACTGCCATGATCGGAATGAAGGGCTCAATCTCTCCGAGCCTCTGCGCGTGTTCCTGACCGAGTGTGAGATCGATGGATCACCTGTTGCCTCTGAAGCGTTCAACGTTCGGCTGCAGTCTGGTAACTTAGTCGTAACCCCATTCGGCTTCAAGGAATCCGAGAAGAAACAAGGCTTCGTGGTTCCCAACGAGTTTCGATCGCTAAAACTTTCGCCATTAGCGTGGATAGTGGATAGAGGACACGAAAGGCTGCTTCTTGACGATCAGAACATCGCCTTCCTAAAAGGCAATTGGCACGTGGGAATTGACCCTGCACCCTTTCAAGGAAGAGACTCCTGTCTACGGCGCAGCCTCAACTCTTCGCTGCGCCGGGTTCATTGTCTTCGAGTGGGGAGAGCCCGAGATTGTCGCGTGGGCGCCGTCGAAATGAGCAGAGCTACTCCCGCCCCACACCCAGCGCATCCGCCACGCGATTGATGTAGTTAAACCACGACGCGATCAGCGTGATCTGCAGAATCCCCCGGTCCTCAAATCCTGCCGCCCGCAACCCATCGATGTCATCCTTCCAAACCTTGGTGGCGTCCTTGGTCAGTTTGACCACATAGTCGAGCATCACCCGGTCCTGGGCCGAGATCGGCGCCGTGGTGTAGTCCTTCTCCAGAGCCTCGACCAGTCCCTTATCCAATGTCACCCTACGCAGAAACTCTGCGTGCGACTCGATTCAATAGACGCACCGGTTGATCACCGAGACCATGGTGGCGATCATCTCGTGCTGCCGCCGCTCCAGCGGCAACTCCGGCGACATGAGCGCCCCAAAGGTGGCAAAGGCGTGAAACAGCGCATCGGGAATCAGCGTGTGCGACCCCACAATCGACGACGCTCCCGACGGATCGGGATGCACCGGCTCGGCATACTCCTTCGGGTAAAACAGTTTCTCGCCCTCAATCGCACTGCGCAACTTCTCGTCGGCCTCGGCCAGTGAAACAGTTCGAATCCAGGTCATAGTTGTGCTTGTCCCCCTGCAGACGATCCCCAGGAATTGAGGAAAGATACACTCTTCCCCAGCCGTCCACCTATAGCAGGTTCATACTAGAGTCTCGACGCTTGGTTCTATCCTGGGCATTCGCCGGCTATCGTTTCCGCTCGGCCGGCGTCCCTGTTGCGACGCGTACCGCAATCCAGGTCATGAATGCTTCCCGGTTGAAATCAATTCTGGTCATAGTCTCGGTCGCCTCGCACAGTTTCGCGCAGGGGGCAGCTGCCAAGACGACGCCTCAGAGTGATGCAATGGTCTTGGTGGGTGGCGGCACCATCCAGATCGGCATCGATGCCTCCGAGATTCCTCAGTTTGAAAAGATCTTCGACATTTCAAACGCACAGCTCTTTCAAGATGAAGTTCCGAAGCACTCAGTTACTGTCGGCGATTTCTATATCGACCGATACCTCGTGACCAACGCGCAGTTCAAGCGTTTCATCGACGCCAACGCCGAATGGCGCCCGGGACATATTTCTCCCGAACTGGACAACGGCAATTACCTTCGCCATTGGACGACATCAGAGTCACTACCAAGGCTGACCATCCGGTCGTGAACGTCAACTGGTATGCGGCTGTGGCCTATTGCAGGTGGGAAGGAAAGCGCCTGCCAGCGGAGGCAGAGTGGGTGGATGCGGCGCGTGGTGGCCTGAAAGCGCTTTTTCCCTGGGGAGACGAACCTGTGGACAAGACCCGCGCCAACTCTGCCATCAGCCGCCTGGGTACGACGTCTCCGGTTGGCCAATATCCCGCCAATCGATATGGACTTTTCGACATGGTTGGAAACGTCTGGGAATTTCTTGCGGACCAGTGGAAGCCATATTCTTCAACCGCGCAAAAGAACCCCGTGGCAGGCGAGAATCGGTTCCTCGACGGCACGGCGGTTTTGCGGGCCAAAACGCGACGGGTCATTCGCGCTGGCAGCTTTGACGGAGCTCCCGTGAACCTTTGGGTCAAGTATCGGGACAGCCATCCTCCGAATGGTTCGCGTGAATTTGTTGGCTTCCGCTGCGCGAAGTGATAGCGTCTCAGAAAAGCGAGCGTCTCGAATTTACAATGTCAGCAAGCAGCTCTGTGAGAATCGCCTCCAGGTGCAACGCCACGCAATCGACATAAGGAAAATCAGTATTCGATTCGTTAAAGAGGAGTGAGAGATCGGTGCCGGCGAAAATGATGGCATCGACGTTATCCCGGCTGACGATGGTTCGCGCAAGAGCAGACATCTCTCGGTGCAGCTGGGGTGAGGTCTTTCCAGTGCGAGCAAGCTCCACGTAGGTGTTATGGATGAACTCTTCCTCTTGTGGGGTTGAGCGGACAACTTCCACCTGATGGTTCACCGCGCCAAAGAGTGCCGACTCCATGACGAAGCGGGTGCCGAAAACGGATACCCGCCGAGTCGCTCGCGCCGCCAGTTCCCGTGCGAGAGGTTCGAAGATATTGCACACTGGCAGGGGAGACGAGGCCATGAGTTCCCGCGCGCAAAAGTGTGGAGTGACGGCTGGGATGGCTGCGACCTCGGCTCCAGCCGCCTTCATCCTGCGGATGTAGCCGTTTAGATATTGGGCTAATCCATCGCGATCGTTCGCCTGAACATAGTCAAAGACCCGAGATGTCTCGGCATGGACAATGACAATGTCGAGTGTGCGGCCTTGCGCCTCATGCGCCTTGGCTAACTTCTCGTAGTAATGAATCGTGGCTCCGACTCCCAGCCCACCCACCAGACCCAAGCAGCGACTCTTGTTCATTGCATCAAGGTTAGTGTGTTTTCTTGCTGTTGGGCTAGTGGGTCACAACATCCAAAAACCATGCTTTCTGAGCAGTAGAAACCGCGCCAAATCCGCTAGCCGAGGGCGCGTTCCCTGGTCATTACCCCGGTTCCCTTGGTAACCCGTTCGTACACTCCCTTTCGGTAACCCTTGGTAACCATGCCTTCGCTGACCTCCAGACGTACAATTGCCCTTGTCCGGTCGGCCATCTGCCGATATGTGAGATGACCCTCGCGGCCTGTACCTGGGAACCGTCCCCGGGACGTTCAGTAGGTTCTGTATTTAGACCGGGGTCTGGAGTTCGCACTCTTATGGCATTGTTTGGCTTCAACAAACAGAAAGTCCTAAGCAATGCGGAGAAGTATGTCCAGCAGGGCAAACTGCAGAATGCCATCTCCGAGTACGAAAAGATCCTCAAAAACGACGCCAAGGATCTAACGGTTACCAACACCGTCGGCGATCTCTACTCCCGTCTCGGCGAAAGCGACAAAGCCACCGAATGCTTCAAGACTGTCGGCGATGCCTATGCCAGCCAGGGTTTCACGGTCAAGGCTATCGCCATGTACAAGAAGATCAGCAAGCTCAAGCCTTCGCTCGAGAGCCTGCTGAAACTGGCTGAACTCTACACTCAGCAAGGCCTTTTCAACGACGCCCGCGCCCAATACTTGCAGGTCGCCGAGGAGTTCCTCAAAGCGGGCGAACTCGAGAATGCAGTCCGCATCTTCCAGAAGATTCTGGAGATGGACCCGGAAAACAGCGCCATGCGGGTTCGTCTGGCGGAAGTTTACGTGCGCCTCGGCAAGAAAACGGAAGCGTGGCAGATCTTCACCTCCGCCGCCGAGAGCATGCGCTCCAAGGGTTCGCTTGGCGGTGCTGATGAAGTCCTGCAGCGCATGCTGACCCTCGATCCGGGCAACACCTATGCGCTGCTCATGCAGGGCAAGAACCTGCTCGAGTCGGGCGATGCCGCCGGCGCCGTCGCCACTCTGCAGAAAATCGCCGACATTGATTCCAACCCCGATGGACTCCGCGACCTGCTGAAGGCCCATCTGCAAAGCGGGCAACTCTCTGAGGCCGGCTCCGTCGCCAGCAAGCTACTGACCGTCCATAACGACCTGGCCGCTATTTCCACATTCGCCGACGCTCTTATGCAGGCGGGCCAGTACGAGACCGCGCTCCAGGTCTACGACCAGCACGCCGAGCGCCTGCTGGCAGAAAATTCCGACAAGGTGCTCGATCACCTGCACAGCATCATCGGGCACGTGCGGGACAATCCCGACTCTCTGCAGAAACTGTTGGAGCTGTTCAACAAGGCCGGGGAGAACACACACGTCAGCGAGGTCCTCGAACTGCTGGCCCACGCCAGCGTGCAATCTGGCGATCTACCCCGCGCTCGCGATTTGTACCAGAAGTTGGCCCAGGTCGAACCGCAGAACCCCCTGCACACGCAGAACTATCAGCAGGTGGTCAGCCAGCTCAGCGGCACTTCCGGCACCAAACTCATCACGCCAGAGGAAGCCGTAGTTCTCGTCGACGATATGGAAGCCACGGCGCCTTCCGTACACCAGCATTATTCCGACGAAGTCTCGCTCTCGATCCGCTCGGCTCTCACCGACGCCGAGCTTTTCATCTCCTACAACATGCCGGCTAAGGCCCTTGGGCCTCTGGTTGCGGTCCTGCCTCTGGCGCCCAACGATTTGCGGGTCAACCAGCGGCTGGCGGCGCTGCACACGCGCGCGGGGCGATTTGCCGAGGCGGCCATATGTTGCCGCACCTTGCAGACCGTGTATTCCGACGCCGGATATCCCGAGGAAGCTACGCGTTACGGAGAACTCGCCGAACGCTACGAGGAACGCACCACGGTTCCGGCCGCCACGGTTTCCGAAGATGATACTCACATTTTCCTGGACGCCGCGCCTCAAGTTCACGCTGGACAGAGTGCCGCGCTCGACAGCTCTGTGCCCGAGTTTGCGATTGATGAAGCGCCCGCCGACGAAGTTTCGCCGGGGCACTTCGAAGTCCAGCCCGAACACACTGCGGCCGCGACGCCCTGGCCTACTGCCCAGGCCGAGCCGGAAGAAATTGCAGTCGAAGCGCTAAGCGATCATGAGTTCGCTGTGGTCGAAGAAACTCCAACCGCTTCTTCCGAGGCGGCCGTGGCTTCCGAGGAAATCGATCTTTCTTCGGAATGGGATGACTCCATCACGATCGAAGGCGATGCCCCCACTCCCGAAGTCGAACCCGCCGAGGCGGCTGCCGAGGTTGCTGCTCCCCACGACAAGACTGACGAGACGATTGAAGAGATTCGCTTTTATCTTGGCCACGGCATGCCTGAGCAGGCGATGGCCGCTCTGGCCAGGCTCCAGACCCTGACGCGCGATCATGCCAAGCTTGCCGCGATCCGGGCCGAAGTCGATGACGCCATGGAAGCCGCGGCCAAACAGGAGGCCGAGGCTGAGCCCGTCGTTGCCGAGGAACCCCAGGTCGAGGCACCCGCCGCGGAAGAAGTCACCGTCGAAGAAATTTCGGTCGATGACATCCCCGCCGCCGTCGAGGTCGCGGGCGTACAGTCCCCCGCTGCTGTTGAAGAACCGGTAGCCGCCCTCGAGCCTGAGCCTCTGGTTGCGCAGTACCCGGTCGTCGAGAAGCAACCCGTTGCTGTCGAAGCCGCCATCGAGCCCGAACCGCAGCCTGTGGCTTCCGCGCCTGCGTCTCGCCCCGGCGTCCTTACAGAATTTGTTTCCGATCTCGAATCCTCACTCGGCGACAGTTTCCTTCCCGGCACGATGGCCAAGCCAGGCCCGCTAGCCGAACCTCAGTCCGTCAACAGAGAATTGTCTTCCGTTCGCGCCGAGCCCCGAGTGGCTGCCGAACGCAGTGCCCCGGTGCTGGGCGAGTTCGTCGCCGAGATCGAAGCCTCGCTGGGCGAAGACTTCCTGAAGGCCGCACCCGTCCCCGAGCCCGGGCCCGTCGCTCCGGTCGCGAAGGCCACGCCCGTTGCCGCGCCGCCCGCGCCCGCCGCTCCGGTCAAGACCGCTCTACCCCAGGTCACTCAACCTCTGGCCGCGAGCGCCGCCGCCGCATCCGGGAGCGTCACCGCTCAGGCCGCGCCTGCCGTTCCGCAGCGCGCGCCCGCAACCTGGCCCACGCCTGCAGCCGAGACTCCCAGGCCGCAGCCCCCTGCCAAGCCTGCACCGCCCGCCCCGGCGCCTCCGGCAGCCGCCAAGGCTTCACCTTTTGCCGACGATGCCGGCGTAGATCTAGCGGCAATGTTTGGCGAACTCAAAGAAGATCTCGAGGCCGATGTCGCCGCTTCCGACGAAGATCCGGAAACCCATTACAACCTCGGCATCGCTTTCCGGGAAATGGGCCTGCTCGACGAGGCCATCGGGGAACTCCAGAAAGCCTGCCAGTCCTTCGATCGCGGACATCCCTTCCCGCAGATCATGCAAACTTACACCTGGCTGGCGCAGTGCTTCCTCGAAAAGGGCGTGCCGGAAGCCGCCGTCCGCTGGTATGACAAGGCTCTCAACGTTACCGGCATCGACGGCGAAACCCGCGTCGCCCTCAACTACGAACTGGCCTCGGCTTATGAAGCCGCCGGCGACAAATCCGCCGCGCTCAAGCACTTCATGGATGTCTACGGCAATAACATCGACTATCGCGACGTAGCCGAGCGCATTAAGGCCCTGAAGTCGTAGAATAGCACGATGGGTTTTGCCCCCAATCCTCTCCACCTGGGATGCTGTGCCCACCCCTCCCGTTTCCGTGCCGTTGCTTCGGGGAGGGTTCGCCCATGACCGATCCGACCCCGCTCTCCGGCACTCCCGGCAGCGCTCCGGAGACGCCTCCGGCCCAGTCCAAGACGCGCACCGCGCTTCTCGATCCGCCCGGCCCGCCCGCTGCTCCGCGGCACGCTAGCCGTTTGCAGCTCTGGATGCACCGCGCTTCCGTTTTTCTCTTTGTCCTCATCAGTGCGGTAGCAGGGGTGCTGCTGATCATTCTTCCCTGGACCCCGGAGTGGACCGATAACTACTTGCTGCTGACGTATCCCAGCCTCCGGACCGTGGTTTCCAGCGGATTCTTTCGCGGCTTCTGCAGCGGCCTGGGCCTGCTTGATATCTGGATTGGCTTCTGGGAGGCGCTCCACTACCACGAGCAGCAATAGTGCGGAGCGCCGCCGCTCATTCCTGTGATCCTCGATTCCGGTATGCTGATTGCCCGGCGTTGGACAGGTTGAGTGTTGAAGATGGGGCTAAGTCGGAGGATGAAAGCTGCTAATCCCCAGCCGCGTGACGGCGAGAGAAAAAAGCCCACGACGCAAGCCGTGGTCGCAATTGGAAACTGAACCAGCCCCGAAGGGGCGCAAGAAAACCGGCCACACTGGTTCCGTAGGGACGGCACGGTTTATCTGACGCCACGTCCGGACTCAAGAACGTGAGTATCTATGACTGACAAGCTCAAAGCCGCCCCGGTCGCCTACCAGAACGAACCTTTCCTGAACAGCCCCGACGGCCGCATCCTCCGCATTCTCGCGGAGTACCAGGAGCCCCTGGCCCGCTTCCGCCGCGAACAGATCCAGGACACCGTCGTGTTCTTCGGTTCTGCCCGCTTTCAGGGACGCAAGGACGCCACCACAAACCTGTCTGCGGTCGAGGACAATCATGCCGGCATTCCCGCCGCCAAGCTTGCGGAGGACCTGAAACTCGCCCACGCCGCGGTCGATATGGCACGCTACTACGAAGACGCCCGCAGGCTAGCCCACCTGCTGACCAAGTGGTCCATCCATATTCCCGCCCGCCGCCATCGCTTCGTCGTCACCACCGGCGGCGGCCCCGGCATCATGGAAGCTGCCAACCTTGGCGCCCACGAAGCCGGCGGCAAAAGCATCGGACTGAACATCCAACTGCCCTTTGAGCAATATCCCAACCAGTACATAACTCCGTCGCTGAATTTTCAGTTCCACTACTTTTTCATGCGTAAATTCTGGTTCGCCTATCTCGCCAAGGGACTCGTCATCTTTCCCGGCGGCTTCGGTACCATGGACGAACTGTTCGAAATCCTCACCCTGGCCCAGACCGATAAGCTGGCCAAGAAGATCCTGGTCGTCATCTACGGGAGGGAATACTGGAACCGCATCATCAACTTCCAGGCTTTTGTCGATGCGGGCACCGTCTCCCCGCAAGACCTGGACCAGTTCAAGGTCATCGACTCCCCTGATGAAGCCTTCGAGTTCCTGCGCGACGGCCTGACCAAGTACCATCTCGGCGGAACGCCGAAAAAGCAGGCCGAAGTCCTGCCCGAGATCGCGAAAACAAGGCCGTAGAAGTTCGGCAGTCGACGCCCTACCCTACAACCATGCGCAAACAGATTCAGATCTTTCTCCTCGTTCTCCTGGTTGCCGCAGTACGAGAGGCGATTGTCGCCCAGTCCCAAATTGCCGGCTCCACTGCCGTAGTCGAGCAGGGCAAGTTCACTCTGCATAAATTCGAACAGCCCATCGGACTGGAGACCTACGAAATCAGGCGCGACCCCGATTCCCTTGCGGTGAAGATTGACTTCAAGTTCACCGACCGCGGCCATCCCGTTTCCCTTTCCGCGATCTTTCGCGGCGCTCTCGATCTCACGCCGGAAGCTTTCGAGATCAAAGGTGCCACCGCCCGTACCGCTTCCATCGACAAAGCCATCGCCATCGACTCCGGCAAAATCCACCTCCGCACGCGCGACCAGCAGAGTGACTCCACCCCGCCTTCCGGCCCGTTCTTCACCATCGCCGGGTACGCTCCGACCACCATGCAAATGCTTATGGTCCGGTACTGGGCGACGCACGGATCTCCGCCGCAACTGGCCACGCTGCCGAGTGGCACCGTGAAAGTGGAGCCTCGCGGCCAGGACACAATTCGCGTCGGAGCAAAAAACGAGCAACTCGACCGCTACACCATCGAAGGACTGATCTGGGGACGCGAGACTCTGTGGTTCGACTCCAATCGCAACCTAGTCGCCGCCATCACCACCGATGCCGAGTTTGACCACTTCGAAGCCATCCGTGACGGCTACGAAAGTGCGCTCGGTGATTTCGTCGGACGCGCCGGAACCGACGGCATGAGCGCGCTCTCCGAAATCTCGAAAGGCCTCTCCGGCAGCCGCGCCTCCACCTTGGCCATCGTTGGCGGAACCCTGATCAACGGCACCGGCGCGGCCCCAGTCCCGGATGCGGCGGTCGTGATCCACAACCGACGCATCGTTGCAGTTGGTCCGCGTTCGAAAGTGAAGATTCCCAGGCACGCGAAGGTCGTCGACGCGCAGGGCAAGACCATTCTCCCCGGCCTCTGGGACATGCACGCCCACTTTGAGCAAGTCGAATGGGGCCCGATCTATCTCGCAGCCGGAGTTACGACGGTCCGGGATTGCGGCAACGAATTCGAATTCATCACTGCCGTCCGCGACGCTATCGCGCACGGCCATGGCCTGGGCCCTCGCCTTCTCCTTGCAGGAATTGTCGATGGCACCGGCACCTTCTCGCTCGGCGTCCAACGCGTCGATACCCCGGAGCAGGCGCGCCAGTGGACCGAACGTTACCACGCCGCCGACTTTCAGCAGATCAAGATCTATAGCGAGGTCAGGCTGGACGAAGTGAAAGTCATCGCAGACGAAGCCCATCGTCTCGGCATGACCGTCACTGGCCACGTGCCCGAGGGCCTAACCGCATACCAGGTCATCGAAGCGGGTCAGGATCAGATCAACCACATCGGCTACATCGCCGACATCCTGCATGCGCCCTTTCCTGGGGATATGAGTCGCGACGAGCACAGGAAGGCAACGGCAAGCATCGATCTCGAATCCCCCGAGGCCGAAAAGGCGCTGGCCTTCCTGAAGGATCATCACACCGTGGTCGATCCCACGCTGGCCTTGTCCGAGTTCTTTACCGCGACGACGGCGAAGCCGCCTGCCAGTTTCGAGCCCGGCGTCAACAAAATCTCCCCCGAACTCGCCGAGCAACTCACCGGCGTAGGACCGCCCACGCAACGCTCGGAAACGACCGAAAAAGTATTCGAGAAGGAACTGGCGATCGTCGGCGCGCTGCATCGCGCCGGAATTCCAGTCGTGGCGGGCACGGATCAAACCGTTCCCGGCTACAGCCTCCACCGCGAGATCGAGCTATATGTGCAGGCCGGATTCACACCGATGGAGGCAATCCAAGCGGCCACCATCGTGCCCGCACGCGTCATGGGACTAGACTGGGATTCCGGAACGGTAGAGAAGGGCAAGCGAGGCGACCTGATTCTGATTGACGGCAATCCACTCGAAGACATCCACAACACCCGAAACGTCGAGTTCGTGATCACCAATGGCGTCATGTACCATACCGCAGAACTCTGGCAGAGTGTTGGATTCAAGCCCTGAAGAGTGCGCGTGATAATTCCTGTTGCTGCTTGAGGCGGAACAGGCCATCCGCTTGTAGCCGCAAAGCGGCGGAAGAATGAAGCCCACAGCTTGCCCGGAGCTTGCCGAAGGGGCGCAGGAGTGGGTGCAGTCGGAAAGTGGTCCAGCCCCAGCGGGCGAAAAACTAATTCTCACGCACTCCTGAAGCCTCGATGGTCCGCTCCGTTGCAGCTATGCTAGTCTGCCTGCTATGCCAGACCGCACTTCTATCAAATCCAAAAAGGCCTCCGCGAAGCAATCTCCGCCCGGCAAGCATTTTCTCAGCGACAAAGTCGAACACTTCACCGAGTCCGTCATCCGCGAGATGACGCGGCAGGCAATGCTGCACGGCGCTGTCAATCTGGCACAGGGATTTCCTGACTTCCCCGCTCCGGCGGAAATTAAACAAGCAGCCCAGCAAGCCGTCGCGGCGGACCTAAATCAGTATGCAATCACCTGGGGCGCGAAGAACCTGCGCAACGCAATCGCCCGTCAGATGGGCGTATGGCAGGGCCTTACCATCGATCCGGAAAAAGAGATCACAGTCTGCTGTGGTTCTACCGAGGCCATGATCTCCACTCTGCTCGCCGTCTGCAACACCGGCGATGAGGTCGTGATCTTCGAGCCGTTCTACGAAAACTACGGCCCTGATTCGGTATTAAGCGGCGCCCGGCCGAAGTTCGTAAAGCTGCGCCCACCCCACGAAGAAAGTGCCGACTGGACTTTCGACGAAAAGGAATTGCGCCGTGCCTTCGACAAGCACACCAAGGCCATCATCCTCAACACACCCAACAATCCCACCGGCAAAGTTTTTTTGCGCCGAGAACTCGAGTTGATCCGCGACTTGTGCGTTGAGTTCGACGTGCTGGCGATCACCGACGAGATTTACGAGCACATCCTCTACGACGGCACCGAGCACATCTCCATGGCTTCGCTCGAAGGCATGCGCCAGCGCACCGTGACCATCAACGGCATGTCGAAAACCTACAGCGTCACAGGATGGCGCGTGGGATGGGCCGTAGCCCCCGCGAAGATTACCAACGCGATCCGCAAGGTTCACGATTTTCTGACCGTCGGCGCCCCGGCCCCGCTGCAGGAAGCAGGCGCCGCTGCGCTCGCCCTGCCCGCGGAGTATTACGCCAAATTAGCCGAAGGATACCGTGTGCGCCGCGATCACCTCATGCCGGCGCTCGCGGCGGCGGGCTTCAGGTGTTTCCGCCCTCGGGGTGCGTATTACGTGATGACCGATATCTCCTCGTTCGGATTTAAGGATGACGTTGCGTTCGCCCAGCACCTGGTCAAGGAGATCGGCGTGGCCACCGTGCCCGGCTCGAGCTTCTATCGCGATCCGCGGGACGGCGCCCGCCAGATCCGCTTCGCTTTCTGCAAGAAGCCCGAGACCCTGGACGAAGCAAGCCGCAGGCTGGCGAAATTGGCCCGCTAACAGCCCTAGGGCGTGTCATTGCGACCCTGCGCAAAGCGAAAGGGGGACCCCTGCTATAACTTTGTCATTCCGAGCGCAGCGAGGAATCTGCTTTCTGCCGCCGGCGAATCGATCTTTCCCTACTTCGTGATCACCCCGCAGGCCACGCGGTCCCCCGAATTCCCCGACGGATCGGTCTTGTAGTCGTCAGCCTTGGCGTGGATCACAATCGCCGCGCCGTTTGTAAGCACCGAATGAGGACCTTCCTTCAAAGTCACGTCGCCGTCTTCCATTCGGACTTTGGCTTTGCCATCGGCACCCACAGTGAAATTCTTCATGTCGCCCGCGTGGTGGCCATCAGGACTGTCGAACCCATGCTTCTTGCTTTCAGGATTGAAATGTCCACCGGCGGACTTGAAGTCGGACCCCTCGCATTTGGGAACCTGATGAAAGTGGATGGCATGTTCACCAGGCGTCAGGTCATGCAGATTAAGTTGCAGGCTCACGCCAGGGCCTTGATCCCAGACAACGATGTCGCCCACGGCTTTGCCCTGGGCATCTTTCATTTCCACCTTGGTTTTGGCTGCGCTCCGCGACGGAGCTAGGGTCAGTGCGAGGAACAATCCGACGGCGAAACAGGCAAGGCGTTTCATTCGTTTGAGCCTCCTAGGGGCACAGGGATTATAGCCAATCTCGCACCGCCCGGTGGGCCCCGTAGGGCAGGTCCCAACCCTGCAATTGCCCTTCATCCTGTGCCCCCCTGTGCCCCATCGGCGCGATTTCTCCACAAGAATCTGGAGTATACTGCGACAAAGTTCGAAATTTCTCAGGGGATAAGTGCATTTATGGCGTCCAACGCGGTTGAGCTAACCGAGCAGGTTCCGGCGGACGATTTTCAAGCGCTGGAAGAGAAGGTTTATCGCACCATAGAGATGTACAAGGCGGCGCGTCAGGCGCACACTGCCGCCGAGCGCGACGGGCAGCGCCTGCGCCAGCAATTGCAGGATCGCGACGACGAACTGGCAACGCTGCGCCGGGAAGCTGTGCAACTCAAGAAAGAGCGGGAGGAGATCCGCGGCCGCGTCGAGAAGATGCTGCAACGGATCGAGACGATTGCGGAGGCCAGCTAAATCGGCTTCTCCGACCCGCCCGACCAGGTGAGGGCTCACTCTATGGCTACAGCGATGAAGGATCAGGCGGTCAAGGACGCTCTGAACTCGAGCGTGCGCGTGGAGATTTTTGACCAGGCCTACAACCTGCGCGGATCCGATCCCGAATACATTCTCAAGCTAGCCGAATACGTCGACGCCAAGATGCGTGCCGTAGCTGAGGCCACCAACACGATTGATACTGTGCGCCTGGCCGTGCTCGCCGCCCTCAACATCGCCGACGAATATCACCTGCTCAAGAAAAAACATCAGGAAGACGGGACAACCGACTACCAGAAGCGCGCGCATCTATTAGCAGATGCGCTCGACGAAGTGCTGCGTGAAAACCGCAAAGCGGGGTAGTCGGCGGACACCCTTCTTCCTCTGCGCTTTTGCTCTGCTAACCTCTAGCGCACTCTCTCAGGAAACAACTCTCCGTTTCCAAGCCAATGCGGTGCTGGTTCCGGCGCTAGTCAAGGACCAGCAAGGCGCCATCGTGTACGGGTTGCACGCGGAGGATTTTGTCGTACTGGACGACGGCGAAGAGCAACCCGTAAGGCTGGACGAGACGCCGGAAGGCCAGCCGGTTTCACTGGTCGTTGCCGTTCAACGAGGACGCCGCGCCTACTACGAGTTCCCGCGAATGCAGGGCCTGAACTCCATGCTGGATCCGTTGTTCAGCCAGGGAACTGCGAGAGTCGCGCTGGTCGAGTTTGACAGTCAGGTCGAACTTGCCCGGGACTTCACGAAAGACCCCAGCCTGATTGCCGCCGACTTGACGGCCCTGCAGTCGGGTGACGGAGGTGCGGCCATCCTGGACGCAGTTTCGTACTCCGTTGGCCTGCTCAAGCAGGAACCGGAACAGCGCCAGCGCGTGCTGTTGCTGATCAGTGAGACCCGCGATCACGGCAGCCACCTCAAGACCGACGCCGTCGTCTCCGCCATCGGCCAGGCTAACACGCTGATGTATGCGCTGGCGTTTTCGCCGGCGCTGTCTAACATCCTCGACACCGGCCGCGGCACCAACAAGGACGAGATGCACAACGATGTGAATGTCCTCGACCTCATGGACCGCGCTCGCCAGGCCATGCGCAAGAATGTCCCCAGCACCATCGCTTTCATGACCGGAGGGGAATATGAACTCTTCGCCACGCGCAAGAAGTTCGACCTGCGGATGAACGACTTCACCAATCATCTGCACAGCCGCTATCTGCTGAGCATCGCCCCCAAGAATCCTCATCCCGGCTTGCATCAGATTCGGGTGCGCCTCAAAGATGCCAGCAGTGTCACGGTACTCGCTAGAAGCAGCTACTGGGCGGAAGGGAACAATCGATGAAGACTTACCCGGCTCATTCGCCTCCCTCGCTTTCCACGCAGGAGTCCAGCACCTCCCGGACTTTACTCACCCGAGCAGACAACCCGAAGGGTTTCGGAAGGCACCAAATTCCCTCTTCCAGCACGCCGTAGTGCGCGATCGCATTATTGGCATACCCGGAGAGATAGAGGATCTTTGTATCGGGCGAGATTTTCAGGATCTGCTCAGCCAACTGGCGGCCATTCATCGCCGGCATGACTACATCCGTGATCAGCCACTGGATTTCAGCGCGATTCTCTTTGCTGATGGCCGAGCCTTCCTCGGGGCTTTTCGCGATCAGCAGCCCACAATCGAGTAACTTGTGCGGGGTTGCACGGGTCGGCCATGACTTCGTAAGGCGCGGCATTCCACCGCGTTCCATTTGGGGACGCTAGCCGTTTCCCTGTCGTGTCTGCTTGGCAAGCTCTTCTTGCAGCCAGCCCATTACTTTCGTTGCAAGCCGCCTGCCAACTATTTGCCGTCTTCCCCTTGCCAATCTTTGCGGACTTGCCTAGCATCCAATCTGAAAGCCGGCCTGCGGGGTTGGTGATGGCGGGTAACCGATTTTTGAACCAATGCTGAATGAACGGGAGCTCGACTCGAACTAAGATCCGGTGAGCGACGCTCCGCCATGCGGAGATGCCTAAAGGGTCTCGGCGGGCGCCCAACGTCTACCGACGGGTTCATTCTCGGCCCCGTCACACGGCACAGTGGGTCGGCTTGATAAAACGAGCCATTAGCGGCTGGCTCTTGGCTTTTAGCCAAGAGCCAAAGGCTAAGAGCCAGTAGCTGCATTCCTGCTAGACTTGATCGAGTAGCAAATCCGTTCGCTCCTGCATCCAACTAATCAGATGTTTCCTCAAATTTTTCATTACGGCCGCTTCTTTCTGCCCACTTATGGCCTGCTGGTTTCGACCGGAGTCCTGACCGGCCTCTGGATCAGCGTCCGCAACTCCGAACGCATGGGCATCGACGGCGACAAAGCCTGGAACCTCGGCATTCTCGTCGTGCTCTGCGGAATTATCGGCGCCAAGATCCTCTACATCATCAACGACTGGAGCATCTACAAAGACCATCCCGGCGACATCTTCAGCATCGCCACGCTCCAGGCAGGCGGAGTTTTTTCCGGAGGTCTCCTCGCCGCCTTCGTGGCTGCGGCCTGGTATGTCTGGAAAAATCATCTCCCGGCTCTCGGCACCTGCGACGCTTTCGCTCCCGGCCTGGCCCTGGGCCATGCCATCGGCCGCATCGGCTGCTTCGCCGCAGGCTGCTGCTACGGCAAGGAAACGCATCACTGGTGGGGCGTAGTCTTCCGCAATCCGTTAGCGCACGAAATCACCGGCACGCCACTGAACGTGCCTCTCGAGCCCACGCAATTGTTCGAGTCGGCGGTGGAACTCGCGAATTTCTTCTTCCTCATGTGGTTGCTCAAGCGCAGAAAATTCGACGGCCAGATCATCGGTGCCTTCATGTTCATCTACGGCATCGCCCGCTTCTTCCTGGAGTATTTGCGCGACGACCCCGGCCGCGGCTCAGTATTCGGCGGCGCGATGACCGGCACCCAGCTAATCGCCATAGGATTGGTACTCGCCGGCGGCCTCATCTGGTGGCTGCGCCCCGGATCGAAATCGATCCCGGCTCAGACGGTCAGCGCTACGCGATAATTTCATCCATAACCGTTCGAGACTGGCCGTCGTGGCCGGGAACTCCATGCGGCATCTGCGATTGGACGCGTCCGCAGGACGCCTGACCGTAGCCCGGCGTTACAACGCCGGGTAGACTGAAATGGCTTAATCGCGTCCCGGAAGGACGCCTGAATCACTCATGCCACCTGCCTTCCCGTTGCAGTTCAAAACGACGTCTGAGGATGCGGGCAAGAGGCTGGATCAGTTCCTTACTGCGCAGCTTCGAGAAGTGAGCCGCGCCCGCGTGCAAGAACTGATCGCCACGGAAAGAATCCTGGTGAATGACTCACGCGCTAAACCTTCCCTGAAGTTGCGCGGAGGCGAACGCATCACCATCCTCTCCCCCGCCGCACGTCCTCCCCTGCGCGCTATCGCCGAAGAGATCCCCCTCGACATCCTCTACGAAGACGACGACCTTGCCATCATCAACAAGCCCGCGGGCATGATGGTCCACGCCGGCGCCGGAGCCACCGAAGAGCAACGCAATCGCGGCACGCTGGTGAACGCGCTGCTGCATCATTTCGCCGGACTGTCGGCCGTCGGCGGCGAGATGCGTCCCGGCATCGTCCACCGCCTCGACAAAGAAACCAGCGGCCTGATGGTCGTCGCCAAGAATGACGAGTCCCACCGCACGCTAGCGGCGCAGTTTGCCCGCCGCGAGGTGAACAAGACATACGCAGCGCTGGTGCACGGTTGGCTGAACAGAGATCGCGGCACGATCGCAGCCAGCATCAGCCGCGACCGCGTTCACCGCACTCGCATGACGACTCGCCTCGCTGGCGGGCGCGAGGCCGTCTCGCATTACCGCGCCGTCCGCCGCCTCGACACGCCCTATGGCAAGTTCACCCTTATCGAAGTAAGAATCGATACCGGCCGAACCCATCAGATTCGCGTCCACATGGCGTCGCTCAGTCACCCGGTCGTGGGAGACAAACTCTACGGCGCCCCCCGCGAGCTCAAAGGCCAGGCCAAGGGAACACGGGTCGACCCAATCTCTCTAACTCGGAATTTCCTGCACGCCGCCGAACTCGAATTGGCGCACCCGCGCACCGGGGAAAAGATCGCGTTCAAAAAGCCGCTCCCGCCAGAGTTACAGGAATTTCTGGGGCTACTTGAACGCGACGCAATCACCGTCGCCACAAAAGGCTAGTGACCGGCCGCGTTGAGGCACTTACGAAACTCTGCCCTGAACAAGCGGTGGGACACAAACCGGGCGCCAGCCGAGGAAAGCGGCGGAATGTGAAAGCCCGGCACGGAAGTGCCGGGAAGAAGGAAGTGATACAACCCGAGCCCGCTTCAGCGGACGGCACGAGTTTCGTAACAGCCTTCATTTGCGAGAATTGATCCTCTCGCCGCGAGGCCGGATATAATATCAATTGAGGATGGGAGTCTTGGGGAAACAATTCTCGCGCAATGCGGCTCGGCTGGCCCTGCTGACGCTGGTTGCCGTGCTCGCTGCCGCCCAGTCGTCGACTCCCGCGGCGCCCACGCCGCCGGTGGACTCTCCTGCATCGCAGCAGCCGTCGCAGCCCTCAACCAACCCGCGGCGCCCAGCCTCCGCGACGCCTGCCGGCCAGGCTACAAAGCCCGCCGACGATGCCGTTGACCCGGTCACAACGCTCCGCGCATTTTCCAATGAGGTCAACGTGGTGTTCACCGTGACCGACAAGCACGGCAAGCACATCACCGATCTCAAACAGGCCGACTTCCGCATCGTGGACGATAACAAACCTCCGGCGGAAGTGCGGAGCTTCCACGCCGAAACCAATCTGCCCCTGCAGGTTGGGCTGCTCATCGACGCCAGCAATTCCGTCCGCGATCGTTTCAAGTTCGAGCAGCAATCGGTTATCGAGTTCCTCAACCAGACCGTGCATCCCGGTATCGATCGCGCCTTTGTGGTCGGCTTCGACGCCACCCCCGAGGTCACCCAGGATTTCACTGATCAAACAGAGTTGCTGGCTCATGGAGTCCGCGAGCTGCGTCCGGGCGGCGGTACCGCGCTCTACGATGCGCTTTATTTTGCCTGCCGAGACAAGCTTCTCAAGGCCTCCAAGGCCACGCCCGTGCGCCGCGCCATCATTCTGCTCAGCGATGGCGACGACAACCTGAGCCATGTGACCATGGGAGAGGCCGTCGAGATGGCGCAGCGCGCCGAGGCCATCGTCTACACCATCAGCACCAACGTCAGCGGAACCAAAGGCAACGGCGACAAGATTCTGGAGCGCATCGCCGACGCCACCGGCGGACATGCGTTCTTTCCCTTTCAGATTCGCGACGTGGTCAACGACTTTGCCGAAATTCAGGACGAACTGCGCAGCCAGTACGCCGTTGCCTACAAACCCGCCGACTTCAGGGCGGATGGTCACTACCGCACGATCGAAATCGTTGCCAATGACCGCAAGAATTTCCGCGTACGCGCGCGTCGTGGCTATTACGCACCGGCGCAATAACACTCGGTCCGCTTCGCTTCCCTGGGGTTAACGCTGGTCAAACTGCATGCCCGGATATTCAGGCACACCATTGCCGAAGAAGCTTGGAATTAAGGACGGTTTCCGCGTGTGTTTCGTCGCCGCGCCGTCCGAGGTGCTGTCTGAGTTGAAGACAGCGGTTGCCGGCTGCGAAGCCGCTCCCAACGGAAAAGCTCCGATCGACTTTGCCATGGTCTTCTCCAAATCGAAAACAGAGTTGACGAAAGAGTTCCGCCGCGTCTCTAAATTGCTCGCCCCCGGTGGCATGCTCTGGGTAAGCTGGCCCAAGAAAAGCTCCGGTGTCGCCACCGATCTCGACGAAAACATTGTCCGCGACATCGGATTGGCCGCAGGCCTGGTGGATGTGAAAGTCTGCGCCGTAACCGACGTCTGGTCGGGCCTGAAGTTTGTGCGGCGTTTGAAAGATCGCTGAAGTAAGGGTCGAGTGGGTACCCCATTTCTCGCGCGTTCTTTGCGCGAGAAGTGGGGAGTCCTGCCATTACCACATTGACGCCGTTTCGCAGTTGCTGTGTCCCAGAGCGATCTGTCATCCCGAGCGCAGCGAGGGATCCGGGTGTTTGCTGGCAGACGGAGACTGGTGGTGCAAGCACCTAGATCCCTCGCTTCGCTCGGGATGACGATGTGGTTTTGTTCGCGCTGTACCTGAAAATCGTCCAGGGAGAAAGAACCATGGTCAGAGTAGGCCTCATCGGATTTGGCCTCGCGGGTCAAGCCTTTCACGCACCTGTGATTCGCGGTGTAGAGGGAATGGAACTGGCCTGCATCCTCGAACGCCACACCAACCGCGCCAAGGAACGATACCCCGAGGTGCGCGTGGCCCGCACGCTCGACGAAATGCTCTCCGACAAAACCATTGGCCTCTGTGTCGTGGCCACGCCCAACGACTCGCACTTCTCCTACACGAAAGCGTGTCTCGAAGCAGGACGCGATGTGGTCGTCGACAAGCCCCTCACCCCGACCCTGAAAGAGGCGGAACAACTGGTGCGTCTAGCCGCCGAGCGCGGCCGTTTGCTGACCGTGTATCAGGACCGCCGCTGGGACGGCGCTTTTCTAACCGTGAAGAAACTGGTGGCCTGCGGCGCGCTGGGCACAGTTGTTGAATACGAAGCACGCTTCGACCGCTTCCGCCTCGACGCCAAGCCGAACGCCTGGCGCGAGCAAGCCGATTTCCCCGCGGCCGGCGTTCTCTGGGATCTTGGCCCTCACTTGCTCGACGGAGCGCTGGTCCTTTTCGGCGAGCCTGAATCGGTCTGCGCCGCCGCCCTCCGCCAGCGCACCTCAGCCACCGTCGATGATGCTTTCGACGTCCACCTGCAATACCCGCGACTGCGTGCTACGCTGCGAGCCCGCATCATCGCCTACGCTCCCGGCCCCCATCTGCTCCTTCATGGCACGGAAGGCACGTTCGTGAAGTATGGAATGGATCCACAAGAAGAAATCCTGCGCAGCCCCAACTGCCCCGACGGACTGGACTGGGGTAAAGATTGGGGCGAAGATCGCGAAGAACTCTGGGGAACCCTCACCCGCGTGAACGAGAAGCCCCGCAAGGTGAAGACCGAACGCGGCGACTACCGTGGCTTTTACGCCAACGTAAGAGATGCGATTGAAAAGAAAGCTGCGCCGGATGTCACGCCGGAACAGGCGTTGCGTACTATGCGCGCCCTCTTGCTAGCGCACAAGAGCAGCCATGAAGGGAGAGTCGTGAAGTGGACGGAAGCCGTCGACTAGAACGGAACCTCAGCTTTTCATCACCTTCTGAAACGCCGCCTGAAACTTCTCCATTTCTCCCTCCGTCCCGACGGTGACGCGCACCCAGGTCGGCAGCACCGGCCACACGCGCCCAATTAGAACGTTCTCCTTCGCCATCGCATCCCGCACGTCTTGGCCCGGCCGCTTCGTGTCCACCAGAAAGAAATTCGCCTCAGAAGGAATGTAGTTGTAGCCGTTGCGGTCAAGCCATTGAAAGGTCTGCTGACGAATACTCGCGTTGACGCGCCGGCGCTCCGGAACAAGTTGCGGATGCTTCAGGCTGGCGGTCGCAGCCACCACACCAGTGACCGGCATAAAGTTCAACCCGCCGTGTTCGAGGGCCTTGTCCGCCAACTCCGGCCGCGCAATCACGAATCCGCAGCGTATCCCCGCCATCCCGTAGACCTTGGAAAAGGTTCGCAACACGACCACGTCTTTGCCGGCCTTCACCAGATCGAGCACGCTCGGTGCTTCGCTGAAATGAATGTAGGCCTCGTCCACCAGCACGATCGCATCTTTGGGCTTGTTCGCGACCAGATACTCGATATCGGAATGCGGCGTGAGCGTCCCCGTAGGGTTGTTGGGATTGCAAACGTAGAACAAACCGGCGTCCGGCGCGCTGGCGAGCATGGCCTTGACGTCGTGCGCGTAGGTTTTCGTCAGTGGAACACTGACCACGCGCGCCCCCACCACCGGCGCCATATGCAGTCCCGCCTCAAATCCCGGATCGGCTGTGACGAAACTCTTCTTTGGCGAAGTAAAGGCCATCACGCTCGAAAGCAGCGGCGGAGTCGAACCGACCGTGGCGCGAACGTAATCGGGAGTAAGGCCCTCGATCTGCGCGAAAGTATTGACCAGATCATCGGTCAGATTATCGGAGTAGCGTCCTCCCAGCGGCAGGATAGTGGACATGGCGTCGCACGCCGCCGAACAGGGCCCGAGCGGATTCTCGTTCGAATCGATCATCACCGCATCCAGCGCATGTGGACGCCGGCGCGCCGCCGCAGCCAGCATCGGTTCCGTAAGCCCGCCGCGGAACGCCGCCACCGCGGAAGCCGCGGCCGAAAGATGAAGAAATGACCTGCGGGAGAAGCGTGGCATAAGAACCTCCTAGGATAGAGAGTCTATCAGGAGAGTGATATCGGAGCGTGTGGAGCGGGCACTCCTGCCCGCTGCTTTTGCTCTTGGTTTTGGTTTTGATCGTGCAGCAGAGCGAGCAGAAGTGCCCGCTCCACACTAATCCTGAGCCTTGCCCGCGTAGTACCCCGCGCGTGACTGAATCTTGTAGCTCTGCTTCGCCTTGATCTCCAGCTTGCGGAACGTCCCGTCCAGCTTCGTATTGGTCGAGGTGTACCCGATGTTGTACTGACTGCGCAGTTCAGCGGCGATCTGGTCGAAAGCTTCCCGCAGCTTGTCAAACTTATTGCCCACGTTGATCACCCGCCCACCGGTCTGCTCGGTGAGTTTGCGCATGTCGCCTTCCCCGGAGTAGCCGCCCATCATCCCACCGTAAAACCCGCGGTCGGCGCACAGCAGCACATACACGATGGTGTCCGCCTTCTGCGCCGCCTCGACGGCATCCCTGAGCTTCAGCCGACTGCCTTCGTCCTGGCCGTCGGTCAGCAGGACCATGGCTTTGCGGCCGACCTCCTTGGCCAGCATGTCATGCGCCGAGAGATAGACAGCATCGAACAGCACGGTGCCCGGCGAGTAGGCTGTTGGGACCGGCCCGCCGCCCGCCCCGGGTAGCGTCGGCATCGTGACCCCGGAATTAATTCTCACCTTGTTTAAGGCGCTCTGCAGGCGGTGAACGTCGCGGGTCAAATCTTGCACCAGTTCGGCGTCGATGTTGAAATCGATGACGAACGCCTCATCCTTATCCGTCAAAATCTGCTTTAGAAAGGCCCCGCCCACCTCTTTTTCCATGTCGAGCACGTTGATCTGGCTGCCGCTGGAATCGATCATGATCCCCAGCGTCAGGGGCAAATTCGACTCGGCGGTGAAGTATTTGATGGTCTGCGGCTTGCCGTCCTCAGCAACGTCAAAGTCTTCCTTGGTCAGGTTGGGGATCAGGGCCCCGTGCTTATCCTTCACGTTGAAAAAAAGCTGGACAATGCTGGTGTTGGCCTTGAAGGTGGCAACCGGCCCCTGGCCCTCTTCCTGGTTCTGTTCCTGGCTTTGACCTGCGGCTGGTTGCTGGCCCGCTGTGCCCTGTTGGCCCTCCGGCTTCTGCTGCGCCTGGGTTAAGGGCACCACCAAAGCCATGACTGTCAAGACCCATAAGGGCACCACTTTGCGCTGAGAAACTACAAGTCTAAGCATGGCGGGATTCTCTCGTGATTCTTTGTTAGTCTAATCCTGTAGTTTAGATGCACCAAACAGGCTGGTTTTGCATCCCAGACGACGGCAAGGCAAAATTTTTCGCAGGACCGCTCCCCCATGGCAAATGCGAGTAAAAATCGCGATTGGCGAGGCCTGACGGCCCAAACGGTGCTCGGCCTCGGCATACTTCTGAGCGTCGTAACCACGGCGCTGCGAGCGCAGTCCGGCGCCCAGCAGTCGCAGGCTCAGCCGCCGGCCCAATCCCAATCGCAGGAAATCCCGGATGCACCTTCAACGGTGCAACCGCCTCCTCCCAAGCCAACGCCCCCGCCTCTACCCAAACAGGAATCGACCAAGCCTGAGCCGCCTGCTCAGGCTTCCCCTAGTTCCACTCCGCAGCCGGACCCGGACAAGCAACCCCCGCCTCCCATGCCCCCGGTCGAGACCGTTCCGGCGGGAAGCGTTCCTAAGAACCAGATCAATCCCAAGGACGACCTCTACAAAATTTCGGTCTCCGCCAACTTCGTACAAATTCCCGTCCTGGTCAAAGACGCCGACGGCCGCCGCGTTGATGGCCTGCTTCCCAGAGATTTCACCGTGCTCGAAAACGGCAAGAAGCAGACCCTTACGTACTTCACCAGCGATCCTTTTCAGCTCTCGGTCGCCATCCTGCTCGACATCGGAATGCCCGACGTCGCCGTACAGAAGGTCAACCAGACCTATTCCGCGCTCGTTGGCGCCTTCAGCCCCTATGACGAAGTCGCGCTTTACACCTACAGCAGCACGGTCAGCCAAGTCACCGATTTCACCACCAGAAACGAGAATCTCACGGCCGCGTTGAACGAAATGAAGCTGGTCCGCGGCCACAACAACGGCCCTCCGGTGCAAGGCGGCCCGTTCTCTACAGGGCCCACCGTGAACGGAGTCCCGGTCGGCGGCCCTCCCATCGCGCCAGTCAATACGCCGCCCCGCGAGGCGCACGTGCTCAACGACGCCATCCTGCGGGCCACGCTCGACCTCAGCAAGCGCGACCGCGCGCGCCGCAAGGTGATCTTTGTGATCAGCGATGGCCGCGAATTAGGCAGCCAAGCCAGCTACCGCGACGTCCTGCGGCTCCTCGAGACCCATGACATCCAGGTCAAAGCCGTGGTGGTTGACAGCGGCGCGTTGCCCGGCTTCCGCCAAGTCGAAAAGATTCATCTGCCACGGCAGGGTTACAGCAACATTCTTCCAAGGTACGCTGCTGCCACGGGAGGCGGCCAGGTTTTCTCGGAACTTTCCCGCAATGCCATGGAAGATGCCTACGCACAGATCACCTCCGAGGCTCGCAACCAGTACACCTTGGGATACCCGACTAAGGCGAGCGCCAGCAACGCCTACCGCTCAATCGAGATTGTTGTGGACAAGAAAGGCCTGAAGATCGACGCCAAGGGCGGATACTATCCCGCCCCCAGACCCCGCTAGCACTCGGTTAAGCGAGTCCTGTTCGTACGAGTCAGGTTCGTATCAGGGCATGCCTTCAGTACCTGCTTTGTCGGCGCGCCTTCAGGCGCTGAAAACCAAAATCAGAGCTCCTCCACGGCCCGCTACTAGGCCGTCCTTTGGATCATGGCTCGTGGATCATGGCTCGACGAGGCTAGCCGTCATCCACCGAGCCGTCATCCACCGAAAGGGGGTCACCTGAGTAACCTGCCTTCGGTACGTCCCGTATGATATAAAAGCCGCGAGCCTCCAAAAGGACATCTGTGAGCGGAGTAGCCCCCTGAGGGTGTGCCCGCGTTCGAGGAAAGCCTTTGAGTTTCATCAACTTCGCAGCCCGCGAGATCAATTGCAAGATCGTGTACTATGGCGCCGGACTCGGCGGCAAGACCACGAACCTGCAGTTGATCTACCAGAAAACTGCGGACCAGCAGAAGGGCAAGATGATCTCGCTGGCCACCGAAACCGAGCGTACCTTGTTCTTCGACTTTCTCCCTCTGGACCTCGGCTCGGTACGCGGCTTTAAAACCCGCATCCACCTCTACACCGTCCCCGGCCAGGTTTTCTACGACGCCAGCCGCAAGCTCATCCTGCGCGGTGTCGACGGCATTGTTTTCGTCGCCGACTCCCAGGAGCAGCGCCAGGACGCCAACGTCGAGGCCCTCGATAACCTCATGTCGAACCTGAAAGAACATGGCTACGACTTCAACAAGATTCCCTACGTCCTCCAGCTCAACAAGCGCGATCTGCCCAACATTCTGCCCGTCGATATGCTGACCACCGAACTGCGCCGCAAGAACGAACCGGTCGTCGAAGCCGTAGCCTTCCAGGGCGTGGGCGTCTTCGAAACTCTCAAAGAAATCGCCAAGCAGGTCCTCACCGAACTGAAAGCTGGCGGATAATTCGGCAAAAGACTTGAGTCGGGCATGTGAAAACAATCGCCTCGTTGGTTGGGGGGATGGTTTTGAGATGGGATGAGGGAGAAGGTCGATCCCCGATCACGGATCGCCCTCCGGGTACTTTTCCTTGCAAGGAGTTCATTCGAATCTCGGGCATGACGCATGTCCGAACCTCACACACTATCCCCAATCGAACGGGTAAATCGAGCGCTGGCCCCTTCGGGGCGGGCATTTCAAGGCATTGGGGGTATCGTCCGATGCTTATTCTGCGATTCGGTGTACAGAGCGCGAGAGGACTAAGGTCCTGCGCCGCAGAAGCTCGGCTCGATGAGCCCCGCCAGGCTATCCCTCAGCACGGCTGCATCCCAGGAGTGCCCGCTTCCCTTTCACCCGGCAACGGTATTGCAGCTCCTATAGAAGCAGACTACTTTTGTCTGGAGAGGGAAATATACAACGGCAAGCCGAAATGCGGCAGATCGCCTTTCGATTCCGTCCGTGCCGTGCCGACCAGGCGGTTGCCGTCAACCCATAGGAGTTGCAATTGCAACTTGGAGGTTTGGTTGCCGGTTTCCGGCAAACTGAGGCTGGTTGCAGCTTCCCCTGACAGAAAGCCCTCCTCGATACCCAGATCTTCCACCGGAACCGTGGCGCCGTGCTCGAAATCAATCTGCATATGATCATCACCGGTAATTTGCATCCGGGCGGGCAACTTTCCTTTCGGAGTGTCAACGGTTCCGACCCAGGTGCCGAGTTGGATGGGTCCGAGTGGAAGGGTCGAGAGGTCTCTGCTGCCTCAATTTCTTTGAACGCGGACTCGAGATTGGCCGATACGCCACTCGAGAACAGGTCAGCGAACTGGAAGGCCAGATGGTCCATCGGCTCGCTTGCGGTATTCGTCAGACACGCGATCACGACACCCGCCTTCGGAAGAACCAGAAGCGTTGCAGAACCGGCCAGCACTCTCCCGTTACTGATGAGCACCGAGGAACCGTCCTTGAAATTAAAGACACCCCAGCCACTGGTATAGCCCGATTTAATCTGCTGGTCTGTTTCGAAGGGATGCATTGCGGTGTGCATTTCCTTCATTCGTTCGGGGATGATCAGTTTCTAGGCAGAATCGATCTGGAACAACCCGAACAATGCTAGGTCATGCGCCGATGTGTAGAATCCACCACCTGCTTCTGGTTCAAATGTGTGGGGAGGAACTGCTTTACCTGCCTGGTATCCGATGGCTACATCGCGACCTGCAAGATTGAAGCCGCTCGAAGTCATTTGAAGACGATTAAGCACCTCGCCTCGCATAAATTCTTGGAATGGACGCTTTCCGGCTCGTTCAACCACCTCACCGAGAATCCCGTAGGAGAAATTAGAATACATAATTAGAATACATAAAGTGCTGCCCAGGAGGGAATGCGCCAATTGCGTACCGGTTCAGCAGTTCCTTTCTATCCACGTCAGAGCCGTAGTTATAGAACCAACCGTGCTGGATGCCTGCCGTCATCGACAGTAGTTGTCGAATTGTGATTCCGGTTCCTGCATCGGCGTGAACATGGACGCCGTACTGCTCAGGTTCGTCATCTAGCTGAATCTTGCCTTTACCGGCGAGCATGAATGTGGCTGCACCGGTCACGGCTTTCGCAACGGATCCATCTGCATACACCGTGTTGGGTGTGGCCGGAGTTTGCATCGCACGGTCTGCCCAGCCGAACGCTTCTTCGCACACTATCCGTCCGTGTTGAGCGACAGCAATGGCAATGGAAGGCAGTTCACCTTTCATCGCCCGTTCACGCGCGGAGGAAGCGACTTCCGCAAAACGCGTGGGCAATTGCGTGGAATCACACTGCGACTGAACCGGAGCCACAAATCCGAAAAGTGTAACCAGGAGACCGCTGAAGAAAAGCCGTGGTCGGGTTGTCATACATCCGAGTACGTTATCTATGCCATCCTAGTTCCCAGAGAATCCGCAGGAGGAACGAATGCACCGAAAGCTCAGCTCTGTCAATGCGCTTCTTCTTATGCCGCCTGTCGGCGTCGGAGTTGGCGATGGCGGCGAGCCTCCTGCAGCCTCCGGTTGCGTTGGGCGTGAATCTCCTGCTGGCGTCCGGCTAGCATATCCTTCGGCGTGATGTCGCCGATGGCACTGTTCAAGCCGATGTTGTTGTAATACTCGACGTAGCCCTGCACCAATCGAAGCGCATCGTCCCGCGAAAGTGGTGTTCCCGGCCGGATGCACTCGCTCTTTAGCGACTGCTGCTGCTCTGTGACTTCTCTCCTCTTAAGTTGACATCAGGCACTTACGGGCGTCAATTGGAAGCCAAGTTGTTTGGCCGTGGCCGCCAAGCGTCCGATGCGCTGCTGGCGGTAGCGCTTTTCGTATACGGCTGCGCCTTCGTCGACCTAGGGCCGACCCATAGCAGCAGCCGGCAAATCAGAGTAGCCAACTTCCTAGCGGTTGCGAATACGGCAACGTCGCCGCCGAGCTGTTGCGCTAGCTTGCGATGCATCCTGCCCGCTTCATCCAACACGCAATAGCAGCTCTAACGATCTCCCAGATCTGCTCCCATGGTCAGCTTCTGTTGAGAAAAATCCCTGCTCTCTGTCTTCGCTTGTGCCGTTGGGGTCCAAATTCTACGGTGCTGGATGGGCAGGAATGTGCGCCTGGCGGCGGACTGCCGGCGGACCAGGTGCCTGCGGGGATATTGCGCGTCATTCTCCAAAGCGACCCGGCTCCGTGGCATGGTGCTGAAGACTTCCCGCAGGGCTTGCCCCGTCGTACTCACGCGCTGCTCCAGGGGGCGGAGGGGTTCAACCGTGCAAAAGGTTTCGGACGGGCGGCCGTCCGACTCCCACCTCCCTCTCGAGGAGTGCCTGAGCCGGGGGCGTGCTAAACCTTAGCCTGAGTTGAATCGGCCTTAAAATAGCCCGTTGGGCGGGCGGAAGACACGCGTGCGTGACATTGCCGCGCCGCGCGAAACTGAAGTTCAAGCGATTCTAGTAACCATTTGCCCGACCGGGACTCGTGATGATTTACATCCCACTTACAAACAAATTACCGATTGATTGTGCTCGCGCAACAAGCCAGATTTGAAACGGGATAAATCTGGCGTGCGACTGAGTGAGATGACGAGAATCTTCCTCATTCGCGCTGCTCGGGCATCCCGCGACCTCATGGTTCGAGTGCCTCGAGCCCGACCACCTCGAAAACCCATGACTTGGAGGACAAGACAATGAACGATCCCTTTCCAGAGCAAGAGGCGTCAATGAGCAAACTGAAGATCATCGCAATCACGATCACGATTCTGGCCCTCGGCGCCTTAGCCATCTGGCAGGGCCTGGAGCTAGCTCTGCGCCTGACATCGTGAAGCAACGCCCTGTGCGATGTCGATAGGGAATCCGGCTCAAAGCAGACCGAACGCAGCAAATTGAGGTTCCCCGCGTCGGAGAGCTGAGACTGGCGTCAAATCGAACGCGGCTGGTGCTTGCGTCAGGACAGCCGGGCAAGCGCCTCATCCGGCTCTCCGAGCGAGATCAGGAGTTCGTAGGCGAATGCAACGGTCGGCGCCTTTAATCACAAGTGAGCCGGGCCACGGCTGGCGCCGGATTGAATAATCTGTGACTTTCCGCGTGCCCGAGGTATGGTGCCAGAGAGCGCGACCAGAGTTACGACCCGGTTTGCATTGGTGCAAGATGCCGCTAAGTGAGCGTGGTTCCAGGAAGGCGATTGAACATGGGTGAAGCCTTCGTGGCTCTCCCCGAGGTCGAATCGGTGGCCTGGAAAGCACCGGGTCTATTGGATTGTCCCCCCCCGAGGTGCTGGCAGCGCTGCGGTGCTAACCTTCCCGGCTCATTTTGGACCAGTTCCACCTAGCCAAGCAGCCAGACACCAAAACCCCGCCAGCGTGCCTCTTCATAGATGGCGAAAAATCCCGCTTACGCTGATTCACAACTTCTAGAAGAACTGAATCACATCCCCCGCCAGCAATCCTTAGAATCCCTCAATCGATTGTCCCCGTTCCACCCCCGCCGACTTTTCGCCCGGCCATTCGTCTAAAATGGCTGCCGTAATCTTCCCGGAAGCATGGATTGATGCCGAATGTCGGGAGGCTCCACGATTATCGAAAGAGGAACTCATGCGCGCCCCTAAGGTGTGGCTGTCGACTCTATTGATCTCATCGCTGTTCGCTGGCTCGTCTCTTCTCTCCTCGCAGACATCTACCCTCCACGGCATCGACCCCACCGATCTCGACCGCAAAGCCGATGCCTGCATCGATTTCTTCGAATTCGCTAACGGCACGTGGCGCGCCAACAATCCGATTCCCGCATCGATGACCCGTTGGAGCAAGCGCTGGCAGGCCGGCGAATTTGCCAAAGACAAGCTACATGACATCCTGGAAGCGACGGCCGCCGACAAGAAAGCCACCCAAGGCAGCACCGAGCAGATAATTGGCGACTACTACGGCGCCTGCATGGACGAGTCTCGCGTGAACGCCCGCGGCATGGATCCGATCAAGCCTTGGTTCACGAAAATCGATGCCGCCCGCGATATCGCTGCGATCCAGGATATCATCGCCGAAATGCACGCCATTCTCGTGGCCGTTCCGTTCGCATTGGGCAGCCAGCAGGATCCGCACAAGCCCTCCTGGGTGCTCGCCGATCTGGGCGCCAGCGGTCTTAGCCTTCCCGACCGCGACTACTACCTCAAACCCGAACCCCGCTTCAAGGAGGCCCGCGAAAAATACGTCGAGCACGTCACCGCCATGTTCAAGCTCGCGGGATCGGACCCCAAGTCCGCGGCGGCCGCGGCCCAGACGGTCATGAGCATGGAGACCAAGTTAGCCGAGGCATCTCTCGACAACGTCGCCCTGCGCGATCCCGCCGCCACCGATCACAACACAACTTTTGCTCAGCTCCAGACGATGGCTCCTCACTTTGACTGGACCATCTACTTCAAGCACCGCCAACTGCCCAACGACGTCGATATGAATGTCGACCAGCCCAAGTTCATGCAGGAATTCGATCGCCAACTACAGCAGACTCCGCTGCCCGATTGGAAGGTATATCTGAAATGGCAGCTTCTGAACTCGACTGCGAGTTCGCTGTCCGCGCCATTCGTGGAAGAAGACTTCGTCTTCAACGGAAAATACCTGAGTGGCGCGACCGAGATGAAGCCGCGCTGGAAACGTTGCGTGGAGTCTTCCGACCAGTTGCTGGGCGAGGCTCTGGGAAAAAAGTATGTAGAAAAATACTTTCCGCCCGAAGCCAAGGCCCGCATGCAGGAGATGGTGCGCAACCTGCTCGCCGCCATGCGTGACGACATTCTCAGCCGCCCCTGGATGAGCGATGACACCAAAGAAAAGGCCATGGCCAAGATTGCCACTTTCAATCCCAAGATCGGATATCCCGACAAGTGGAAGGACTACAGTCACGTCGAGATTCGCCGCGATGCCTTCTTCGAAGACACCATCGCGGGCAGAAAGTTCGTAGAAGAAGACGACCGCCTCCAGATTGGCAGGACGGTCGACCGCGGCCGCTGGGGCATGACGCCGCCCACGTCTGACGCGTACTACAACCCGCTGCTGAACGAAATCGTGTTCCCGGCGGGCATCCTGCAACCTCCCGCCTTCGATATGAAAGCGGTGGACGCGGTCAACTACGGCGCCATCGGTGTGGTAATCGGCCACGAAATTTCCCACGGCTTCGACGACCAGGGCGCGCAATACGACTATCTCGGCCGCCTCCGCAATTGGTGGACCAACGCCGACCTCAAAGACTTCCAGGCCCGCGGCGCCTGCGTCGCCGACCAGTTCGATCACTACTTCATCGAAAAAGACATCCACCACAACGGCAAGCTAGTGCTGGGGGAAAGCATCGGCGACCTGGGCGGCGCGAGAATTGCGTATCTTGCATACCAGAAATCGCTCGAAGGCAAGCCGCGCCCCTCCGACATCGACGACTTCACCCCCGAACAGCAATTCTTCATCGCCTGGGGCCAATTCCGCGGAGACGAGACTCGCCCCGAAACCCAGCGCCTTATGGTCCAAAGCGATCCTCATCCCATCGCGAAATACCGCGTCATCGGCCCGCTCTCAAATCTCCCAGAATTTCAGCAGGCGTGGAGTTGCAAAGCAGACGCACCAATGGTCCGCCCGGCCGACAAGCGTTGCGAAGTCTGGTGAAGCGCGCTGCCCGGCTCAACTCACGGCGCGGCGCTCGGCCGCGCGCTGAGCATCTCGAATTCGGTCGTCTCCGCGGCAGAGGCGTAGCGTGTGCCTCTTACCGTCCCGCACTGGAGATAGAAAACTCGGGCGCCAGAGCCGAAGATCCCAACGTTACGCGTGCGGTCGTAAAAGTCGCTCTCAATTTTGGAGTAGGCGGCGTGTCCGCGCGCGGCGGTCGGACCTTCCTTCGCAGGTTGACGAAGTCGACGAGCCTTCGTACCGTCTCCGGATCAGTGAGGCGATATGCACCCTTGCCCACGGAGCCGTCCCGGGCGGAAGCAAAACCTGCACGCTCGTTGCCGTCGTGATCGCCGGGCATGCGTCCCAGGACTCGGACGGCTCGACGCGCAGCGACGGCGCTGGGCTGGGAACGCAAGCCGTCATTAAGAGCATCGACCCAAACGCCGCGAGAAAGGCGCGGTGCATGCCGTCATTCTACGGCTCACGCGAAGCTCGTCAGTGACTCGGGGCATTACCGAGGTAAGCGCGCGCCACGGTTTTCTGCTGCCCGGCCTGCGGCCCTCCGCTAGCCTGACCATGGGACGGAGTCTGTCCAGCCGGTCCCGTGGATCACGTCGTTGATTCTTTCTGCCCTGATCGTTCGTTCGCCCGACCCCACCGGACTCCTGTTCTGGTGCGCCGTCGGTTTCTGCGCCGGCGTCGGTCTTTTCTTCTACGGATTTCGTCTCTTGCAGCGCCGCCGTCTGATCCTCGATACGCCTTTTTCAAAGATTCGCAGCGCCTCCATGGGTAGGGTGGAAGTCAGCGGCCTGGCCGTCGGCCCTTACAATATGATTGCGCCCATCACCGCGCGTCCCTGCTACTACTACCGCACGCTGGTCTGGGAGTACAAACAGCACGGCAGGAACAAAAAATGGGTCCGGGTTGCCGGCGAGTGCATGCACGTACCTTTCTTCGTCGACGACAACAGCGGCCGTGTGCTGGTCGACCCTCGCGGCGCCGATCTCGACCTGCACCGCGATTTCCAGGAGGAATTCAACGGCTCCTTCTTCTCGAACCGCGACGATGCACCCGGGAACGTCAACAGCTTCCTGTCTCGCCACGGCGTCGTCACCAGCAACCGAATCAAGGTCGAGGAATACTGCATCAAGCCCAAGAATTCGCTATTCATCCTCGGTACTCTCGCGGAGAATCCCGGCATTGAAGTCGCCCCGCGGCCGGTCCAGGATGCCGAGGCGATCAACTCCTTCTCCCGCCAAGGATTCTCCCTCTCGATCAACTTGTTTGCGTTTAATAGCAACGGAAGCGAAAATGACTTTTTGTCCGGCTCCCCAGCCCTGGCGACGCCATACGAATCTCGTCCCCAGGTAACCGGGCGCCTTCCAATCTCCGGTCCCGCGAAAGCTCAGGCCGTACCCCAGCAGAAAGTTGCCGACGCTCTACTGAAAGCCGGCATCTCGAACCCAGCCGCCTGGGCCGCGGCAGGAGTAACCACAGGGGGAATGGGCGTCCCGGTAATCGAAGATCCGTCCGTACTCCACGCCTCCAATGGCGCAGGCCTGGCCGCCAGCGGCCAACCCAGTTCCGACGTTCAAGCCGGGGGCTTCGATCCTCATCCGCCAGTTGCCCTGGTGAAGGGAACCAGCAACCGAACGTTTCTGATCTCCTGGCGCAGCCAGAAGCAGGTCGCCCGTTCCCTGGGCTGGAAGTGCACACTAATGATCTGGGGAGGCCCAGCCCTGGCCCTTCTCAGCCTCTACTTCTTCCTCAGTGCCGAGCACCTGTTCTGAGCTTCGCACCACAAGTCTAACCTCATCACCCCGTCTCTCGCTGGCCCGCTGCGACCCCTCTAGTACAATCAAACCCGTGAGCGACGCTGTCCGCATCGGAATCCTGGGCGATTTCAACCCTGAATTTCGCTCGCACCACGCCACCACTGACGCGCTGCAGCACGCCGCCCGCAAGCTAAAACTCGAGGTCGAGTCCGAGTGGGTGCCCACCCCGTCGCTAACCCCCACCGACGCCGAAAAGAAGCTGGAGTCCTTTGACGGTCTCTGGGCCTCGCCCGGCAGCCCCTACAAGAGTTTCGATGGCATGCTCCGGGCCATCGAGTTCGCCCGCCGCCGCGACTGGCCCTTTCTCGGCACCTGCGGCGGATTCCAATACGCCTTCATCGAATTTGCCCGCAACGTCCTCCATATCGCCGACGCCGACAGCGCCGAAAACAATTCCGGATCGAAAAACAACATCATCTATCCCGTCGCCTGCGCCGTCCCCGATCGCAACGGCAACGCGCCCAAACTGGTCGGCGCGGTCCCTGAGATTCGCCTCCGACCCGGCTCTTACCTGCAGACCTTCTACGGCAAAGATAAAGAAACCGTGACCGAAGAATTCTTCTGCAACTTCGAAATCAATCCCGACTTCGAATGGACCGCCATGGAAGCCGGATTCCCAGTAGTCGCCCGCGGTCCCCAAGGCGAGATTCGCGCCATCGAGTCCCCCACTCATCGATTCTTTGTAGCCACGTTGTTCCAGCCCCAGCTGTCCTCCACGGAGAAAAAGCCGCACCCGCTGGTCCTGGCCTTCGTGCAGGCCGCCGCCGACTGGGGCAAGAAAAAGTTAGACGACAGCGTCCTCGAATAGCTCGAGTGGTTCGGGCACTCCTGTCCGACAACTCTGTCCACACGATAAACTGCCGACTTAACCAGTTACCAAAGTCGGGGCACTCCCCACATTATTCAGCCCACACCATGCGCATCTGGAGCCCCCGCCCGCCTCTCGCTAGACTCATCCCCGTCGGTCGCCGAGCCCAAACCGCGTCCGCAGGAGCCGCTTTCGTCTATGCCTATGCAGTTGGCCAACCAGCTCCGCATCCCGTTCACGACTCTGATCAGCTACATCCCGGTCATCGCCACGGTCGTGACCACGTTATTTAGCGTGATCCTGGCGCGCGCCACGCTGCGCTACGTCGAAGCCACCGACAAAGGCCTGGCCCTCGCCCGCGAAGAATTCGAACGCGAATGGTCTCCCGATCTGCACATTAAGATGGAACGGGTTTCCTCGACTGAGGCGCGAGTGATCGTGACCAACCTGGCCAAGACGTCTGTCTTACTCCAGCTTCTGCAGTTGCGCAAGCTCTCCCACGCCATGCCCTTCGAGCGTTGCCGCCTCAACGATCCCCTGGTCGGAGGCATGACCTGGACCCAGGAAATGGGCCGCCGCATTCTGGCCTGCACGGGACAGGAATTCGAAGGTCCCATCGCCGCCTCGGCCACGTTCTACGCCGCCGGCCGCATGTATCGCACCGACTGGTTCCGCTCGCAGATTCAGGTCCGCGACGGCCGCATCGTGGCCCTGGAACCCAGCACGATGCCCACCCGCCGTGTCCGCGCGGTCGAACGCAAGGGCCCCGAACGCCGCCGCGAATTCGTCCAGGACGTAACCGCCGAAGTCGCCCCCGAAAAGGTCGACCCCAAGCCCGACGAAAAGTTCTTCGTCACCGGAGCCTAGCTCAAAACTAGAAATCACCGGACCCCAGCCGCCGAGCGGCGACCCAATTTAGCCCAGGGCGTAAGCCCTGGGTAGGTTCGGGAGAGTGGGGAACCGAGTCCCGGAGGGATGGGATATATATTTCGGAAATATTTTATATATCTTCTGGCTAAACTTCTCGGTTTGTTGAACCTACATGGAACGGACATGGTCGCCTCTCGAACAAAAACTTGGGGCGTTGGACTTATATGTAAAATATTACGAAATAATGGGTTATATGTAACTGGCAGGATCGGCCGGGGAGCAAATGAGGGCCTAATTCTTGAGGCTAACCATGACTACTTCTATTTTAGCAGGTGGGGCGGGGTGCGAGTGGTCCGAGGCGGAAGTTTATTTGCTTCGGGCAGAGGGAGTTTAGGAGAGGGAAGCATTTTGGGCTTGACAGGCGCGGGCTGTGCAAAACTCTCCCGTTTGGGAATGACGGAGGAGCTGTACTTCGAATCGCCATGGACGGGCGCGTAAGCGGGAGCGCAGGGGAGCCGAGCCTCGGATTGTTTGCCAGAGTCAAAAGCGGCGGACAGGAGTGTCCGCTCCACACTTACACCCCTACCGCCTGCGGCTTGGTCGCCAGCAACTGCCGTAGCACGTACTGCAGAATGCCGCCGTTGGCGTAATACAGTGCTTCCTGCGGCGTATCGATGCGCACCAGCGCATCGAACTCCGCTTTTCCGGCGCGGACTTTCACGGTGCGGCCGGCGGCGAAGTGGTCGACCACGTGGCGGATGCCGGTGATCTCGAACACTTCCTCTCCCGTCAGTTTGAGCGATTCCGCGTTCTGGCCTGCCGGGAATTGCAGCGGCAGGACGCCCATGCCTACCAGGTTTGAGCGATGAATGCGCTCGTAGCTTTCCGCGATCACGGCGCGAACGCCCAGCAGCGCCGGGCCTTTCGCCGCCCAATCGCGCGACGAGCCCGAGCCGTACTCTTTGCCTGCCAGGATGACCAGCGGCGTGCCCTCGGCGCGATATTTTTCCGAGGCGTCGAAGATCGACATCTCCGCTCCCGTCGGCAGGTGGCGGGTGAAGCCGCCTTCGGTCGCGACCAGCTTGTTGCGCAGGCGGACGTTGGCGAAAGTCCCGCGCACCATCACTTCGTGATTGCCGCGGCGCGATCCGTAGGAGTTGAAATCTGCGGGCTTGACGCCATGCTCCTGCAGATACTTCCCGGCCGGACTGTCTTTCTTGATCGAGCCCGCGGGCGAAATGTGGTCGGTGGTGACGCTGTCGCCGAGAACGGCCAGCACGCGCGCCTGCTTGATCTCCTGAACCGGCGCGGGTTTCACGTCCATGTCATCGAAGTAGGGAGCGCGCTGGATGTAGGTTGAGTTTTTCTCCCACGTGTAGGTTTCGCCTTTGGGCACGGCCAGGCCGCGCCAGCGCTCGTCGCCCTGAAATACCTCGGCGTACGATTTCGAGAACATCTCCGAGGTAATCGACTGCTGCATGGTTTCTTCGATCTCGCGCTGCGAAGGCCAGATGTCGGACATGTAGACGGGCTGGCCATCTTTACCGTTGCCGATGGGGTCTTTGCGCAGGTCGATGTCGATGCGACCGGCCAGCGCAAAGGCCACAACCAGCGGCGGCGACATCAGATAGTTGGCGCGAACTTCGGAGTTGATGCGTCCTTCAAAGTTGCGATTGCCCGAGAGCACCGACGCGACCACCAGTTCTTTCTCATCGATCGCCTGTGACACTTCGGTGGGCAGCGGCCCCGAGTTGCCGATACACGTGGTGCATCCATATCCCACCAGATGAAATTTCAGCTTCTCCAGGTAGGGGGTCAGCCCGGCCTTCGCCAGATAATCGGTCACGGTTTTCGATCCCGGCGCCAGCGAAGTCTTGACCCATGGCGGAACCGACAGCCCCTTCGCGACCGCCTTCTTCGCCAGCAGTCCAGCCCCGATCAGCACGGAAGGATTCGACGTGTTGGTGCAGGATGTAATCGCAGCGATCACGACGCTGCCGTGCTTGAGCGCGCCCTTCACCGAGGCCGGGACATGCTCATGCACGTTAGGATCTTCCACGCCGATGGCGGCCGGACTTCCGCCCTCCTGCTCCCAGCGCGGACCGTTCGCAGCTGGAGGGGGGCCGGTCTTGGCCGCCGATTTTGGTTTGATCAGCGAAGGCAGGGCCTTTTGAAACGACTCACCTGCTTGCGAAAGCACAACGCGGTCTTGCGGACGCTTCGGGCCCGCCAGGCTCGGTTCCACGGTCGCGAGATCGAGCGTGAGCGATTCGGAGTACTCCGCCTCCGGAGTCTTGTCGTCGTGAAACAGTCCCTGCTCGCGGCTATAACCCTCCACCAGCGCGATCTGTTCCTGGCTGCGCCCAGTCAGCTGCAAGTAGCGTAGAGTCTCTTTGTCGATGGGGAAAATGCCACAGGTGGCGCCATACTCCGGCGACATATTCGCGATGGTCGCGCGATCGGCCAGCGGCAAATCGCGCAGCCCGGGTCCGAAGTACTCGACAAATTTTCCAACCACGCCGTGCTTACGCAACATCTCAGTCATAGTCAGCACCAGGTCAGTCGCCGTCGCGCCTTCGCGCAGCCGTCCGGTAAGTTTCACTCCCACTACCAGCGGGATGAGCATCGAGACGGGCTGACCAAGCATCGCCGCCTCAGCCTCAATCCCGCCCACTCCCCATCCCAGCACCCCCAACCCATTGATCATCGTCGTGTGACTGTCGGTGCCGACCAGAGTGTCGGGGTAGGCTACGCGCTTGCCGAGGCTCTCGTGAACGAACACGACTCGGGCCAGGTATTCGAGGTTGACCTGGTGCACGATGCCGGTGTCGGGCGGGACGATCGCCAGATTGCGGAAGCCGGTCTGGCCCCAGCGCAGGAACGAGTAGCGTTCTTTGTTGCGCTGGAATTCGAGCAGGGCGTTCATGTCGAATGCGTTTGAGGTACCGAACTCGTCTACCTGGACCGAGTGATCGATGACCAACTCGACCGGCTGTAGAGGATTGATGAGTGTGGGATCGCCGCCCAGTTGCTTCATCGCGTCGCGCATGGCGGCTAGATCGACCACGCAGGGGACGCCGGTAAAATCCTGGAGCAGGACACGGCTGGGGGTGAAGGCAATTTCTTTTTCCGGCTTGGAGTTCTTATTCCAGGCTGCGAGGGCGCGCACTTCTCCTTTGCTGACGTTGCGGCCGTCTTCGGTGCGCAGCAGGTTCTCGAGCAAAATGCGGAGCGAGAAGGGTAGATGGGTGGTCGAGATTCCCTGCTGGTCGAGGGCGTCGAGACGATAGATTTCGTATTCTTTTTTGCCAACTTTGAGGGCGGAGCGGCTGTTGAAACTGTTCAGAGACATGATGGCCTTCCTTGGGAGGGATAATCTGGTGCGGCATGCGCGCAGCGCGACGCCGAATCTAACCTATTAGTGTAATTCCTTCTGGCAGAAATTGCGCACCGGCCCGCTCCGCTATTTCGCACGAAGCAGCAGGACCGGCACACGAATACTGTGCTGGACTTTGGTGGCGGTCGTACCCAGAAAAACGTCGGCGAGGAAGCGGTGACCGTGAGTGCTCATGGCCACCAGGTCGCATCCCTTTTGTTCGACCCACTTGATGATTTCTGTGGCGGCGTCGCCGTAGGCCAGTTCGGCGTCGGTGGCAATCCCGGCGGATTCGAATTCGGCGCGAACTTTCTCGAGGTAGGCGGTGTCTTCGGCGATTTCAGGACTGACGGCATCGGAACCGTAGGTTCGTGCGGCCCATCCATCGGCGACATGCAGCAGGACCAGACGGCTGTGAGCCAGCTTAGCCAAGTCCTTCACGTGGTCGATGATGGCGCGGTCGGTGGGAGTGCCGTCGAGAGTAACGAGAATCTTGTCGTACATGGGATGTTTGCTTGCAGCGAACGCGGGGAGACGGCACAGGGCGAGCAAGGGTTACAGGTCAAAATCTGTGTCGTCCCTACGGGACTCGCTCGGTCTCAACGCTTCCTACCCAGGACTAACGTCCTGGGCTAACCTATGCCGCCCCTTCGGGGCTCCTTTGGACTCAACGTGCCACCTCTGTTGCTCCGCCTAAGAGTACGGCAGGTTAGGGCCATATTTTGGCCAAAATCCGGGCACCCGCTCTTCATTTACCTCCTGCGTCACGACCCGGTAATTACATGCCACGCCGCCCTCATGGAATCGGGGAGGCCATAGATGTCCATGAAGGTGATCAGAATAGCACTGGCCCAACCTGCGGAGAGGAGAAACCAACCGTTCTTCCAATCGCCCATACGCTTTTGAGAACTGGTGAAGTGCAAGAGCGGGAACATGGCGAAGGGAAGTTGCAGGGCGAGAACGACCTGGCTGAGCGTGAGCAGGTCGGTGACGCTGCTGTCGCCTCGGAGTCCGATGATGAGTACGGCCGGCAGAATGGCCAGAGTGCGCGTTATAAGCCGCCGCACCCAGGGCTTCAGCCGCCAATGCATGAAGCCTTCCATGACGACCTGGCCGGCGAGGGTGCCGGTGATGGTGCTGCTTTGTCCGCTCGCCAGTAATGCGACCGCAAAGAGGGTGCTGGCAACTCCGGTGCCGAGCAAGGGAGCGAGGGTGAGATAAGCAACGCGAATCCAGTCACTGCTGGTGTCGAAACGGATGACTTGCCCGCCGGCAGCGATGACACTCTGCTTGCCGAAGAAGACCGTCGCGGCGAGAACCAGAATCGCGGCGTTCACGAAAAAGGCGACCGTCAAGGCGGCAACAGAGTCGATCGTGTTGAAGTCGATGGCGCGGCGGATCGACTTCGTGTCCTTCTGCAGTTTGCGGCTCTGTACCAGGGCCGAGTGCAGGTAGAGATTGTGGGGCATGACGGTTGCGCCGATAATTCCGATGGCGATGTAGAGCATGCCGGACTGCCGAAAGTGGGGCGTGACCAGAGCCTTTCCCATCTCCAGGAAACTGGGCTGGGTCTGCGGCAGGACGAAGATTTCGATGAAGTAACAAACGGCGATGGTCGCGACCAGCAGCAGAACCACAGCTTCGATGCCGCGCATTCCAACCTGCTGGAGAGCCAGGAGCAGGAGCACATCGACGCCTGTAATAATGACGGCCCAGAGCAAGGGGATGTGGAACATCAGGTTGAGCGCGACGGCGCTGCCGAGCACCTCGGCCAGGTCGCATGCGCCGATCGCCAACTCACTCATCATCCAATTGGGCCAGCGGGTCCAACTGGGATACCAGTCACGGCAACATTGGGCGAGATCCTTGCCGGTCACGACACCCAAGCGGGCGGAGATGACTTGCATGAAGATGGCCATGAGGCTGGCGCAGCCCACGACCGAGAGGAGTCCGTACTTGAACTGGGCGCCACCCTGAAGATCGGTGCCCCAGTTGCCGGGGTCCATATAGCCGACGCTGACGAGGATGGCAGGGCCCACGAAAGCGCGCCACTGCTCCCAGAATCCGGCATCGTGATGCGGCACGGCAATGGAGTTGTGGGCGCCCTCCAGCGACAAACTCCCGCGGGGCGCCACTTCGGCGCTGACGGTAGTGGGAGCACGACGAGTAGGCACATCTTTTTGCCCTAATTCGTCGCTGCCTCTCATCCCTGGCGTTCTCCCGGTAGACCCCAGACCGTCGAAGGGTATGTTAGGTAGTATACACGGAAAGTGGTTAACTATGGTTAAGTATCTGGATCAAGCGTTGGAGGCAAGGCTGGGCGGCGCGACCCAGATCTTTTCTGCGGCGAGGCCGCCGAGGACGATGGCGCCGGCGGCGGTGCGGAGGGAGAGGGTCTTGTCATAGTTGCGTTCCAGCAGGCGGAAGCGGGCGCCGGGACGGATGCCGCGTGCTTCCAGAAATTCCAGCAAATCGCGGTCGCGCTCGTAGATGCCGCTGACGATATAAGCCTGGCCAGGATCGGCATCCGCGAGCCGGACGAGGCCCCGCTTGCGCCGGCTGGCCGGGCTCTCAACCTCGCTCAAATTGCCGTGCGGACATGCGCCGTCTGAGCCCAACTTCGCCAGCAGCTTGGCCTCGAAGTCGGGAGAGACTGCGTGCTCCAGGCGCTCGGCTTCATCGTGGACCTTCCACCACTCCATGCCGAACATTTCCGACAGCATGCGTTCGATGAGGTGATGGCGCAAGGTGAGCTTACGGGCGATCTTGCGGCCGGCTGCGGTGAGGCGAATCTCGCCATCGCCCTCGACCCGCACGAGGCCGTCCTTCTTCAATCGTCGGAGGGCCATCGTGACTGCGGGCGCGGACACCTTGTGCCAGTCGGCTAGGCGCGCCGATATCACCGTCTCCCCATCGGTTTCGGCTTCGAGGATCGATTTCAGGTAGTCTTCTTTGGAGACGGTGATCACGCTGGGAGGATTATACTTCGGAGGTTAAGCAGGGTTAATGGTGATTTCTGGTCGCGCATGCCGATTCCGGGCTAGTTACAGCCGGTCGAGTTGTCGAGACGCGGGAGATCCTTCCCTCCGCCTGAACAACGGCTAGGGTCGGGATGACTCCCGGGGGTAGAAACACGGACCTTCGAGTTTCAAAGAACGACTTTTGATCGTATTCGCGGTTTGACAGCATTCCTGCTCAACCCCTAACCTGAGTTTCTCTGGCTTATGAAAGTTCTGGTCCTAGGTGGAGGCGGACGCGAGCACGCGCTGGTGTGGAAGCTGCGGCAGTCGCCGCGCCTTTCGCAGCTTTACTGCGCGCCCGGGAACGGCGGCGTCGCAGATGAGGCGGAGTGCCTGCCGGCCGACCTGAAGAGCCTGGAGTCGATCACAGCGCTGGCGGCGCGGCTGCAGCCCGATCTCACGGTGGTGGGGCCGGAATTGCCGCTCACTTTGGGCGTGGTGGATGAATTCGCGCATCGCGGGTGGCCGGCTTTTGGGCCGACGCGGGCGGCAGCGCAGCTGGAGTCGAGCAAGAGCTTTGCCAAGCAGTTTCTGCAGCGCCATCACATTCCTACAGCACCGTTTGCCATCTGTGACTCGATCGAGCAAGTGCGGGCGGCACTCGGCCACTTCCATACTCCGATTGTGGTGAAGGCGGACGGGTTGGCCGCGGGCAAAGGCGTGGTCATCGCCAAGAGCAAGGAAGAGGCGGCCAGCGTGGCGGCGGAGATGCTGAGCGGCAAAATGCTGGGCGAGGCTGGGGCGCGGGTCGTGCTGGAAGAATGTTTGAAGGGCGACGAGCTGTCTTTCCTCGTGTTCAGCGACGGCGAGCGCGTGGCTCCCCTGGTGGCGGCACAGGATCATAAACGCGTGGGCGACGGGGATACCGGTCCGAATACGGGCGGCATGGGCGCGTACTCGACCCGCGATATTGTCGACGATCAGATGCGGGACTGGCTGGTGAATCACATCGCGCGGCCCGTGGTTGCCGGGATGAAGGCCGAGAGTGCGGAATTCAAAGGCGTGCTGTATTGCGGACTAATGATGACGGCGCGCGGTCCGATGGTGCTCGAGTTCAATTGCCGCTTTGGGGATCCGGAGACGCAGCCGATTCTGATGCGGCTGGAGAGCGATTTGGTGGATGCTTTGGAGGCCTCCATTCAGGGACGCGTCAGTGAGGGCGACTTTAAGTGGTCGCCGGATGCTTCAGTGTGCGTAGTGATGTCGTCCGGGGGATATCCAGGGACGTTTGAAGTCGGGAAGCGGATTGACGGGCTGGATGAGGCGGGCTCGGTTTCAGGAGTGAAGGTTTTTCATGCCGGGACGTCACGACGCGACGGGGCTTATTACACTTCCGGCGGACGCGTGTTGGGCGTGACCGCGCGGGCTGCGGATTTGCAGACGGCGGTCGTGCGGGCTTATGAGGCTTGCGGGAAGATTGGGTTTGAGGGGGCGCATTATCGGAAGGACATTGCGGGGCGGTCACTGAAGAGGTAGTCGCGTTTATTGCAGCGGTAAGAAACGATGACAGTGCCTTTTTAGCCGGCTGGCTGTGGCCAACTTCGATCATGCTCATGGCCGGTGAGCGGGGCGATCCGATCCCTGCAGTGCTGGTCGTTTTCGGCATGGCCATCCTCGGTAACATTGGGGTCTACGGACTCGTTGGATTGATGGTTGGGGGGATAGGGCACTGCTTGCGACCGGCGCAGTCCGACCCGCGATGATGATGGCACTGAAAGGGATCTTTCGACTGCTCCGGATGACAAGGACAGAAGGAGAATAATGAGCAAGCCGCTGGTTTCGATTGTGATGGGGAGTGATTCGGATTTGGAAATCATGCGCGAAGCGGGGAAAGCGCTGGACGAGTTTGAGATTGCTTACGAGATCGACGTGACTTCGGCGCATCGTTCGCCGGATCGCACTGCTGATTTCGCGCGCAGGGCGGCGGAGCGCGGGATTCGGGTGATCATTGCGGGGGCGGGCGGGGCGGCTCATCTGGCGGGGGTGATCGCGGCGCACACCACGTTGCCGGTCATTGGTGTGCCGATTCCTTCCACTTCGCTGCAGGGGATGGATTCCTTACTGGCAACCGTGCAGATGCCGGCGGGGATTCCGGTGGCTACCGTGGCAATTGGGAAGCCGGGGGCGACGAATGCGGGGATTCTGGCGGCGCAGATGATGGGGCTGGCGGACAAGGCGATCGCCAAGAAGCTTGAGGCGCACAAGGAGAAGCTGGCGCGGGGAGTGGAGGAGAAGTCGAGGAAGCTGAAGGGAACGTAAAGTTCTGGGTTCCTCCTACCCAAGTCAAAAGCCCCACCCTGTCGCAAAGAACGCGACAAGGGTGGGCACCCTTCTTGAGTTTCCAGTTACAGTTTCAAATCCTTAAGATATTCGCGGAAGGGGGCGCCTAGATCACTGCGTTTTAGGGCGAACTCTACTGTGGCTTTGAGGAATCCCAGCTTGTCGCCGGTATCGTAGCGGCGGCCTTCGTAGACGTAGGCGTACATTTTTTCCTGCTTCAGTAACAGGCGCAGGCCGTCGGTGAGTTGCAGTTCGCCGCCGGCGCCGGTTGATGTTTTGGCCAGGCAATCGAAAACCGCAGGCGTTAGGATGTAGCGGCCGATAATGGCCAGGTTCGACGGCGCTTCTTCAAACTTCGGTTTTTCGACCATGTTCCGGATCTCGAAGAGGCGGCCGTTGAATCCGTCGGCGGGCTTGGCGTCGAAGACGCCGTAGGAGGAGATCATTTTGCCTTCGACGACTTGTGCGGCGATAACCGAGCATTGCTTTTGTGCGAAGACGTCGGCCATCTGCTTGAGGCAAGGCACGGGATTGTCGATGACGTCGTCGGCCAGCAGCACGGCGAAGGCCTCGTTGCCTACGAGTTCGCGGGCCATGAGCACAGCGTGGCCCAGGCCGAGGGCTTCTTTCTGACGAACGTAGGCTACGTGCATCATGTCAGAAATGGAGCGGACGATCTTGAGCAGATCGGTCTTCTTGCGCTCTTCCAGCATGTGTTCTAGTTCGTAGCTGACGTCGAAGTGGTCTTCGATGGACTGCTTGCCGCGTCCCGTGATGATGATGATTTGGTCGCAGCCCGATGCCATGGCCTCTTCGACGCCGTATTGAATGATGGGCTTGTCGACCACCGGCAGCATTTCTTTGGGCTGGGCTTTGGTGGCGGGCAGAAAGCGCGTGCCCAAGCCGGCGGCAGGGAAGACAGCTTTGCGGACTTTCATGGTCATGGGAGGTCGTTCGTCGTTGGCTTAAAATCGAAACGAACAATTGTAAACGGTCGCGTTTGCGCCGGCGATTCTTGCGTGCTACTGAGACGTCTGGCCACTCGCGTTCGATCCCACCTCCGATGCAGTTTCCGGGCTGGCTAGTTGCTCTAAAACTGTGCGGAGGGCGCGCAGGATCTCGTCTGCTGCGGTTGCTTTCAAAACGAATTTCAGCATGCCGTCGGGGGTGAATTGGGCGCCACGCTGGGCAGAGACGAAGCGGGCCAACTGTTCGGGATCGACGGTGGCGTTCTGGCGGAATTTGAAGGTGACGGATTCGCGTTTGCGTTCGATCGCGTTCACGCCAACTCGCATACAGAGCAGCTTGAGCGATGCGTAGTCGAGCAGGTTGCGCACGGCTTGTGGCGGAGGGCCGTATCGATCTTGTAACTCGGCGCCCACGTCGGACAGCTGCGATTCGGTTTCCACGCCGGCCACTCGCTTGTACATGCGCAGGCGTTGATTTTCTTCCGGGATGTAATCGGCCGGAATGCGGATGTTGAGGCCAAGGTTGAGTTGGGTCTCGGCCTCGTCGGGGCCAGCTTCGCCCTTCATTTCGCGGACGGCGCGTTCCAGCATTTGCGTGTACAGCTCGAAGCCGATGGCTTCGATGTGTCCGCTCTGCTCGCCGCCGAGAAGATTTCCGGCGCCTCGGAGTTCTAAGTCGAGAGCGGCGATCTTGAATCCAGCGCCGAGGTCGGAAAATTCTTTCAAGGCTGCGAGGCGGCGGCGCGCAATAGGCGTGAGCTCAACTTCCTTCGGGATCAGCAGGTAGGCATAGGCGCGACGGTTGGAGCGGCCGACGCGGCCGCGCAACTGGTAGAGCTCGGAAAGACCCAGGCGGTCGGCGCGATTGATCAGAATGGTGTTGCAGAGCGGGATGTCGAGGCCGTTCTCGATGATGGTGGTCGCGACCAGGATATCGGCTTGGTGGTGCATGAATTTCAGCATCACTTTTTCGAGTTCGGTTTCGCCCATCTGGCCGTGGCCGACGATGACGCGGGCTTTCGGAACCAACTCCTGCAGCTTGGCGGCGATTTCCCAGATGCTTTCGACGCGGTTGTGGACGAAATACACCTGGCCGCCGCGCTCGAGTTCCTGTTCGATGGACGACTGGATGAGCTTGTCGTCCCAGCTGGCAACGACGGTTTGAATCGCCATGCGATCTTTGGGCGGGGTCTCGATCACGCTCATGTCGCGCAGGCCGACCAGCGACATGTGCAGCGTGCGCGGGATGGGCGTGGCCGACATGGTGAGCACGTCGACCTGCTTGCGCATCTGCTTGATGCGTTCTTTGTGGCGCACTCCGAAGCGCTGCTCTTCGTCAACGATAAGCAGGCCGAGGTCGGCGAACTTCAGGTCTTTGGAAAGGATGCGGTGGGTGCCGATGAGAATGTCGATTTTGCCGGCTTCGGTCTTCTGCAGAATTTCTTTCTGCTGCTTGGGATTGCGGAAGCGGCTGATCATTTCGATGGTGACCGGAAACGGTCCGAAGCGCTGCTTGAAAGTTTCGAAGTGCTGAAAGGCGAGCACCGTGGTCGGCGCGAGCACGGCAACCTGCTTGTTGTCGCTGACCGCCTTGAAAGCGGCGCGCATGGCGACTTCCGTTTTGCCGTAACCCACATCGCCGCAGAGCAGGCGGTCCATGGGCTGAGAAGATTCCATGTCGCGCATTACGTCGGTGATCGCCTGGGCCTGGTCGTCGGTCTCCGAGAACTCGAAGGCGTCTTCGAACTCGCGGACAAAGTCGTTGCCTTCGGGGAAGGCGTGACCCTGCGCCATTTTGCGCTCGGCGTAGAGCTTGAGGAGTTCGTCGGCCATGTCTTTCATGGCCTTGCGCACGCGCGCCTTGGTCTTGGCCCAGGCCTGCGTGCCGAGATGACTGAGCGCGGGCTTGGCACCTTCCGACGAACGATACTTCTGAATCAGATCAAGACGCGTGAGGGGCACGTAGAGGCGCGCGCCCTCGGCGTACTCGAGCAGCATGAACTCGGCGTTGCCGTCTCCCTGATTGATTTCTTTCAGGCCCTGGTACTGGCCGATACCATGCTCGACGTGAACTACGTAGTCGCCGACCTGCAAATCGCGAAAGTCGGAAAGAAACGCCGACACTTTCGACTTCTGCCTCTGCGGACGGGACGCCACTGCGTCCGATTCATCAAACAGATCACGGGCGCCAAAGATGGCGAGATTGGCCTCGGGCAATAAAACGCCATCGGGCACATACGCTTTCGCGAGTGTGGTGGTCAGAACTTCGCCGGCGAAGTAACTGGTTTCGTCGGCGTAGCTTTCGCCGCCGCGGGTGCGGCTTCCCAGGCGGAAGGAAACGTTGTACTCGGTGAAGATGTCGGCCAGGCGCTCGACTTCGCCGGTGTTGGGAACGGCAAACATCACCTGCTTGCCTTCCCCCGTCAACTTCTGGACTTGCTCCAGCATCATGGGAACGGCGCCGTGGAAGCGCGGAGTGGGTTGGGCGAGGAAATTGACGACAGAGTCCTCGCCGGCGGCACGGGTGATGCCAAGATGCTCGACCTCGGCCCCGGTGAGAGACGCGACTTTCTGCCACCAGTCGTCGGGCGCGAGGTAGAGATCGGGTGGGCGTACAAGGTTGCCCACTCCGCTCCGTTCATGGGCTTCCTCGACGCGAGTCCAGAAGCGGTCGAATTCGGTGCGCAGGAGATCGGGTTCGTCGAGCAGGACGGCGGCGCGCGGCAGAAGATCGAATACGCTAAGATCCGCGCCCGCCACGGGAGCGTAAAACTCCCAGCCGGGAAAGGTGGTGACGCCACCGGCCCGCACTGCGGCTTCCACAATTTCCTCGGAACCCGCGATGCGTTTCCCCGAGAGGCGAGTGTGAATCGCGCCCAGCAACTGATCGCTGACCGGAGTTTCCGTGAGCGGAAGGAGCAGAGCTTCATCCATGGGATTGGACGAGCGCTGCGAGGCGGGATCAAAGCGGCGAATCGACTCCACCTCGTCGCCAAAGAATTCGATGCGCACGGGGCGCTCCGCTTCCGGGGAGTAGACATCGAGAATTCCGCCACGGAGCGCATACTCGCCTGGCATCTCGACGACATCGGCCGAAGCGTAACCGACCGTATTCAGGTGCGCCAGCATGCTATCCACGTCGAGCGATTCGCCGCGGCGCACCGTGCGTGCCAGATCAGCGTAATACTCGGCAGGACGCACTCGGATCGCCGTGGCTGCAACCGCGGAGACCACAATCGAGGCTTTGCCGGTAGCAATCTTCCACAGGGCAGTCGCGCGTTCTTCCTGCAACTCAGGATGGGGGGAAAGATTCTGAAACGGCAAGACGTCGCGCGCCGGCAGAGCCACCACGTCTTCGGGATCGCAGGCAGCCGTGAGTTCGCAGAAGCCCTGCAGCACGGGGACGAAATCCTCGACTGCGCGGTTGTCGCTCACGACCACCACGAGCGGGCGGTCGGCGCTACGGCGCAGAAGCACGAGCAGCAAGGCTTTCGCCGTAGGATTGAGACCGGAGACACGAATCCGCCCCGTGCCCTCCCGGAGGTGGGTGGCTGCACGCATGAAGGCGGGAAGGGTTTCCACGTCCGCAAAGAGTTCGCGGACGAAGGGAAGCAGCATGCCTTTCGATTTTAGCAGGAGTGACGCTGCTGTAATTCGGTCGAGTTCAGTTTGGGCTTGGTCCACGTGAGATCCCATGGGCTGTGCTCCGTCGAAAAGCCCGGGCAAGGCGATTTGCTCGATGCCCGCAGCAGCAATCACTTGTGAAATGCAAGTCAGATTGGTAATCTTGGCGGCGTGGCCAGAAGGCCCAAATCGCGTCCTCGTTCGGGGTGCCCGGTCAGCATGTCTCTCGAGAGCTTCGGGGATCGCTGGTCGCTGCTCATTATCCGCGACTTGATGGTGCGGGGGTACCGCACGTTCAAGGAGTTCCAGGGCGCCGGGGAGGGAATTGCGACGAACATCCTGGCCGACCGGCTGCGAAAACTTAAAGAAGCCGGGATCGTCAGCGCCGAATCTGAGGAGGCGGACAAACGACGGGTGTGTTACCGGCTTACCGAGAAAGGAATCGATCTCGCGCCCCTGCTGTTGGAGTTGCTGATCTGGGGAGCTCGGCATGAGCCGTCGAGGGCTTCTTGCGCCCTCATCGCCGGGATGAGCAGGAATCGCGAGGCCCTGCTGGCAGAGGTTCGGCGACGCTGGCGAGAGCGCGACTCGACGCCTCTGATACCCAGATTCGATGCTGAAGTTGCGCGACAATTGGCGGGGGCGCGGAGCAGCGGTTGAGGGCGGGGATTGATCCGGCGCCATTGAAGGCTGGGGTAGGGCATTTTAGAAGTTGGGGCTACTTCATTTCCTGATTGGATCGACGAGGAGTCGGCATGCCGAAGGTTTCAGTGCTTTTTTCTGCGCTTCTTTTACTCGGTTGCGTAGGGTTTGGCCAGAATCTCAGCCCGGCAGACCGCGAAAAAAGGTGAGCAGTATCTGCAGCAGACGCGCGATGGCGTGGTTGCGGCAGGTAAAGGCTTATTGAGGCTCAAATGAAGTTCAAGTCGGGACCAGACCGGTGGTCCGTGGCGGAAGTGCTGGAACACATCGCGTTGGTCGAAGACGGCCTGTTCCAGAATGTCACCAACAAGGTGATGAAATCGCCGGCGGGAGCGGCGGATCGAGACTTCCAGAAAACCGATGCCAATGTCCTGGCCATGCTCCCTGACCGAAGCAGCAAGGGGCAAGCGCCGCCGCCCTTCGTGCCCACTGGACGCTGGAAACCTGAGGAAGCCCTGGATCATTTTCTAAAGAGCCGCGCCAACACGATTGCATTTCTGGAATCCACGGCCGACTTGCGCGCGCATGTCGGAAACAGCCCGCCCGGCCCGCTGGACGCCTACGAATGGCTGCTGTTTATGGGAGGGCACAGCGAGCGCCATACCCAACAAATCCTGGAAGTGAAAGCGGATCCGAATTTTCCGAAGCATTGACAATGGAGCAGCGCGGATCTGACAAGCACGCGAGCAGAGCAAGGAGGAGAGCAACGCATGAGCAAGGTACGAGTTCTCGCTGGCACACGCAAGGGGGCATTTATCCTCGAGTCGGACGGCAAACGCGAGAAGTGGGACGTGAGTGGCCCGCATTTTGCGGGCTGGGAGATGTATCACATCAAGGGATCGCCCGCCGATCCCAACCGGCTGTACGCTTCGCAGACGAGCGGGTGGTTCGGGCAGATGATCCAGCGCTCCGATGATGGCGGGAAGACTTGGTATCAACCGGGGACTCCGCCGGGCGAACCGGCCGCTCCGGGCGGCATGCCCAAGCCGGCGAGCAACAAGTTCGTCTACGATGCGTCCCCTGCGACCGGCAAACCATTGACCACCCATCAGTGGTACGACGGGACGCAGCATCCCTGGGAGTTCAAGCGGGTGTGGCATTTCGAACCGTCGCTCAGCGATCCCGACACGGTTTATGCCGGAGTGGAGGACGCGGCGTTGTTCCGCTCTAGCGACGGAGGACAGAACTGGCACGAACTCCCCGGGCTGCGCGGGCACGGCACCGGGCCGAACTGGCAGCCGGGCGCGGGCGGGATGTGCCTGCACACAATCATTCTCGATCCGAAGAATCCGCAGCGAATCTACATCGCGATTTCGGCGGCCGGTGCCTTCCGCAGCGACGATGGCGGTGCGAGTTGGAAGCCGATCAACAAGGGCCTGTACTCGCAATACATTCCCAACCCTACGGCCGAGGTCGGACACTGCGTGCACCACATCGCGATGAACCCGTCGCGGCCGGGCGTGCTGTTCATGCAAAAACACTGGCACGTGATGCGCTCTGATGACGCGGGCGACAATTGGACAAAAGTCAGCGGCAATCTGCCCACCGACTTTGGATTCGTCATCGACGTCAATTCGCACGAGCCAGAGACCATTTACGTGGTGCCGATCAAGAGCGACTCCGAGCATTTCGTGCACGAGGGCAAACTGCGGGTCTACCGCAGCTGCACCGGCGGCAACGAGTGGGAGGCGCTCACCAAGGGGCTGCCGCAGAAGGATTGCTACGTGAACGTACTGCGCGACGCCATGGCCGTCGACTCGCTGGATAAGTGCGGGATTTATTTTGGCACGACCGGCGGGCAAGTCTATGCCTCGGCCGACGCGGGGGATTCGTGGGCTCCGATTGTGCGCGATCTGCCGGCGGTGTTGTCGGTCGAGGTGCAGACGCTGGCGTGAGGACGGAATCCTGAAATAACCAACGGGGCACGGATTTGACCGTGCCCTCATCGCTGGCAGAAGAGTTAGTTTAAAGTCAGGGAAAAATGTTCATGATCCGTGTCGCACTCCCCTTCCATTTGCGAAACCTGGCGCACGTGGGCAGCGAGGTGACGCTAGAGATAGAGGGCGCGGTGACGCAGCGCTCCATCCTCGATGCGCTCGAGGCTCGTTATCCCATGCTGCAGGGAGCAATTCGAGACCACGTCACGCAGCAGCGTCGGCCGTTCCTGCGCTTCTTTGCCTGCGAAGAAGATCTCACACACCAGTCGCCGGATGCGGCGCTGCCTGACGTTGTGGCGTCGGGAAAGGAACCGTTTCTCATCATCGGGGCGATTGCAGGGGGGTAGGGGGGTAGGAAGCTCTAGGCGCACTTCTAGAAGAGTCTGCGTGAAAGCCGGTGCCGTCCCTACGGGACTCGTTCCTTCCTTCTCTCCTATCCCAGGACTTACGTCCTGGGCTAAATTGTGCCGCCGCTCCGCGGGAGGGTTTTGGTCCACCGTTGTCCTCGGAGTCAGTTCTCACGGACACTCCACAAACCGCGTTTTTGCAAAGACGCTCCGTCTTGCCCCGAGGGCTGGGTCACCCGCGCAACAGTGGACGGGTCAGGCAGGTGGGGCCGCCGCCGCCGTTGATGCAGAGTTCGCTGCCGGCGAAGATGCGGACGTCGAATCCGGCGCGGCGCAGGCGGTCATTCGTGTTGTGGTTCTCCGCGATGGCCAACAGGCGCTTCCCGCCCAATGCGAGCACGTTGCACGCCAGCGTGTCGCGCTCGGAGTGGTGGATCTCGATAAACTGGAATCCACGCTGCTTCAGCCGTTCGACGGTCTCGACCGCGAGCCAGGGGAGATCCACTAAAGCGGCCCGCTCGTCGAGCAGGCTGATGAGCGACATCAGATGCAGACACGCCGAAGGCCCCGAACCGTAGGGGAGAGCCGCGGATAGGACCTCGACTCCTTTGGGAGCGAGAAGCCTGCGAAGTTGCTCGATGCCTTCGGCGTTGGTGCGGTAGCCATGGCCAACGAGTAACGTTTCCGCATCCAGCCACACGATGTCTCCCGCTTCGGTGGTCCCCGGCGCGCTGATCTCGCCGAGAATCGGAATGCCGAGCTGCTGGCAGATTGCGCGGTGATGACAACCCTCAGCCGCGCGGTTTGGCTTGCCGGGACGCATGACGATCAAGCCGAAGTCAGTGGCGAGAGATGGGTCATGGGCGTAAACCGCGTCGACAGAGAAGTCAGCGGCAGCAGGCAGCTCGATTATTTCTGCGCCAGCAGCTTCCAGCTCGTGGACCAGAGCGGCGTGTTGAGCCGACGCTTCGTCGAAATCCGGCGCGTGGTGGAATCCCAGATCGCGCCAGCCATCCACGCGCTCTGGCTGGTTCCAGCCGGCAGCAGCAGGTGAACAGACCAGCACTCGTTGCAGCGAGCCAACCATGGAATGTCCGTTGCAACGTGTTTCAGTTGCCGCCTGCATCATGAAGCCTCGGTTTGTTGTGAAGCCGCGAGCACGATCCCGAATCTAACTGGTTATTATGGCAAAAGCAATGTGGGAAGGCGCGGTGCTCGCCGAAAGCACACAAACGGTTGAGGTGGAAGGCAATCAGTATTTTCCGCCGGAGGCAATCCGCACCGAGTATTTTCGGCCAAGCGACAACCGAACCGTGTGTCCGTGGAAGGGCACGGCAAGCTACTACGATATCGACGTCAAAGGAAAGCGAAATGCCGGCGCGGCCTGGTACTACCCGGAACCGAAACCAGCCGCCAAGCAGATCAAGGGATATGTGGCGTTCTGGAAGGGCGTCAAAGTCGAGAAATGAACGTGCTCCACCGGACTAGAATTCCACGTGCGCCCGAAAGGTTGGGACGACCACCGGTCCGCGGTCGCGGTTGTAGCCGGGATTGACAACGTATTGCAGGCCTGGCGCCGCATAGATTCCTCGCCAGACGTGCGCCGTGTAATAGGACTCCAGAATGTTCTCGCGCCCGTAATTCAGCTTGCCGTCGCCCAGCAGGAAGCCGAGGCCGCCCGCGGCGAGATAGCGCTGGTGATCTTTACCGATCGCGTTGGTGACGATGGCGACGCCGGCGCGGTCCTGCTTGCGATGCCACCAGGCGCCGTTGGCTCCGACGCCTTCGACGAAAGTCTGATCCACTTCTGTATAGGCGAACGACTCCGTCTTGCCGTTGTCCCATCCGAAGCGCGCAAACGCGGTCAGGTAATGTGCTAGATTCTGCTCGACATTGATGCCGAAGCCGTACTTGCGGGTGATGTGCCAGGGATGGTTCGTGATATCAGGCGTTGTTCCCGCCTCCTGCGCTTTGCGGACCTGATCACGGTAAATCCCCATGTTGGCGGCATTGGTGTAGGCCAGTAACCGGACTACGCCAGCCTTCTTTGGGATGAAGCCGTGGCGCCATTCGTATTCGCAGTTTTCCGCGTGCACTTGCCAGGGCCTCCAAACCAGGTCGATGCCGTTGGCGATCTTGGGCATGAGGCCCTCGCCGAAACGAAAGCCCCAGTTACGGTCTTCGTAGTCGGCGGAGAAACCCACCGTGTACCCGCGAGTATCGGCGGCGTAGTCCCAGGCGCCGTTGTTGTCGATGGTCCAGTTGATGAACTGGAAGTGAGTGTCAGAACCGACGGAATTTGCATCGAAAAAATCCGGCATGCTGAACTTGCCGAAACGAATCTCGAGACGGCGACGCGGGAGTTCGTCGAACAGCGAGAAAGCATTCCGCTGGTTCTCAATTTTGTCAGTGCTGAGCGCGAACACCTTGTGAATCATGCCGCGGCCCAGGTACGGCGCCTTGCTCAGCAGCGGGTTGCGAACGATGTCGAGATCGGTATTTCCGGCGAGGCCGAACCCCTGGGTCAGCGCGGCGCCTCCCGCTTCCTCGATGTCGAGGAGGAGTTCGGTGGAGTTGTTCAGCCGCACGCCGGTGTAAAGAGTCATCACTCGAGAAGTGGCTTTCTCGTAATGCGGGTTGAGGCTGTGCACACCGCTGTAGAGCGCGTGAAATTCGGGGTGAGTCTGGAAAATGAAGTTGGCCTGTCCCGAGAGCCAGAAGCGCGAGGTCTTGAGATGAGGCAGCATGGACTGCGTGCTGTCGTCGGGTGGAGGGTCCGCGGATTCCGGCGCCGTCGCGGGGGACGCGACGGCCTCCACGGAAGGAGGCGGCGGCACGGGCTGTTGGGCGAAAGCAGGAGGCGCAGCTGCAACTGCCGCCCACAGGCCGACCGTGAGCCAAGGGGCACAGAGCTTCGCAGTGTCGTGGTGAATCCTCACGTGTCCGCTTCCGTTTCGCGCAGGCCGGTCCCCGGTCGCCTGTCTCCTCAGTTATGGCTCTATCCCCGAATCCGCAGAGATAATTGAGGTAACTATAGCATTGACGTTAACTATAGTTAAGTATGAAATGGCCGGCGGCTCGTTGCCTACTCGCTGCCGGCGCTTCGGTGCTGGATAACGCTACGCTGTTATGGTTAAAGGAATGTTACTGGCGTAAGACGTCCAAGGCACCGTCAGCCCAGATCCGCTGACGGTGTCCACTGCATTTGCAGTTTTTTTTGCCCCCATTGCCATCGGTTGACCACGACCAGCTCATGGGTAGAGAATTGCGCTCCAGATTGCCTTCGAGTTGCTCCAAGGCATCTTGGTAGTGGATCACGCGCGCGGGCTGCGTTGTCGCCATCGCCAAGGGTTGTGCGAATAAGGTCATGCAGGCCATTGCCGTTTTCCTCCTTTCTGTAGGTTTCAGTCATTTGGCTTGGATGTGATGCTCATGCAGACGCCCTAAAGAGTTGATAAAGATTGGCGAGAAAACTTTCGCGACTGGTCAGTGCGCGTGCTGTCGGAAAGCTCCGGCCAGGTCGATCACGTGATGAAGAATCCCAGCGCCGGTAGCTGCCGCTCACCACCATGACCACAAGAGCAACTGCGGCGAGTGGAACTCCCACCCGCGGGGCGATGTTCATGGGGCTCAAGGCCAACGAAATCGCGGCAAACTCCGTGACCAGCGTCAGGAAATTCACCCGTTGCAGATCGACGAGCGAGAACATTCCCCACCAGCGACCGAAGCGCTGGCAGATCATGGCGGCGTGACCCTTGCCGGTGGCGATTCCGAGGCGTACCGCCATCTCCTGAATAAGTACGGAAACGGCAGCAGCAGCAGCAGCAGGAGAATTCAAAGCAGCCTGGTGCCGTACTGAGCGCTCGCCTGCACGTAGGTGGAGACCGCCCCCGCGTCGTCTCCGCCTCCATGACGATGAGGCCCGGGCCGAACACGGTGAGGAATGTCAGGACGCGGTAGAGCCAGCGGCTGCGCACCACGCGGCCTCGCACCGGGAGCAGCGTGGCCTCGCTCGGCGCCTGCGGTCGAAATTGAGGGCAACCTTTCCTGCATTTCTCACCGCCCGTCCCGCGTGACCAAAGAACGGCAGACTCATCGCGCGATGACCCTGGCACGGCTGGCCAAGGGCATGGGACGCGCACTGGAGTGCGGCGCTCGCGGGACTTAGACTCTTGGAGGTAGAACGGGCAGGGGTGAGGCGATCGGGAGGAAGTCTTCGATCGGATCACCTCCACCGCTTCTACACTGGCCAGCCGCGGAATCTTTTCCGAGGCCCGCCCCCAACTTCAGTTCTCATACGTCCTTGTAAACTAATCTGGCGGGCGGCATAGCATACCCGCTACAGGTTTTACATTATGCACCGGACCACAGGACGCAGTCGCCCAAAGAATTGACTGAGGACCTGATTTCGCTGGTGAGGGCGTATTTGAAGTGAGCGCTGGGGCACGGTGGGGCGCTCGCGGGCATGAGTGCCCGCGCCACACGGTGTCCGCGCCAGGCAAACAAAAAGGACAGTCCGGAGCCCCCGAGACTGTCCCTCAAACCCTCCCGGTTAGAAGGGCAACTTGATGCCCTCCACGTTACCGCCGCCATGTTGCAAAGGGATTGCGGAACGATGAATATCTGATTAATTCCGATTCGCCAGTCGCTGCTATAGTATTCGCTTGCGCAAATTCATTTTTTGACATCTTTTTCCTCGACTGGAGGAATGATGCCGTCCATGACATCCCGCAAAACCGAGCAGTCGCACCGTTTACAGCAGCGCGCAGAAAGCATGATCCCGGGAGGCGTGAACTCGCCGGTGCGGGCGTTTCGCTCCGTCGGCGGCGAGCCGCCGTTTATTGTCCGCGGCAAGGGGTCGCACATCTGGGACGCCGACGAAAACGAGTACATCGACTACGTCGGATCCTGGGGGCCCTTGATCCTGGGTCACGCCGAAGCGGGCGTGCTCGATGCGATTGTCGCCGCGGCCTGCAATGGCACGAGCTTCGGAGCTTCCACCCCTTCGGAAGCGGATCTGGCGGAGCTGGTGCTGGGGGCTTTTCCGAACATGCAGAAAGTCCGCTTCGTCAGTTCAGGGACGGAAGCGACGATGTCGGCCATTCGACTGGCGCGGGCCTACACGAAGCGCAAATACATTGTGAAGTTTGAAGGCTGTTATCACGGCCACGCCGATGCGCTGCTGGTGAAGGCTGGATCGGGCGTGGCTACACTGGGAATCCCGGGGTCGGCGGGCGTTCCAGAGGAATTCACGCAGTTCACGCTGGCTCTGCCGTTCAACAACCTGGGGGCGGTCGAGCACGCGTTTCAGAAATTCAAGCATCAGATTGCCTGCGTGATCGTCGAGCCGGTGGTGGGAAACATGGGCTGCGTCCCGGCGGGGGATGATTATCTGGTGGGGCTGCGCATGCTCACCGAGCGCGAGCGGTCAGTGCTGATTTTTGACGAAGTCATGACTGGCTTTCGAGTGGCGTTTGGCGGAGCCCAGGAGCTGTACAACATTCGTCCCGACCTCACCACTCTGGGAAAGATTATTGGCGGAGGCTTGCCGGTGGGGGCGTACGCCGGGTCCAAAGAAATCATGGACCTGGTCGCGCCGCTGGGGCCGATGTATCAGGCGGGAACGTTGTCGGGGAATCCGCTGGCCATGGCTGCTGGTTGCGCCATGATCCGCCAGTTGCGCGATCGCAAAGCGGAAATCTATCCGCGCCTCGACAAGTTGAGCGGAGAACTGGTCGAGGGCGTCGCCGCGGCCGCGAAAGAGGCCGGCGTCAATATCTGCCACAACCGCGTGGGATCGATGTTTGCGTGGTTTTTCACGCCCGGACCAGTGACGAATTGGGATTCGGCTTCGAAGTCGGACACGGAAGCATTTGGGCGGTTCTTCCGCTCCATGCTCGACAACGGCGTGTACCTGCCGCCGTCGCAGTACGAGGCAGCATTCCTGGGCGCGGCGCACACGGAGGAAGATATTCAGAAGACGATCGTGGCGGCGAAAGACGCTTTCGCGGCGGTGCGCCGATAGATCCGAGATTGCCGCGTCACCTGTGGGAAGGCAGCAGCGACCATATTTCTGGATCCTCCGAGCCCAGCACCCACGAACAGAAGCCTTCCAAGCCTCGGTTCGCAGATTCAGACGCTCCTGGAATCCGCGCTTATCGGTGTAGAAGACCCACTCGCGAGTGTCATCCTGGTAAAAGTAAAACCACGCGGTGCGATCGGCCGCGTCCCACTCACCTGCGGATGATAGGCGGATCGATACTGGTCGATGTCCTGCTGCCCGATGTATTCGGCGGTGGGATTGGGCTTTTCATCTTTGGATCGCCGGCGAACCAGTGATAACCGTAGAGGGGAATTCCCAGCGACAATTTCTCTTTGGAGACGAATTGCAGGGCATAATCGACGTTTTCCAAGGTCCCTGGGTACCCGGCCACCGGACCCGGCTCGGCCCAGCGTGTGTTTTGGTCGTAGGTCATCAGGCAAATTAAGTCGGCGGATTGAGCCAGCGCCTTGAGATCGTAGCCGCCGCGCCAATTGGCATAAAGCCAGTGAGAATAACTGCTCTTGCCCGGAAAACCGGGAGCGTTAGGCACAGTCGCGATGGTTAGCTGCAGGCCTCCCCTGTGAAGGGCAGCGGCAGTGTCGGCGACCAGGCTCGAGAGCAAATCGCGGTCGGTCCAATTCACGTTTTCGAAATCAATCTGGAAACCGCTGTACGAGTATTTCTGGCACTCGCCGAGCAGCGAGATGACGAAGGCGCTTTTCGCTGCCGCAGTGGTGAAGAGTTTGTGCAGGTCGGCTTGGACCGCGGTGGCCACGATGGGCATGACCGGAACGTGCCTCTCCGCTGCCGTCTTCAGCACGCTGGCATTTGGCCCTCCCCACACCAGGCCGTTGCCATCAACGGAATACCAGGCCGGAACGAGGAGGTCGATTTTATCCGCATGGTCGGAGAAGGATTTTACGGAGCCGGGGTCTTCGGTCATGTAGAACAGGGACTTGGGCTGCGCTCCGGCCAGAACGGTGCTGCACAAAAGAAAGAGAATGATGCGCTTCATTGGGACTCCCCTTGGTCAAGGAAAACTGATTCTGAAATGTTACGAGGTGGAAACAGGTTCCGATCTTTGGCGATTGGCCCCGCGCTTTCCTGTGAGCATCTGCGGAATGGTGATGAACTCGAAGCCCTCAGACTTGTAGTGGTTAATCAGATGATCGGTGGCCAAGACAGTCTGAGAGCGATCGGTGCCCATTTGTTTGTGGCCGCCGTCGTGGAGCAGGATGACATCGCCTCCCCGCATCTGTTTGGTGACCTTGTTTTCGATCGCGGCAGCCGGGGGCGCGTTCCAGTCATAGCCAGTCACGTTCCACATCACGGGTTCGAGGCTCAATTGGCGGACGATACGCAGGACGGCGGGGCGGCGTCCGCCGAAAGGCGGGCGGAAGAGATTGGAATGTTCACCGATGGCTTCGCTGAGAGCCGCGCGGCAGGCGGAGAGTTCCTGCCGAAGTTCAGCCGTGCTCTTGAAGGTCAGCAAGGGGTGCGTGAATGTGTGGTTTCCGACGACATGGCCGGCCTTCACAACTTCGCGAACGATATCGGGGCGCTGCCGAACGAAGCGTCCGATCAGGAAGAAAGTTGCGCGCACGTTGTGCCGTTCGAGGACTTCGAGCAAGCGCAGTGTGTGGGGATCGTTGGGCCCGTCGTCGTAGGTGAGCGCGAGTTGCTTCGTCCCGCGGGCGAGGCCGGTGAAGGTGCGTCCATACCACTGTCCGGTGGGCGCAGTCGATTGGTAGCCGGCAGCCGTCAGGGCTGCCGTGGCGGCCGTCGCAGCCAGCACGCTTCCGAGCATGGAAGAATTGTAATGGATCGAGTCACTGGGGAATTTCGTAATTGGGAAATTGAGCTCACATGCGGAGAGGTTCGCAAGCTCACTGTTTTGGCAAATTTAAAATCACCCATCTTGCTGTTAACTCTTCCCTCAATTGTCACCGGACAGCATCCGAGCTATCCTGCCATTTCCGAGACATCGCACGAACTCATGGCCAATCTTTTTGAATTGCCCCGGTACCTTGCTGTTGAAGGTCCCATCCGAGTCGGCAAGAGCACCCTGGCGGGCATTCTGGCCGAGCGGCTGAACGCGCAGCGGGTGATGGAGCCGCAGGCGAATCCGTTTCTTGATTCTTTTTATGAAGGCGAGCGCGGGGCGGCGTTTCAAGCGCAGTTCGCTTTCCTGGTGCGGCGTTTTGAGCTGTTGCAGGCGCTCGATCTGGGGGCACAGTCCCAACGAGTGGTGGTTGCAGATTTCATTTTTGAGAAGGATAAGCTGTTTGCCTGTCTCAATCTGAACGACCAGGAGCTCGACACCTACAATCGCTACTACAACCATTTTCGCGAGCAGTTGCCCACACCCGACCTCGTGATTTATCTCCAGGCCACGCCCGAGGTACTAAGGAAGCGGCTGAAAAAAAAGAACGCTCCTGCCGAGCGAGCGGTGAGCGACGAGTACCTCAAGGAAGTGGTCAAGGCCTACGAGCACTTCTTCTTTCATTACACGTCGTCGGATTTGCTGATCGTCAACACGTCGGAGATTGACTTCGTCGACCGCAACGAAGACCTGCAACAATTGCTGCGCAAGGTCAGCGAGCCGATCAAGGGGACACAGTACTTCCTGCCCCTGGGCGGGCACGAGGCGGTGGGGGCTTGAGAACGGTCGCTGGCCGATAGTCGTGACCATTACTTCTCGTGTCTCGGCAGTGGATACAAGGACAGCGTTTTCCCCACTCTCGAGAACTCTGGATCGGCGGTCACCAGCCATGCGCCGCGTTCGATAGCGAGTTCGGCGGCGAATGCGTCGGCGTAGCCCAGGTTGTGTTTTTGTTGGAGGGCCGCCGCGCGCGTGGCACGATCCTGATCTACTCCGATGAAAGCGATGGGCAACTCCCGCACCTTCACTTCGGCGTCCCGGGCCTTGGCTTCGCCGCGGTACCTCCATTCCGTGTAGAAAACGTCTCCCCAATTGACCGCCGACATCAAGAGTGGAAGTTCGCGGAGAAGTGCATCGCGCAGCAGTTGCTCCACCTTCTCGGCAATGACCGCACGATCTTCGAACAAACCGACGAGCGCGTTGGAGTCAAGGACGTACCGGCGAGCGCCGGACGGGAGAAACGGGCCACTACTTCTCTCTCCTACGCTCCCGCTCCTCAAACAAACCCTCGAAAGCCGACGGCTCGCCGGGTTTGGGCTTGAGAAATCCCCGGATCTCGCGCAGGCGCCGCGCGGTGATTGGGGTCAGCACCAAAGCGCCCCTTTTCTTCGGTCCAGGTGGCAAGGCGTACCCTTCTCCAGGCCGAACTGCTCGCGCAGCTCGGCAGGTATCACTACTTGGCCTTTCGAACTGATCACGGTGCGGTAGGTTGCCATGAGATGATCTTACTGGCGAGTAAGACACAAGACAAGATGTCTTACTCTCGTGAGGGCAACCAAGTGGTCACCGTCAGAGGCTAAAGCCAGTGACGAAAAGTTCCGGCCGGGCATGGTTGAAACCATGCTTTTTCCCAAACCCATTGAGAACATTAGCGGATAGAGGCGTCGACGAGAAATTCTTTTGCGGCTAGAATCAGTCCAGCATCCAAGAAGATGCGTACAGGCTCTATCCGCCTGAGGCGGAGGGGCACTGGAGGACAGAATGAGCTTGACCCCGATTCACGGGCGTCTCCCTGACGAGTCTCGCCCGAAGGTTACGACCGCATCCCTGCGGGAACAGAAACTCCGACACGACCCCATCACCTGCCTTACCGCCTACGACTATGCCACGGCTCGCCTCGTCGACGAGGCTGGCATCGACATGGTGCTGGTGGGCGATTCGCTCGCCCAGACCATGCTCGGCTATGAGAACACGCTCACGGTCACGATGGACGAGATGCTGCACCACGTGAAGGCCGTACACCGCGGCGTGAAGAGCGCGCTGCTGATCGCGGACATGCCCTACGGGTCTTATCAGCTAGACCCCAGGGACGCCGTGGTGAATGCCACGCGCTTCGTGAAGGAAGGCGGCGCCGAAGTGGTGAAGATCGAGGGTGGCGAGAAACGCGCCGACTTGATCCGGCAGATCATTGACGCCGAGATTCCGGTGGCCGGCCACATTGGATTGACGCCGCAGTCGGTCAATGTCATGGGCGGCTACAAAGTGCAGGGCAAGAATCTGAGCGGCATCGAGCAGTTGATGCGCGATGCGACTGCGCTGGATCGCGCGGGCGTGGCTTGCCTTTATCTGGAAGGCATTCCGCGAGAAGTGGCGGCGATGATTACGGCCGAGGTGAGCACGCCGACCATCGGCATCGGCGCCGGTCCCGAATGCGACGGGCAGGTGCTGGTGTTCCATGACATCGTGAACCTGACGTTTGGTCCGCCGGCCAAGTTTGTGCACCGCTATGAAGATGCGGCGGCGCTCATCACGCACGCGGTGCAGGCCTTTCGGGCGGATGTGAAGTCGCACCAGTATCCGTCGGACGAGGAGTCGTATCACCTGCCGAAAGAGACGAAAGCGGGATTGGAAACGGTGCTGGAGCGGAAGCGAGCGATGCGGCGCTAACCGCCAACTTTCTTGCCACCGATGGCGCGGATGAACACGGATAAGGCGGAACGAAGGTGCCGCTGATTGCGTATATCTATAATAGCGGCGGTCGTGACAAACCGTGGGTAGCCAGTTCGCGATCGCACCCGGTGGTGCTAGGCTGTTGTCAGCTCAGGAGGTATGAGCATGTATCCCTTGGCGCATTTGTTCTTCCCGTTCTTCGGCTTCGGCTTTGGATCCGCGCTGTACTTTCTGCCGTCGATCATTGCCTTGGCGCGCAGCAAGCGGGATTTGCTCGCTATTTTCCTGCTGAACTTCTTCCTGGGCTGGAGCGTGATCGGATGGATCGTCGCCCTGGTGTGGGCTGCCAAGAACGATGTGCCGGCGGTGGTGAGGTAAGTTCGGCCCTGTGATCTCCAGACACGTGCGCACGGCGTTATTGCTGGTATTCAGCCTGATTGTTGCAGCCTGTTCCTCGCCCCAGAATGCCCCGAAAACGCTTGACCCGGCGGTCGTTTTGCAGGCCCTTCCCCAGGCTGATCCTGCCCAATACGATCGCATTCAGGACATGAAGAAGTGGCGCAACCCCTATCTGATCGTCCGCCCGGATGGCGTGGCCCTGTACGATTCTGCCGACAGCGCCGAAATCCTGCTGAAGACTGACGAAGTACTGCCGGCGTTGGCGCGCCTGCCCGCTTCGAACTGGCCGTATGGGCGAGTAGTGGCGGCAGCCGAGATTGGCGTCCGGGCTTCCGAGCAGGAGGGGATCGCCATCCGTCGCACTAAAGGCATCGTGGGCGGACTGCTGGAGAGTGCGCAGGTTGCCATTAAGTGGGTCCCTTCGGCGTGATTGGCCGCAACATCTGGTTTGGTGATTGCTGAAGAAGAAGTCGAGCTTCGCTCGACGGACAGCCGGGGGCGGCTGCCCCCACATCAAGAACCTACGCGACTGCCTTGAAAATTTGCACCACCATCGAGGAAATGCGGGCGGCATCCCGCGCTGCGAGGCGCGCCGGCAAAAGGCTCGGATTCGTCCCCACGATGGGAGCGTTGCACGCGGGGCATTCATCGCTGGTGCGAGCGGCGCGGGCGTCGTGTGAGGTGGTCGCAGCGTCGATCTTTGTGAACCCCACCCAGTTTGGACCGAGTGAAGATCTGGCGAAGTATCCGCGGTCTTTCGAGCGCGACCGGGACTTGCTGGAGCGAGAAGGCGTGGAGTTGCTGTTTGCGCCGCCGGTCGAGGAAATGTATCCCGCAGGCGCAGTCACGTGGGTGACCGTGGAAGAACTCAGCAACAGGCTGGACGGCCGTTCGCGCCCGGGTCACTTTCGCGGAGTGACCACGGTCGTGGCCAAACTGTTTCATATCGTCGAACCGGACGCGGCGTTTTTCGGGCAGAAAGACGCAGCCCAGCTGGCGATCATCCGGCACATGGTCCGCGACCTGAATCTGCCGGTGGAAATTGTGGCATGCCCGATTGTGCGCGAGCCCGATGGCCTGGCCATGAGTTCGCGCAACGCCTACCTCGATCCCGAGCAACGGAGGCAGGGGCTGGCTCTGCATCGATCGCTCGAGCAGGTGCGGCGATTGGTGGGCGCCGGAGAGCGAAGCGCGGCGAGGCTCGCAGCAGCCGGACGTGCGGAATTCACCACCGAAAACACCGTCCGTCTCGATTACTTCGAGATCGTAAATCCGGACACACTGGACCCGGTTGAAGATATATCCGGCGGCGCGCTGGTCGCCGTGGCCGCGTTTGTGGGGACGACGCGTCTGATCGACAACGTCCTGCTCGGGAAAGATGAACTCCTAGGTGTGCCTTATCCCGCTCTCTAAGGCAGAGGATTCGCCGCCACGGCGCTGGGCTCGGGCTGCAGTCGTTGGCGCACAAGGTCTTCCACCTGCGCCCAAATGTGCGGATCGCATTCGCTCTGGGCGTGGCTGGGAGTGAGGCGGTTGAACCAGGAATTACTCTCACACCTTACAGGGGCTTGCCGATAGTCGAAGCGATAGTTGCCTAGAATTTGCGTGCGCAACGGGTCGGCAGCCATGATCTCTTGCTGTCCATGGATAAGGCCATGCGGCTGGTAGAAGTTCACGGCCGCCGCGACATTCTCAGGGATGGTTCTGTCTTGTTGCCAGAGCTTGCGGACGCTGTCGACCTGCACGGTCAGCAATACCGGGATTCCCGCACGTTTTAATTGGCGAGCCAGCAGCACCGCAGCGGACGCTCCCCAACTGTGACCGAAGAGAATGATTCGCGCCTGCCCTTTTTCCTCGTCACTCAAAATGTTGTCGTGATTGCGGTCGAGGAGACGAAGAATCGTATTGTAGGCTGCCTTTCGATGCCGGTTCTCGAAGATGCGAACGTAAGCGTCTTTGGGGTAGGCGCGCCGAATGCGATCGGCGAACTGCACGGGCCCGTGATGAGGATTGTCATGGCCCACAAAACCGCCCACAAACCCGATCACGATGCTGGAAGGCACTGTGCTGGGCCGGGCTCCCACCACCCCCTCGGCCGCATGGGCAAGGGGCACGGTCAAAGCGAGGATAGTCAAGGCGAACGGCACCGCCAGGGCTGGAAGAAACGGGAATCGCGCCGAGCCAGCCACCGAGGGCTCCTACTCCTATCAAGCGATGAGATGGTTCGGGCAGCTCGCCGGATGCGGCGAAAAATGTGGCGGGAGATATCCGATCTCGCCGACGTCGCAGGTGGCGGGCCAAAAGCCTTGTCCAGCAAGGCTTCTTGCCAGTTCAAACCCGCTGGTTAGTCTACACCCTGGTGTCAAGTCCGGCGACAGATCGCGGGAGTAATTCTTGTTTCTGGTTCGCAGGCGGACTAGATCACACTGGAATTGTCCGAGGTCTGCCGCCATGGAGCGGGCTATATTCCGGATCAGCAACCTCTGTGGGCGAGCCGGGGCGAATCTTCATGAGCCTTTCCTGCTAGAAGGTCACAGGTGCCGACTATGACGGACAGCTTATTGATTAGACTGTGGGCTAATGGACAATCCAATTCCTACTTCCCCATCCCCGATCCGGCCCTGCCGACACCGTCTCTTTCTCGTCCCTACATGCCATTCTCCCCTGAAGCGCGAGGCTAGGAGGTGACCATATCACAGCCGTTAACCCATTGAAATCAAAGTGATCCACTCGCCTGCCGCGCCCTCCGCACACGCCTGTTCACTTCAGATTTGCCCGGCTTCCGGAGACGAATGGGTTGCCAGCCAGGACGTAACGCAGTGGCCGGTCGACGGCCTTAGTGATCCCGATCCGCGTCGTCAGGACAACCCTGCCAGTATGCCGTCCATCCTGGCCGATCCAAAGGCTGCTGGAAGGCAATGTGAGATCGCATCCGTTGTCACGGGTGCGAGTGATTCCGAAGGCCTGCGACAAGCGTCCCGGGCCACGAGTGAGCTTCACCAAGTCGCGGCTGCCGCGGAGAGTGATTCCACGCGCGCGGGCCATTCGGTCGATGCCCGAGAGCGGTTCCAGCGCCCGGAACAGGACGGATCCCGCTTTCCCTTCGGGTTCACAAGAGACATTGAGGCAGTAGTGATTGCCGTAGATGAAATAGACGTAGGCGTGGCCGGGAGGACCAAACAGGACGGCATTGCGCAAGGTGCGGCCGGCGGCCGCGTGCGCGGCGGGGTCCTGCTCTCCTAGATAGGCTTCCACTTCGACAATGCGCGCGGCAAGCCACGCGTGGGTGCCGTTCCGCACCAGCACCTTGCCCAACAGTTCGCGGGCCACGCGTCGCGGATTGCGTGCGAAAAAGGCGCGGTCCAGCGGGTGGATGACTTCCGTTGGCGTCGAAACCTCGAACTCAGGCATGCGGAAAATGGCTCTGGGGCCTTTGTGCCGCGCCTTAGGCCGCCTCTTTCAAATATGCCAGCACCTCTTCGGCGTGGCCCTCGGGCTTGACCTTTTCGAAAATATGCTGGATCTTGCCGTCGGGTCCGATGATAAAAGTCGTGCGCGCCACACCCCAGACTTTCTTGCCGTACATGTTCTTTTCCTTCATGACCCCGAAGGCCTCGGCGACTTTCTTGTCGGCGTCGGCCAGCAGGGTGAAGGGGAGATCGTATTTCTCGGCGAATTTCTTCTGCGCTTGTGGCGTATCTGCGGAGATGCCGAGCAGCACGGCGCCGGTTTTCTGAATCTTAGTATATGTGTCGCGGAACCCGCGCGCTTCTACGGTTCAACCCGGTGTGTTCGCCTTCGGATAGAAGAAGAGTATGACGACCTTGCCGCGCTGGTCTTTGAGCGAGACTTCTTTTCCGTTCGCGTCCTGCAAAGTGAAGTCGGGCGCTTTATCATGAGTATTCATGGCATTTTCTCAAGGGACATCCAAATCGAAATCTATGAACAATGCGAGGGCGGTTTCCGGCCCGCCAGCTCGCCACAAGATTTTATACCGAGTGGCGTTCCCGGCGTTCCTGGTGACCTTGCTGACCTGGACGGCTTTGTGCCCGGTAGCAGCCATTGCCCAGGAAGAACGCCCACAAATCACTCCGGGAGAACGCAAAGCTCCGAGGAAGAAAGACGCGGAGCCCAGGGCCGTGGCCCTGCTGCAACTGACCTCCAACGGCAAGGCATCGCTGCTGCCCATTGCGATCCTGATTAATGGCAAGTTTTGGGACGCAAGCGCATACAAGGCCACACCTGTGCCGATGGCACTGGAGTCGGGCACCATCTACGAAGCCGAGCGCAGCGGGAGTTCGCAGGGACTGTTCACCGTCAGCAGCGCGCTGCGCAGTAATGCCCCTAACGCACAAAGTCCGTGGATCGGAACCGGCAGCTGGGTACCGGCAGGCGCGGAAAAGCCGAAAACATCGCTTCAGGCGGAAGCTGCTCCGGTTGGGCTTGACACCAGCGAAGGCCCACCGAGGCTGACCAAGAATCCCTCGAAGGAAACCCCGGCCGCCAACACCCCACCGGCCTCTGCACCGGCTCCTGCACCGCCCTCGCAGCCCCGTTCCGGTGATGAGCCGCCTCGGCTCACCAAGCCTGCGAACCAGGCGCCACCGGTAAGTACGGCGCCACCTTCGACTCCGAGTTCCGCTCCGCCGCAAGGCGATTCCAAAGGCACCCAAGGCGCCCCTCAATCGGAAAGCAAGCCGGGAGATGCTAAGCCAGCGGATAAGCCGAGGGCGCCCGAATCCGACAGCGGAGCCGATTTAGGCAGCCGCCCCAGACTCCGCCGTGGAAAGCCCGCCGAGTCGTTTGCCGACGAGGAGATTCCCGGCTACAGCAAGCCCGGGGCTACGCCATCCAAGAACACGGGCAAAGCGTCGGAGGCCGCGCCCGCTGGTCCGATTCAGTTGATTCCGGCCATCTCCGACTCGGGTGGCCCTGATCCGCATTCGTACGGATTCGAGTTCCTCAAGGATGAAGAAGGCGAACGCCTTCAGCAGATGACTGCAATGGCCAAGCAGCAGGTTCGTACTTATCTGGACGCGCAAGCTAAAGCGAGAGTCACACCAAAACCGACGGCCCAGGCATCCCACCTTAGAAGCGCGAAAAAAGGGCCGGCGCCCATTCTGAGCAATGTTCAGATGAAGGCCTACGATCTGTGGTCGTCGAATCAGCCCGTGCTCATCTTTAGCGCGCAGGCCCAGATGCCACCGGCGGCGCCAGGAGCCTCGACAGGATCCTCAGATGACCTGCAGTATTCGATTATTTTGGTGGCCTACCCCGACATCTATCACGACCTGCACAAAATCTATGCCGGCGTGACCGACAAGTATCATCTCGACCTCACTCCGCGCCTCGAATTGATTGACGCCATAGACGCCGACGGCGACGGCCGCGGCGAGTTGCTTTTCCGCGAGACTTCCGACGGCGGCAGCGGTTGGGTGATTTACCGCGCCAGCGCCGATAAGCTGTGGAAGATTTACGACAGCTTGAATCCGGAATAGGATTGAGCGCCGCCCCGCACGGTGGTGGTCGAATTTCCCCTACCGGCAAGAAAACGAGACGGGCGAAAGCGCCCGTCCCCACAGGCTCAGGTCCGACAGGCATCCTTGCCCGCTGCTGAGGTTGTGCCTTTGCTAGCGATTCATCCCCATCACAGAGGAACTCGTTGACGGCTTCACTATTGGGCTGTTTAAAGCTGGCCGGCCAGTTAGCTTTATCGGTATAGAGGTTTTCAGGCTCTGCTCAATACCGAGATCCCCGCCGGTAAAGAGCCGAAGCAATGCCTGCCGGCGCTCTGCCAACTTCAGTCCGGTGTCGCTGGTTGGCTCTGCGCCGCTCGCAATCGCCGTGGAACACAATCGGAGAGCTCGAATTCGGAGCTATACTCCCATTTGATTTTCTTTGATTTCCTTTGATTATTTTGCCCCACTTTGCGCCTAAGTCTCCTGTTTTCAACGTCGGACTCGAAAAACACAGCACAAAATCAAACAATCAAAGCTGCTCGAAACTGTTCCGCGCGGAACATTTTCAATGTAGATTCATGTACATACTGGGATGTACATGATAGAGATGCAAGTCATTCTGACGGCTTGGAGTTAGGACGAAAACCTGGCTGTGAGCCGGGAAATGCCGCGCAACCACGAAAGTCGCGGGCCGACCGCCTGATATGCAGTTTCCCGGCCGCTCCGGAAAAAATAGAAGTAAAGCCGGCCCTTTCAGGGGCCGGCCTCAAGTAGAACTCGGATGCTGCTTAGAAGTCCACTCGCAGCGCAAACTGCATCACGCGCGCTGGTATCTCAGTACTGCCTGCGCTAGTGATCACTCCAAAGCTGCCGCCGGTAGCATATGGCAGGCTGATGTCAGCCGTCGCCGAGCTACCTGGCAGAGCAAAGTTGGTGTGGTTGAAGGCATTGAATGCATCAGCCCGGAACTGCAATTTGACTCTTTCTGTCACGGGGAAATACTTCCCTAAGCCTATGTTGAAGTTTGAATAATGGGGTCCCCGAAGGTTGTTGCGGCTTCCCGCCTCCAGGCCGGTCGGAAAGCTGAAGGCCGCGACGGCCGCATTGGGATCGGCAAAGAGCTGAACCTGGCCAGTCGCGCGATCCAGGTGGGGATTGGTGCGAATGGCGTGGTTGTCACCATTGAATATTGCCGGCACGTTGTTGGCGAAACTAATGGGAAACGAGTTGGCGACAGTGGTGAAAGCGAAGCCAGTCCGCCAGCTGAGGAGTCCCGAGATCTGCCAGCCGCCAACGATCTCGTCGGCCCAGCGCGGCATGGTGCTGCCGAAGGACTTGCCCTTGCCGAACGGAAGATCGTAAATCCAGTCGCCGGTGATGTTGTGGGTCGCGTCGAAGTCGGAATTGGCACGGCAAATGCCGAGACGGATCGAATCGCAGATGATTCCACCGGCTCCGTTACTGCCGAACGCCTGGTTTGCAGCCGCCGACATGTCATCGATGGAGTGAGAATAAGTGTAGTTGATATCGAACTGGAGGCCGTGCGAGTACTTTTTATGCAGGGTGGCTAGCACGCCATTGTAGTTCGAATAACCCTTGTTGGTGATGTATAGGTTGCTAGTGAATTGAGGGGCCAAGCCTACACCTCCAGGCAATAGGCCTGCACCGATGAGTGCTTGAACTGTGTCGCCCATGTCTCCGCGCAACACTAGAGCCGTTACCGCGCCAGCGATCAAGCCTGTGGCACCGGTGCCTATCAAATCCTCAAAGAATGGCTGAGGCGTAACGAAGCTTAAGCCAACCGGATCCTTGCGGACTTCCTGCGACAAGTTCCCGAAGCCCGTAGACAGGAACTGACCTGAGGTCGTGTCCTTGAAATCCACTACCTGGCCCGCGTCAGACTGAGCCAGTAGGCGACGACCCTCGCGATTGACATAGTTCACGTCGAGAAGGAAGTTGCCGGGCAGATCGCGCTGGATACCGAAGGAAAACAGCATGGAATAAGGTGTCTTCAGATGCTGATCGATGGCGTAATTGAAGAAGCCCTGTCCCGAAGCGGTACCGATCGGCCCCAACACAGGATCGACGAATGGGGCGAATGGAACGCTAACTGGCCCCGGCTGAACAGGGGTGCCAGGAGGCAAGGCACCCAGACCGGTGAAGCGAGGATCGTTGACCAGCGCGTCATGCGCGGTTTCGCCAAAGCCGTAGTTAAGAGCGGTTGCGTTCTGCAAAATGTAAGTATTCTGATCCTGGAGGAAATTCAGGGCGTTGGTGGTAGGGTGGTCATAGACAAGACCGGCGCCTCCTCGGATCACGGTCTTGCGATCACCGAGGATACGCCCGAGGAAGCCTTCATTGGATGATGGGTTGAAGGCAAAGCTGAAGCGCGGTGCGAAGTCACGGTAATTGGGAGAGTACAACCCGCGAGCATGATTGGCTTTGCCAGCAAGGTTATAAAACGTATTCGCTGGAATTGGACTTGTGGCAGTGCCTGCGATCCCTTGCGGCCCAGCCGCAAGGCGAGGGTTAATGTAGTCAGCGAAGCTCAAGTTCGGGATCGCTTCGAGACCATTCACCTCGTAGGGCACAGAATAATACTGATAACGCAAGCCGTAAGTGAGAGTAAGGTTTGGAGACAGGCGCCAGGAATCCTGACCATAGACTTCTGTTTCATAGTAGCGGTAGTTGCGGGTGTGACCGGTACCTTGTGGAAGGACCTGCAACTTGGCGTTGTTGTTGAAGTTGCTGCTGACGCTGGCAAATCTTCCTACAAGGAATGTGTAGGCAGTATCCCAAAGGTTGAGAGATGCGGCGTCGGTGGCGATATCGGCAGGCCTGAATGACGAATTCAGGCTGGTCAGTCCTCCGCCGAGCCCGTTATCTACAGTGTTGAAATCGCTGACCAGCGTATCCGTTGACTTGATGTTTTTGAAAGTGCCGCCAAACTGAAGGTTGTGCTTGCCACGAACCCAAGTAAAGTCGTCGCGATAGACCGGGATCGGCACGGTCCGGGCTTGGGACGAACCGCTCGAGAAAGGCGCTGAGAGAAAGGCACCTCCTACTCCGTTGTCCCCGAATAGGCTGTACTGGGTCGTTCCGGTCGGGTTAAACGCGGTTGGGAAAGCAAGCACCTGGCGGGTCTCTCCATACAAAAACTGGTTCACCATGGTGCTGCTGATTGTCCAAGTGTGCCCGATCACGTAGGCCCAACTCTTGTCGGTGATGAGGTGAGTCAAAGGGTCGCCGGGGAAATAAATCGGAGCGGGAAAATTGGCGTCATCTCCCTGTGTCTGACGCACTATGGAGAATCGCCCCCAGAGCTTCATTTTGCTGGTTAGGTTGTAGTCGACGCGAGTTACGTAATTGTTCTCGGTGAGATGTACCGGAGCGTTGAAGCGAAAACCACCGGTGTTGAGGTTGTCGGACCCGGGAGAGGCGGTGTTGGGTGCCGGGTAGCGGCTTTTCATGAAGCTCAGGAGAGCGGCATCCGCTCCAAACCCGGCGGGATCCAAAGCCTTTAAGGTGGCCGCGCTCGCCGTGGAAACCCCACCGCTCAAGTTAGGGTATTCGATATTTCCAGCGAGAAGGGCAGCGGTGGGGACAGTGAGGTCTGGCGTGGCTTGGCTGGCTCGACGTTGTCCCTCGTAATCGAAGAAAAAGAATAGTTTGTCCTTGATGATCGGACCGCCCAGAGAGGCGCCGAACTGGTTGCGAATCAGCTGCGGGCGCGGAATGCCGGCAAGATTGTTAAAGAAGTTGTTTGCTTCGGTGACGGTGTTGCGATGATATTCGGAGGCGGAGCCGTGCCACGTGTTAGTGCCGCTCTTGGTCACGAGATTGAACTGGCCGCCGCTCCCTCGTCCTTCCGCAGCCAGAGGATTCGCCGTCTCGCCGTGGAACTCTTGAAGGGAATCGATGGGTGCATTGGCAGTGACGTTAAAGGCAAATCCGCCGGCAAAGTCGTTCACGTCGAGACCGTCCAGGCTGACATTGCCTTGGTCGGTGCGGGCGCCGGTGGTGGCACCATCTCGGCTTTGGTTAGCATCCTCGGCGTTTGAGTTGGCAACCGTTACGACGCCGGGCTGATACTGCATCAACTCGGTCGGACTGTCGCGGATCTGAACCGGCAAGTTGTGAACCATGTTCATGTCGAAGCTGTTGCCGACCGTGGTGTCAGTGGTATTCAGCGATACCGCGCTGCCCGTGGCTTGCACCTCGACCGTCTCGGTGGTCCTGCCAATCCTCAACTGTGCATTTTGCGTGTGGGTCGTGTTCACGGCCAGATAGAGATCGGAGACTATTACGGTGTCGAAACCCTCTTTAGTGAAAGTCACCTTATACCCTGCGCCCGGCGGCAGCTTGTTGAAAAAGTAGGCTCCGACCGAATTGGTTTTGGTCTCATACGTGGTGTTGGTCCTTGTGTCGGCAAGCTTCACGTTGCTGTCGACGACGACGGCGCCGCTGGTGTCGGTAACTACGCCGGTCAGAGAGGCTGCGTCCTGAGCGGCGAGCTGGACCGGCACGGCCGCCAGCCACAACAACACGGCGAGCGAGGTCACGGTCAGAGAAAAACGAGTGGCAGATTTCATCGACATGGAACGCTCCTGTTTCCGGTCGTGGGCACAAGACGCTGGCGCAGAAACCAGGTCAGGCGTGACTTGCTTTGCAGGGGAAAACCGTGGAAAAGACAATACTGCTGCTGTTTCACACATGTTTCAGTCCGCTGTGTCGAGCTGTACAGTGGTTTCTGAAAACGCGACATTCTACACTGAACAGTTCGCCCTTGTTGAGAAGATTTTTTGGGGGGCTGGGTGGTGGGCGAGTAGGGCTTTCCAGCGCCGTGGCGGGAGTCGGCACGGATTTTCGCCCGCGGACGTTCTTGTGCGTTCCGACCGTCGTTCCGCCGACGGAAACATTCATGGTGCAGGTGTTCAACTGCGTGTAGGTTCCCGTGATCTTCAGCAGTCCCGCCTTGCCCACGTCGCCCACATTGAGCGTGGCAGCGGTACTGAAGGGAGGTGGCGGGTTGACCCATGTCCAACAAAGCCAACAACGCTCTCCTGGGGATACGGCCAGCCGAGCGGTGCCAAGTTCACCAACCAAACCACCATTCAGGGGGCGGGAAGCATCGGTTCCCCCAGTAGCGGCACATTCGCCAACCAGGGGACGGTCAACGCGGATCACAACTCCCCTGACTTTAGCATCGGCCCCGGTGCTGTCACTAATACCGGAACCCTGGAGGCGACGAATGGAGGAACCCTGGCGCTGAACGGCAGCGGCACGGTGACCAACACCGGCAGCACCATCCACGCCGATGCCGCCTCCAAGGTGACGCTGTATGGCGTGACGATCAGCAGAGGCGTGTTGACCACCACCTCCTCTACTGGTCTGCTCGAAGCCCTTTGCTGCCTGGGCTACCGCACGCTCGACCGGGTCACCATCAATGGCGATCTTCAATGGGACAGAAACAACATCGGATATTTGCATGGGAGATCACGAACAACGGGCCGATGACATTCAACTCGCCTTCCGGCACCCACGTGGTTCTGGACGTAACCCTGAAGGGCAGTGGCATGCCCCAACGCCGCGGGTAGTCTTCCGCTTCGTTGCTTTCGGCTGCTCGCGACTCGCAGTCAGCAAGTATTAAACGCAAGTCACATCGCCAGGGCGGTGGCTTTCAGGTTTCACATACGATTCACCTGTCTCGAACTCCCATAGCTACTCCCCGCCCTGAGACACGACCTCTTCGGCTCGCTCGATAGCCCGCACGGCCCGGTCGAGATGGTTACGCTTCTCGGCCAGGATCTGGCGTTGCTGGCGAAGTGCAGCCAGGAGATCGGTGTCCTTCCGACGAAGCAGTTCCCGGATTTGGAATAAGGGAAATCCGATGAACTTCAACGCCACGATCTGCTCCAGGCGTGCAAAGTCGCGGTCGGAGTACCCTCGATACCCTGCCCTGGTACGGCCCCTGGTTTGAGCAACCCGAGCCGGGCGTAATGCTGCCGGGCGCGGACGGTTACTCCGGGCGCTGCGCAAACTCATGAGAAAGATTACGTGCGGTTCACGGTTTCCCCTGTTTCGAGGTTTTACCGCCTGACGTTACGTAAGGGTCAAGCAGGATTTTAGCCCGACATTCGAAATCGCCCAATTCGCCTGCATCTGTGCAAGAATGGGGTCCGCGTTGCGGCACTGAGCCTGTGCAGGGAGGGTGCCCCCCTGCTAACGGTCGGTTCGGCCCCACTCTATTCGTTAATCTGTCATCGTGGAGGGCGTGTGAACAAGCTTGGACTGCCGGTTTTGGCTTTGATCTCGCTCCTTGGGTGCGGCTTGATCGCGGCCCAGGACCACGACTTCAGCAAGGTGCAGAGGAAGGTCAGCAAAGTAGCCGGCAATGTGTACATACTGGAAGGTGCGGGCGGAAACATCGGGGCGTCGCTGGGCGACGACGGTATCGTGGTGGTGGACGATCAGTACGCTCCGCTGGCCGACAAGATTCAAGCCGCGCTGAAAGGCATTACCGACAAGCCAGTTCGGTTTATTATCAACACGCACTACCACCCCGATCACACTGGCAGCAACGAGTACTTCCAGAAGCAGGCGCCGATCATCGCGCACGACAACGTACGCAAGCGCCTCGAAGCCGGCGGTCCGGCAGGCAATGGCGGCTCCCTTCATATGGAATTCAAGCCTCAACCTAAAGAGGCCCTGCCCATTCTCACCTTCGATCATGACGTGACCGTGCCCCTGAACGGCGAAGACATTCGCGCGCTGTATTTCCCTGCGGGCCACACCGATGGCGATTCCATCATCTTTTTTCCGAAGTCGAACGTGGTGCACATGGGCAACGACTTCGTGACCCATGGCTTCCCGTTCATCGATGTCGACAGCGGCGGCAGCATCAAGGGCATGATCGACGCTGTCGAGAAGGTCATCGGGCAACTGCCGCCGGATGCGAAGATTATTCCCGGGCACGGGCCGGTCTCCAGCCTGGACGACGTGCGGGCGCACTTTACCATGCTGAAGGCCACGCGTGACACGGTCGCGAGCGCCCCGAAGGAGAGCAAGACGCTGGCTCAGATGAAGCAGGCGAAGCTGCTCGATCCGTGGAAGAAATATTCCGGGGACTTCGTCAGCGAAGATGTGTTTCTGGAAACGCACTACAACTCGCTCAGGGGACAGAAGAACGGGAAGTTCGTCGAGCATAATTGATGGCCTCGAGTTCGCGATCGGCGGTCATCCCGATTCTTGAAGGAGCCCAGATCTAGTTTGCGTCTGACACGCCGCAAGTTTCTACAGTCGTTGCTTGGCGCCGGGGCGGTTGCCGGGTTGCCCGCGGTTTTTCTTTCCGGTTGCAGCGGATCGTCACGAGCCAGCACGGTTGCAGGCAGGATTTCCCCCCGCCAATTCGCGCTGTCATCGAGAGTCGCGTTCCCCAAAGGGTTTTTCTGGGGCACGGCCACGGCTGCCTATCAGATCGAGGGCTCCTGGAACGAAGATGGCAAAGGCGAATCCATCTGGGACCGCTTTGCCCATACTCCGGGCAAGATCCACAATGGCGAGACCGGCGACAGGGCTTGCGATTCGTACCACCGCTGGAAAGAGGATATCGCCCTCATGCGGGCGTTGAACCTGAACAGTTATCGCTTTTCGATTTCCTGGCCGCGCATTCAGCCCTCGGGATCAGGAGTCGCGAACTCCAAAGGCATCGATTACTACAGCCGCCTGGTCGATGCCTTGCTGGAGGCGCACATCCGGCCGTTCGTCACGGTTTATCACTGGGACCTGCCGCAAGCGCTCGAAGACGCCGGGGGATGGCCCAATCGCGATACGGCCGCTCGCTACGCCGACTATGTGCAAGTGGTCGCGCAGGCACTGGGCGATCGCGTCGCTGAGTGGATGCTGTTCAATGAGCCTTCTGCTTTCGTCGATCTGGGTTATCTGGAAGGCACGCATGCTCCCGGCCGCAAGAGCCTACTCGATTTCCTGCGCGCCACGCACGTGGTCAACCTCGCGCAGGGGGACGGTTTTCGCGCGCTGAAGGCGGCCCGGCCCGCGGCGCGCGTGGGAACCGCGTTCAACATGTCGGCGTGTGAGCCGGCAAGCAATTCTGAAGAAGACAAGCTGGCAGCCGAGCGCGCGCACGCCATCATCAACGTATGGTTTCTCGATCCGGCGTTGCGCGGCCGCTATCCCGAAGCACTCACCTTTCTCCCTGAGACCGCTATGGGGATCAAGTCAGGTGACATGGACAAGACCCGGGTCCCGCTCGACTTCCTTGGAATCAATCTCTATTACCGCACGATCGCGTCCGCTCCGCCGGCGATCGAGCGCGCCGCACATGCGCAGGAATGGCTGTTCCCGGTCAAGATGGACGGTGGCCACGAAGGCCCCACGACCGACTTCGGCTGGGAAGTGTGGCCCAAAGCCCTTTACGACATGGTCATGCGCATTACGCGTGACTACAACCGTCCAGTGATCGAGATTACGGAGAATGGATGTTCCTACAACGACGGTCCAGACGCGAAAGGCGTAATTCGAGACGGCCGCCGCATTGCCTACCACCGCGAGTATCTGGCGGCGCTGGCACGCTCGATCTCCGACGGCGCCGATGTCCGCGGGTATCACGCCTGGAGTCTGATGGATAACTTCGAGTGGGCGGACGGTTTTGCGCAGCGCTTCGGCCTCGCCTACGTGGACTTCAAAACGCAGAAGCGCACCATCAAAGACTCAGGCCACTGGTACGGGAGAGTGGCGGCAGACAATAGTGTCGGCCCCGCGTAAGAGTCTGAGATGGGTTGTGTGGGACCGGGTCTCAGACCCGGTCAGGCCGCCTGAAAGGCGGCTGCTGCGCTGACTTGAGATCCCTCCATTGGCTCAGGATGACCGCGCCGGGCTCAGACGCCCGGCAAACGCGGTCACTTCTGCTGCATCACCAGTTCACTGTTCTCTACCTTCATGGCCCCAACGTTGTCGGGAAGCTTCAGCCGGTCGCGCTCCTCGGCCAGCTTTTTCTGCAGGGCTGGATTCACGAGAGAAACCGGAACGCTCAGATCTCCCACCTTGAATTCCGTCGGATCAAACGTAGCGTAACCATCCTTCTCGCCGATGTGACCGGAGATCGTGACCCAGACGTCTTTCCCGGCGATCTCCGTAAGGAATTGTCCGTGCACAAGGTCGCCGTCGAAGCGGACCTGTTGGTCTTTGATGGTGGGAGCCCCACTGCCGACGTTGGAGTTCGGCGTTAGACCCGAAGCAGCAGTCGCGCCGAGCGATTGAGCAAGCACCGCGCTGATCTCGTCAGAGTTGATGTGCACCTCAGCCTTCGAGCTTTGCGCGCCGGTGGGCGAAGCCGGCTTGGGCGCCGGTTCCGCATTGTCTCGAGACGGACTCGGCTCCTGCTCCGAGGGTGTGTCCTGCGTCTGAGTCTCCTGCTCGAATTGGGCCATCTTCTGGTCGAAGGATTGGGCGTGCTCCGCGACGGCCGCCGGAGCTTGCCGTTGCGCCACCGGCGCAGGCCTCTTCAAAACCAGAACAATGGCCACCAACGATGCCACCAAGGTCGCAATGCTGATGATGCGGTCGAGCTTGAATTTCATGGGTGATCCTCGAACAGTCAGCCCCGGCAGACGGGCCCTGCATCATGGTAGCCGCTGCCGAGACTCCGTTGAGATGACCAAAGTGATGGTCCTGCGATGACTGTGTGGGACCGGGTCCGAGCCTGCCCCGAGCGAGGTCGAAGGGACCCGGCCAGGCGGCCTGAAAGGCCGCTGGCTCTCCTCAGCACGAGTTCAGAGGACAGGAATTCTCCCTCTCCAAATCCAGGATTACTCCGCTTCCGTACTCACCACCCCTGCCCTCACAGGGTTCTGACAAACATAGTCCAGTCTATCGACAAGGCTATCGTTCGATCGCAGAACATGGTCGAAGAACTCCTCTTGCCACACTGAGCAACTCGGCTCGAGCTCTAGGTTGATCTCCCGCGCAGAGCGGCCTTTGATAGCCTTCACGATCTCGGGCAGGCTATAGCTCCAGCCGTCGCTGCGGCGGAGCAGCGAATAGATCAAGTGCACGGGATCGGGCCTTACGAGGGCAGCATGTAGCTCGAACTTGCAGCCGCTCTCTTTGACGCTGCATTCGAGAGCAATGTCGCGGGCTGCGGGTGGGAGTTGGCGGCGACGATCCGGGGTGAATGTGACCAACAGCGGTGATTGTCCTTCTGAAAGTGAGATAAACGACGGCGATACTCATACTTCGGCTGCATCGTGGCCTCGGCCCTTCGGGCCGACCGGGTCTCAGACCCGGTCCCACACAATCAAAATCACCCCAGCTTCTTTGCCAGCAGCTCATTCACGATCTGTGGGCTGGCTTGGCCTTTTGAGGCCTTCATAACCTGGCCTACGAAAAATCCCAACATGGTCTTTTTGCCGGCCCGGTACTGCTCCAGTTGCTTGGGATTCGCCGCCAGAATCTCGTCGATGATTCTCTCCAGCGCCGACGTGTCGGTCGACTGCTGCGGCCTGCCCTCTTCCTCGTAGACGAGCGGGAAATCCTTTCCCCGCTCGAAGGACAGATCGTAGAGATCCTTGAGCATTTTGCCCGAGATCGTCCCCGATTCAACCAGGTCGGCCGAGGCAGCGACTCCCCGCATCGAAATCGGAGACTGCTCGATCTCCGTGCCCTTGGCTTTGAGGCGGCCCATCAATTCGCTCTGCACCAAGTGGGCGACACGCTTCGGATTCTTCGCCGCTTGCGCCGCCTCCTCGAACTGATCCACCAGCGATTTGGAAACGGTCAGCACCTGCGCGTCGTATTCGGTGATCCCGTACTCTTTCACCATGCGCGCGCGGCGTGCCTCGGGCAGTTCGGGCAATGCCCGCGCGATCTCAGCCTTCCATTTCTCATCGACCACCAGCGGAAGGAGATCAGGCTCGGGAAAGTAACGATAGTCGTGCGCCTCTTCTTTCGAGCGCATGCTGTAGGTCTTGCCTTCGTTGGCGTTGTAGAGGCGAGTCTCCTGCGTGATCTTGCCGCCGGATTCGATCACGTCGATCTGGCGCGCGATTTCAAACTCCAGAGCTTCGCGAATGAAGCGGAACGAGTTCACGTTCTTGATTTCGGTTTTTGTGCCAAATTCTTTCTGCCCGCGAGCCCGGACACTTACGTTGGCGTCGCAGCGCAGCGACCCTTCCTCCATGTTGCAGTCGCTGACCCCGGTGTACAGAATGATCTCTTTCAGTCGGGTCAGATACTCGTAAGCCTCGTCGGGCGTGGTGATGTCGGGCTCGCTGACGATTTCGATCAGGGGGACACCGGTGCGGTTGAGGTCGATGGCCGTCTTCTCCGCCGCGTCAGGAAATCCTTCGTGCAGGCTCTTGCCCGCGTCTTCTTCCATGTGCACACGCGTGATGCCGATTTTCTTACGTCCGCGGCCGCTGGGAATTTCAATGGATCCCTGCTCGGCCAGCGGCTTGTCATATTGCGAAATCTGGTAGCCCTTGGGCAGATCGGGATAGAAATAATTCTTGCGCGCAAAAATCGAGGTCTCGTTGATGCGGCAATTCAGCGCCATCGCCGCCAGCGTGGCAAACTCCACGGCCTTCTTGTTGAGCACGGGCAGCGCTCCGGGCATCCCCAGGCAGACGGGGCAGACGTTGGTATTCGGTGGCGCCCCGAATCGCGGCGAGCACGAACAAAAAATCTTCGTCGCCGTCAGAAGGTGAACGTGAACTTCCAGTCCGATGACAGGCTCGAACTTGGGATGAGCGGCGATGGAGGTCTCCGCAGTCGTGGCCATAGAAGAGAGATTATAAAGCTCGCCGTCGCATCGAGTTTCGCCGCCGTTTCTATGCGGCCTGAGAGCAGCGATTCGTATCAGGGCATCGCATCAGCGATGCCGCCCGAGCTCGTCAGTGAGCATACGGCTTTAGCCGCTGGGTTGGCTAAGGAGTGGCAGGGGCTAAAGCCCGCAAATTCTCACAGACCGACGCGGCACGCCGGAAGGCATGCCCTGATACGAATCTTCCCTTCACACTTCAAAACGTGGGCGCCCCAGCGATCACGGGTTCTTGGGCGTGTTCAGGTACTTGTCGACCGCAATCTCGAAGTACAACAGTTCGTTACCCTTCGCGTCCGCGACACCCGTAATGTCAATGTTCGCATCCGACAAAGGCGATGTAATGCCGCCCACATCAAAAAACAGAAACCCCGACTGAGTCCCGTGCGGCTCGACCGCCTTGGCCGCGAACTGTGACGACTCAATCTCCTCCATCTCCTTTGGGCTGATCGCCCCCTTCACTTTTTTGCGCGGGATGGGAATCGGGCTTGGCCGCGTGTTCCCCTGCGGATTGGCGAGCCGCCGGTAGATGTCCGCAGGCGTGGTGGGCGTCAGCTTGGAATGGTGGGCGGTGATGAGCGTGATCTCCATGTTCGCGATGGAAATCGGCTGGTCGCTGTCGTTGGTGACAACGAAAAAAATGGGCAGGAAACCATGGCCGGCAAAATCCACGGAGAAAATATTGGCCTTTTCCGGCGCGTCGTAAGGGTCGGCTGCGAAAGCGACCTGCTCGTCGCGATGGAAATCGTGCGCCGGATAGTTGATGGCGGACTTCGCTGCAGGCTTCACGAAATTCTTCGCCAGCAAAAGAACCGGAAGCGACGCCGCAGCGCAAACGATCAACATCAGGGATTGACCGGGGAATGTTCGAGCGTGAAACCGCGGGCACCGCATGATTCTGATTATAGAGTGTGAGTGCTCCGGCGATGCGCCGGTTTAGAATGGCTCAGCTTGAGCTATTTCCTCTACAGCTTTCTGCTGGCGGCGGGAATGCTGCTGAGCCTGCCGTATTGGCTCTACCAGGTCCTGCGCCACGGCAAATATCGCACTGGATTCCCCGAGCGCCTGGGAAGGGTGCCCGTGCGCCTGATGGCGGGAAGCGCGGAATCTTCGGCCGGCGGGAAAGGAGTGATCTGGGTTCACGCCGTTTCTGTCGGCGAGGTGCTCGCCATCAGCGGCCTGTTTCACGAAATGAAAAGGAGATTTCCTCAACATCGCGTCGTGGTGTCAACCACGACGGACACGGGGCAGGAATTGGCTCGCAAACGTTTCAGCGAACAGAACGTGTTTTACTTTCCCATGGACTTCGCATTCGCTATCCGGCCCTATTTGCGGGCTCTGCAGCCGGAACTGGTGCTGCTGGCAGAGACGGAATTCTGGCCGAATTTCCTGCATCTGGCGCACGCGAGTGGAGCTCGCATCGCGGTGGTAAATGCGCGCATCTCCGATCGTTCGTGGCCCAACTACCGCCGTTTCCTCTGGGCACTCCGGAGGATGCTGGTGCACGTCGACCTGTTTCTTGCACAGACCCAGGAGGACGGCACGCGCCTCGAGTCCATTGGCGCGGAAGCGGGCCGCCTGCGAGTCACCGGCAATCTGAAATTCGACCTGAGTCTGCCCACGCCCCCGCCCATTGTCGAAACTCTCCGTCGATCACTGGCCGCAGAAGGCGCCGGTCCCGTGTTGGTTTGTGGAAGCACAGTAGAAGGCGAAGAACCTCCGCTGCTCAAAGCGTTTGAGAATGTGCGGGTCAGCCATCCGCGCGCAGTCATGATCTTGGCCCCGCGACATCGCGAGCGCTTTGATGAGGTTGCGATACTTCTGCAACAATTGGAAATTCCATTTGCCCGGCGCTCGCGCTGGCAAGGCAAGGCCCTTGCCAGCGGAGTTCTGCTGGTCGATTCCATCGGCGAACTGGCCGGACTCTATGCCTTGGCCGACATCGCGTTCGTGGGCGGAAGCCTGGTGCCACGCGGTGGGCACAACATTATCGAACCCGCGCAGCATGGCGTCGCCATCGTAGTCGGAAACCACACGGAGAACTTCCGCGACATCGTTTCGCTGTTTCAGAGCCGCGACGCCGTGCGCATCGTGGGATTGTCCGAGTTGCCGTTGGTACTGATGCAGTTGCTCGAGAACGATTCCGAGCGGCGCGCCCTCGGCCAGCGCGCCAAAGAGACGGTGCGGTCGCAGGCAGGGGCGACAGCACGCACGCTGGAAGAATTGAACACGCTCCTCAACGAAGGCCCCCACCCTCAGCCCGTTCCCGCACAAGCGGCACACAGCGATTGAACCCTCTCTCTGCCATCTACGGCGGTGTCGTCGGAGCTCGCAACGCCCTCTACGACCGCGGGCTTCTGCGAGCCCGCAGACTTCGGGCAGCGGTCGTCAGCATTGGGAATCTTTCGGCCGGCGGTTCGGGAAAAACCCCGTTCGTGTTGCTTCTTGGCGAACTTCTCAAGGTGCGGGGCTTGAAATTCGACGTTCTCTCGCGCGGCTACGGGCGCAAATCTCGGGGCGTGTTGCTGGTTGATCCTGCCGGCCTGCCGCAAGAGTTCGGCGACGAACCGCTGCTCATTGCGAGAAAGCTTCAGGTCCCGGTCATCGTCGGCGAGGATCGACACCAGGCGGGTTGCTTCGCCGAATCAAGATTCGGCCCACAACTCCACGTGCTTGACGACGGCTTTCAGCACCGGGCTCTCGCCCGGGACTTCGATATCGTGCTGGTAACGCCACAGGAGGCATCCGATCGGCTGCTGCCCGCCGGGCGCCTGCGGGAGCCACTGAGTTCTCTCAGCCGCGCCGACGCTGTGGTGCTCGCCAGCGGCGCTTCCGCTGAATCCTTCCCCATCGAAGGAAAGCTGATCTGGCGCGTGCGGCGCGGCATGGCGCCGCAGAATGTGCCGCCACGTCCCGTAGTTTTCTGTGGCATCGCCCGGCCCCAGCAATTCACGCTGCAACTGCGTACGGCCAATATCGAGCCCGCCGCCGAGGCGTTCTATCACGATCATCACGCTTACAGCGAGCGGGACGTTCGCGAACTCCTCGCGCTCAGGCAGAAAAGTGAAGCGGGAGGTTTCGTGACCACGGAAAAAGATGCCGTGAATCTGGGATCCTATCTCACCGCACTGGAGCCGCTCTGCGTGGTGCCCGTCCGTATGGAGTTCGCCGAAGCCGCTAACGCTGTGGATACCATGCTTGGCATGATCGAGGAACGAAAGCACCGAGCATGAGAGAATCTGTTTTCGCAGCGTCGCCGGACTGAATTTATCGCACCGATGACCAAACACCCCAAAGAAGCCGACCGGCTAAGAAGAATCGTCGAAGCATTTCCCAAGATCACGGTCACGGTCCTGGGGGACATGGTCGCCGATGAATTCGTGTTCGGTGAAATTTCGCGCGTGTCACGCGAGGCCCCGGTGCTGATTCTGAAACACCGTGAGCGCACGGTAGTGCCCGGCGGTGGGGCCAACGCCGCCAATAATCTGGCCGATCTGGGAGTGAACGTTCTTCCCGTGGGTATCGTCGGCGACGACGAACCGGGCCGCCTGCTACGGAAATATTTCCGCCACAAACGAATCGCCGTCAGCGGTGTGCTCAAAGACAAGACTTTCAGCACGGTCACGAAAACCCGCATTCTAGCTGGCATGACGCATACCGCGCGCCAGCAGGTGGTGCGGGTGGACCGTGAACCTCAGGAGGCGCCCAATCATCACTTGACCCGCGAGTTGTATCTGGCTGCACGCAACTACGCGCATGCCTCCGACGCGTTGCTGGTCTCCGACTACGGATACGGCGCCGCCACTCCCGCGATCCTGACCGCGCTGCGGGAAAAAGGAAAGCTGGGCTCAGTGCCCGTGATTCTCGATTCGCGCTACCGCATGCTGCAATATGCGGGGGTCACGGCGGCCACGCCCAATGAGCCTGAAGTAGAAGAGGCTCTCGGCATCCGCATTGGCCAGGATTGGAATAAACTCGTGGCCGCGGGCGAGCAACTGATTGCGCACATGAGCCTGCAGTCCCTCGTGATCACGCGCGGGCGCGACGGTATGGTGGCTTTTGATCGAGGGCACAAGCCGGTCGACATTCCCATTGTCGGCTCCGACCAGGTGACGGATGTGACCGGCGCCGGGGACACCGTCATTGCGGCCTTCACCGCGGCGCTCGCGGCCGGAGCCACGACCGAAGAGGCGGCGCAACTCGCCAATTACGCGGCTGGAATCGTCGTGATGAAGCGCGGCACGGCCACAGTTTCACGGGAAGAGTTGTTGCAAGCGGTGGGACAATCGCCGCCCGCGACCCGACCCCATTGAACATTCAAGACAAAATTCTGAGCCGCGAAGCGCTTCGACGCCGCGTGGACGAATGGCGCCGTACCGGCCAACGCATCACCCTCGCCAACGGCGGTTTCGATCTCCTGCATGTCGGGCACGTGCGCTACCTGCGCGGAGCCAAGGCTCTCGGCGGCAAACTTGTCGTGGCCGTCAATTCGGATGAATCCGTTCGTGCTCTCAAGGGCGAGGGCCGCCCGCTTATGCCGGAGCAGGAGCGCGCCGAAATTGTGGCTGCGCTGGCCGACGTTGATGCGGTGGTGATCTTTCCGGAACTCGACGTGCGCGCCATCATCCGCGAGATTCACCCCGACATTCAGGCCAAGGGCACCGACTACACAGCCGATTCGGTTCCCGAGCGCGCTGCCGTCGCCGAATACGGAGGACGCGTCGAGATCGTCGGGGATCCCAAAGATCACTCCACCAGTGAGATCATCCGTTCGCGGCTTTCGCCGAGGAAATCGTGAGCGCTGAGTCCGCAGAGGTCTCGAAAATCGAGCGTCTGCTGATCGTGCGCTTGAGCGCGATGGGGGATGTGATTCACACACTCCCCGCTGCGCAGGCCCTGCGCGAGGCTTTTCCACGAGCTATGATCGGCTGGCTGATCGAAGAGCGCTGGGCCGAGCTGCTCTGTGCGCCGGACTCGACTCGTCGTGGACCGCGCTCGCCAGAGCGCCCCTTAGTGGACTGGGTACACACCGTGAGCCTCACGGAGTGGCGCAAGTCGCTGCTCTCGATCCAGACTGTGCAGCAGATTGCAAAAGTCTGGAACGACATCCGCACCACTCGTTATGACGTCGCCGTCGATCTGCAGGGAGCAATCCGATCGGCGGTGCTGGCTCGCTGGTCCGGCGCCCGGGTCGTGTGGGGCGCGGCCGAATCGAGAGAGTCTCCTGCAAGCCTGTGGTACACACGCCGGGCGCTCGCGCGCGGAGCGCATGTGATCGAGCAATATCTTTCCGTCGCCGAGGCGGTTGCGGCCAAGACGCTGAAGCCGCCGCGCGTACAACTGCCTCACGACTCCGCCGCCGAGCAGGGCATTAAGAAGCGCCTGGCCCAATCTGGGGTGCGTGATTTCGTGATCCTCAATCCCGGCGCAGGATGGGGCGCGAAACGCTGGCCCCCCGAGCGCTATGGTTGCGTGGCGAAATCGCTCACCGCCAGGGGCATACGATCCATCATCAACTATGGACCCGGCGAGGAGGATCTTGCGTGCGCGGCTGAGGCTGCCAGTGAAGGTGCAGCAATGTCGCTGAACTCCTCGCTTACGGAGTTGATTGCGCTGACTCGCCGAGCGAGATTGTTCATCGGAGGCGATACTGGCCCTATGCACCTGGCAGCGGCGCTACAAGTGCCGGTGGTGGCGATCTTCGGCCCCACCGATCCGGCGCGCAACGGGCCTTACGGAACGCGCAGCATCGTGCTGCGCAATCCGGCGAGCCCCACGACGCACGCGCGGCGGTCAGAGCCCGACGAAGGACTGCTCGAGATCAGCACCGACGCGGTAGTCGCCGCCTCGCAAGCTTTGCTGCTCGGCGCAACGGAGGATGCCCGTGGCTGAGTGGTCGCAGGTTGCGCGCCGCATCCGAGTGCCGCTCGGTTTTGTGTTCGCAGTGTTCTACTTCTGGTTGGCGCGGCCAACCTGGCGCTCGATCGGGTTCGGTGCCGTCATTGTGGTGCCCGGGCTTGTCACCCGCGCCCTGGCCTCAGGCCACGTGCGCAAGAACGAGTCGCTTGCGACCTCCGGACCTTACGCCTACACGCGCAACCCTCTCTATCTCGGCTCGCTCCTGATCGGCGTCGGATTCGCAGTCGCAGCGCGCAGTTGGTGGGTAGGTATTGCCCTGGTAGTCATGCTTTTCGCGATTTACCTTCCCGTGATCAAGCACGAAGAGGCCTTCCTGCGCGAGAAGTTCCCTGCCTTCGAAGAGTATGCCCGGCAGGTGCCGCGGATGCTGCCGCGTATCGTACCCGTTGGTTCGGACAACAAGGGAACGGGGTTTTCACTGGGCCTCTATCGGAAGCATCGCGAGTACAACGCGCTCGTTGGTGCGCTGGCCATGCTTGCGGCGCTGGTAGCGAAGATGCTGGTGGTAAGGGGAAATTGAGGACGGCTCGCTACTTCTTCGCCAGCAGTTCCTTTGCCCGGCTCAGTTCCGGCCGCGTTGAGCTCCCACCCTCACAGGTTTTCAGCAACAGCGCGTAGTACTCGTTGGCGGCGCTTTGCTTGCCTGCCTCCTCCGCCGCGCGCGCCGCGCCGTAGAGGCCGTTGAAGCGATTGGGATTCAACTTCAAATCCGTCTGATACTCTGCCAGCGCTTGCTGCGGGCGCTTCGCCGCCAGCAGGATTTCGGCAATCATCTCGCGGGTAGGAATACCTTCCGGTTCGTCACCCAGCGCATCCTCTTTGTCAGCCATGGGGCGCAGAGTCTCGACCGCGTCGTCATACTTGCCTTCGGCAAAAGCCAGCCATGCCCGGGCCTGCTTCAGATCGTTCTCCGTAGCCTCGGCAAAGTCTTCCTTCTTTAACGACACGAATCTCTCCTGGATGGCCTCGATTGCCTTGACATCCTTTCGGACTTCGTCGGGTTGGTGAAGGTGTGCCGCACCGATCGCTTTTACCCAGTACCCGGCTGAGTCCTCTGCAGTGCCCGGAACCGCAACGGGGGTAAGCGCCGCGGCAGTGGCCCAGTCTCGCATCTCGAGCGGATACAACGAAGCAAAGTGCGCCGCCGTGGCCAGGTGCGGATCGAAGCCGACGCCGTACATGTCATGCATTTCGGGCATGGCCTTGACTTCATCCATGAGCGCGCGGGCGTCGGCTTCGCGGCCGCTCTGCAGGTAGGCATAGAAGAGGTAGTTCATGGCGTGGAACTGGTGGCCTTCGCCGCCCATGTGCATGGCCGCTGTCTTGCGCGTGGCGGCAACGGAGGCAAGGTTCGATTTGATGTCGTCCTGCCAGAGACCCACTCGCGCGAAAATGTGGGATGGCATGTGCAGGGCGTGGGGTGCGGCGGGCGCGATCTCTGCATAGCGGCGAGCGGCGGCAATGCCCAGTTCGGCCAGTTGCGGCTTGTCGTAGCTGTGAATCAGATAATGCGCCACGCCGGGATGATCGGGCTCCATCGCGAAGAGCTTTTCGAGAATGGCGGCCGCCGCCTTGCGGTTCGCGAACGTCTCGTCCTGGTGTGGTTCGGAGGCGAGTAACGACAGGGCATAGAACGCCGCGGCTTCGTGGTCGTCAGCATACGTCTCATACACCTTCTTCATCGCGTCGGAGTAGGCCTTGGCGCGTGCGGCCTGATCCAGGTTCTCCGAGTTGCCATAGAAGGCTCCGATCGCGGAGACGTAAGCCCTCTCGCGCGGCGTGGACTTATTCGGGAGCTTCTCCGCAGCCGTTACCTCGTCGCGGCCGCGCTGGATGACTTTCGCGTCAGGCTCGTTCCACAGCTGATGCCACAGGCTCATGGCGACGCCCCAGTGCGCCATGGCGCAGCGCGGATCATCTTTTTCAATCTGCAGGAATCCCTTTTCCGCTTCTTCGTACCAGAACGAGTGCAACAGCGCCACACCACGCTCGAAGGGCTTCTGCACGGCAGCGGCACAGGAGACCGGGAAATGGACCGTTCCCAGTTGGTTCTCGTTCGGGTCCTCATGGTGGGAATGGTTTTTATCGTCGTCCGCGAAAACGGTGATGGTGCTGAGGAGAACCGACAGGAGCAGCCAAACAAGTCGTTTCATGAGAACCCCGCTGAGAGGCGAGTTTAGTGCAGTGAATTAGAACCGGTCAAATCTGCCCCGTATCATCAAACAGCAGGCATTTCTTCTGAGAGGAACCGTTGCCTTCGATCCAAACAAAAATGTTTATCCGCTCCTCGTCCGGGTCAGAAAAAAATAGCAGAATTTCGACTTTTCCACTTGTCAAAAACTAAAAGTTATGGCATCTTCAGTCATCCCCAAATGAAAGGACGCCCAAATTTGTCAGAACTTATGCACAAATCGCTTAGCGGGCTGCCTCGGCCAATAACCTGCCGAGTCAGTTATGGGGCGTCGTTCGATTGCGCTAATTAATCTTCGGCGCCTCTTAACGCAAAGCTAACATAACAAAGCACCCTGGGTGGCGAAGGCCGCGGTTCCTTCGACTGGTAATCGACAACGCCGCTGTCGCTGATTCCCCCAGCCAAAACCATGCCCGCCCGGTAATTAGCGCCGCGCCCGAGCGCGGACGTGTCTCTGATCCCGAACGTTTTCGCTCGGGATCAATTCGGTCAGTGGTGAAAGGCCACGGATACTTCTCTCGGCAGAACAGCCTGGGTTTCCAGGCTGTGAGGTTCGACCCCTCATGGGCGCAAGCCCGCTCCGTCGCCGACCGTTCCCTGACCTTATCGCTTGTCGTAAATGCGCGGGAGATACCGCGCAAAAAAGTTCAGTCAGTGGTGAAGTTCACGGCAACTTCGTGGCGTGCCTGTAACCAAGGCCGGGGTTCGAGCCCTCAACCGTGATTCCAGTTCCCTGGCTGCAATCGAAGAGCGGCGCTGGCTGGCCCAAGGAAGTTGCAGGGGCCTCGCCCGCGCCGCCTGAAAACAAGTTTCGCCGGTGGTGAAGACGAGGGCTACTTCATAATCCGACGGGTTGCGGGTTCGAATCCCGCCACGACGCGAGTCATGTAGCTCAAACTTGGATAGAGCATCGGACAAAACACCGTCGTCGCCCAATTCCCCGGCGATTGAAACAACAATGGGTGCCTCACCGGCAAAAACGCCGCTTCGGGATGACAAAACGTTTTAGCTAGAAGCTAGAAGCTCTTACCCACAGCTAGCCAGCTGATAGCGTACAGCCACAAAGGAGGCCACTTATGGCTCGACTGAATCTGCTCAACCTGAACTTTGGTCCGCGCACGCACGAAGGCGCGCCGGCCCGCAACATCTCGACCGAGCTGCAACTGCGGCGCTCGGTCCTGGCTTGCCTGCTCTGGGAGAGCCAGTTCTACGAGGATGGAGTCGAGATCGCCGGCCGCATCGCGGAACTCGTGCCCAAGGTTGCAGCCGAGAAGGTGGCCGCGCTCGCGGTCGAAGGACGCGAGAAGATGAAGCTCCGTCACGCGCCACTGTTGCTGGTACGCGAGATGGCGCGTCATTCCACGCATCGCGGACTTGTGGCGGAGACGCTGATGGGGGTCATCCAGCGTGCCGACGAATTGGCAGAGTTCGTTGCCATCTACTGGAAGGACGGGCGCGTGCCGCTCTCGGCGCAGGTGAAGAAGGGGCTGGCTGCGGCATTCCCCAAGTTTGATGAGTATGCGCTCGCGAAGTACGATCGCGGCGGACCGATCAAGCTGCGCGACGTTCTGTTCCTGGCACACGCCAAGCCGCGCGATGAGAAGCAGGCAGAGGTGTGGAAGCGCCTGATCGCGGGCGAGCTCACTGCTCCTGACACGTGGGAGGTTGTGCTCTCGTCCGGCGCCGACAAGCGCGAGGCCTGGGAGCGGCTGCTCCGCCAGCAGAAGCTGGGCGCACTGGCTCTGCTCCGCAACCTGCGCAACATGCGTGAGGTCGGAGTGGACGAGTCGCTCGTGCTCGCCGCGCTCGGCTCGATGAGCACGGCCCGTGTGCTGCCGTTCCGCTTCCTGGCTGCGGCGCGTTACGCTCCGCAGTGGGAAGAGGCACTGGAGCAGGCCATGTTGAAGTGCGTGGCCGGACAGGAGAAGCTGAGCGGAAAGACCATCGTGCTGGTCGACGTTTCCGGCTCGATGACTGCTTTGCTCTCTCACCGTTCGGAGATGCAGCGTACCGACGCGGCTTACGGGCTCGCCGTGTTGCTGCGCGAGATCGGCGAGAAGGTCAGTGTGTTCAGCTTCTCTGACTCACTGGTCGAAGTGCCGGGGCGCCGCGGCTTCGCACTGCGCGATGCGATCGACGCCTCGCAACGCCACAACAGCACGCAGCTCGGCAAGGCGGTCACCGAGCTGAACCAGAAGCACGGCTACGATCGCCTGATCGTCATCACCGACGAGCAGGCGCACGACACGGTGCCAGCCCCCAAGGGCAAGGGCTATGTGATCAACGTGGCCAGCTACAAGAACGGCGTCGGCTATGGCACGTGGACACACATCGACGGCTGGAGCGAATCGGTCGTCGAGTACATCCGCACGCTGGAGCAGACGGCCCAGTGAACGGGACCGCGGAGCCGTTGCGCGTCTCCGCGGTTGCCGAATAGGGACAAGAACTTGAACTGGTCGGACTCACGGGCCTTCGAGCGGAGTCGAAGGGATGCCGGGACTACGGTGCAGGGCTATTTATCGTCGGCATCGTGGTCGGGCTGCGCGGCACTCTTTAGCTTGACCTGATCATGCGAGAGCGCCCGCTTTTCTGCACCGGCGGAGTTGGGCCTGAGGGTCGGGCTTAGGCTCCGCAGGCGGTTGCGCGACTTGCCAGGCGTCGATCAGGCGAGCGCTGGTGATTGGAGTGATCATTTTCTGGTCCTCTAGGGGATAGGATCGGCGGGAGACGAGCGAAGTTAGGGAATTAGGCGGGAGTGGTGATCTTTAGTAAGAGTTTCACAACGTAATTCACCCGTGCACAGACGACTCGATCAAGCTCGAGCCAGCGCCGCCAAGGTCATCCGTTATTGGGGAAGTGCGGCGTGCGGTCCTTCGGGGCTTTACTGCGGCTTCCTGGCGAACCCGAAGGTCCTTCGAATCCGATGCGACGACGAGGTGGATCCGGAGGGTTGATCAGCTCGCGGATTGCGTCCATCAGGCCTTGGATATCGGCGTCATGGGTTTCGAGACGGCGCTCGACCTCTGCCAGCTTGGCCAGAACCTGGCGATTAGCGGCGATCGCGCGGCGCATGCGCACAAAAGCGAGCACCACGAACACGCTCATTTCGATGGCGCGCTCGGAGTTCAGCACGGTGGCAGCCATGATCGCGCCGTGTTCGGTAAAAGCATACGGCCGGTACCGCGTACCGCCGTGGCCCTCACTTGAGATCACATTTTGTGATCTCAAGATTTTGAATTCTTGCGGCGAGAGTTGAAAGCGGAAGGCAGGCGGAAAACGCTTCGCATTGCGTTTGACCTGCTGATTAAGATGCCGCACTTGCACTCCATAAAGTTCGGCCAGGTCTGCATCAAGGATGACTCGGTGACCTCGAAGAGCCAGAATCCTGGAGTCGACTTTTCTGGCTGCGACGATTGCTGTTTTCGCCATAGTTTCAAAATTTTGAGATCACAAATTGTGATCTCAAGATACCTGCAAAACTCGCAATATGAGGATAGCAGCGGCGGGATGCGAGAATGCCGCTTAAGCAAATACTTAGGGCATGATTTTTGATTCAGGAAAACCTATCAAGGATCAGGCGCCCCTCGGCGCGAGCGAGGGCTTCTTCGGAATTCACGGGATCGCATGGCGGAAACAGTTGTCGGACAGGAGTGTCCGACCCACCCGGGCAACTACACGACCACCCACAGAATGACAAAGGGCCAGGGGCATCCGTAATTCGTAAAGGGAACTAACCGGACTTCGTGGCGGGTAGCGGGAGTTGTATACTCTACGGCGACATCATCAAATCCACGACGTCTGTGTCGTAAAACCTCTGGCCGACCGGCGAGACTGGGTACGCCCGGATGCGCAGAGATTTTACTTTGTCTTTCAGCCTCGGGAGCTGCCGCGTATTGTCAACCGGCTTCGCGTCGGTGCCGGCCGGCAACCTGGGAGGCGACCGAGGCGCTGGACCTTCTCCGTCCGGCCAGATAGTAAGAGGAATTGCAAACAATCCCGGGAATTGAGGTAGTAGCTATGCCCCCAATCGAGATTCTTACCGTGGAAGAAGCAACCGAGAGCGCGGCTCCCACGACTGCGCCGGGCACCGAGAGCGGGTCGAAGCCACGGCGGTTTTACGCACTAACGCTCAAAGACCACTTCCGATTACTGGTGCCCTTCCTGGTGGCGGGCATCGTGGGGGTGGTGGCCAGGCTCAAGTACCCGTATTGGTGGCCGGCCAACGAACTGGTCTATTTTCTGGCCGACGCCTTTATCGTCGCCATGGTGCTGGGCGTTGCCTTCGATGTTTTCTCCGCCAAGCTGCTGGTGGAAAGAGTTTCCGACGGCCTGGCGCAAAGGTTGGTGGGACGAGGTTTGCCGACCGAGATGCAGGCTCCGATTCGCGACGTTGTTTCCACAGACCTGGTGCGGGACCGCTATGTGAAGTCTTATGCTTTTTCGAGCCCCGAGGATGGGCGCGTCCAGGTGAATGTCGAAGTCCGCTACGAAGTGAGGAACTATTCCGAAGCCGTGCGCGACTACGCACCGGAAATGGTAGCAGAGACCTTTTTTCACCCGGAGTTTCGCTTCCTGGAGTATGGAATTGCGGGAAGAAAGATCTACACGTTCTCCGATGACACCCTCTCCTCCAAAGCGGAAGCCTCGGACGAACTTGGCGTCACGCGAGTGCCCCGCACCGCCTTGCCGCCGGTGATCCTGAGACCGGTCAGGACCGGTGAGAAGGCGGCGTGCCGGGTCACGTGGAGGTATGGCTTAACCGTGCCGGAACAGTATTGTGATGTGACCGATCTTGACCAGGCCACGCTGGGAGCTACTCTGCAAGTGGAGAATCTGCCGGAAGAACTGGAGTTCGTTTCTGGGGGCGATGCCAGCGTGCACCATGAGGCCGGGAGCCAGTCGTGGTATTTCGAGAAGGCGTTCATCGCGGGGCAGCACGTACGGGCCTGGTGGTTTCGGCGGAAGCCCGCGATGCGAGGGGCGCGCCCCGGTAGCCGATAGAGTCCGGCAAGGACGCCGCACCCAGCGGCAAGGTCAAAGGCGGCGGACAGGAGTGTCCGCCCCACACAATCCTACGCGGCGGCAATGCGGCGGATCAGGTCTTCCTGTTCGGACTTGCTTTCGGCGCCGATCGTGAAGGCGTCAAGCACGCCCAACGACAGGGCGTACTTGACGGCCTCATCCTGGCGATTGCGGAGGTCGCCCTGGCCGAGAATCTTCATCCCGACCACGGCCTTGCCTGCCGCCTTCATCTCCTTTAGAACTCCAACCACAGTCGCCGGATCGGAGTCCATGTAGGCGCCGACGGGATTGATGCGGGCGAGATCGATTTCCACCCAGGGGGATTTCGCCGCGGCACGCAGGGCTTCGATGCTGTGGCAGGAGCATCCGTGGGCGCGGATGGTTCCCTTTTCTTTGGCCTCGGAGAGGATGTCCATCACGCCTTTGTAGCGCTCGGTCCAGTCGCCTTCAGTGACGCAATGCATGAGGCAGACGTCGAGGTAGTCGGTGCCGAGTTCGCGGCGGAAGCGATCGAGATCGGCGCGGGCGGTAGCGGGGTCGCGCGCCCAGGTCTTGCTGAGGACTGTGACTTTGTCCCGCGGGACGTGCTTGAGCGCTTCGGCGACGTGAGGATGGCTGCCATATGAGTCGGCCGCGTCGAAGAAACGCAGGCCGTGGTCGTATCCGTTGAGCAGAAGATCGGAGAGGCCTTTGACACCGAGCGCCGTCTGGTGCGAGTGATGTCCTGAGCCGACAGTACCGGTGCCCATGGCGAGGCGGCTGGTTTTGATGCCTGTGCTGCCGAGAGTCATGGTGTCGGAGGCGGCGAACTTCGCGGGCAGAGTTGCGTTCGCGAGACTGGTAAGTATGGATTTAGAGCTGAGCCAGGCCGCTCCCGCGGCGCTGGCGGAACGGATCAGGAATTCGCGACGACGCATGGTTCCCTCCTGAGTCGGCGGCACGCCCTCGTTCCTATGAGGCTACACCTGACTGGTAGGGTTGACCAAAGTTTTCGCGCAGACTTTTGGCCCACTAGGGCGTGCAGTCCTGGCCAGCGCGGCGCAGAATCTGTCTCACAAATTCTGTCTTTCCCTGGTTGTATGCTTCCCGGTCGGTCGCAAATTTGTGGGCCAGGTTTCGTTTCAGGGCGGCGTAGGCGGAAGCATCCTCAAGATGGGACCTGAGATAGTCCCTGAACGCGATATGGCGGCTGTACTCTTGGCTCCCCGGCGGACAGGCGTACAGGTGGTGTGCAAATTCGCCCGCTGGGGTTCGGAAAGCCTCGCGACCGGCGACGCCTAAGTCTCCCCCATGCTCGTATCCCAGGGAACCCAACCGCGTACAGACGATTGGCAAGTCGGTGGCTGATCGCAACAGGATGTCGATGTCGAGGATGGGCTTGGCTGCTAGACCTGGAACGGCTGTGCTGCCTACGTGCTCAATTGCAGTGGTCAGTCCATTCAGGACCTGAGCGATCCGGCTGCGCAGCGTTTCGAACTTTTCTGGCCATAGCAGGTCGTAATCCTCGATTGTAATCGGCGCGGTCATTCGAACTGTTTGCGGAAGGCCGCCAGTTGTTGCTGCACCTCGGTGAGTTCCTGGCGCAGGCTGGCGACTTCTTCTTCCAGACGTGCGAGGCGTTGGGCGGGCGGCGGGACAGATTGCGCCGAGGCTTCGGACGCGGGCGAGGACTCGTTCGACTCTCGCTCAAGGACGGCTCGCGAGACGGTGGGCTCCAGCGGTTCGCCGGAGAACAGATGCATGTAGCGGTATTCCTTTGTGCCGGGTTGCCGCGCGAGGATACACACGAGCGGGGGTTCCCGCTGCGCGAGGCGATCGAGGGTGGAGACGACGTCGTCGAGGGCTTCGAAGTGGTACATGCGGTCGGTCCGCCCGCGAAGTTCTCCCGGAGTCTGCGGTCCGCGGAGCAGGAGGACGCAGACGATGGCGATTTCGCGACGGTCGAAGTTGAAGACTTCTTGCAGACGGTGTTCGTACTTGGGGACCCGGCTATCGGCGCCGCCGGCGGGTCCGGCCATACGCTTTTCCTGCAGCGTGGTGAGTGCCTGGCGGACGGTGGCGTCGTTGAGGGTCATGATGGGGTCGCGATTATTTTTCTGATTGCAGGCGTTGACCAGCGCGTTGAGCGAGAGCGGGTAGTAGTCAGGCGTGGTGATGTCTTTTTCGATGAGCGAGCCGAGGACGCGGGTTTCGATGTCAGTAAGAAGTAGGGTCATGGATGTCGGTTTTTGGCCGATGTCCATTCTAACGGAAGCATTTCACAGTCCGGACTCCGTTCGCCTGCGCTCCGGGCAGGTTGCTAGCACGCCCGTCCCACGACGCTTGGCTAGATCCGGAACGGAGCTGCCAGCAAGCGGAACGGCAAAGTGATAGCCAGGAAGACGATTTCGAGCACTCCGTGGACCGCTACGCCGATGATGCGGAAGGGAAGCAGAATCAGCCAGACGAAAGGATAAGCCACGAGAGCGAGCAGGGCCAACGGCCAGCAGAGGACAAACAGGATGCACCAGAGCAGGAAAGTGAACATTGTTGCGAGACCTCCGACTGGTTAATTGTACGTCGGGGCATCGGTGGAAGTTCCGTGCATCGAAGGTAGTGGGGTGGAGGGTAAGTTTCGAACCCGGCTTGGAAGTCAAAATCCCCACCCTAGCCGCAAAAGACGCGGCTAGGATGGGGCACCCTCTGGTTGCTTTCTCCGTCCGATTCCGTTTAGAACAACGCGGTCGGGCGGCGTTTCCAGGTTTTTCCCTTCTCTTTCGCGATATTCTCCATGTCGTTCACGTAAGCACCCGCCTGCGTCAGGACGTGGTGCAGGTCGTTGCCGATGCTGATGAAGGTGAATCCTTTCTCGAGGAATTCACCGACGCGGGAGGTGCCGAACAGGAACAGGCCCAGGATGACGTTATTCTTGTGGGCGTGTTCGATCAGCTTCTTCGTCGCCGCGTCGAGTTCCGGCGAAGTGTACATGTGGGGAAACTCGTATTTGTTGTAGAGGCCCATCGACATGCAGAGATCGTTCTGCCCGAGGAAAAGAATGTCGACCCCGGGAACGGCGGCGATTTCGGCGATGTTCTCGATGCAGGAAGCAGTTTCGACCTGCAGGGCAACGATGCCTTCGTTGTTCCAGTTGCCGGCGTAGCCGAGGAGTCCGCCTTTGTTCATGCTGCGCTGTGGGAAGTAGACCGAGCGCGTGCCGACGGTAGGGTACTTGGCACAGCTGACGGCCTGTCGAGCTTCATCGGCGGTGTTGATGTAGGGAATCAGGACGCCATCCGCGCCCATATCGAGCGCTTGCTGGAGGCCGGGGCGATCGTCGTATCCGCCGACACGGACCAGAGACTTGGCGCCGCCGTTGGAGATACCGCTGAGCATGGCGGAAAGTTTCTCGTAGCCCATGGGACCGTGCTGGGTGTCGACCAGCAGCCAGTCGTAGCCGCTGTGCGCGAGTTGCTCGGCGACGGTGGGGCTGTGGGCGTTGAGGAACAGGCCCATCTTGGGGGCTCCAGCGCGAAGTTGCTTCTTGAATTCGGATCCGCTGAGGGCGGCGTCGGTCATGAGTGGTCTCCTGGTGAAATTGAATTGCGTAGTGTAACGTATGCCGGCTCGCGCGACGGCTAGTGCGGCGTTAATTTTTAGCGGTGTGACCGTGGGACAGATAAAACAGCAGATTCCTCAGGTTGCTCGGAATGACAAAATACCGGGTGTAAGCCTATAGTTTTCTAGCCCCAAGGAGATTCAGATGCGGTTGCTTTTGAACTGGGTGCTCAGCGCACTCGCGGTTTGGATCATGGCCCAACTCGTGCCCGGGATTTCCGTGCACGGGGCGTTTGCCGCGCTGATCGCGGCGCTGGCGATCGGATTCATCAACGCGACCCTCGGGGCGCTACTCAAGATTCTGACCTTTCCCCTGACCCTGGTGACCCTGGGCTTGTTCTGGTTTGTGATCAACGGGCTGATGCTGGAACTGGCGTCGGCCCTGGTTCCCGGATTTCAGGTGCGGGGATTCCTGGCGGCTTTTGTGGGTGCAATCGTACTTAGCCTGGTGAACCTGGTGTTGAAGGGGATCGTGATGCCGAAAGACAATCGGTAACCCGGTTCGCGATGTTTGCCGCAGAGGGAGCGTTATGAAATACCTGCTTCTCGTTCTCGCTCTATTCGGTGTAATCGCATCTTCCCTCGCCTTGCGCGAACACTACCGCGAATATGGCGATGCTCCCTGCGATATCAACGCGCACTGGGACTGCGGCGTCGTCAATCACAGCCCCTACGCCATGCTGGCCGGAATCCCCGTGGCCGCTCTTGGCATCGCCGGCTACATTCTCATGGGCACGCTTGCATTTCTGCGCTCCTACCGTCTGCTGCTCGTTCCCACTCTTGCAGGACTTGCCTTCTCCCTTTATCTCGCGAACATTGAGGCTCACGTCCTCGGCGTCTGGTGTATCTACTGTGTCATTTCCCTCTGCATCATTTCGCTGCTGTCGCTGCTCAACCTCGGAACCGTCATCGCACAGATGGTCCGCCAACCATCGTCCGCCTAGTGCGGCTTCGCCCGAAGCCCTCACTTTCTTGTTGGTGGATGCCAATCTGGGGCGCGTCGGCGTGCCATCGTTTGGCGCTCGGCAGTCGGGGGCAGGCATAAAGGAGAAGCAGGCGATACTACTGCAACGAGGGGGCGATCCCCGTCATAGCGTCACGCCTGACGCCTGCCCCGCTTTCAGTTCAAGCCCAATTTCATTTGTCCGCTATCGGGTGATGACCCGACCGCAAGATCACGAGAGAAGACTCTACTCCCTCGGCGCCGCAGATCTCTTCGCGCCCAGCTTGCCATTAATGTCGCCGGCAAATTCGATGAAAAAATTCAGCAGCGCCCCGTAGCCCGCCTGTCCCAGCATCGCCCGTCCGCCTTCCGCAAATGCATTCCGCGGATGCGGCTTCCATGCCGTAGAAATCAATCCGCCACCGAACGAGCCTCCATACAGCGCCAACTGCGGACGCAACTCGCGCTCGCTCTCGTTGTAAGTAACAAAATTCCGCAGGATCGCGTGCCGCGCCCTCGGCCAAAACCCGCTGCACCGGCATTGATCGTAACGTGGTTCGTACTTCAGCTTCGCATTTCCCCACGCTGCCAGAGTGTTGGCCGAAATGAATTGCCCTTCGCGTGACGCAAATCGTTCCGCATATCCGTCCCACCCGTCATCCCATTGCGAAGGCGCGCCTCGCGCCTGATCAATTCCGGCCGCAAACATGCGCTTGAAATACGCGCCAGGAGTTGCGAGCGTCTGCTGCAGATAGATCTCCTTCCGCTGGGTCGCGGTCAATGTCTGCAGTTCCCGACTTCGACCGACATAGGGCCCCGTAAGCCACCCGCTCTCCCAATCTCGCACCTTCACCAGCGTCGCCGTTCCTAGCCTCTTCGTCGCCTCGGCCGCGTGCTGGGTAGCGACTTTCGTCCTCTGTGCGGCAGCCTGCGCCGGATTCGGTGAGTCGTCTTTCTCTTCTGCTTTCGGCGGAGTCGGCGAAGGATTGTCCGGCAGGGGCGGTGGCGCGCTGGGCTGGTCCTGGGCCACAGCATTCCCGCACGCAAGGAGCAGGGCAGACGTCAGTACTAAATCCCCGCAGAGCCCTCGCCACGCCCAGAATCCAGCCCCCAAACTGTTCACCATTCCGCGTGGTTCGCGGCCTTTGACTACTCTACAGTCTTTTTGCCCACGCCCCGGCAAACCGCTAAACTCCTTTCGATGCACTCCCTCTACAACCGCGTTGCCGGACACAGCGTCGAACGCCTCGCTGCCCTCAGCGACGGAATCTTCGCCGTGGCCATGACCCTGCTGGTGCTCGACCTGCGGGTCCCCGCCGCCGAAACGGTTCAGTCGGAGCGCGATCTCTGGCATGTCTTGGCCGCGCTCGGACCACGCCTTCTTATCTTTCTGATGAGCGTGATGACCCTCGGCATTTTCTGGGTCGGTCAGCAGACCCAACTCAACCACTTCGCCCGCGCCGATCGCAATCTCGCCTGGATTCACATCTCATTCCTGTGTGCCGTCTCGCTGACGCCGTTCTCCACCTCGCTGCTTGCAGAATTCATTCATTCACTATCGGACGGCGTTGCTGGTTTATTGGTTCAATATTTTTCTGCTCGGCCTGACGCTGTACTGGAGCTGGAGCTATGCTACCCGCGCCCGCCTCCTCTCCGACCAGGTCCCCGCCGAAGTTCACCCCGCAGTCCGGCGCCGTATCGTCATCGCGCAATCACTCTACGCGAGCGGAGCCGCACTGTGTTTTCTAAACACCTACTACAGCATCGCCGCGATTGTCCTGGTGCAGGTGAACTACGCCATGGCCCCGCAATTCTGCTGGGGCCTGTTCTCGCGCAAGTCGGCTGAGTCCTAGGCCTCGGACTCGGCTTTCGGGTTCCGCGGCCGTTCATATTAAGATGTTCGTGGTTCGACTTCGAATGAACCTGCGCATCCTTGTTTTCGTCGCCTGCGTCGCATGCCTTCGCGTCGGATCTTGCGCGCAGGACATCCAGGCGCGGGCTGAAGGGATGATGGAGCATGGAAGGCAGCTTTCAGACATCCGGGCACCGAACTCCCCCGCCTTCCGGCTGAAAGCGACCTTCTCCTTCGTCGGAGACGATCTCGAAACGGTTCAGGGAACCTACACCGAAGTCTGGGTCTCGAATTCGCAGTGGCGCCGCGAAATCGCCGTGGGGGATCTGCGGTCCATCGAGGTCGGCGGACCCGACAAGCACTGGCTCCTTGATCCCGACGAATTTCCCTCTCAGGCGAACAAACTCGCGGCCCTGATGTCGGTTCTGCCACCCCCTTCGAGACATTTCCATTTCGCATCGATCACCGAACGTGAAATGCGTGAGGTAACAGCCGAATGTGCTGAGAGCAAGCCCGCAGCCGCAAAGATGCCATTCGCCTTCTGCTTCGAGAAGAAAAGCGGCATGCTGCTGGAGAGGGTCTCACCCGAAACGCGTCCCCTAAACGTGGTTGTTTTTTCTTGCGAATATGGCGCTTTCCGCAAGTTCGGTAATTACTGGTTTCCGCGCCAGGTCAAGTGCTTTGAAGATCGCCACAAGACCATTTCAGCAGACGTGGTCGAGCTTTCCCTTGAGACCCCCATCGATCGCGGGCTCTTCGACGCTCCCAAGGATGCAGTCGAGCTGGACCAGTGCTCGGGGAAAACTGTTTTTCCAATCCCTCCCAACCTGCCACCCACCACCCCCCGTGGTTTTCAGTTGGACCCTGTGGCGCGGATAAGAGTGTCCCTCGTGGTCGAGGCCAATGGCCGACCACAAAACCTGAAGGTCCTGCCGCCTGCCCGCAAGGTCCCGAACCAGGGTGTCTTGGACTGGGTTCGGCGCTGGAAATTTACCCCGGGAAAGTGCGACGGCAAGCCCATGCCGATGGAACTGACTATAGAAGTCCCGTCTATGCTTCGATAGCTCTATCCGGAACTCCTGGGCGCTACCCGAAGCCTACCCCCGCTCGAACGCGTGTTTCTTCTCCAACTCCTCCACCGCCGCCCGCCGCGCGTTCTCGAACCGCTCTGCCTGCTTCATCAATCCCGGAGTGGCCTCGGCCCACTCGCCGTCGATCCGCAGCAACCCCTGCGCCGCCAACAGTCGTGCTGCAACTTCCAGCAAGTGCCCGGGCGTCGTCTGCAAATACTGCGCCTCCGCCGGATCGCCAATCCACACTCGCGGCGCACCCCCGACACCGGGACTTAATCTCAGCTTCGTCTCCCAATAAACTTTCCTCTCCACAAACTCCGCCATCGCCTCATCCGTCGCCTTGCCAAACACCCATTGCTGCCGCTTGAAGTCGTAATGCCGGCTGGAGAACGGCACTGGCAATAATTTCCCCGATTTCAAAAACTCAATCTGCCGGCGGTCCACTTCCTTGCGCAGCGCGTTGATCACTGGAGCCTCCGCGTCGCTAGGCTCAAGCGAGGGCATCACCTCGCGTACGGTCTGCGACAAATTCACGGCCACCGGCGCATGCAGCCCCTCCGCTCCTATCAACCGGATGTCCCCATGCACCACCCAGAAATCCGCCCCCGACGTCGACCGATGAAACGGCCAGTCCAGCTTGATCGTCAGCGAGAGCCCCGTCAGGGTCACCCAGATTTTCTTCGCGGCGGTCTCGCGTGTAGCGTCCAAAATCCCCCCGCTCTCCTGCCCGTGCGTCATATCCAATCCCTTTTTGCCGGGAGATGAAACCTGATGTCGGATCAATTCTACCGAAGAAGCGGTGGCCGCGATTGCCCAAGGCCGGGTCATTGGCGATTGGACGCTGGCGATTGGCTACTGTTCTCCACCAGCCATCCCAACAGTCCCGGCATGCAGAAGCCGACGGCGTTCAGGATTCCGTGTGTCCCTGCCATCTGCAGGATCGTCAAAACATCACTCCCCAAAAGTTCCGCGATTGCGTATGTGCCGGACAATACCATGCCCGCGAACACGGCTGCCGACGCCCCCTGCAGCAGCACCCGCGCCGTCGGGTCTTGCGCCCGCTTTCCGAAGTCTCGCAGAACTAACGCGAGGACCGCGACGCTCACCGAAAACATCAACGCCGCTCCCATCTTCATCGCCGGAGAAATCAGAAATCCAGCCGCTACCACGTACGGCAACCCCACGATCAGCGCCACGATGCGCTTGAGCCAAAGTTGCGGCCCGCGCTTTTCGGCGGACAAAAGCGTCGCCGCCGCAATGGTCGCCGTCGCAAATCCCGCGAAGTGAAAGTGCACCGCCGTCAGCAGCCCGATCGGTTCCTGAATTCCCATGGGCCGCATCCCCAGCCGCGAAGCCACCAGCCAAGCCCCGCCTACAGCCAGATCGATCTTCGCAACCCCAAGTGCGGCGCGGACACTCCTGTCCGCATCTGACCACGGAGCCCGGATCAACTCGACCAGTCCGCCCCCAGCCAGCAGCCCACAGACCAGCATCCATCCCAGCGCGGCCACAGCCGCGTTCCTCCCTGGCGGATGCCACATCGCCATCACGGCGAGAGCTGCGCCTAGCGGTTGCAACCGGCTGGCCGCACTGTCATACCAACCCGGCCCCGAGATCGCACGCCCCAGCGCCATCCCCAGCGGGACGACCACCAGGGGCGCAAACAGAAATATCAGTTCAACGGCTCCCATGCGCGTGATTCCCGTCCGCGCCGCCACCGCTGTCCCTGCCCACACCGCAGCCCCGATCGTGGCCGAACCCGCCGCCCAGAAATGCTGCTGCTCCTTCCGCCTGTAAGAATCTCGTTTGTCATTCCGACCGTAGGGAGGAATCTGCTTTTCAGGGCGACGTCGCAAAGTCGTATCCATCGATCACCTCACCCAACCGGCCGCAAAGCCGCTATCCCAAAAATCGCCACCAGCGCAATCAGAGTCCCCACATACAGCAGGTCGAGCCCCCGATTCTCGCGCCGCAGCTCGCGGTCGTAATAAAAGATCTGGAACACAATCCGCAGCAGCCAGAATCCCGCGAGGAACGCGCTCAGAAATCGTCCCAGCAAACTCGCTCCCGCAAGGTCCGGCGCGAACCCGAAGCAGAGCGCAGCAAACAGCCCCACCACAATCACGACGTAGAGCCAATGCACATAAAAGATCTGCCTCAGGAACTGCGGCACTGCTGCCAGTCGGTCGCCCACCCGCAACCGCCTCGGCAGTGCAACGTTGGCCGCGACGATTCCCCACTGCACCGCCCCCGCCCCCCAGATCAGTTGCTTCATCAGTTCGGAAGACATATTCACCTCCCTGCCGTTCTGCCGGCTCCGGGGCTCAACTCAAAAATCTGTCACGTCAGATCATTCTGTAGCAAAAGAACAAACCAGGCAAAAAAAATTTAGCCTGCCTTCTTCCGCATCTTGGTTCCCATCCGCAACAGTTTTCGCACCGTTCCTGTGGGCAGGCGCTTCATCTGGTCGTACAACTCCGTCACCGCTTCAAAGAATCCTGCCATCGCCTCAAGCCGCTCTCGTGTGTAGTCCGCGCCCGGCTCTTTCGGATCGAGGGCCGCAAGGCATCCCCGCAGCACTTCCCGCGTCGGATCGATCTCCCTGCGCTTCCTCTGCTCGATTACCAGCCGGAACATTTCCCATACGTCTTTCATGGACTCATAATGTTCCCGCCGATCGCCCAGCACGTGGACCGCCCGCACGATTCCCCACGTCTCAAGTTCGCGGATCGAAGTGCTCACGTTCGAGCGCGCCACGCTGAGCGTCTCGGCGATCTCCTCGGCCGGCAGCGCCCGCGGCGACAAATACAGCAGTGCATGAATCTGCGCTACCGTCCGGTTGATCCCCCAGCGAGTCCCCATCTCTCCCCAGTGGAGAATGTACTGTGTCTGCACTCCAGTAAGTTCCGCCATGTCGTTTATTTCAGTACAGACTGAATATACAGAATCGTAAGCGGGTTGTCAAGAATTCCGCGTGGTCCCCGTGGTCCCCTCTCTCTTGCGAACAACGGGGGACTAACGCGCCTTCGGTCGGCGGGAATCGGTCGGGGGAGATACGCAGAGAATTTCCCGAGCCAGAGAGGGCAAACCCGGGAAGCCGACAGGGCGCTAATTTACAGGCGAGTTGCTTGAGGGATCGCTCAGGGCAATGAGCTTTCCTAGCGGGTATTCGGCCGGGCTGAGGGGAGCGTCCGGATTCGGGTTGATGATCGTCAGCACTTCACCGCTGCGAACTCCGCGGATGGTCAAGCTTTGACTCTCCACGGCAAGGACTCTATATTTTTCGCCAAAGATTCTTGCCCTTGGGTCGCTCATGCCTGATTTAGATGCAAGATCTCGAGACAGGGACTCCCTCCTTTTGACTCCGGTTCCCGCTTTGGGACCGGTCCCGTCGGTGGTCGGCTTCCTGCGTTCTGCGGGCCAAAAGACCTACCCTCCCGCTTCACCTTTCCCAAATCGGTGATCCTCCATCTACAATCGGAAATCGCATGCGCCCCGCTCGCATCGCCGAGTTGCTGGAACCATTCCTCGAGGCGCCAGCCGCTACCAATCCATGTCATTCGGAACCGGCGAAGGCCGGTGAGGAACCTGCTTTCCTATCCCCCGCACAACTTCAAAGTATATCGACATACATCGATATACTCATCCGTTGGAACGCCCGCGTCAACCTCAGTGCCATCCGCGACCCCGACCAGATCGTGACCCGCCACTTCGGCGAGAGCCTGTTCGCAGCCCGCCATCTGTTTCCTGGCTCACTTTATGGGGGGACAGCCGAGCGCAACTCGGCTTCTCAGGGCCGCCAAGTGTCGGTTGCCGACGTGGGCTCCGGTGCCGGCTTCCCAGGACTCCCCGTCAAGCTCTGGGCCCCGCACATCTCCCTTACCCTGATCGAGTCCAACCAAAAGAAGGCCACCTTCTTGCGTGAAGTCGCGCGAGCCCTTACATTGGCGGACATCAATATAACAACCAGTCGCGCCGAAGCGCTCGCCAGCGGCACATTCGACTTGGTCACGCTTCGCGCCGTCGAGAGTTTTGCAGCCATCCTTCCAGTCGCCGCCAGCCTGGTCGCTCCGCCAGGCCGCCTGGCACTCCTCATCGGCAGGTCGCAGCTTGATCCCGCCCGCTCGGCCCTGCCCCAGTTCGCTTGGTCCAGCCCGAAACCGATCCCCATGTCCCGCAATCGCATCCTGGTCGTCGCTGAATGTCCCTTTTGATCGGATATTCAGGTCAAGGGTCAAGACGGTTAACATCTCGATCGAAGTGCTTTGGCCGCTACGCCGAGAGTTGTGAAGATCGGATCAGTCTGGCCCCAAAAATTGACGGGATGACATCAATTGCCGGCTGGGTCTGAAGATGGCCGAAATTTCCGACAGCCGAGAGCTCATTTCCAGAATGTTCCTGCAGGAACATTTCTCAGACTCAGATGAGCCAACCGCTGAGAGAATGGTTCGGGGTGCACGAATTCCCACACCAGTTGCCGCCTGGCAACCTCGAAATCCTTGGACATGCAATGTTGGTGGAATGTTCCTGTAGGAACATAAGCTCCGTTCCCCGCTCTGCTCGTCTTGTGATTTGCCTACGGCGGAGTTCTCGCGGACACCCAATCCCGGTGGCCTCTGGACGCTTTAAACGCCTCTCTAATACCCACCGAACTGCTTCTTTTTTGGCTTTCTCTACCTATTAGCGTTCCTGCAGGAACATAGGACGCGTTTTGCACACAATTCACCAACATGCACAGCATTTCGTCATTGCATTTGAAATGCAAACCGCACTATGCTGCCGGATAGCTCTGGTTCTCCTAACAATCCATGGGACGCGTTATCGCTGTTGCCAATCAGAAGGGCGGCGTAGGTAAGACCACGACTGCCATCAATCTAGCCGCATCGTTTGCGGCTGCGGAAGTGAACACACTGCTGGTCGATTGTGATCCGCAGTCCAATGCCACCAGCGGCCTCGGCTTTGTGAAAGATCCGGACCGCATCAATTCCTATCACGTGCTCATGGGCGCCGCCTCGGCCGAGGAGGCCCTGCAGACGACGGAGGTGGAGCAGCTTTGGCTGATTCCGTCACACAAGAATCTGATCGGCGCCAACCTCGAACTGGTGGCCTTGGAAGGGCGCGAGTTTCGCTTGCGCCAGGCACTGGCTCCCTTGCGCGATCGCTTTCACTACATCGTGCTGGACTGTCCACCGGCGCTCGATCTGCTAACCTTGAACGCGCTGGTCGCCGCCGATGCGGTCCTGATCCCGATGCAAGGAGAGTATTTCGCGCTGGAGGGCGTCAGCGAACTCCTCGATACGATCGAACGCATTCGCGCGGCCCTGAATCCTGAGCTGTCGATTGAGGCGGTCGTGCTGACGATGTTCGATGACCGCACCAACCTGGCGCAACAGGTCAAGACGGAACTGAAGAACTATTTCGGGGCCAAGCTCTGTGTGACGACGGTTCCGCGCAATATCCGCCTGGCGGAAGCCCCGAGCCATGGTAAGCCGGCGCTGGTGTACGATCCGCGATCCAGGGGGGCGGAGAGTTACATCCGGCTAGCGAAGGAGATGATTGAGCGGCAGGCCGCTTACAGCCAGCAGCCGACGCCAAAAACCTTAGCTACACAGGATGCTGCGGGACCCGGAGGCGACCAGGCGGCTGCGGTCGAGGAAATTGCCGGTGCGGACAAGATGGATAAGACCGCTTAATACATCGATCATCGTCGATATATTATATTGATGATCGTCGATGTATTAATTTCGTGCGGACGGATCTTCTTGGGTGATGCAGTGGATCATCATTCACCAACGTCCGAGAGCATAGAGCACCGCGGAAGAAAGGTCGGGGAAAGTGGCATGGGGCGCTTCGACAAGCTCAGGCAGGCGCTTCGGCGCCAAAGAACGGTGCATCAGGATGACGAAGAACTTGGCGAACTTAACAGGGGAGAACGGATGACGACGACAACGGCGGCGGCGGACAAGGAGAAAGTAGAGAAGCGGCGGGCTTTGGGGCGGGGGTTGGAGTCGCTGTTGCCGGGCCCTCGGGCGGTAACGGCGCCGCCAGTACCGGGTAGCGCCACACCGGGCAAACCGCAGGTTCCTCAGGTCTTTCGGAATGACGGCCAGGTAGGCGAGGTGGGCGAAGTGCCCGCGGTGGATCCGGTCGTCCATGGGGCGCCAGCAGAGCTGCGCCCGGCCAGTCCGGGTCTGAGACCCGGAATCCCATCCGTCGAACAAGACATCGCGATCCTGGCGCAGCCGGATTCGCGGGCGCATGGAAACCTGGTCGTGAATCTGGCCCTGTCCGATATTGATAGGAATCCGTTTCAGACGCGGCATGTGCACAGCGATAACGCTCTGCTGGAGCTGGCGGAATCGATCAAGACCAACGGGGTAGTGCAGCCGATCCTGGTGCGACCTGCGCAAGACGACGGACGGTACATCCTGATCCTGGGCGAGCGCCGGATGCACGCTTGCAAGCTGGCCGGCAGGACGACCATCCCGGCAATCGTGCGGCGGGTCTCGCAGCAGCAGGCCGCCGAGATGACCATCATCGAAAACCTGCAGCGCGAGGACCTCAGCCCGCTGGAGCAGGCCGAGGCATTCCGCGTGTTGAGCGAGGAGTTTAAGCTGACCCAGGCGCAGATTGGCGAACGGGTGGGCCTCTCGCGGGAGTCGGTTGCGAACTACATGCGGCTGCTGCGCCTGCCCCAACCGGTGCAGGAACTGCTGACGGAAAAGAAAATTAACTTCGCCGAGGCCAAAGAACTCCTGAAGCTGCAGAATGAAGATCAGATCACGAAGGCGGCACTGCTCGCAGTGGAGAAGGGCATGAACTTCGAGCAGGTAGAGAAACTGGTCCTGCAGATGAGCGGGTTATTGGACCCACCGGGAACGCCCGGCCAGGAACGGAAGCAGAGCGGTGCGCGCTGGGTGGATCCGAATGTGCGGGCGGCACAGATGGAGTTGGAGCGGCTGCTCGGGGTGAGGGTGAAAATCCGCGACCGCAAGGGCAAAGGCAAGATCGTGATCGAGTATCACACCGTGAATGACTATGACCGGGTGGTGGGGATGCTGAGCGGGAAAAAGTAGTACCCAGAACGCGGTTGTCAGAGCTCAGCGGGGCGGCCATGGGGCCGCCTTTCTTGTCTGTAAAGGGATCAACAGAGTAACGAGGTGGGAACCAATGCTCACCACATCGGCACTTGTTCCGAAAAAGATGCGGCCGCGGTCGGCAAAAGTGGGACGACGTGCCTTGGCCTGTTGACTGAAATGGTGCCTGGAAGAGAAATGTGTGCGGGAGAGCCGCGACCGGCTGTCCCGTCGAGCGAAGCTCGACTGCGGCACCGGAACCATCTCCCGACGAGTCCCCCCAAAATAGCAACCGCGATCAAGCACGAGATCCGAACGATCAGTTATTGTGGCTTCGTGCTGAGGAAAGCAAGCGGCACGGACACGGCAGACCGCGTCCATCACGCATAGATCGACACGTATCGATTACAAAAATGGATTCACAAACATGGACCCAGTCAACAAGGCGCTCTGGTTTATCGAAAGTAACTTCCGGCAGGAACTCACACTGGGCGAGGTGGCGGACGCGGGCGGGGTGTCCCGGTTTCACATGTCGCGCGTGTTCGCCATCACCCTGGGAAGTTCGATCATGCGTTACGTGCGCGGCCGGCGTTTGACGGAAGCGGCGCGGGCGCTGGTGAACGGCGCGCCCGACATTCTGCACGTGGCTCTGGACGTGGGATACGGCTCTCACGAGGCATTCACCCGCGCTTTTCGCGAGCAGTTCGGGCTCACCCCCGAGGCGATTCGCGCGCGCGGAAATCTCAACAATATTTCTCTAACGGAGGCTATCAAGATGCAGGAGACACTTTTAGCAACCATCGAGGCACGTTTTGAAAAAGGCAGAGTGCTGCTCATCGGGGGATTGGGCGAGCGCTATACCTGCGAAACCAGCGCAGGCATCCCAGCCCAGTGGCAGCAGTTCGTGCCCCATCTAGGACATATTCCCGGGCAGGTCGGAGGAATTGCTTACGGCGTGAGTTGCAACTTCGACGACGAAGCCAATTTCGACTATGTCTGCGGAGTCGAGGTCGCCGACTTCTCCCGCCTGCCCGCGGATTGGAGCCGGGTGCGAATACCCGCGCAGGAATACGCGGTGTTTTCGCACCGTGACCACATCTCGACCATCCGCAGCACCTGGACCACAATCTGGAACAAGTGGCTGCCGGAATCGGGGCGCGAAGTGGCCGACGCACCGCACTTTGAGCGCTACGGAGAAGACTTCAATTCCGTGACTGGGAGAGGCTCCGTCGAGATATGGTTGCCGATCAGGAATGGAAGTCCGCGAAGCGAACGATGAACTGATGGGTCCCGTCGGTGGATCGGAACCGAGTCTGGAGTGAGTATAGGTTCGTTCGGATGAAAAGTCAGAGTCCCCACCCTAACCGCAAAGAACGCGGTTAGGATGGGGCACCCGCCCGATTTCTCGTTCCTATCCGACCACAACTTTAAGGACGGTGTTGCCGCCTTGGTTACCAACCCAGATGTTGGCGCCGTCGAAAGCCAGGCCCTGGGGATTGCAGCCTACGGGGTAAGACCCGATCACAACGCCGGTAGCGGCGTTCAGCTTGGTCACCTTTGCGCTTCCCGTGTTTGCCACCCAGACGTTGGCGTCATCAAAAGCCCTCTAAGCGCCGTCTGCCGGCAAATTCCCTTAGACGCCCAAAGTTTTTCTCAATCATTGGCTGGACTGAGAACTTACATTGGGGTTAAGACATCAAACGGAGAAGCTATTCCGGTGGAATATGCTGAACCATGAGACCCTGAAATCCGTGGCGGAGCAGTTGATGAGCGGCTCTGAGGTCGTCCTGGAAGGCCGGGCCTCGCGCCTCACTCGCACCGGCTCGCGACGATTCCGCACCGTTCGATTCGTCATGGGTGGGGTCGAGTATCAGGCGATTGAGCAGAATCCGGAGAAGCCCAGCCACTGGGGGAAGCTCGCGCGGGAAGGGCATCGCGTGGTGCAGTTTCGCAATCTGGCCAGCCAGAAGTATGTTGCTGCCGCCGTCGATGGGAAGGTCACGGAGTACGGGCGGTAAGCGACGGAAAAGCCGCCGCGGGCACCGGCAGGGTCTCGCTCAGTTTCCGAATCGTCTTCGAGGCCAAGTTGCAGATCGCGAGGAGCCGGGAGTATGGTTACGGTCGCGTGTGCAAACCCGATCGACCTGTTGCCCCGCGCTTTCAGCGGCTCTACGGATCGATTCGTTCTCAACCCTGTTTTGGAGGGAATTCATGAGCCGAGTTTGGTTGCGTCGCCTCGCGCTGGGCACGCTTTGGCTGATCTCGCTTCTAGTCCTGACAGCGGCCGACACCGGCTCGCTGCCCGCTCCTCCGGTGGCGAAGAAAGTTCCGCACCTGACCGAGGTCAACGGCCACAAGATGATGGACAACTATTTCTGGCTGAGGGACAAGCCCAATCCCGAGGTGCGGGCGTATCTGGAAGCGGAGAACGATTACACCGAGGCGGTGATGAAGCCGACCGAACCGCTTCAGAAAAAGCTCTATGCCGAGATGCTAAGCCGGGTCAAGGAAACCGACGTCGAGGTTCCGTACAAGGAGGGCGACTATTTTTACTATGTGAGGACCACGGCGGGAAAACAGTACCAGATTCGTTGCCGCAAAAAGGGCAGCATGGACGCGGCGGAAGAAGTGGTGCTCGACATCAATGAACTGGCCAAGGGCCAGACATTCATGAGCGTGGCGGCGTACGCGGTGAGTCCGGACGGGAATCTGCTGGCGTATTCCTATGACAACACGGGCTTCCGGCAATACAAGCTGGCGGTGAAGGATCTGCGGACTGGCAAGACCCTGGAGGACCATGCCGAGCGTGTGGGGTCCGTGGTCTGGGCGAATGACAACCAGACGATTTTTTATAGCCAGGAAGACGAGGTGTCGAAGCGGCAATACCGGCTGTACCGGCACACTTCGGGCACGGCTGGTCCGGACCCGCTGGTCTATGAGGAAAAAGATGAACGATTCGATGTGTCTGCCGCGAAGACGCTGAGTCGGGCTTACATCTTCTTGGTCCTTGCCAGCCATACGACCAGCGAAGCGCGCTACATTCCGGCGGATCAGCCGATGGCCGAGTTCAAGGTGATGGAGCCGCGCCGACAGGGCGTGGAATATTATCCGGATCATAACGGCGACTCTTTCTACCTTCGGGTCAATGACACGGGGCGGAATTTCCGGCTGGTGAAGGCTCCAGTGGCGGATCCGGAGAGCAAGAACTGGCAGGAAGTGGTGGGCCACGATCCCAAGGTCATGATCGACGACACGGATTTCTTCAAGAACTATTACGTGTTGTACGAGCGGGAGAACGGGCTGCCGCAGATTCGCGTGACGGATTTGCGCAGTGGGCAGTCGCGGCGGATCGAGTTTCCCGAGCCGGCGTATGCGGCGTATTCGTATATCAATCGTGTCTACGACACGACGCGATTCCGCTATGGGTATCAGTCGGCGATTACCCCGGCATCGGTGTTTGCCTTCGACATGGAAAAAGCAACGTCGACGTTGCTGAAGCAGAAGGAAGTGCCTGGAGGATACGACCGGAGCAAGTATCAGGTCGAGCAGATTTATGCTCCGGCCGCGGATGGGGTGAAGATTCCGATTTCGGTGGTGTATTTAAAGGGGACGAAGCTCGACGGGAACGAGGGGTTGTATCTGTACGGATATGGGTCGTACGGGATCTCGATCGACATGTTTTTCAATTCGAATATTTTCAGCATGGTTGATCGCGGCGTAGTTACGGCGGTGGCGCACATTCGCGGCGGCGGCGAGATGGGCAAGGCATGGCACGACGCGGGCCGCATGATGAACAAGCGGACGACATTCACCGATTTCATTTCATCGGCCGAGTATCTGACGACTCACGGATATGGCTCGAAGGACCGGCTCGTGATCGAGGGCCGCAGTGCGGGCGGCCTGCTGATGGGCTCGGTTCTGAATCTGCGTCCAGACCTGTTTCACGCGGCGCTGGTCGGCGTGCCGTTTGTCGATGTGATGAATACAATGCTGGACGAATCGCTGCCGCTAACGGTTGGTGAATTCGAGGAGTGGGGGAATCCTAAAGAGAAGGCCGCATTTGATTACATGATCACGTATTCGCCGTATGACAACGTTGAGGCTAAGGCGTATCCGAACATGCTGGTGAAGACGTCGTTCAATGACAGCCAGGTCATGTATTGGGAGCCGGCGAAATACGTGGCCAAGATGCGGGCATTGCGGACGGATCACAATACTCTGATCTTGAAAACGAACTTGAGCCCGGCGGGCCATGGGGGAGCATCGGGGCGTTATGACCGGCTGAAAGAATCAGCGTTTGATTATGCGTGGATCTTGGGTCAGATGGGGATTGCGCAGTAAATCCCCATTTCTCCGCCCAAAGAGCGCGCGAGAAATGGAGCACCCGCGATCCGATGTGGAACTGCATAATGGTGGCGGTGCTTTCGGTCCTGATGACTATCCTCCCTGCTTTTGCTCAGCAGCCGCACCAGCAGCCGATTCAGCTCCACCCCCAGAATCCGCATTACTTCCTGTTTCAGGGGAAAGCGGTCGCCCTGATTACAAGCGGCGAACATTATGGGGCGGTGATCAACGCGGACTTCAACTACCACCGCTACCTGGAGACGCTGGCTGCTGGAGGGATGAACTATACCCGTCTGTTCGGCGGCGCGTATGTGGAGGTGCCGGGGAAATCGTTCGGCATCCAGCGCAATGACCTGGCTCCGGCCCGCGGACGTTTTGTGGCGCCCTGGGTACGCGGCGAAACGACGCGCAGCGAAACGCCGGAGTACACCGGCGGCGATAAGTTCGATCTCGACAAGTGGAATCCGGAATATTTCACGCGCCTTCATGATTACCTGGCGGAGGCGGCAAAACGCGGAATCGTGGTCGAGATCACGCTGTTTTCTTCGCAATATGGCGACATGCAGTGGGATGTGTGTCCTTTCAACCGGACCAACAATCTCGATCAAACCGACGCCATCGATTGGAAAAAGCTGAACACGCTGGAAAACGGAAACATTCTCTCCTACCAGGAACGGTACACCAGGAAGCTGGTTCGCGAGGCCAATGCCTATCCCAACGTGATCTTCGAAATTGCGAACGAGCCCTGGTCGGATCGTCCGGTACTGGCGGACATCGTGAACCCGTATCTGTTTACGGGGCGCGATCAGTATCCGAACTCCGTTGATTTGCCCGATGATCTGACTATGGCGTGGCAGGCGCGGGTGGCGGAGTGGATCGCCAGTGAAGAGGCGTCGTTACCGAACCAGCATCTGATCGCGCAGGACTGCTGCAACTTCAGCTATCCCGTACGGCAGTTACTGCCTGAAGTGAGCGTCGTGAACTTTCACTACGCGTATCCAGAGGCGGCCTTGTTGAACTACGGGCTGGGCAAGCCGCTTTCCTATGACGAGACCGGATTTCTCGGGCGCGGAGACGAGGCCTACGCGCGCCAGGCGTGGAACTTCGTGTTGTCGGGCGGAAGCGTGTTCGACAATCTCGACTATTCCTTCACCCCCGGGCATGAAGACGGAACGGACACGGAGCCGAACGGCCCGGGCGGTGGCAGTCCCGAGCTGCGGAGGCGCTTGAAGATTCTGAGCGAGTTTTTGCAGGGACTGCCTCTGGTCGAGTTGGCGCCTGACACCGCCACGGTGAAGCGCGCGGGTGGCGTTTACACGCATCTGCTTTCAAGCCGCAAGGGAAAGTACGCGATGTACGTTGATGGGCAGGGGCCGGTGGACATCCTCATGAGCTTGCCCGCCGGCGAGTACAGGGTCACGTGGACGGATGTTATTACGGGCAAGGCCAAGAATGGTGGGGCCTTCCGGCATACCGGAGGGAACAAAATCATCAGCACTCCCGAGTTTCGTAATGGGGTCGCGATGCTGCTTGCGCGCATGCGATAGTGTCGTCGAAGGATCAGGATAGTTAACTGGTGGAATGGAGTGGCGGTCTTGGGGCATCTATCGGCCTGAAACTGAATGGAATGCGTCCCTGGAGTGTTCGAAGTGGAGTTAGAGGAGGTGTGCAATAGCGTATTTACTTCTTTGGTTCCCTCGCGACGGCGCAGAAATTCCGTTTAGATCAAGCCTGCGCGCAGGCGACGCAGAAAGTCTTCGCCCTCGGCTTTCGCTTGCGCGAGAATCTTGGGCTCGTTGGGATATTCGATCGCGATTTCCTGCAAGAATAGCTCAACTGCATCCTTTGGTTTGAAACCGTGCGCGACCATGCTTCGGATGCGGGCGGTGAAGCTGTCCGTGGCGGGCGAGATGAGGCGCGAGCGATGATCGGCACAACTGTGGTCGCGAAACTTGGCCGCTGCCAGGCGGTCGTAGGCGGTTTTGGCTTCGGGATCGCTCAGCAGCGTGGGAATCGGATAGTTCCATTCGCACCGCGAGCAGGTCCATCCCTGAAAGGAGCGGTCGACGGTCCAGAGCAGTTCTCTGGCGGTCTTCTTCTCCAAGCCTTGGCGGTCGGCATTACGGTCGTCCATGAGCGGCGTCGCCCCTGCACACAACTTGCGTGGCCCATGAGCACCTTCCGCAAATACTAGCGCGAATCCAGCGCGGTGGGCAGTGGGACGAGGTGTCGAGAACGGTTCGCGGGCGGGCAGTTGGCCTTCCCTTCGCTCCGCTATTTTGCGAAGAAGTAGTCGAAGGATTTCACCGCGGTAAATTCGTCTTCCCGAATATCAAAGACGGTGTAGAGCTTCGTAACGTGCAGCACGTCGTGGACTTTCTGAGTGAGGTTAAGCAGCTTCAGTTCACCTCCGGCATTTCGGAGTGTGGTGAAGCACCCTACCAGTTCGCCGACGCCGGAGCTGTCGATGTAGTCGACGTTGGCGAGATTGAGAATGATCTTTTTCTTGTCCTGCTTGATCAGGTCGCGCACCGCCTCGCGCAAGTCGTGAATTTCGTCGCCCAGCACGATGCGGCCCTCAATGTCGAGGATAGTAACGTGAGCGACTTCCCGGGTATCGATCTTCAGGGGCATGGTTCGGCCCTCCGCGCAGGAGGCCGCTGGCCGGAATGGTAGTGGGTGCAGGGGAGGCAAGTCAATGGAAAGCCCCCCAGGACCAGCAAAATACGTGGTACTCAGTGGTACTCAGAGGACCACAACGGGAAATAGTGGCAGCCGAACTCGACCCATCCCGGTCTGAAACCCGGATCCAAACGTGGGGGCGATTACGAGTGGGCCCCGTGCGGGCGGGAGTCCAGTTCGAGAGCAGGCAACTGAATACGGTCTCGAATTTCCTGAATCGGAGAAGTCACGATCGGGGTGGGGTATTCGGGATGTCGGAATTCCAGATGCATCCCGCGTCCGACATACTGGAGCTTGAGCATCGAGCCTCCCCAGGTCGAACCGGCGATGGCAACCTGCACGGGCTCGGGGCAAAATTCCGGATGGCCCGAAAGCATGGCCTCGCTGCCGCCCAGTAGCACCGCAGTGTAGCGGTGGTGCATGGTCTGGATTTCGAGGACAGTCGACGGGGGTAAATCGCTCAGAAACACACCCCCCTCGATTTCCGATTGGATGATGCCGCGGTTTACTTCATCCGCCAGGTTGGGATGAGGCTCAAACATACCGATGATCAGGAAACGATGGTACTGGCTTTTGTCCCGGGCGACAAGGGTACTTTGGACAGCGGCTGGCACCTGGGAGCATGTCCGTTAGAGGCAGACGGCCGGGTCCAGGTTGCAGATTAAGTTTCTGGTTAGCCAGCGCTCAGGATCCGGTCCGAGCAAAAGCTACCAGGAACAGTACGCCCAACAGCAGGTCGATGGCGCCAAAGGCCACGTCGACGCCATGCAAGCGATGCTGTAAGTAGAGGACTATCAGCGAGATGCCATAGCCGAACTTCTCCACGACGGCCGGAATCATCATCGGGCGAAAGCGAACCGGGTCTCGGGCAATGACCACGAACCCGATCTGCCAGGCGAGTACAACGCCGACGAAGCCGTAGTAAAAGGCGGGGTGAGTAATGGGCGGAGGGTCTTGGCGGCCGATGCTGTCGAAGATGAAATAGAGTGGCGTCAGGATAACAAAGCCTCAGACGGCGGCGATCCAAAACATGATTTTGGCGAACTTAATCATTAGTGTTCCAGGTCCACGAGGCTGAATCCTGCAAGCTAACGTAAGCCTCAGCCTCGAGAAAATGCCAACTCCCCAGTTACTCCCGAAGGCAGATCGATTGTAGCGCGCACCTCGAAGGGCCGACGAGCGGCCTGTTCGGCAGGACTGAGGCCCGGTCCCGAAGACTTCGCCGTCACCGAAAGCAGGAATGTCACTCGCACAAATCTTCAGGGCCGCCACAATCAATGATGCACGGGTGTTCAAGCTAGAATCGCAGCTCGGGTACAATCGAGCCGGGCAAAATTGCCAACCTCGTGCTGATGAAGAAATCGCCCCTGGAAAGTGTGGAGGCCTACGATTGCATTCCCACGGTTTGGGTGCATGGAAAGGCAGTTCCCCGCCGACTTGGCCGTCAACTCAACCAGATGATCCATGGCCCCGAATTAGGATGAAATCTGTGGGTGCCCCATTTCTCGCGCGTGCTTTGCACGAGAAGTAGGGATTTACGCCTGTCGAAGTCGCGGTCGTCCCCGCCTATTCGCCGCCGACGGTGAGGCCGTCGATGCGAATCGTCGGCGCGGCCACGGAGCCGCGGAACTCCAGATCGTTGGCGATCTCGGAAATGTTGAAAAACAAGTTTTTCAGATTTCCGGCCACCGTGATTTCTTCCACCGGGTAGGCGAATTCTCCGCCGGAGATCCACAAACCCGAGGCGCCGCGCGAATAATCGCCGGTCACCAGGTTCACCCCCTGGCCGAGAAATTCAGTGACATACAGACCTTCTTTGATTCCTGCGATGAGTTCCTTTGGCGTCTTGGCGCCCGGCTGCAAGAAATAGTTGCCCGGCCCGATCCCGGGCGTGCCCGCTAAACCCCGGGCGGCGTTCGCTGTGGTCTGCAGCCCGAGCTTTTTCGCGGTGTAGGTATTGAGCAGGTACGACTTGAGCACGCCCTTCTCGATGACGACGGTCCGGCGCGTCGGGATGCCTTCTCCGTCGAACGGACTGGTGCCGAAGCCGCCGGGCATGGTGCCGTCGTCGATCACGGTCACGTTGTCGCCCGCGATCTTCTGGCCCAGCTTGCCGGCGAGGAACGACGCGCCACGGTAGACCGAATCTCCGTTGATGCCTTCGAAGATGTGCTCAAGAATCGAGGTTGCGACCATGGGATCGAACACGATCGGAACTTGCGCCGTCCTCGCTTTGCGCGCACCGAGGCGGCGGAGCGTGCGCTCGGCGGCGATCTTGCCCACCTGCTCGGGCGGATCAAGTTTTTTCAGGGTGCGCGCGACCGAGTACCAGTAATCGCGCTGCATCGCTCCCGCTTCCGTCTGCGCGATTGGAACCGCCGCCAGCGAGCAGTACGACCGGCGGTATTCGCCAACGAAGCCGTGCGAGTTGGCCAGCACTCTGTGGCCCGTGGCAGCGTCGAACGATCCGCCTTCGGAATTCTTGATGCGGGGATCGAAATCCAACGCCGCTTTCTCGGCGCGGCGCGCATAGTCGATGCGATCGGCGCCGGGCAGCGAGTAAACATCTTCATGATAGAGATCCAGGTCGCCCGTTAGCTGGCCGAGTTGCGAGACTTCGGGGATTCCGCCGAACGGATCTTCGGAAGTAATTCTGGCGAGTTCGAGCGCGGACTTCACCATGCGGTTCAGGCCTTCGCGGGAGAAGTCACTCGAATAGGTGCTGGCGGCGCGCTGACCGAAGAACACGCGCACGCCGATGGATTTCGAGCCCGATTCTTTCAGCGTCTCGACTTGGCCAAGGCGAACCAGCGTGGAGAATTCGTCGCCTTCGCGAACCACGCATTCGGCAGAGGTAGCGCCTCCAGCCATGGCACGGCCGACGATGTCCTGGGCCACTTCGCGAAGATCAGTTTCGAGTTTCGGGGTTTCGACTTGAGTCTCAGGCATAAAGATTTCTAGGCAACGATCTTGTCTCGTAGTCCTCCGTAGGCAAATGTACGAGGCAGCTCCTTGGCATAAAGTTCGTACGGGAATCCCAGCTCAATCCGGCTGGCCTCGTCGAGCGTCCGCAACTGCTTCGCGGTAAGAGTCAGATCAAGGCTGGCGAGATTGTCGTGCAACTGTGAAAGCTTCCGCGCACCGATGATGGGAATGACAGGAACCGGGCGGTGGCGAAGCCAAGCCAACGCCACCTGCGCCATGCTGCGACCGGTCTCATCGGACACACTCTTCACGGCCGCAACCACGCGGTCCATCCGCTGTTGCTCCGGCAGAAACTGCTTCATCATGTCGCTGCTCAAACGTCCCTGCTCCGACGAGCCCTTGCCGTGGTATTTACCGCTAAGCACGCCACTGGCCAGCGGCGACCACGCCGTCACCCCGACGTTCAGGGCCTTGGCCATCGAGATCAGCTCGCGCTCGACCGTTCGCTCAATCAAGCTGTATTCGATCTGCAATCCGACAAACGGCGACCAGCCTCGCAGGAACGCCAGCGTGTTCGCCTGCGCGATCCACCACGCCGGGGCATCCGAAATACCGGCGTAGAGCACCTTGCCTTGCCGAACCAGGTCGTCCAGTCCGCGCATGACCTCTTCGACCGGCGTGATCTGGTCCCAGATATGCACCCAGTAGAGGTCGAGATAGTCGGTGCGCAGCCGCTTGAGACTCGCTTCCACGGCCTGCACCATGTTCTTGCGTTGGTTGCCGGCTGCGTTCGGGTCCGTCCCCGGAGCGGCATTGCTGTATTTCGTAGCCAACACCATGCTCTGCCGGTGGCCCTGCATGAACTCGCCGAGCAACGCTTCGCTGGTTCCGTTGGTATATAAGTTCGCGGTGTCGACAAAATTTCCGCCGGCCTCGCGGAAAGCGTCGTACACCTTTCGGGCTTCATCCTTGGAGGAGCCCCAGCCCCAGTCCTCGCCGAAGGTCATGGTGCCGAGCGCCGCCTCCGAGACTCGGAGTCCGCTGTTGCCCAGAAGTCGGTATCGCATGGTGAATCCTTATTTCGTTTCGGCCAATCCGTGGTCCGGCAAAAAGCAGATTCCTCCCCTTCACTACGTTCAGGGTCGGAATGACCAGATCTTCATAGAATCCGTGGAGATCCGTGCAAATCCGTGGCAAAGCTCACTGCATGAAGCCGCCAGGATCTTTTCTGGCGGTGCCGCCCACGGTGAGGCGGTCGATTTTTAAGGTCGGAATGCCGACTCCGACTGGCACGGCCTGACCGTCTTTGCCGCAAGTGCCGACGCCTTCGTCGAGTTTCAGATCGTTGCCCACCATCGAGACTCGCGTAAGCACGTCGGGCCCATTGCCGATCAGCGTGGCGCCCTTGATCGGCGCGGTGATATGGCCGTTTTCAATCATGTAGGCTTCCGACGCCGAAAACACAAATTTTCCGTTGGTGATGTCGACCTGGCCGCCGCCGAAATTCACCGCGTACACGCCATGCTTGACCGAACGAATAATGTCTTCGGGATTATCCTGGCCGGCGAGCATGTACGTATTGGTCATACGCGGCATGGGGATGTGCTCGTAGCTTTCGCGGCGTCCGTTGCCGGTGTCGGCAATGCCCATGAGGCGTGAAGAAAGCTTGTCGCTGAGATACCCCTTGAGAATTCCCTTCTCAATCAGCACGGTTTCCTGCGTGGGCTCGCCTTCATCGTCGACGTTGAGCGATCCGCGGCGCCAGGGCATAGTGCCATTGTCGACCACCGTGCATTTCTCGCTGGCCACGCGCTTGCCGACCAGGCCAGCGAAGGCGGAGGTCTTCTTGCGGTTGAAATCGGCCTCCAGTCCATGGCCCACGGCTTCATGCAGCAGGACGCCGGGCCATCCCGGGCCTAGGACCACTTCCATTTCGCCGGCCGGCGCCTCGCGGGCGTCGAGTTGCAGAATCGCCTGGCGCGCGGATTCGTGGGCGAAGAATTCAGGATTCTTGTCACCAAAGAAAAAGTCGAGGGCGACACGGCCTCCGCCTCCGGAACTGCCCCGGGCGGAATTTCCTTCGGTCTTGGCAATGCACGAAACGTTCATGCGAGCAAGAGGCTGCGAGTCTTCCGCGAAAGTTCCGTCGGACCCAACCACCAGAATAGTGCGCAGTTCGTCGGCATAGCTTGCACGAACTTCCTGAATGCGCGGATCGTAGGCGCGGGCGGCCTTGTCGGCGCGCATCACGAGTTCAACCTTGGCAGTAATTTCGGCGTCGACCGAGGGTAACGTAACGGGATACAAGCTGCGCGCCGCCGCCTTCTGGAATCCGGCGACGGGCGTTTTGGCCGGGGCGCTGGCGATCAGGGCGGCGGTCCGTGCGGCGTGCAGGATCCGGTCGGCGGAGAGATCGTCCGTGTAGGCGTAGCCCGTGCGCTCCCCGGACACAACGCGCACACCGCATCCCGCCGATATGCCCTGCGACGCCGACTTCACCATGGATTCGTCCACCATCAGCGAAGTCGAGGAAAGGTATTCGAAGTAAAGGTCGGCGTAATCACCGCCCGCCGAGAGCGCCGCGGCCAGATAGTGCTCCAGGTCGCGCTCGCTCAGCCCGTAGTGTTCGAAGAAAAACCGCTGCCTATCGATAGATTTATTCACGGAAATTAGATGCCGGCGAGTTGTGTCAGGACTCGAAGGCCGGTTGCTCCTATCTATTGATTATCCCATACGCGAGTGGGCGAATTGGTCCGGGAACCTGCAACTCATCCGAAAGTAATCATGTCTGTCCGCTTGTACCCGGGTAGCCACGCGGATTAAGAGCGATCTCGTGCACCGTTGGTAGATGCTAGGATCTCACGGTCCGTTCTTTTACGCGATAGATGGCAATGTAAGGCAGCGGAGGAAACGGGAGCTCTCTCCTTCCTTCCTCCCGGCCCAAGCGTCCGTGGTTCGGCCCCTCTTTCCGGGAGCGGATCGCTTGATAGAGTCTGCGGATGGTCGGTTGCCCGTAGCGCGGATGCCCGCTCTTTTACGTACTCGCTGATCTCTTCGAGGTCGGCTGCGGCAGCAGGAGTCCATCGGATGCGCCTTTAAGTGCGCAGCATGCGTTCCGGCCCGGCATCGCTGTCTGCTTCTTCGATGAACTTGCCTTCGTCAGCCTGGGTAACGCCTTCGCGACCGGCGGCGCGGACGCCTGCATCCTCTTCCAGGAGTCGCACTGGGGCCAGGCGCTCTGCATCAGTGCCTGCCGAGTTCGCAATCTGAGCGAGTTTCGCTTCCCGCTCGGGGGTGAAGTGCACTTCCAGCGCTGGCAGCTTACGCGAAATCCCCCCTTGAGGCAATTGGCAACCGTGACCTGGCGTGACCTGGCATCGGATTTTTCACAGTCCCGTCGATGACAATGGTCACTCGTCACAGACACCGCGGCAGCAGTTGTGGAGAATCCCAAGTATGACCCCAGAAGCGCTCGGCCGCACAGTCCAAGAGTTCCTCAGCGAAGCCTCGGGTACGGTCGCGCTCGAGGATGGGGCGATGGCTTTTGACCTCGAGTGAGCCAAGTATTCGATCTCCGGGGAGCACAACAAATGCCTGCTGCACCTGTGGTCAGCGGAACAGAACACTGTGCGCCGCGTGCTCGACGCCGAGGTCAAGAACGGGACGCTGCGGCTGGCGGACAGCGCCTGGGCCAGACGCGTCCGACCAAGCTGGAAACATGCCGCGAGCGCGACCGGCGCGTGGCTCGGAATGAAGAAAAGCCTACAGGCAGCCGACGGCAACCAGGGTTTTCTCTTTCTGATCGTGGTCCAGTCGCTGGTCGGTTCCTATGTGGCATGGTATGGGACTCACTACGGCCTTCCGTTGCTGTTGGCCCCTAGCATCCGATTCTCGTCATGGTACGCCTGGATCGCGCTCGTGGTTCCGGCATTGGCGAGCGCGGCGGTCCAACCGCCCTGTTCATCGGGTTCTCGTTGCTGGCGGACGAGAGCAGCCGCAATGCAAGCGACGCCCAAACGCCTTCTCCTTGCTGGAGTTGTTGCCCCCTAAGCCGTTTCTAGTCCTTCCAGGCTCCCAATAACCGGCGTACATCGAGCAGTTGCCCAAGGTGGTATGCGTTGTGATCGGCCACCAGCAGCGCCTCGCGCAAAATCGTTTGCCCGTCGCCCCACGGAATGCGCGCGAACAAATCCGTCTTGGGATTCCCGACGAGGGCCTGCATGGCTTTCAGGTCGCGGCGAAATTCGTGAATACTCTTACTCCAGGAGGCGGCGTTGGCCGGCCCATCTGTTTTCGGCCAATATCCCGCGGGCCATGCCGGAGAGACATGCTTGGCGTTCCGGCTGAATTCGAGAATGTCCCACTGCGCCATGCGCAGATGTTCGAGCAGCATCCAAGGCGAGTGCGGGAAGTTCGCAGGCTTTGCTCCGCGCAGCTTCGGCGGCAAGTTCTTTATGACGGCGTCGAACTTGGCGTGAGCGCCTCCTCCTCCAAGCAGGTAGAGAAGATTCTGCCGCAGCTGCCGGTCGTGATTCTTCGTCATGTTCCCTCCGAGTGACTTCCAGTCTAGCGGGTCGCACGACACCAGCCGTCACCCATATTAGGCAACACACCGTTGCACGGTTGCGGCCTGTAGGCATAGCATCCTGCCATTAAGACTGGTCTCTGGTTGGGGCCAGCCGGTTTCTTGTTGCTCACGCTGGGATCGGTATGAATATCCTTCTGCTGTCAATGCCGGATTACTTCGAACACATGCCTCCGGTCGCGGTTCGCATGCCCAACGGAGCACTGACCTCCCTCGCTGGAAATGTGGATGATCATCACCGCGTGGCGGTGGCAGATTTGATTCTCAGCAACGGCCGGGTGCGCGAGACTGTACACCGGCTATTTCGCGAATTCGATCCCAACGTCGTGGGACTCTCGGTGATGACCTTTCAGCGCCGGACGGCTCTTCGCATTATCGAGCTGGCGCTTGAGCTCAAGCCGAATGTGAAGATCGTGGTAGGGGGTTACGACCCGAGCCTTGCCCCCGAGGCCTACGAAGCATCCCGAGCGGATTACATCGTGCGCGGCGAAGGCGAACTTACTTTTCGCGAGCTGCTGCGTGCGCTGGAAAGCGGCAGAGGCTTCGACAAAATCTGTGGCCTCTCCCATCACCAAGGTGGCGGATGGCTTCATAACGCTCCGCGGCCCGTGCGTCGGCTTGAAGATGGTGAAATTCGTTTGCCCAATCGGGACGCTCGCGTGCTCCAGGGCTACACGCTCTTGGGGCGACAGGTAGACGTAATAGAGACCTCGCGCGGCTGCACTTACGACTGCAGTTTCTGCTCCATTATCGAAATGCGCGGGCGCAACTTTCACACCTATTCTTTTGACCGCGTACTCCGGGACATTCGTGACGCACGCGACCATGGCGCGCGCACCATCTTTCTCGTAGACGACAACATTACTTTGAACGTGCATCGCTTCCAGGCCTTATGCCAGGCCATCATCGACGCAGGACTCAATAAACTGGATTACTTTGTCCAGGCGATGACCTCGGCCATCGCCGACCACGGGGAAACCCTGGCGCCACTGATGAGGCGGGCGGGATTCCGTTACGTTTTCCTGGGAATCGAAAACATCCTGGAAGGCGACCTGCAATTCTTGCGCGCGGCAGCCAAGAATACAGAGCGCAAAAATGGCAGCCCCGCCGGAAATGCCACGTTGAGGGCGATCGACTATGTACATCGAAACAAAATGTACGTGGTGGGAGGGCTGATTGTAGGCAACCCTGAAGATACCTCTGCCTCCATCGAAGCCAACCTCGCATTCGCCAGACGATACGTGGATTGGCCCTATATCCAGCATCCCACGCCCTATCCACGCACGCCGATGGCCGAGCAGTTCCGCACACGCGGACTCATTACCAACGAACGCCTAGAGGAGTATGACGGCACAACCGCGGTGGTGCGCACCGAGCACCTGCCTGCAGAGGAAATCGAGCACTTGCGTTGGAAGGCCGAGCGCTGGATGAAGCTTCGCCACCTGCCCGTGGCCCTCCGCCACGATCCCTGGTTTGTCCTGTGTCATGCCCCAGAGATGTTGGTTCATACCTTCCGCGGCTGTACGCTTCGTTCCGTGCTGGGTCTGGAGGATAGTCGGAAATCCTTTGAGCGCTACAAGGCAATACGACGCCAGGAGCGGGCCTACGTGTGAGCCCAAACTGTTAACGTCCGCGGATTTCCCCATCATCTGGGCGGCGCTTCGTAGGTCTCAGCAAAGGACTCGTCCGGTGATGTCGCCGGCCAGCCGACCATAACCAGAAACACATCGAGTACGAAAAGCCCAATGGCAATGTCGTTGAACTGTGTCGTCAGGCTCAGATCTGGCCAAAATTGATTGGCGGCCCAGAACAAGAACGCGACTGCAAGCATAACCGCCTTTACCACTTCCAGGCGCGCCGGCCGGTGCGCACTCTGGTAGAGGAGGTACGCGACAGCGATCATGGCCAGCGGAAATGCGGCGAGAACGTCATGCGCTCTGGCAGGAAATAGCCGGGGGAAAGCGTCCCAAGCGAGCAGCACCACGACACTCGCGAGCGTGATCACACCGAGAATCACAGGAAGGGCACGGTGGGCACGGTCAAGACGAATGTACATAAGCCATTATGCCCAACCCCTCAGGAACAAAAAATAGATACGAGCACCTCTGGCCATGGGACAGCCCGCCCTCGGCTGTCCGCCGGGCGCAGCCCGGCCTTCACGACAGACGACATGTGTAGAGCGGTCTCTTTACTGGTGTTGCGTTGTGTAAGCGGCTGGGGTCGGTGCCAGATGCTCATCGGCGCTACCGATAGCGTCGCCCGAGAGAATCAGCTCGACGCGGCGGTTTTGCTGCCGGCCTTCAGGCGTGTCGTTTGACGCGATGGGCTCGGTCTTGCCGAAACCGCGCGCTTCAACCGCACCGCCGGAGATTCCCTGCTGCACGAAATAGTCGCGAACCGATTCCGCGCGCCGCTCCGACAGACTCTGGTTGTAATCGTCGCTGCCCACGCTGTCGGTGTGTCCTTCGACCGCGACATGCAGGCTGGGATAGGCCAGGATAATTCCGGAGACTTTGGCAAGCCGCTCGCGCGCACCCGGAAGAAGTTCATAGCTCCCGCTGCGGAAAAGCACGTCGCTCATGTTCGCGATGAGCCCGCGGGCGGAGTCGCGCGTCGCGAGAATCGAGTTGAGCTGTTGCAGCAGACGGGCACGCAGTTCCTGCTTTTCGTTTTCGGCCTGCTGGCGCAGATTTTCCGACTGCGCCGCGGCCGCTTTGGCTTTGTCGGTTTCGGCGGCTAGAACCTGCTGTTGGGCGATGGCCTCGGCCTTCGCTTTCTCCGCTTCTTCCTTCTGGCGTGCCGCTTCCTGTGCTGCGGCCAGAGCTTCGGCTTTGGCTTGCTCCGCCTGCAGGCGGGCCGCTTCGGCGTCAGCGCGACGCTTGGCTTCCGCGTCCGCATCCGCCCGAGCTTTGGCTTCGCGAGCAGCGGCAGAAGCCTGGGCTTCGTCTTCCGCTTTTTGCTTGACGGCCATCAAACGCGCTTCTTCGGCAGTCTCGGTAGCTTCCTTGGCGGCGGCTTCCACCGCGGCCTTGTTCTGCTTCTGCCGGTAGACTTCTTCGGCGTGCATCAATTGCTGGCCGGCCTTCGACAGAATGGACGCCGCGTACTTATCGGCGGCTGCGATATGTGCGATGCGGACGGCGTTGCGCGCTTCAAACAACTCCAGCGGTGTCTTCGAGTCGATCCCGAAAATCGCGCCCTCGATGTGGGTGTTGGTCGAAGAATAGGTCCCGCGGGTCACCAGTTCGTACTTGGCATCGATGTCTTGCGTCGCGGCTCCGCTGAGCGAGGCGCTCTCCATCACAACCATATTGCCAGGCTGGGTCACGGCGAAGTACGGTTCGGCCGTGACAATCATCCCAAAACTCTGCAGGTCGGTGAAGGCTTTGATGTGCACGCTGCCGCTCTTATCCAGAGTGACTTCTCCGAGATTGACCGGGCGCCCTTGGGGTGAGACAGCCCAGAGAACGTAGGTGAGAAATTCGAGTCCGAACTTGGTGGCATCTTCCATGCCCTGAAACTTGACGTCGATCTCGAAGTTGACCTTCTTGCCTTCGACCTTGGCTTCGCCCGAGCCGCGCTGCATCAGATCAGTGCCGCGGAAGTCGACCTTGGTCGATCCCCCCTGCAGGCGGTAGTGCATCGCTTTGATGGTGCGCGACACGGTGGGGGCCGAGACCGTTGTGTTAGACGCCGGGGCAGAGGTTTGCGCCGACGCCAACACGGAGGCGATGACAAGAATGGCTAAAGACAGATTTTTCACGCGAGTTCTCGATCTGGGGGAGATTGAGAGTTTTCTAATCTTCTTCTATGGTGCGGGATACCCCCCAGAATGCCAAGGACAGGAAGGACTACGCGGCCATAACACTTTGGTCACTGCGGCGTTAACTTACGGCTGAGCTTCCGACTCGAACAGGCTCAATAGGTGATAATAGGCGGTGTAGGCGTACGAGCGCAGGTCGTCGGTGACGAAGATCTCGCGCACTGAGAGAAGTCCGGCGCGGTCGGTGGCGGCGAACTCTTTGAAGAGCGCGCGGCGTCGGCCGGCAAGATTGACGCGCTCGAAGGCGGCAGGGAATCTCGGCGCGACGCTAGACCAGGACCGAGCCGCCGTCCACGCTCCACTGCGCCAGGACATCGGCCTCGGTGAGTCCGGGCACGGGCCGCGACTCGGCCCGCGCCCTCCGCCCGCGATCACGTAAATTGAGTTTTTCCCCGTCGGCTCCCCGAGCCAGAACGAGCTTTCCCTCGGGAGAGAGTAAGCCGTCACGGGTGCCTTCGGGAGTGCGCTGCGCTGCCGTCGACTGCTGAACCTAGAAGCGGATGCCCTTTCCCGCTTCATTCCTGGAGAAGAGCACGCTCTTGCCACCCCGAAACCGCGCCTCGCGTTCGAAGCGCTGACGGCGAGTGACATCGTGGGAGAGCTGGGCGGGGCGTGCGCCACAATCTTGTACGGACTTAGTCGGAAACCATTCGCTAGACGCATGGACAGGGCGGGTTATAGGCCTTGGAGGTGCCCCGGCAAAACAAGGTCCGTGGATCAGGGGATGGCCGCGATGGAGCCCTTGGGGCCGACAATCAGCGCCCCGCCTTGGGGATAGGGGCTGGCGGCGTTGAACTTCATTTCCAACTTTTTCTGCGCGCTGACTCGCCGCGGATTCGCCGGTGGGCGGAAGTCGAGGATGAAATCCTGGCCGATGAGGAAAAGGCGCTCAGGCAGGATCGGCCTCATCCGTGCCTTCTTTCCTTCACTCTCGGCTTTTGCTCGAATCGCCTGCTCCCCTATCGCCTCCTCATTGACGCGATGGTCGTACGCCACGGCGGAGAAAAATGCCTGCGGATGAAGATCGGAAAGCGTCCAAGTTTTGCCGCCGTCCTCGGTGAAGGCGAGGTTGGGGCCATCATCGTTGGGACGCTTGTAGTCGCCTCCAGCGATAACGCCATGCAGCGGGTCGCGGAACGCGATGGAGAAAATGCCCGCAGAGTCGGGACCATGCAGAATTGGCGTGTCGAAGACCTGCCAGGTTTTGCCGCGGTCGGGCGAGTGAAAGACCCGGGCAGCCTTGCCTCCGCTGGCGAACCAGATATTCGGGTCGGAGTCCTCCAGGTTGCCAGAATAGAGGATGGCAACGCAGGTGTTCGAAGCGGCGAATGCGCCCTCCCCTTCAAGCGCAGCAGGCAACTGAGACGGCGGTATAAGGTGCCATGTTTGGCCGTTTTCGGTGAGGAGAAGTTCGAACCTGAGTTTGCCGGATTCGTCGGAAACGGGATCGCCGAGCGCAATGCCGTGCGTGCGATCCCAGAAGACCATCGAGTCGAAGAATCCTTTAGGATTCGCGTGGCTGAACTGCAGTTGCCAATGCCTACCCGCGTCGCCGGTGTGGTAGATGCGGGACTGGTGGCCCGATCCGGAAGACATGAGGAAGGCTTCGTCGGCGGAGAAAGCCGCGACGGCGCGAAAGTCGAGCGTAGCCGCGTCAGGGACCTGCGCAGGAATCCAGGTGCGGCCGCCGTCGGTAGTGCGGAGATAGGTGCCGTGCGTGCCGCTGGCCCAAGCGATTTCGGGCGAGACGGCGCTGACACCCCTCAGGCTCTCAGTCGTATTAGAGATTTGCACGCGCGGCGTGGATTGAGCCCCAACGGTTGCCGCCACGAGAAGCACAGCCAGCAGGCGCATGCGGAATTGTCGCAGAAATCCCCCCAACCGGCAGCCACTCCCCACTGCCCGTTGAAGCAAGCGCATCAAGGCCTCGCTTCAGCGATGCCGGAAAGGCAACACGGGAACGGCTTGCAGACCCATGTGGCACGACTGAAGACGTTCCCTGATACACCCACGAGTCGGCACACCTTGTCTGCCGTCGCGGAGGCCACTACAATGCCGAGAAGCGCAGCCTCCCTCCAGCGATCGTCACAGCCAGTCGTCGATAATCGCGGACGGGGTTGCAACCATTATTCATTCTCTAACTTCATAGTTGTAAGTCAGATTTTCGCCACTTCGACGTTTGCGGTCTCCACCCACTTGTACCCGGCTGCCTGCACGACGGGGTTCGTGTTCGTGGCGGCATGCCCGGGCTGCGAAGTAAGAAATCGTAAGTTACGAAGAGAAGAGAGAGAGAGAGCTTCTATGCGTCGATTTCCCTGGAGGCAAACAGTCTGGGCCGCCGGCTTTCTGCTGGCGGCGAACGGTTGGAGCCTCGGACAAACGTTGAAGCCGCGTCCGCCCGTGAGCCCAGAGCAGCAGAACGAAGAAAAGAAAGACGAGCCCCAGGCGCCCGAGCCAGTCACCGTGCCCATGAATGTTGTGGCCGGAACTCCCATCAAGGTCGCACTCGATGCCGAGGTCCGCATCCGGCAAGTTGGCCAGCCGATCCATGGCAAAACGACGGACCCGGTATACGCCTTCGACAAGCTGCTGATACCCGTGGGTACCACCGTAAACGGGAAAGTTTCAGCCATCGATGCGGTGCCGAAGAAGAAGCGCACCCTGGAGGCGATGGACGGAAATTTCACTCCAGTCCGTGCCGTGCACGTGCAGTTTGACGAACTGGTCATGCCCGACGGGCGGCGCATTCCCATGCAGACGGTAGCATCCCCGGCTCCCGATGGAGTCCTCAACTTTGTCCCCGCAAATGCCAAAGCCGAAACGAAGAACAAGGTCGCGGACGCCGCCTCGAAAAAAGTGAGCCAGACGCGGCAGCAGATTCGGCAACAATGGGCTGCCCTGCAGAAGCAGATCCACGAGCCTGGAAAAATCCACAAACTGAAGCGTCTCGCCCTCGCGCAGCTTCCCGTACATCCGCAGTACATCGATGAGGGAACGAGCTTCAACGCAGATTTGCAGCAGCCGCTCGATTTCGGCTCCGAATCCGTGAAACCGGAGGCGCTCACCAACATCGGCAGCCCACCGCCTTCGGGAAGCGTGGTCCACGCGCGCCTCCTTACGCCCCTGAATTCGGCGACCTCAAAAAAAGGAGAGCTGGTGGAAGCGCTCATCACTGCGCCGCTGCTCGCCTCCGATCATTTGATCCTGCCCGAAGGCAGCGTGATTCGAGGCTCGGTCATGCAGGTGCAGCCGGCGCGTCGGTTGGCCCGCAACGGCCAGTTGCGCATTCTCTTTCACGAAGTCGCCCCGCCCAATGGCATCCAGCAGAAAGTCGAGACCAGCCTGGAAGGCGTCGCGGTGGCCAAAGGGGAACATCTTAAGCTCGACGCCGAAGGCGGCGCCCAGGTCACCACGCCGCGCACCCGTTATCTCGCCACGGGGATTCAAGTCATGCTCGCGGCGACCTCCGCGGCCCCGGACGGTGATCGACACTTACACGGCGGTGGCGGGGGCGACGCCGGTGGAAGCGCTGCCAATGGCGCGTCCGGCTTCCGCTTCGTGGGCATGGCGGTCGGATTACTGGCGCGCTCGCGTGTGGTTGCGACCGGTTTCGGAGCCTACGGAGCCGCGACTTCAATTTATTACCACTTTCTCGCGCGCGGCCGCGACGTCGTCTATCCGAAGGATATGGCGATGGTGATCGGGCTGGGCACACGCGAGTCGAAGCCGAATGCAGCGGCTGAACCCAAGCCGGAGAGCGGTCAAGCCACGTCACCGACGGCCCCTCCCGGAAAATGAGCAGGGCAACGAACCACCGAAACGATGACACCAGCGGGCTCCCGCTTCGTTCGTTCTCAGCCTGCCCTGAGCAACCGAACCCAAGTGAGGGCGTCGAACGGGCCCGCTAGCGGGAGTTTACTGCGAGTCCTCGAGTAGAAGTCCAAGCAGCGCCGCTAAGTCTTTCCCGGCACAGTAGTTCTGCAAGTGCTCTTTGTCCTGTTTGTGTATTACCCTGTATTAAGTAAATTCCTATGCATTACTACCCATTTATTCCTTGACAATATACGGAGCGTGGCATATTGTATTACCCTGTATGGCAAGCCTCGTCGCCAAGAAAAAAGGCAACAAACTCTACTACTACGTCGTCGAAAGTGCCCGCGTCGACG